>Ga0247807_10000012_pt1 | contig 431477 bp, 392 predicted proteins | sample UWRJL074202C1_FD_179931 | JGI IMG/M metagenome (GOLD analysis project Ga0247807, IMG submission 179931) | Plant litter microbial communities from Arlington Agricultural Research Station in Wisconsin, United States - UWRJ-L074-202C-1 | ecosystem: Environmental > Terrestrial > Plant litter >...
CAGAATGATATCGAAAGTATCGATGTATTAAAAGGTGGTGCTGCTTCTGCCATCTATGGTACAAGGGGCGGAAACGGAGTAATCATTATTACAACCAAGAAAGGCGGAACGCAGTCACGTATGTTCTATGATGGTTATGCCAGTTTCGACTATGTTACTAACCGGCTGGAGAATCTTTCAACAGAAGAGTTTATAGCGAACCGCGTGCAAAACGGCAAAGGACAGAATTATGGTGGAAATACCAACTGGCTGGATGCGGTGACTAAATCTCCGGCTTTCGCTCAAAAACATACCCTGCAATTGTCGGGCGGCTCTGCAAAAACGAATTACTTCGCTTCTGCTGATTATCGTGATGCAGGTGGTATCGATCTCCGGGCACATAAAAAGGAATATGGGGGAAGAATAAGCCTGAACCACACTACCGACAACAATGTATTTGTGGCTACATTGAACATCGCGCCGCGTAACATGATGGTGAGTAATGCAGATCAGGGGAATTTCAACAACGCACTTACTTTAAATCCTACATATCCTATTTTCAATGATCAGGGCAAATATAACTATATCAACACGGGTTTTTTCTCCAATAATCCGGTCGAGAATGGTAACCTGATCAAATCTGATGCAGAAATTAAGGAGCTGGATATCAACGGATCATTAAAAATGAATATCCTCGATAACCTGAGTACTACAGTGACACTGTCACAAATCAGCCGCTCAGCGAAGAATCTGAACTTCTCACCTTCTACATTATCCACGATTGTGCAGGCAAATAAAACTACACAAACCAACTTCGCCTCGCAGGAACAACAGGAGAACGACCAGAAGAATGTGGAGTGGACTGGTAATTATAACCTGGGTATCAACCGCCATCACTTTAAAGTGCTGGGAGGATATTCATACTCGGTATTCAATTATAAACAATTCAGATCGCAGAACTATGATTTCCCTTTTGATGCTTTTGGCTGGAACAACTTGGGGTCAGGATTGTATAACGGCGGCGCGGCAGGGCAAGGTCAGAATGCAGTAAGCTCCACACAAAACGGCTCTACGCTGATCTCCTTTTTTGGCAGGTTAAATTACGACTTTGATAACCGCTATATTTTTACCGCCAGCTTGCGGCGTGAAGGATCCTCTAAGTTTGGTACCAATAACAAGTGGGGTAATTTTCCCGCTGTATCCGGTGCCTGGCGCGTTTCTGAGGAAAGCTTTTTCAAAGGGAAACTGCCCTGGTTCAACGAGCTTAAAGTGCGTGCCGATTACGGTATAACAGGTAACCAGGATTTCGATAGCTACCGATCACTGCTACTTTACGGCAGTGCAGGCTATTTTCCTTTCAACGGCGAGTGGTATCAGGTATATGGTCCTTCATCAAATGTTAATCCTGATTTGAAATGGGAGCGTGCAATCAACTTTAACGCCGGTGTCGATTTTGCTTTGTTAGACAGCCGTCTGAGCGGATCACTGGATTATTACATCCGGACCAATAAAGATTTGCTGGGCAACTATCGGGTGCCATTACCGCCTAATTCTCAGACCGAAACCTTTGCGAATGTAGGGACAATGAAAAATTCAGGTCTGGAATTAACTTTAAGCGGTGCGCTAGTTAAAAATAACGATTTCAGTTATAATGCCACACTTGCGTTTTCCTACAACAAGAATAAATTTGTTTCCTTTTCAAATGATTTATATGAAGGCGGAACCTTCCAGGATGTAGCAAATCTGCCTTCGCCAGGTTCGCCGGGAAATATACAGCGAATTGAAGAAGGCCGCAGTATCGGCGAGTTTTTTATGCTGCGGAATGCAGGAGTGAGTGAAAATGGTGCACTGCTGGTTTATAAAAAGGATGGCAGTATTATTCAGGCCAATGAAGCTTCGCCAGACGATCGCCAGTATGTAGGGAACGGCTTGCCAAAATATGTGGCTTCTATGGGCCATAATTTTCAATATAAACGTTTTGACCTGAATATATTTTTGAGGGGGACTTTTGGATATAAGGTGTTTAATACTCCAGCATTTTACCTTGGAACGCCCGCTAGTCAGCCGGACGCAAATGTGCTCAAATCTGCATACGACACTAACAGCAAGTATTCAAAGTTAACGAGCGACCAAACGCTGTACAGGACTTCAGATTATTACCTGGAATCGGGCTCTTTCGTCAAGATTGATAACGTTTCGCTGGGTTATACACAACCAGTGAAAAGCAAATATATGAAGTCGGTGCGTCTGTATGCGGTAGGTCGCAATCTGCATACTTTTAGCAAGTATTCCAGTGGTGATCCTGAACTGATCAATATAAACGGGATGACACCCGGGATAAAACTTGATGGTCAAAACAACCCGACTTTGAATTATTACCCTTCTACGCTGCAGCTGATTTTTGGTTTGCAGGCAACATTTTAATGTACAGAACAATGAAGAAATACAAGAAATATATAAGTGGTTTATTGCTGGCAGCGGTGTTTGCCGGTAGTTGTACTAAACTGGATGAACGTGTATACGATAAGGTAGATGCAGGAAGTTTTTTAACACGACGTGAAGACGTGATCAGGGATTTTTTACGGCCTTTTGAACACGGTTTCTGGAGTATCCAGGGCAATGATGTCTATGCCGTTGGCGAGGACAGCTCGGATGAAATGGGGACTTACAACCGTCAGGGCGACTGGCAGGATGGAGGTTATTATCAACGGATGCATTATCATACCTGGACGCCTAATGATGGTTTCACGAACGGCGCATGGACCAACTTTTATCAGGGTATTGTGCTGGCTACGAACTCGTATCAGGATATGGAAAGTATCACAGATCCGGCTAAACTGAGCATCACAGCCGCAGAACTGGACGATTTCAAATCAGAACTCCGTACATTACGTGCCTGGTTTTACTTGAGAGCTTTTGATTTTTACCGGAACATCGAGATCATTACAGATGTAAAAAATGCGACTCAGGGTAATCCGCAATCTACTCCGCAGGAAACATTTGCGTATATTGAAAAGGAACTGCTGGAATCTATACCTGGTTTACCAACGCGTGAAGTTTTGGGCGCTAACGGTATAGGAAGATGGACCAAAGCCGGGGCAGCGTCTTTATTGGCAAGGCTTTACCTGAATGCCAAAGTATATACCGGTACTGATAAATCTGCAGAGTGCGAGATGGTGTGTCGTGATATCATCAGTGGCAAATATGGCAGTTATGCTTTGGATAACCGATGGGATGCACCTTTTGACTATACCAACAACTCGCTTAATTCCGAAGTGATTTATGGATTTCCAGGCACGCTGGCGCGAACACACTGGCACTACGATGGTGGAATGTTCTTTTTTGGAATGCCTTACGATGCTGCACCGCTGTACTGTGGATTTACAGATTTTGGTCAGGCTAATCCAAAATATGCCTTACAGCCAGGCCGCGATGTAGATAGCGCAGAGTATAATTTTCAGTTGGGTAAGCCATTTGTGAAGTTTCAGAAATATCCGGACGACCTGCGTTTGAAAAAATACCGCAACCTCGGTGGCAGCAAAAGAGAGGGCATGTTTTTATATGGTTACCTGCCTTTTACCCGAACGGTAAATGGTAACAGCGTTGCTGATACTGTTAAAGGGAATAAGGGTCCATATCCTTTGTATATCCGCGATCAGGTGGGTATGTTTCTTGCTGCTAAACCTGGCACTAAGATCACTGACAAGGAGTCGAACATGAATCATGCTGATCATAATTCAGGCGTCTTTTTGATGAAGTATCCGTTATATCCTACACCGGATGCCAATCGTATTACCTCTGCCTATGCGGAAGTACGTTTGACGGAGATCTACTATACACTTGCGGAGTGTTTGTACCGGAAGGGCGATAAACCAGGGGCTGCAGCTTTACTCAACCAGGTGAGGCAACGTAACTATCCTGCTGGTTCACCTAGTCTGTATACCGCAGACGGCAGTCAGCTGAACGATCAGGAAATGCTCGACGAGTGGGGCAGGGAATTTATCGGCGAAAACCGCCGGAGAACTGATCTGATCCGTTGGGGTGTATTCAGCAAAGGAACCTGGTGGGATAAAAAACCAGATGCAGACACGCATACGGAGATCTTCCCCATCGGGCTGAATACGCTCACTGTAAATCCGCAATTGAAGCAGAACCCAGGCTACTAAATGGAGCTTTATAAATTATCGCTTTTACTGATACGGCCTTTCCCGAATGGAGAGGCCGTTTTTTTTAATCGATTCTGCTCTAAAATAATTACACGATATTAACCTGGGTTAAGTTGATCAGCCGGTGAGCTCCGTAGGTTTGTCTTGTCAAAATGAATTGACATCTTAAATCAAAGGATATGAAAAGTTTATTTATTGCAATGGCTGCAACTTTATTTGGAATAACAGCGATGGCTCAAAAGAGCAACAAGCCGACAATCGTATTGGTTCATGGTGCATGGTCGGATGCAACGGCATGGAAAGAGGTAACACCAGTATTGGAAGCAAAAGGATTCAATGTCTTAGCGGTCAACCTGCCGGGCCACGGAAGTGATACTACGCCATTTACTTCAATTACCTTGCAATCGTATGTAGATGTTGTTAAAAAAGAAATAGGCGACTATAAAAATGTAACACTGGTGGGACATAGTATGGCAGGAATGGTGATCAGTCAGGTCGCTGAGGATATGCCAGGTAGTATTAAAAAGCTGATTTATCTTGCTGCTTATTTGCCTGTAGATGGGCAGAGCCTGCTGGACCTGGCTAAAACTGATGCAGACAGCCATGCGGGTAAATTCCTGCAGGTGGATCAGGCCACTGCTTCAGCTGCCATACATAAAGATGGAGTAGTGGATATATTTGTGGCGGATGCACCGAAAAATATACAGGACAAATTTGCAAGGGGTGTACAGCCCGATCCCGTAATACCGTTTACTTTACCGGTTAAGCTATCTGCAGCACGTTTTGGTGCTGTCGAAAAGGTTTATATCTATACCACCAATGACCATGCACTCAGTTATGCTAAACAGCAGGCGATGGTTAAAGATGCACAGGTGAAAAAAGAATATATCCTGAACAGCAGTCATACGCCATTCATCTCTATGCCAGGCAAGGTCGCGGCAATTCTGATCAAAGAAGCAAAATAACGACTGATAAACAGCCTAAGTAAAAACCGGATTTCCCGGAGCTTATCATCTTAAAAACTTACATTCGTAAAAACGGACTGACATGGAAGAATTACAGCTATTGAAAAATGCAATGTCATCAGTGGTCAGCATGGATGCTGAGGCATTTAACCTTTCGCTTCCTTACTGGAAACTCAAAGCCTATAAAAAGGGAGAGTTTTATAATGAGTACCACAATGTATGCAAGCATCTTGGCTTTATTATCCATGGCGTTTTTCGGATCTACCGTGCTGATGACGATACCGGAGTGCAGAAAAACATGCTGTTCTTTTCAAAGGAGCAGTTTGTAGCTTCTTACACCAGTTTTCTAAGCCAAAAACCTTGTAATTATTATACGGCTTCAGTAGATGCCTCTGTAGTGATTTATATTCACATCGATCACCTGCATAAATTATACAGAGAATCGCATCAATGGGAGAAATTCGGCAGGTTCATCGCAGAAACTGCTTTCCATCAGCTGATGTCAAATACAGAAGGTTTTTTATTTAAATCGGCCGAAGAACGTTACCTGGACATGATGGAACAGCATCCGGATATCTTTAATACAGTCCCGCTTTACCATCTTGCTTCTTACCTTGGTATACAGGCGCCATCATTAAGCCGGATCAGAAAACGCATGGTAGGCCAGTAAAACCATATCAGAACATTTAATTAGCTCCATGAAGCATCGCAGAAGGTCTATGATTTGTCTGCGACTGGCCGCCGCATGATTTTTTTGCGCATCCGTCTTAACAATATTCTAAAACATCACGATTAAAAGCCTCTCCTTGAACAGGAAGGGTATCATCGTGACTTTTTAAACATGTAAAACATGAACAAACAAGAAATACGCCCCCTTGGGACTAATGAAAAAGTATTCTGGGTATTAGATCAGAAAACCACTACGCAGTTTGCAGTTGCAGCAGAAATTGACGGTAACGCTACAGATCAGTCCTGGAGGGATGCATTGGATAGTGTACAGCAAAGACATCCAAACCTTTCTGTTCAGATTTCAGGTAACACTTATTCAACTGCCTTTTTTGAACGGGTAGCTGATTGTAAAATCCCGCTCAGTATCGTTTACACCAAGAGAGAAGAAAACTGGAACGAGCTATTGGAAAGAGAGCTGAACATTCCTTTAGATATCACTGTAGCACCCCTAGCTAAAGCAGTAGTGATTCAGCAATCTGGAAAATCCGTATTTATATTTATCTCCAATCATTCAATAGGAGATGGAATGTCTGTCGCACTCTTTATCCGGGATGTCTTAACGGTATTGTCCGGTGAAACGATAACCCGCCTCATGCCAGTATCTCCACTGGATGAACTTGCAGGGCTAACTGTAAAGCAAATTCCAGCTGAACAATTAAGCGTATTTAAGCAGCTGAAAAATGGCCTGGCACCCAGATCGGCAGTCAATATTCGGCGCCTTAAATTATCACATACCTTGACGGACAGCTTAATCAAACGCGCAAAAAGGGAAAAAACGACAGTACATGGTGCCTTAAGTGCCGCTTTGGTGATTGCTTTAAAACAGGTGGAGTCCGCCCTGGAGGGAAAGCCCGTCCGCATTTTACATCCGCTCTCCGCACGTATCCCCCTTGGCCTTGGAGATGACTATGGTCTTATGATGAACATCCTCACTTTACCTTACGACCCTGCGCCGAAGGATAGTTTTTGGAGTTTTGCAAAAACGGTTCGGGAAGGCATCGCTTCAACGCAGACACGGGAATGGATTACAGGTGTCAACAATGCAACGAGAGAACTTTTTTACAATGAACTGGATCTGAATACAGTTGAACAGGCACTGCGTCAGGGAACGGAACACGAAATTCTGCTGACCAATCTGGGGCAACTTTCTTTTAAAGCTGATTATGGCGGATTAACCTTAAAATCTTTATGGGGACCTATGGTGCTGACGGCACATAATGCAGCACAGACTGTAGGTGTGGCAACCTTTAATGGAGCACTTACGCTGACCTTAACAGGGATTTCGCCTTCAGAAGGACTGCTGGAAGCAGTGGAGGAAATTATTGATCAGGTCTGTAACGCGTCAGACGAAATCCGGATGAGTGAATTTTTTAATAAAAGCATTTAGAACATGACCACAAATTTATCAGCAACACAAACTGCGCTACAAACGAACTGGAAGGTTGACCCTCTCCATAGCGAATTATCTTTCAATATCAAGTATCTTACAATAAGCGTAGTAACTGGTTTTATACAGGAGTTCGACCTGAATGTGCAGACCACAGGAAATGATTTTGGAGAGGTGACCGAACTATATTTAAAGGCTGATATGATGTCTCTGATGACAAATCACGGGCCAAGGGATGAGCACTTAAAATCACCTGATTTCTTTGATGTAGAAAAACACCGGTATGTACAATTTCAGGGTACTGCTTTCCAGAAACAGGGCCAGACACCACCTTCTTTACTGGCTGCTTATCGAAGAGATTATAAGTTGCATGGCCATCTGCTGATTAAGGATATTTCCAGACCGATCGTGCTGGATGGCGGATTTGGGGGATTAGTAACGGATCCTGACGGACATAAATGTGCCGGTTTTAGCGTAAAGGCAAAGATCAGCAGAAAAGAATTCGGATTAGGCTGGGGAGGACTTACAGCTGCGGGTAAGTTGATCCTGGCAGATGAGGTGGATATTGTTGGGAACATACAACTGATAAAGCAGGTTTAATTTACCTATTGCTGCCAGTCATTTCTGGCAGCAATAGGTAAATTGTTAACGATCCTGCCGCAAATCAATATCAATTCGGCTAAAAGTTGATCACTTCAAAATAGGCTTTTTTAGGTTTTAGTTCCTGATTAAACAGCAAAGGAAAGTTCTTTGGTCCACGGTAATCGAGCCAGCTGTATTTATCTGATAAATTCCAGAAGGTAACTCCGGTGATATGTTTCTTGTTTTTTCTAAGCACGTCAAAGATCATCTTATATTGCTGAAGCTGTTTTTCTTCAATATCGGATGTAAATGCTGCGGTCTCGACTTCTTGTTTGTTCCGTATCAATTGTCCGCCCTGGTTTCCGGCATAAATTGAAACGTCAAGCTCCGTGATCTGAATTTGAAGTCCTAGTGAAGAAAATAGGGAAATAGATTTTTCAAGTTCGGTGCGACTGGGATTGCTAACCGACCAATGGCCTTGCAGTCCTATGCCATGAATGGGTACACCTTTCGCCAGCAGGGCTTTTAACATTTTATAGATCTTTGCCCGCTTTTCAGGTATTTCCGTATTGTAATCATTGTAGAACAATATGGCCTTCGGATCGGCTTCATGTGCATAGCGAAATGACATTTCCACAAAATCTTCACCGGCGATAGTATATAAAGGAGAAGGACGAAAATAAGCAGAGTCGTCGGCGATGACTTCATTGACTACATCCCAGGCATAGCTATCTTTTTTATATCGTGTCACAACGGTTTGAATATGCGCCTTAAGTCTTTTCAACAATACATCTTTTGAAATTTGATGGCCGCTTTGATCTTTAAATAACCATGAAGGGGTCTGGTTATGCCATACCAGGCAGTGACCGCGTAATTTTATTCCATTAAGTCTTGCAAATGCAGCAATAGCATCCGGTATTTCCCATACATACCGGTCTTCCACAGGATGTATTGGTCCCATTTTCATTGCATTTTCAGCAGTAATACTGTTGAATTGCTGAAGGATCAGCTCCCGGTTAGCTCCGGATAAATCCCTTTGTGCTACGGCAACACCGATAGGAAAATATTGCTGGTAATAATCCTTTAATCCCTTATCCTGCATCTTAAGATTCCTGAAAGCTGATGAGGTGATTCCAGCTGCAATCAGTAATGCTCCTGTAAATAATGTTATTTTTGACTTGATCATCTCCGGTAAGGTTGGTCACGATTGGTTAGCATTTGCAAATACGTTACATTTCGGCTGATATGCGTGTCCTTATGGATAATTTTATAATACAAATGTATGGTATCCAAATCAGACTGCTATAATTGTAAATCCTGTAAAATATCTTACTCGCTTTAAAACGATTTCTTCAGGTATTTGTTTAAACATAAAATCGTTCGCACTTGGAAAATTCACGCCCGCAGGACCTCGCTTTTCTTGTACAAAATAAACTGAAGCTCACCAGAAGCAAGCTGGCACTGCCATCGTTAAAAGTTCTTGAAGATCTTTTTGACTGCCTCTTTTATTCGAGCATGTGTAAAGAGGAGAGCGACTTAATCAGGGTAACCATCACTTTTATTGATCCGGAGAATCCTGATCCAACACCGCCGGGGCGCATAGTACCGGAAAGGTGGAGCTGTGTTGCTTTTGAAAAGCACATAGTGATGACGACGAAATCGCTGGCCAAACTATCCAAGGCTGCTGATCCACTGAGTGCTTCGCTGGCAGTTTATTATAATGAGGAAGGGGAACTGCATATCTGGGGACTGATAGATCAGGCGATGCACTATCAAAATTTCCTGAACTATGAATCTGATACCGACTCAGAGCAGCCGGGGCTGTTTCAGGTATCGGTAAGTGATATCGGCACGCTGAATGTCCTGTTCGATTATGAGTTGCTGGCTACGCTGAAGCAAAATGTACTGGTGAAACGTTACGTTGATGTGCTGACCATCGGACCTATTTCCAAGATGCTTAAAAAGAATGCAGATTTTCTAAAGGTAACCATGCGGGATTATTTAGAGAAGAACCATCCCACAGAATTTTATGCGGATTGGGAGGACTTTCTGGACAATTTATGGATCCAGACCTTCTCGAGATTACTGCTCAAAATTCAGAGTTACCAGCATGGCGGGGCAATATTGATTGCGGATGACAGTGTGGACCTGGATGTCAAATACAGGATACAATACGAGCGACTGGCATCTGCTATGATTGCGCATGCAATGGCTTCGGTCGATAACTTCGTGTCTGAAAATAAAATTGAGGGCGACTTTCTGGCGGGCAGGCGCTCTGTAAGCAAAATGATGTACCTGCGGGAATCAGGATCTTTTTACCATAAAAAAGGGACAGGGGATGAGATCACAGGTGCAATTAGTTTTATTGCTTCACAGAGTTGTGTAGATGGAGTCGTCCTGTTTAACAGGAGCATGGTCACGAATGGTTTTGGTGCAGTGCTCCGCGCCAAAAAAATGCCGGGCAAGATTTATATCTCCGCCACCGCAACGGCAACGGCAAAGTCGCTAAGCCCCCATGATCCGAAACATTACGGCACCAGGCACCGCTCTATGATTGCCTATTGCTGGAACCATCCCTCGTCTCTGGGACTGGTAATTTCTCAGGATGGTGAAATCAGGGCCTTTTCCAAGATTGAAGACAAGCTGATCATGTGGGAGAATATTAAAGTCCAGCAATATTTAACAAAGAAATCTAAACACAGGATAAATGTGAAGTCTTCCGGCGCAATTGAAGAATTGCATTGATTTCTATCCTTGATTTACATACAACCTTCAGGGTTTTGCATACATGAGCAGCATGATTCCTGGCGACCTTTGGATGATTAAGATATCATCATGGAAATAGAAAAAATAGCATTAGGAAATCAGGGACTGATTGTCCCGAAAGTTGGTCTTGGCTGTATGGGCATGACAGGTTTTGAAGACGCGCACATGTATGGCCCGGCAGATGAACAGGAAGCAATTGCTACCATCCACAGGTCATTGGAACTGGGCGGCAATTTTCTGGACACGGCAGATTTATATGGCCCCTTCAAAAATGAACAGCTGATCGCAAAAGCCATCGAAGGGAAAAGGAACGAATACATCCTTGCTTCTAAATTTGGTTGGGAAATAGACGATAATGATCATTTAACCTGGGCCATCAATGGCAAAAAAGAATACGTCAAAAAGTCGATAGAGCGGTCATTGAAAAACCTCAATACGGATTATATAGACCTGTATTATATGCATCGCCTGGATAAAACAACCCCGATTGAAGAAACCGTAGCAGCTATGGCCGATCTGGTTAAAGAAGGGAAAATTGGCTACATCGGCTTGTCTGAAGTGTCATCAGAAACCGTAAAAAGAGCCAACGCAGTGCATCCGGTAACAGCAGTGCAAAGTGAATATTCCTTATTTGAACGTACTGTGGAAGAACGTGGTGTATTGGAAACCCTGACTGCGCTTGGGATTGGCTTTGTGGCTTACTCACCATTAGGTCGCGGGTTCTTATCCGGACAAATCCGAAGTATCGATGACTTACCGGAGCATGATTTCCGTCGCGCAATCCCCCGTTTCCAGGAAGGTCACTTTTACAAAAACATTGAACTGGTCAAAGCCATTGAGGCATTGGCAGCAGAGAAAAATGTAACGTCATCACAGTTAGCGCTGGCGTGGATTATGAGCAAAGGAATCCTTCCTATTCCGGGCACAAAACGCAGGAAATACCTGGAACAGAACTTATTGTCTGCCGAAATACAATTGAGTACAGACGATTTGGAAAAACTGGAAAGTATTGTGCCTTTAGGTACAGACACAGGTAAACCATATGATGAGTTCAGTATGGGACTTATCGATTAATTATCTTTAATTTAGTACGATGAATGCCATCAACTCTGTTTCAGAATTTCACCGTTTATTATCGCTGCCTGCACCTAAACATCCTTTGGTGAGCGTCATTAATCTTGCAGAGAGCATCTTTCTGGAGGATGATATATGGAAGGGTTTTGTGAACCGGTTTTACTGTGTTGCACTGAAACGAGAGGCAAAGGGAAAGATCAGGTATGGTCAGCAGCATTACGACTATGACAAGGGAGTCCTGAGTTTTACCGCACCAAATCAGGTACAGTACCTGGATCTCCATAATATGGAATGCGGATCGGGCTATCTGCTGATCTTCCATCCGGACTTTCTGCTCAAACATCCCCTGGCAGGTACCATAGGTAATTATGGCTATTTCTCCTATTCGGTAAATGAGGCATTACATCTTTCTGCTGATGAGGAAGATGATCTGATTGCGATACTCCACAAAATAGATAAGGAATGTGTGCATATCGATAAACATACACAGGAAATCATTCTGTCGCAGATTGAACTGCTGCTCAATTACTCTAACCGGTTTTACGAGCGGCAGTTCATCACCCGTAAAAATAACAACTATGAACTGCTGACTAAATTTGAACAGTTTGTAGCTCATTATTTCGATGCCAACCAAACTGCTCAGCAAGGTTTGCTGACGGTACAGCGTATTGCAGAACATATGAATCTTTCACCAAACTACCTGAGTGATTTGCTTCGTGTACATACCGGGCAGAATACGCAGCAGCATCTGCACGAAAAGCTGATCGAAAAAGCGAAGGAAAAACTATCTACAACAAGTGCATCGGTTAGTGAAATTGCATATAACCTGGGTTTTGAGCATGCGCAGTCTTTCAGTACATTGTTTAAAAAGAAAACGAAGATGTCTCCCCTGGAGTTCAGGCAGGGATTTAACTGAGGCTGAACTTTATGTATTGAACGTCATAACCAATCGCTATTTCTCAGAAATCACTGGTGTATGTTTCCAGATTTGTCGATGTTTATTCGTTTTTCTAATCGTGCCTGTTGTTTTCAACAATTGTGAGTACCAGGAACACAAAATAAGCGGAATTTTTCTTCTTCTTGTGATGCAAAGTTGTGCGTTAAGCAAGAATTATACAGAATTTGATCAAAATAGCACGTATTAAAACTATTACTTCCGTTGAATGAATTTATTATAGATAATTTGCATATTTAGATGCAATAAAACTGTGAAACTTCGTTATCTTGATAATGTGTTTCATCGGCTATTAAAGCGATAGCTCATTTATATCTCCCCGGAAAATTTTATGAAAAACTGCACTCTTACAAAGGAAATCGCATTAGCGGCTAATTACGCTTTCGACCGAAAAGTATACCTGTTTTTACGGGCGTGGGTAGAGGAACATGCGGATAAAACACTGCTTCAATTCAATCAGACATTGGATGAATACCTGGTAAATGATGCTTTGCGTGATTTCTTTCTGAATACGCAGCATCCCATCCAGCAGTTACTTAAAAATCGGTTCATCGCTTGTCATCTGGGGCGTCGTGCAGGAAGTGTATATTTTGATCCGGTTAGCGGAGACCCGCTCCTGGCTGGTATAGAGGAACGGATTTATAATCTTGCCCGCCGTATGGATAGTGAGCGTATGCACGTTCCTTTCCGCTCGGTTCATCCGAATAAGCAGACCGAAGCAGGTGATACGGCGGATGTGAACAGTTATCCGGCCGACTCAGAAGAAATTCGCTATAATAGTGGTAATCATTTTACGAGTCGCCCGGCCAATAACAATGTATTTGATGAAAATAGCAAACGCTGCACGGCAAAATCAGCGGGTAATTTACATGTGCTTTTCAAACGTGGTTTCCTGGAAGATCGCTTAAAAGATATGAAGGAGCTGACTACCGAAATGCACGAGGCGGGTGAGGCAGCACTACAATTTTTCGTGATTTATAGCAGACATTCGCCGAAAGAAGGGCATTTTGGCGTGTCTCTTGTAATTATGGATCCGGTGAAGCCGGATTTTCCCAAACGTGTGATGGTCTGTGATACCTTACTGAAGGAACTGCCGCATCACCCGCGATGGTGGAATCATTTTATTGAAGAATATACGCATGTGTTCGGCGATGCAATTGTGGAGATCGTAGAAGATCTTTCGCATCCGCTCCAGAAGGTAAATGTAAAAGGTGATGATCCTTACCGCCATGATTGGAATTGCCCATATTACGCAGCAAGCATGGCAGATGCACTGGCAGATTTAATTACGAATAATCCGGAATTTCTATTGAATGGAAGCCTGGCTGAAATCCATAACGCGATGAAAGTTGTTATGTCTGATTATTATTTGCCAGATCAGGAAATTAAAGACAGACAGGCAATTCAATACACTAACCGCTTAAAGCGATGGCATAGCGGAAGAGAACTGATCAAGGATCTGGTGATTGAAATTGGTCACAGGTCGGCTTACGAATTTTAGAATTACTTGTTTTATTCTTATGCAAATTGATGCCTGCCGAAATCATGAAGCCAACAGCAATCAAACTGCCCAGCAAAGAGGGTAAGAACTGACTATAGGGCTGATATTGTGGCAATACAGTCCCCGAAAAAGCAGATAATAAACCGCTGAAGGCACTCACCATTTTAAGTATATGTTCGTAGAGCCATAAATTTCCATAGACTTTTTGGGAGATAAAATACCTGGAAAGATCATACACAACTGCCATAATGAGGTAGCCGATGGTGCTATAAATGATAATTCCCGACCACAGCATTTCAGTTTTAGTGAAATACCAGAGGAAAAATATAACGGAAGCGAGTGCCAGAAAAGCTATCGAGATATCAAGCACCTGCGGTTTGTTAGATCTGCTGCGGATGGCGCGGAAACCTGAAAATCCCATATATCCACTCAGCACTGTGATGACCAGCAGAAAACTGTGTCGCTTGAATATAAATACACCAAGAAGTCCGGTAAAAACAACAATGGCTAAAAGCAGCAAAAAGACCCTGCCCGAGATCCGGTGGATCCTGGTTCTTTTAGCTTTAAATAAAATATAGATTCCGATAAGGAGGGCTACAGCACCTGCGGATACATGAATGATGATATTGCCCCTATGGAGCAGAGAGAGAATTTCCATTTCGATTTTTTTCTTCAAAAAACCTACTTTATCAACCCTTAGTCGCCTCATCTTATAGGATGGGACTTCTTTTAACTGATTTCTCGCTTTTGATATTGACCGGGACTCATACCGGTTTGTTCTTTAAATATCCGGTTGAATGCAGATTTGGAACGAAAGCCACATTCGTATGCAATCCCCAAAATGGAGAGATGGGCAAATGCCGTATCTTTGAGTTTTATTTTTACGGCATCAACTCTGTAACGATTCACAAAAGTGAAGAAATTACTTCCCGCTTTCTGGTTAATGACTTGTGACAGTTGGTTTGTATTGAGATCCAGTTGCTGCGCCAGGATAGCTAAACTGAGGTCGTCTTTCAGATATGGTTGTTCCGTTTCCATATGACCGAGCAACTGCAGATATATCCGCTCCACCGCGGCATCATCAAGTCCTGTTTTTTGGTAGGGAACTGCAGTACTGTGGGCCGTCAGCGGAAGATCTTTTGTTGCGGACAGTAACAGCGTATTTTGACGCAGGCCAAGATAGCCGATCACAAACACATAACCAGAAAGTATCGCTCCTACATATAAAAAAAGGTCTTCTGCACTCAGCAGCCTTTGTTGTGTGCCAAAACGGATCAGGCCAAAAAGAAAAATAAACAGTAATAGTATAGATATGACCAGCCATTTGAGCCAGTTGAGATTAATGCTTTCAGTATAGGAATAGTTATCCGGCAGTCTTTGCTGATAACGGTAAAGTATGATCAATCCCATTATCGCATAGCCTCCTGGTATTACAGCCATTGGATAGGTAAGCAAATAAATCACGATGTCCGGGATGGTCGCATTGAAATGAGGATAACCGGAACTAATTACCAAACCGGCAGGATACAGCGTCATCGTGGCAAAGATAAAGATCACATAGCTCATCCATGGCAGGATATAAAGTGCGCAGGTTAGACGATCCGGCTGTTTATTAAATGATAAACTGCGGATATATTGGTATAATACTGGCGCACTTATTAAGGGAATGGAAAAAGCCAGCCCGCCGCCCAAGCCCGTCAGGAGGGAGTGAACAGCGGTGTTTTCGTAGTAAAAAAACAATTGTGCACTCACCAGGAATAACCAGCCCATCAACCAGTAATCTGCCGGATGGTATTTATTTTTAGCACGTAACAGCAGGAGCTGGAAAATTCCCTGTACAGCCCCGGTAAACAGGATGGTTCTTAGCAGCATTCATTTATGGTATGCATCAAATTTAAGATAATCTAATTGAAAAGGATCCTTTCATTAGCAAAGGCAGTTACTAACCTGATACAGGCAGAAACAATGAATTTTTGTCATTTCGACTGTAAAAATTTCATCGGTTCTGAAATTTTTACAGTCGCGGGGCCTGTTTTTTCAATTGGCATTCTACTTGATAAAAGATTAATGAACATCATGTTCAGGAGTTTAATTAATTAACTGTTTTATTCATTAATCAAATTTAAGGAGGACAAACTATGACATTGGTTAAATTTAATGCCGACCAAAAAAGAAAAAACGGGCTGATGCCGGGTTTTACAGACGTTTTCGATTCTATCTTTAATGACACTTTTCTTTCAGACCGCATGGTAGCCAGAGTACCTGCTGTGAATGTTTCTGAAACTAATAGTGATTATCAGATTGAGCTGGCAGCCCCCGGCTTGACAAAAGATGACTTTAAACTCAAACTGGAAAGAGACGTGTTAAGTATTTCTGTTGAACAAAGTCAACAGAATCAACAACAGGAACGCAATTACACTAAACGTGAATACAGCTACAATTCTTTCGTCCGCTCCTTCACTTTACCAGATTCAGCCGATGAAAATGGCGTTGAAGCAAAATACGAAGAAGGTATATTACGTATCAGCATTCCTAAACGTGAGGATGCAAAAACAACAAGTCGTCAGATTGAAATCGGCTAAAACAACACCACTAATTTATTAACAGGAGCTGCCCAAGGGCGGCTCTTTTTATGAACTCATAAAAAAGGCTATGTTACTTGACAAAAAAATACCCTTCACATATATTCTCAGTAAGGTCAGGGTGGAGCTGGTATATATCCTTCTTATCGGAATTGTTGTAAATTACATCACGCGGGAATTTGTAAATATTGTTCCGGCTATTCCGATCGTGATTCCTACGTTTATGGGTACAGCAATTTCAGTTGTCTTATCATTTAAATTGAGTCAGTCTTATGACCGTTGGTGGGAGGCCCGTAAAATATGGGGCAGCATTGTAAATGATTCACGTAATCTCGTATTGCAGTTACTGGCCTTTGTTGAGGGCGAACATCAACAACTGATTTCCAGGATAGCATTGAGGCAAATTGCCTGGTGTTACAGTTTAGGGCATAGCCTGCGGGGCTTGAATGCCTTGACCGATCTGCAGAGTTATATTGATGAAGATGAACTGGAAAAACTTCGGCTGCATCAAAACAAACCTTTAGGTTTAATCAAACGGCATGTGGAAGATATCAGAGAACTCAAAGAAAAAGGGCTGGTAGATACTTATAGCTATGTGCAGATCAACCGAACAATAGTTTCGCTCACCAACTCAATGGGGATGGCTGAACGGATAAAGTCCACTATATTCCCGGTTACTTATAGGTTATTCCTTCATATAATCATTTATGTGTTTATCATTACCCTGTCCATTGCATTGAGAAATCTGGAAAGTTATATTGAAATTCCATTGCTGGTTGTTGTGGCAGTGTTCTTTTTTCTTTTAGAGCGTACAGCGACGCATTTACAAGATCCCTTTAGTAATAAACCTACAGATACAGCAATGACAGCAATAGCCACTAATATAGAAATCAATATCAGGCAGCTCTTAAATCTGGGCAATGTACCGGAACCGCATCGCCCTGACGGTTTCTATTTATGCTGATTACTGCGAATGCATCAGTTATAGCTGGAAAGTAGCTGTGCTATTGCTTAAGCTAAATGGTTTTTACATAAAATCACAGAATAACTTTTTAAAAAATAAAAACATCGTTTCAGTAAATATGTTTTATTCAAAAAATGAATATCATGTAAAATGAAAATAATCAGCATTTTTACGGTACGCAGTGAGCACATTCATTGCACATCGGACAAAAATGAACATTTGTTAACCTTTTTATGATTATAAGGAGATGAAAAGAAGCATAGTTTTTATAGCAGTTGCACTAGGTGCAATGCTCATGTGGTCTGCACAATCTGAAACCGTAAATCCAGGGCCCATCGATAATTTTGTTAAAACTTATCCGGCAGTGCTGATAGGACAATTGGTCAAAGATGGTGTATTAAAGCTGTAGTAACGATAATCACACGCAGAAAAGCTTTACATATTTGGAACATTACCTAAAATTAAGGACGACGCGTAACATCTCAAAATTCCGCTGCAAACCATGACAGATCATATTTATTAATTTTTAAGGAAGAATTTTATGAAACGTAATGTAAAGAGTTTAACAGGTTTCACCATGGGCGCTACGGATGGTGAAGTAGGAAAAGTTACAGATTTTTATTTCGATGATGAAACATGGACTATCCGGTATCTCATTGTAAAAACCGGAGGCTGGTTGTCTGGCCGGAAAGTACTGATTTCACCGACTGCACTACTGGAGACAGATTGGGAAAATCAAAGCTTTCCGGTTAACCTGACAAAGGCACAAATCGAAAACAGCCCGGATATAGATACAGATAAGCCTGTTTCCCGCCAGCAGGAGTTTGACCTTTATGACCACTATGGATGGCCATATACTGCGCGGATAGGGGCTGGCTTTTATGGAGGAGTAGGGATGATGGGTATGATGGAAACCAGAGCTTCTCTTGAGGAAAGTATCGCGATGACCCATAAAACACAAAATCAGCAGGGCGATCCTCATCTGCGCAGCATAAGTGAAGTAAAAGGAAATTACATACACGCGATAGATGACGAAATTGGTGATGTCGATGATTTTATTATCGATGACAGGAGCTGGAAGATCAGTTACCTGGTAATAGATACAGGAAGCTGGTTTCCTGGAAAAAAAGTGTTAATATCACCTAAATGGATAACAAAGATAGATTGGAGAACCTCCGCTGTATATGTTGACCTCCCCGTAGATGCAGTAAAGAACAGTCCGCAGTATGATTCATCTCAACCCATACCGGAAGTTTATGAAATAAATCTTCATCAGCATTATGGCAGATCTATTGAGTAGTCGTATCGAACGATCAGGCAATTGAGCAAAAAATAAGAGGAGCTGCCGCCGGGCAGCTCCTCTTATTTTTTGCCGGATGAACTATTTTAAGGTCTTCCCTAATTCTTTAGCCTGTTGTAAATGCATTTTTAATGCAGGCAGGTGTTTAATTGCATAAGCTTTAACTGTAGGATCGGACAATCTTGATCCATTTTCGAAAAGACTTACGGCACTGCTGTGGTTTTTTATCATCAATTTCACATAGTTCTGGTCAAACTTTTTAGCAGAGGATGTGCTGAGTTGTTCCACTTTTATTTCACTCCCTTTCTGGATGGTAATATTCCTGGTTTGGGCTAAAGCTTTCAATTCAGTGTTGATGCTTCCATGATCTTTTACTATCATGGCTGCAAAGTCTTTTACTGCGTTGCTTTGTGCATGTTTCAGGGCTAACTCACTGAACGTGACTTCAGACTGACCACTTGCCGCTGCCCGCTGGATAAAATGTGCCGCTTCTTCAGAAGAGGTAGTGCTGGTTGCTGAACTTTCATTTCCGGCATCACCGGTAGTATTTGCAGTACCCATCGCCCCCGCAGCTTCGGTAACAGTACGGGCACCGGATGTAGCACTCACAGCATTTCCGTTGCCGTCACTGCTAAAGGTATTTCCGGGAGATCTGCTTGTCCGGTTTCCGGTAGCAGGCGCATTAGCACCAAACGTGGCTGTACCCTGAGAGCTGCTCGTGTCGGATCGCGTACTGAAACAGGATTGAAGCGTCAAAGCAGCTATCCCAAGCAGGGCAATGTGTGTTAAATTTTTCATAATGAGTATTTGTTGATATGATTTATCAAATGATATACTATCAAAACATCAACCTGTTATACGCATAAATGTTTTGCTAAAAGATGTAAAATAATGGATATGGTGCGTCGCGCCATTTGATGGAAGATGATCAAAGAAATCCTTATCATAAGGTTAGATGATCAATTGATATACTTTGTTAAATGAACATGAATAGGCTTGCATCAGGCAATTGTTCATAAATTGACGCTATTTCGTGATCTTAATGGATGTGGATTGTGATTAATTGCCTGATTATTAGAGTTATGTATGTTGGTTGTTTTTTTGGATAAACATTACTAAAAAAACATATTATGGAAACCAATTCAAATACCGAAAACACCGCAGTAACATTTAACCCAAATGATTTTCTGATCGTACCGGCACGTTCCTTTGAAGAACTGGAGATCGGTGAAATTTTTCGCGCACCAAGTCGCACCTTAACGGATGCCCATTCAGCAGCGTTCCAAACTGTATCCTGTGATAACCATCCTGTGCATTATGACAGTGTCTGGGCACAAAAACACGGACATAAAGCTCCTGTAGTTCATGGTCTGCAGGTATTGGCATTCACCGCTCCGGGTGCAACAATGTTCCCGCATGTGATCGGTGAAGTGTTTATCGCTTTTACTGAACTGTCTTGTCAGTTTTTAAAAGAAGTAAATGCAGGGGACACATTGTACTCAGAACTGGAAATTATTTCTTTAACCCCTCAGGGAACTACAGGCATCGTGGAAACAGCAGCAAGGATCCATAACCAAAATGGAGAACTGGTTTTATCAGGCACACATAAATACCTGCTGAAAACAAAATAATAAGCTCAATCAGTCAATCATACATAAATCATAAATAATGAACACAACTAATAGTGCCGCACAAAAAACATTTGTCCTTTTACATGGTGCATGGTCTGCACCTTATGCATGGCAGACGGTGAAAGATAACCTTTCAGCAACAGGACATGAAGTGCACCTGATTCAGCTTCCGGGACATGGTGATGATACTACGGATTACAAAAGCTTACGGATGGAGTCTTACATCAACTACGTAAGCGCGGCAATTACAGCAATTGGCAGCAAAGTAATCCTGGCTGGACATAGCATGGCCGGAATAATTATTTCCGGCGTTGCCGAACAAATTCCTGACCTGATCGATAAGCTGGTCTATGAAGCTGCATATGTGCCCGCGGATGGACAGTCGGCTTACTCACTTTCGCTGCTTGATAAACAATCTCAATTGGGTGCTTCTTTAATCGTATCTGAAGATCAGTCGGAGTTCGACATTGTCAAAGAAGATATCACTAACATATTCTGTCAGGACGGATCTGATAGCGTGAAACAATTGATTCTGGACAATTACAGAACCGAACCGGGAGCACCTTTTGGAGATCCCGTAGCTTTAACGGAAGCGAAATTCGGCAGCGTAGCTAAATATTATATCGAAACTTTACAGGATCACGGTATTGGAAATGACCTGCAGAAACAAATGATTGCTGCTGCAGGTATTACGAGTGTGTATACGCTGGATGCAGGTCATACACCTTCTCTTTCTCATCCTAAAGAAGTCAGTGATATCCTTCAGCAGATTGCAAAGTAATATGCCGGCTATATCATTTGATCAATCGAATGCCAGTTGCAGACCTTTATAGGCGTTGGCTGACTGAGCCTGACCAGCAAGAAGGTTAATCTCAGTCAGCACTACTGGCCTGATCAATCCCTTTTCAGACAACACAGCCGCAGCATCCAATGCCTTAAACATGCCCTGAGCAAGTGTTTTTGAAACATCAGTCTTGCCAAAAGACATCACAATTCCGGCATCCTTCAGACTGGGCGCAAAACAAAAATCTTTCACCCCGATTTTAATGGCCTCCATAACAGCGGTATAACCTAAGGTTTTAAAAAGATCCGGATTTAACTCAGCAGGATCTCCCATCCCGATCAGCAATAACTGACGCGCGGGGATCTGGTTTGAGGATGGGCGAAGCAAAAGTGTTTCAAGTTTTGCACCTGAGAAAATACCTGCTTTGCGCAGCTGATGAATTTCGCCACCAAAGTTTTCATTTACCGCAAAAGTGCCTCCTTCATAATGCTGGTTTTTCTGAAAATCAAAAAAACAGACAACCTGAAGTGCGGTTGCTGTTTCAGATGGACTCTCTGCTAAAATGTTAAATTGTACGCCCTTTCTCGTTAAAGGCACAGGTGTATGTTTGTTCTCTTCGGTTTTCATGGCAGATATTAAATATTGGGCTGTTAAGGATTAAATATATTCGCTAAAAAACTAAGCGATGGATCAATCGCGTAGCGCATATAACCTTTTGCATGTACCGTTCCGGTAACAAGCTGCACAGTTGAGGGAACCCCGGCTGCGAGTAAAGCCTGCTGCATTTTAAGCGCACCATCGGCGGGTACAAACTCATCCATCGAATTAGCCAGGTACATTTGTCCGCTTGCAGCACTCACGCGGGTTAAGGGAGTAGCCGCTCTTAGCAAAGACCTGTCACTACCAATGAGGGAATAAATACACCATCTTAAAAAAGGATCATTTCGCCCGCCCTGGTTAATATTGGCACTGGGAATCACGGCGAAATCTTTATCGTCTTTGGTTTCTGTTGCACTGCCATCAGTGTCAAGAATAAAACCTTCAAGGTCTATAATACCCGACCAGCTAATGGCGGGTATACCCCTCAGTAAGGCCACTTCTACGGAAAGGTTCCCGCCGGCAGAACTGCCCCAAACGGCAATCTTCTCTCTGTCAAAATCATAGGGAGAAGCTTTCAGCCAGTCCAAAGAGGCTAAAATATCCTCACGCCCGGCAGGAAAAACACCCGACGGTGTCAGCCGGTAATTAGGGACAATCACGAGGTAGCCTTCCTGTGCCAGTCGGGTTGCCAGGTCTTCATCTTTCATCTTATCACCATGGAACCAGCCGCCGCCATGGATATCAATGATTGCTCCCTTGGTATTCTGTCCACTGTAGAGATCCAGTTTCAAATCGTCTTTATAGATCAGATCTTTCGTAATGGCTATCGGATTTTCCATAATTTCTAAAAGCTTAAGATAAATCTAAAAGGTTAGGATAATAGTTAATTCTTGTTTATAGGGTATTGCTAAAATTCAGGGCAGCCGGCATCAATCCAGTCGGCCAGTTCTTTAATCTGGGCTGCTGAGAAATGGGCCTGACTATTTGCAGGCATTCTGCCGAAAGCACCGGTTTTGGGATCAAATAATGGACCCTGCCCGCGTAAAGCCATAATAAGCGTGCTGGAAGCCGAGTCACCCACAGTAAGTACGGGAATTGGATTGCCCGTTACCGGATCTTTAACGCCTGGAACGGTACCTGTAGTAAAGTCCGTATAACTCATGCTGAGCCAGAATGCTTTGTGAGGTGATTTTGGTGGCGGCGCACCTTCAACTTTATGCTCTTCCATTACATTGGTGATAAAAGCTTGTACGTCTTTGAAATTATTCAGTGCCATAGGTTTCCTGTTAAAATGTATACTTCGTTGTTGTTGTTCGGTGGTAGTATTGTTGTTTGTATTGTTTGTGAAGAAAATGCGATTTTCAAAAGATTGTTTAATCAAGCAGTTCACCCATATGTTTGTAACTTGATTTCACCGTTTCCAGTACTTCATCAAAATTCCCGCCCAGCATCAGTCTGGTCATTGACAAAGCCATTCCTTTGATCATTTTGAATTCTACCTTAGGCGGCATCGCTAAAGCATGAGGATCTGTAAATACATTCACCAGAACAGGCCCCTCATGATCGAAAGCTGCTTTCAATCCACTTGCCAGATCGTCAGGATGATCTATAGTAATTCCCCTGATGCCCATAGCCTGGGCTATCATGGTAAAATCTGGATTTTCCATATCAGTTTCAGCATCTGGTAATCCGCCTACCTGCATCTCCAGTTTGACCATACCGAGGGAGCGATTATTAAACACAATAACTTTGATGGGTAATTTGTACTGTTTGATGGTGGCCAGATCGCCCAGCATCATGGAGATTCCGCCATCGCCGCACATGGCAACGACCTGACGATCAGGACAGGCAAAGGCTGCGCCGATTGCGTGGGGCATTGCATTGGCCATAGATCCGTGGCTAAAAGAGCCGAGCATATGGCGTTTGCCGGTAGCTTGTATATATCTGGCACCCCATACACAACACATACCGGTATCTACCGTGAAAATTGCATCGTTTGTCGCCAGCTCATTCAAAGTTGCAGCAACAGCTTCGGGTGGTATGGCATGGCGACTCCCTTTATGGTTCACAAAGCTATAGAGGTGTTCTTTTACTTTGCTATAGAGGTGCAACTGTGCTTTTAAAAAGCTATCGTCACCTTTAGCGTTCAGTAAAGGCAACAGTGCGGTTAAAGTTGTTTTGATATCCCCGTGCAGACCAATGTCCAGTTTTGCCCTTCTGCCTAATCTTTCTGGCTGAAGGTCAATCTGAATGATTTTTTTATCAGTCGGCATAAAGGGCGTATAAGGAAAATCCGTGCCCAGCAGGATCACCAGATCACTCTCATGCATACTGTGATAGGCCGAGGGTAAACCCAGCAATCCGGTCATTCCCACTTCGTAAGGATTATCATATTGTATGCCCATTTTTCCGCGGAAAGAATAACCCACAGGGGCTTTTAGCATTGCTGCCAGCTGCACCACTTCATCATGTGCCTCTGCAGCACCTATTCCACAATAAATACTTATCTTTTGATAGCGGTTGATAAGTTTAGCCATGTCGGCAATATCTTCATCTGCAGGCCGTATAAGGGCTTTTGCAAAATAGTTTTTACTGGAGGAGATATTGTCAACTGCATCCATCGCACTCACATCTCCGGGTAAACCTAAAATGGCTACGCCTTTGCGTTGTATGGCATGCTGAATAGCAGCTTGTGTCATACGCGGAAGTTGCGCCGGAGTAGCGGCAATCTGGTTATAATGACTGCAATCATCAAAGAGTTTAATCACATTCGTCTCCTGGAAATAACCACTTCCAAATTCTACAGTTGCGCAGGTAGAGGCGATGGCCAATACGGGTACGCCGGCACGGTGTGCATCATATAATCCGTTGATTAAATGAATGTGCCCCGGACCACTGCTGCCGGCACAACAAGCCAGACCATTCAGTTCTGCTTCGGCTGCCGCTGCATAAGCACCGGCTTCTTCATGCCGCACATGCACCCATTGAATCTGGTCATTTCTCCTGACGGCATCGTTTAGCTCGTTTAAACTATCACCGGTAACTGCATAAATTCTTTTAATTCCTGCCTGCACCAGCATATCAACTAATTGTTCTGCTACCTTTTTTGACATATGATTTGTTTTTATCTGCTGATGGGATGCAAAATCTGCGCAATTAATTAAGGATCTGATAATCAGTATATTGTTTATTTTATGAGCTTTTAGTAGTTACGGTATTTCGTTATTTTGTGAAGGGATTTACTTTGAAATTGAATGATGGTCACAAATTTTAATCCGGCTGCGGATTACGGAAGTGGCAATTAGCTTATTCGTTTGATAGCTCGTAAAATGATGATATATCGTCAGCACAACTCACTGAATTTTATGTAGGTAACTGATTAATAGGTAAATAACAGGTGGTACTGATTTTGCATTTCTTTAATAAAAAAGACACATTATGGAAGACAATCAGATCTTAAATCACATCAAAAGCTTAACTGAAAACGAAGAAAAACTCTGGACTAAAGAAAACTTGTCAGATGAGGAAGTGAAAAAACTGCACCAGATGAAACTGGAACTGGATCAGTACTGGGATTTATTAAGACAGCGAAGAGCATTACGCAATGCGGGTGAGAATCCGAATCAGGCACAAGCAAGGGATAGTGATACGATTGAAAATTACGAAGGTTAAAATCTTAGCGTATGATACGCTGGTAAAATAGGACGAAGGTCTGTTCAAATGCATCTCATTTTTGACAGGCGGATAAATATACAGGGCAATCCAAAATTGAAAACATGGAAAATAATAAAACGGCATTAAGTGTAATCAAGGTTTTCGGTCATCCCGATTCCAGGGATGCCTATGTGATCAGGGACTTTCTGAAAAGAAGTGTGGTCACATTTGAATGGGTACCGGTAGCAGAAATAACTGCATTTCGCACAATATATCCAGAATTTCAGGTGGAAGAAGAGGATTTACCGGCAGTTCAGTTGCCTGATGGCAAATTCATATTTAATCCTACTGTCGTAGATATTGCCTGTAAACTGGGATGGGTCACCAAACCGAAACATAAGGAATATGATATCTCCATTTTTGGTGGCGGACCTGCGGGCTTAAGTGCTGCCGTATATGCCGCCTCGGAAGGATTGAGCACAGTACTGGTTGAGCGGGAAGCTATCGGGGGACAGGCGGGAACAAGTTCGCTGATCGAAAACTACCTGGGTTTCCCGGGAGGTATTTCGGGTAATGATCTCGCGGAAAGAGCAAGGCAGCAGGCGGTTAAGTTTGGTGTGGATATACTCCTGATCCGGAAAAGTATCCATGCAGCGTTCGTCGACCGTAAACTGCATGTAGATTTTAATGATGGCAACAAAATTATAGCGCGGGCAAATATATCGGCTACAGGAGTAGAATACTCCAGACTGGATATTCCTGAAGAAGAAAAATACCTGAATGCGGGCGTTTTTTACGGTGCCGGCGCAAGTGAGGCCATATTGTGTGCGAACCAGCATGTATTTGTAGTGGGTGGTGGCAATTCAGCCGGACAGGCCGCACTCAATTTCTGCAAACATGCAGAGAAAGTAACGCTGGTCATCAGGGGGAATGATCTGGCGGCATCTTTATCTTACTATCTGCTGGACCGGATAAAAAAGAATAAAAAGATTGAAGTGCTGTTTAACTCACGTATTACGACGCTGGGAGGGGATGGTGCGCTGCAGGAGATTACCATTACGAATTCCATGACACAAACTGAAGTCGTTTATCCAACGAAGTTTGTTTTTGTCTGCATTGGTGGAAAGCCAAATACCAGCTGGGCAAAAGATACGGCAATTGTGCGTGATAAACTGGGGTACCTGGTTACTGGTGGTGACCTCTATATGCCGCCTTTTGATCAGCAATGGAACAAAAGTTTTATGCCTGCATTTTTAGAAACGAGTGTGCCGGGTTGTTTTGCTGCGGGTGATGTTAGGCATAACTCTGTCAAACGAGTAGCATCTGCGGTTGGTGAAGGAGCGATGGCCGTGACCTTTGTGCACCGTTACCTGCATGAGAACTATTAAAAACATCTTTTATACTTAAAAATCTCTGCTGTTTATTGAAGGAGTTGAACCATAAAATCCCTGCTCAGGTTGATCGTCTGAACAGGGATTTTCTGTTTGAATTGTATGATGAAGCATGCTGCGCATGCGTGTAAGCTTATTTTCCTTGAGCCGCGGCTTCAATTACAGCTGCAACTGCTTTTGGCTGAGTCATAAATAAGGTGTGTCCACCAGTGATATGCGTTACTTTGGCATTAGCACGTTTGTACATAGTATCTTCAAGACCCATATTGATCGTTTCATCGTTAGATGGTTTCACGGCATATACTGGTTTGTTTTTCCAGGCAGGTACAGTGATTTTATCGGTGAAAGATTTCACTGTCAATGGGATTTGTGAAGCATACATAAAGTCTGATTTTTCTTTAGTCTGTCCGTTGGCAAAAGTCTCCTGGAAAGTTGATTTGCCGAGGTATACATTACCTTTAGCATCCGGAGCAAGAATTCCTTTAGGTTGTTCTTTTACCGTCTGCACCAGGTCGAGCGTAGATTCGCCAGCATCGGGTACAAAGGCAGCTACGTAGACCAGGCTTTTCACATTGGCAGCATTTCCAGCTTCAGTGATTACTGTACCTCCCCAGGAGTGGCCGACTAAAACTACCGGACCATTCTGACGCTCCAGGGCAAAATTGGTAGCGGCCACATCTTCTGCCAGTGAGCTGGTCGGGTTTTGTACCAGCGTTACATTATAACCATCTTTTACGAGGATTTTATAAACCGATTCCCATCCTGAAGCATCTGCAAATGCACCGTGCACAATTACAATATTTTTAACAGGTGTAGTTTGAGCAGCAGATGCTGAAGGGTTAACTGCTGATAGGAAAATGGCCACTGCTGCAGCGGCTGTCATTTTGATTGTTGAATTTGTTTTCATGTTTTTGATTATCTGCCAAAAGGTAATCTAGAAACATGCCATCGGTTAATGTGTTGAAAATCAGTAAATCATTTGGTTTTTGAAAATTGTGCTCCTTACGCTATAGCGTGATTTTACGAATTTTTGCATATTGAATCCTTAAAAATGCTTTTTATTGAGGCCCAGCCTTTTTATTTTTGAGTTGAGTGTGGTGGGAGGGACGCCAAGTAATTTAGCGGCACCATCGCTTCCTGAGATACGGCCTTTGCAGAGCTGCAGAACAGCAAAGATATGATCCCGCTCGTTTTCGTCGATAGTTTTTATTTTTTGTACTGTACCTTCTTTATCAATGATGGTTTTTACCACCTCCGGGATGTTGACTTCGCTGATCACCGGTTTTGTGCTGAGTAAAACCTGTCTTTCAATCAGGTGTTCCATTTCTCTCACGTTCCCCGGCCATTGGTAATCACGCATTTGTTTGATTGCACGGCGGGTAAATCCAGTCAGCTTTTTACCATATTTATGGAGGAAAAAAGAAGCAAGCAGGGGGATATCTTCTGTCCGCTCCCGCAATGGAGGCAGCTGGATAGGAAAAACATTCAGGCGGTAATAGAGGTCCCGTCTGAAACGTCCCTGTTCCACTTCAGCTAATAAGTCGCGGTTTGTGGCCGAGATAATCCTGACATCGGTTTTGATCAGGGTTTTACCGCCTACACGTTCTATCTCTTTTTCCTGTAATACCCGAAGCAGTTTTACCTGCAGGTCCAACGGCAATTCACCGATTTCATCCAGGAACAAAGTGCTGTGATCTGCCAGTTCAAACTTCCCGATCCGCCTGTCGGTCGCACCTGTAAACGATCCTTTCTCGTGTCCAAACAGTTCGCTCTCTATCAGGTTTGCAGGAATAGCGGCGCAGTTGACGTTGATCATGGTATGATTTTTCCTCACAGACCTTTCATGAATGGCTTTTGCAATCAGCTCTTTCCCTGTACCGGTTTCTCCCAGAATCAGCACGGTTGATTCTGATCCGGCAACCTGATCCATCAGTGCAAACACTTTTTGCATACCGGCACCGGCTCCTATAATTTCAGGGTAAGCAGATGCTGGCAAGTTTGCTTCTCCGGAATGCAGAGATTCATCGTTAAGGTTTGCCTGATCTGCATAGATTTCATCCAGCTGACTTTTTATCTTTTCATATGCCTGCGGGAAGAGTATGGCCGCTGCGTTTACAAAATCATCGAGCGTATCTATATCTTTAATGCGAACCAGCTTTTCGTTTAATGCTGAAAATGGTGTGTCATTAAGTTCGCGGGTTTCATTCTCGTTTTCCTGGTTACTACCCGCCTGAGTTAAGATCTGACCCTTCCCGGCTGCATGTGCCTGCTGTAAATGAATAATCTCGGCAAGGAAATCTGCAATGCTGCTGCAGAAGGTCAAACATTCGGTGCTTAATTCTCTTTCGTTGTTATGGAGTTCAAGCGTACCAAGTAGCTGATTGCCTATTTCCAGCGGGATATAACAATGGTATTTGTAATGAATTTCGTTGTTGATTAAACAATGGTTCATTTCTTCCTCTTCCATCCATTCTTCCATGGATTTGATCACCGGGAACGAAAATTCGGCAATGCTTTGCTGTATCTCATTCAATTCAGCAGGCTGACTGATGATTTCCGTATTGATTTGTTCAGTATCGCTGTGATAGGTAGAGATATAAGCCTCTGTGATCACGGTATGGTGTTCGTCGTATATCAAGATCATCCCGCAGTCTATAGAAAACAGGGGATGGAGTTTTTTGAAAAATATATGGAAAAGATTGGTTAACAGAATAGCTTTGTTAAGGATAGTGCCGGATTGATCTGCTGAGGCTTTATTTATTGGAGTAGGTACGATAATACCAGAAAAGACAGATTCGGATATACTGCTCATAAAATCAATATTTACGTTAATAATAGGATAACAAGAATACAGAAATGCTAATGGTGACAAATATGATTAATTTATTGTTTTTTCAAACCTGATCGACTGTTTTTCTGGCTGACGATGAACGGGGTAGAAGGACGATAAACCGTGTTTTTATTGTCATAGTTAAAGATGTTCTGAATTTCGATGTTTATTCTGTCATGAGGTAACTCATTTTAAGGCTCAGCGGAATAATCCTTAACCTTTAAAATCTAATATTTACTAAGCTGGGTTCGTAAATTGACGATATATCATAAATTTAGTCGTTGGGTTATTTGTTTAAATCCTTGTTATACAGTGTATTATGTGATGGTATTGTTGTTGACTAAATACGGCGATTGGCTGAACATATGAATGACGCAATATGCAGACCGCTTAATTTTTTAAAATGAGATTACCAATTAAATCACGCGTGTGCACGTTTTTGATACTGTCGTTCACGGTGGGTTACTGTGATACGATCACATTTTTTACGTCAGGTTTTTTCTCTGTTCATGTGTTGGCAAACGTGATCTTCTCTGCGTATCAGCTGCTGCATGACATTGTGGTTAAAGGTTTTTTATCCCTGCTATCTATCCCGGTTTATATTGGCGCACTGCTTATCGCAAGGAAGGTATTCAAATCCCGATCAAAAGGAACAGATGTGATTAAAGCTGCCGGGACCCTGCTGATCGTAACGGGTTTACTTTCGGCGATGCTGACTGCGACAGATGTATTGAACAGTCAGATCGTCTGCTTTTCCATCGCTTTTTTAGTCGTGGTCGCCATGGGCATGATCAGTGCCGCAAAATACAATACAAGCCATACATTTGTAATCGCAGAAACCTTTATACCCGCTTTTTGGTCGCAGACGAGAAATCTTAAAAACCACGGTGCCTTAGTGGTGCTGGCCGGTTTTACTGCAGGTTGTTTATCAGGTGCTGCAGCAGGCAATTTCGTCGGCCTCAGCGGAGTCATCTTGCCTGGCGTGCTGCTGTTTTTATTTACCATGAATGATTAAGGAGATGAAACAACTCATAGGTGTGATCCTGCTTTTTTTGGGACTGCCGTCTGCATTCTCTCAGACAGCAAATGAACAGGCTCAGTTAAATAAAGCCAGGGAAAATATGAGCGCTGCTGCATCAGACACGGCAAAGATCTCCGCTATGTTGCGTTTAGGGAATCAGTTTTTGTCCTTCGCTGAGTCGAGACCAGCTTTTATAGATAGTGCCGCACGGTATATCAGCAGGGCCGAAAAGTTGAGCGCGACTGTAAAATTTGCAGAAGGACTTGCACATAGCTGGTTGTCGCGCGCTGCCCTGTTACATGCTAAAAATGAAGTGAAAGGATCAGACTTATATGCAGAAAAAGTCATCAGCCGCTATCGTAGTCAGCTATCCAGTAAACTGCTGGCTGGCGGATATGTGCAGCTGGGGGATAACCTTCCCGATGAAGAAAAGATGTCTGACAGGAAAATCGCGTATTATAAAAGCGCCATCGCTATTTATGAGAGGACGGGCGATAAACGCGCAAAGGCAGCAGTACTGATTAAACTGGGCAATATCTATTTAATGGGCGGAGAGTATCAGACGATGATCGACCTGCTGAATGATGCGCGGCGATTATACAATTCGCTGAATTATCCTGAAAAAGAGATGGATCTGGAATGGTTGTATGAGCGTTTTGAATATGCTTACCTGGGGAAGGATAATTATACCGAAGCCTTAAAATATGCACTGCAATCGGTCAGGATCATCGAAAAATACAAAGATGTTTCTTTAAAGGCTTTTCGGATTTATAATAATGTGGCATTGTTGAACAGCCTGCTGAAAAGGTATGATACGCAATTGTATTTTTTGAATAAAGCATTGCCGATAGCGCGTAAATATGAAGCGCAGCAAAATGACTCTACGATGGTTGCGCAGGTACTGGGTAATATGGTGGTGTCGAAAATTGCACAGGGCAGACCGGCAGAAGCGATTGGGTATCTGAGGAAAATAGGCGACCGTTATCCGCATACCAACCTGGGCTGGAGACATTTCATGAATAAATACTATTTACAGGCCTATACAGAAAATCGTCAGTTTGATCAGGCAGCAAGGTATTATCAGCTGGTGGTCAAACAAACAGCTGAGCTTCCTGAATTTCATGCGCATCAGATTACCAATTACAATGCGATGATCAGGTATTTAACGGCTACCAGACAATTTGTGCTGGCAGACAAATACCTGAAATTGAATGATACGGCCTGCCGGAAGAACAGCCAGGTAGATCTGCTGGCGAGAAATTACCTGGACTGGTTTCATGTAGATTCGCTTAAGGGCGATTTTAAAACGGCGATTCAGCATTTCCAATTATCAAAAGTAATCACTGATTCACTGGTGAATACGAAAAAGGCTTCGCAGCTGGCAGATTTGCAGGTAGCTTATCAGACGGAGAAAAAGGATGAAGAAATCAGGCTCAATGCGCAGAAAATATTACTGTTAAACAAACAGGCACAATACCAGCACGTAAGCCTGCTGCATGAAAAAACGATCAGGCATGTCGCTTTTGCTGGTCTGGCGATGCTGCTGTTACTGCTTGGGGTGAGTTACAATCGCTACCTGCTCAAACAGCGCACCAATATTCAGCTGAAAGCACAACAGGAGCGGATCAATGCGGCGAATGGGTCACTGCGACAACTGAATGATTCCCTGCAGACCTTATTGCGGGAAAAGGAATGGTTGCTGAAGGAAATTCACCACAGGGTGAAAAATAACCTGCAGATCGTCATCAGCCTGCTCAACACCCAGTCGGCCTATCTGGATAACGAATACGCACTGGATGCCATCCGGAACAGCCAGCACAGGATGCATGCCATGTCGCTCATCCACCAAAAACTGTATCAGTCGGACAACATGGCTACGATAGATATGTCGGTTTATATCCGGGAGTTGGTAGAATACCTCGGTGAGAGTTTCAAACAAGAAAAAAGTGCGGTCATGCGACTCAATATCAGTCCCGTGAAACTGGATGTATCCCAGGCCGTTCCCCTGGGACTGATCCTGAATGAAGCGATCAGTAATTCGATTAAATATGCTTTCACAGAGACCAACAGGGGGCAAATTGATATTGTGCTGGAGCAGATAGCAGAGGAAAAGTACTTGTTGTGCATCGCTGATAACGGAAAAGGATTGCCGGAAGGATTTGATCCTTACAATACCAGTTCACTGGGGATGAGTCTGATGCAGGGACTGAGTCAGCAGCTGGATGGCGACTTCGAGCTGGAGAATAAAAACGGGCTCAGGGTATGTGTTACCTTCAAAGTCGTGGAGTTTACTAACTTATAAAATGTGTTTACCTGGATGATTTCAGGTGTCAGAACAAAGAAATGGAAGAAAATATATTAATAGTTGAAGATGAGTTTATCGTAGCAAATGATTTAAGGATCATGCTCCAGAAGGCGGGTTACAAAGTTTGTGGCATTGCGCCATCCGTGGCGAAGGCGCTGGACCTGATTAAGACGAAAAGTCCAGACTGGATCCTGCTGGATATTTTTCTGCAGGGTACCAAAACGGGGATAGACCTGGCGGGGCAGCTGACTGAAATGGGCATACCCTTCATCTATATTTCTGCCAATACCAACCAGGGAATTTTGGAAGCCGCAAAAGCGACACAGCCTTATGGTTTCCTGGTGAAGCCCTTCCGCGAAAAGGATTTGCTGGTCATGCTGGATATTGCCTTATACAGGCATAAACAAAGCAAAAAGTTCAATCAGCCAAAAGAATTGACCCTGCCTGAGCAGATCGCACAGATCGCAGGGAAGGAAGACAGCAGGGAAGAAAAGCTGAAACAGGTAGCCACGGCGCTGCAGGGAATTATTCCGTTCGATTGTTTGAGCATTGCCAGGAATGAAACTTCAATGGAGGCAGAGCAGGTCTATCTGATCAATAGCAGCGTCAATATTTTTCAGCTGTTGTCGCTTAAAGAAGTACTCGAAGTAACGGGCGTTTCACAAAGGGATTATACCTCATGGAAATCCTCACCGGCAGAATTTAAAAACCAGTTTTATAACAATTTTGATTTTCGCCGTTTAAAGATGGACAGTTTGTGGTTAAAGGCTTTGAGCGACCATTATAAATACCAGTCAACCTTAAGCTTCGATCTCCGTTCAGATCAAGGTCACCTGTTTAAATTCACCTTTTTAAGTACCGGTCTGGACAGTTACAATAAACTGCAGCTGGATCTGCTGCAAAAGAATGAGACTGCGCTTAAACAACTGATCAGCGCAATCCTTTTAAAAAAAGATCCTGAAGTCAGGCAGGTACGTCCGCAGCGAACTTCAGTTTTACCAGTCGCATCTGCCGGAGAGCAACAAAGTTTTAATGGCATTATTGGTCAGAGTCCCTTGTTAAAAGCGGTGTTCAACAAAATTACCCTGGTGGCACCAGATGAAACCTCGGTGCTCATCATGGGAGAAAGCGGAACCGGTAAAGAGCGGATTGCGCATACGATTCATACCTTATCACCGCGCAAAAATAAACCGATGATCACTGTTAACTGTGCCGCATTGCCAATTAACCTGATCGAATCAGAATTGTTCGGCCATGAGCGGGGTGCCTTTACCGGGGCTACAGAAAAACGGATCGGTAAGTTTGAACAGGCCGATGGCGGTACGATATTTCTGGATGAGATCGGCGAACTTCCACTAGAGGCCCAGGTGAAGCTGCTGCGTGTGTTGCAGGAAAGAGAAATTGAACGTCTGGGTGGTAATTATACCAAAAAGGTAAACGTCCGGATCATCGCCGCAACGAACAGGAAACTCGAGAAGGAAGTTGCGGAGGGCCGTTTCAGACTGGATTTATATTACAGGCTCAACGTTTTTCCGATAGAACTCCCGGCGCTTAGACAACGTAAGGAAGATATTCCCTTACTAGCCAATTACTTTTTAGACCGTTTCGTAAAAAAATCCAACAGGGTCGCAACAGTCATCAGTGATGAGGCAATGGAAAGCCTGATGGAATACGACTGGGCAGGGAATATTCGTGAACTGGAACATTTGATTGAACGCAGTTTACTGCTGGCGACGGATGGGATGATCGACCATATTGAGATTCCTGTAATTCCTTCCTCACGACCAGTACAGACTTCAGAAGGCACCCGCATCCGTACCATGGAAGAAATGGAAAGAGAGCACATCCTGGAGATCTTAAAAATCTGTAAAGGTAAAGTATTTGGTGAGGGCGGGGCGGCAGAACTGCTGAATATTCCAGCCACCACCCTCTATTCTAAAATTAAAAAACTGGGGATCAAATATGAATTTGTAAAATAAGCGCTGGTTATTGCCCGCCAGATATTCTGAGCTCGGCAATATCCACCTGCATTTCTTCCTTGCGGATAGATTCATCTGAATAGACTTTTCCCTTGCGTAAATGGTATAACTCTACGCGCTGTACGCGGTAAATGTCTTTCAGCACACGTTTGTACACCTGTAACTCCTTCTGGTCTTTTTCCACACAATCCATACAATCCAGTTTCAGGTGATTGTGTTTAATATGGTTTTCAAGATCTACCTTCACACCCAGCAGCAGCGCATTTTGTTCCAGCTCTGCATGGTGTTTCTGCTCCAGCTGTTCCAGAGCTACTTTGGTTAAACGTAAGCGGATTTCCGTTTCCTGCTGTTCTTCAGGTATCACAGGATCAATTTCACCGATCTTCAGCGCCTTGATGATGAAGGGTAAAGTCAGTCCCTGGAACACCAATGTCACCAGTATGACCACAAAAGTGATAAAGATGATCAGGTTTCTTTCCGGTAAAGGCTGTCCATTGTCTAAAGTCATCGGTAATGACAGTGCCGCAGCAAGGGATACAACGCCCCGCATCCCGGCCCAGCCAATCACAAAAGAACCTTTCCAGCCCGGGTGGGCCTCGTTTTTACGTACGCTTTTGAACAACCAGCGCGGAATAAAGGTACCCGGATAGATCCAGATCATCCGGATGGCTATCACCAGTGCGCTTACTAGCAGTCCGTATTTCCAGGCTTCCGCAAGGGAATAACCTTCCAGCCCGGCTACAATAGCGGGAAGTTCAAGACCAATCATTACAAATACCAGTCCGTTCAGGATAATGGAGAGGGTAGACCATACATTCAGTGTTTGCAGCCTGCTCTGTCCGTCGGCAAAAATCTCATGCGAGCGGTAAGAAAGGAATAATCCCCCGCTCACCACTGCCATTACACCAGAAAAGTGAAATTCTTCCGCAGCCAGGTACATCAGGTAGGGGGAGATCAGTGTAAAAGCAGAATCTATACTCGCCGTTGTCGGCAAAAAGCGGTGAATCAGGTAAATGATATGTGCAACTGCCAGTCCTACAACAATTCCCATGACAGTAACGGTCACAAAGCTGACGGATGCTTCCTGAAATGAAAAACTACCGGCCGCAACAATCGCTGCCAGGGCAAAACGGAACACCGTTAAACTGGAAGCATCATTAACCAGACTTTCCCCTTCCAGAATGGTGATAATCCGTTTCGGTACGCGGATATTCTTTAATACGGCCGTTGCAGCAATCGCATCCGGCGGAGAAATAATCCCTCCCAGTAAAAAGCCGGTTGCCAGTGTAAATCCCGGAATAAAGCTGGATACGGTGTAGGCCACTACCGTGGAGGTGAAAAATACCAGTCCGAATGCCAGTAGTGAAATAGGGCGTTTCCATTTCCAGAATTCATTCCATGAAGTCCACCAGGCAGCCTCATACAACAATGGGGGCAGAAAAATCAGGAAGATCAGATCGGGCTCTATATGGATTTCGGGCATTCCCGGGATGATACTGATCACCAGTCCGGCCAGTACCAGGAATATAGGATAGGCGATTTTTAGACGGCGTGCGAGTAAGATCAGGAGGAATGCTGCGGAAAGCAGCAGCAAATATTGAAGTAGCGTATAATGCATATATAAATTAATGAGCTGCAGGTAAATTTACAAGTTTGTGCACAATTTGAATACCAGTAGTTAAGGTATTGATTTTAAGATTGCTGTGCAATAGCTGTTAAAATGAAATTCATGATATGTCGTGAATTTACGTAGAATTTGGTATGAATGTATTGGTTGCAGGGTTATCCGGCAGGGTATGCTATCTTTACGAATGAGACACAGATTTTGGTGCGCTTTTTGAGAATTAGGAAAAGCTTTGATCTTATTTAAATTTGCAGGATAATATACTCCTTTAAAAATAACCAAATGCCTGATTTCTCTTTCCGTAAGTTATTCCATACTGCTCCTGATTTTAAAGGCACACCAATACAGCTGGCCCAGCTGAACTTATTTTATCTGATGCTCGGTGCAAATGTATTTAAAGGGCTCATTTATCTGTCTGACGCCATATTGAATCATCAGGGCGATGGAAGCATGCGGGCAATCCGTCTGATTGTCAGTTCCCTATTAATTATATTTGTTCTGCGCAGGTTCCCAAAAATCATCAGATGGGGCATACACTATGCGATCATTGCGACCATTTTACATGTGTATTACCGTGTGTTTAATCAACAGGTAGGTACTGATATTGTCACCTGTCAGGCCATTTACATGGTAGTCATCTCCGGATTTTATGGGCTGAATAAAAAATGGGGGACAATTTATACGGTATTGGCATCGGCTTCAGTGATATTGTACCATTATATCGGTTTCCGTTTCACTGGTCTTCAGTTACTGCCGCAAGGTCTGAATGACCTCTACATTGTGATCAATTTCCTGGTCATCCTGTTCTCGCATTATTATTTTCACGGCGTCCTGTATGCTACTATAGCGCAGAAAGAAAGGCTCAATGATGAACTTGCAGAAGCTGCTGTGGCAAAAAGCAACTTTCTCTCCATGATGTCGCACGAACTCAGAACACCGTTAAATTCTGTCATAGGCATTTCGACTTTGCTGGCAAATAACAACAATAATCCAACACAAAAGGAACAGTTACAGGGACTGAAATTTTCGGCTGAAGGACTATTATCGCTGGTCAGCAATATTCTGGATATCAACAAACTTGAATCTGGCAAGCTGGAACTGGAAAATGTGGTTTTTAACCTGGAGACACTGCTCCGTGGCATCAGCAGCGGAATGATGAGTGTTGCCAGTGAGAAATCAGTCGCACTGGTACTGGTGATAGATGAACAGATCAGGAATAAGGATTTTTTAGGCGATCCCACGCGGTTAAGCCAGGTGATGTATAATCTTGTAGGTAATGCCATCAAATTTACAGCAGCGGGAGAAGTGAGAATTACTGCCCGCTTAATGGAGCATAACACAGACGGTTATTTGATCAGGCTAACAGTAAAGGATACCGGCATAGGTTTGAGCCAGAGCCAGCAGGACAAAATTTTTGAACCTTTCGTTCAGGCATCCAGCAGCACCGCCCGGAAATATGGGGGCACAGGTTTGGGATTGAGTATCGTCAAAGAACTGGTCAGCATGTTTGGCAGCGAAATAAAGGTGAGCAGCGCCCCGGAGAAGGGGAGTAGTTTTTATTTTGATATGCCCCTGAAGGAAGCCCCCGCAGCACAGCTAAACAGCGAAACTGAGATGGATGATCCTATGGCGTTGAGTCAGCTGAAAGTATTAGTGGCGGAAGATAATGTGATGAATATATTTTTTATGCGTCAGCTTTTCAAACAATGGAATATGGAAGCTGATATCGTTGAAAACGGGGAGCAGGTCATCGATGCCCTGATGCGGGAAAACTATGACCTGATTCTGATGGATATGCACATGCCCGTGATGGACGGGGTTGAAGCCACAAAAGCAATCCGGCTGCTGAATGATAAAGAAAAAGCGAAGATCCATATTATTGCGCTTACAGGTTCTGTTTCCGAAGATATTCAAACCAGGGTGAAGGAATGCGGAATGGATGACTATCTGGCTAAGCCCTTTCAGCTGCATGACCTGAAAAATAAATTACTTGCCGTGGTCAGCTATAAATAAGTCGCCCGCAACCTGCTGCTACGGGCGACTCATGAATTATTTAAAACCTCAGCTTAGTCTTTTTTACTGACGAGTGCTTTCGCCGCCTCAATCGTGAACTGATGATCTACTAAAAGCTGCAGTACTTTCTCGTTCAGCATGTAAGGCGTAGTTTGCCACATCAATTTATTACCCTGGATAATAAAGGTTTGCGGAATGCCATTTACCCCTGCGCCCTTTACCCAGCGCTGTTCAAACGCATTGCCTTGCGCACCTGCAAAGGCTACATTGACATTTGCCAGCTCGGCTTTGGCTTTTACAAAATTCACTACTTTTTCGCGGTCATATTCCATCACATCCTGTGCAATAAATACCACCCCTTTATCTTTAAACTTTTCATTCAGTTCAGCGATATGCGGCATCGCAGCGATACAGGGAACACACCAGGTGGCCCAGAGTTCCACGATATAGGTTTTGTCGGGGTCAAATGTGGTAATGGGTCCGCCTTTTAACCATTCAACTGCCGGGTAGCTATTTAATTCTTCACCTGCATCCGGGAAGTCCGGAATCCTTGTGGTCTGTGCATATAATCCTGCTGCAGATAAATGCAGCAGGATAATCAGGGCTATTTTCTTCATTTTTATTTGATTAGTTTTTCTAATTTTGAACCCAGTTCACTGTCATTTGAATTGATACGGTCGCTCAGGAATTTGCCATCCGGACCAATCAGATATGCTGATGGTAAATGCGCAAAAGAATAAACACCGTAGGCGTTTGCTACTGCACCCATTTCATTCGCTGTAATTTTCTCAGCCGTTCCGTTCAGATGGATCCATCCGGGAAACTCCGCATCTGCTGCGCTGCGCCAGGTCGCATCATCATCATAACTTATACCTACCATCACTGTATTCTTGTCTTTCAGCCGTTTTTCAGCACGTCGCATATATAAGGCGAAAGTTTCAAAAGGAACAAAATAGCGGTTCCAGAAAACCAGTAATACGTTTTTGCCTTTCAATTCACTCAGTGAAACTTTTTTACCAGCTAAATCCTGCAGGCTGAATAATGGTGCCGTATGTCCCGGCGACAGTTGTCTGGCGCGTTCAATTCGCTCTGCCATCAGCTGACCTTCTTCCGTATGACGGATGCCCTTGCTGAATCTTTCAAAGTCACTGCTCCATTCTGCCTTAATTGATCCTTTGGCATGTTTGCTTTTCCAGATGTCAAACGCAACATAACTGTCAGGATGCTGACGGATAAAGGCACTGTCTATTTGCTGCGCCTGTTTCAGCAGGTCGCCTATTTTAGCTTGTAGTGGTTTCATCGCTTCCGTATTCTTGTCCTTGTATAGTGGACGCATCTTCTCACTCAATACCGCCAGTTGTGCATTTAAAGGTTTATAGAAGGCATCACGCATCAGGTAATCGGCCTGTGTTTTTCCGCCTTTGATCAATGCTTCTTTCAATCCTCCGGTGCTTTTTACCGTTATTTTGCCATCGATGAAAAATTTGGCCTGATCTGCAGGTTTCACTTTATCCGGTGCCATGTAACCGCTTACCGGGTTCAGGTTCAGCGTGGCATAAATGGGATCGCCATAGGTACCTGTGAACTTAAATTTTCCATTCGTTACCGCTGCGGAATCGCGCATGTAATTTCCTTTTTTGTAATAGTCGAGGATAATGAATCCCTGTTTGTCGGCCCCAAGCTGGCCATCAATCGTAAATGGGTGTTGTGCTTTCACCAGGCCGGTCATCGCTGTAAATGCCAGGCAAAGTATAGTTGTTGTCTTTTTCATTTTGTGTTTTTTTAAGGGTTATTGGGCATCTCCGGATTAGAGATGGTCAGGTAATAAGGCAGGCGCATGGTTAAACGCTCTTTTTTCAAAGTATAAGTAGTGCTGGCTCCATTGTTATCATACACGAGGTGTGTATAAGTCTTAGGTGCAAACAGTGGATCGACCGCTTCGCGTCTCATGTCAAACCAGCGATAGCCTTCGGCGGCAAATTCACGCTCACGTTCGTCGAAGATAAAGCTGAGCAATGTTCCCTGTGTGGCTGCATCGGCAGCAGGAATGGCAGCTACGGCAGCAGGCATCCTGGCACTACGCAGGCTCAGCAGGTCGGCAACTGCACCGCTCAGGTCGTTCAGCCTGGCTTTACATTCGGCACGTAAAAGGTATAGCTCCGAAATCTGCAGACCAAACTTACTGAAGGTCACACCGATCTTAGCTAATCTCCCTGAGGGATTCGGTTCCTGGTAAGGGAACTGTGCCGCGTAAAAATTTAGCCTTAAATCAGCCGGATTAAACAGGGCGGCTGTTTTAGGCGATAATACAATAAAATCGTTGCCATAGCCATTACCGTTGTTGGAGGTATTATAAAATGATTTGGCCACTATCGCTTCTGTCACATCTAAATAGTTGATGCCCGGAGAATTGGATGGTCCGCTCGTGGTTACCGGATCAAATTTACCACCCGGTGCAAATTCTGCATTGTAATCATATAATCGGGCAGGAGTGGCTGAGGAAGCGTTATCTGCAAATGCCTCATTGAAGAGCTGCAGAGCTTCGGTATTGCGGCCACTAAATAAGTACACTTTAGCGAGTAAACCCTTTGCCGCAGCCCTGTTAAAGTGGATTGCGCTCTCGCTGGTTACCGGCAGTGCCGCTATCGCGCTTCGGAAGTCAGTTTCAATGAAATCGTAAACCTCCTGTACTGACGCCCGGGTAAAATTTTTAACCGTCACATCAGCTGTTTTAATAATGGGAAAGGCAGGGTCTGTAGCGGCAGAAGCTTTTACATAGGATTTACCGAAAAAGTTCACAAACTGGAAGTACAGCCATGCTCTTGTAGCATAGGCTTCAGCCAGCACAGTGTTTTTTTGCTGTTCTGTTCCGCCGGTAGACTCACCTACCTCATTGATCACCTTGTTAATTATGTACAGGTTATCAAGCCACAACTGCTGTGTCCAGTCTATCTCGCCCGACTGAAAAATATCATCTGCCCAGGTAAATGCCTTTTGAGAAATCGGTGTAGCGGAATTAAACAGGCCACCTTCGGCAGCCACATCATCGCCCATCAAAACCTGTCCCTGCCAGCCGCCGGCATAATCGTAGACAAACAAACGTTTATTATTCAGGAGCTTTCTGTAATCTTCAGTGCTGCTGGCTACCTGTTTTCCCTGTGGTATAATATTAAGGAAATCCTTTTTACAAGAAGAGGTGCTCAGTCCAAGTACGATGATGATGGATAGTATAGTATACTTATTCATAATATGCGGATTAAAAAGTAACGTTTACGCCTAGTGTCAGCGGATGTGTAAATGCCGGTATATTCCGTTTGCCTGTGTTGAATGACTGGAATTCGGGATCTATGTCAAATTTATTAGCTTTCCAGACCATAAAATTTCCTGTTTGCACATATACCCGTGCAGCGTCCAGATGAATTGTCCGCAGTACCCGTGCAGCCAGGTCATATGAAAGTGTGATATCGCGCAGTTTGATATACGAAGCACTCACTACGTTGATATCAGCATAGGTATAATACATGGTATTTCTCCGGCTACCTGAAATTCCTCTGCTGGCCACATAAGCGGGTATATCGGTGAAAGCTTCATCACCTGGTTTCTTCCAGCGCAAGGCAAAATCTTCATTCAGATTGCCGCCAAAACCTGTTCCATCTCTAAAGACAAGGCTTGTATAAAAATCATTTACATCACGTCTCATTACACCGCCCAGGTTATAAATCATATTTGCTGTAAGCGAGATGTTTTTATAGCGGAAAGTATTACTGAAACCTCCGTTGAACTTTGGCTGTGTCGTCCCCATATATACCAGGTCATCTGCGCCCGCAGCATCATATTCCTTTGTAATGGTACCATTGGCTAGCTGAATCTGCGGATCACCCACATTATCCAAGCCCGCGTAACGGTAAGCAAATAGCGAAGGGCTGCTGAAACCAACTACGCTTGCTGCATTCAAACGGTATTGGGCAGTAAATAAAGCTGGTTCGAGCGCTGAGTAAGATGCCAGTTTATTCTTGTTATAACTGAAGACAAAATTACTCGTCCAGCTAAATGCAGCAGTCTGCATATTTACAGAACGCAAAGTCAGCTCAATTCCTTTATTGGTTACATTGCCGATATTTCCGGTTGTTTTAATTGTGCCGGTAAAAGGATTTAAAGGCACCACACCAATCAGGTCTGTAGTGTTTTTGGTGTAATAGTCAATACTACCGTTTAATCGGCCTTTTAAAACTCCAAAATCCACACCGGTATTGAAAGTATGCGTGCTTTCCCAGTTAAGTTTATCATTTTTAGGAGAACTGAGATAAAATGAATTACCGTAAGTATTGTTCACCTCCGTAGCAAGAATATCTACAAGTGAGCCCGCAGTGAGGTAAGGTGAGTTACCGGTAATTCCATAAGTCATCCTCAAACCAAGGTTATCCACCCAGTTCTGAGATTTCATAAAATCCTCTCTGGAAATCAGCCACTTGCCCCCGAAACTGTAAGCCGGTTTTTTTTGTGAAGAACTGCCTGAGGCAAAAAGATTACTGAAATCTCTCCTTATACTGGCATCAAGTATATATTTACCGTCAAAGCTGTAGCTCATCAGTCCGAAATAAGAGCGGTAACGGGTACGTTCAAAATATTGCAAGTAGGGCTGTTCATTAAAAACACTTCTGAATGAACCTACTGCACCAAACACACCCTGTGCTAATGTATTATAATCCAGCAGGACGCTGGTTTTCAGGTTTTGGTCGTATCCGCGAAGTACAGTAGTTTCTGTGCTGCGGTATTGCTCCTGAACTTCCTGTCCTGCCTGCAGGTTAAGGTCATCCTTACCGTCGCGGAACGTGGTATTGTACATCAGTTGATTGCGGACTGTCCAGCTGTAATTATCGTTTAGTCCCCTTGCATATCTTCCTCCTGTGGTCGGCAGATAATAAACCGGGGCACTTGCTGTACTACGCGCCACTGTATAATTCAGCAATTCTCTGCGCAGGAAATAACTTCCCGCATCATCATATATAGCGGTAGTGCCGGGTGATTTCTGATAACCATAGGTCCCGTTAAAACTTAATCCTTTTAAAATTTTAACGCCCAGTTCTGCTGTCGTATTGATAGTTAGCTGATTGCTTTTAATATAACCTGAATTAAGATCCGTTAATGGACTATAATCCAGGTTAATGCGGCTTCTTGCCTGGTAGTCTGCCCGGGTGGCGGGCGACAAACCCTGTACATAATTCATATTGACAGCATTACCGTTGGCATCCTGAAATAGCTGATAAGGCACAAAATCTGGCCCCACATTGATTGGTCTGGCACTCGATGCTGTATTATTGCTGATGATAGTGTTGAGCGACAGTCTGATAGCTTTTACCGGGTTGATCGTCTGATTCAGGGTAATGCGGTAAGTATTATCTGAGCTGCCAACCTGACTGCCGTAATTTCTCAGGTAAGACAAGGAGCTGTAAAAGTTATAAAACTGGCTGCCGCCAGAAGCTGAGATAGTCTGATTTGTTGTAAATGAATTTCGGTACCACAGATCTTTAATCTGCTGGCGGTTGTCTATCCTCGAAAGGCTATCCAGACTGCTGTTAGCCTGAGCTGCTGAAATCAAACCTCTGCTCTGGTTGTATAAGATCAGCTCATGTGGCGCAATCGCAGCATTAGAGAGTGTATTCCAGGGAATTGCTACCGGATCAAATATCTCGCGGGAAGCCTGAATCAGCTGTCCGCTGTTCATAAAACGGGCATAACCGAAATCCGGCTTGCCCTGAGTAGTGATGTAACCTGAATAGTTGAATTTCACTTTTTCACCGGCACGGCCGCTTTTGGTCGTGATCACAATCACGCCGTTAGCCGCACGTGCACCCCATATCGCTGCCGCTGAAGCGTCTTTTAATACGGAGATATCTGCAACATCATCAGTATTCAACAGACTCAGGTTTTCTATCTGAACACCGTTAACTACATAAATAGGCGCGTTACTCAATTGTACTGTACTTTGTCCGCGGATAATACTTTCCTGACTTCCTCCTGTGCCATAACGGTTATTCTGAACGCCGAATGATGGTTTCACCGCCATCCCGGCAACTAAACCTTCCATACGGCCAATGATATCTGTGGTACCGGCACGCTCATTGAAGATTTTCATATCGGGTTTACCAAAAGAACCTGTCGCGCGTTCCTTGTTGAGTTTCTGGTAACCTGTATTCACAATGACTACTTCTTTCATGTTCAGGTTAGCCATCTTCAGGTGTAGGTTGATCTCTTCGCGTCCGCTGATCGCTATCGTATCCGTCTGAAAACCGATATAGGAAACAATCAGGTTACCATTGGACGGCGGATCATTCAGGAAAAAGAGACCATTCGTATTCGTCACAGCCACCTGATTAACACCGTCAATTCGTACCGATGCGCCCGGCAGCGGCTTATTCGTCTCATCGTACACCATTCCGTGAAGGGTAGTATGGGTTACAGTATAGGTGACTGCAGCTTTTTTAGAGATCACTACAGATTTGTCCTTAATTGAAAACTGTAGCGGCTGACTATCAAATATAGTGGTCAGTGCCCGCTCCAGAGAGACATTTTTTACTGCAATGGTAACCAGGCCTGCTCCCTTCAATGTTGAAGTCGTATAGAGGAAATCATAGCCAGTTTGTTTACGCATTTTTTCCAGCACCGTGCTGAGACGGGCGTTTTTTTCTGTCAGGGTAACTGTTTGTGCCGTAGCGGCTGTACTGATTTGCATGAGTCCGGTAAACAGCAGTGCCACAGTAAGTTTGGTTAAGCCTGTCAGGCGCAAAGTGCTGGTCATGCAGCTTCGCGGCGATACAATAATGTCTTTGTAAAATTTGTACATTTGTAAATAGTGGGTTTAATGCCCGGGCTGATGTATATGTGGATGTCGCAGCCCGATGCGCTTACAATAGTTTAGTTGATTATTGTGAATGTGATCCATATGTTAATCTAACCATTCTGCCTTCCCGCAGAATGGTTTTTTTATAGGATCACGAAGGCGGGTGAGGCCTAGGGTAAAACCGTGATCCTCCTTCCCTCAATTTTAAAGTGAATAATGCCTGTACGTTCCAGCATGGTCAATACCTGACTCAGATTTTTGGAACGCGATATCGTACCGTTGAAACCGTCGACGGGTAATTTGCCGGAATAAGTTACTTCTATATCGTACCAGCGACTCAATTGTGCCATGATATTTTCTATCTGTTCATCGTTGAAGCGGAAATAGCCATTTTTCCAGGCAAGTACCTCTTCCAGATCAGCCTCAGCCACGGTAATCTCATTGGTACCTGTATGACTGAAAGCTGCCTGTCCGGGTTTAAGGAAAACTTTTTTCCGGTCACTGCTGATACTCACCAATCCTTCTTCCAGGGTAGTTTTTATACCATCTCCTCCAGGGTAAGCATTGATATTAAAATGTGTTCCCAAATCTTCAATCGTCTGATCAGCAACCTTTACTTTGAAAGGTTGTTTCGCATTGTGCACCACCTCGAAATAGACCTGTCCGCTTACTTCCACCATTCTTTGAGCTCCCTTAAAGGCGGAAGGATAACGCAGTGAAGAGGAGGCATCCAGTATCGCCAGCGTGCCATCCGGCAGTCTGATGCTAAATTTCCCTCCCTTGGGTGTGCTGAGGGTATTAAACGCACCATCATGATCAGCCGAATTGTTGTAGGCAATGGTACCGTCGCCTGTTTTCTTAACGGATTGATCGCCCGTAGGTAAAAGACCCTTGGCAGCGTTTTCCAGGTCGATGGTTTTACCATTAGCCAGCGTCAGCATAGCCCTGTTGCTACCGGCTTTGATTTCCTGTACGTTTTTTGCGATCGTATTTTCTGATTTTTCCTGGTGACTATATCTTGTATAGATGCCTGCGATGCTTAACAGGAGCAGGATCGAGGCTGCCACGGCAGCATAACGAGAGCGGTAAATAGGGATATTTTTAATCGGCGCTATTCCTGCGTTTGTACGAATCTGCTGGTAGAGCCGCGCTGCAAATTGCTGCTGGTTGAATTCCGAATGAACCAACTGCTCACTGCTGTCGAAATGATTGTACCAGTCATCCAGTTCCTGTCTTTCTGCAGGGGTGATTTCTCCTGTCAGCAATTTATAGGAAAGGTCATCTATTCTTTTTTCGTCCATTTTCTACGCTTTGTAATGATATAGCTCCTAAAAATGGATGTACCCCTACCATAAAAATGATTTATTTTTAAAATAATAGTAAAAAAGAGATGAGATCAGGCATCAAAAAGTGCTTCTGGTCCTGAAAAAGCTGAAACAGGGAGACGAAACACGAGATGGGCTATTTAAATTATGCCTTTTAGTAGGAGTAACAGATAGAAATACCGGCCGACTTTGCCTTTGATTACTTTTAATGCAGTGGTGATGTGTTTTTCAACGGCTTTTTCACTGATATCCAGATCTGATGCAATTTGTTTATTGGAAAGTCCTCTTTTTCGGCTCATCACAAATACCAGCTGACATTTTTCGGGCAGGGAGTTGACTGTTTGCAACAGCTTTTCTTCCAAAAGATGTAAATCGTACAAATTCCAATCGTTATGCTCAGCTGTCGTGGTCTCTGCAATGATGTCCGACATAACATTGTCCTTCCTGGACATGGCGGCCCGTTTTTTCAGCACTTCAAATTTAACCGCTCCGGCCAGGTAACTTTCAAAGCTGACTTTGATCTGCAGCGTGTGTCGCCTCTTCCACAGATTTACAAAGATATCCTGCACCGCTTCCTCTGCTTCATTTTCATCATTGAGCCTTTTCGCTGCAATGTAAAATAACTTTTCCCAGAACTTATCGTAAAGAAATTTAAACGCAGGTTCATCGTCAGACCTCAGAAGGTCAGCCAATTGCTGATCGGTAAAATCCTTATAGTCGGGCATGAATGGGTGTGAAAGATAAGCGAATATAAGTATTTCTGGCTTTAATGTTCAAACAGCGGTGTCTATCATCGTTCAAAAGCCGGTATAAACCTTTTAGCACTGTCCGTCCATTCACTCATGGATCCATTCATTCGTCCGTTCAAATTTCAAATAGGTATGTTCTTCACCGACTCGAGCATTGTGTTTTTGATTTGCAGCCGCGGACGAATCGCCAGCGCAATAATCGTCAGCAATAGCAAAATGCTGACCAGTGTATAGTAGTCGACTGCCGTTTTTAAGAAAGCCTGTTGGTCGAGTAAGTTCTTAAGGAGATGTGTTGCACCCGCATGACTTGCATTCACATCGCTGCCATGACGGGAAAATACATGAGCGAAAGATTGGAGTCGGCCTGCAGCAGCCGGATCCAATGCCGATAACTGGTTCTGGAACCGGTCAGAATGTAAACTGGTATCGTACAATTGAAAATAGTTGATGAGCGCAATACTAATGGTCGTACCCAGTAGACGCATGGAAACTGCTGTAGCACCCGCCGTGGCACCCAGTTCCGCAGGTACGGAAGTCACCATGAAAACAATAATCGGCGTCAGCAACATCCCTGTACCAATCCCCTGCAGCAGCAGAGGCAGGTAATACACACTGATATTTGCCTGTGGACTAAACAAAAAGATCATCCAGGTGTAATGAACCAGTAAAATGGCAAAACCCGCCATCCAGATCAGGTAAGACGAGCGTTTAAAGATCATCATTCGCGAAGAGATCAGTGTTCCGGCAATCGCGCCCAGCACATTGAAGATCAGTATGCTGCCCAGATGAGCAGGATCCATACCCAGCACCTGTGTAAAAAACAGTGTAGTAAAATTAAAAGCACCCCGCGCCAGGTATAAAATAAGTATCAGGCAGATGCCCGTACGGTAGCCCGGATATTTGTAAATGTTAAGATTGAGATAGGGCCTTTTGAGATGTTGCTGCCTGAGGATATAAGTGATGATACTGATCACAAAAATCACCGCCCCTTTCACTATTCTGCTATCCGAAAACCAGTTTAACTGCTGCCCGTATACCAGCATATAGGTGAGCGAGAAGAGCGTGCTGCAATAAATTACGAAACTTTGCCAATCCAGCTGGTAAAGCGGGATCTTGCGGTTCAGCCTTTGTCGCGCCATAATCAGCATCGCAAAGATTCCCCCCGGGATAAACGCATACATCACTAATAGATACAGTTCATTGTAATTGATGGTGTCTAAAAATGGCGCAGCCAGTATGGTAGTCACCGGAGAGATGCACAGCAGGATACAGTAGACCACCGAATAGCCAATTTCCCGCGCGCGCTCCGTTTGCAGGTGATTAAATATCAGTGAAATACAAATCGCCACCAGGCTGATATTGGCGATGCCCTGAAGAAAGCGGAAGACCAGCAGAACTGTCAGGTCCTTCGCGCAATAGGCTCCATAAGCGCTTAAGATTTCCATCATCAGACTGATCAGCATATAATCTTTTGTGACCAGGAAACTGGAGAACCGGCGTTCCAGTGGAAAATAACCTACCAGCGCTGCATATAAAACAATCAGCGAGTAATTCGCATCATTGGAATCAATCCCATAAAAGCCACAGGCGGCAGTAATACTAGCTGTGGAAATAGTGAACAGCAGCAAATTAGGTACCAGCAGCATAAATATGCAGATCCTGACCGCCCAGTGCGGCACCCAATTTTTGAACATTTTTGGAGGAGAGATCATTAGGGTTTGATTACTTTAACAGTGGCATTCATCCCGGCTCGAAGCAGTTCTGTAAGCTTTCTCTCATCCGTAAACCTTACCTTAACCGGGATACGCTGTACGATTTTGACGAAATTACCTGTAGCATTATCCGGTGGCAGCAGGGAAAAACTGGAGCCGGTGCCGGGTGATAAAGACAGGATCTCTCCATGAAACACCTCATCAGGAAAGGCATCGGTTTCAATCAGTACAGGCTGACCAATTTTCATTTTTCCGATCTGCGTTTCCTTGAAATTAGCGATCACCCATTTATCTGCATCCTGGTTCACAATGTTGGCCAAAGTCTGGTTGGCTTGTACAAATTCTCCGTTCTGGATGGTCCTGCGACCCATTTTGCCTTTGTAAGGCGCAATGATAGCGGTATAGGTCAGGTCCAGATTGGTCCTTTGCTGCACCGCATTCCGGCGCCTGATCTCGGCAGCTAATCCTGATTTCTGCGCGCGGTAATCATCTATACGCGAGAGCGCAGCGCGGTAATTCCCTAAGGCCGACTCATAATCAGATCTTGCGATATCCAGCCCTTCTTTAGTGGTTTCTACCTGCTGGGCGGTGGCCGATTCCGCGGTAAAGAGCTTGCTGTAGCGGCTATAATCCTTTTCCTGTTTCGTTAAACGCGCACGTACCGCTGCAATCTGCGATTCATTGACCGCTGCCAGTCGCGTTGCCGTCACAATATTACTTTCCAGTACTTCCAGTTCTGCCCGGGCATTCGCTGTAGCTTCCGCAGATTCCAGTTCCTGCAGCTGAAACTGGCTCGGGTCAATCTTGATCAGCGTATCACCTTTATTGACCGGCTGGTTTTCTTCAAAGCGGACTTCCTTGACATATCCGCTCACACGCGTTACCACCGGATTGATATATTCCTGTACCTGTGCGTCATTCGTTTTTTCATAACGGAAACGGTCCCTCAAAATCCCTATCCCCATGATGATCAAAATCAGCAGGAGCCCTGCCGCGACCCAGGATGTTACCCTGGTAATCATTTTGTCGGTTGTTGTATAATTTTGTGTCTTCATTTTAAAAGGTTCCGGTTATTTTTTGAATCTGATAATATTGTAATTGCGCTGCGATGCGGGCAGCAGATAAGTCGAATTTCGACTGCAGCAGCTGCACATCTGCATCGAGGTAATCTGTGATTAAGGAGGTCTGATTCAGGTAGCTGTTTTTAACAATACGCAGGTTTTCTGTAGCCTGAATGATATTCGCTTTAGCTACTTTAATCCGCTCCAGCTCGTGCTGAAATTGTAAATAAGCTTCCCTGAGCCGAACACGGATCTGATCTGCTGTGTGTTCATGTTCAATGGCAGCTATTTTAACTGCCAATGCAGCGCTATTTACCTGATGTTTGTTTTTATATAAAGAGGAGATGGGGAAGGAGGCGCGGAGTCCGACTGTGCCCAAACCGTAAAGTGAAAGTACATAAGGATAAAACCGGCCCTGAGGGTAGTTGTAAGCATAATTCGCAAACAAACCTACGCTCGGTAAGGTATTCGCTTTCACATCCCGCAGCTGCAGGGCCGTAATGTTGCGTTCTTCCTTTGATATATTAATTTCAGGTGCCCCCGCTGCTGCATTGGCGAGCAGGGTTTCATAAGTCATCAGTTGCACTGTATCGGGTAAAAAAGGCTGTGAGGGTTCAATTGTCAGCGCTTCATCCTGGCTCATCAGCAGGTTCATCTTTTGCACCGCCAGTGTATTCTCATTTTTAATCTGATCTACCTGAAGTTGCTGTTTAGATAATTTTAACTCTGCTCTGAGGACATCACTTTTTAATACCACTCCATTCTGATAGATCGCTTTAATCTGTAACAGCACTTTGCTCTGTTCATCAATATCCTGAAGCAGCAGCTCCTGAAATGCCTGGCCCCTTAACAGATCCAGGTAATAGGCCGTTGCCAGCAATTTGATTTCAGACGCAGATAAATTACGTTCCTGTTCCCTGATCTTTACATTGATTTGCTGTGCATCTACGCTTCTGTTCAGCTGTCCGCCACGATATAAATCAAAATATACAGATGCACCCAGATTGTAAGCGGTATGCGAAACAGGATATAGAGTAGGACTGTGTAAAATGCCATCCTCAAACTGAGGTAAGTTGCTGAGCTTAGTAAATTCACCATTCAGACTCACATCCGGCAGTCGGGATACATGCGCATGTTGCAACTGCTCCTTACTTTGGAGCAGTTCCAGTTCTTTGATATCGATCACTTTACTGTTTACAGCAACTTTTTGCCAGATTTCGGCTAAGCTGAAACGAGAGGCAGATTGCGGTAAAGACGATTGTGCCCTGCTATGGGCAGACACCATCGCGAACATCATGACGGTTAAAAAAAAAAGCTTATTCATCTATTCTGAATTTGATCAGAACATTTCAATAGGAGTGCCGTGTGTTAATTCTTTTATTTCCAGTGGTTTATATGGATTTGGGTTCTCAGTCAATTGCGATATATCGTAATTTTAGGTTTTATTCCGTAAACCCTTGCGAGGAGCAGCTTCACCGGCAGACCCTCATCTGTCGGTATTTTTTTAGCTGAGTACGGTATGCAGTCCCATATATTTAGTCTTTGATACCCGCTTTCTGTTTGCAGAAAAAACCAGTACATAAACCTGAACCTTGTTGCCTTTAAAAGATCGGGGCAGTACCACTGATGCGGTTAAGGCAGTCCTTGCGGCAAGTTCCGTGAGGTAGAGAAATCTCCTGATGTTCAGGTTGTAACATACCAGGCAAATCTTATCTGTGGACCTTGTGGATTCCATCGGATGAAGATCAGCTGTTAATGTCCGCAACTTACCGCGATTTGTCCGGTCTTGTCCGATCTGTTGATGTGATTAGCCACCGTTATGAGCTGAGCATCTGATTATGCTCAGGTAGGGTAGTAGTACGGGTTGGATCATCTTCGCTACTTGTTGGGCGTTTACAGGTCAATTGATCATCATTTGCAGGACATCTGCTCGACTCGGAGTCGAGCAAATACGTGAAAAACCCGAGTAAAAGGCGAATAAAACATGATCATTTTCAAACCACGACCCGACCACCACTAGTAGATCACAGGATCAGATTAAGAAGAATTATTCGTTTATAGTTTTCGTTTAAATCTCCTAAAAAAACTGCAATAGCAAAAACAGCAGAATCGGAAGTAGAATCAGCGACTCTATTTTCCAGATTTTAGTCAGCTCACTAATCCGTTTACGTACCATCCGGTCAACAACCGCAGCAATAAGTGCTACAAAAATCAATAAAGCAGGGAACAGCCCGACAATGTTTACGCCAGAACGATGCTCATTATCCGGTTCCGGAGAGAATAAACCCCAGACTGCAAGGATTACACAGGCGAGGGCAACGATCATCAGCGGGGTGATTTTCAATCTATTCATTTCCCGAATATCAACATTAGCGCTCTTATTTATAAAACTATCTGAAATTTGTTTTACTTTCGGCTCAAATTATGGGCAGCATGGCTGTGCATAATGCAAACACGTTCTTTTTTAAATTTCTATAAGCTGTAAAGGTTCTGCTTGGCTGCAGAATAAGAGGGAACCATGTGAAAATCATGGACTGTCGCGCAACTGTATGTACACGAATTTGTGTTCTAAGTCAGATACCCGCCTTTATTGTATTGACAGTGCTTTCGCGGTTTGAAGCAGGGATCAGGATTAAAATAAACAGATAAAGGCTGATGGCTTTGCTGTTTTATTTCTATATACTTTCTCCTTCTTTTTATTCGTTCGCATGAAATTTAAGCCCGAAAGGCTGAATGCGATTATAACTAATTAACAGACATCATAGGGCTAACGAATAGCCGGAATCTACACATTATCTCCACGCTACATTGAAACCAAAGATTTTTTATCTCCTCCTAACGCTCCTCATTTCAAAGCAGTCGTTCGCGCAGTTTATCATTAAAGGGAAAGTAACAGCAAATGACTCTGGAATACCGGTTGCCGGTGCTACTGTGCGTATTACTGATCCATCTGTAAAGGATTCGGGGATTCAGGGAATAACAGGTATGACTAACTCAAATGGACTTTTCGAGCTTAAATCCACCACAAAAGCTGTGGAAATTACAGTGAGTCACCTCGGTTACCAGACCCGTATCGTTAAACTGGAATCATTTGCTCAATTCATTGAAATCACATTGACAGCGCACCAGGGACAGGATCTTGATGCGGTGCAGATCACCTCCAAATACTACAAGAAATATAATCTGAATACGGTTTCCAGTGCCTTGCGTTTGCAAAGTCCGCTCATCAACGTGTCGCAGAACATCCAGGAAATCAGCAATGAAATCATCTATGATCAGGGTGCATTCAATATGAATGATGGTATCAGCCGGAATGTAAGCGGCGTAATCCGACAGGAAGTAGCGAATAATCTGGGACCATACCTGTTTATGCGCGGTGGAATGGTATCCTCGCTGCGCAACGGAATCGACCTCACGCCAATTTACCGTGGGCCAATTGCGGAAGATGCGGCAATTATTGACCGGGTGGAGTTTATCAAGGGCCCATCAGGATTTATGAACAATATTGGCGATCCTGCGGGAACGTTTAATGTGATGACCAAACAGCCTACGGGACAAAACCGTTATTCAGCAAATGTAATGCTGGGGAGCTGGGACTTATACCGGGCTTCGGCTGATCTGGACGGCACGCTGACCAAAGATAAAAAACTACAGTACCGACTGAATGTAATGGGAATGACTGCCAATTCTTTCGTCGAGACTGATTTCACCAAACAATTCCTGATAGCACCCGTGTTAAAATACCAGATCAGCGACAAAACTTCTGTTTCCGCAGAATATATGTTCCAAAAATTAAGCTATGGACAGATCAGTCCTATTGTGATGACCCCTGATGGATTTGGAACACTGCCTACTAACTTTACCATCAATGAAAGATCGATCGCACCTTACCATGTTTCAGACCATACCGGAATCTTTACATTCAGCCATATTTTTAACAAAAACTGGAGCGTAACCGCAAGAGGGGCATTTATGCGGAACAAGAAAGAAGGCATTTATTTATGGGTAACGGGTGTGAATCCGGCAAATCCGAATGTCTTGCTGCGTAATCCGAAGTATGATCTGGATCGGTCTACGGTATTTTCGCAACAGGCTTTTGTGAATGGTAAGGTAAAAATGGGAGAGGTGAACCACCAGATCCTGGCTGGGGTCGATTTAAACCAGAAGAAATTCATTGCGGATAACTATGTGACTTACGATACATACAAGGATGATGCAGGTGCAACTCAATTGACCTATTATCCCTTAGATATCACTAATCCTGTACATGGAGCTGTCATTCCGGCTTATGCAACGCCCGGAGGCATCCACAATGGCAATACCAGTCAGCAGATCAAATACTATTCGATCTATGCGATTGATGAACTCGGTTTTTTTGAGGACAAATTAAGACTCACGCTGGGTGCCCGGTTCACCTCGGTCAATACGGATAATATTGTATCTAAAGTGGTTACCGGATCGTCAGATAAAAAAGTAACGCCGAGGATCGGTTTAAGTTATAGTCTGACCCCCGATCTTTCTTTTTATGCACTGTACGACCGTACGATTGTCCCGCAAACGGGTACGACCAGCAGCGGAGAGGCAATCAAACCGCTTAGCGGCGTAAACCATGAAATCGGCATCAAGAAAAACTGGTTCAACAGCAAGTGGAATACCACCCTTGCCTTTTATAAAATTAACAGGGCTCACATCGTTTCTGCAGATCCTGATAATGCATTATACCGCGTTCAGGTAGGGCAAACAAGCTCAAAAGGGATTGATCTGGATATTATGGGGGAGATTGTGAAACGCCTCAACGTAGTGATCAATTATGCGTATAATGATGCAAAGGTAGATGAGGATGCGAACCCGCTGCTGATTGGCGCAAGAACGCCTGTATATGTGAAACATGTGCAGAATACCTGGTTAAATTATGAGCTGCCGGAGCAGGTTTTGAAAGGTTTTTCGGTTTCACTGGGATATCAGTACCAGGCCGGCAGGGGCGACAGATATGTGAATGCCAGTCCGAAACCTGCACCAGATTACTTCCGGGTGGATGGGGGACTGGGTTATAAAAAACAGAACTTCAGGATCAACCTGATGGTAAATAACCTGCTGAACAAACATTTGATCGCTACGCCTTGGTATCGCGGGGGACTCTATTATTGGGTTCCACAGCCTTCCGTTAACGGTCGGTTGTCCATGAGTTACTCCTTTTAATTATTATCTTCACGCGCATTTTTATACCTGTACCATGCTTAAAGCAGAAAATCTAACCAAGAAATTTGGCAACCATACGGCACTCGATCAGCTGAACCTGGAAATAAAAAAAGGAGAAGTATTTTGCCTTTTAGGTTCAAACGGGGCGGGGAAGTCGACCACCATCAACATCTTTCTTGGCTTCATTCCCGCCAGCAGCGGTCGCGCGTATATTGACGGACAGGAAGTGACGCTGAATAACCACGCGACCAGAGATTTGGTGGCTTATATTCCGGAGGTAGTGAATCTGTATGCTACCCTTTCCGGCATGGAAAACCTTGAGTTTTTCAGCGGACTTTCAGGATACAGTTACTCCAAAGAAGAGCTGAGCCATTTCATGGAAACCGCAGGTTTGCAACGGTCAGCCATTCACAAACGTGTATCTTCTTATTCCAAAGGCATGCGGCAAAAAGTAGGCATCGCCATTGCGCTCGTCAAAAAAGCGAAGGCCCTGTTCCTGGATGAACCTACTTCGGGCCTTGATCCGCATGCCAGCAGTGAGTTCTCACAGCTCATCATGAACCTGAGCGAACAGGGCGTAAGTACCCTGATGGCAACACACGATTTGCTGATGGCCAAAAACCTGGGTACGCGGATTGGCATCATGCACCAGGGCGCATTAAAACATAACTTATTATCAGATGAAGTTTCGCACGCAGATCTGACGAAGTTATATATTGATATCGTTAAACAAAACGCATAGATGGTCAGGCTCATATTCAAAAAAGAACTGAAGGAACTGTTCCGCACATCCAAGGTGGTCTGGATGCTTGGCGGGATCATCGTCTTGCTGCTCCTGGCTCTGTATAATGGGAATTCCTATTACGAAAACCACAGCAGCATGATCAGGGAATCACAGGAGATGACTTATCAGCAGTTCATCTCCCAGGGAGATAAAAATCCGCATTTAGGTGCCCATTTTGGCTTTTATGCCTATAAACCTACGGCCGATATGGCGATGATAGAAAATGGAATTGAGGATTATACCGGTAATTCCTTTTACCTGGAACCGCATAAAAGAGGGGTAGTCAAATTTAAGGAAATCAGCGATGCAACAGGACTGAGAAGTTTTGGCTTCCTGAATATAGGTTACCTTGCGCAGTTTATCCTTCCCCTGTTTATCTTCCTGATCTGCCATAATATTTTTTCCAAAGAATGGGAAAATGGGACAATCAAGATGCTGATGAGTTCTAAAGCGAGCGCGCGACAAATTTTTATGGGTAAATTATTGTCCTGCCTCACGCTGGTGATGGCGCTGGTGTTTTTTATCGCCCTGTCTTCACTGATTTTATTTGCCAAAGAACATGATACAGCCGGATTGATGAGTCGCGTTTTACCTGCTTTTGCCTGTTACCTGCTGGGCTTATGCCTTTTTGCAACCATGATGACGACTATCGGGGTAAGTATTTCACTGCTGACCAGGAACGCGAACCTGTCGCTGATTGTACTTTCCGGTTTCTGGCTGATCGGTGTTTTCCTGTTGCCCCGGTTAGCGGGAGAGTTATCAAAAAATATCCACCCTGCGATGACTTCCCTGGAATTTGAGAACAAAACCTTCAACGAAAAACAATACGGGCTTGGCAACGAAGGACACAAAGATGTGCGCAGGGAAAAGTTATTGCAACGAACCATGCAGCAGTACCATGTGAAAAGAATTGAGGACCTGCCGGTTTTCTTTATCCCGATTACGATAGAGTTTTTCGAGGAATCGGATGGCCTGGTGATGGATAGGGCCTATAAAGCAGTAGATGATAACGAGGCGAGGCAAGACCGGCTGGTACTGAACAGTGCATGGCTTACGCCTTTCCTGGCTTTTCGTGATTTTTCTATGAGGATGACGGCGACAGATATGGACACGCATAATGACTTTACTGCAAAAGCCGAGATCCACAGAAGAAGAATTGGGGTAATTGTGGACGATTACTACCAGAAAAACACCGTCGCCGGCAACGCGTTCTGGAAAACCGTTCCCCAGTTTGCTTATACCGCACCGGGCATCGGCTGGCGTTTATCCAACGCAGCCAATTCTATCTTCATCCTTCTGGGCTGGACCTTATTTTCCATCGGCCTGATGGTTTACGCTTACCGCAAACTAACGGTCTAATTTTGCAAAAGCCCGTTTAATCAGCTCATTATGAAACTCTCCGTTATCCGCATATTATTTAAACACGAGCTCAGGATCCTGTCCCGCAACAAGGTGCTGCTCTCTTTGTCTGCCCTGATTATTTTCATTCTCCTTTCTGCCCTGTGGATTGGCAGCAGCATGCTCCATAAACAGGAACAGACGATCACTAAAATACAAAGTTCTGAGAAAGAGATGCTGGACAGTTTAAAGACCAGAATCAAACGTGTGGAAGCCAACAACATGGTTTACCCAGGTTTTATCTGGGATGATCCTACTTTTGCTTATAATACTGCAAGGAACGAAGGACCTAACTATGCTATCAAAAAACCTTTTCCCCTGCAGGCACTCAACGTAGGGCAAAGCGATGTGCAGCCTTTTTATTACAAGGTATACCTCAATAAAAAACAATACCTCACCTTTGAATCTGAGATTGAAAACAGCTTCCTCCAGTTTATCGGGAACTTTGATTTTGCTTTTGTAGTGATCTATCTTTTTCCACTGCTGATCATTGTGTTCAGTTATAACGTATTGTCGTCCGAAAAGGAGCAGGGGACCTGGGTGCTTTTAAAAACAAGTAACCAGTCCATCGCCCGGATGATGATCTGCCGCACAGGCATTCGGTATATCCTCTTTACAGGTTTCTTCTGGCTGCTCGTGACACCCGTTTTACTCGCCTGTATTGGCAGTAGTTTCCTTTTCAGCGCTAACTGGTTATGGATAGTTGCGGAAGTATCCTTGTATTTCGCCTTCTGGTTTGCCCTTGCGCTGCTGGTGAATAGTTTCTCCATGACGTCTAATGTAAATGCTATGATGCTGATCTTTATCTGGCTGTTTACCGGAATAATCATCCCTAACCTGTTGCAGATCGGGTTAAACAAGATTTATCCTATTCCCAGCAGGATTGAAATGCTCACTGCCGAAAGAGATGCGATCAATAAATACTTCGAAAAAGACGGTCAGGAACTCACCAAAAATGTTTTTAGCAGTCCGAGAGCAATGATCCGGCAAGCCTCTATCGTGACTCCCGGCATGGTTTATGGTTATGGGGTAATCGTCTATAAAAGTCAGGAGATCAAAGATCAGGCAGCTGCCGTAGCAGAGGAAAAACTTTACGCACAGATCAGGAAACAGCAGGAGGGGATCAGGCGATTTCAATTGCTCAGTCCGGCACTGATGATGCAGGAAGAATTGTCTGCGCTCACCGGTAGTCACTGGTACCAGTTTAACCAGTTCAGCAACGATGCGGCGACGTTCAGGAAGAAAAGCCAGCAATTTTATTATCCAAAAATGGCTTCAGAAAGCACTTACCGTACTTTTACCGTGGAAGACGCAGATGCGATTCCCCGCTTTCAGCCCAAAGTATATGCCGACTTCTCCTGGATCAATATCAGGCAAAGTTTTTTCATTTACCTCGGCATTATTATGCTGCTCAGTATCATCGGATACAGGCGATTACTCGAGGCCAAAAAATAACCCTTCAACACAATCATCACATAAATCTCCACGAGCAAGCACAAAAAAGATTCGTTTTTTTGTAAACAAAGGCATATGTCCCCTGTTAAATACGCAGAGGAACAAATATAATGAACCCGTTCCCCGCTCATTTCCAATCCCCGGCCAGGGATAGTTTTGAGGATTGAACATGGTCAATAAAAAATAACATATGTCTGAACAAAATCAAAAACCGCTCGAGAATCCGGTAAATAAATATCCAAAACCACCCTTTGTCAAACAGCCGCAGGAAGTTCCCGGTCTTGCCTCCAAAATGCAGCCCGTACCAGATCATGGTGAGGAAAGTTATAAAGGATCAGGTCGATTATCAGGTCGTAAAGCCCTGATTACCGGTGGTGATTCCGGCATTGGTCGCGCTGCAGCCATTGCTTATGCAAGGGAGGGTGCCGATGTGGTCATCAATTACTTACCAGAAGAACAGTCTGATGCCGATGAAGTGATTGCACTCATTGAGGCTGCGGGACGTAAAGGATTTGGAATTCCGGGTGATATCAGAACGGAAGATTTCTGTAAATCTTTAGTAGAACAAGCCGCAGAGAAACTGGGCGGAATAGACATCCTCGTTAACAATGCGGGTCACCAGCAAGCTGTTGAATCCCTGCTGGATCTGACTTCGGAGGGTTTTGATACCACTATCAAAACTAATATCTACGCGCCTTTCTGGATTACCAAAGCCGCTTTACCACTCCTTCCTCCGGGTTCAGTAATTATTGCCACCAGCTCTGTACAGGCCTATGATCCGTCAGAAAACCTGTTTGATTATGCACAGACCAAAGCAGCTAATGTTGCTTTTGTAAAATCACTCGCAAAACAGCTGGGGCCTAAAGGAATCCGCGTAAACGGTGTTGCTCCGGGGCCGGTTTGGACACCACTACAAACCAGTGGCGGTCAGCCTCAGGATGCGATTGTAGAGTTTGGTGGAAAAACACCGCTTGGTCGCCCGGGACAACCAGCAGAGCTGGCTTCCATCTATGTGCAGCTCGCTGATAGCGATGCCAGTTATGCGACAGGACAAGTTTACGGTGCTGCCGGTGGAAGCGGACATCCATAAGTATGCTCCAATCTTAACTCACCCAAAGCCCGGTATTTTAACACATACCGGGCTTTGGACTTATTGGTAAACCTGTGGTTTTAGCTTTCTGATCTGCATATACTGCAATAACATGATCGTTTTCCCATCCTTGATCTCCCCGGTGCTGATCATATTAAACGCTTCGTCCATATCCATCTCCAGTACTTCGATATCTTCATTTTCTTCACTTAGTCCGCCGCCCTCGCTTACTTTCATGGTAGGGGAATAGGAAGCAATGAAAAAGTGAACCAGCTCTGTTACGGAGCCGGGCGACATATAAGCTTCGAAAATCTGCTCTACATCAGTAATCTTGTATCCCGTTTCTTCCTCTGTTTCCTTTCTGATGCAGTCTTCAGGATGATCATTGTCCAGTAAACCTGCACAGGATTCTATCAGCATGCCGCTCTCATTTCCATTAATGAAAGTAGGCAGGCGAAATTGTCTCGTTAGGATTACTTTGTTCAGCTCCATATTGTACAGCAATATCGTGGCGCCGTTTCCTCTGTCGTACGCCTCTCTGCTCACTCTTTTTACTGCGCCGTCCTGCTGCAAATACTCATAAGTGATCTTACGTAAAGTATACCAGTCGGACGACAAGATTTCAGTCGCTACGATCTTGAATTTACTCTTCTGCATCTGGCACTTCGTCAATATTGAAATAAATCTTTAACCCTCTTTCACGGCCGATTTTAACATCATTATCTGCACCCTGCGATGCCCCTTCAATCCGCAATATTGCATCACATTTCTCCAGCAGCCGGTGTGCACAGGGATATTGAATCTCGTTCCAGATATCATCACCCGTTGCAGCGGAACCTGCCAGTTTGATCAGTGGTAAAGCCAGCCATTCGCCAATTACCGGTACATGGCCTTTTTTGAACAAGGGCAGGGCAAGCGCTTCAAGATTACTCAAATTCTGCTGCATTAAAACAGGATCGTCATTCGTGCCACTTCGGTAAGGGCCAGCAATTAGTATTAACATATCTCTTTTCTTTTTACAAATAGAATAAAAGATTGCTGATAAAAAATTAAGGTACCTTAAGAAATTCAGATTTTTTCATTTTAACAAATCAAATCATTTTGACCTGCCGCTTATTATTCATGATGATACAAGCCATTGATGATATTTTTAAACTATCCTTTCACTTTCCTTAATGTGCTTAAAAATTCAGGTGTGATACCCAGGTAAGACGCAATTTGTTTCTGCGTCACCTGTTTGACGATCTGCGGATACTTAATCATAAAGCTATGGTATCGCTCTTCCGCTGACAGCGAAAGATTTTCCATTACCCTTAACTGCTCACGCGTATACGCATTCTGCATCAGGATTCTGAAGAACTTCTCGAATTTTGGAACCATCTTCAGCAAATGATCAAAATTATCCCTGCTGAGCTGAAAAACTCTGCTTTGTTCGATAGTTTCGATATGCATCATCGCTGGTTTTTTATTCAGGTAACAATACATATCCGTAATCCACCAGTCGGCGATGCCGAACATAATCGTAGATTCCTTGCCGTCTTTGTCTATAAAATAGGAGCGTAAAGCTCCGGAATCCACATAACTCAGGTACCTGCAATCCTGACCTGCCTCCAGCAGCAATGTCTTTTTAGCCAGACTTTTACAAGGCACCAGCGAAGTAAACAAAGTTATTTCTTCTTCAGTCAGGCTGATATGTTTCGCGATATTTGTAAGGAGCCCATTCATTATTGGTTAAAGTTAAATTTAACCAGCAATATTTTCGAATCCCTTGCTGTAAAACTGCCTCGTCAGCTGTTATTTCAGGAATTTGCAGGTTTTCATCGGTAGTTATACCGTCTCTACCCACACCTATGATCTTCTGTAAACTTGTTCTCCTTCTTTCATCAGTTACACGGACATTACAATTCGGTCATTAGACCGAAAATAAAATACAAATATATTTGCGCAACTCAAAAGTTGCATATATATTTGCAACCATAGAGTTGCATAATTAATGATCAATCATGAAACAAGATATATTTCAGGCCATAGCAGATCCCACACGAAGAGCTATTTTAACGTTAATCGCTGTCCATGCATTAACCCCCAATGCAATGGCGGAAAAATTTGATATGACCCGTCAGGCCGTATCAAAGCATATTAAAATATTGCACGAATGCGAATTAATAAAACCTGAGTATAGCGGCAGGGAGATTTATTATCACTTTAATGCCAAAAAAATGCAGGAGTTTGACCACTGGTTAGCGCAATTCAGGCAAAGCTGGGAAATTCAATTTAATCAACTGGACGAGCTATTATCTACAATTAAAGAACAGAAAAAATGAACAAGGATTTGCTATTTGATTTTAATGTTGACAAGGCAGCGAAAACGGTATTTATCACCAGGGAATTTAATGCCGGACTATCTTTAGTATGGGCTGCTTTTACGCAACCGGAACTGCTGGATCAGTGGGGGGCACCCGCACCCATGCGCGCAAAAACGAAGTATATGGATTTCAAAGTAGGAGGACAAAGATTTTATGCGATGATTAGCCCTGACGGACAAGAGCGTTGGGCACTTCAGCGATTTACCTCTATTACGCCGAAAACAAATTTTAAGATGTATAATTCTTTTGCAGACAAAGACGAAAATCCCGAATTGCCCGGTTCTGAATGGGATTACATTTTCAGCGAACAAAATGGCAGAACAATAGTGAATATCACCATTTTCAATGAATCCTTTGAACGAATGGAAAAACTATTGGAAGGCTTTAAAATCGGATTTAAAATGACATTACAAAACCTGGAAAATCTCTTGTCAGTCTTATCGCAGAAATGACCATAAGTAAATTGTCAATCCAATTGACAAGGCGAATGCTGGGCAGCCGGAGCAGAAAAGAAAGAAACCTAAAAACCTAAAAATAAAGCTATGAGAACAATCAATCCGTGGATCAATTTTAATGGAAATGCTGAAGAAGCATTCACTTTTTACAAATCAGTTTTTGGCGGAGATTTCGCAAAGATCATTCGTTTCAAAGACCTGTCCAGCGCAGAATTTCCGGTAGCGGAAAGCGAAGCAAATAAAATAATGACCATTGCCTTGCCTATTGGAAAGCACAATGTGTTAATGGGCAATGATGTTCCGGAATTTATGGGGCCAGTAAACGAAAACGAAAACAGGTCTAAAATAGCCGTAAGTGCAGAAAGTCGGGCAGAAGCAGAAAAACTTTTTAATGGACTATCAGCCGGTGGGGAAATTGAAGGACCCATTGGCGAGAGTCCCTGGGGTACCTACGCCGGAATGTTCAGAGACAAATATGGTATTGAATGGATAGTGGAATTTGACCCGGATTATAATGGGTAAATCAAACAGCGGCTGATCATAATTAAGATACAGCCGCTGTGTTTACTCATAAAATTTACCAGGGACTAATCCCTGTTTCCGGCGCATTGTCATCACTAAAAAACTGTCCGGTTAATCCATCTTCAGCCAGTACCGCTGCTTTTACTACCCGTGCTGCCGCATCCTGTACCGTTCCTGGTCCGCTATGATGGTTAAAATCTGTCGCTGTATAACCCGGATCAACCGCATTTACCTTGAACGCCGTATCCCGCAGGTTATGCGCAAGTATAATCGTATAACCATTCAGTGCTGCTTTAGAAGTCACATAACCCGCTGCCTTCACCTCATAATATTTCCATGAAGGATCGCTATGTAAAGTAAGCGAACCTAAACCTGAAGTCACGTTAACAATTCTGGGTGCCGGTGCTGCTCTCATCAGGTCTATAAAGGCCTGTGTTACGGCAATCACCCCGAAGAAATTCGTATCAAATATCTCTTTTAATACTTTGATATCCGCTGTTAAAGGACTTTGCTCCATGCCACCTAAAATTCCTGCGTTGTTGATCAGTACATCCAGTACTTCCGTTTTTTCGCCCAGAATTTGTCGTGCAGCCTGAATAGATTCCTGGCTATCCACGTCGATTGCGATAGGCTCTACGTTGTTCAAACCTTCCGACTGCAGTTGGTTCACCGCTTCCTGGCCCTTTCCGATGTCCCTGCATCCGAGGTATACATAATATCCCTGCTGTAATAATTGCCTTGCTGTTTCGAAGCCAATGCTTTTGTTTGCTCCTGTGATCAGTACTGTTTTCATCTGAAAATGTTTTTGTTTTTTAAAGGTGATGAAGCTATCATAATCTTATTCTTTGCTGTTTGTAAGAAATTAGCTTATGATGGTTTCATCGTATCTCTATTAATTTAGGTAATGAAGCCTGCATCAAATCAATCATCTCTTGATAAGAGATCAGCCTATGCAGGATTCTTTTGTTTGATACAAATCTACAGTCAGCAGCTGCTTCGGGTGTAACACTTACAATGGTATTAATGGTACATTTCACGGATGTTAGCCCGGTACTCCGCAGGCGTAACACCAGCTTCCCGCTTAAAGAAGCGGTTAAAATAAGAGGCATCCGTAAAACCAAGGTCGTACGCAATTTCTTTTAAAGCGTTGTTGGTATGGCAGAGTAAACGCTGGGCTTCCAGTGTTAACCGTTCATGAATATGTTTAATAGCCGGTTTACCACTCTGTATTTTCACGACCTCACTCAAATGGCCCGCAGATATGTTTAATAAAGCAGCATAATCATTCACTTCATGCAGTTCATGGAAACATTCGTTGATCTTTGCCTGGAAGCTTCTCAATAATATTTTATCCGCAGGATTAACAGGTTCCTTGTATTGTTCGGTATACAGGCGACTCAGATAGGTAACCAGCAGGGTAAAGTAGGCACCCAGCATGCGTTGCTGCCATTCACTCGGTGTAATGTATTCTGCATTGAGCTTTGCAATCATATCCTCCACAAAGGCCAGGTCGGCCGTGCTCAATAACAATTCAAAACCATTTTGCGGATTCTCGATCAGCGGGAGTTTACTTAAAGAATCGTTTCCCTGGAAAGACAGGAATTCCTTCGTAAAAGCAATACCTGTACTCCACATCTTTTTATGTCCTTCCTTTACGATCACCCGGTTTGGCCCTACAAAGTAAAGTGTATTGTCTTTGATCACATGACGTGTCATATCTACCCACTGACTACTGTCTGCATGCCTGATCAAAGCGATCAGGTAATGGTCTTTTCTATGCGGAATCAGTAAATCAGCATGATCAGGTAAAACCCCGTCAAAATTATACATGCGGAAATGTTTATTACCCGTTAACTCATCAGGTTCCAGGGAATAAAGCGGCACTTGCGGATTTGGAGTCAGTACTAGCATTACCTAAAGGTATTAATAAGACTTCATTCACACGCTGCCTTAAGCATTAATTTTTAAAGATGCTGTTACCAGCTTCTTCAGTTCTTTAAATGATGATATGGTAAACATTGGCTTTCCGGGTACTTTTTTATCCTCTGCATTTATCCTTAAGACGGTGATCATTCCCAGTTCATTTCCGGCATTGATTTCAGCATCAGGATTATCACCAACAATCCAAACCTGGTCTGGCCTTAACTGGTATTTTTTCGCTATACGCGAGAAGATTTCCTTTTTACCCGGCCTGTCAGCTGCATAGAGATCATCAATGATTACTTCATCAAAATCATCCTCAATTTCCAGCGCGTCCAGTTTAGCCTGTTGCAGTTTGATTACCCCACTCGTTACCAAAACTTTAATTCCCGGAATCGTTTTGATGAAGTCGTAATCCTCATAGGTTTTTAACTGAAAATTGTAATCCATACTCGTCAGCATCTCTTTCGCCACCTGGTCCATTTTCTTGCTAAAGCCGTACTTTTCCGAGAGCACATCTATCGCCAGGTATTTCATTTCTGCAAACGCTTTATCCAACTCCGCATCCTTTATTTTACCCTTATTTGCTTTTCTGAGCGCCTCAAACAGCGGATCAAACGTATCATCGGGTACGGCGCTTGCCGGCAGAATGGTTTCATCAAGGTCATATATAATCGCTATGTTATTCATCAGCATGTGATTAGGTTTCAATTGTTCCAGAGATGAAATAACTATTTAAGGAGCAAATTGTTCTGAGGCAATGTCAGTTTAATTCGTATTCAATTTCATTGTCATCCACATCGGCAACTTTCACAAAGTTTAGCCTTTCAAACAATTTAATCGCCTTATGATTGTCTTTACCTGTTGCCGCCCAGATACGCCTCAGATTCATATTTTTCAGGCCGAAGTCGATAGCCAATACCATTGCGGCGGTCATATATCCCTGTCCATAATATTGAGGTAATAATACACAGCCCAGTTCACCACTTTTTTGTTCGAAGCCCCGGTAATAACCGCAGGTGCCTACAATCTTATTTGTTAGCTGATCTCTAATGCCCCAGTGAATGGAATTGCCGGCCAGATAATCCTGATTGATTTTATCCTGCATAGCTGTTGCTTCCGCAACACTTTTGGCGGGAACTGCATCATAAAAGGAAATTTCAATCAGCTCCTCTATATCTTCAGCTAAAATCTGATGTAAAGCTATTTTGCCGTCGCTTAGCTCTGGGAAATTATCATATGGGGGTAGAGGCATGATGATTGATGTTTTGATAAATGTATAAAAAAAGTTCTATTTTAAATATCAATTCTTTCGCTGTTTAATGCTGATTTTTGTCAATACGCTGTTGCGTGAACCAAAGGGATAATTATTATTCTTATTCTGCGGAATTTTGTATGTTTGGAATTAATATCTAAACAAATATGTTTCTTCAATTCAAGGTCAGTAATTTCAGGTCGATTGGAGAGGAGCAGGTGCTCAGCCTGCTGCCCGAAGCTAATCAGGAAGAATTCCAGGAAAATATTCTAGCCCATGACGGTTATTCCGCGCTCAAAATGGCCGCCCTGTACGGTGCCAATGGCAGCGGTAAAAGCAACGTGCTGAAGGCGATAGGTGAATTTATATCTATGGTTAAAGATACTGCACATGCTGCCTTTTCAGATACGCTTGAGTTTGACCCTTTTTTACTACGCGAGGGCTGGGAAGAGAAACCGACTGAATTTGAAATGGTGTTTTCCTTACAAGAGCACCGTTACCGTTATGGATTCAGTTTCAATGCAACTCATATATTAAAAGAATATCTTTTTCGCCAGACCAAGGGATATGAAGTCGGGGTATTCGAAAGGGAAGGGGATACCATTAACCCCGGTTCCAGTTTGAAAGCAACCGCAAAGGTGATCAGTTCTGCCATTAAAAAAACAAAGAGCAATTCGCTGTTTCTTGGCAATTTGTACCTGCTTAAAGTAGCAGAAGCAAATGTGATTTTTGAATTCTTTAACCGCAGTATTATGATTGACGGGCTCAAGAGCTTTAATTTTGGTGAGCTGGAAAGCATATGCGAAAGTTCTGAAGTGAAGATCCAGGTTTCGCAGCACCTGAAGCGTCTGAAAGCAGGATTATTAAATGTAGAAGCGCAGGTTTATGGAGCAGTGGCTACACACAAATTCTATGATAAGGAGGGCAATGCCACTGAAAAGACCGTGAGCTGGGATTTTTTCGAAAGGGAATCAAGCGGTGCTAACGAAGTATTGGAGTTTAGTGTACCCATCAATGTAATTCTGCAATTGGGCGGTGTGCTGATTATTGATGAACTGGAAGCTAAATTACATCCGTTAATTACGCTGGATACCATCAATCTGTTCCTGAACAAAGCAACAAATCCCAATAACGCGCAGCTGATCTTCTCTACGCATGATACCAATTTACTGAGTTATGCCAGGCTAAGAAGAGATCAGATTTATTTTGTAGAGAAGAACAGCTGGGAGTCTACAGAGCTTTATTCCCTTGCAGATGTAAACTCCATCAATGATCATGAAAGTGCTAAGTCTACCGAAACGCAGGATATTGAAAAAGAGAAACGTTATTTTGAAGGGCGATATGGTGCGATCCCTGTTTTAGATTTTAGATAGAAGGAGCATGAAAAAATATTTAGTTATCGTATTGTTAATGCTATTTGCAGGGAATGTAACAAATGCTCAGTTGGTGCGACTACCAGATCATATCCAGCGCGCGTTGTGTGCAGCATTAAGCGACCAACTCTATTCCGTAGTAGATTCGGCTCAACAATATTCCTTTGAAATCTTAGTAGAAGTAGTGTCAATCAATAAAGATAGTGCCCTTGTTAAAAGTGTGACACAGTTAGATGGCAGGAATTCAGTATATTACTTAAAGGATATTGAATTTATAAAAAGAAGTAACTTCGCTCCGTTGCTTGCAGGACATCAAACTTTAAAAATACATATTCCCTGTTTTTACAGTATGATCAATAGGCTTCGCGAAGGTACCTCAGGCAGAGGTGGATTCGATGATTTCGTTTTTGAATTCAATGATTTGTTCGTTAGGGAAAAGATAACAGCCGGAGAAATATATACTGCGCCAATATATTGTATTGGGTCAATTTATGAATAACAAGTTTCTCCATTAAGGGGCAGGGACAAGGTATGTTATTGAAACCGTAGCTGATGCGAATGTTTGTGTATGCTCAATCTTGATCTTCCAATTTGGAAGATCAAGATTGGTTGGATAACAATTATCTAATGGGCTCTTAAATTCAAAATTTATATAATTCTTGGTACCTTTACAATATGTCATCAGCTCGTGTTATCTCTCAGGTGAATCCTTCGCGTCTTAGGCGTAGAAATGCAGTTAATAGTCAATCCAGAACACGGCGATCTTAAAGGTAATGGTAATTTCATTCTCGATTTTATAGATGCACTACGAGCGGAAGGTTTTGATAACGTAAATTCCAACCTATAGAATTTCCAGTGAGAGAGACTTTGTTTTTTTTCAATCTACTGCTCAGGCGCGCGGATATGCAAGGGATTTACAAAAGCTTCAGGAATTAGGTGCGTTCATACCAGAAGGAGCAGGACGCGCTGTCCACTATCATCTGAGTTTACAGTATTGATTTGCTACAAATTCTCGTTTAGCCTTTTCAACATCGTCATCTGCCCAAGGTGGTAATGAATATGTTCAACAGTGCCCTGTAAATTCTTGTAGGTGGAAGAATAACCCGGCAGAATGGGACTGCTTAGATCGCCCGGATCAACTGCCATTATAGCAGAAGCCAGCTCATGCGCAGATTTTATATTGTCTTCCTGTAATGCTTTCCATTCCTGATCAGTTGTAATTGCTGGAACATCAAATCCATTGCTATCAGGAATTTCTACCGCTATACCCGCTATCCGCTGAATCATCACCCTGTTCCAATAACTGAGGTGATGTAATATGGCCGCAATGGTGTTCTGAGATGCAGCGGTTACAGTTGTAGCTGCGCTTAGCGAGACATCCTGTAAGGTTTCTTTGATGGAATTGCTTGTCCAGTTTCCGCCTTCATGTGCTTCGATCACATGTTGTGCGATTAATGATTTAATGTCCATGATCTTTAAAGATTAGCTTGTAAATAACGTGTGTTTAAAGCCAAAAGTTTTAAGAATTAATAGTAATCGAATTCTTCTTTTGTTAACTTAGCTTAAGATGGAAAAGGACCTAAACGGAACGCTTTATGAGTGTTATGATAATTTGAAAGGCATTGTCGGGCATTTCTATCATATCTATACCAGAGAGGAACCAGAGTCGATCGTCAAACATTTGTCGCCCACCCTCGAAATTATGATGGTCTTCAATTTCGGTGATCCCGTGGAGGTATCTTTTGGCGATGATCCGTTAAATGGTGAGTTTATCCACCGAATGGCCATTATCGGTCCCTTGCGCAAAATGATGAATTATCGGTTAACTCCGGGATCTGATGCGCTCGTGGTTAATTTTGAGCTGGACGGTTGCTATCGTTTTCTTAAAACTTCTTTGGCCGGTGTTACTGGTAATTTTCTGCATCACCTGGATGACTTACAACTGCCTGTTGCGGCCGACCTTAGTGAACTTTGGCAGCAGTTAGCAGGTATGCCTGATGTGCATGACCGGTTGAATCTGCTGAGTGATTTCATTGCTTCCCATACGGCTGAAAGCGAACAAGCTGCAAGTTCTCTGGTAGCCGGGGAGGCTTATTTCTACGACCCTTCGGTGAACCCCGTAAAAGCAATAGCTTCAGATACTGACTTAACCGAACGAAGCATCCAGTTGCGTTTTCAAAAATATGTAGGTTATTCTCCCAAGGAACTGATTCGCTTTCTGCGTTTTAAAAACATGATCAATCATATGCTGCGCCTGGCACCCGGTAAGATCGACGTTTTTGCGCTCATCCTTCAATTTAATTACCATGATCAGAGCCATCTCATCAAAGACTTTAATTTTTATCTCGGTACTACGCCGCTGAAATTTATCAATAACTTAAAAGGCCGGCAATTTTGTTTGTCCGGCCAGGATAAAGGGGTGCTGGATAAGTGATGAGCTAATTTATCCTATGGTTTTTTCAAAAACCATTCTGCTGTTTTTTTTACCGCTTCTTCGTAAGGCGTAGGCGTAAAGCCAAAAGTATCTTCGAATTTAGACGAGTTGAATCTGAAAGCAAACTCATCCTGATAATTCATTTCATATACTTCTTTCATAAAAGGGTTAAACCAGCCGATTATTTTCAGCATCCATTTGGGTAATACCGTGACCTTGTCAGACGCATGCATGTATTTTGCAGCCAGCCTGATAAATTCCCTGCCCGTTAATGCCGGTCTTACTGAAGGCAGATGCCATACTTCGCCCAGCGCTTTATCGTCAGTTGCGAGGATATACAATGCCTGTGCAGCATCTGGGGTGAAACTATAAGACCGTGGTATATCTGCATTGATAAACCATTGCGCCCGCTTGCCTTTTTTCATATTCTCAAAAACCAATATTGCCGCCGCACTTTTCTCCGTTACGCCCGGTCCGTAGAAGTCGACCGCCCTGGCTATCGTCGCCCGGATACTTCCATTGGCCATTTCGCGTTCCAGCATTCTGGCTACTTCAGCCCTCACCATACCCTTTTTGCTCAAAGGATGGTAAGGTGTTTCTTCCGTCATCTCGCCTTTTACCCTGCCATACATGTAAACGCCATCAAAAAATACCAGTTTCGCACCGGCCTTTTTACATGCTCTTATCGTATGATCCATGATGACAGGCCAGTCTTTCTTCCAAAGCGCAGCATTGTAGGTAATTCCAACCAGCAAATAGACTACTGATGAGCCAGCCACTGCCTTTTCCAGTTGATCATAATCCAGGACATCCGCTTGTACTGCTTCAAGCCCTTCCTGTGCCTTTGCGGATCGGGAGATGACGCGGATTTGTTCATTATGTGCTTTTAATACCGGAATAAGCTCCGTTGCGATAGTGCCGTTGGCACCTAAGATTGTATGTAGTTTCATATTTTGATGTTGAGTGATTTCTTTGCTTTCAATACTCAAAAATAGCATGGCAAGCACTGGGAAAATTGTAAGAAAACGAAGCGCCATAACTGTGATTGTTCAGACGATAATCCTTTTTGCTATCTTTATATATACCCGCGATTGATATGAAAAAAAATAAGCCGAAGGAACAGCCGCTGCTCACAGATGATGAAATGGCGAAGAAAATACAGGAAGAAATTATTGCAGGCATTCCCATTTCAACTGAGGTTGATTTCGATAATGGTACACAGACCTCTAAGTTCAGAGAGGGGAGAGTAGTTACTGAATCTGTTGATAATGAAAAATTCAAATCAGACATCAGGAAAAACATTCAGGAAAGCTAGGGGGCGTATAAACGGTTTTTCCTGTACTTACGATGCTTTAAGAATAATTGTCAGAGGCAATTTTAGATATTGTAAATAATCAGTTAAAAGTTTATATTACAGTCATCTAATTATATTTCGCTCCAAAATGAAAAAGATAGTTTTCTGGACTTTACTGGTTATCACCTTTGCAATTCGTTCCGGCTATACCCAATCTGCTTTTGTTCAAATGCCTGATTCTTCCTTAGTTATTTCTCTGACGAAAACATTTGGATTTGGTCCACAGGGAAATATGAGCCATACGATTGGTTCTGCAGCAATGCAAACTGCAGAAGAAAAGCGCTTGCACCCGGTATTGGCGAACATACCGAAATTGGATAGTGTAAAGTCATTTTTCTATGTTTATAACTGGCCCCAGTTTTACTATCAAAACTATAAATCCGGAGCGCTTTCAAAAAAATCTTTTCTTGAACTTTACAAGACGCATCAACTCGAACTTAATGATACAATATCCTTATCTACGGATGCCATCAATACATTCATTTCAGTCATCACCGCACAGGATTCAGCAGGAAAGGAAGTATTTATGGTCGATGCCAATCATAACGGTGATCTTTCTGATGATGTGATCAGGCCTTTACCTGCAGATAATTATATGAGTAACATACAAGAGTTAACTTCCAGGATATCCATAGCAGCCTTTTTTGACCATCAAGTTAAGGAAGAATCTGTCCTGGTAGTGATCATGAAGCCCGGTGGTCATACCGAAGGACAATCCCTTCTCACTTTCTCTTTTCCGGAGTTCCGGTACAGCCGTTTTAGTTATGGTGGCAAGAAATACCTATTGTGCACTGATGTAATAGGTTTACCCGGAAAGCCGATGTTCCTGTTGCCCGATCTTCCATCTTTTAGCGCGGCACCCAGAGAGGCTCGTATTGATCCTAATCAGTTTTTGACATTGGGAGATGATCATTTTATGTATTTAAGAGCAGAAGGCAATGGGAGCAGGTTGATTTTACAAAAGAGTAAGTTGAATCATACCGATTTAGCTAAAGCTGAACCTTCTGCTCAGGCGGGGCATCCGGCACCTGAAATTAAGGGGACTAATCTTGAAGACGGAAAAGCGATCAGTCTTTCCGCTTTAAAAGGGAAATACGTATTTATTGATTTTTGGAGTACCACTTGCGGACCCTGTATTGCTGATTTTCCTGCGCTGGTGAAATTGTACAGTAGTTACGACAAGAAAAAGATAGAATTTGTAGGCATGGCAGATGAACGCGATAAAGGTAAAGTTAAAGAACTATTGGACAGTTATCAAATCAAATGGCCAACCCTGATTTCCAATACAGAGACCACGTTTTTTAAGGGATATAATGTTTCTTCCTATCCAACTTCCTTTTTGATTGCACCAGATGGCAAAATTGTAAAGCTCGACCTAAGGAGTAAAGAACTGAAAAATGTTTTGGATGAGCTATTGAAATAAGTTTTTCAGTCAGCAATTGAATTTTTTAGGCGCGAAGGGTATTAATATATCATAATTAATATAAAATGATATATTTGATAATGCTGATATCCAATTCTGTATCAGTCTATTGATTACTTATTACCGTTTCTCATTTATGAAAAATCTGTTATTCATCATTCTTACTTCCATTCTTCTTTTTACCGGGCACTCTTCGGCATTTAAGCCAGAGAAAACAAATAAACATTTAGCTACCTGTTATGGGAACAGTAACTGCTTTGCCTGTAAGAATTGTAAGTACTGTGCACATTGCAATTCTGGCGGGGGCACCTGCGGCGTTTGTTCTTCATCACCAGCTAAGGACACTAAGAGACCGATAGTGAAATCAACCAGCACACCTTCCAATTCAAGTTCCCGGTGTAAGGGAACCACTAAAAAAGGAGCAAGGTGTAAAAGAATGGTTAGAGGTGGTGGCTATTGTTATCAGCATTCCAGCTGATCTGGCAATCAGGAAGCTATTAAGTTCAAGATTTTAAATTTAGATATATGCTGATCACAGACAATTTTAACCCCGCAACGGCTTTGGTAAAGGCGGTACATCATTATTATCCTGTAGGATTTGCCATGACTAATATCCAGTATGAGGGCTTTCAGGAATTACAAGCGATCTTGCTTGTCAAACACAACAATGTATCTAAAAATTCAATGCCTGATGATATTAAAAAACTGGGTGAAAACTTAAGAAATCACTTCGGCCACTTACCTGTACATTTTGAGTATTACAAACAATTTCCAAGCTATTCCATTGTAATTGAGTTATTTCATCATTATCATGACGGGGTACAGCATATATTGAGATTAGTCATCAAGGTTTCTCTGTTGATCAATTTTTATACGATATACTTTGAAGATGCCATAAAATACGATCATCTGAGGTATGAACTTGGGCCCGTAAATACCACTGTCGTCTCATTTCAAATGCAGCGAGATAAAGATCATGCTCAAGATGTAATTGCCGTTGAACGTTTTTTAAAAGAGTGTTTTCCCGACTATTTTTTCATAGGGCATCAACTGCTGTTCGGACTGAAAATTAAACATGGACAATTGATAGAAGAAGAATTTGAGACGGCAGGCCAAACGAAAGATGTATTTTCTTTTCTGTTTGACAATGAGGCGTATGCAGGTTTATTGGTTGTAGAATAAAAACAATTTATTCCTGATTCCAGTGAACCATATCATACGGATAATTAGGATGATCTTTGAATGAAGTATCGTCTAGTTTCATTATTTTGGTTATCGCACCAGCTTCCCAGCTCCAATAACCTTTATACACAAGTTCTTTTTTATGATTATCATACCAGGGATCATTTTTGTGTAGTGCATACTAACTGTCCAGATAGGTTTGCATTGCCAATTCAGCATCATTTTTCGGCATTTTTGTAATATCAAAAAGCTTCTGATATAGCTTAGGCCAGCGAACTCTATCTGCGGTATTGCTACTTCCATTTTTGGCAATAATGATATACCAGAGAATTGTATCTGGATGCCATTGGTCATCATCAGATCCTTTGTCAGCGTTTTTCACATAATCAACTACACCTTCAAATGCTGAATCAGGAGCATTGAGCAGATATCCTAGTGAGACAATATCGAGCATGTCCGAATAAGCCGCATTGCTATCCCAGCCTTTTTTATACCATACAGCCGCGTCCAAATATAAGTCTTTACATAAAGAAATATCTTTCCCTACTGAGTCAAAGACATATAATTTGTCCAATAAATCCATTGCTACACTTAAACGGCTCAATCTTACCTTCACGGGATAATTGTTCATTTACCGCAAGGGTCTGTGAGATATCTGTATCTCTTTGTTTTAACAATTTAGCAAAGTGCGCAGCATTCTTATATTCCGCCCTTTGCTTTATTGTGCTTTTCAGCTCATCAATTTTTGAACGCCCGAAAATTCTGCCTATAAAACTCATAATAGTCTATCCCTCGTTTAGGTAGATTAAGATCTTTTCATATAGCTCAATAATTGTTCCAATACCCGGGAATTGTTAGTGTAATTCTAATGGCAATGCCAATTAAAGAATGATCCATTCGTTACAATGTAAAATAATTTGCTTTTCTGGAATGATTATTGAGCTGTAAAAATCATAGAATACCAATACAACTGATTGATATCCATTATAATCGTTAGTATGAACATAGATCTTATCAGAGAAATAAGTATTGAAGATAAAGCTATTTCGCATTTTTCTTCTTTCACTTTACAGCAGGCATTCAATGCCCATCACTATTTTGAACTTAGGTTCAATCATGACCAGATTGGAGAACCCGGTTTAATCACCCTTGATGATAGTCGGGATTTTGTAGGAAAAACCCTGAGCGCTACTTTCGGTCACGCCATGGGTACCTTGCAGAAGTTTTCAGGTCTGGTGACCAAAGTTGAACTTTCTCAAAGTCATGGTTATCATGGAGTGCTGATTGTAAGCGGTTACAGTCCGACCATTCTGATAGATAGGGGGGCGGATTTAGGCTCTTATCTGGACAAAACGCTCGACGATATTGTGACGCTCGCCACCAACGATACACCACAAAATGATCTTCGGATTGTGAGTAATGCCACACGTAAGAATCCTATAGATTATGTGATTCAGTACAGGGAAAGTGATTTTGACTTCCTTAACCGGCTGAGTGGCGAGTATTACGAATGGTTTTACTATGATGGAGAAAACCTGAATTTTGGTAAACCGGATCAGCAGAAAGAAGTCTCCTTATTCTATGGAAGGGATCTCCATAACCTCCAGTATGCCATGGGTGTGGCGCCAATCAAGAACAAACGTTTCGCCTATAATCCTAAGCAAGATGAAATGCTGCAGGCAGAAACGTCCGGAAATGCGGAAGGCCGACCAGATTTGGTACATGCCATTAATGCATCCAATTCGATGTTTAGTAAAACCTTTAACCAGCCTGCTAGTATTCGTGTAGAGAACAATAATGATATCACAAACCATGTAGAGTATCAGGAAAAAGCGAACATTAGTAAGCTGTTGAAAGTGAGTGCTACGGGTGATAACCCAGAAGTAGGTATTGGAACAATTGTAGACATTACAATGAGTATTAAAAAAGATTTGTCTTTTAATACAGAAAGTCTTGGCCAGTTCCTGGTCACTTCAATATCTCATAGTATTGACGAGCGCGGCCATTATCAGAATACTTTCGAGGGTGTTGTTTCTACTACCGAACGACTTGCAGCAGATGATTTTCAGCGACCAAATCCTGATATGCAATTGGCAGATGTAATAGATAATAATGATCCGCAAGGGAGTGGCAGGATCAAGGTAAAATTCAAATGGGCCTGCCAGACCAATGACGTTACCGAATGGCTGCGTGTGGTAACACCGGATGCAGGAAGTAGTGAGAGCGTAAGCAAAAATAGGGGGCTGGTGTTTATCCCTGAAATCGGTGACCAGGTATTGGTATCATTCGAGGAGGGAAACATTGCCAGACCAATTGTATTAGGATCGGTCTTTCACGGTAAAAGCGGTAGTGGGGGAAGTAGTAGTAATAACAATAAGAGCATTACTTCAAAAAGCGGACATACCTTCACGATGGATGATGCCGGAGGCATGCTGCTCAAGGACAGGTCCGGCTTGAACCATATTTCAATAGACGGCACCAACGCAATTACAGTGACGAGTGATAACAATGTAACACTGCAAACGGGCAATGTGATGATCATCATGGATAAGGAAAACGACAAGATCATTATTCAGGCAAAAAATATTGAGATCAGGGCGGCAGATGATTTTAAGCTGACTGGAGATGGTGCGCCAAGTAAAAATGGCAGCATAGAATTTCAGGAAAAGCTTTCCATCACTTCTAAGAATGAACTCTTTATGGTGGGTGAAACATCAGCCAAATTAAATAGTGAATCCGTAAATATAGTAGGCAGCAAGACCTTCATTGACGGTAAGCCTGTCAAAATTAATTCCTAAATAATGACTAAGCTTTCTGAAAATAGATATACGCTTACTGTAAAAGGTAATGTGAAGATGCTCACCATGATGGACAGTTTCTCCACAACAGGAACTTATGTGCTGGGCCATTACGGACAAAATGCGATTAAGCCTGAATTGCAGGAATATATAATTGAGGAAGAGGAAGTCAAACTGACCGAATATTATGATCCGAATACATTCCAACTGATAGAATATGTAAACAAACTGGCCTATATTTATAACAGGCAGCACCTGTGCGTAAATAGCAGCGGTGAAATCAAAGGCTTGTTAAACATGCCCGAGATAAAGTCGAAATGGGACAGGTTGAAGAAAGAACTCATGCAAACCAATCCCATTGCTGCTTTCGAAGTAATCAGGCACAAGGACCGGGAACTTTCAAATCCTGTAGAATTATTGGAAAATCTTTCAAATACGCATTTCATGTATCTATTCCTGTATGCTTATGAAGCTAATGCTGATGGCGTAGAATATCACCAGCAAACTTTGGGTCGTGACCGTATGGGGATCGGTTTTCTCATCCCGCTTAACCAGACTTTTACTTCCGAAAGAACTGAGGATGGGTATACCATTTTTGCCGAAGCCACGCTGGATGAGAAGGGAAAGCTTGATACTAATATGATATCTAAAGTAACCGGCCAACAGCAGTTTGATATTAAACATTATACCAAGGCTAGTTTTAAGCATAATCACGAAGGTGTTCTGATCGCTGCGGAGATGCAGATATTTGAACAGCTGAATAACGATTACAAATCAGACTTATACCTTCATCTTGAAAATATATAGGCTATGGCTGAGGACTTACAATGGTTAACGGAAAAGCATTACCTGGTATGCCCTAAAGGCGCCATGTTTAAGCAGATGAAAGTAACAAGTCAGACCGATGTTACTTTTAGCGGTAACCTGGCCGCAACTAAGGCTGATACGATGAAAGCCAATGTGTTTATTTGTCTGGGCAGTATGGCTTTTATGGCGGGAGCAATTGCAGGTTTACTGGTTGCTGCTCTTGCCTTGCTAGCTGTGCCTGTTGCAGGCTGGGCGATGGCAGCGATAATTGGAGGTGCATTACTGCTTGCCATCGGTGCAGGCTATTTAAAATGCAAAACCAACGCTTCATCCAGGGTATGGATCAATTCTTCTCCCAATCTGATCATCAATAATAATCAGGGATTAGTAGTTGGCCAGAGTCAGCTTTCTTGTCCCCCAGAAGGTGCCTTGATTGATATTAAAGAAACTTTCTGGGATGCCATGATGAGTACCTCAATGAACAATGTAGGACATATTGCCAATTTTGCCTTCGGATTTTTAGCAGGCAGGGGCATGGGCAGTATGGCGGGAACGTTGGGCAGTCAGGGAATCAAGGCTGCAGGTATGGAATTTATGACGGTCGCCCGCTCAGAGATGGGCATGATGTTCAATCCCGCATCGTTGACCGGTAAGATGAGCTGGCTCTGCAGAGGAATGCGTGGTTTCGGTATGTTTGGTGCCTATAAAGGTCAGTATGATATCTGGACAGATGACCAGAGAAGTATCACCGATAAATTATTAGCTAGTGGCCAGGAGTTAATACTTTCGATTTTCGCTGCCAAAGGTGCATCCTTGGTGTGCTTCCCCGCCGGAACGCTCGTTCATACCAGTGATGGATTACAGCAGATTGAGGATATTACTGAAGGGACCTTATTATGGACCGTTAATAGGGTAAGCGGTGATCGTGAATTGAAACCCGTTACAGAAACCCATCGCCGTACTACATTGAATATGATTGTAGTAGAGCTGGAAAATGGAACTATATTTGAAGTAACACCAGAGCATCGTTTCCTTGTTGGTGATGACTGGAAAGAGATACAGGAGTTAAAGGCTACCGATGAGCTTGAAGAAATTACCGGTGAAAAAGTAAGGATTAAGAACATCGGATTTATTAGTAAAAGCGCTATAGTTTACAATTTTGATGTACTGGATAATGAGAATTATTTTGTTACTGAAGATGGAGTGCTGGTGCATAATGGGTGTCAGACTGGTAGGTTACCAAGATCAAAGGGAGAATGGATTGAAGGTGTTCCTGGTGAGGGACTTTGGAAATCAGATATTGCGGAAGTGAATGCAATAACAGGTGGAAAACCTATTCCTTTCAAAAATGGGCGTCCAAATTTTGGCGAATGGAAAGTGGGGGAGCTTAAGGTTGAGGGGATGAATGGTACTAAAAGTGATTTTAGTAAAATTCATGAAAAACTAGCAGAACAAATGGGGTTGCCCAACAAAGCTGCGGCAGAAAAGTTCTTAAAGGACAATGAACTAACGGCTCATCATTTGGATAATGAAACTATTCAATTAGTACCGAGCGATTTACATAATAATATTCCACATATAGGCAGTGCTTCTGATATGCGAGAATTAAATGGATTATAAATTTTAAGATATGAATTTCAGTGAAAAATTAAAACAGCTTGGCGATTTTGCTTATTCTTCTGAAAAGGAAGGACAATTTGAACTTACGGAATCAATGATTGGCGGTGTCGAAAAGACATTGGGGATTTTACCTGAAAAGGAAGTACTTGATTTTGTAAGTCAATATGGTTTTGGCTATTTCACCGGCGAAGTAGGTATTATCCCGATCGAATTGCCACCTGTAGTGACTAAGGAAGATCCAGTTTGTCCGGTAGGCAGGTTTTTTGGATTTGGTGATGGCAAAAATTCGATCAATAACATCATCAAAACTTATAGTATACCCGAACAGATATCCATCAGGTTTTTCCCATTATGCGACGGTGTATCCGGAGATATATTTTTATATTCCCTGGAAGAAAAGTCCTTTGGGAAAATCTACTATTGGTATCATGAAGGCGATATTGGCAATGACTTATTCCTGGTTGCTGAGAATTTTACTGCATTTATCGATGGCTTACAGCAAATCATATCGAAGCCGGTCGAAAAGAGTAAGGTAAGGATGACATTCATTAGCCCTAAGATGCTGGAACTCATGAATAAGACCAGGGCACAAAATGGTCTGCCGCCGCTAACAGAACAGGAAGCGCTGGATGGATAAGAAGATTTTTGATCAAGACAGTAATTATAAAGTTGCCGACCTTTCTGGAAAGTCTTATGATAAGGACGGAGTTGATTTCACAATTAAGTATTTTTTAGGTTTTTCTGATGATCCTTATAAGGATTTGAATTACTATGATGAAACATTTATAGCGAGAATTCCAGATGAACTTTTTGTGATCGCATCTTTAGATGATGGTAACAATTTACTTTTAATGGAGAAATCTGGAAGCAATATTTACTTTTGGGATCATGAAGTGAATGACTGGGGACTTGAAGGAAATGAACTGTGGCCTATAAAGGTTGGAAAAAATTTAAAGTCTTTTATTGAGGAATTAGGTAATGACAGTCTTCCGTCAGATGCTGAGATTGCTTTAGCAAAAAAGGAGGGGAAAGTTACATTCGTATCGCCAATAGGTTTACAATTATTAAATGATGAGAGAGCAAAAAGTGGCTTACCACCACTATCTATGGAGGAGGTACTCAAAGGTCAATCATAGAAATGAATTTCTAAATACCTAGTAACCAGAAATTATGAGATGGAAATTTGTAAGAGAGCTCGAAAATAAACATTCGATTGAGGTGGTCGAAAAACGCTTAGGCATCGTCTTTCCAGAAGAATTCAAGTCTTTGGTATTATTATTTAATAATGGTACAGCTGTGCCTGCAAGTTTTGATACGAAACATTTAAGAGGAAAATCGTTCGGTGAAATTTTAAATTTCAATTTAGATTCTGAGTGGAATATCCTTTCTGAATATGAACTTATAAAAGATAAACTGCCTCTGCAAGTTTATCCATTCGCTGGAGATCCTGGAGGAAATTACCTCTGTTTCGATTATCGTGATGGATATGAAAATCCTACAATCGTATTCTGGGATCATGAACAAATATTTGAAATTGAGGATGATGAATTAATTATCCCTGATCATGAGAAGGAATACGAATATTACAGACTTGAATTTGTCGCCAACAATTTAAAGGATCTACTTAATAAACTTTATGGTGATGAAAAGGATGAACCAGAAAAGGAAGAGATCATTTGGGAACTTTATATAGATGAAGAAAAATTGCATGAGCTTGATGATGATAAATTGGCAGCAGTTAATCACCGGAGAAAGGAAAAGGGACAATCGCCAATCGTCAAATAATTATTCTGAATGACTATAATCCATAAGATAAAAGAACTAGGAGGTTTTGCTTATTCATCCGAGAAAGACGGACAATTTGAACTTACGGAATCAATGATTGACGGTGTTGAAAAAACATTGGGGATATTACCTGAAAAGAGATTACTTGATTTTGTAAGTCAATATGGTTTTGGCTATTTCACCGGCGAAGTCGGTATTATTCCAACAAAATTGCCACCTGTAGTAACTAAGGAAGATCCAGTTTGTCCTGTAGGCAGGTTTTTTGGATTTGGCGATGGCAAAAATTCGATCAGTAACATCATCAAAACTTATAGTATACCCGAACAGATATCAATCAGGTGTTTCCCATTATGTTATGGTGTATCCGGAGATATATTTTTATATTCCCTGGAAGAAAAGTCCTTTGGGAAAATCTACTATTGGTATCATGAAGGTGATATTGGCAATGACTTATTCCTTGTTGCTGAGAATTTTACTGCATTTATCGATGGCTTACAGCAAATCATATCGAAACCGGTTGAAAAGAGTAAGGTAAGGATGACATTCGTTAGCCCTAAGATGCTGGAACTAATGAATAAAACCAGGGCGCAAAATGGTCTCCCACCGCTAACAGAACAGGAAGTGCTCGATAAATAGATATTGGAAATATAACGATATATGAACTGGAATTTTGTTGAAAAGCTAAAAAATGAACATGATATAGCAACCATAGAAGAGGCGTTTGGTATAAAGTTTCCTCAGTCTTTGATAAAACTTGTTAATGAGTTTAATAATGGAACACCATCTCCCAACACTTTTGATACGGAACTATTAGTGGGTAAATCGTTTGGGGAGCTGTTGAATTTTAATTTGGGCAATGAAAATAATATTCTGACTGACTATAAGGATATAAAAAATAAGTTGCCAGAGGATTTTTATCCTTTTGCCGGTGACGGAGGCGAAAATTTCATGTGTTTGGACTATAATAATATTGATAATGACGAACCCAAAATTTATTACTGGGACCATGAACAAAAGTTTGAAGTTCATGATGATGAATTAATTATTCGTTACACTGAAGATGAATCCGAAAAATATAGACTGGAATTTGTTGCAGCTAATTTAGAAGAAGCCCTGCAAAAACTCTATGACACTGAAGATGATGATGATGATGACGAAGATGCAGAGATACTGTACAATGGTATTGCTTAATTGTAATTATACAAAGTCGCTAAATATATGAAATGGAGATTTGTAGATAAACTTTTAAATGAAAACTCAATTCCTGAGGTAGAAAAACAATTAGGTGTAGTTTTTCCTGAAGAATTCAAAACGCTTGTAATTGAATATAATCATGGTTCAGCATTCCCTGATACCTTTGATACCGAACATTTAACTGGTAAAATGTTTGGCGAGCTTTTGAATTTTAACTTAAATGGCAAGAATGATATAATTGAGAATTATTCCTGGATTGCCGATAAGTTGCCAAAAGGAGTATATCCTTTTTCCGTAGATCCTGGCGGCAATTATCTTTGCTTTGATTATCGCAAAAATACAGATAATCCATCAATTGTATTTTGGGATCATGAACAGCAATTTGAAATTGAAGATGATGAATTAATAATTCCAGACCATCAGAATGAGTATGAATATTATCGTTTAGAATTTGTTGCAAGCCATTTACAGGAATTTTTTGATAAGCTATACGGAGATGAAGAGGAGGAAGTTGAGAAAAAGGAAGTCATCTGGGAAAACTTTATGGATGAAGAGAAGATCAAGGGGCTGAATGACGAGAATTTAGCTGCTGTAAATCGGAGGCGTAAAGAAAAGGGACTATTGCCAATTACCAGGTAAATCTTAAATATGGTTAGTAATACTGCTGTTTCGGTAAGGACAACCTGATAATGTAAATGAAGTTGTTGAAGGAGGAAAGAAAACATTTAATTATAAAATTTGGGAGATTAAAAATTATATGAAAACAGTAGATGAAATTTACGAGGCTATTGCTAGTAATATAAACACTGTAATAGAGGACGATTGGCAAAAAGCAATATTAAACATAGAAGTATTGGGATAAATTTAAAAACTATGGCTTTCAAAGCAATTTTTCAATTTTTAGGTAGTGATATTATAAAAGTGGGATGCCTCACTTTCGTTTCAATGCTTATACTATCTGGATGTAATACAAAAGAAATAGAGAAATCAAATGACAAAACAACCCATCCACCAGTAGAGAAAGCGATTGCGGCTGAGGTCGTCAAAGATTCTATTGATCAGTCAGTTAGTGATGGGAATCCGCCGGAATCTTTTGTTCTTGACCTAATGGAGTCGGCAACTATAATAGTTCTGATTGATCTCCGGAAGATTGATTCTGTTCGTGGTACTACAAAAATATTTTCAGGAAAAGTTTTACGCAATTATAAAGGAGGTTTACAAATTGGAAGTGCGATCAGCTACGCAGGAATGTCTGAAAAAACATATGGAAAAGAATATCGGGATAGTGTTGTAGCTTTTTTGACCAAACATAAAAAGGCGCTGTTGCATCTGAATCATAACAACATTCATTACAGTACTGTTGAAGATAACGCTGTACTTGAGCCATATCCTAAATTAGATAGTCTTCTGAAATCTATGAACCGATGAGATATCTGGTATGCGATCCTTTTATTAGCGTTCATCCCTGATTCCATCAAGTTTTATGATTTGCGTTATTGCGCTGTTGGTGGGACCGTGACCTTTAATAGTAAAATATTATAATATTTATAATATGAAAGAATTAGAATACTTAAGGAAATATTCAAAAGACGTATCGCTTGTTGATTTCTCTCAACTATCGGAAGAAATTATCAGTACATTTCCTGACTATTGGATCAGGATGCTATCAACATCTAATCAAATATTACAGCATGAAATTTTATTTGATGAATGGGCAAAATATGACTACCAATTTCAATCAACCCTTAATTATTTAAAATTTAACTTAGTCGGCATAGAGTTGATACTTAATAAAGGCAAATATTCATTATTGTATGCTGTTAAAAATACGTTAGGCAACACAGTCTTTTATGAAGGTAGAAATCCATATACAAAAGAACTTCCTTATCATATAAATGGGTTGTGGCAGCTTATCCCTAAAACATTTACTGACTGGTATGATAAAATGCACAATGGATGGGTATATTTTGCTTCACAATCAAATGGCATTCTACCAGTAGAGGATATAGTTGTTTTAGGCGATCTGGATTGGGGAATTCTCGAAGAAATTGATGCGGAATCATTGCCATTCAAATTAGATAACTGCTTAGGGCTATTCAATAATGGTATGGGAGATTATGCCTCAATTGATTTGAATTGCGAGGACAAAAAAATGGGTTTTATCTGGTGGCATACAAAATCTCCAAAACTAAATGTAGAAATATGGCCAATCATCGATGAATGGACCAAAATCGGCATTGAGAAATAGAGTTTGCTGGAAATTATGATGAATCCTTAATATAATTTTTACTAAACAGTAAAATATGTATATCCGACTGTCAAAAATTATGAAAAAAGAATATTTCAGGAAAATATTGGATGAGGCTATAATACAAGCTAAACATGAATTCGATTCATATCCTGATATTAAGTTGAATGAAAGTATATTGCTACAGTTGGTTGATATAAAAAAACAAGTTGTAGAAAACGGTGTCCGATTTTCTGAAGATGAGGCATATGAGAGATACTCTTTGGGAATTCTTGCCCTGCGTAATTTTGGCGGAGAAGATGAGAATGACTATCCGAAAAAGTTAAGTGATATAGCCTGGGGTATTTCTTACTATCCCTCTATGGCTTAGTAAAAATTGATTGAATCGCTGGGATAATTCTCATTGTTTATTTCTTGTTTATATATTTCTCATACAGGCCTCTGGTTAAAGGTAATAATCTTTTAGCCGTATCAGTAGGATTCTCGCCACCCATTGTATAAAATTCCGGCACACCGCCCACTGTAGAATAGTGCACTTTTCCAATATCTCTGAGCTTAATTGATTCAGGATTTTTAATCCTTTTTAAGTGCGCTAGTCTGAAAGTGTCCAGATTAACGATTACTATTCCATCAGCTCTTTGCTCGCAGGCTATCGATTGGTATTGATCACCGTCCCAGTACATACACTCTGCTTTGGGCGGAGTAATGTTATATATAATTATACCAACAACAAATGCGATTATTAAAGGTATGATGAGCTTTTTGAACTGAAAAGGAGGGGCTGAAGTAGTCTCTGGAGGATTAGTTGGAGCAGGCTGTGGTATAAGTGCTACTACTTCAGGTTCAAAATCAATTAACCAGGCCAGCAAATAAATATTCCTGTCGTTGGTACCAACTTCCGTATCTCTGCGCAGAAAAGTATTCAATGGTCTAAAGATATCAGGATCCGAACCCTCAAATGCCTTCAGATAATCTGCCACATTATCCTTGTTGCCAAACAACGCTGGAAAAGTAAACTCATGAGCTTTTAAGTGCCTTGCAGGAAAAATACTGATACACTCTTTTTTAAGATTTGCAGGTGTAGGATTTTGCAAATTAAAAGGTAAAAATCCCTTTTCTTTTTTCGCTTTATAATCAAGAATTACTTCTGTTTTATACGTTTCAAAACTTTTCAAATCTATGGAGAGCTAATCGTTAAATGGAACATTTGGAATTCTTTCGGAATCGATGGAATTCCAATGGAATTAATGGAATCTTCGGAATCACCTGATAATTAATCAATTACATCCCCCTATGTTTGCATAAGAAATCAGTTCAGACTTTGATTCGCTATCAGGGTTTAAATGTACAAAACAGATTTCATAAAGAGAGAAAGGCGCGGTAGTTCGTAACCGGTTTGGGAAGCAGTTATTAGCTTCCGCGTTCGACTCTCACTTCCCAAAAATTTCAGAAGGCCTTCTGATTTACAAACGTAGCAAACCCCACGAATGGTCGTGGGGAACTACACCGTATTTCATTTCTAAATTTTTGACTAATGTTTTTTCAACTTATAATCGCAATGCTTCTTGGACTGAGTTCCCCATCAACTTCTAATACAAATGATAATGGTGATACTCCACCAACTACTCAGGATGATGGTGACACAGGCGGAGACCACGGACAGACACCTCCACCAAGATAGCATACTATACTGATCAGCAGCACTCATGATCTAATGAGAATAGGGCGGTTTAACCGCCCTATTTCTTTTATCTCCAATAATTTGCAGTGAACAGGTGATTTAAAATAAATAGTGTAAAATAATTGGTAGAAGCGTCAAAATTATCCTTTAATTTGGTCAAAATTAAGCGCTTGAAATACTCCTGCATACTCTCCCTATCTCTGCTGTTTTTTCTTTCCTGCACACAAAAGGTCAAGGTGGAAAAGAAAGGTGAAACTATATTCTATAAAAAGGCATTCGAACACCTGGACAATGGGAGGGCTGACAGTGCATTTTTCTATTTTAATAAAGCGAAGGATTTGTCTTTACTTCAAAAAGATAGTCTGCAGGCCGGGAAAAGTTTGATTCATATGGGCATCATCTCCAATGATAAGGGCGACTACTTCGGCGCCCAGGAGATTGCACTCAATGCACTTTCTTATTTTGACCAAAATAAAGAAGATCAGCGTGTCTATATTCGTTCCAACCTGAATAATCTTGGCATTGTCACGCACAAGCTGGAAGATTATAATAATGCACTTAATTTTTACGACTCAGCAATTTCATTATCAAAAGATTCATTAGACACCCGTGTATACCTGAATAATAAAGCGGTCACCTACCAAAAGACCAAAGACTATAAATCTGCGCTGGAAATATATAATGATATTATTAAAGTTCCGAGTTTGAACAGACAAGAGTATGCAAGAGTGCTGACTAATATCTCCTATACAAAATGGCTTCAGAATCCTGATTTTAACGCAGTGCCCGACTATCTGAAGGCATTAAAAATCCGCCGGGAGGAAAAAGATTTATGGGGACAAAATTCAAGTTATACGCATCTCTCTGAATATTATGCTCTAAAAAGTATAGACTCTGCACTGATTTATGCCAACAAAAGATATCAGTTAGCTAATGAGATCAACAGTGCGGATGACCGCCTGGCTGCATTACAGACTTTGGTTCAATTAAGCCCGCCAAAAGAGACAAAACAATATTTTGATAGTTACACACGTCTTGATGATAGTCTGCAGCGTGCAAGACGTTCGGCTAAAAACCAGTTTGCACTCATCAGATTTGAAACTGAAAAACATAAAGCAGATTTCCTTAAATCACAGGCAGAAAATATTCGGAAGAGGAACAGCATATTGGCGCAGTCTTTCGCATTGTGTATCCTGGTATTGATCCTCATCCTGAGTTATCTGTGGTCAAGAAAAAAACGGAAGATCCTGCAACAGGAAAACGAGCTGGAAGTTAAAAATACCGAACTCAAATTCATTAAGAAAATTCATGATCGGGTGGCCAATAAGGTTTACCATGTCATGTCTGAAGTAGAGAACAGGCTTGTTATTGATAAGGAGGAATTATTGGACAAGCTTGAAGACCTCTATAACGTATCTCGTGATATTTCTTATGAAAAAGACTTAAATCCCGACGAGCACTATGCAGAACAACTCTCCGAAATGCTGCAATCTTATTCTTCATCAGCAACTGAAATTCTGATTGTAGGGAATGATGAAGAATTATGGGAGGATTGTGAAGGTAAGTCGAAGATCGAAGTTTTTGATGTGCTGCAGGAGCTGATGACGAATATGAAAAAACATAGTAAGGCAGACTCTGTAGTATTAAAATTTGAGAAGGTCGATGATTGTATAAATATTCTCTATACAGACAATGGGGTGGGCCTGAACGGCAGTGCTAAGAAAAATGGTTTGACAAATACGGAAAACCGTATTAAAAGTATCCTTGGTACTATTACTTTTGAGCGTACCGTAAACAAGGGACTTGAAATCAACATATCTTTCCCTATTCATTAAAAATATCGAATGATGTTCAAAAAAGTATTAATAGCAGAAGACTGGGAACACGCTAATATTTCTTTGCGTAAAACCCTCGAAGATGTAGGTGTTAGCCAAAAAGAGTTCAGAACTTATTGTGACGAGGCACTGGAGCTTTTTCAAATAGCCCTTTCCAAAGGACAGCCTTTTGATTTATTGATTACTGACTTATCATTTGACGAAGACAAGAATATCCAACAAATAAAGGGAGGTAGGGAATTGATTAAAGCAGTTAAACTGCTACAGCCCAGTATTAAGGTCATTGTTTTTTCCGTTGAAAGTAACCTGAATATTGTAGACCAGCTCTTTACCGACTTAGCTATTGATGGATATGTACGTAAAGCCCGCTATGATGCAGAAGATCTCAGACGTGCTGTAGATGCTGTCGCCAATAATAAGAAATACCGCTCTGCAGATTTGATGCGTAAGAAAAGAGTAGAAAACTCGTATGACTTCAAAAACTATGATATTCAGATCATCAAACTGCTCTGTAATGGTACTCCGCAAAAAAATATCCCTGCTTATTTACAGGAAAATAATATCAAGCCTGCAGGATTAAGCAGTGTCGAAAAACGTCTCAGCTCTATCAAGACCTCATTAAATATCTCTAGTAATGAGCAGCTTGTGGCTTACTGTAAGGATAAAAAAATTATCTGATCTAATTACGGGATCCCGTAAATAAGAGATCATTTACCGTGATACTTTTGCCGTAACAACCACAACCGTTATGAAAAAGTACTATGTAAATAAAAATGCCCAGACGAATACGGGTGATCATGAAGTGCACAGTGAAGACTGTACTTATTTGCCTCATCCGGACCACAGGATCTACCTGGGAGAATTTTCTATGTGTATTTCTGCAGTAGCCGAGGCAAAAACTATCTATCCTAAATCTAACGGCTGTAAAACATGTTCCAGCTTCTGCCATACCAGGTAATTTTTACTGAAAATTACTCCTTTAAGATCAAGCTAAATTAGCCTCTCAGAAATGCGGGGGTTGTTATCCTTTGTGATCAAATAAAGAAACAATCCTCCATTTCAACTGCTGTCTTTCCATTGGCAAGACATGCTGAACTTTAGTTTAAAAATATCAAATGACTCCAATAACTGCCGAAAAGAAAGCCTATGTGCTTAGATACCGTTTTTACAAATTTATAATCAGACATTCAACCTGGCGGAAGGAGAGGTTAAGAAGATTCAGGCTGATGAAGCAGGTCTTGACAAAGTTATAGTATACAAATTCAGTTGAATTTCAAGCCATGCTAAATTTAAACGTACTCATTTTTTTTGAAATCCAAGTTAAACTCGCTGTCAGGTTGAGAAGATTGATCAAAAGAATATATCTATATAATCTGTTGAGCTGCCATCACAATTAAGCATCTGCTGTAAGCGCCAGTATTTGCGTTTTCCGGAAGCTTTAAAAATAACCAGGCCAGTATTTTCGCAGGGCTTCCCATTATTGACATAGGAGACTTGTGATACAATTTTTCCATTGAACTTGAGTTCTCTTCCCTTTGCCAAAAAAGTACCTTTTATAGTTACATAGTCATTTTTAAGCTTGTCTCTTTGCTCACCTTCAATACTATATTCATCAGTTCCTATTTTCCGGATCATTACTGTTCCAGGTTTGTTCCCTTTTTCAAATGTGATCCACTGAATGGTGAAGGCATGCTGACCCGTCCGCACTGGTAAAGTTGGAACTGTCGCCGTTTTAGTTTGAGCTGTGGTTTGTAATACAATTGCCAGCAAAAAGGATAAACAAATAGTCTTTTTCATATAATATACATTGAAGAAAGTCGCATAGTTTGATGACAGGATAACACTCAAATCAGCAAGATGTTTAATTTCCAGATAATAATTTGCATCTGGCCAACAATCACGATCAACAGTTGTTAATCACGTATGGTTCTGCATAGATTTATGGTTTATAAAGATCATCACTCGCATGCCGCACTGAACTGTATGAAGATGCCTAAACTAATCCTATTTCTCACAGGATTGATCCTGTTTTTCCTGGTTTCCTGTCGCAAAGACAGGGTGGTCAGCACCAGTTTTTATTACTGGAAAACAGTCTATGAAAACAATCCGCTGGAAAGGAAATACCTGAATGCCATGCATAGTAAGGAACTTTATGTGCGGATAATGGATGTGGATTATGGCGACAATGGGTCTCAGCCTGTATCTCCGGTCAGCTTCAAATCAGCATTGCCTGATTCAATCCAGCTCATTCCTGTTGTATTTATTGTGAATGATGTGCTTAAAAACCAGAATCCACGGCAATTGGATGACCTTGCTGTTAAGATTGTTTATTACGTAGAAGGCCGAATCAAACCTTCCGGGAGGCGATCTTATCAAGAACTACAGATCGATTGCGACTGGACGCGAAGTACCCGGGATAATTATTTCTACCTCCTGCGCCGGATCAAATCCAACGTAAAGCTGAAAAACAAGATCCTGTCTGCCACGCTCCGCCTTCATCAGCTCAAATATCAGGGAAGGAATGGTATACCACCGGTTGACCGCGCGATGCTGATGTGTTACAATATGGGTAACCTGCGCAAGTATGGAGATCAGAATTCAATACTGGAGCAAAAAGAACTGGAAAAATATGCAGGTAAGAACTTAGGTAATTATCCTGTACCACTCGATGTGGGGCTGCCCGTCTTCAGCTGGGCGGTGGTATTCAGGCACAAGCAATATGCAGGGATCGCCAAAAGACTGGGCTCCGGGAACTTTACAGATCACCAGACTTTTAAACCAAGGGGCGATAACCTTTACACCTTGCAAAAAGACCTGCCGGCATTTGGTTTATTGCGCGGGGATGAAATCAGACTGGAGCGGCTGTCTGCTGACCAGTTGGTTGCTGCTGCCAGCTACATTCAGAAATATTTATCATCAGATACATTAAAAATCATTTATTTTCACCTCGACGAACCAACGCTTAAACACTACACCTATGAAGACCTTGCCAAAACTGCTGCTGTATTTCGTTAGTATTACCGGCTTGTGCCTGATGAGCGTGGCCATCATTATGGCCTGCGCGGATGAGCCCGATCCCTATGATTATTACACCTCTTTCTTTCACCCCGATATCCAGGGGCAGAAGGAATACGGCGCTTTTTATTTTACAGACTATCAGTTTACTTATGGGGATGAGGAACCGGCAAGTGAAGCGACCATCAATTCAGCTGAATGGGCAAAGTATTTAGGAGCGGAGGTAAAGTCAGCAGATGTAGAAAGGATCATGTACCATTTGGACAGCGCCGGCAAGGAGAGGGCTTTCCATTTTTTCGAGCAGGATCCAGCAGCATCAGATAGTTTAACCAGGAACAGCTTCTTTATCAGCCTCAAAGAACCAGGGCATGAGCATGCCAGAAAATATTACCAGTTTGCTATAGAAGCAGAACTATTAGGTCAGTCGAATTATAACTATTGGGAACCCGCACCTGTAGACACGGCAGGACTGAAAGATGAAGCTGCTACAGCTCTACAATCAGCAATGGAAGAGAATGATAGTTTTTTGAAACTGCGGTATTTTTACCAGGCTCAAAAATTGAATCATTACGCAGGTAATTTTGAGGAGGCAAAAAAAATATTTGACCAGCATATTGCCCCGGTATCATCATCAAGCCATATCAAAGGGTGGGCTTTGGCCCTAAAGGCAGGAGAGGAACGACGCCTGGGTGATACCATCAAGGCGGCATACCTGTTTTCCAAAGTGTTTGCAGGGTATCCCGAGCGCAGACTACAGGCGTACCGCAATTATCATTATATCGATGCTCCATTTGACCAGGTGATCAAGCTGGCGCAAACTCCCGGGGAAAAAGCAAACCTGTATGCCATCAAAGGTTTTGCCAACCCGGAAATTGGAACGGATAACCTGGAGGAGGTGTATGACAATGCGCCATCATCATCAATGGTGGGCGTATTATTGCTGAGGGAAATAAATAAGTTAGAGCAGTATTACCTGACCCCAGCCCTCAACAATAACACCGATCAATTTTACAGTGATCGCTCCGGGCTGAGCAAGCAAGGCCCGAAAGCTAATTCGGGATCAAAGAAATGGATCTTGTGGGTAGCTGCAGTAACAATTGTACTGGCTGGGATACTATTCATACTGGCATTTAAAAAGCAGGAAGGAAAAGCTGTTTATAAAGTATTGGGTGGGGCATTGCTTTTCACCGGAGCGCTCGCTGTAGTATGGTTTTATTTTAGTCAGCAACCACAGACAGCAGGTCCGAAATCTTTGTCTCAGGGCAGTTTTTTCGTCGCTATGCCTGATAGCGTAAAAACAAAGTATGAAGCTCACATTGAAAAGCTTCGTAGCTTTTGTACGAAGCTGAGCAGCGATGGCCGGTATGCTGAACCGCAAATAGGGGATTTAACATCTGCTTACTTATACTTTATACAGAACAAGCCAGATGATGGACTTGCTGCACTCCAAAAATTAGATGGGCAGAGACTCAGCGAAAAACTCAATGATCAAAAACAAATTGTAAAGCTGCTGTTATCTTCCCAGCACATCAAACAGCTTAAAGCAGTAGATGAAGCTGTATTGCTACCCTCTTTACAGTGGCTCCATGAAAAATCGGATCATAACAATCAATTTGCAATTACCCAGCGCAACTTCTACACGCATGTTCTGGCACCTGCCTATCTGCGCCAGGGAGATACTGCCCGGGCAGCCCTTGTCCTGTTGAACAGTGACTTGTCCGTCGACAATAAGTATAACGCTTCGGAAATGCCCGGTTTTTGGTATAATTATTTACACAGCTCCCAGCTTCAACAAGTCATTGACTGGAAAAATGGTGTCACTGGTGATCCGTATCTAGATTTTTTGAGCCTTGGCCTGAAACGGGTGAAAGCCGACAATCTATTTGAGTTGCTGGGAACCATCGCATTGCGCGAGCACCGTTATAGCAATGCAGTAGCTGCGTTTCAGCAGATCAAAGACAGGAAAATTATCAGTAGGCCTTACAATGGAGAGGATGTGTACAGCGAAGGCGAAAGCTACCAGGGCGATCCATTTATGGTGGATATTAACGACTATCCCAAATATTTTGGCGGCAAGCGTTACACGAAACTCACTTTTGCACAGAAAATGGTTGAGCTGGAGAGCCAGCTACGGTCGGATCCCGAAAATAGCAATGCCTGCTTTCAGCTAGCCAATGGTTTATACAACACCTGCATGTATGGTAACTCCTGGGGGCTGATCGCTTATAGCTGGTCTGTCAATGACGCTGGCCGGAAGCAACTCTATTATTATGACCGTGACTATATCAATGCTTCGCAGGCTAAACAGTATTACCTGAAAGCTCGTGAGCTTAGTAATGATCCGGAATTAAAAGCAAAATGTACTTTCATGGCTGCCAAATGCGAGCAGAAAGAACATGTGTATCCGTCATTCATGGACGATTACGACACCTACGTTGAGCGTGAAAAGCAATATGCTAAACAGCTTAGAGAAAATAGCTACTTCAGTGAGATGCAACAATACAAAAAAACAGCATTTTATCAAAAAGCAGTCAATGAATGTAGTTATCTGAGCGATTTTATCAAGTCGAACTAATTACATAATTAAAGTTATCTCTTTATTTTCTGCTAGGTGAACTACTGGTTCACCTTTCATATTTTCGCTAACCAGGTCGGCAATAAATTTGCTGTGCTATTTCTATTGTTTGCTGTTGTGCTATTTCTATTGTTTGGTGCATATGTATGATGATTATCTTTTAATCTACTTGTTAGCCGATGCTGTTGCTAATGGTAATAAATTAGGCTCTAATAAATGTGATCATATCTCTAACCCCTGTTTGCTTATTCTGATAACTGATCCTGCCTGAGAATAAGCTATCTCCAAGTTAAATCGCTGAAAAATAGAATCATTAAATATATTCTGCTTTACGGTTTTCCGTAAGATTACCAGCATTCCGCTGTATACTTTTGATAACAGAAACGTATAAGTTTCACACAAGAATTATCACTCACCACAAATAAAGTATATGATAACAATTTTACTATCTCTCAGCATTTTCTTCAACGCTGTCATCTCTAATGGACCTGGCGAGGTCTACATCTGTAATAACCACAAGACTGACAAGTACCATTTGTCGCCTACCTGCAAAGGCCTGCGCAATTGCCAGTTTAAAATAGTCAAAATTTCGGCTCAGACTGCGAAGAATAAAAAGATGAGTCTTTGTGCCTGGGAAGGCAAAAATAGCAAATAGGCTTATGGCACATTTCAATTACAACAATTAGCTAATCATTAAAGAGAATTTGAATGGATTTTAAAGATCAGATAGCACAACTGGGCTCTCGCGTAGAGAAGATGTTGCCTCAAATACAAACAGAAGAAGCTACAAAGAATGCTTTGGTAATGCCTTTTATTCAGATTATGGGATATGACGTGTTCAACCCATTTGAAGTTAACCCGGAATTCATTGCAGATCTGGGCATCAAAAAAGGAGAGAAGGTTGATTACGCTATCATGAAAGATGGTGAACCTACCATACTGATTGAATGCAAACACCACCTGGAAAACCTTGATCCTCATAATTCGCAGTTGTTCAGATATTTTCATACCACTAAGGCGAAGTTCGGTCTGCTGACCAATGGCTTGGTTTATCGTTTTTATACTGATCTGATGGAGAAGAACAAAATGGACAACACTCCATTTTTTGAATTCAAGCTGACAGAAATTAAAGAAGCAGAATTAGCGGAACTAAAGAAATTTCATAAGTCGTATTTTGATGTAGAAAACATTAGTAATACGGCCAGCGAATTGAAATACCTGAATGAGCTAAAGGCTTTATTGCACAAGGAGATTGCAGATCCATCAGAAGGTTTTATCACTTTCTTTACCAAACAGGTTTTTCCAAAAGTCATAACTGCTAAAGTCAAAGAACAGTTTGCACCAATTATCAAACGCTCATTTAATCAATTGATCAGTGATGCAATTAATGAACGTCTGAAATCTGCCCTAAATCAGGAAAAAGAAAAAGACGCTGCGGAAGCGATGAAGATTGCGGAAACTGTATTGACATCCGATCCTGAATCTGGTATCATTACTACAGAGGAAGAAATTGAAGGATTCTTTATCGTGAAATCCATTCTAAGAGAGACTACAGATTCAAAAAGAATTACTTACAGAGATGCCCTTTCTTACTTCGCTATCCTGCTGGATGACAACAACCGTAAGACGATCTGCAGACTATACCTTAACACCAAAAAATATCTGGCAATCCTGGACGAGAACAAAAAGGAGATCAAATATGAACTGGATTCCCTCGACGATTTATATAAACATGCGGGGATTTTAAAAGAAGTCATTTCCAGATTGGAAGTAACGAAGGTGAAATAAATAATGTCCTCCAAAATTCTTTATTAAAATACATAAGAAATAGCATATGAAAATGAAAAAAGAGCTGAAGACGATCAGTGTATCTGGCGTGCTTATACTGATGGTTGCCCTTACAGGATGTTCTGGTAGTAAATCAAATGGTGTATCTGAAACGCCCTTTGAAGATGTAAAATTCAATCCCTACGACCAGGAACTGGGTAAACGCATCGAAGCCTACAACAATACCATCTCGCCAAATAGTGCGAATTCAAAAACCGGTAATCCTGCTTTGTACATCGATTTCTCTTCGGGTATTAACAAAGCTTTCTCAGATCCGGCAATTAAGGTGATGATGACCAACTGCTTTAACACAGTTTTAGCTGAAAAATTTGAAGTGTATAAACTGGGTGCGAATAAAATAACCCCTTTAAATATTTCAAATACAACAGAATTAGGTCAGCAGGTAAGTAATCCTGCCCAGTATGCAGACATATGGGCACCGATCCAGGTTGCTGTAGAAAAAATCGTGGAAGGGAATAACGATGCACTACTCATCACTGATTTTGAAGAGTGGCAAAAGAATATAGAAGTAACTAATACCGCCTTTCTAAAAATTCCATTCTCCAAATGGCTGGCAAAGGGAAATACCATACATTTCTTCATTGCTGATTATAATGAAGCCGGTGTGCAGAAACACTTGTATTTCACCATTTTCAATTGTGGCAATCCTAATAGTTCCAGCATGATCACAAAATTGGGAGCGCAGCTGGCACCGTTAACAACGCGTTTTGATTTATCTAATAAATCCTACAAACTGCGCACCGGTTATGCTGGTGAAAAGTCTGGAGGAGTATTTTATGATCCATCCGGCAAATCTGATGCGGCTAAAAATGTGCTGGATTTAAAAGAAGGCTATGTAAACGGATTGAAAGACGGAAACCATTTTGAATTCTATCCTTTGGGACTAGACTGGAGTACGATAGATCAATTGCATACTACGTTTGCTGCTCAGGGACAGTTTACTGATTTTTTCAGAAAGTTATATATAGACCTGAGTAACAATGACAGCTATACCTATGGTGATTTTGACGTAAAAGTTGCGGATGTGACCACCGATTTTGAAAACTTCGCTAAATCCGCCGAGGCCAAAAAACACCAGCCTAAATTAACTAAGGGAAGTAATGGGGAAGCTAAGTTTGCTGACAATGAAACAGATCCTATTGCTATCTCCTGTTACTATACTGATGGCAAGTTAAAAGAGCAGTGGGTATATCAACCGGCAGCGGGAAGAACACTGAATGAAGTTTTTGTTCTGAACAAAACATTATTCACAAACACTAAAAATACTGACAATAAGAATGCAGAATTCGGAGTTTCCTTTGATCCTAAATTCAGTGTCAAGAACGTTCAGAACCCTAATGGATTGATCAAAACGGATATTGTATTGAATACAGCCATCCCTAACCTCACGAATCCGAAATTATCAAAATTCCAATGGCTAAATGCTAAGAAAATACCAAATACAGCTTTGTATGAGTCTGTTAAAAACACCTTACAGGAACTTACACCAGCCAATAAAGTAATCTATTCCTACTACATCAAAACACAACAATAATTAACCTCAAAAAAATATAACATGGAATCTACATCAGCGTATATCATCACTATCATCATTGCCTTTATCTTTCTGCTTTTATCAGCAATCATTGCCAATGCAATCAAATTTGAAGGAGGCAGTAATCCTAAAGATCCGCAATCGCGGAAGACCTGGTTCTGGATACTGGCCATCTTAAATCCGATCCTGGCTTTCTTGTTAGGCTACTTCATTTTCAAGCCTGATGCAAATATAATGGTAGTCAACAACTATGTAAGTGCATTAAGTATGGGAACGGCCATAGGCTTCGTCTTGTATATCCTGCTGGGCTTTATACTGAGTAAAGTATTCGCAAACGGCAAAATAGGTCACTGGTTTTAATTCCCTAAACACACTTTAATGGATAAATTATTTGTCATCGCCATAGGCGGTACGGGAATGCGCTGCCTTGAATCTTTTGTACACTTATGTGGTATAGGTATGTTTGATAACCAGGAAATAGAGGTCTTAACGCTTGACACTGACCAGAATAATGGTAATAAAGGCAGGGTAGAAGAGCTGATTAACCTATATAACCGGATCAAAACATCGGGTGCAACTGCGGAGGGCGGAACGCCTAATGCAAATACTTTCTTCTCTGCTAAGCTTAATCTGCACAGATTCTGGACCAACTATTCGGGTCCCGGCAGAGAGAACTACAAAAATATCACAAAGATCAGCACGGGTACACCGGAGCAGCAGAAAGTCAATAAACTGATATCGGATTTATTTCTTGATACCAGTTCTGTACAGGAATTCGCTTTGGACCATGGTTACCGTGCCCAGACACATCTGGGATCGATGCTGATGTACCATGGTATCGTTGAGGCAGCGAGGAATATTTTAAAAGGATCTGCAGTGCAATCCCAGGAACGTGAACTGGATGCTTTTATGGGCAAGCTTGAAAAGGCAGGTGCAAATGCCAGGGTATTTATTTTTGGTTCCGTTTTTGGAGGCACAGGTGCATCTTCCATTCCGGTGATTCCTAAAGCATTGCAGGATTTTGTGAAGATCCGTTCCAACGGAAATGCGAGTATCGATTTTTCTAAGGCAAAGTTTGGCTCTACTTTATTGACAGAGTATTTTACCTTCAATAAACCAGATGCTCAACAGAAGTCGACCAAAGCCAACAGTGTAATTGCCGATTCCTCTTTCTTTCCTTTGAATAGTCAGGCTGCCTTACAGTTTTACCAAAGTGATCCGACCGTACAAAAGTGTTATAAGTTATTGTATCATATCGGCTGGCCGATAGAAAGTAAAAAGATAGATGGAAATAATACCTCTAACCAGACGATAACAGGTGGCAGTGAGCAAAAGAATGCATGTCATATTACCGAGCTGCTTTGTGCCTGTGCGGCGTACGACTTCTTTACGCGTACCACTGTTTTCGACAGTGCAAAGGCAGATTATCTGTACAAAGCAGTAGAATTTAAAGACAATTCGTTCAATTTCTCTTTCGATGATTTTATTGGTAAAGACAATAAAGCTGGTGAAATCTTTGTTAACAAACTGGGTGCGCTCTTTTCCCTGGCGCATATCTCTTTAACGAAGAATGGTGCTGCTTTCGACGATGCGGGTATCAAAGGATTTATCAGACAATGTGAGAATCAAAAGCTGCTTCAATACAGTACCATTACTGACACAGAATGTAAGGACATCAATGAGTACTTCAAACTCTTTGCTTATAGTTTTAAAGATGCCAGGTTTATCCCAGGCTGGTTATATCAGGTGCGGAACTCCGTAGCGCCGGGTAAATTTCTGTTTGATAGCAGGGCTTTTCCAGATAATCAGGCAGAGCTGAAGAAGTTAGATGTAGGAACAATGTTCCTTGACGAAAAACACCATTGGTCTAAAGGCGGAATCTTTGGCGACCGTTACGACACTTTTGTGGCTAAACTGATTAACAGCAGTCCGAAGGAAGAACAAAAGGTAAATACCACCAAAGAGAAATTCCTCGCTCACATTTTCAACGCATTGACTATTTCACAAAACTTTGATATAAACTAACATGTCAGATAAAAGAATAAAAGCACTGGCGATAAAAGTTCATCCTAAGACTGAACCTAATGGTGTTGAATTTGCCTGGGACAAGATCCCTCAATTAGAAGTTTTTACCAAGAACATTTTAATACCCGAAATAGCGGTCGACAAAGAAGGCAACTCCTCTGTCAACATAGGAACCATTGTATCTGGTATCCCATCTGTATTTGCCAGGGCCAATTTGTTTAAAGGAGCGCTGGATAACATACAGGACAAAGATGCTGAAGCAGCAGGTTTAATGCTGTTCTACAAGTCGCTCATTAGTGAATGGAAAGGTTTTATCAGCTGTATCGCTTTAAATTATAAAGATATAGAAGTGAGCCGGGTACATTTAGCCTATACCGACGGAAATCAGCTGATCAATACAGCAAATATCTATGAACCCGTAGGTGCCTTTGGAAATATGCTCTTTGAACGTCAGCCCCTATGGTGCGACCAGTCGCTGGCCAATAACGCAGATAAAATTCCTTTCATTGACGTGATCTCTTTTAAAGGGAGTGTGGTAGGTGGAACTTCGCCCGACAGCTTTTTGTTCACCTCTGTAGCGTATAACGTTAAAGATAAACTCCCATTCGTCAACGTGCAGAATGGTAAGTTTATAGATCCTTTACAGTCAGAATTAAATCCACAAGAGCTGTTTACGCTTTACGGTTACGCCAAACATATCCTGAATCATATTGAACAATTCAGGGTTAACTATGCCGGTCTGGAAGAACTGATCAGACCCGAGTATGGTAATATGTCCTCCTCACTTCAGGGATGGCTGGATGAAATGGTGGTTTACCAGCAAAAGAAAGGTTATCCAAAGCTAGACAATCAGACCCCACCAGAAGTAGGCTCGCTGTTTAATTACCCTTTCAGCATCCTGTTTAATTACTCCACAGAATTATACGGTTCAGAAGGGATCATCTATAATGATCCGCTAAACGGAAGGATCAGTTTTGACCCCAAAGATTTGCTCCTGCCAGATACTACCGAAATCGCACAGATTGATTTTGGCAGAGAAGGTATGGAAACCAGGAAATACCTGAAAGCTAAGCCTATACTGTTACTGGCAGCAGAAACGAAAGGTCAGCCGAATAACTACGCTTATTTCACTTTGCCACTGACTCCTTTGGCCTTAAACGTTTTTGGCGCGACGCTGGACGCGTTGGTAGGTATTTCAGAAGCTTCTAATGTAAAATCGAGGATCACCGCGATCTATGATCCAAACGATAAAAATGGCGAACGGTTAACCGTTAACCTAAAGCTGTATACCGAAACTGGCAATGAGATCATTAAAGAGGTGATCTATAAAGTAACCTCTGATGCTATCGTCGGCAAGGATATATTGATGTGGCCTAACTTTATTTCGAAACAATGGAACAGGTATTTCTTGTATTCAGAGATTCCGCATAATGATGCGAAGTTTCAGGCTACGCCATTTATCGGAAATATTGATGATGATTTCTTCCGGATCATCTTAGATGAAAATGGAGTGCCACTCTATCTGGCCAGCAATGGACGAGCAGCGGTAATTCCTGAAAAATACGGCGATTTAAAAGCACAGTTACACATAACCTCCAATAATGCAGTTGCGGATAACAAATACAAATATGAAATCTATGAAAGCAACAGGCCTTTCAAAGGCGTAAAGTTTGCCCATGCAGGCATTGATTGCGGTTTTGGAATTATACGGTATGACGGATCGGGGAATACACAATCCCTGCCCGTGAATATGCTCAATTCTCCAAAATCGCTATCTAAAGCCTATCTGGGGGTTGATTTCGGTAGCACTAATTCTTCCATCGCTTATTTTTCCGATCATAAAAATGAGGTATGTGAAAGTTTGAAACTGACGAATAAAAGAGTTTCATTACTCTCCACGGATGCCAAAAACAACGATGAACGTCCGGCTGTGGAAGATGAGATCTTCTTCTTCCAGAACGATGAAATCCTGACCAATGCCATTAAATCTGTTCTCACCATTCATGATTCCAGAAGGGTCATTAATGAAAATAACATACAGAATGATTCATTAATGGCGCAGGCCATTAAAGGTGGTTTCCCTTGCTTTGAGAAAAATCTGCCGATAGAAACTGCAGAAGACAACCGATACATATTAAGCTACAATAGAGTAGGGAGGGCAGAATTGGTGTATAACATGAAATGGTCTACCCAGCCGATTGATAAGAGTTATAAAACTGCTTATCTAAGCTCACTGTTACTGCACGTTTACGCACAGCTATTCATTGAAAACCATGAGCCGTACACCCTAAAATGGTCTTATCCCTCTTCAATGGGTAAGGAATTGCTAAGTGAATACCGGGCAATCTGGGATTCCTTAAAAGAGATTTCTCCGATTGTGGGTAACGTTAAATTGAAAACATATCCTCCTTCTGATCTTTCAGATCTGGGCGATACATCAGGTGGAAGCGCATGGAGTACACCCGCTGCTGAAGGCAGTTGGGGCAGTGGCGCTGCGGCAGTACCTGTATCTACTTCAGGCTGGGGAGCTGCCGAAACCAGTACCGGCTGGGGAAATGAAACTAAAGCTCCTGCCGCTGCTGCTGGCTGGGGAAGCGACACTGCAAACAAAGCTGTAGCTGCGGTAAATATTGCTACCGAAACTGGCCCGGTGAAATTCGACTTCAAAAAATTGAGTAATGAAGAGTCGCTTTCTGAAGCCTGTGCGGTAGCCAATTATTTAGTGCGACCAAACGGAGGCTATTCTATTAATCCTGGCGAGCTGGTCTTGTGTTTTGACATTGGTGGCAGTACTACTGATATTACCGCCCTATGCCAGATGGAAGGTGGCAAGGCAATGATCAAACAGAACTCTATCCGCTTTGCAGCAGAAAGAATTGCACAGGCCACTAAATATTCGCCCAACTTCAAAAACGTGCTGTTAAGGATGTGCGAAAAGAAAAACATCTCCATCCAGGGATTAAATAAGGGTACCAATAAGTTTTCTGAAAACACTGCTCCGTATTACTTTGAGCAGGTAGTAGACAGGTTAGAGGCCTCAGACTTTGAAACCTTTTACCTGTTGATTGCTGCAGAGTGCAAAGAGATGATGAGCATTAACCTCTATGTTACTGGTCTGATCATGTTCTATGCCGGTCAGCTAGCCTATAAACTAAGAACCGAAATCGTTAAATCTGAAGATGCACCGGCAGCAGTTAAAGCAATTCCGCCTAAAATTAAGATTGCTTTTGCGGGCAAGGGATCCAGGATATTTGATTGGTTCACTGCCGTTAACCCGGCAGCAGCCGATGATTACTATACCCAGATGTTTATCAGGGGAATGGGCGGAGAAGCTGTTGCGAGACAAACCATCACGCCAATTCATACCAATCCCTTAAAAATTATCGATATCAATTCACAACGAGGAACTGACAATGCCGATGTCAAATATGAAGTATCCAAAGGTCTTGCAATTCCTACCCATATCACCAGTATCCTTGTGCCTACCAATAAACAAGCTATAGAGATACTCGGTGAAGATAATTTCTGTGTGGTTACGCCTGCAGGCGAATTTAAATACCTGGAATCCACTAATTCTATCACTCCAGAGATGTTGGAACACATTGGCAATCACTTTATTTGTCTGCCGCCAGATGGCAAAGCCCATTGTCCGAGATTTATGGACTTCGCAGATCTGTTCTATAAGGTATCCTCCAGCATGTTCGGATTAAAAATGAATAACGCAGATTTTATGGCTGGCTTCCAGGATATGAATATTGAAAATTACATCAAAGGAGAACCAGGCTTTATCAAAGCGCAGAAGCGTAAACATGATGATCAGAAGGAGTTCGACTACGTAGCGCCAATCATCATTTTAGAAGGTATGAAGTTTTTTGAAAAACATCTGCTTAAAGGAATCCAAAAACAATAAATGCCATGAGATTCTGTGTGTTAGCAAAAATATCCAAACGTATGGTTACTTTCTGGTATCAATCAGAAAGTAATCCCTATGCGCCATTAACTATCAAGGAATCAAACGAGATTCCCCTGTACTTCTATGTGAATGGTAATGACTTTATTTTTGGCAGTGCAGCAAGAGAGCGCTTTAACAGACATGATCCTAATAGCTACGGGAATTACTTTGAAATCATCAAAGACCCCAGTAAACATTTCACCATTTACGGGAACAAAAAGCCGGTAAAACAGCTGTTTTACTATGGGATTGAACAATATCTATCCCATTTCCTGAACACGGTTTTATATAAAGCGGAATCAATAGAATCATATCGGCAGCATTTTCCATTGCGCTTTTTGTTTGATACCGATATAGAAGATCAGGAAAAATCGCTCATAGAACACCTGTTTCAGGAAGCCGGATATTTCAATTTAGACCGTGTATTGTACAACAGAACGCTCTTTAGTGTACTGGCTGGTAAAGGAACTTTACCTTCACAAAAAGCAGTCCTGCTACTCAGCGGAGTTGATGATGTGCTCTATGCAAATTTGTACAAAGACATCAATGCTGAAGCGATCGGGACTTTTAAACTCGAAGGTCAGGGTGCAGACCCGAGAGTAAGAATTCTCGCAGATATGATTGTAGAATACATCATTCTCCAGAATTCCTATTTATCAATTGATAAGGATACAGAGATTGCGGTATTACTCCCATTTTGTGCTAGTCTGCTTGAAAGTACAAACCCTATCATCAAAGGAGACGCGGAGCTGTCAGATGGCAATACATACTGGTTTAAGGTCAATGCCAATAACCTCCATGACAGGCTACAGTATTATTCAAACGACAGCATGATCTATGCTGCGATAGATGACCTGTTAAAGTCGGCCGGTATTGTAGTAGAAAACGTAATCATTTTTTTAGGCACAGCAGCCATCAGCACTTCCTATTTCTCCGGTAAACTCCTCAAGAAATACCAGTATGTAAAAGAAGTGAAACCAGCAGATGTCAGCGATACAATGAAAGCCGTTTTCGCAGCTATCTCTGCCGCTAACTATGCTGAGCCCCCAAAGGCGCCCGTTCAGGCAAAACCGCAGGCACCAGCACCATTACCATCACCTGCACCTGCAAGACCTTCACTACCAACACCCAAGCTGCCGCCTCCTTTGCCACCAAAAAAGGTAGCTAGTGCCGTTGTGCCACCGCCAATCAGTGTGCCCCGGTTACCAGAAGTTAAACCTTTAGTTCCTACAAAAGTGAATCCAGTAAAACTTCCGCCAATTCCTCCTAAAAAAGGATCCTGAGCGAAGATCAATTAAATATAAAAATGTTATGGCTATACAAGTAGAAAAGAGAAAACCAGTATCAATTACCAAAGAACAACCAGGGTTAAATAATATTATAGCCGGTTTAGGTTGGGATCCTGCCACCGTAAACGGTCATCCGGTAGATTTAGACCTGTCCTTATTCATGTTAGGTGCAGATGGGAAACTGGTAGCAGATGAGTACTTCATCTTCTATAACAATGAAACAAGTCCGGATGGTTCTACACATTATCCCGGCGACAGCAGGGGTGGGGAAGGTGAAGGCGATGATGAAGTCATCCATATCGACCTCGCTAAAATAGATCACAGAGTGGAGTTCCTCTACTTCGCAGTCACCATAGATCAATGTGAAGAAAGAGGCCATCATTTCGGTCATGTGCAAAATTCTTATATCAACATCAGAAATGCTGCAGACAATTCCGTGCTGTGCCAGTACAAGCTAAAGGAGAATTTTACTAATGAAGACTCCCTGATCATCGCTGCCATTTCCAGAAACGGAGGTGAATGGAATGTAGAAGCACTCGGTCAGGCTTTTTCAGGCGGACTAAATACACTAATAGAATTATATCAATAAGAAACATATGAGCAGTTTTAATTTAAGCAAAGGAGACCGGTTCTCCCTGTCCAAGGCGGCGCCAGGACTTTCAGTTGTGAAAATAGGTATGGGATGGGATCCTAACGATGAACCCGGTGGCCCTGAGTTTGACCTGGATGTTTCCGCCTTCTCCATCGGCAGTAACTTCAAGATCCCTTCAGATTCTTACTTCACCTTTTACGGGCAACTCCGTATGGGGAACCAGATTGAAGATAAAATAGAGAAAGGTTTATTCAGGCCCCTTACCGAAGATGGTGCAATCCTTGGCGCTATCGATGATCCCGATGGAAAAAGAAGCGATGGAGACGATGATGAAGATATGTTTATCGACCTTTCTAAAGTTAGTCACAAGATTGAACAGATCATTATCTGCTGCACCATATGCAAATACCCTCACGATAACAAAAAAGACCGCAGAACACTAGACCTGAACTTCGGGCAGGTGAATGACTGTTACATCCGTATCGTTGATGAAAGTAATGGCGCAGAGATTATGCGCTATGATCTCAGAGATCAATACACCAATGAAGATGCGGTAGAATTTGGCCGTTTATTCCGCGTTGGCGATACCTGGGAATTCGAAGCTATGGGCAGAGCACATACCGGCAGCCTGCAAACATTAGTAGATATGTATACCTAATCTGATAGAAATTATGGCATTCGATTTAAACAAAAACGATGGATCTATTAAAGAAACATCCAATAAAACACAAGGCACTTCTAAATTTGATTTAACAAAAGGAGAGGCTGTTGGCACAACCGTATCGGGTAATTCATCCGGTTCAAAAAACTGGATCATTGCCCTGGCAGGTATCTTAATAATTGGCGGTGGAATCTTGTATTATTCTACCCGCACAGCAAAGGTTAGTGAGTCTGGTCGTGCATCACAGGAATTAGCTGTGAAAGATACTACTTCTACTAATGTAGCTGAAGCACAGGCCAAACTAGGCGCTGGTATTGGCGGTACCAAATCTCAGTCTGAAAGTCCTTCTGCAACCTCTGAGCCGATAACATCAACACCCGTTACTGAAAGTATTGAAACTGTTCCCGCACAACCAGAAGCAGTGTCTAACAGTGCAGCTGCAGTTGTGAAAAGATTAAATAATAAAATTCCTGCAACATTTTCACAGGGCTCTGCTGCATTTAGTAGCATAGATCAATCATTGATCAAACAGATCACTTCTTACCTGAGTAAAAATCAATCATCATCCATTCAGATAAATGGATATGCCAGTAGCGATGGACCAATAGCTATTAATCAAGCCATTTCACAGGCCAGAGCCGATGCTTTTAAACAATACCTCGTGTCAAAAAGCATTGCCGAAAATAGGGTAGTAGCCACAGGGAAAGGAATAGAAAATCCAATCGCATCAAATGATACCAATGCCGGTAGAAAAAAGAACAGAAGAGTTGAAATTACGTTTCCATAAATTTTTAAAGAAATACGCATCGTGGCGAAGAGAAGAACTAAGAAAACTGCGACTAATCAAACAGGTTTTAAAAAAGCTGTAATCTCACTGGGAATACTGTTCAGTATGATACTCTTTCTGATCAAAATCATTGCCGATAGCATAGGCTGGTTTGAAGTTTTTGCTCCGGTACTGATTGCCTTTTTTATCCTTTTTCTGCTATCCGTATTGAGGATGGTTTTGAGAAAGATATAACCTGAACAGACAATAAATAACAACTTAAAATTATAGGATATGATGGATTTTTTACACACTATTTTAGGAGATGACATCCAGGCTGCATTACTCGTAGTGTTGAACCTGGTGGTGATAGAAAGTTTGCTTTCAGTAGACAATGCTGCGGTTTTGGCGACCATGGTAATGGATTTGCCCAAAGATCAAAGAGACAAAGCTTTGAAATATGGCATTATAGGAGCATATGTGTTTCGTGGGATATGTTTATTTCTTGCTGTCTGGTTAGTTAAAATTTGGTGGTTGAAGCCTTTAGGTGGATTTTACCTGCTTTATCTGGCTGTAGACTATTTTTTGAAGAAGAATAAAAATGGCGAAGGCGAAGAAGAGGAGGTAGATAAAAGTAAAAGTTGGATATATAAGTCTACCGTAGGATTGGTAGGAACATGTTGGGCAACCGTTGCATTGGTGGAAGTGATGGACTTGGCTTTTTCTATAGATAACGTATTTGCTGCGGTAGCATTTACTGATAATATCTGGCTGATCTACATAGGTGTATTTATCGGAATCCTGGCAATGAGGTTCGTAGCGCAAGCTTTTGTGAAACTGATGGAGAAGTTTAGTTTTTTGGAAACCGTTGCTTTTGTAGTAATAGGAGTGTTAGGGATTAAACTGACTTCATCTTTGTTTACTCATTCCTATCCGGAATCTGCAGTTTCTCATTTGATAGAAGGGGAGCAGACAGATCTGTTTATTTCAGTTTTTACGGTAGCTGTTTTTATAGTTCCCGTAGTGAGTTCGATGGTTTTAAATTATCCGAAGAAGAATGTTGTAGGGGGAAGTGATATGAGACGTCAGTAAAAAGATCAAACATAACATCGTATTAAATATTTGGATTATAAGACTTTATGGGATTAATTTTTTTATATATTCAAATATATTTTTCTATAAAAAAAACCACTATTATAAATGAATTCCTGTCTGAAAAAGTACAAAGTATTATTATTGTGTCGCTAAAAATTATTATATAAATAAATACAAATTCTTTATAACGAGAACTCATTCTAAGATGAAAATATGGAGGATACTATAAGCTATAAGATTGAGAAAAGTCTCATGCTACCATATGAATTTGCTATTGAAAATGATTTTATGAGGGAATACGAAGCTTCTAACCAAACTGTAGCTTCTTCCCGCATATATTTCATTTGCATTGTACGTAAGCCTGGGATAATTAGTAAAATGTTAAGCAATACGAGTAAATTTCCTGAAGTTTTATATATTGGTGAGACTTTCAATAAAACAAAACGGTTTGAAAGACATGATAAACTTCTAAAGGCGACACGTCGGCTAAATAGATTCAATAACATCGGGGTTTGTTTTTTAAATGTAAGATATAGTTACATTGGCTCTCCGTTGTGGACTAAAGATCCCTATCATATCTTCGATGAACTAAAAGATTTACATAGTAAAACGGCTATTTTGCTGTTGGAACGACTATACATCAGACTTTTCAGACCGATTCTGAACAAAGAAACTTTAAGCCATAAATTATACGATGATAAACAGATTCGTCAGAAACTTATTCTAAATGGGATCAGGTATATTCATTTAGATATTGGAATGAATGAAGACGAACATAAATACTGGAGCCCAGAACTTAAATCTACATCTGACTGGCATTATTTTGATTTGAAAACGGGGGATATGCATGTCGGAATGCCAGACCTCTTTAGTATTAAACGTAGTACTTGAACTCTATTATTTTCTATTACCGTACGTATTGAGAAAACATCACATAACTAAACAGATCTTTTATAATTACATTGTATGATATAGCATAAACATCTGCAGAGTCACTTCCAATTTCCCATATATCTATAGAAGACATTATAATGGGGATTATAAAAAACAAAATTCACTGAAATTAATGATCTTCTTTGTAGAAGATCTAAGTAGATAACTTGTTCGATCTCCGAAATACAGCACAAAACTATTTATTAATAATTAAAACTTCAATAGCAACGAAAATTAAATGAACTGAATTCCTATACCGACCTTTTTCCCCTGCTCAAGGTCGGCATAGGATTTTGAACTGAACGTTATTCTCGTTTGCACTTGATAGTAGAGAATTGACAAACCATAGGATCTGAAGTGTCACACCTCTTTGGTTAAAAGTCTCACCTTCCTTTACTTTCAAAAGTGCAGCTTTCAAATCCGACTTGGATAAAAAATTGATAACCACATGTACTCTTCTCTTAATATTACTGCTCAATGAGGCCTTGTTAATACTCGTACGGATGCTGTTTATTGGACTTTGGCCATTGTTAATATATTTCCTGATCCTGGGGATCAAGGGTAAATGATAGTTGCCGCTCCAACGAGCTGCACGGTATTCGACCATCTCATCGGTGAGTTCAAGAAATCCAAAGTTTTTCTGCGCTTGGCCGAAAACCTCCTCAAGACTACTGGCAGACAAAGCAGGATCTCTATATTTGAGGTGGTAAAAGGTTATTTCATCCTGCCTGATCCCTATATAGTCACCCCACTCTACCCCCATATCATCAGAGATAAGACAATCCAGTTCGCTAGAAAATTTGGTTTCTAAATAACCGAACATTGAATCGTCCGAAAATGATTTGGATGTACCATTATATCCTTTCCCTTTCTCCGATACCACCGCCGAAAGCTGTGTATCCTCTATAAAGGTATCCATGAACACGTCTAAATCCTCTAGCAACTTATGGTCCTTGAAAATCTTTGAATGTGTATACGCAAATTCCGCCTTATCAAATGTCACTAAGAAGTGATTCTTTCTATTCAGATAATCTAATAAACTAATTGAATCGGCTCCATTGTATGATATATAAATGGCATTCAGTTTCGCATCAAACAATGAAATACTCTTTTTATTCAATCGGATTCCCGTATCGCCATGTTTATAAGTTTTGTTGTCGTAGCGACTTATCTCGTAAATCTGAGAATAGTCCTCAATCACGGTTAAAAGATTTTTAGGCTCATGACCCCCATTTTCATTTAGAGTAAAGCATTCTGTAATTAGTCCTAAACTAAGTTCTTCTTTTAAAGAGTGAAATCTGATCAATACAAACTTTGGTACAAGCTCCTTGATTTCTTTCTCGAATTCAACTGGCTTGGCAAATCCGGACAGAAAGCTATTGTTCTTTGGAACGCGGTTCGTGCTGTCGATGAGCTTTATAATCTTTACCATCCAAAATAGAACATCCTCAAACTCACTTCGGATATTTAATGAATTTACCCTTGAAGTATTCAATGATATGCTCGCCTTTTCACCTTGGTTATCCAGTTGTAAAGCGCTGATAACTTGTTTGCTGATTCCAAATCGGTTCATTATTCCTTTTAGGTCTATTGCCTCGGAGGTTTTGGTCTGTATTACATTCTCCGCTGTATTTAGGCTGTTAGATTTAATCTTTTCATAACGGCTATCTGCACTTGCCATAAAATTTGCTAAAACAGAATAATCGACCTCTTCTGCAATTTTTTTAAGAGAATGAACCCCGGAAACAATTTTTACGGAGCACCGAAAGATAATCCCCGTGTTCGAGTATAACGAATAGTCCAGTTTTATTTTCCCAAAGATCTGCAGGGGCTTTTAAAAACGATGGTTTTTGTGTATATTCAAAAAGTAGAACAGAGAATTTGGCAATCTCCTGACTACCGTCAAATAGTGATTGACGTACAATGGGCGTATAAGTTCCCCTAATGCCTTTGTCATTTTTACATTCTTTGAAAAGATCATAGATCTGTTTTGCAACCACACGTTTCTTTTTTTTATAGAAATATGCGTTCTCATTCAATATAAGGTTAGTGGTGTCAATTGTTTTCATTACTGTTGCATAATAGATGAAAGATGTATTTTGGTAATTGATAAAAGGCTAATGTACTAAATGCCTGTTCTGCTAGATACGGGAAACCGTAATTGCATAAAGATGAGTAAGAAGTAGTATTTGGATCAAGTTGCTGTAACCAATATTTCTTTGGCTAGCAAGTTTCGCTAAAGCATATCCTTTTGTGGATATGCTTTAGCGAAACTTGTCTTTGTAATTATATTGTTTGTTCTATTTAGCACAATTCAAACTTATACGTAAGCTAATACAAAGGTACATGTTGATGTTAGTGTTCACGGATTATGAATTATAAAGAGTTATTATGCAGCTAAAAAAATCAAACTTATTGGATCAATGTTGCTTCTTGGTAGGTATTTGATTATTTTATTTACTGAAAATTTGGATTTTAAAATTATAGATTAGTCGTCTTCAATCTTTTAAAGATCATGATATATAACCATTAGATAAAATTAAAACGAAGTTGGGGGGTAGTTTTAAGATAACGTAAGATCAATTTTTTTTGTTAATTTAAATCTCTCAATAAGGAATAATACTACGAGTTAAGCAGTGTCACTTCCCGCACTCACATAATATATATGGGAATATCGATCCAGCTGTGTCAATATGTTGCGCAGAGTATATATGATCAATACTGAATAAATCTCGCGTTTATAATGCAGACATTTAAAAATTACATTCGATTCCTATAGTAATGATGAATGGAAAATTTTCAGTGGACTAATAGGAATTATCCGTAGTTATTTTAGAGTAATCCTGCTGGTAGTGATTCATACGTTTTTGTGAGCTACCCGTAGTAAATCGCTGCGACTTTAAAATTATGAGACTCGTGTGATTTACTACACAAATGATAATTGAAAAAAATAGTTTTAATAATATAGTGAATGTTAAACGCTAATTAATTCTCTTATTATTCAATAATTTTCGGTATTTTTCGAAATATTTGATGGAACTATGAATAGTTGGAAAGATTTACAAAATACTTTACTTGAATTTAGGAATGCCAGAGACTGGCAACAGTTTCACAATCCTAAAGATCTAGCACTAGCTCTTTCTATAGAAGCATCAGAATTAAACGAAGTTTTCTTATGGAAGAAATCTGAAGAAGCAGATGTTGAAAAGATCAAAGATGAACTTGCAGATGTCTTCGCATATGCAATCTTATTGGCAGAGAAATACGATCTGGATATAAATGAAATAGTAAAAGCTAAAGTGAAAAAGAACGGGGAAAAATATCCTGTCAATAAATCAAAAGGTACATCGAAAAAATACAATGAATTATGAGACTTTACGCTGGTACGTCCGCTAATTTCATTGCCTTAAATATTAACAATCAGATTGCCGATCTGCTAAAAGCAGAATTCTTCAAACAGTTCGGTTATCATCCACAGCAGAATGAGGTAATGTCATGGAGAAATTCGCTCTTCCGTATGTCAGACCTAATGGAGCGTGCTAATCTCAATGATCAGGGCGTAATGGTTGAATACAAATTGCCACTCAGCGGAAAAAGAATAGACGTAATTATCTGCGGTAAAGACCAAGAGCAGAATAAGAATGCCGTAATTATAGAGCTCAAACAGTGGGAGCTATGTTCTTTCACTGATTATGATAGCGATTATGTGGTAACTTGGGTTGGAGGGGGCAATCGTTCCTTGTTACATCCAAGTGTGCAGGTTGGTAATTACATGTACTACCTGCAGGGTAATAGTGCTGTTTTTTATGAGGGTGATCATCCTGTGAAACTTTCCGCTTGTAGCTATTTGCACAATTATACCATCAAAAATGACGATGTCATCACCGATAAGCGCTTTGAAAAAACTATCAGCCGTTTTCCATTATATTCAAGTGATGATAGAGTAGCCTTATCTTCATTCATTACCCAACGGGTAGATGGAGGTGACGGAATGAGCATTCTCGCCGAAATAGAGGAGAGCAAGATGCGGCCTTCTAAAAAATTGCTCTTGCAAGTTTCTACAGTAATCAAACAGAAACTCAAAGGAGAGTTGAAGTTATTTGGCACCGTTAAAACTAAAGGTGATTACATTCTGCTTGACGAACAGTTGATAGTTTATGATACTGTAATGAGCGTAGTGCGTAAGGGATTAGACAATAAACAAAAGCATGCAATTATAGTGAAAGGTGGAGCTGGTACTGGCAAATCAGTGATTGGCTTACAGTTGTTGGCCGATCTTGCTGCTTTAAACTTCAATACTCAATACGCAACGGGCTCAAAAGCGTTTACAGAAACCTTAAGGAAAATATTAGGCGATAGTTCTAAAAGTCTTTTAAAATATTTTATGTCCTATGGGGAGGCTCAACCTAATGAGATTGATGTGCTATTAATGGATGAGGCACATCGGATCAGGGAGAAAACTGGTTATCCTTTCAAAGCCACCGGTAAGCCGCAAGTTCAGGATTTACTCAACGCCGCAAAAGTTTGTGTGTTTTTTATCGATGATTATCAGGCTGTGCGTAAAGGCGAGATAGGATCTTCTGCTTTTATTAAAGTGCAGGCTGAATTGGCAGGCTGCAAAGTTTATGAGTACGACTTGGAAGGACAGTTTAGAAATGGAGGCTCTGAACGGTACAGTGAATGGATTGATCATACCCTGCATATCAGACGTACAGCTACATCAGAGTGGATTAATGAGCCTGAATATGAATTTAATATTATGGATTCGCCTGAAGCACTTGAGGAAGCAATTCGTGCAAAAGTTGAATTGGGATATACAGCAAGAATAATGGCGGGATTCTGTTGGCCATGGTCCAAGAAATTAAATGAGTCAAATGATCTAATTTGCGATGTTGAAATTGGTGAGTACAAACGCCCATGGAATGCCCAGGAGGGACTGACTGGCATGCGAAAAGGAATTCCTAAATCTCAATTCTGGGCCTATGAAAAAGGCGGTATTGATCAGATTGGCTGCGTTTATACTGCACAAGGATTCGAATTTGATTATGCAGGGATCATTTTTGGAAAAGACCTGCGATACAATCCCGATACTGCAGAATGGGAAGGATTTCCGGATTGCAGTTTTGACAGCCAGGTTAAAAGCAGCACAGACTTCCTAAAATTGGTAAAGAACACGTACAGAGTTTTACTTGGCAGAGGCATGAAGGCTTGCTATGTTCATTTTATGGATAAGGACACGGAACGGTATTTTAGAAGTCGGATTAGACGTAACAAAAGCATTTAATATAGCCTTTTACTTGCAGCATAACTGCAAGTATTTTACAAGCATTTTGATATAACTGATATTGATTAATAATATAAAATCACATGAATTTAAAATATGATACCCTTCATCATTTACAAGTAGGCAGAATCGGTGAATACTGGATAAAACTCATGCTTACAATGCAAGGATTCGACACATATTACTCTGACGTTGATAATAAAGCAATTGATTTTATAGTCCGTCTTGATAACTCCAAGCACATTGACATACAAGTGAAGACGGTTAGATTTAAAAAGTCCAGCTATGTATTTATCACAAAAAATAGCTGGAAGGAAAATGAAATGGTTCGTAATAACTTATATCTGGCTTTAGTAATCTTAAAAGAAGACCAATATCCAGAATCTTATCTTATTCCTTCAAGTGCTTGGCTAACTTCTAGCGCACCGTTTTGCGACAGGAAATATCAGGAGAAAGGGTTAAAGAGTCCTGATGAATGGGGTCTGAATCTCACAAGTAATAACCTGACTTTATTAGAAGATTATAAGCTTGACAGTCAAGTATATATTTGGAAACAGCAATCTAATAATTAGGAATGGAGTTGCAAAACTATCAAAGTCTCTTTGCTCAAATTATTGGCTTAAATGAGAGATATAAAAATATTGACGAAGTCACCGGCGAAAACTTTAATATCCTTAGAATACTCAAGTTAGAATCGTCTGAAGTAAGAATGCATTCTGCGCTGATCGCGGAATTACTTAATCCCAGGGGAAGTCATGGTCAAAAAGATGTTTTTCTCCAAATCTTTATTGATAAATTCTGTAAAACGGACTTTCTAGTAGATGCTACAAGTAGTGTTGTGAACTTGGAGAAGCATACAGGATATCTGGCAACAGATAAGTTGTCTGGTGGTCGTTTGGATATTTTTATTCATGATAAATTTGGCCATCATATTATTATTGAGAATAAGATATTTGCTGGTGATCAGGAAAATCAGTTGGTGAGATACTATAATTATTCGAAGGATGCAACCATCTTATATCTAACTCTTGACGGCCGACTTCCAAATGAGAGGAGTTACGGTAATCTTGATCCTGAAAAACATTTTAAATGTATTTCGTACGAGACGGATATTATTAGTTGGTTAGAGTCATGTAGAAAGGAAGTGGCAATCCTTCCAACTCTTCGTGAATCCATAACACAATATATTAATTTAATTAAATATCTAACAAATCAAACCCCTAATCATGCTATGCAGGAAGATATAAGTAATATCATCAGATCAAATATGCAAGCTTCAATATTAATCGCTGATAATATTAAAAACGCCCAGGCACAAATAATTTCTGAGTTCGGAAGGTCATTAGAAAATGAAATTAAAACTAGGGGTTTAGATCTTAGTTATGATCTGAATTTAAGGAAAAGATTTAATGGTTTTTATGTTTCAAAACCATTGTGGCGTGAACTTAGGATTGTATTTCAATTTCAAACTAATGACAATGAATTGGTCTATGGAATTGCTGCAACTCAAGATCCATTGATAAAGCCAGTTTCAACAGAATTGAGAGCTAAAGTAGAATTGATTCCTAATAACTATGAAAGAGGAAACACATGGTGGCCATGGCTTCAATTGATGGAAAAGCCTTATGATAATTGGCATAATCACGAAGTTTGGCAGGCAATTGGAAATGGTGAAATGCTAAGGAACGTTCTGAGCAAGATAGATACATTAATCAAACATATTGGGGATATTAAGCTCTAATTTGGGTTTTGATATTTTTTTACAAAATGACATTTACCAAATGTTGTACGACAGAGATTTTCGAATTTTAACAAGTAGAGAGGCCGATCAATTGCAAAAAGCAAACGATTACCAGACAAAAAAAAAAGAGTTTACTTTCTATAACCTCAATAGATACCATAAGCTTATGCCTTTGGCAGGGTATCACTTTGAGTCTATATTCCCGAATAACTATTTGCATATTGGCGAATTGCATGATCATTCCCGTTTAGATAGTATTAGCACTGCCTTTAATGAACTACTAGATTCTGAACCTATAGAAAGAGAAGTATTGAACTTTATTAATGGAAATAGATTTTATATGCTCATTGGAGCTATCTTGAAGTCCAGCTACAATTTTGGCCACCATGATGCTTATGTATTTAAGGAGTTTCCACTGCCACCAAATTTTATCGCAGACTACTTGATAGTCGGAAAAAATTCTGGAGGATATGAGTTTGTTTTCGTAGAACTTGAGAGTCCGACTGGTTCTATTGTAAATTCAGATGGCACATTTGGAACAACGATCAGAAAGGGCTTAAAACAAATCGAAGATTGGGATTCTTGGTTGGATGGCAACTTTTCACATTTGAAGCTCTTATTTCAAAAACATCTCGGAACGAAAAATTCCCTCCCAGATGAATTTATTAGCTTGGATAAAACTAGAATTCACTACGCGTTAGTTGCTGGCCGAAGAAGTGACTATAAGGATAAAACCTATAGGTTAAGGCGTAAGTTAAAAAGAGAGCGTAATATCACTTTGTTGCACTATGATAATCTGTTGGACACCTTACAGTTATTTAAAAGTTCAGGAAATTATTGACTACAACTTTTAAATCTAAACTATATTACATCTGCATCTTCCTATGTTTAGTAAAACTTTTAAATGATTTTAAAAACAGGTAATGAAAGCCTCTTAAATAACGGTCAAAAAATAAAATATAATTTACTTGATTTCTGGCGTTGGAACTCTTCAGACCTTTTAAGCAACACTACCAGAGGTAGGTTTGCGGAATTTATTGTTGCTTCAGCTATAAACGTAGATCTGAATCAAGTGAGGGATGAGTGGGGTGCTTATGATCTAATTACGACTGAAGGAATTAAAATTGAAGTGAAGTCATCAGCATATGTTCAATCGTGGGCACAAAAATCTCCTTCCAAAATCTCCTTCGGTATAAAAGCTTCATTAAGTTGGGATGAGGAAACAAACAAGAGAATAGAAATTGCAATGCGTAGCGCAGATGTTTATGTGTTTTGCTTGCTACACTATGATATAAAAGATACTTGTAATCCGCTCGACCTCGATCAATGGGAATTCTACGTCCTAGCCACCTGGGAACTGAATACATACACAAAAAGCAAAAACTCAATTGGTATAAAGGCCTTGCGAAAGATGACTGATCCAGTCTCTTACACTCAACTCAGTAAAGAAATTATTGCTAAAAATGAACTTCATAGACTCTCGAAAGATCTGTAAGGAACAAAAATATTTTGGATTGACATTGAACATCATCTAAACTCGCATTCCACCACATCCCCATCACCAATCTCCATACCTCTAAAAACCCTATCTACTCCTGACACTGACCTAAAAATAAAAGTAGCACGGGATACCACTTTGAAAAAGCCGATAGGAGTGGATACACCATCATGTTTTACATGATCATTAGCTATCACGGACACATTATTCTTTACCGTGCTTGACGCAAATTCATATTCTTCGGTTCCATAAGGATAGTAAGTGATCAATACGTTATTAATCAATTCCTCCTTAGTGCTGTTTTTTAAAGATAAGAGGTAATAGCCATCTGGAATATTGATTTGGTTAGTAATTACTCCTGACGCCGGAAACGATGTATCAAGGTTAATCTCAATTACTTCTCCAATCATCTCTGGGGGGTGTGTGCTGTCGCCAAAACTGCGACTTGAACTTTTATACTTTATAGATCTGGCTACAGCTTTTATCAAAATCCCATGTTCACCCTTTATAACCTTGGATTCAAGATATACCAGGGTATCTGTTTTTCCATTTACAGTTAGTTCTATTGGGGCATTGATATTATTAGTATACTTTATTGTTGGAACCCCGTCATCAATAAGTCCGGTTTCATTGTCACCGTCCATTTTTTTACAAGATGGACAAATGACAATCAATAACAAGAAAAGAGCAATCCTGTTCAGCGTTAATTTAATCATCATAATATGTTTGTTTGAGAGGTTAAATGATTGGATTTTTAAGACTTTGAATTTTTCAGATAAGCTTCAAATGCCAGAAATATTTGAGACACTTCCTTTTTTACCTCTTCGATTGGCACATCAAGATGAAGGGCGATTTGTTCAGCAGTTAATTCATCATAAATATTCAGCCGGAAAATATCCCGTCTTGTTTCGGGCTGCGTTTCAAGCCATATCTCAATGCAATCAAATAATGCAGGGTCGGATTTGATTTGTGACGGCTGTAGCAACAAATGTGTTAAAGCCAGAATCGCCAATGCCTTTTCCGGATGATTCTCTGGCAGCTCATAATACATTGTTAATTCGTGCTGCAGTTCTTTTACCAGATTTGGATATATTTCCGGATAAAGGTGTCTGCTCCGGTTACTCCAGAAGGAAACCATCACTTTCATTGTCATCCCCGCTGCATCCTGCTGATCTCTAAGGATATGGAATAGCGCACTGTATATTTCCTTCCACTTTCTTTGATAAATCTCATTAAAAGCTTCCCTGTTCCCGAGGCTGAGGCTCATCATCAGCTCCGCCTCTGTTGAGTTTTTAAAATATTCACTTGACTTCATAAGCGTATTTAAAATTGCTAAGCTGGAGCAACTTTGTCAGGTTTTATATGTGGTTAAAATTAATTCTTGTCAATATTCATTACCAAGCCTGGGAGAATCCTGGCTGTTCATCTTCGCTATTTTTCAATTCAAAACAAGAGGGGGACCTTATTTTTATTACAAATCTAAAGGATCAAATAAATTTTCAAATATATAAATCAGACATTTTTTAGCTAAATCATTTTAAAATTGACCGGTCTGATTATTTTTTTTGAATAAAATTATAAGATTCAAATATTTGATATCCAGCGTGCTAATTGATAAGAGTAATGCGGTCTCCTGACTTCACGGGAATGTCCCGTTTATACACGTAATACAAATAAAAGTAGATTAACTTTGATATTCCAAAGAATCAAACATGCAATTGCCACCGTCAAAGCAGCTTTCGAATCTGGTTAAACACTATTTGTATGTCGAAAGCCAAACAGCAAGTATCAAGACCTTCCGTCTATTTACGGATGGAAATACAGGTATGGTGTTTTCATTCAAGAACAGGCTGATGGCTAAGGTCAATACAGTGAACGCTACAGATGAGTTGCCTGATGCTTTTATTTATGGCCAAATCAATACGTTTAAGAACCTTTTCTGTTTCGACAGTACAGCCTTGTTAATTGTTGTATTCCATCCCCATGGACTCAACCAGTTATTGGGGATTCCAGCAAATGAACTCGTAGATGAAATTATAGATTTACAATCATTGTCTGGTGCTGAAGGCACTAGCTTGACCGATAAATTGTTTGAATGTAATGCAATTCCTGAACGCATTCAATTGATAGAAACGTTTTTAATTCAATTATCAAAGAATAACATGGCCAGATCTCAGCAAATTGTGCTTTCGTCAATTCATCATATTATGACCTATGGAGGCTTAATGAGCGTTAATCAATTGGTACATTATACAGGTTATACCAGTAAAAGCATAGATCGCAAGTTCATGGAAATTATAGGTATCCCACCCAAAAGATTTTCGAGCATCATCAAGCAAAATATTTATTTAAAGGGCTTGCGTGATGGCCCAAAGGATAAACTAACCGATCTGGCTTTTAAGGTGGGCTACTATGATCATTCTCATGCTTTTAAAGAGTTCAGGAAAAATACAGGAGTAACGCCGGTACAGTATGTAGGGAACTTCAACGCGCTGGCCTTAAACTTACTGGAGTTTCCTAAAGGAGACGGAAGTCTGCAAACCAAAGAATAATAAAGAATTTCTAAATTTATAATCCATTAATAATGAACAACCTCAATATCGCAACCGCCCAATTTGAAAATAGGAGCGGAGATAAAAAATATAACCTCTCAGTGATTAAAAAAATGTCTGCAGATGCTGCGGCAGCAGGAGCGGATGTAATCGCATTTCATGAATGTGCTATTACCGGATATACCTTTGCGCGTAAACTGTCCAAAGAACAGATGCTGGATCTTGCTGAATATATTCCTGCAGGGGAAAGCGTCAATGAGTTAATTGAATATGCCAGGGAATACAATATTGTGATCCTTGCTGGTTTATTTGAAAAGGACAAGGATGATAATTTATATAAAGCATATGTCTGTGTGGACAAAAACGGATTGATCGCAAAACACCGGAAGCTGCATCCCTTCATCAATCCACACCTGTTACCAGGAAACGCTTATACAGTATTTGATTTGTATGGCTAGAAATGTGGTATCTTAATCTGTTATGATAACAATGTAATTGAAAATGTAAGGGCTACAACACTGTTGGGCGCTCAGGTGTTGTTCATGCCCCATGTGACAATGTGTACGCCCTCACCAAGGCCGGGAGCTGGTTTTGTAGATGCTGAATTATGGTACAATAGAAAGAACGATCCTCAATCTCTAAGAGATGAATTTGATGGTTTAAAAGGCCGTAAATGGTTGATGAAATGGTTGCCCGCCAGAGCTTATGACAATGGTATTTATTGTGTGTTTGCTAATCCGATTGGGATGGATGATGATCAGTTAAAAAATGGTTGCTCCATGATCATTGATCCTTTCGGGGACATCATCGCAGAATGCAGGGCCTTGGATAATGATATTGCGATAGCAACAATTACCAGCGACAAGCTTGAAAATGCTGGTGGAACCAGGTACATCAATGCTAGAAGGCCTGATCTGTATACAGCTATTATTGGCAGATCTCATCAACCTGATCAAAAAGTATCATGGCTCAAATAATATTAGATGATAGCCATTAATTCGTTCAGATTATTTATCTCAAACGTCGGATGCTCGAAATGCTCTTTTTGCAATGGATTATATAGCACCTGATCCCAGCCGGCATTTCTAGCTCCGATAATATCCATTGTTAATGAATCTCCTACCATCAGACTATTTTCTGCTGTTGCGCCTGTCGTTTTTAAAGCATAATCAAAGACCTGTAGCATAGGTTTAAATGCATTACACTTATTCGCAGTGATCACTTCAGTAAAATAGGGTAATATACCAGCGCACTGCAGTTTTAGTGATTGAACTTCATGCGTTCCATTCGACAATACATGTAAGGTGTAATGATCTTTGCAATATTGCAGTATATCCCTGGCAAATGGCATCAATGTGCACTGTGTAGGTAAGATAGCTTGAAATCTAACATTCAATTGGATGGCTAAATCAGGGTCGTTAATCTGATAGTCCATCATAGTTAACCACATTCTTTTCCATTGAAATTCTTCATGCGAGATCAGCCCATCTAAAAACTCGATCCATAGTTCATCGCTCCTGATCGCATAACAACTATGGAAATCTAAAAAATTATCAATATTATATTCTCGTAATTTAAATTCGTTATATAAGGTGTTCAACGTTAATTTTGAATTTTCCTCAAAATCCCAGAGGGTATGATCTAAATCAAAAAAAATATGTTTATACTTCATCTTCAAGTTTCATATTGCAATGATAATAATAAAGATCATGCTCTTTAAGGATATTGAATTGGATACATCAAAATATGAGGGATTGAATGATGATCATTATCCTTAAACGGGGCTCTGCGGTGCCCTAGTTATTAATTTTATTTAACTTTATCAAAATCTTAAGAATATGGAATTAGTAGTAAACTCCTGGGTGCAGGTTTTATGGCCAATCTTCTCGATGATAGTAACATTCTTCATTATAAGGTGGGTTTTTAGATTGATTTTAAAATTGTATAGAAAAAAACGTTCAACAGCTATTTAAAACAATTCAAAATATTATCCATTTGCGGGTGATCTCGAATTAGTACCAGCACTATTTAATTCTATTCAATCAAGATACACAAAAATAAGAGGAATTAAATGATAGTCAGATCATGATAGCTTCATCACAAATGACGGCAAATAGTAAAAGATGGAAAATAGCATAAAAGTGCTTTCAGGTTATGGTTTTAATGCTGAGGGGCCTTATTTCGTAATTGATGAGATAGATGGAAAACTGGTAAACCGTATTCATCAACATATTATTGGTCATGATTTTACTATCAGACCGTTATCGTTTAAATTTTGTATCGGGAGTTACGATTTAAAAACTTTTCATTCAGTGCCTTGCCCGCATATCAGTTCCATGACAAATAAAAAAGGAATTGTATGTTTCGAATGTTCCAAATCCAATAGCTTTAATCCCTCATTTTATAATGTCCCTGTCTCGTCACTAAGTTTAAAACAACAGGAATATAACCTGCGGCCACATCATGTTTACCTGGCACTGTTCAGTGAATATCAGGTAAAGGTTGGGATATCACAAAAGAACCGACATCTTACCCGCTGGCTGGAACAGGGAGCAAGAGTGGCAACGGTGATTTTTGAATGCGACAACGCCTATCTGGCAAGAGAAATTGAAGAAAAAATATCCAGAGAACTCAGACTGGCTGAAACTATAAGAAGTGATCAGAAAAGGCAATATCTAAAGAATAGAACCGACCTTGAAAAAGCCGATGCTATATTGGAAGGATGGATAACCAGAATCAGTGCTCTTTTTGAACAGCAGGTTACCTGTCAGCCTCCTGCGAAATTGGATCAATATTATTTACAAGATAACGTCATACAGACCAACATCATAGATATTTCAAATGAACTGCCTGAATCTATTTCTGGTAAAGGTATTGGCCTTATAGGGGATACACTGATATTTGAAAATGAACTGCAACAGTTCATGTTTTCATTAAAAAAAATAATAGGGCAACAGATTTTATTTGAGGATTTTGTCGTAAACCAGCATTTTGCTCCGACTCAAATTTCATTGTTTTAAGCGTTCACATCTATTATGCATTAAATGAATATAGTATTTATCTACATCACTATTTTTTGATCTGATGAGAACTAAATATTGAATCTATATGAGCTTTGAAATATTCTTCGCAATAGGCATTATCCATAAATTTAGATTTCTTGTCCCTGGTAATGAAAAAGACAGCATATTGTCCGTGATGATCTGAAACTGATAACCAACCTAATTTGTACATTTGGTTCTTCTTTGTTAAAGACGGGGTATCAACGTAAGTTCTGGGATCAATCATTTCCAGTTTCATTCTCGTTCCCTTAACGGAATCATAAGTAAAGTATTTCTCATCCTCCGGGCTCATGTTTCTTGCATTCATTTGAGTGCTCAAAAATCCATCTGCCGGGATGCTATATAATTCATAATTGCCTTCCTTCGCTACGGGCGTTCCCTCTTGCTGATCCCATGATATCACCACCATTCCCTCATAACCCTCAGGTAGCACATATTGAAGGGAGGGACTATGCCAGTAACTGCAGGAACATATGAAGATGGAACATATTAAAACTAATAATAGTCCATGCAACTTAGACGACTTTCTCTCGCAAATATTAAAAGAGCATCTCAATTTCATATACTATTGTTTTTTCAGAGATTTTATCCATATAAAATTAAGCCCCCAAATGAATACCACTAACACCAGAATATCTACTAAAAAATTACCGGTATTAAAGCCAATATGGGCCAATCCAATATCTGAGGGATCTATTTTGCCATAGGTGTACTTGTTAAATGTTAAAGGAAATCCGATTAAAGTATAACCGTCTGATTCAGCTTCAAATGTTGAGTAAAAAAGAGTTATGACAATAAAAGCCGCAACAGCTAACAAAGTGGGTTTCGTATGTATACGCATCAGCCTAAATTTAATGTGCAATGGCGATCCAATATTAATAATGGTAAATGTCGATCCACCCTTTTGCTCCATTATATTGATCAATTAAGTTGAATTTAAACAAACATAGTGCCTGATGTTAGATTAAAAAAATCAAATGTTATTCGTCGCGCTTATTAAAGGATCTGAGCATAAATATTTTATGATCGTTCAAAATCTTGCCGTCAAATATGCTGTTTTGCTATTATGATGCATCTTAATATATAAGTTAAAAAAAACATAGCCGATTTTAAAGGAAAGATGTTCCAGCCTCGATGTAGACGAATTTTTCGTGCAGGCAAGTAACTCACATGATTTGCTGTATTGTATTTCACATGTGACGATGTACATACCCTCACCAAGACCTGGAGCAGGTTTTGGTGATTCTGAATTGGTATTTGATATTTGACCTGATTAGTCATGAAGATAAATAAATTAAGAAAGCATGCAGACTCTGGAAAATCTATCTTAAGTAATTAAAGAATAGTTAATTACTGGTGCAATTATTGTTCTGTTATTGAATATGAAATTAGCAGAATTTACAAGCCTTCTTACTACTGCTCAACAAAAAAAACTTTCTGGCGGAATTACATGTGATAATCTCAAAATTACTGAAAATGGCAATCGCCAATTGACAGTTTCGGGAGACGTGACAATCACCTTAAAGGTGTTTGATTTGACTACTCATGGTGCAAGTAATATTCATAGGTTAATGAACTCAACACGGGCCATTATTTCTGAAAAGCTTAATGGACCTAGCGGTGTGGCCGGGAATGTTTATATGCATAAGTATGATGCGCATAAAAAGAACTTTACAAAAGATGTCGCTATATATAACCTTGCATATAACTTAACTTACATCATAAAACTTGACAAAATAACTATGCTAAGTCAGCTTTCTGGTAATGATTTCGTTTTGGCAGTAGTTGATAGTATCTTGTACCAAAGTGATGGATCGTCGACCGGAGGACTAACTATCCGAGGAGGGGGACCATCGACTATTAGCTATAAGGCATGGAATAAATATCCGTATTTAGGCGCGCACGAGTTCTTCCATGCATTAAAGTTGGCCGATATATCTGACAAATCAGCCTCAAAAAATTTGATGTATCAATATGGTGGTGAAAACAGAACTCAAGTGACAAATGAACAGCGATTATATATGAATAGGTATATAATCAAAGATTTGTATGAAATGTACAAATCTCCATATTCCAATCCGAATTTAAATACAGTTGCTAATCTTCGTGTTTTCTTAAATGATAGTAGAAATGGTTTTAAATACAATAAAAGTAAGTTTAGGTAGTTTAGCACTTATTCTTTTTATGTCGTGTAATCAGGGAAATAAAAGAACTGAAAATCCAATACCCAAGCCTGCAATCCAGAAGCTCTCCTGCATACTGGACCTCGGTGCTACAGAAAGTATTGAATTGCATGTAGGCTGCGGTAACTGCCATACCTCTAACGCTGAAAGAGCTTTCCCTAATGTGCCAACTTATGCGGAAATAGCGGCTATTGATAGTTTAAAATTGAGCGATTTTATTTTTAAGCAGCGGCATAACGGTTATTTCCTGAGAGATACGATATTATTAAACCATAATAATAAAGCTATAGATACCTTAGATGAATGTGAGAGAAGGAATCTTATTCATTTTATTAAGAGTAATAACAGGCGCATTCCTCAGGTATTTAAACTGCCGGCAGATGAAGTTTAGTAGAAGTTCGACTGATACATGTGATGTCATCCACAAATTGATAGTGTCGTCGAGAATTACAAGAATGATACATTAAATAATAATGAAGTTCAAATACATATTAACTTTTATATTGATCTTTAACTTTATTTCACTGCAGCTCATTTTTTCAGAAAATGACGCACAAGTAGATGGATTTACTATATATGGATGGCCTTTCAATTTCTATGTGCAAACAGAGGCCAGACTGACTGACCCATCGTACGCTTCCCAATTAGGCTTTTTTCCTAAATATCTTATTGCCGATATAGCTATATTGATTTTGTCAATCATTGCTGTTAATGTTTTAGCTATGCGAATCAAACTCCAACGCCATCATTAACAAAGATATTATCGTAAAGCCTGATCAATCTGATCTACATTTTCCTGGCTCAAAAAATAAATTGTAAATAAATACCAATAATTATAACTTATTCATATTGATTAAATCAAATTGTTTGCTATATTAGTAATTCGATTTATAGCCAAATGTACATTCTGTGGGATTTTGTTTTACTGATCATTACCGTAATTGCCTTTTTTAAGAAAATGGCCCCTGATGTTACAATAAAATGCTATGAAGAATATTTTCAAATTCATCTTTACCTGCGGCCATAGCAGGGTATTTAGCAATAAACTGTCAATCAGCACAAATAATAGGAAATGGAATCACTAAATAACAGTCCACAGCATAACCAGGTCAAAGAAGGAAGCAGGGAGCTCGGAAAAACAGATCGTCCGGTACCTTATGAATATTATTTTCAGTATAAAAACCTGGGTAAAAAGCACAGGGAGCGACTAAACCTGAGTGTACAAGAAGTAAAGTATTTGAATCAATTCTCAAATTATGCCAATCATTTTAATAGCATCGAGGGTTGCGAAATCGCCATCATAAAGTACTATTTGCGTACACTCAAACAGCTGGATAAACGCCTGAAAGCAGAAGGCTCCACGCTGGAAAAGGAGCTGGAACCTTTGAAAAAAATGACTGCCAGCTATGATCAAATGGACCCCAGCTACTGTCGCGACGCTGACTTCGTGTATATAGGAAGTTCCGCTGAACGCGAGTTTCACAAGTATTTATTCAGGAAATCGGAAGCTATACTAAAGGAACAATGGAAGCATTCCCGGCAGATCACCACCTATTATCACGCTAAAAGCCCTGATATAAAAGCAACTTTTGACCAGGGCCTTGGAGTGAAGATCAATGAAATCATGCGCCAATTGATTCCTTCAATTGGGCTTCCTGATCAGGATACAGAAATTGCACTTAATGAAGTAAGCAGATCTCGGTGGAAAGTGTTTTTTTCGGAGCTTACCGCGCAGTACAAAGGTACTGATCATACTAAACTAATTGCTCAGCTCCACCGGTTGGACAAATTAAACAGGAAAAACAAAGATGTATCTTTAATCTATTACGAGGCCTCAAATTTCTTTGCTGACTTGGATAAGGTTGAATGTTTAAAATTTTACCTGCGCTTCATTTGGCAAGGCTTGCACTCGGCTAAATTTAAGTATAAAACGTTCACCAGGTCCAAAGATGTGTTTGCAAATGCAGCAGATTTGACTGCTTTTAAGAATATTCTTGATGAGTTCATGAATGGTCGTGACTTTCCTGCGGCTTTAAAGGCTGTAGATGAGCTTTTCCATGGGAAAACGTAAAAGCATTGTATTGGATACTTCGGCGATCAAACGTGTGGAAGAACAACATCATGATACTGCCGGTAAACTAAGTGAATACTTTCAGGAAGAAGAATCAGCTCCGTTAAGCGCTGTTTACTTATTACCGCTAAATGATTTCAAATACAAATGTATGTTCACATGGACTATTGGTCGCAGAAACTACGCTTACTTCTTCTCACTGTTATATTTTATCTTTCTATTTAGCTGTAAAAATAACACAGGGCAAAATTTGGCGCTCAGGAAAAAAGAAATAGCTGAAACAAGAAGTCTGTTAAAACTTTATTTCATTCACGAATTAAAATTAAAGACAGTTTTCTTGGCTGAAGTCCCGGCACAGCTTAAGAGCAAATATTGTATTGAGGAAATCATCGCCGGGCATAAAAGCTTTAATTTGACAGGTCAATACGTTATAGATAAATCTCAAAAAGACAGCACGCTATGGACCCCTGCTATTTCCGGTGAATTTAAAATCCTGAGTACAGTGCAGGTCAAAAAATTAGAAAGTATAAATGAATCTAATCATTTGATTAAAATGGGTGGTATTTATATGATTTCCAGACCAATATTCTCTAAAGATTTTAAATTTGCTATCATAGAATCAATTCGATTTTGCGGTAGTCGTTGCGGTACTGCTGAAACATTACTGTTTGATCAGAAAAGGGTACCTGGACTTTAGTAGAAAAATATTGTCCAGTTGTTTTTTAGTCAATCCAGCTAGCTTAGACAGGTAAATTTTGCGCCAACTCAACTTCCACTGTTTTAAAAACTTATATCTTTTGAAAATGCACTTCTGTATAAGCCCTTCTAATCGTTCCTGGCTGATCATCTTTGGCTTTAAGATCGCTTGTCCAGGTCATATCAGTGCTATTGATTGAAGTGATGTCAAAATATTGACTACTGTCTACCAGAATTCTCGACTTACCTTCTGGTGTGACCGACACCGTGTAAAAGAATTCTCTCGGATCTCCGGAATCCATTACATAATATCTGTCATTTTCCCTGAAATCATATACAGGAATAGGATTTTGTCCGGAAAGATCTTGTGTGTTAACCACAGCACCATTGGCATCGTATTCAGTATAGCTTCCGCTCACCAATTTCCATTTTGCCACAATTTTGGTTTTCAATACCGCTGCTGTCTGAGGCTGATCATCTGCATTATTGCTTTTTTTACATCCCGCAGAGAGCATCAAAAGCCCTAATGCCATGAACTGACAGAAGTAAATTAACCGTATTTTTCTTTTCATAGTATATTTTTATGTATTTAACAAGCTACAATAGCTATTGTTGTCTAAAAAGTAAAATTTCAAAACCAAAAACCGGAGTACTTGTTAAAATAAAAACCTTTTTATGAAAAAAATCGCTCAAATCTTATTAATTGCCTGTATTTGCTTTGCCTCAAGCGCCTGTGAAAAAAACAAAAACGAAGAAGTTAAACCTGATGAAAATGCTGTTGTACATGGCAAGGTATACGGTAAGGAGTATACCACAGTAACCGGTCGCGCTACTACTGATGTTTCTAACAACGTAGAACGGGTAATCGTGAATCTGTCAGCAAACAGCAGTTTCAATTGCGCAAGTCCTGAAAATAGCGGTTACAGTGTCTATTTCAGGGTTCCTAAAAAAGTAGGTGTGTATACACAAGGAAGTAACAATATCTGGTTAATCTTTAACGATTCGGCTTCAGATCAAGGAGTTGGCTTTGTAAGTGCTGATTGCAGGATAGAAATTTCCTCTATCAGCAATGGAAGAGTTGCGGGTAATGCTAGTTTTGCTGATCAGGAATCAGACAGCAGTGTCAGCGGAACCTTTGATGTTGCCTTTTGTCAATAATTGTAGTCATGTGCTATACCGTAGGTTCCGGCATTTCAGACGGATCCTCAAATCGATATCAACTCGCTACCGGTTAGCTTTTTAGCCTGGCAAATGCTTTGTATGCATTTAGGCTAACAAGAAACGTAGTTTGGCTAAGTTTGCATAGTAATTCGCTTCGATATTTGCTTATAAATATAGAATTATGAAAGCAGTTAGAATTAACGAGTTCGGCGGACCGGAAGTACTGAAAATAGAAGAAGTGGAACGTCCGGTTCCGGCGGCAGATGAAATTTTGGTAAAAGTGTATGCCAGTGGTGTTAACCCGACAGATTGCATCATGCGACAGGGTGGTAACGATATCCTAAGACCATTTTTGAAATTACCTTTAATTTTAGGGTATGACCTGGCTGGTATTGTAGAGGAAACAGGAAATGAAGTAACTCAGTTCAAGAAAGGTGATGCCGTGTATGGTGTACCTAATTTTCCCGGTGATGGAAGCTATGCGGAATATTGTGCAGCGAAAGCCATTCAATTTGCCCTAAAACCCAATGTCACTTTTAATGAGGCTGCAGGCGTACCTTTAGCGGGACTTACCGCATGGACTGCCCTTTTTGAGCATGGAAAATTACAGTCAGGCCATCGCATTCTGATCCAGGGGGCTTCGGGCGGAGTAGGTAGTTTTGCTGTACAATTTGCAAAGGCGAGGGGTGCATATGTTATTGCCATGGCTTCTGCAAAAAATCAGGATTACCTGTTAAGTCTGGGTGCAGATGAAGTGATCGATTACCAAAATCAGGATTTTGAAGGTTTAGTCAATGATGTAGATATTGTACTGGAAGCTTCGGCACTTCGCGATAATAGCGAGCGATTGAAAGCTGTAAATGTAATCAAAGAGGGAGGTGTGTTTGTAAGTGTCAATATTGATTTGCCATTTAACGATGAAATAATGGCTGTTTTTTCACGTAAAGGAGTCAGGGGCGAACTTTCTGCCAATCAGCCCAGACAGGAATATCTAATAGAGATGGCCAAATTAATTAATGAGGGCAAAGTGAAAGTTTTTATCAGTAAATTATTCCCGTTGGAGCAGGTAGCCGAAGCACACCGCGAAAGTGAGACCTGGCATGTGAGCGGTAAGCTTATACTGGAAATAAGGAAAGAAGGATAATGGGAACGAGACGATTTAAGACCATCAGCGAATTTCACGCGTTTAGGAATTTGCCAAAACCAAGACATCCGCTGATCAGTATAGTAGATGTGGGAAGTGTTTCGCCTCCGGAAAATGATGAACCAGTAAATATCCTGCTTGATTTTTATACCATTTCAGTAAAGCGGATGCAAAATGTTAAGGTAAAGTATGGGCAGCATCCTTTAGATTTTAATGAGGGAATTATGTCTTTTATGGCACCGGGTCAGGTATTCAGCATTGTCATTGATAAGAAAGATAAAGAAATCATAAAATCAGGATGGGTGGTGTACATCCATCCTGATTTTATCTGGAACACCGCATTGGCAAAAACCATAAAACAATATGATTTTTGGGATTATTCATTGCACGAAAACCTTTTCTTATCTGACATTGAAGAGGCAAACATAGTATCAATCATCAGGAACATTGAACTGGAGTACCTGTCGAATATTGATAAATTCAGTAAGCGCATTATCATTTCGCATCTGGAGGCATTGCTTAATTATGCAGACCGCTTTTATCACCGCCAGTTTATTACGCGGGAGAAGGTGAACCATCAGATATTGGAGCGTTTAGAAACTATATTATCAGCTTATTTTAATAGTGATGATCTCATTTTAAAAGGCCTGCCGACTGTTGGCTATGTAGCGCAGTCGTTAAACATTTCTCCGAAATATCTGAGCAGTATGCTAAAAGTACTGACAGGGCAAAATACCCAACAACATATTCACGACAAGTTGATTGAAAAAGCGAAGGAAAGATTATCCGGAACAGATTTAACGATAAGCGAAATTGCCCACGGATTAGGGTTTGAACACTTACAATCATTCAGTAAATTATTTAAATCGAAGACAAAACAATCTCCTTTACTTTTCAGGCAGTCATTTAATTAAATTTTGATTAGCCGCAAGCTTGTCCATCTATTGGTATCCTTCTGGTATATAATCAGCAAATATTTCAGACAAAAACCTTCGCTGTATTTAATTTGTTAATAGACCAATTTACTAGCTAATCATACCTGCTTATGTCTACAGAAGAATCTATGTTCATGAATTCCTTTCCGATAAAAACTGTACAAACTAAAAATCTTTCGGTAGCCTATTTTGAATTAGGCGATGATCAGGGCTGGCCTGTCATCTTATCTCATGGATTCCCCTATGATGTGCATGCTTACGAAGAAGTTGCAAAGGTATTATTAGCAACTGGTGCCCGGATCATCATTCCTTATACGCGGGGTTTTGGCCCGACCAGATTTTTATCGCCAGATAGTATGCGAAACGGACAGCAAGTGGCACGCGGATCTGATGTGATTGAATTATGTGATGCACTAGGCCTTGAACAACCCATTCTTGCTGGATTTGATTGGGGAGGCAATGCCTCTTGCGTGGCGGCGGCACTTTGGCCGGAAAAAGTAGGGGGACTGGTTTCTTATGCAGGTTATGATATTATAGACATTGAACAACAAAAAATGGCGGCTTCACCAACATTGGAGCGTGTATGCTGGTACCAGCACCTTTTTCAATCAGAACGCGGACGTGAATGCCTGACTGAAAGTCGTTATGAGATAGGTAAAATCCTTTGGCAGGAATGGTCGCCCGATTGGGAATTCGATGAGACCATTTACGCCCGGACAGCGGCCGCATTTGGAAATCCAGACTTCGTAGATGTAGTGATTCATACGTATCGCTTTATGCTTGGTAAGGAAGACGGAGAGCCTGAGCTGCAATTACTAGAAGATCTTTTAGCGCATCAACCTAAAATAAAGGTACCTGCGGTTACCATTGACGGTGCTAACGATCCACTGAAGCCAGGAGGAACCGCAGACCACAGTTATCTCTTTACCGGTCTTCATGGACATGTTACCGTCGAAACCGGGCACAATGTGCCACTGGAGGCGCCACAAGTATTTGCAGACGCAATATTGAAAGTTCATGAATGGTTGTCGTAGCTTTTCAATGGATTAAGGAGCATAATAACGCGCCGGGATTAATGCTGCCGCTGACTAGTCTATAAAACAATGAGCCTGAAATCACCGGTTTACAAAACTTGGTCTTAGCGAAAGAAGAAGAAATTATTCACATCCAAAGTAAGTTGATTAATATTGATGAAAGACGGGATAGGATGGTCAATACGGAAAAGATCACAAAAAATATTACTTAGGTGGACTATAGGAGGATAGTAGGACAATTATGAACTAGTTAATTAACATGGTGTAGCGGCTCATCTAAAACGCCTTAAATCCGTAGTTGCTTACCAATCTATTTGACAGGTGGATGCTGAAATATTTCAGCATAAGCCTTCTGTTTTTTTGCCAGTAATTTGAATTGGTACTTTAAAGGCTCTTTCTCTACATTGGAAAATGCAATACCTTCGTTAATAAATATGTAAGCATCGAATCTCCTTTTTAAGTTTGTGAACACAAAGTGATCTTTATTTTGACTATTTCTGGTAATAAAAGCCGTTGAATTAATATTTTCATTCAAATATTTAGCAGGAAAATAAAAAAAAGGACAACCAGTTTTTAAAGCAGCATACTCGAAACTATTCTTTGGAATTGTTTTCATCACATCAGTTGTTGTATAAGTATTTAGGTAACAGCTATCCTGAGTGAAGGTTCCCCTCCCAAAATTAAAGTCTATAGCGAAATACCTTTCTTTATATTTTCTTTTTAACAAGCTACCTAGTACATGCACATATGTTTCTTTAGTTTCTCGTATCTTTTGAAGATGGATGGAGTGAGCCAAAATTGCAATCTTTTCATTTTTTCCTGTAAATAAAGTATCTAAAAATTCCACCCTATTAGCCATATGAGTATCCCGGTCAGTGAAAAAATCTGCTTGATCTCTACTGAACCTTTGCTTCAACAGATATTTGTAGAACGTATAATTTACTTTGCCAAGCTGATATTGTAATGTTGTATCTAGCTCAGCTAATGCTAAAACGGAATCTGCTTCGTTATTATGTAATTTTAGCAAATACGGGAATGCTTTGTCTTTACCTAAAAGGCTGACGTGAAAATCTAGTAAAGGAAGATTATTAAACGAACTGGAATTATCCATTCCTAGTATATATACTTTTTTTAATGCCGTTTGATTATAGGTTCTCAGCCATTTCAAAAATGGAATAAGGGTTTCTCTCGTCATCGCAGTATTCAAATATTCAGTCAGATAAGACTCAGACGTTTCGGGAATTATGCCCTGGGCATATGCATTTATAAATATGCCTAAATCGAATGGCATTTCAAGTATGACTAGTTTGCAATCATAGTTCTTAATCAAGGTCTGCAAAGCCTTGAATCTATTTTGAGAAATTGTTTCACTACCATGTGTACTTTCGCCCAGTGCTATTATTTTTTTGTATTTAAGGTCTTCGATCTTTGTAAGGTCTAAAAAATCGCCCGTTGAATTTAGAGGGACTATGTGTGAAGCAGCTAAAATGGCTTTGTCTTCAGCACGACCTTTTATGGTTGAAATGTTCTTTTGATCAAGAAATACAGCTATATCTTTAAGTTTAATGACCTGATCTTGTTTAGCGTCACCATTGTATTTGATATATATGTTTAATGCTTTAATATTCCTATGGTTAGTTTGAATTGATAAATGTTCCCATTCAGATTTATTTTTCGAGAAGGCGGTGCTATTAAATATAATATTTTCATCCTTATCTACCCCAATAGCCTTTAATGAGAGTACCTGACTAGATTTATTATTTGCCATCACGCTAACCTTTAAAATTGTATAATTTTCAACAGGTAGGATTAGTTTTTTAGTTAATGAGAACTTCATGTTGGGCGAACCAATAGGAATTTGACCGTCATATTGTAAAATAAGGGTCTTATCGCCATCTTTATTATAGGTGATATCACATTTGGTCTTGTATGCTAGCCAATCCCAACTGCACGCATTATAGTCGGCAAAACCATAATTATTAATTGTTTGACTATTTGCATGGAGACGAGAAAAAATCAGTAGCGATAAAAACAAATAAAATATTTTCATTGAGATGTATGTTTGATGACACTCAAGCACATGAAGGATGTCTTTCCTGCCGAGCATAAATCTATAAAAAGAATAACATGGATTTAAGTTAATGAAAATATTTATGTCCAATTTATCCAGTACCACCGCCACCTGTACAACCATTGAGGAATCGGTACTGTCTATGTTCAGTTGCTTTCAATAATAAAAGACCGTTATTTGCCCGGTCCGTTACGATTCCCCTTGCCGGAAGAGCGCGGTGGCAAAGTATACAGTCAAAATAATCACAAAATTTCTGACAAGATAACACTAAAATACTGATTATCAAGGCAAATGCTGATTATGCAGTGGTAGATATGTCCATATTTGAAAGCATACCTCTGTAGCCTGTGTGCATTCATCAGTAAACACATCTCTTTTAACCACATGTCCTGATTATTAAAGATATAAATAATTGCTGCTGAAATCCACTACTGGCTATTTTTTACTGATATGGAGGGCAAGCAAAAGTCTACTAGTGTTTATGCTGGTCAGATCAGGCCTTTATCAAATTAGGAATCACTAAATGCACCATGCGAGAGGCTGTTTCATGAAAAATGATCAGCCTCTTTTATGATGAAGGAAAAAAATATGGAATTTTTGGAGGGAAATATATCGTGTTATTTCCCTCCATTTGATGCAACGAATGCGCGCACTGTTGTGATCTTTCAAATAATGGATTAAATTGGTTCTATCACAATCAGAAAGCTGTCATTGTCTAAAACTATGAATTGACTAAGGATTCCAAACCCTAAATTCCACCGCATTCGCATCAGGCAAAACGGCTTGCTCGGCTTTAATAGCAGTGAGGTCTTTATACCATTTACTGAGGTCCATTGTTTTTCCCGCAATGACCTTAAATGGCGGTAGTGAAACCACTTTTCTGTCATCAGTCGATTTCCCTGCGGTTTCAATTACCAAAGTTTTTAATGTTGCAGCTATCGTACCAAATGTTTTGGTAACGGTTAATTTTACCGTTTTCTTCTGACTGTCAATGTGTACAGTTGCCCAGAAGCCGGGGAAATAAATCGGGTAACTTGCCGCTTTTTTCTCAGCCAAAACAGGAGCGAGACGCAATTCTCCTTTTGGGATATTCAGCCCTGCGCCCATCATTACATCTGTAGAAAACCAGGTGACTGGACCTGTCATATAGGTGATCTCACCGGGGTTCCATAAATTCTGACTCCAGGTTAAGCCTTTACGGAGATGCACGAGCTGGATATGTTTCATGATATCCAGTCCATCTGCTACAAAACCTGCCTGTATAGCCGGGTAGGAAGTGTAACTTTCCAGGTAGAAAGGCCAGCATTGTGATCCGCGCTGATCGTTCCCTTTCTCCTGATCGAGATCCCAAACTTTATTTGCATAATAATCAGGCGTATGATAGAGTGAGGTTTTAAACTGACTCACGAGTGAAGCCTGGATCAGCGGCATCGGAAAGAGATCTCCCCAGCCGCAATAACGACTGATAAACTCTCCTGCGAGCTGACCGGTGAATAAGATATTGTCCTTTCTTCCGGAACCATTGATCTCACAGCCATAGGCGAAGAACCTGCCATTCCATAATAACCTGATCATATCCTTGCGGGATTTTTCAAATTGCACCCTGCATTCCTCGGCCCACTCCTGATCATCCATTGCGGTCGCCACTACCTCTGCCGCACGCAGAGCAGCCAGGTACATACCGGCTCCATAACTGTAAATAGGAGGGTGGGTAAAGTCATCATAAGTAGTCGGCCCCACGGGAATTTCCACGCCTGCCGGCATTTTACTTTTCAAAAACTTCATCCCGTCCTTAATGCGGTCGGCGTATTTACTGAGGTAACGGAAATCACCTGTCTGTTCATAATCTTTTGCGATCTGTATAATCCATCCTTCGGTATTGTCCAGCATCCAGTGGTTTTCTGTAGGTACTCTGCCGCCAACGGTGCCCATTCCTGCGTAATAGTGACCAATAAAATGGTTAATGCTGCCATCAAAAGCCTGTGCATCACCAAATATTTCCATCTCAGAACGGTCCAGCTGGGTAAAGAACTTCTGGTAAAAAGGGTGGGAACTGATCCTTTGGTCCATTGTACCAGCAAGGCCGCCCATACCACCTTCATTTACTGTTACATCGCCTTTTTTGTTGAGGATCATATTGGTATAAATCACGTAGGCACTGTTGATCAGTTTATATTTGTACCAGTCGGGATAACTGGAAGTCATCACCGGCGTTTGCCATTCGCTTGTTTTCTGCAGCAGCTCAGCAGCGTTTGTGATTCCATAGTTCACCATCGCATCCAGGCTGTTAAAGTAGTTGTGGAAATAACGGCCATAATCACTTCCCCCTGCCCAGTAAGAGCCTGGTGCTGCAGTGGCTTTATCAATGATCAGTTCAGGATAATACCAGGCCAACATAAATCGGATGGTCTTTTTCTCTCCCTTTTTCAAGGTTGTTTTAACTGAAATCACACTTGCACCATTTTTGCCACTGGCAGTACTTAACACATTGCGTTTTTGTCCGGCAGTCTTAAACTGGCCGTCTGTCTTAAAAGATTGCCAGGCATCATTTCCATGGTCAACCGCATAATTTTCGAGGAAAGTGACCGACTGGTTTGCTGCATTGGGCACCAGCAGAGCCACCTCGTTCACATAATTCTGAAAAGTGGCTTTCTTAGGGATGATTGGCGCCGCGAATTGCCTGATACCTGAAAAGGAAGCACCATTATAAGCTTCACTATAGGTATTTATCGCAGGTCTTTCAGGCCACTCTTCACCATTCATCAGATGGCCTTTCGCTAAAATTTGTCCCTCTAATCCTTTCAGCGATTTAGGATCTTTGATGCCCCTGCCAATAAAATCTTCCCATGAAAAGGCAACAGCAAAGTCGCCGCTTTCCTGCGCTTCAAGTGTGACATCGAAATAAACAATGGGTAAGGATGAATTTTTAACATCATGAGGGATCAGGCTGGACCAGGCATGTATTGTAGTAGTAACGCCCATGCCTTTCACTTCAGGTTTTAAAAATGCCTGTGGGAAAAGACCGGTATAAGCCATGTGATCCACACCATTTAATCCGTACTGCGCATGTTTGCCGATGACCAGCTGTTTCGCTGCACTTTTACCACCTGTTTTACTCCACAGGGCAAAGAATGCTGCCTTACTTTTAGCAATAGGCATATGGATATTGTTCATGCCTATGCGGACAAATCTTCCATCTGGAGCAAACTGGACATTCCCGGCGCCGATGCCACCCAGCGGTACACCGCTTGCAGAGGCATGATCCTGTAAGGCCAGGTAATTGTAATCGCTGCGGCCGCCGAGGTTTTTATCGGTTGATAGGGTCTTTTTGTTGGCCCTGTCTGCACCGTAATCCACTTCCTGTGCCTGTGCAGCTCCTGCAAAGCATGTGCTGATCGCACACAAAAATAATAGCTTCTTCATCATAATCTAGGTAATTGGGTTTGTTTTAACCTCAGCAAGCGCTGAGGAAGCGCATGGTGATGGGGATCAACATGCGCTCCTGATTGATTTCTCCTAATAATTGGGGTTCTGTTTGATATTCGGATTCTGATCGATCACGTTTTGCGGAATCGGGTTGATATACATTTTCTGAGAAAATACATGCGGGTGGTTGAGAGGAACTACCTCATATTTCCATACACCGCTGTTGTTGGAAGGCACGGTATTGGTGATTTTCATCCCATGGTTGTCTTTATTCATCACGTCCATCGCAATACCCCAGCGGATGATATCGTAAAACCTTTTGTTTTCAAAACACAGCTCCACTCTTCTTTCATTGCGGATCACCGCTCTCATTTTCTCTTTGGTAAGGCTTTGTCCGCCGTAAGTCAGTTCAAGTGTGGGGATGCCCGCACGTGTTCTGAGCTAGTTCAGGGCAGCGTATACCGATCCATCCGGTCCTGCGGCTTCATTTTGCGCTTCAGCATAGTTCAGTAAGACTTCAGCGTAACGCATATACACATAATTGGCACCATCCACCCCAAATGCTGGTCGCACATCAGGATTGATTCTTTTTCTGAAATAGTAGGCTGTATTACTTACATCGGAGGTGGCAAAATCAATTTCATTCTTTGAAGGGTTAACTTTATCGATCCTGGTGTAAATCACATCCGGCGTGGTCATCCAGTTCATTTTGTAAGGAGCACCGTCATAGACAATGAAATCATAGAATCTTTTCTCCCGGTGGAGGTAAGGATGCTGCGGATCATAGTTTGAAGCAGGATCTGTAATGTGCAGGCCCTGGTCGGTTTTGAATTCGTCCACCAGTTCCTGTGTGGGGTTGTAATTGCCCCAGGTGTAATAGGCACCTTGTATATAAACCGGACCGCCATATTGCAGAAAGTCGCCTCCCATGCCATTCTCTCCATTTCTGATCAGTTGCCTGTCCCAGATAATCTCAGCATTGTACTCATTTGATTCTGCCCATAGATTACCCAGGTCCGGGAACAGTCCATAGGTACCACCCAGCTGATCAATAAACTGTTTGTTTGTGGCTGCAGCTTTGGCATAACGGGCATTGTCTGCCGTTTTAAAGCTGACGAAATTGTTTGGATCAGCACCTACTGCCGGTGTTGGAGCGTTAAAAGCCGGGCTCGCTGCATATAATTCTATCCAGCCTTTTAACCCCAGGGCAGCGCCTATGGTAGCCCTGCCGGCATCATTGGCGCCAAAACTATATTTGCTGGCCAAATATTTATTTTCGACAATGCCTGCTAATTCCTGATCTATAAAATTGAATGTTTCTTCAAAGGTGCTGCGGGATTTATATAGTTCTTCGGCGGTATTGGTATTACGGTCCTGCGGCACGGTAATAATTGCTACGCCACCTACATGCATCCACAAATAGGCGTAGTAAAATGCACGCAGGAAACGGGCTTCGTCTATACGTTTGTTTGTATACTCCGGACTGAAATTTGCGGCATGTGCTTCTACCTCTTTAATGAAAGTATTGCATTTTCTGATTTTCGCGTAAACACTCTGCCAGTTGGTGAAACCATTGGCACTTTCATCGTTGTTTAGCGGCGTGCCACCTCTGGTGCTGGGATCAACAATACCTTGTCTCCAGTTCCATGAGGCCCAGTAAGGGCCACCATCGTTATCATCCGTATAGCTGTCCAGCGGATCGGGAGTCTGACTCATATTATTGAGGTTGTGATAAATGTCTGTCAGGTATAAATCTGCGCTCGTTTCCACACCCCATTGTGTTTCGCTGGTTATGGTTGTCCGGGATTCCTGCTCGAGGAAACCTTTTTTACAGCCGGCAGTGAGGAGAAGCAGGCAGCTCATGAGGATGACATAGCTGCTCAGCGTAGTATTCTTGGTTCTGTGTTTCATCTGTATAATTTCTTAGGTGGCAGAGCGGTGAAGGCTCCGGCACATGAATAATCTGTTGATTTAAAAATTCAGGTTCAGTCCTAAAATGAAAGTCTTCTGAACGGGATAGGCTTCTTCTCTTGAGGAATATCCTGTTTCAGGATCCATAAACTTCAGCTTGCTCAGCGTGAATATATTCTGACCGGAAGCATAGAAGCGCAACGACTGTATACCGTATTTTTTGGTGACCAAACCGGGAATGGTATAACCCAGAACGGCAGTTTTCAGCCTCAGGAAGCCGGTATTAACCATCCATACAGAAGAAGAACTAGAACCAAATCCATCACCTCCTACAGAGTTGGTGGTGTTATTGGTGTTTTTAGACGCATAGGCTTTAGGATATTTTGCATCCTGGTTTTCGGGTGTCCACCTGTTGTCATAATACTCATAAGAGGTATTGGTATTGTTAATCCTGAACGGAACAGTCTGATAACCCTGGATGTTGATACTGGCCTGGGCCGCACCCTGGAAGAATAAGCTCAGATCGAATCCTTTCCAGTTGAGATTGGTGGTAAAACCATAAGTGATGGCAGGGTAGGTGGGATAACCAACCACGGTTTCATCATTGTTGTCAATTTTACCGTCGCCGTTTAAATCCTTATAACGTACATCACCGGGATGCAGAGTGCCGAACTGCGTGACGTTATAGCCATCCAGCGCATCAATGATGCCGTCGCCGTTTTTATCATCAGCTGTAGCAAACAGCCCGTCTGCCAGGTAACCAAATGGTGTGCCCAATGGTCTGCCTGTTCTGCTGCGTGCAGGGTTGCTTTTGGTAGCAAAGTTTTCATAAACCTGGAGCAGTTTATTTTTGGCATAACTGAAATTACCGGTCAGGTTCAGCACCAGGCCATTGGAGAATTTATGGTTGGTACCCAGCGTCAGGTCAAATCCTTTATTGCTCATTTCACCGGCATTTTCTTCTGATAAACCCAGTCCGTATTCGGTAGGGACTGTAATTTCAGGTGCCAGTAACATGTCTGTTCTTTTCTCACTGAAGAAATCTGCTTCAAAAGTTAATTTTCCGGTGAAGAAGGAGCCATCAATACCAATGTCTGATTTGACCGCCTTTTCCCAGGTAATGTTGGGGTTATTCTCCCTGTCGGAATAGGAACCCTGGTAAAGGTTACCATTACCAAAAGCATAGGAATTACCTTGCAGCTGGAAAGCATCGAGGTACTGAAAAGCCCTGCCGGCCAAATTTCCGGATTTACCCCATGATCCTCTCATCTTCAGGTTATCTATCCATTTGATATCTTTCATAAAAGCCTCTTCAGAGATCCGCCAGCCTGCAGAAAAGGCAGGGAAATAGGCCCATTTTCTACCCGGGGCAAAATAATAATGACCGTCATACCTTCCGGTGGCTTCCAGGAGATATTTAGCTTTATAGGCATAATTTACACGGTACACATAACCCAGCTGACTACTGTTGGCGGATGAACCGCCATTGTTAAAATCTGCTTTGTTGGAACTCCCGGAATTCAGTTCATCCTGGTTGACGTTAAAGCCCCTTCTGTAGGCACTGAGCGTACTGTTAATCCCTTTTCTTGCTTCTGCAACGATCAGACCTGTAAATTCATGATTGCCAAATGTGCGGTTATAGTTCAGGTATCCCTGGTAAGTAAAGTTTTGATTTTTGGTTTGTGACTGATCTAATGAGGTGGTGCCATCACCATTCAATGCCCTTTCATAGGTGTTTGTCGTTTCATTATAGATGTAATAATAATTTGGACGTGCCCATTGTTTGCTGAAAAAGTAGGTGGGATCATAACTGAATGCTCCTTTCACGCTTAATCCTTTTACAAAAGGTAACTGCTGATCCAGCGAGATGGTGTTAAATGCTGTGCTCTTATTTTGACGGTTATAACTGCCGCTGTTTAATTCACCTCCTGGTGCTGATCCGCCGGATTCTCCGGGTAATCCATTGCTGTAGAAAATAGCCCTGGTGGGAATGTATGAGATCGCCTGCGGGTTCGGTCCGATCTGATTGGTCTCTTCGGCATTATTTAAAGAGATCGTTATTTTGGTAGTAGGCGTGGCTTTGATATCGAGCATCACGTTATAATTGTATCTCCTGTATTTGAGGGGATCCAGCATGCCGGTCTGGCTGAAATAATTCAAACCTGCAAAATATTGCACAGTCTCTGTACCTCCTGAAACCTGGAAGTTATAGTTTTGCTGTGGTGTATTCAGGTTGATCAGGTCTCTTTGCGCATTACTGTTGGGATACAGATCAGGATTCTGTGCGTGCAGGTAATCATAGTTATCAATAAGTTCCTGTGTGTATTGTAACTGCTGACCAGAATTAATGTTGCCTTCATTTTTAAGCAGCATATAATCCCTTGCATTGAGCATTTTTGGTGGGTTGGTAGGTCGCTGGAATCCGGCATAACTGCCAAAAGACAGACTGACCTTTCCTTCTTTACCATGTTTGGTAGTAATGAGGATTACACCATTTGCGCCGCCTAATCCATAAGGAGCCACTGCTGCTGCATCCTTTAAGACGCTTACGGATTCGATCTGGCTGGCATCAATCTGGCTGAGATTGTCGCGTACAATACCGTCGATCACGATCAGAGCCTTATTGTTTCCTGATGTGCCGATACCCCGGATATAAATATCGGGATTATCCTGTCCGGGCACATTTCCGTTAGGTCGTGATACCAGACCAGAAACTCTTCCGGCAAGTGAGGAAGATATATTAGGCACAGGTGCTTTGACAAGTTCAGCGCCTTTAACCGCGGAAACAGCGGAGGTAGTCGACACTTTTTTCTGCGTGCCATAACCCACCACCACTACCTCGGTTAAGCTTTTCGCTTCTTCTTTAAGCTTTACATTCATGACCAGGTTACCCGGGGTAATGACGATTTCTTCACTTACATAGCCGACAAAGCTATAGATCAGTACGCCCTGTGCTTCGGCTATTTTTAACTGGTATTCACCGTTCGTATTCGTGGTAGTGCCGTTTGTGGTTCCTTTCAGTAAAATACTTACACCCGGTAGTGGCAGATTATTGGCATCGGTGATCTTACCGCTGATGATGATTTGCTGCTGAGGACTGGCTGAGGGCATTTCATTTCTATGCTTAATCACTATCACTTTATTATTGATCACGTAGGTGACCATCTTGTCTTTAAAATAGGTAGTCAATGCGTATTCAAGGGTTGCATTTTTGAGGCTGATGTCTGTTTTTGGCAGGTTAACCAGCATTTCTTCAGCATACAGGATTTTATAGGCAGTTTGACTTTTGATCATTTCTAAAAACTTTTCAGCAGACACCTTCTTTTCTTTAAAGGTGATTTTCTGTGCATGGCCAGCAAGGGAAATCTGGACGAAGACAGTGATCAATAAAACAAGGGTAAGTTTCATTACCAACAGGAGTTTATGGACCTTGGCAGAACGCCAGTGGCCCGTTTGAAAATTAAATTTCATACATTTGGTTGTTTGGGTTTAGATGAATTGAATTGCTATTCGATTAACGGTTTATTCCTGAACATGCCAGGAAAGCGTTCGCACCGCTTCCTGGTAATTTTACAGCATCACCGCGATAAAGTAATTGTTATGGCATCACTACGATTCTCCTTTCTGTAATTTTAAAGTGTACTAATTCTGTTAATTCTAAGTATTTTAAGACCTGCCTGATGTCTGTGCTTTTAGGTATCGTACCTACAAAACTGGCAGTACTGGTTTTTCCTTTGTAGTCAATACTGACATCATACCATCGGGCAAGCTTCCGCATAATGGCAGGGAGCTTTTCATGAGAGAAGTTGAAATTGCCATTTTTCCATTCTACCGCTTCTTCCACATTGACATGGACCACCTGAATTGCAGGTGCCGGATTAGTTTTAAAGTCCTGGTTACTCACCATTGCCTGCTCGCCGGGAACAAGGAGCTTTCTGCTTTTTCCGCTGCTCACCTGCACAGCTCCTTCCAGCAATGTAGTTTTTATCGCAGCTTCGTCATGGTAGGCCATAATGTTAAAATGGGTGCCCAATACTTTAACCTCGGTATGATTGGCCATCACCTTAAAAGGACGTTTATTGTCTTTGGCGACTTCAAAATAGGCTTCGCCGGTTAACTTAACAAGTCGCTCTTTTCCGCTAAAATGTATAGGATATTGTAACGTTGACTGCGCATTCATCCAGACTTTACTGCCATCGGGCAAGATCAGCTGGTATTCACCTCCTTTAGGGATATGTATTTCATTCATGATCAGGGGATGACTTTCCCCGACGAATTTTGAGTCATTGTAAACCAGCTGCCCGCTTTCTGATTTGTAGATTCTTACCCTGTTTTGAGTTGCGATTGTGCCTTTTCCAGCAGCGTCAAGCAAAATGGAAGTTCCGTTTCCCAGCAGTAATACTGCTTTTTTACCACTTGGAACGATGCTAAAGTTTTGGACTGTGGAACTGGTTTTTTGAGGCGCAACATGCTCCTGGTAAAAATAATGAGAGATCACAATCACCAATATGAAACAGGCCGCAATGGCTGTTTTTTTGAGGAATGAAGGCCAGAGCAGCGTGTTTTTTTGTGGCTGAACCCCTGCTGTAACGGGTGTTGCTATCACATCTTCGTCCGGCAGGTTTTCAAAGTAAAAGGCGTATTGCTCCAATACCCTCTCAATTTCTGCCTCCGGAGCAGACCTCAGCCAGGTAAAAAAGGCGATATGATCTTCCCTGGTTTCCTGCTGTTGCTTTAGTTTATCAAAAAAATGATCTGGTAGAGTTTTCGCCATATCTTAAGAGACAATTGAAAAATGGCAAAGACCCCCTGACAGTGAAAATATTTTTCAGAGCGACTTCAGCAGTACTAAAATGAGGAGATCCCCATGCTTGCCAAGGTATTTGCGGACAAAATTAATCCCGGCATAAAGTTGCTTTTTGACTACCGATTTAGAGATGTTCAATTTTTCAGCGATCTCATCAAGCGATAAATCTTCATCCAGACGCAGCTTAAAGATTTGTTTTCTTTTATCTGGTAAAAGATCAATGGCATGCTGCGCAATCCGGTAATATTCGTTATAAATTAATTCATCATCTGTTACCCCCTCGGTATTTCTTGCTCTTAGTTCCATGATATCCATGATCCTGGTTTCGGTTTTTACTCTTTGAATGTGGTTTAGTAACAAATTTTTAGCCGAGCGGTACAGGTAGGATTTAATATGGCTAACTTGCTCTAGTTCTGCACGGTTTTCCCATATTTTGATAAAAAGATCATGCACAATTTCTTCACTGATCTCTTTATTGTAACAGATACTATAGATGTATTTATAGATATTGTTCTGGTAAAGTTTGTATATCCGGGCAAATGCTTCATGATCCCCCTTTGAAAAACGCTGTATTAATTCAGCTTCAATGTTGGGCTTCATCATAAATTATGTTGTAGGGGCATAAAGATGAAGGTATAGTGTGTTGAAAAATATTTGGTTGTATTGATATTTGAGCAAACATATACAATAATCATTTCATTAAAAAATACAAGTATATAAATAACGCCATATTCGGCGGACAATGATTAAATAACCAGACTGAAAATATTGTCTGCAAAAACCTTCGCCGCATTCAACTTGTTAACGGATAATTTCTTAACCTACCATTTCTGCTTCTTCTTACAGAAGAATCAATGTTCAAGAAGACATGATACGGGGCAACAAGGGAGACTGACCTGCATGAATACGCATGTACAGCGCGTATACTCCGCGTTAAGTCCGCCTTTTTTAACTAGGTGAAAAATGCGGATTCAAAGCGCATTAAACGCTGATTTATGGCGCAATGAATCAGTTCTTACTCCCTGCCTGCTCACTTCTTAGCCTAATCTTGTGATGACGAATCAGGTATTGTCCAGTAATGTCCGCCAAAAGCGGACATTACTGGACGTCGGTATAAATTGGCCACCAAATACTTCATTTTGACTTTTTGTTCGATTATATTCGCCTTATAAAAACAGAAAATTATGGGATTATTTGATGGAAAACACTTTACTGGACCGGTAGGTCCGGTAATCTTCAGAAAAAGAAAAGGCAAGCAGGTAGTCAGTGCCAGACCACTTCCGGGAACAATGAAGCAAACAGAAAGCACTAAAAAAGCTTCCGGTACTTTTGGAATGGCCAGCTCAATAGTAAAGCACATTAAGGAGGCAAATAGTGCAGAAATAATGAACTACCATGATGGAACGTTGCATAACCGGCTCATGACGGAAATCAATCCGATCCTCTCCCAGTGCAGGGATCTGGCTACGATGCGATACAGTTTTGAAGTTAACAGTTTTAGTCAGCTTGCGGGACTGGACTTCAATGCAGAATCGCCCCTTAAGAAATATTTAGGGTTTGGTCCCAGGATTAGTCTGGAGAAAAATAGCCTCCATGTTAAATTCCCGGCAGGCCCTTCTAAAAAGAAAATAAAGTTCATCAAAGACAGTAATTCCTGCCATCTTACCATGAGCTTGCTGTTATTCAGATTAAAAGATGGAAAGCGGTTAAATGAACCCCTGAAGCAAACCATCGAAGTGGCTAAAAATGATCAGGATCTACTGGATGGGAAAGAATTCATTTTTGTAGTTCCGGATGGCTGCCTTTGCCTGCTCAGTATATTTCTGAAATACTATGATTATCAACAGCTGCTGAATCATCCTATGATGAGCCCTGCTGCCATTTGCTTTGCAGAGTTGGTTCCTGGTGACTTTGAGGGGAAAGATTTGAACGTATGGAGAGATATGGGGCAGCAATTTGATTAAAGCAGAAATATTAAGAATCCAAAATGATTATTGGATACGTATTTCCTTTCAATTGTTCTTTCAACCATTGATATCTATGAATTGCTTGTTCAAAATCGCCGCAACAAACTTCCCTTGAAAAAGTGCCGAAAACCATGCCGTCCGGTGTTACACATTTGGTGCTGATGATTTCTTCGGAGTGTTGCGCTATTAATCTTTTCAACAGCGGATTTTTTGAGCATTCGCTTATGATTTCCGCAAATAATTGATAATCTGTGATATTACTATATTCGTCATTAGCGCCAATTAGAACAGCGGCATATAAATAGGATACATAGTCTAAAAATAAGTTGCGTTCCTTATTTCTTAAGCAAGCATAATTTCTTGTCTCATCCCAGGAACTATTGTATACGTCATGCTTGAAATCTCCAACCGCAGATAAAAATACGCATTCCATAGTTCTGCTTTTAATGGAAACTAATATAGAACATTAAAAATTCTATGAAAGTAGTCTGGTTCACTTTTCAGTTGCTAAATACCTAAATACGCAATGAATGAGGGGTTTATATCAAACTGTAAATGAAAAGTTAATGTATGGCCGAATTGTTGATAATTAGTTTCAAAATTAAAGCAATGCTTTCTAAGAAATACAAATCGGATACTATTGTTAGACCATTAGTGGTCATACTTTTTCTTCTGGTGATTATAGTAAACCAATTTTATCATGATACTGTATGGCTAATTGTCTCTGTTGCTAGCTTAGCCACCCTGCTGCTTGGCGTAGAGATATACAGAAACTATATAGATGGTAATAAGAACAAAGCGATATTCTATGCAATCGCTTTGTTAGCAGTTTATCTCATACTTTTTTTCTTTAATAATTTCACGAAACAATAGGGTAATGAAGTTTGCATGGTCATGGCATCGCAGAAGCACTTACGTGCTCTCTATTGTGATCTTTCAAATAATGAATTAAATTCTTTTGATCGCAATCAGATAGGCGTTCAATAGTGTTCTTAGCATCTGGAAAATCTTCACTAAACATTCCGTTGTGCCGGGTGTTAAAAATATAACTACTTAATTTAACACTATCCATCAATGATATTTCTCTGAGCAGGGGAATATCTTTACGCAATCTAACTGCTTCGTCCCATACGAAATGACAATTTGTGCAACTTAATTTATCCGCTAGGATACGACCTTTTATTCTGTCAGCTTTACAGTTGTTGGTTGGTGTAAAGGCAACTTGACGACTTTCCACCGTAGTTCCGCTTGTGCATCCAATGAGAAAGCACGAAATCACCAATATTGTTAATCTTTGCTTTATTAAATCTAAACACATCTGAAGATCTATTTAAAAACGAACTGAAGCTGTATTGCAACAGTACTTATATTTAAAATTTGCTTTTAGTTCCAAAGCTGGTTATTGTCCAAACTCAATGGATGAAAAAATAATGCGAGCAATGTAAGGATATTAGTCCAATCAGAATAATTATATGCGACTTCGAAACAGCTTAACGAGAATGGCTTAACTCTTCGTATTGATCTGTCTTTCCAACTCTACCACAGGTGACATCGCTTAGCTAATTATCTAATGTGATTACAATAAGTAGTATTAAATTAATTTAAAATATATTTTATATTTCATATAAAGAATATTAACTTAGCATATGGAAAAAATGAAAAAGAAATAAAGAATCGCAATCCTGATGGATAATTAAGAATTGCTTACAAGCCTCGTTGTAGAATCTAGTAAATTTAACCACGCGAGCGTAAGTTGAGCAACCTAAACCCTATATTTGCTATAGGGCTGGTGCTCCTTATGTCTTTGTGTGGGCCCTTTCGAGAGAAAGGGTGGCTTTACTAGAGCCTTATGACATCGACTGAGTGAGTTACCAGCCCTATACCTTTTAGGGTGGTAACCCCTCATTGAGGCTTATTTAAATTGGAAAATTAAATAAGAACAATATGAAAACAAAAATCAATCCCGATGTAATTCACACCCCTTTAGAGTTCAGGATAGCCTGCTCCATTTACAAACTTGATCCGCAGGAAGTACTGCAAATTTTTATCGACCACGCTACAGTTTACGATTCTTTGGCTGATGGCTATAGTGAAGGTTATTCCGAAGTGTCAAAGACAATTGGTTTATATGTTGCCTCTTTAAGGCGGACTGCCAGAGGAAGCCATGCCTATAGTCATTGTCTGGAAAGTACAGCCCTGAATTTTAAAGCTATTTCGGATATCGCAAACAGGAAAATAGGATCTTCAGCAGCAAAAAGAAAAAGTGCGTCAGCATACATCGATGAATTGTACGCTACCATGGAACGCGTATATACCACGTCTGATACCTTTTACCTGGACGAAAACACTACGCTGCATTTTACCAAAGATTTCACGGTACTGTGTGAACTGCACAACTGTTATCCGGCGGAATATCTGGAGAATTTCATGAGCAGGATCTCGCTGGCGGAGATGGAAGCAAAAACTGGGCTTAAAGTTCCCAACGATAACTTCACTATGGCCTTCTTTATGAAGATTGTACTGGGTTTTGGAATGGTGAACGATGAAGTACCAGAATTGAATGAAGAAGAAATTGCGTTTGTAAGGGAAGCTGAAGAATTGAGAGTTCAAATGTTTACGAGCAGAAGTTTACCGAAACGAATAGCGGTATTCAAAGAACTCTATCAAAGACGTTATGCGCAAATTATCAGTCAAAATTGAATGATGACCATGGAAACAACCATTAATGTCATTCATCTTTATGATAATGGATAGCCAGGCTTACCCTGTGTAGCATTTAATGGGCTGCATAAGGTAAGCTTTTTTATAAATGGTTTTTTTCAAGGCATAATAGTATAAACTTTAATATGGCTTTTATCTTTATTAAAATTAACGATTTTGAAGCACTCCATATTTTTTGTTCTCTTTTGCATTGCTATTTCAGCAACTACCAATGCGCAAAATACAATGTCTGCTGTCGACAAATTCCGTTTGGACGGGTATACTGTAAATGTAGTGTTCAGAGACCCCTTTAAAAAAATCACAGATAAATATCCGGATTTTACAGCAAAGACAACAAGACAAAAAATGAGTTGCTCTCTTATGCTCTGCATAATTATACTTGTATGTTTTTCAGGCGAGAAAGAAAGGTGTACTGCAAAAAAGCTATGCCCTGATTGGCAATCCTGAAAAGACAAAAATGATGGACTACTTTAACTTGGATGTACTGACGCCTGACGGAGGACTGGAAAAAAACTTTGACAAGGTAAATGTAGGGGCGAGCTTTTTTGAACATATGACGCTCTTTCAAAGTGAAAGGGGTAAGAAGGAAGTTGGCAAAGCAATTCAGATTTGGGGATATTTTGTACATGTACCGCCTTATGAAAGGCTAAATAAATCGATTGCTGAATTGATAACAATGGATTTGCCAGGTAGCTTGCCGACAGATTTATTATATAGGAAAAAAGAACCGGTTCAGCATATGTTCGTGAACTTTAATGATAAATTGCAGTAGATCTTCAACTGTATATTGCCGTTTTAACATGTCTTACTATTAAAAAACGAACGTTTTTTGATTGATAGTCTCATTAATGCATAGAAAGATTTCGTGGGATTTCCATGATTAGTTCATAGCACTGTGAGTATTAGAGAAGACGAACACGTTGGTTATACTATTCCTTTTCTTGTTAATAGAAATACAGCAGATATTATTAGTAAAGTACCAATAGTATCTGTTATTGTAAAATCTACGCCTAACCAGAAAACTGAAATCAATGTCGCTGATAGGGGTTCAGCAGAAGCAAGGACACTGGTTTTTTGCGAGCCAATTAACGTTAGTGCAGTGAGGTAGGCATAAAATGCAAAGACACTCCCAAACAATATTATAAACACTGTGGAGCCATACATTTCCAAATCCCAGGTGCCCTCAACATTCCATGGCGCATGTACAGTAGTAAAGGCTATTCCTGCGATTAACATCGACCAACCCATCACAATTGGGGATGAAAACTTACTCAATAGGCGTATCGGCTGAATACTATAGAATGCAAATGCAACCGCTGACGCCAAACCCCAAAAAAATGCCAGGGATGAAATGGACAAAGTGTCGAAACTTCCATGTGTTACCAAAAGAAAAGTGCCCAAGATAACGAGTGATACAGCAGAAATCTCATTTAAAGGAGGGACATTTCTATTTCGTACGGCCAGATAAATTGCTATTATCGCAGGTCCTGTATATTGTAAGACTGTTGCCGTTGCTGCGTTAGAATATTGGATAGCTGCGAAATATGTGTATTGGATGGCAAGCATACCGAATATGCTGAATAAAAGTAGTGAAATAACATCCTTTCTATTTTTCCAAATATTAAAAACATTTCTGCCATATTTGATCAATCCAAATGAAAGCAGGACGATCCCTGATGATAAGCATCGAACCGTTACCAGCCACTCAGCATTCATGCCCCTTTGCTCAAAAACAAACTGACCAAATACTCCTGAAACGCCCCAGAAGATAGCTGCTATCACTGCTAACGTAAATCCCAATAATTTTTTATTTCCATTCATTGATGCAAATTTATTTCAATTTGTAGGAATCATTTTCTCTATTTTAGCTATGATTTCGCAATTTTGTTTCATGCGAAATTCAATAAAGGAAGATAAGTCGAGGAATGAATTGGATCGTTTTGATCTATCCATCTTGCGTATATTGCAGGGAAATAATAAAATTCCCCAGCGCGAAATTGCCACACTTGTAAATCTTTCAGGCGCGGCTGTTCACCGGAGAATAAAACGAATGGAAGAAAATGGAACGATACAGCAAAACATTGCTGTTTTGGATCCGATCATACTCTCAGTACCTATTACAATCTTTGTTGAGGTAGAAATGGAAAATGACCGTATAGAATTAATAAGGAAGGCGAAAGAGAAATTTTTGCAGACTCCCGAAATCCAGCAGTGTTATTATGTGACTGGTGAAATAGACTTTATTCTTGTAATCAATGTACCTAACATGAAAACATATGAAGATCTTACTACTCATTTATTCTATGATAACCCGGATATAAAACGTTTCCGAACACATGTATCCTTAGATCGGGTGAAGGTAGGGATGTCTATTTCTATTTAGAAAATATAGAATTAAACGCCGTTAATTCTTAAAACTTTGCAGAAGGTTAAAAGTGAGGCAAAATGTACTTGTGCATTCGCCGATAGCTTGATTGTTTTCCCTATATCATTCATCAAGAAGGTTTCAGCATATTCTTTTACCAAAGCACGTGAAATATATAGATCTATTTCTAATAGTATCAATATTAGTCGATAAATACTTTTTGTCCTTTTTGGAGATCTGCCTTTTCTACCAGGGCCTGCCATGCTGTAAGTGCAACCAGAGGAAGGGATGCTGCTGCCTCCATAGAAAGGTTCTTTGGCTTAAGGGCTATATCTCTCTGGTCAATTGCAATAAATTCTGCAAATGTACCGATGCTGAAGTCGGACGGCCGTGAATAAACTTCATCTCTTAGCATCAAGCAGATTGAGGCCTGCAGCATGGATTTTCACCATCACTTCATTGTCCTTTAGGGTAGGGGGAGCCACATCAATCAACTGTAGCTCCTCTTTTTTACCGTATTTTTTAATTGTAAATGCTTTCATAATTGATATCAGTTACCTGAGCTGAGCGTATATTTTTTTAGGATTAACAAGGTTAAAGGCTAAGCCTGGAAATAATCTGCTGAGTATATATATTAATTTTGTGTCGCCAACACGAATGGTCAGCTGATCGCTTTTGATCCCTGAAAGGAGTGCCTTCACCAGGTCATGTGTAGTCATCTTCTTATCATTCCTTTTGGCTGTCATCTCTGTTGCTACAAGGGGTGGCAGCAATTCAAAGACCTTCACACCACTGCCAAGTATTTCCAGGTCTTTTCTTAAGAGCTTGGTATAGAAACTCAAAGCTACTTTGGATGCAGAATAAGTAGGTTCTTCCAGAGCGGGAACCAGACTAAGGATCGAGGTGGTGATGATGATCGCCGCCTGAGTTCTGGACTTCAGCATATCCATAAACAGATTGTTCAGTCTGATGACGCCGAAGTAATTCACTTTCATCTCATAAACAGCATTCTCCAGAATCTGTTTATTTGTGATACCGAGATTGAGGGCTGTACTACCCACACCGGCATTATGATACAATATATCAATACCACCCAGCACAGTAACTTGTGTAAATAGCGCAAGTGCGTCTTCTTCCTTTTCAACATCACTTTTGATGACCGTTACTGAAGGCATAGCTTTTTTTACAGCGTCCAGCTTATCCTGATTTCTGCCGGTAATGATCACGCTGGCACCAATTTCCAGAAATTGCTTTGTGGCTTCCAATCCAATTCCCGATGCTCCGCCGGTAATGAGTACTATTTTTCCTTTTAAGTTCATTTCGCTTTGATATTATCTGTTGATTAATGGGGTGCCTGCTCAGTAAGAGGATTTACCAGAGCGTGTATTTTTTTGGTGTCGCCCACAGGAACTTCAAACTGGTTTTTCTCCAAAGCGGCAAAGAGTTCATCTGCTACTTCTGAAGGGGGGATACCATTCGCACCACCAATTTCTGCTGAAAATTCGGTATTAACCAAAGGTGGATATACTTCATAAATATTCAGTCTTTCGTTTCCTGCAAAAGTATCTCTTAAACCTTGTGTATAACTGTGCAGTGCCGCTTTGCTGGCAGAATAGGTAGGCAAATATTTGTTGGACCTGAATGCGGCTATGGAAGTAATATTTACAATTGCGGCCTCTTCCTGTTGCAGCAGCAGGGGTAATAGCAGTGCGTTAAAATCAATGACGCTGATATAATTGGTAATGATTTCCTGCTCAGCTTTGTCTGCAGCATTGTTATGTATATCGCTCAAATCATTCATAAAGGCTGCGCCGGCATTGTTGATGATGATATTCACTTCCGGGTAATTTGTTTCAAGGTCTGCTGCTATGCGAACCCTGTCTGCTTTTACGGATAAATCGCCCTGAATGGCAACTGCATTATCCAATTCTCTCAATGCACTTTGAAGACGTGCCTCACTGCGTCCGTTGATGATAATTTTGTTTCCTGCGGCACTTAGTTTTTTGGCCATGGCCAGGCCTATTCCGGCACTTCCACCGCTAATGAATACTGTATTTCCGGTTGTTTTCATTGCATCTATAATTTAATTGTGTAAATTTGCTTGCATTATGCAAGTGCAAATATATAAACAACTTTCATTTTGCAAGTGATTTTTGAAATTATTTTATGATAGATATAAAAAAGAGGTCTGAATGCCCTATTAGCAGCTCATTGGATATTTGGGGAGACAAATGGTCTTTGCTCATTGTCAGGGATCTGATGTTTGCTAAACAATGTACGTATGGCGACTTCCTGAAGTCGGAGGAAAAAATAGCGACTAATATTTTAGCTTCACGTTTACAAATGCTGGAAACCACCGGGGTAATCACTAAAAAAGACCATCCCCAGAGTAAAGCGAAAGTCTTATACAGGCTCACTGAAAAAGGAATTGATTTATTGCCTTTAATGATTGAAATCAACTTATGGGCTGATCAGTATTTTACGCTGCCACCATCAAGAAAAGAAATGCTGGAAGAAGTGAAAAAGGACAAGGAAGCATTCCTGAGAAATAAAAAAGCAGAATTGCTGGCGCATGCAGAGTAAACAGCAAAAGGCCTTAGTGGGCTAAAGGGCGGGGTAGATTATATTCAATCGCTACGATCCTGCTGCGCTATCTTTGCTTTCAGGTTTTTTGACTTCCGGTATAATGCTGATGCATACCATGGGCAACATGCATATGTGATCCCGTGAGCGCGGCTAATCCGATAATCGCATAGAGTGCCATATCAGCGTTTTTGAAAAAGAATGAACTGGTATAGCTGACTAAACATATTCCGGCTAACACGATCAGACTGTTTTTGAAAATTTCTTTAAACACCGTTGGGTGATCAAAACTTTGATCTTCCAGCAGGTAAATGACCATACGCTTCAATGAGGAGATGGAATGCCAGAAAATAAAGTAGAAGGTAAAGCTTAACAGCAGCGGCAATTGATATATGATGACGAGTAATAACAAAAATCTTAGCGTTGCTTTCCAGTCAGGCAAAAAATGCTTTTGAAACATCAGGCTATAAGTGAGCATGCTGATTCCAAACAGGGCGAAAATAATGAGCAGCACCATAGTATGGTGCTGACCGGTCCATTGGATAATCGCCGCACCGCCGCCATAAGGGTTTAAATGGATAAGGGTAGCCTGAACACTGGAAAAATTGGGCAATAAGATCATCCCCAGAATAAACATACCATAAGTGAGTCTTACTAGTTTCCCAAGTTTAGTCGGATGAATCCGGGGGATGTCGGTTTCTCCAAAATGATAGGCGGACAGCAGTAAAAATAGCAGGATAGCCAAGTGAGGGAACAAATAGAAGAAAAGAAAAAATAAAAGTATTTGTCCGCAATAGACCAGTGTAAACCTTTGCGAGCTAAAATTGAGGTTATGGCGACCGGAAGTTTTAATTGCAATCAACCGGTCTGCACCTCCATGGGGAATTCCGACCGTAATCAGGCCAGCGACAAACAGAATCATTTGCAGGTAATAGGGAATAGGAGCAAAACACCAATCTATTGCTATCAGCAACAGACCTGCAAAGAGTAGTAAAACCCTAAACAATATTAAAATTGATGGCTGGCATCCTGCAAAGATACTGTAATAAAATCAGGGTATTCATCAATCTGCTATGACATCATCATAGCTCTGGCTAAATTAAAGTTTCATTTTGCTCATCTGGTAAAAAGAGGCCAGAAAGGCCAGCGGCCTGTTGTAAACATCCTTTTGCCCTGATTCCAGGAAAATGTTTTCCAGATCGGCAAAACCAGCATGCTGCTGTTCAATGCTTGCTGCGCAAAAGCCCATGGCCCATTCTTCAAAATTTCTGGCTGGTATAGTCTCTTCTTTCAGCACAATCAGCTGCTGGTGTTTTGAATCATGTTTTATCAATTGATATAATTCCCTTACCTGGGTTTCGTTACCTTCAAGAACTTGTATAAAGCGACCGCTCATTTCCCTGGTCAATTGCTGTTTTGTAGCATTGAGGAATTTACCTTCTACATACAATAGCAATCCGGTGATGTCGAGACGTTTATTCCGTTCTCTGGATTGGTCTAGTATCTCTTTCAATCGTTGTTCACTCATTAACTCAGCGGCTTTGCTGATGTAAATCAAGTAAAATATCATATTTTAATTTTTTGCAAAACTAGTAAAATGCCTGAATTTCGATAGCACTCTGGTTAACATTCAATGCTATACTCCGCTGTAAGGAAGGATAAAGATCGGTCAATAAAGTGAAATTGCTGCTGATGTTAATTTAAGTACTTTGTTAACTCCAGTTGAAAATGAGGATCACCCGGCCTGTATAAGTCTTCGTTGAGTATATTCCCCTTTTGGTCTATGAGCAGGAAACGCGGTATGGTTCTAAGGTTAATTAATCGTGTTAAGGCCGAATTTTTGAAATCGCCCAGTCTGTATTGTGAAGGTTTCGGAAAGAGCTTTTCCCTTTTTGACACAGTAATCCATTTGACTATCTGATCATCTTCATCAATACTGACGGTAATAAATTGTACAGACCTGGTGTTGAATTTCTGTTCCATTTTCCTGAGTGCAGGCATTTCCCCGATACAGGGAATACACCAGCTTGCCCAAAAATCAACTACAGTAAGTTTATACTTTTTATTCATCACGATCTTCCTGAAGTCGTATTGTTTTCCGCCAAAATCATATAGCGCAACAGCAGGTAAATTCTCCAGGGTTTTTTTCTCATGATTGGCTGCTCTTTCATCATTCTCAATAAGGAAGCTGTAATTTCCTTTTGCAAAGGTCTTTAACTTTTCTCTGGCCTGTTTAAAATTAGTAAACGTTTCCTTTAAGATAGCCGACAGCTGGTATAGTGTATCAAGAGCAGGCGCGTCATCTTTGATTTGCCTGAATGCCTGATTGGCCTTATCAATTTCATCCGGGCTATTTACAAAACAATTCGCAAGCAATGTAGTCAGGTAATCCCTGTACAGCTGCGTATGTTTCAGCTCCTGGTCACCTGCGATAACGGCGGCCCAGATATCATTTTTGCCGGGATCAGGGTTTTGCTTTTTTGCATTATAGGTAACCATTGCTCCATAAATCACCGGCTGATTAATCATATCCACCGACCTGAAATCTTTGGCATGCAGGTACATATCTTTATATAAGCTGTCGGTAAAACCGGACGTTTTTAAGTTCCGGAGCTGAAATAATTGCGCAATGGAGGTATATTTGATAAGGTGGTTCACTCTCTTAAGCGCGCCCGCATGGGAGCCGTCCAGGTTCAGTTTTTCGATAAGCGCTTCATTTCTGGCAAATAGGCGATCTGCACTTTGCACCATGTTTTTAACACCAACAGTACGGAGCAGTTCCTCTTGTGCTCCATCGGGCCAGAGAAAACTTTTAGGAACGGAGAGGAGGCTGTCTATAAAGTTTTGATAGCCTGAACTGTGCAGCATATCAATTGCACCATCCACACCTTGCTTCAGCTGCAGCGTATCCCCGGGCAGTAGCAGGATAGGATAGGAGCGGAGTAGCGGACTGTCAGGCATGATCAGCATATTGTTATAACCTAGCAGTGATGGTTTGCTTAGCGGCAAATGCTTTGTAATGATCGTATCCTTCCGGCTTAGGTTTTTAAATGCAAGTTCCTGAGCATAGGTGTCGAAAAAGGTTAACCTGATGCTTCCGCCGGCTTTTAAAGTGGCAGATATGACTGCGGGACTGTCTTGCAAAACCTGCTGACCGGAGCTTTTCTGTGCAGGGCAATAAGTGGAAAGGAGTACTGAAATGAGCAGAAGTGATAATTTAATGTTCATCATTTTGCGAAATATCTCATGGTTATTTATTATGTTTAATTTACTAATAAATAGGCAATTATCAATAATAATGCTCAAAAAATATAACCGGCTCATGTTGTTTAACTGTTATCATGCGATTTGATGATACACGTATATCAGTATATATTGTTAGCCTATCGCAACCAGAAGTAACGAAAGTCTGGATCATTTCCTAAGCAGGTAAAGATGGTATGCCTGAATTTCCTGCAGATATGGGGAAGGTGTGTAGTCAGTCAGATTAATTATTTATTATTCCTTCAGGTTGTAGATAAAGCTGCTGCTGATCATCCCATAGGCTATATTGGTTATCACAGAGATAATAATAGATGGATAAAAAGGCACGCACACATATCATGGTATAGTGTTTGTTTACTTACAGCTACTACATCTAACCATTGCTACAACACCTCCTATGCCGTTATCTCAAAACCCTGTTAACATCCTATTAGTTGATGATAACCTTAGTAATCTCTCCATTTTAAAAGAAGTACTGGATCGTCCCGAAGTGAATATCATTACGTCCAATATACCGACCGATGTCATAAACATTTGTATTGAAGAAGATATTTCTATCGCTTTGATTGATGTCAAAATGCCGGGACTCTCAGGATTCGAACTGCTGAATCTGATCAAACTAAATCCTTTAACGGAGAATGTGGTGGTGATATTAATGACCGGCTATTCAATGAGTTCGGAAGAAGTATTTTTAGGGCTCAGCAGCGGTGCGGTTGACTACCTGTTTAAGCCTTTGGATATGCATATCACCAATGCAAAAATCACTTCACTGCTCACATTGGTGAATTACCAGCGGGAGGTAGAGAAGAAGAATAAAGAGCTGGAATTTTACCAGAAGGATTTGTTTCAGGCGGTAGAAGAAGCTAAAAAAGGTAAAGAGATCAAGGAAAATTTCCTGGCAAATATGAGTCATGAGATCAGGACACCTTTAAATGCTATAGTTGGGATCACGAACCTGTTAAAGACGTCAGAACTGGATGAACAGCAGAAGGAAATGATCAGATTAATGGACTTTTCTTCTCATGCCTTATTAGGGATAGTGAATGATGTGCTGGAGAGTTTTCAAATCGATGCGGGTAAGATTAATTTAGATCTTTCAGATATAGATGTGACTGCCCTGTTTCTGGCAGTGGCTGATACCATGCGACCGCTAGCGGTTGAAAAAGGTCTGTTGTTACATCACAACGTGATAGGGAAAGTACCGGCCTGGGTTAAGGCAGATGCACTGCGGCTCAATCAGATTCTGATGAATTTGATTAACAATGCGATTAAATTCACGGTAGAGGGAGAGATCGTAGTGACCTTAAAAGTTGGAGAACTGAAAAACGGACGTACTGAACTGGAGTTTACAGTACAAGATTCTGGTCTGGGGATCCCGGAAAACGCGATCAAGGAAATCTTTGAGCGCTTTGAACAGGTGCAGGACAAATCATGGCAGAAGTTTGGCGGTACGGGACTGGGCCTGAGTATTGTAAAACGCTTAGCAGAATTAATGGGAGGCGGTATCAGGGTAAACAGCGTTCTTGGCGAGGGTACAAGTTTCATTTTCACGGCGCTGTTCCAGCATGCGGATGAGCATCGGAATGAAGTTTCACAGCCGCTCAGCCCGGCTCCGGAAGAACTTTGCGATTTAAGTCATGTGCGCGTTTTACTGGTAGAAGACAATGTAATTAACCAGTTTGTAGCGATCAGAATCTTACAGCAATGGAATGTAAAGGTAGATTGTGCACTGAATGGTTTGGAAGCATTCCACAAAGTGGCTGCGCAGGAATACGATTTGGTACTGATGGATACACATATGCCGGTAATGAATGGTATTGAGTCTACCAGGAAAATCAGAACAGAACTGCCGGAAGGCAAAAATAACATTCCGATTATTTCTTTCTCTGCTTCAGTGATTGAGCATGAGCAAAAGGAAGCTTTGGATGCAGGAGTGAATGACTTCCTGGAGAAACCTTTTCATCCGCAAATCTTGCATCAGAAGATAGTGAATATGACGATTGCAGGAACAAACACATCTGCGGGTTAATCTTCATTATAAAATCCGTAGTTTTTGAGGAGAGTTAAAAGAATTTGACAGAGCTGTGATTTCATCTATCACAATTGATGTTAGTTTTAGCACATGGAAAACACTGCTCACCTTGATCTCCTTAAATTCCCTATTGGCACTTTTGTAAAAAAGGATGTATACAGTGCTGATGAACTTAAATCACTTATAAAGGATATAGAAGATGCACCTGCTGCTTATAAAAAGCTTGCAGAGGCTGTGCAGGAAAAGGATTTGTCCAAAACCTACCGCCCGGGAAGCTGGAACATTCAGCAGTTGATCCATCATGTTGCAGATATTCAGCTACTTCATTTTTTACGGATGAAAAGAGCTTTGACGGAATCTGATTACAGGGAAGTGACGCTGATTAATATGGACGGATGGGTGAATACGCCGGATGGAAGCCATGCGCCAGTTGAAGATTCGATACTGATGCTGGAAAGCATTACAAAAAGGTATGTGTATCTGATCAAATCACTATCTGATGCACAATTGCAGGTATCATATTTTCACGCGCTAAGAGCGTTTGACATTAACCAGGCGCAGGCCATTGCGATGTCTGCCTGGCATCTGAAACACCATTTGGCACATATTAAGCAGGCCTTGCAGGACTAAGCTTACGGCATCTGGTCAGTCTCTTTTTTGATGCGCTGCTGTTGGTCATTCTATTGCTGCATAATCCGGGAATGGAGAAAGGTAATCAGTGGAGAGAATAAGATGAATTGTTTATGGCAATTTTGAAAATAGCAGATTGAAATTTTCAATTACCAGACCGGGGTTGTCTATCATTATAAAATGCCCTGATTTTGTATCTGCTATATGTGTAAAATCTGTTACACCACTTTTTAACAGTTCATGTGCATTGTATAAATCCTGAGTGCTGCCTGTTGAGCCTGCATCTAATTGCATACCAGTCAAAACCACCACCGGGATATCCGGCAGATTCCCTAAAGTCGCCATGTATTGTGCATCTTCAATGAGTTGTCTGGTTTCTTTTGTTCCTCCAAAATCTGGACCATTTGTAGTGCTCATCGAATTGTAAAGTATATCCTCAGCTGCTTGTGTAGGATGAAGGACACTTTCATGTGAGGGGTCAACAAATAATAATCCGGCTACTTTTTCTGCATTTTTAATTGCATAATCCCTGATAACCATACCTCCCAGAGAATGTCCCACCAATACTACTTTTCTGCCCTTAGCGTATTGGTTTACTACCAGTTCGAGCTCAATCCTTAATCTGTTGATATCTCTTGCTGTATGATCAATTGTAGATTTACCATATCCGGCCCTGTCATAAATGACGATGGCTGATTTCACACTGATGCCCTCAGCAACTTTTTTATTTTGCCATATCGCATGATCATTCCCCAGTCCTGATTCAAAAACAACCAGATATTTACTATCTGACGCTATTGTATAGGTTGCCAGCTTGTGGGTACCTAACTCCACAAATTGCTCATCCAATGATGTTCCGGGTGATTTGTCTTTTTTGCAGGATCCGAGCAAAAACACGCTGAATAAATAGGGGATAAGCTTATGCATGTTATTTTTTTTACGTAAAAATGTATAAAATAAACCATAAAATAAAATGATAGAAATGAACAAATTGTTGCTGTCTATCCCATCATTTAGCCCTTCGTCACATTTACAGCAATTACAGGTGCGGCCGCGAGAGGCATTGATGATCAGAGGGGCTATATCTTTCACTTCTCTGTGATCAGGTATTGAGGTGATATCTGATTCCATCACAAACAAGATGAAAACTGCTCACAGGCATTTTGAGGACGAAAGCCTGCTAATTAGAAAGCACTGATGGTTGTCTAACAATGAACAATTTTTGTGTTTTTAATATTAAATATAAAACTTTACTAAAATTTTTAATTTTTATAAAAATATGTACCTTGCATTGGAATTTTTTGACAGTCTCTGTATATCAATAACACTTCTCGTATGGAAAAAGAAAATTTTAATAACACAATTGGTAAAAAAGTTAGGGAACTCAGGCTACAACTGAATTGGAATCAAACGACTGCGGCTAAAAAACTGGATATTTCAATACCGGCATTTTCTAAAATTGAAACTGGCATTACGGATATTAATATTTCCCGTTTAGAACAAATTGCTGCCTTATTTGAGGTATCGACCTATGATCTGTTATCTGGTATGAAGGGCAAATACCTGGATACAAAAGAACAGATGGCACAAATTGAAGACTTAAAAGCGGCTGTTGCCAGAAGGGAGCAGGACATCATCCAGATCCAAAAAAAGTTAATTGATCTTTATGAGGAACTTGAAAATATCAATTTTGAAAGACTTAAAAATCAATAGGGTAATCTAATAGCATTGGCTGGATGACCGTCTTTCATTGTCAGGGGATGTTCATTAAATAATAAATTAACTTAGATAAATATCATATATCAGCAATAACAACGTTACCAATATACAGTGTGTAACAACTATGTTGCGTAATAATCATTATTTCCCTCTTCAGATGTTGAAGAGGTCTAATAGAGGATATATATGAAAACAAATGATAAACCGTCTGACCTCATCAACCAGGCTATAACTAATCTACCAAAAGGGAGTCGTGAACTGGCACTTAAACTTTGGGAGTGTATGAAGGAAGCAACAGTCATAGAATTAGAAGCGTTGCTTCAACTGGAATCTCAAAAAATCCCTGCCCGCAAGATGGTCAGGAGAAAACTATACCTCCTTGAAGCATGAAGTGCAGGATAATACTTTTACACAAGAATCAAAACCGTGGTTTATACGCTTGCATATTAAATACTTAATCACTAAGTTTAAGTTCCTCATTTCTCAGACCTGAAATCTGAATAGGGCTCTGTAGGGGTACAGAGCCCTTTTTTATAATTTGATCATTTTTTTTGATAAATGCTTGTTTTCTGGTCAATCTCCTGCCGATTTCGTAGGACTATTTCCATTTATTAAATGCTATGTTACACTTATGTGTGTAATAAAATTAATTTTTATTTATGGATTTAATTTGTGGTAAAAGCACCTTTAAACCTATTAGGCGTAATAAAATTATAGGATTGATAGAATTAATAATACAATATTCAGATTTATTGCATAAGCTGAAGTTCGGATATAAATAGCATGTTGGTATACATATTGATATACAAAAATTGCAACTACCATTGCTTATTTATACAATCTACTTATGAAAAACATATCCCTTAATTTCGACATCAATTCGCACAAATCGTCACTTTCTAAATTTGCTTTATCTTTTACAAGAAACGAAGACGATGCAAATGATCTGGTTCAGGATACCTTCCTGAAAGCGATCCGTTACGAATACCTGTATAAAGAAGGGACCAATTTAAAGGCCTGGTTATACACGATCATGAGAAATACTTTCATTAATGACTACAGGAGACAAGGGCTGCGTGATAAGGTGATAGATACTACTACGGATCTGTTATCTCACCAGTTACTGAACAGCGCTACTGCTAATGCGGGTACTGCCAGCTTTGTTAATGAAGATATCAATAAAGCTTTTAACCAGCTTTCTCCTGCATATTCGGTACCCTTTATTAAGTTTTTTGAAGGTTTTAAATATCATGAGATTGCAGATGAATTGAATATTCCTCTTGGCACAGTAAAAACACGGATTCATGTGGCCAGAAAGTTACTGCAGGATACGTTGAAGATGTATAAAATCAATTAATATATAATCATGATCGATGCAGCATCTGCTGCATCGATCATGATTGCAAAGATTTAACAGGCACATTTGATAGCCTGACCCAATATACTGGCTGCTGTTCCCTCTGTAGCATAACCATCGAGTTTCCACCATTGAATACCACCAATAAGTTCTTTTACTTTAAAACCAAGTTTCGATAATTGTAATGCACCTTTTGTCGAAGCATTACATCCAATTCCATCGCAGTAGGTTACCTAGATAAAATCTTTGTTAAGATGACTAGTGCTTTCCGCATTCATCTCCCGGTGAGGCAGGTTGATTGCTGTGGGAATATGCTCAGCCTCAAAACCAGACTTTTCAACATGGCAGGGACAGACTTTTCTTTACCTGGATTGTTTGTATCTGGAACCTGAAGTGAGAGGCCTCAGGATTGGTGAATCAATATTTGAAAAAATAAAGAAAATTGCGGGGCAAAATAAGTGTAGCAGTATTGAATGGCAAACACCGGTGTTTAATGAGCGCGCGATCAAGTTTTATCGACGTATGAGTGGGGTTTCTACTCAACACTAAGGTTTGATGAAGCTTTCTAAGATCTCATATACTCAAATCCGTTATTTGCAGCAATAGTAATGAGCGGTTGAATATTTTCCCTGAACCTGATTTTTAAAGTTTCACTGTTGAGGCTATTCAACGCATTCAAATCGGGCAGTATGGTGAGATAATCCTGCAGCAATTTGTTGTCAGGCGACAAACCGAATATAGTTTTCATCGCCATTTCCTGTACTTCAAAATAAGCATCAAAGTGTTTGTCCATAATAGGCAGCTTGTCAGATTTTGAAGAATTGAAACGTTTATCGGCAGGAATCAGATTCCAGATCAGGTCATGGGATACAAAGGCAAAGGGCACAAAGTGTTCAACGGCATATTGATTTAAATCTAGATGGGTGTTGGTATAGATACACTTAACAGGGCCGTTCTGATGAATTACAATATCCCAGAACTCTTTTCTTTGTTTTAGTAAACCACTTCTTTGTGGTCTTTTAAACAGTTTATTAGCAATATCAGGCACATTGGGATTATGCTTCTGCAAATAAATACATAAATGCCAGTAACAGAAAGCTTTCAGGATTCCACTATTTTCAGTAAGATAAGAAATCCATTTAGGGTGAATGATGACTTCATGATCGTTTACTGCGTAGAGGCAATCATTGCTGAAATCCTGAGATAGTTTATAGATTTCCTGCTTCGATCCTTTAATTCCACTGAACCAGGGACTCAGAAAACGATAAGGAACCTCCCCATCAAAATAGCGCAGGTGTTTGATGGTATCCGGGTAAGCAGTGGTGCTTAACGTTTCAATAATATGATCTTTCTTCGCATCAATAGCGATGTTTTCTACACTGAGGATATGTTTGATGGCTCTTTGCAACTGATCCTGTTTACCAAATGAAAGGTTGAAGTAGTTGATGGTGTACCAGGCATTAGCCACCATGCCGGCGAAAAGTCCTTGTTTGTCGATTTGATACTGTCCCTTTTCCACAGCTTCAAGAATGGACAGGAACCAGTAGAATTTATAAGTAGCTGAGGTATTGTTAAAGCAGGAGGATAAAAGTGAAATCGGAACGGTTTTATCTGCTGGCAGCTGGTTCATATCAACAAAGGATGGTCCCGAAGATAATCAAAGCTGATCGATTCTGATCTATTAAAATATCAGTTGGCTATAATTTGATAACGTACCGGTTCATTTGAACGGATAATAGGTGGTCACGCTACATCTAAATATCAAATCGCTCTTTCAAAACGCTCCCGTGACTTCTGCTGGAAGTCAGTTTGGTCTGACGGATATCGTTCATGATAAAATAGAAAGTACCATTAAAGCCTTTTCTTATTTCCTTGATTAAATCAGTATTGATAATTGTACCCCTGTTAATTTTGATAAATTGCTCCGGCAGTTTTTCTTCCAGCGCAGAGATGGTAAAGTCGGTCAGGTTCTTGTTCCCGTCAACCGTATGTAAGAAAACATACTTGTCTTCTGCCTCAATAAAAGCAAGATCCTGCAGTTTAACGAGCAGGATCTTGTCACCGATTTTAACGGTAAGGGTTTTAATGTCTTTTTTAATTTTCAGCTGACTCATCAGGAGTTCCAAAGGGATAGTGTAATTGGAATTCAATTCCAGTTTTTTGAGTTTATTCACCGCCTTTTCGAGTCGTTCTGTTTCAATGGGTTTTAACAGGTAATCGATTGATTCTTCTTCAAAAGCCTTAACGGCGTATTGGTCGTATGCTGTGGTAAAAATAACTTTAGGCGGTTTAGCTAACCTTGACAGCAATTCAAAGCCATTCATCACTGGCATTTCTATATCCAGGAAAACCAGGTCTGGCTTAAGGAGTTCAATTTGGTCCAAAGCTTCCTGTCCGTTACCGGCCTCGCCTATAATGCTGATATTTTCATGCACCGCAAGCAGCCGCTTTAAACGCTGGCGGGCCAGGGTTTCGTCATCTATGACGAGCGTATTCCATATTTTATCCATAGTTCAGCGGGATTTGAATTTTGATTTGTTTTATGGGATGATTGATGAGCTGAACTTCATATTGATTACCATAGAGTAAGCTGAGTTTATCATAGGTACTTTGCAGTCCGTAACCAATCTCCAGTTCGTCTGGAAAGGGAACTCCATTGTCAGCAATGCTGATTTCCACCTGGTCAGTTTTCTTTACTGTAATCGTCAGACCGGCATGATCGGTCACATCTTTCAAGCCGTGTTTCAAGGCATTCTCTACCAGGGGCTGAATCAGGAACCTGGGGATTTTCGCATATAACAATTCCTCATCCACCTCCACCTGAAAATTTATGCGGTCTTCAAATCTTACCTTTTCAATATCCAGGTAAGTGTTGACGATTTCTATTTCGTCTTTAACGGTTACCAGGTCCTCCTGGTTTTGATTGATGCTGTACCTGAATAATTTAGACAGCTTGAGCGTCATGCTTTCCGCTTTATCAGGATTTTCATGAATCAAACTGGCAATCGCGTTCAAAGAATTGTACAAAAAATGAGGGTTAATCTTAGATTGGAGTGCCGCTAATTCTGCCTGGGTTTTCATCTGGCTGAGCCGCATTAAATCGAGATCACGCTCCTGGATCTTGGCATTTAAGCCCCGCTTCTGGAAAAAATAGGCATAGATAATGGTGCAGCTGATGACTACGATAATGGAACTGAACCGCACATCTTCCCAATGCAAAAAATGATACTGCTCTTTAAATAACCAGGCCCGGAGCAGGTATATCAGTTCTATAGCGATAAACATTCCGATGAAGCCCGAAATATAATAGACCAGGATAAACAGCCAGCCATTTTGCTTCTTGAAAAGTAAATATTTTTGAGGAATATAAATGACGTTGGTGATGCAGAGGCTGATAATGATACTGTATAATAGCTGGAAATACATTCTTCTCCAACCTATCCATTGTCCTTTATAAGCGCTAATGAGCAGTGTAAGGAGTAAGCCAATGACTGTACCCAGCATCAGGTTATAAAAGTTGGCCTTAAGCCAGCTCGCATAGATGAACCTGATCCCTTTTTTTTCCTGATGCTGATTGCAGTTGGTAGACATAGCTGTTTAATTACATTGTGCCAATAAAGTTTTTGCTCTTTCTGCTCCCCATACCGGTGCAATTGTGCTGGCGGGTTTAAATATAGCAAATTTTGCTACTGCGTTCTCCAGGATCGGTTTAGCTTTGACTTTTCCGCCGCCAAAGGTTTCCGGTGTATAAAATGTGTTTTGACCGTTGATCAGATAGATACGCGGGTTCTCCGGGTTCAAGGCTTGTGCTTTTCCTAATGACGTTTTGGATGCACTCATAAATGATAACCTGGCCTGGGGATCGATACTCATCTTCATGTATTGGATATAACCTTTCAGGGCGTAGATCTCACTGTTTTCTGCGGATAGTGCATCGGCCTGGTTTATTTGCAGCAATGCCTTGTCATAATACTGATCTTGCAGGGACTTATCCTTACTGGTTAAACCTGCGATCAGGTTGGCGTAGGCTGCATAATAGGGAGGGAGCCACTCTTTGGTTTCTACCTGGGCAATGCGGTCAAAGTAATTTGAAGTTTTCAGAAAGTCGGCGGGCGACTCGGCTGTTTTCAGCATATCAAGGCCTTTTTTTACGCCTGTTTGAAATTTGTCATTGTTTGCCTGTGCAAAACTGTTGAAGCTGATCATAACAAGCAGCAGGATAAATGATGATGTTAAATTTTTCATGATTGTTTTTTTTATGGTTTTTAAAGGGTTTATGATTTTGGTATTTTATCTTACAAATGTGTTATCGCCTATAGTGATTAGAATTCCTACAATCAGGTTTCTTTTGGCAGCGGGAAGGATTGCTCTCCTGCTTAAACCGTCACTGCTATACTGGTAGCCGTAGACATTAGTAAAGCCGGTAACGTTGTTGGTATTGAGGTAAAGCACAGTGAACTGGTTGAAGAGCTGGGTGAGGTGACTGACGGTCAGACTCAAACTATTGTAATTCCTGGTCCGGTCTGCCAGATAAACCGGGTTATTAGGGTTAACATAAGGCCTGCCCGATGCGAAGGAATAAGTAGCACCAACCTGCGTTTGTATGCTCTCCATAAACTGTTTGTAGACTACAGCGGCAGTATGTTTAGCGGCGAAGGCGGGCGTAGCCAGGGCAGGAAAGTCCCGGAAGTTTCTTTTCGTATCTAGGAAGGAATAAGAAATATAATAATCGCCGTTTTTGATGGTTTTTTTATCTCTCCAGAACAACTCAAAACCACGTGCATAACCACTGCCGGAATTGCTGAGGTCATTAAGTATTTCTTTGGTGAGGTGGTTATAGTCCTTATAATAGCCTTCAATTCTGAAGTTCCGCTGTGCGGTATTGATTTCGTATTTGAGGATATAGTGATTGGCGATTTCAAAATCCAGGGCTTTCCTCACCAGGTATTCATCTTCCGGATTCTGGTAGAAGCGGCCGTAGGCGAAGGATAGCTGGGAGTTGCGGCCGGTTTTTAATCCCAGTGAGCTTCTTGGTGCAAGATTTGTTTTTTGGAGATAGGAGGAATATTCTGTTCTTGCACCTAGTCTCAGGACCAGTTTTTCGGTTAAAAAGAGGTCCGTTTCGGCAAATCCAGCGCTGAGCTGATCGGTATATGCCTGTTCCAATCCATTCAGGCTTTCCGTTCTGCCAGTATTAAAAGTTTCTGCACCAAATTTAAAGTTAGAAAGCTTGCCAAAATAATTGGTAAGTGTGATTTTGCCGTTAGACATGTGATCTGCTCTATGGTACTGATCCGCTGACTGTAATCCTGTATCTTCAGTTTGATCGTAGGCCAGGCCGGCATCCAGTTTCCAGCGACTGTTTAAATATGCTTTATAGGTGGAATTGATATATATGTTATGGTTGTTATTGCTGAAATAATTGGGTGCTAAAGGAGCGTTGATATTATCCCGCAACAGTGCGAGCCTGGACTCGCCATAGGTGGCGTAAATCTTAAACATTCCGGTTGCCGAGGTTTTGTGTTTATACTGCAGGCTGCCGCTGAATTGTTCAGGTACCTTTACGTAGTTATGCTGTTGTTTGATCAACTGATAAGTAGGGCCTAAGTTGTAATAGGCGCCGCCGATGGTGAGTGCGCTGTTTTTGAAGCGGATGTTTTGGTCGACCCCAATACCTACACTCAAGAGGGAGATTCCTGTGGTTGTTTTCTCCGGCAGATCAGTGGTTTCCAGTAGCAATGCTGAAGAAAGAGCCTGGCCATATTGTGCAGAATAACCACCTGCAGAAAACGAAGTTCCCTTGAATAAAAAGGCAGAAAGGCGACCTCGTGATGCCTGGTCTGGCACGGTTGCGTTAAACGGACTTTTGAGCAGCATCCCATCGAAATAGGTCTTGGTTTCAGCAGCCGAACCGCCGCGTACAAATAATCCGCTTTCAGAAAAAGAGGTCTGTGCACCGGGCAAAGTTTGCTGCGCCGCGAAAATATCTGCATTGGTTCCGGCGGTTGTGGCAATGTCCAGGGCCGATAGAACTGCACCCTTTTTTCCGTCGCCCGCAATAAAGTAACCCGCACTGATCGCGACAGTCTCCAGTAAATTGATGGATGGTTTGATGGTTAAATGGAGTGTTACATTGCGGTTATTAAGGTCTACCGTCACAGAATCCGTTTCATAATTCAATGCCGAAAACTGGATGGTCTTTAAACCGGTTTCTGAAGTTGAAAAAGTAAATTTGCCCAGACTGTCAGTAGAAGAACCATCGTAGGTATTTTTAAGGGCAATGTTTGCATTCATCACCGGTTTGCCTTTTGCAGAGGTCAGGATACCGGATATGTTGGTCTGCGCTTGTACAAGTGTGAAAAAACAGCTGAAGAAGAGGGTTAACTTTAAAATTTTCATATCCGGGCTACAATTGAATGATAGTCCGAAGATGAGGGATGATAGGGTAAAATAAATGTTAAAACCGACGAATGGCAGGATTAACAGGATGAGTTGTACATTGATCTGGATTTTATGGTTAAAGTGATAAATTATTTCTTATTTTTTAATAATCACTATAAAATGTATTTGAAATTTTCATATTGGACTGATATTTGATTCGTCTGGTTCATTTGAATTAAGAATTGATTGATATACAATATAATCGTTTCATATGAACATATCCTTAGAAAAAAGATCTGCATTGAAGAGAAAATAATATGGCATTTCTCTTTCTTTACGTCCAAACGTTCAAATACAACTAAATCTGATGAATAAAAAACAACCTCTTTACTTTGGCTTTGGTTACTTTATCGCTCCTTTTCTTTTATTTTGTGCCTTTATGATATTTGCTCCCTCTAGTCCATCAAAGGAAAATATTAAGTCATATCTATTCAATTCAAGAGAAATTGGGATTCGAAATCCAAGATCAGTTACTGATAATGAAGGTTCTTTTTCTCATCTGGTTCGTTATTATCTCAATTTCAGGAAAAATAGATACAAAAATTATGAGGTTATCTTTAGTGATAGTTTGAAAAAGTATTTTGTGCTGGAAAGCTATGAAGGGAATATGCCAAACTTATATAACTTCGATGATGTTGACCAATTAAAATGTTTTGTCAATAACGATGAATTCAACAGTAGCAAATATGGGTCTAAGGAAAATCCAATCCCGGTATTAGTGATTAACCAGAGCCTCGATACGATAGATAATGAAAGCAAAGTTCTATATGAGAAAAATGTAGTAGAATACCTTCGGTTTTATAAGGACAGGCAAAAATTTAATGAAGTAGCCTGTGCTGTTTGTCCATATTGATTTATCCAGCTGCTTTTAATACTATAGCTGCAGAATTGTATCGACTGGAATTACAGGATTATTGTATTGTTAATCAGCTGATCAATTTTTGATATAGTATTTAATGCAGCACGATTGATAGAGTGTTTTGGAGATTATAGTATGAACATAGTGCAATGCTAATTAAATGAAGAAAAAAAGTTCCTACTCATTCGGTTGCGGTTTATTTATTGCCCCTTTAATAATTGTTGCGCTACTCTGGCTATTTTCCCCTTCAAGCCCTAAAAAAGATGTGGTAACGCAATATATTAATGAGTCAAAAAATATAGAGTTAAAAATTGACACCACGTTTTTATATAGTGACAATGATTGGGTATCCAAAGTTGTAGGGAGTGAAGGAAAGAAGTTTGTATCATCAATAGCTTACTATTTCGATTTCAGAAAAAACAGATGGAAATATTATGCTCTTATTTATTCATCATCTTACAAGAAATATTTTGTTATTGAAAATTACAAAAGGGATTATGTGCAAATTGGTAGACTCAGAGGAAACAAGCAATTATTTGGTATGGTTAACTTGAAAGAACTTGCTGATAAGGCCTATGGAACGAAAGCAAACCCTGTTCCGGTTCTCTGGCTCACTGACTTTGCGTTATCGGAGCCAGTGCACTATGATTTTTACTTCAATAATGTGACTGACTATCTTAGATTTTTTAAAAATAGGCGGAAATATAACCAGGAGAACTGTGCTGTGTGTCCATATTGAAATTACTAGCTTCTTTAACCCGATTTTACAAGTATTAGTTTTTCTGCAGGCTCTGAATATACTGCCTGATCAAAGCAACCCCTTCATCATGGATGACTGTAGTCCCTATTTTTGGCATATGGTATTGCCCCATTGCGGCTGTCCTCTCCAGGATATTCTTTTTGTTGAACTGAATCCCGGTATGTTCATAATCGATACTATAATCCAGGTTTAATGTCGAGCTGCCTGCCATTCCTGAGGGTTGATGGCAATGCGCACAGTTGATGGCAAAATAGGCCCGGGCTCTTTTATCTACAGGCTGTGAAACATCGCGGTAATCAGGAAGGGTAGCAGGTTTGCCGGTATAATGATTGTTCAACATCCCTTTTTCCTCCAGGTATACAAGTTGATTTTGTGTTTTACCGTTTCTGGTCATGCTGATATTGAGGTTATTGAGTTTAGGGCCGACGGGAATGAGCTGATCGTCTGAACGATGGCAACTGCCACAGTCTCGTTGAGAGGGGATCTTGTAGGTGATTTTGCGGTGTTTTCCATCCTCACTGCTGAAGTCAACAGGTACATCGGCTCCATTCTCAATGAGTGCCGCGTCTTCCTGATTTGCGCTCCATTGGTAAGTCGCGGCATTCCAAATACCATTTTTTAAAATCAACAGGCGGGTCTCTATCAATCTCCTCTGATTTTTTTCTGCCTGAGTATAATAAAATGTTTTTGCAAGGAGTGTGCCCTCAGGAAATTCTGGCAAAGCATTGCCAGTCGCGCGGATCTGCTTTCCGGCAGGCAATTTAATTAATCTTTGTTTTTCGGCATAATCGGTAAAAAGGGGAGATGCCAGTTCATAAATTTCTACACCGGCAGCTGGTTTAAGTTGCGCCATATCTCCGTGGAAAAGGTTATAGTTGGAAAGCTTAGCGTGAAAGCTGATATTATTAGAGAGGGTTTTTTGCCCACCGCGATGAACCAATACAATATAAGCTATTACACCAGCAAAGAATAAGAAGAGTAGTATTTTACTTTTCATGCTACTGATCTCCCCTGACCTTTTGTTCTGCGATCTCTTTGAGGATATGTTTGTCTATGTAAAATGTGCCGAAGGGAATAATACAGGCGAGCAGTACCTTCCAGGTGGTCTCTTTAAATTTCCATTTTTCTTCTACACCAACACTGATGGTGAAAAATAGGAAGAGCAGAAAAAGGGCTCCATGTATGGGGCCTATACCCTTGACCAAGGCGGGGTCATTCCAATAATGTTTGAGTGGTACGGCAATAAAAATGAGTACCAGGAGCGAGATCCCCTCCAGGTAGCCGATCAGGCGCAGCCTGCCGACCTGTGTTTTAAAAAAGTAAGTCATAATGGTGATGGATTAAAGGTTTCTGAAATATGGTCGGCTAGCCAGGGGGGACCAGGGCCAGGGAATGGAAAGAAAAATAATCAGCAGTGCTAAGGAAAACCAGATAAGCATGGTTCTGAACTTATCTTTGCTTTCAGGACAACGTTTTGCTTTGGCTGAGCCTATGGTTATCAGTACAATCGCAAGGAGCATGCAGGATAAATGTATAATTCCAAAAAACAATGATTCGAGTCTAACATCATTTGCTGCCTGTCCTGAAAAAAAGGATTTTACTGTTAAGCTTTTGGTGTAAATCAGGATGCCCAGAACCAATTGTATGTGCGCAATGGTCGCCGTCCAATGGCGGATACTGTCGTGGTTTTTGCTGAACTGCCAGCTTTTGCTGTAACCCATAAAGGCGATAGAGATGGAGTAAATCAGGCTTGACAAGACAAACCATCTGAAAAGAGAATGAATGGGAAGGAGGAAGTCATACATGGTAATAAGATACTAGTTGGTATGTTTATGGTTAAATTTTTTTTATCTTAGGTTGTTCAAATAAATTTTAATTTCCTTTAGAAAACTGATATAGGAGGTTTTCCCGAATATTTTACCAATGTTTCTCACGCCATTATAGCCGGTAAGAAGGAATATCGCCACACGCTTGCAGTCTACATCTTTCCTAAGCTGACCTTCTTTTTGAGCATTGACAAGGGCAAGTTCCAGCTCCTTTTGCACGCGACTGACGAGTCTGCTCAATGAATTTTTGAAAGCTTCATTAACCGGAGCCATTTCTTCTATCAGATTCGCCACCGGACAGCCATATGCTACAATAAACACAGAATGATCAAAGAGAATGGAGTGCAGCATTTTGTAAATTCCCTCGGTAATATTAGCTGCGTTGGAGAGGGGCCGGGATAGGCCTTCAACAACACCGGGATAAAATATTTCATTGATGATGGCTAAACCCATCTCTTCTTTTGATTTGAAGTGGTAAAAGAAGGCGCCTTTAGTGACGTTGGTCGTCGCAATGATCTCATCGATACTGGTTGACTGATACCCGTTCTTATAGATCAGTTCAAGGGACTTAGTTAAAATGAGTTGTTTCGTTGCTGCTGCTTTTGACATAATGATAGTACAAACATACTGTTTAGTATGTTTCTCTCCAATTTGCTGAGTCAGAATCTTGTAAATTCTGAAGGTTTAGTAGGAAGTGGATGGTTTGCTCGATTTAAGACATGAGTCGGCAGATAGTAATTTCGTAATTAATTGAAGTCATAATTATGAGTTTGTGAGAAGAGTTTGTAAATGACTGCCATTGTTTTGTGACTTCAATAATTATTATGAAATGTAATCAAACTAATTATGGTAATTAAATGCTTATTGTGGGTAATATAGTGCTTGTTTGATATATTTATACTTCATAATTTAAGTCATTATTTATATGGGAAAATAATTGCATATATTGAATGTTATTAAGGTTTTAAATAAGTATACTAATTTCAATTGTGTAATTTGAATATGCTTTTTACTATATAATATTCTATATGTATTTCTTTGTGACTTTAATCTTTAATGGAGTTAATCATATTGTAGTTGCTCATTTTATTTTATAAAACTAATATACAATTAATTGTTTTTAATACTACGCTTATGAAGATAATCCAATCGTTGTGGACAAAACCAGCTCTAAATAATCATGAGTATGAAAATTCTCGTATGCATGGTGGTTGGATTAGTTATAAGTATTTTATAATGAGTAACTGCTTAAGTTGTTTGACTGCAAAACGGTATTATAATCAAGTTGAGCTATACACTGATCAGTATGGTTACAATCTGTTTATTGATCAGTTAAATTTGCCTTATACTTACGCTGATCAAAATTTAAACGATTTAGATAGTGAAGACAGTAGATTATGGGTTTTAGGGAAATTAAAAACGATAGAAATTCAACGTGAGCCGTTTATACACATGGATAACGATGTTTATCTATGGGAAAAGTTGAGCAATTCAAACAGCCCGGATTTTCTTATAGCTCAGAATTTACTTCCTGTACCATTGCCATATCAAAGGTCTCTCAAAGAAATACATGATAACTTTCAATTTGTTCCGAATTGTTTAAAAATGATGACTTCTTCTCACGATACCTTGGCTAATATTGGAGTGTTTGGTGGAAATAATCTTGAGTTTTTTAGAGATTATTGTCATACAGCCTTCGAACTTTTGGCCAAAAATCGCGATCAACTTAAGCTTATTAACGTCGGCATATTCAATCAAATATTAGACGAATATCTATTTATTTGTTTGGCGAGAGAAAAAGGTTTGGAGATAAAATACCAGATTGATGATAAGTTTGAACAGGATCCAATGCAGGCTGTTCTTAGGTTTAATTTAGTTCCTTTTATTGATAAATATATTCACTTAGTTGGTATAGCAAAAAAGAATAATTTGGCGTGCGAACAGTTAGAGTTGAGATTGAAGTATGAATTTCCGTCATATCATAAGAAAGTTTTAACCCACCTTAGAAACAGTAATCAGGAAATTTCGTACTCAATAACCCCCGAGAATATTTCGAATAAAGAAGTCTCGAAAGCATTTGATGTAGTGTATAATAGATCTCTTGAGGAGATTCTGAATATGCCAATAAGATTAAAAGAAGAGTTTAATATCACTGCTGAGACAACAGATGGAACTCAGCCATCGAAATTATTTCTCCAAAAAAATGACTCTAATGATGATATGCCGTTTTCGAGAGAATTATCTGGGATAAATGAAATTCTCCAACATTTTACATCACCAACAAGTATAAATGATTTGATCGAAGGATTAGATAAAGAAAGTGACGATTTCGAGTATCTTAAATTTAAATTAATTGACATCGTAAGTGAAAATGTTATCACTGAGAGTATACTAGAGTTTATATAAGAAGTAACAATTATTACGATTCATGTCTTTTCCCAACTATCATCAATTAGATCAAATGGATTGCGGTCCAACTTGTTTGCGCATAATAGCAAAATATTATGGTAAGAATTTTAGTTTGGAACGCTTACGTAATATTTCAGGAATTAATCGGGAGGGAGTTTCTTTATTGGGAATTAGCGAGGCTGCAGAAAAAATTGGATTTCGTACAATTGGGTTGAAGTTGGGTGTTAAGGAAATCGTAAAAATTGATCTGCCATGTGTATTACATTGGCGCAGTAATCATTTTGTTGTTTTATATAAAATATCAAAAAATTTAAACAAAAACAGACGTAAGTTTTATGTTTCCGATCCTGATAAAGGACTGGTTAAATATACTGAGTTAGAGTTTTCAAAGTTCTGGCTAAATAATTTTAATTACAGTAATGAAGATGGGATTGCTCTCGCTCTTTCACCAGGTCCAGAATTTTATGCTGAGCTTGAAGACGCCTCAAAAGGTATGGAATTGTCTTACCTATTTAGTTATCTTTTCAAATATAAGAAGCTTCTCATTCAATTGATTCTAAGTTTATGTGTAGGTAGTGTTTTACAATTAATCCTACCTTTTTTGACGCAATCAATTGTTGATGTCGGGATAAATACCCGTAGTATAAATTTTATCTATATAATATTGATCGCGCAAACCATGTTGCTGTTCGGAAGGATGAGTGTTGATTTTATCCGTTCGTGGATTCTTTTACATATCACTACTCGACTGAATATATCAATTTTAACTGATTTTTTAATTAAGTTAATGAAACTTCCTGTAAGTTTTTTCGATACAAAAATGACCGGGGATATTATGCAAAGAATGACTGATCAAAGTAGAATACAGAATTTCCTAACTGGTTCTTCACTGATTACAGTCTTTTCACTATCTAATCTATTAATTTTTGGATTTGTATTGGCGTATTACAACGCTACAGTTTTTATTATTTTTTTAGTGAGCACTGCGCTTTATATGTTATGGATCTTTGTTTTCTTAAGGAAAAGAAGGGAAATAGATTTTAGAAGATTTGACGTTGCTTCAGAAAATCAAAGCAGCATTGTTGAGTTAATTAATGGAATGCAAGAAATTAAATTAAATAATTGCGAACAGCAAAAACGTTGGGAGTGGGAACGTATACAAGCTACTTTATTCAAATTTAATGTGAAAAGTCTGGCATTAGGTCAATATCAGCAATTTGGAACTTTTTTCATTAACGAAGGAAAAAATATCTTGATAACATTTATCGTGGCAAAGTTAGTTATTGGTGGAGAATTAACATTGGGCGCAATGATGGCTATACAATACATCGTAGGGCAGTTAAATAGTCCAATTGAACAATTACTTGGGTTTTTACAGCAATTTCAAGATGCAAAAATTAGTTTGGAACGTTTAAATGAAATTCATAAACTGAAAGATGAGGAACCAGTATATGGGAAATTCATTCAAGAGTTGCCTTTTGAAAAACATATAACGTTGCAAGATATTAATTTCTCTTATCCTGGTGCTGGTAATGATTTGGTTTTGAGGAATATCAATTTGCATATACCTGAAGGCAAAACGACCGCCATAGTTGGGATGAGTGGAAGTGGGAAAACCACGATTTTAAAGCTGCTGTTAAGATTCTATGAGCCACAAAAGGGTGAAATTAAAATTGGCAATTCTCAGCTTAGCCAAATTGGTTATAGATATTGGAGAAGTAAATGTGGCATTGTTATGCAGGATGGTTTTATTTTTTCTGATACAATAGCAAAAAATATTGCTGTTGGCGACGAGTATCCAAACATGTCCAAATTATATAATGCAATAAAAGTAGCAAACATTCATGATTATATCAACGAATTACCGCAAGGGCTCGGCACAAAAATAGGTTCTTCTGGAAATGGTATCAGTCAAGGTCAGCGTCAGAGAATTTTGATAGCAAGAGCAGTTTACAAGAATCCTGACTTTATGTTTTTTGACGAGGCGACTAATTCCCTCGATGCAAATAACGAAAAAGTCATTATGGAAAATTTAATAAGTTTTTTTGAAGGACGTACTGTAGTTATTGTAGCACATAGATTAAGCACTGTGAGAAACGCTGACAATATTATTGTTCTTGACAAAGGCGGAATTATTGAACATGGTTCTCATCAGCAACTGGTTAATGCTAATGGCGCATATTTTAAACTAGTAAAAAATCAATTGGAATTAGGGAGTTAATATGGAAGATGAAATATCAAGAGGTGAATTTTTATTGAATAACACTGATCTAAATAGTGATGAAATTCAAGATATCATTACTGCTGTACCATCATGGATTCTTCAATGGGGAACAATAATATTATTTTCTATAATGTCCTTAATTGTTATTTCATCGGCATTTATAAAATATCCAGATATAGTAAAAACCGAATTGAAAATAAATTCACTAAACGCGCCTAAGGCAATATACGTTAAACAAAATGGTAAAATAGTCTCATTATTGGTAAAGGAGGGGGCTTTAGTTAAGCGCAATAGTTTGCTAGCATTTATTGAAAGTACAGCGAGTCATAAGGATGTTTTAGTAATGAACAATGAACTGATTAGGGTTAGTGAAATTTTAAATAAAGGGGAGGTGCCGAAGAATTTGTCTTTAAAAAATTGGAAATTAGGTGAGTTGCAGGGAGCGTACCAAAACTTTTACCAACAATATCTTCAGTATGTTTCAACCAAATCTGGTGGATATTATATAAATAAGAAAAAATACCTTCAGCGAGATCTGGCGGAAGTTCAGCTTCTGAGAAATCAGATTATTCTTCAAAAGAGAATAAAAGAACAGGAGTATCGCAATATCGAGCGGGAGTTTGATTCTTATATGAAATTGTACAAAAAAGGAGTAGTGTCTTTGAGTGAGTACAAACAACAAGAAAATAAATACTTATCAGGGAAATATCCACTACAACAAAATGATACTGAGCTTTTGAATAATAATAGCATTTATTTAGCTAAACAAAAAGAAATTTTGGACCTAAATCATACCATCGAGGATGAGAAAGCAAAATTCGTGCAATCACTTGATAATATGATAACAGAAACGGGTTCTTGGATAAGTAAATATATTATATCTGCGCCAATTGATGGAAGGGTGAGCTATGCTGGTGTCGTTCAGGAAAACCAAACTGTTAATCTAGGACAGGAGATATTTGTAATTAACCCTGATAACACAGATTTTTTTGGTGAATTACAAATTCCCCAATATAGTATGGGCAAAGTTCGAGTGGGTCAACGTACGCTTGTTAAAATGAGAAGTTTTCCGCATGAACAGTATGGTATGATTGAAGGAAGGATAAATTATATTTCTGACGTAGCGTTTAGGGACAGCATATTCATAGCTAAAATAACTTTCGAAAAATTTGATAAGAAAGTTGATGATCATCAAATAATCTTGAAAAATGGTATGCAGGCAGATGTTGACATTATTACACAGGATGCTACTATTCTTCAGCGTGTTAGTAGAAACTTTCTAAAAGTTTTAGATAATAAATAATAGAAATCTTAAAATAGTCAATTAAATGTGAAGCTGATGAAGTATGATTATCTGATTGTGGGTGCTGGATTTGCTGGTAGTGTTATGGCTGAGAGACTAGCTAATAAAGCTAATAAGAAAATATTAATTATTGAAAAAAGAGATCATGTAGGTGGTAATGCTTTCGATTATATAAATGACGATGGCATTCTTGTTCACAAGTATGGGCCACATATTTTTCACACAAATGAAAAGAAAGTTTTCGATTATCTTTCTCGATTTACTAAGTGGAGAAACTATGAGCACAAAGTTCTCTCTAGTATAAAAGGTCAATTGTATCCTATCCCAATAAACCTCACGACTGTTAATAAATTCTATAATATGGAGTTGACTAGCGGAGAGGCTGTGACATTTTTAGCTTCTAAAGCGCAAGAACGCACACATATAATTACGGCGGAAGACGTTGTACTGAATAGTGTTGGAAGGGAACTATATGAGGCATTTTTTAAAAATTATACAGCAAAACAGTGGGGCGTTGATCCTTCAGAACTTTGCGCATCAGTAACAGCTAGAATTCCGACACGTGTTAATAAAGATGATAGGTACTTTACAGATGTTTACCAATGTATGCCATTGCTAGGTTATGCAAAGATGTTTGAGAGTATGTTGAATCATAACAATATTCATCTTATGCTTAATACTAGTTATAAGGAGGTTGTTGACGATTTTGATTATCAAAAGATTATCTACACTGGTCCTATAGATCAATATTTTGACTACTCTTTAGGTAAGCTTCCATATCGATCTTTACAATTTAAGTTTGATACCGTTGATGCAGAAAAATTTCAGGAAACTGGTTCGATAAATTATCCAAATGAAAATGCCTATACTCGAATTACTGAATTCAAGCATCTTACAGGCCAAAAGCACTCTAAGACTTCAATTGTTTATGAATTCCCTGCTGCAGAAGGCGATCCCTACTATCCAATACCAACACCTGCTAATACTATTCTCTACAACAAATACAAAGCTATGGCATCGAAAGAGAAGGATGTTTGTTTTATTGGAAGGCTTGCGACATATAAATATTATAACATGGATCAAGTTGTAGCTCAGGCGCTTACTGCTTTCAATAAAATTTACACTGCACATAAATGATTATTATTGTTATTTTAATATATCTAAGGTTAATATAGTGCTATCATTTGGTAATATATAACTAGTTTATATGTATTTTAATAACTATATTGTATTTATATTATATTTAAGTTAAAGAATGTGTTTCCTAAACTACTTAAGCTAATGCTATGATAACTGTTTCTCAACCATTACCTAATGCTGTAAGTGTTATTTTATTATTGATAAAAAAATTAAAAATACAGGTCAGTTCTTTTACTATTAAAAAAGATTTGATTGATCACCCGGAATACCCAAATATGCTTGCATTGAGCGATTGCTTGACTTCTTGGAAAATTCCAAATGGGGCATTTCTCGTTGAAAAAGACATAAAAAAGATCGAAAGTTTGACTTTTCCTTTTATAGCACATATGAACGTTAATGGAGGAAAATATATAGTTGTTGATGCGATTTCTAATGGCTATATATTGTTCAGCAATGAAAAAGAAAGAAATGGTTCATTAACAGTTGATGATTTCCTTAAAACATGGGATGGGGTAATATTATATGCTGAGAAGGGAGAATTTAGTAGAGAAGTAAACTATACGCAGTCTCTAATTAAAGGTTTGATAATCAATATTAGTCCATTTTTTCTACCATGTGTTTTAATACTGATAATTATACTTCGATTAAGCTTGCTGGATATAACTCAAGCATTTTTGTTTTTGATCATAGTGAAAATTTTTGGACTTATATTAAGTGGATTTCTTTCAATGCATAGCATAAATTCTAATAACACATTTATTAATAAATTGTGTAGTCTGGGAAATAAAAGCGATTGCAATACAATATTAAAATCTAAAGCGGCAAAATTGACTAATTGGTTAACTTGGAGTGAAGTTGGATTGTTTTATTTTTCATCTTCTCTGTTACTTCTACTTGTTATCCCCTCAAGTTTAGAGCTCATGAGGTGGTATAATATTTTGTGTTTACCGTACACAATTTTTTCAATAGGATATCAATTAAAGGTGAAAAATTGGTGCACAGCGTGCTGTCTTGTGCAGCTAGTACTTTGGTTAGAGGCTTCAATATTTTATTTTGGAAATATTTTCTTTAAGTATTCTTTCTCATTCGAACTGTTACCTATCATAGGTTATATTCTCTTGCCCATTGCTACCTGGATATTTATAAAGCCTTACTTTATTAATGCATTTCAAGTTGAACCCTTAAAAGAACAACTCAAAAAATTTAAATACAGTAAAGAGTTGTTTAGTCAATTTATGAGGGCACAAAAAAAATATGCCCCTGTAGATAATATAAGGCCGATCATATTAGGTAATCCTGAAGCGGAAACCGTTATTACAGTAGTTAGTAATCCATTTTGTGATCCGTGTAGGATAACTCATCAGTTAATTGACCAGTGGGTAAATGAAAGAGATGACATTCAAATAAAACTCTTATTTGTTATCTCAGAAGATGATGACGATGAAGCAACTATGTTTGCTAAGCATATGAATGCATTACAGGCGCTTTACGGCAATGTGATTGTAATGCAAGCATTAAATGATTGGTATAATAGAAAAAGTAAAAAGTATGTCTTTTGGTCTGATAAGTATCCCGTAACCTTTAACAATGAAATAAATATTACTATGAAAAATCAGAAGGAATGGATGGATCGAGCTTCTATCGCTTATACCCCAACAATTTTGATTGACGGATACGAATTAGTGAGTCCTTATAAATTGGAAGATGTAAAATATTTAATATTGACCTAGGCGATGGACTGCATTTAATTTTAAAAAATGGATAGAATAAGATAAAGATAATACGCCTTACGTAATCCGGCGTGGTAGGATTACGAATTTAATTACAATTAATATCCAAAATTATGGAAAAATTAAGTTTGAAAACTCCTGTTAATACAATAGGACAGGTCTTGAAAAGAGATCAGATGAAAAAAATTCTAGGTGGCTATGGTGGTTTGTGTGATAGCTGGGCAACTAAACCGTCTCAGGTTTGCTATAATTGTTGTATTACCGTACATAGTCTACAGTACTGCGGGGATCAATGTTATAAATAGTAAAAATATATAAGAGGGGTAAATTACTCCTCTTATAATAACTACAAAAGTTAGATATGAAATATTTATATATATTAATAATCATATTTTTTTATCCTTTATCGATATTTTCACAAATTACCAAATTTACTGTAAGCGGAACTCTTAAGGATGTAAAACAAGCAAAATTTGCTTATTTATCTACACTTTCGCAGCGAATTCCTATTTCCAGTCCGAAAGTATTTATAGTAGCTCCGGTCATAAATGGCAAATTTGAGTTTGTGGGCACATTCGATCTTGAAGGAAAAGAATATCAGCATGCCTGTGTTTTTGTGAGTGACCGTGGTAATATTTCGAGGGAGGAATTGGAATCAAAATTCAGACAGCTGATTTGGCTTGTGGGCAGAGAAAACAATTTGCGGGGAATAATATTGGAAGATGTACAGCTGGAAGCGGATAGTCCAGATAAGATGTCAAACGCTGTAGTAGTTGGGGGAGGGATTTTAACTCAGCAGCTGGACGAAAGTAATGAAGCTTTTAAGATTAAGAACAGAAAAATGCTGGAGTTTGTGAAGAAATATCCGGATTCGCCTGTGAGTTTCGATGCCGTAAGTTCGATTAGTGAGCCTTCTCCAAAATACAAAAGGGAAAGGCTGAATGGAATTTGGGGTTCTCCCACAGAACTGTACAACTTATTATCAGAGAGGTTAAGGAATAGTAAAAAAGGACAAGAGTTAAAGCGTATGATTTTACAGGGTGATCTATAAGCCATGAAAAGATTATTACTCATAACTGTATTATTGACCAGCTTTTTTCGCCTATCGCCCCAGTCAATGAAATATGATAACGTCAGCTTAACTATTGATGTAAGCCATTTAAAAGAACTGCCAAGGCAAATCCTTATCGAAAAAACTAACCTTGGAATTACTGATGCTAAAATTGATACTTGTATCCTAACAGGCAAAATTTTCAGCTATCAATCTTCATTCTTAGAACCGGAGTTATTTAATGTGGCTTGTTACTGGCCTGGAGGGAAAGTTACCTCTTTAACATTCTGGGCTGTACCAATAAAATATGGCTTAGGTATAGATCAGGAATTAAAACCGATGCTCATCAGTAAAAATCATAGTGACTTTGTGGCAAAAGTTGAAGACATAGAACAAAAGGTGAGTAGTCAGCGAGAGCGGTTGGATAGTCTGCTGAAGACGGTAAGCTACGAAAATAAAAAAATAGCTGATGTGGAACATAGGCTCGATGAATTGCGTGACTCTATAGATCTTGAGATAGATGAAAATATATATAGAAAATATTATGATGCGAACTTATCCTCAGCGATAGGTCTGTATGCATTGTGCATGTACGCCAATCGGCCGTATGCAGATCAGCGGATAAAATCACAAACGAGAAGAATAAGGGAGCTGTTTAATCAGCTTCATCCTGATCTTAAAAAAATGCCATCTGCGGTAACTTTATATCAGAAACTAAACCTCGGTACGCAAATGGAGCCGGGTAAAAGGTTTGAGGATATATCCTTACCGGATACGGTTGGTAAAATGTTTAATATCAGCAGTTTTAAAGGAAAGTATGTGTTGGTTGATTTCTGGGCTAGCTGGTGCATGCCCTGCAGACAGGAAAATCCTGCATTACTCAAAGCTTACAGCAGGTTTAAAGATCTCGGTTTTCAGGTGTTGAGTATAACCTTGGATAAGAAAGCATCGAAGGATAAATGGTTACAGGCTATAAAAGAGGATCATGTATCGCTGTGGCCTCAACTGAGTGATTTTGATAATTTAGCTCAGGAGACTTATGGTATCCGGCTTATACCTGCAAATTATCTGCTCGATCCGCAGGGCGTAATTATTGCAAGGGACTTAAGAGCTGGGCAACTGGAGGAGACGTTAGGCAAGTATCTGAAAAGTGATAAAGTTTTACCTAAATAAAGAATAGCTCAGGAGAGTTTGGTATTTAGTTTGCAACCATTTGAGCGTATAGAATGGATCTTTATCTGCGGTAAAAACTAAAGGCCAGCATATTGTTTTGCTGGCCTTTAGTTTTTGTTTTAATAACCCGGATTCTGTTTCAGGTTACCATTCTTGGCAATCTCATCCTGCGGAATCGGAAATAAACTGCGGGTGGGATCTTTTGGTGAGTGGTTAAACCATTGTTTGGTGGAATACACCCCAAAGCGGATCAGGTCCTGACGACGGTGCGCTTCTGCTGCAAATTCCCATCCAAGCTCATCGAGGAAGCGGCCAAACTGGATGTCTGCACCACCGTTGACTGTGGATACCGTACCGTCCGGTGCCTGAAGCCCATATTGATAACTGCTTCCTTTCATTAAATCTGCACCAGTCACCGTAGCTTTAGCAGGATTGTTCCGGAACGCACGCTGTCTTACTTCTGTCACCAAAGTAGCAGCACCACCTGCATCGCCTGTTCTGAGCAGTGCTTCGGCTTTCATCATGAGCACATCGCCATAACGCAGGAAGGGGAAGTCGTTATCCATATCGCCCGTGGCATTTTGTTTGATCACGTATTTTCCGATTCTGAAACCAGCGTTACCCGGTGCGACAATACCATCTAAACCGCCCATCCCGGGTACTGAATTCACATAAGTGATCATGACCTGTCCGGTTGAAGGATTGGTTTGTGGTCCCTGGATCCAGGAATCTTTCAGCCGGCTGTCCTGCGGATCGTAGGTATTGATAAACTGAGGAACGGCGCAATTTCCGCCCCATGGCTGGGCTGTCATCTGGTAGACTGACTGACTCAATGGATCAAGTGTTTTCAGGTGAATCTGGTTGCCTTTACCATAAATCTGATCGTAGGGGATAGCGAAGATGATCTCTGAGGAGTTCTGGTTGGTATAAGTAAATACATCGGAGTAATTGACATCGAGACGGTATTTCTGGCTGGCAATAATGTCGTTACACTCCTGGATACATTTTTCGTATTCAGCCTGACCAACATATACGCCTGAATTTAGATATATTTTAGCGAGCAAAGCTTTCACACCCCATTTATTCAAGCGGCCATAAGTGCTTTTGGCATCTTCACTGAGCTCATTTACGACTTCATTCAGTTCCTTCACTACAAAGGCATAAACTTCTGCCCGGGTATTTTGTTTAGGCAGGGAAGTATCATTGGGGTCGATCTTCGTGATAATGGGTACATTGCCATGGTTATCCAGCAGCAGGTAATAACCGAAAGCCCGCACGGCGCGAAGCTCTGCAATGACTTTGGGTTTGATTTCACCCAGGCTAAGTGTACCTGCATCGATTTGGGAAAGAATGGTGTTGGTTTTGGTAATGGTCGCAAAAGCATTTTGCCAGGTATTATAAGGCTGCCATTCCTGGGTAGTCCAGTTATGCTGGTGCATCCGGCGGTAAGTACCGGCATCATCCCATCCATTTGGACGAACGGGGGTAATGATACAGTCGCCCGCTTCTTCTTGTAAGTCAAAATAGCCTTGCCAGCCACACATCACTGTTCTCAGCGAAGCATAAGTAGGGGCGATGATCGTCGGCAGGTCTTTCTCTGTCGGCGTAAATTTAGAAGGCAGGACTTCAGAATACACTTCTTCGTCCAGTTTGGTGCAGGAGCTGATGGCGCTTCCACATCCAAAGGCTGCAATGAGCAGATATACTATTTTTGATTTCATGATATGATCATTTAAAGCTTAAAATGAGGCATTAAGGCCAGCAGTGAAAGTTCTGGTAGTAGGGTAGGTATCCCTGTTTTCTATACCCGGGGCAAAACTATATTCCTCGTTATAGCTTACCGCTTCCGGATCGAGTCCTTTGTATTTGGTAATGGTATACAGGTTCAGCGCCGAAACATATACACGCAGGTTACTGACACCTTTGATCAGATTTTTAGAAAAAGTATAACCCAGGGTAACGTTGTCTATTTTTACGTAATCTCCTTTTTCTAAATACTCGCTCACATAAACCAGGTCATTGTTCAGTTTTTTTCCATATTTGGGTTCATATGCGGTTTTAAGTGCATTGTAGGCTTTGTTGACCGGATTTTCGTAATACATCCGCTGCATGTTGAGCACTTTGTGCCCAAAAGCTCCCCTGAAATTCATTTCAAAGTCGAAGTTTTTGATTTTGAAACTGTTGTTCCATCCTACAAGGTGTTTTGGAATACCATTGCCATAATACTGGCGGTCATTATCAGTTGCGTCAGAAATAGGGATGACCTGACCATCTTTGTTTTCTACCAGCCATTTCCCGTTATCATCTACACCTACACTTTTAAGCACATAAAACTGGCCTATCGGACCACCTACCTTTACCCTGTGTGTATAGGTCTGAATCGGTTCACCTGTACTTCCCCAATTGATATAGTCTATAGTAACATCGAATTTGTCGTTCGACAAATTAACCAGCTTGTTTTTATTTGTGGAGTAGGTGAAGCCTGTATTCCACTGAATGAGGTCGCTGTTAATGGCTTTAATATTCACCAATGCTTCAAAACCTGAGTTTTTCATGGTTCCGGCATTCATCAGCATACTGCTGATGAGATAAGGCGGAGTTGGAACCGCAAAGTCATAGAGCAGGTCGTTAACAGTCCTGGTATAATAATCTAATGAGCCCGTAACCCTGTTGTTGAAGAGTCCGAAATCTATCCCTGCATTGTATTCTGTTTTTCGCTCCCAGCGGAGGTCTGGATTAAAGTTTCTTTGCGGCACAAATCCTGGTACCCACTTTCCATCAATATATGCACCTTCTAAATAGTCATATTTATAGCTGGTCTGAGAATTGTAAGGATCGCTGGCAATTGTTCCTGTTACGCCATAACCTACTCTGAGTTTGAGGTCAGAAATGGCAGGGAGATGTTGCATGAAACTTTCTTTGCTCACGCGCCATCCGGCAGACAGGGCAGGGAAGGAGCCCCAGTGATAATTGGCGCCGAATTTTGAAGAGCCTTCTCTCCTTAAACTGGCCATCAGCATGTATTTCTCTTTCCAGTTATAGGTTAGTCTGCCGAAGAAACCTGCCAGCTGCCATTTGCTTTTATAGCTGGTCATTTCTGCTCTCCCTTCTTTCAATGCAGCGCCGGTTTCCAGTTTGTTATAGCTGTAAGCATCCGTAGGGAAATTGAAATTGTTGGCTTTAAATTCCTCATAGACCGCGTCTTGCCAGCTGTAGCCACCAAGGACGCTGAAATTATGGTCACCTATACTTTTACTGTAATTGGTAGTAAACTCTACGAGATTTTCTGTGTTTGCTTCGGTTTTACGCTCCGCCGTACCATTGAGTTGGGATTTGGTGGTATTAACGTGATTGAATGTAGTGCTGCTGCCGTAGAGGTTATTGGTTTGAATATTCGAAGCCAGTAACTTTATGCTCAGATCTTTGATTGGACGATAATCCAGACTTCCATTGATCCGGGTCTCTCTGAGCCTGGCGTCCCTGGTCTCTTCATTGATCCTGGACAAAGGATTATCATAAAAATAGACGTCCCGTTCCTGCCATTTACCCGCTTCATTATAAATCTTGTCTGTCGGATTCCTGATAATTGCCTGGCGGTAAGCATAGCCATTTGCTCCGCCCTGAGAAGAGGTAATGCTGCGGTTGATGATGGTAATGCTCGATTTCAGTTTGTCGTCAAACATAGAGTGGTTGAGGGCTGCGCGCACAGTTAAACGTTTTTGTCCGGTGCGTAAAAAGATCCCTTCCCAGTCCCTGTAATTCACAGAGCCGCTGAAGTTGGTGGTTGTGTTGCCCCCAAAAAGGCTCAGGTTGTGGTTCTGACTAACCGGATTTTGCAGGATCTGATCCAGCCAGTTGGTATCGCCACCTAAGTCCTGGTATTTTACGCCTTCACTGATGAGGCGACGATAATCCGTTGCGGTTAGCAGTTCTGGCTTATTGACGATCTTCTGGATGTTTACATAATTGGTATACTCAATAGTAGCTTTGGAACCTGTACTGTTTTTCCTGGTTGTGATCAGGATCACACCCCCGGTGGCCCTTGTACCGTAAATCGCTGCGGCCGATCCGTCTTTCAGTACATCCATGGATTCAATATCTTCCGGTGCCACCGTATTCAGTGAGCCCGGGATACCGTCAATTAAAACCAGCGGTTCTGATGTTCCTTTTATTGAGTTTAGTCCCCGGAGATTAATTTGCGTACCCCCGGTTGGATCTCCCGAAGGTGTGGTAATCCGCAACCCCGCTACTTTTCCCTGGATCAACTGGCCGGCATCTCTGACTGCGCCTTTGGTGAAATCTTTTGCCTTGACTGTAGCAATAGAACTGGTTACTTCTCCTCTTTTCTGCGTGCCGTAGCCAACTACAACAATTTCATTCAGTCCCTTGGATTCCGCCTGGAGGGGAATATTGATTTGCTGACGACCATTAACTGATACTTCCTGCGGAGTATAACCGATATAGCTCAAAACGATTACCGCATTTGCGGAGCTAAGCTTGAGGTTAAAGTTCCCATTGTTATCAGTCAAGGTGGCATTGCTGCTACCCTTTTCTTTGATGGAAACGCCAATCAGCGGCGTATTGTCGTTCGCATCACTGATTTTTCCTTTGACGGTCAGGTTGCTCTGGGCAGCAGCAACCTGGTAAATTAAACAGAGCATCAACAGGGCTAAATACCTCCTGATGGTGTAGCTAATAGGTTTTTTGGTAAAGTTCATATCATTGTTGATTAGGTTGAATATTTGGTAAATCTTTCCTGGCGGAATGATTTTTAAAGTTACCTGTGCCTAATACAATGTTTTATTCGGATTTTACCAGATATCAGCAGTTTTTTAGCTGGTTAAGGATTGATGGTGTTAAGGAAAATAAATATCAGTCTTCTTCGCAATGTTGTCTCAATTGTTTCGGACCCTGAGGCCAGATAAAAGCTGTGGTCTGCTTTTTCCAGCCCATACTTTTATAGAAATCATCAGCTCCGGGTGCTGCACTTAAATTGACGAAGTGATAATTGACCAGCTGATCGTTTAAGGTCTTAACCAGGTGTTTTCCTAATCCCTGGCCCTGATAATCCGGATCTACTACGATATCCGCCAGCATGGCGTAATACCGGCCGTCTCCGATGACTCTGCCAAAAGCAATAATTACTTCTTCATCATATACAAAAATAGTTGTGGTGCTTAACCTGAAAGCTTTTTCAATTTCTTCCGCTACTCTGTGTTTCCAGTTGATTTTTTGGAATAAGTGAAGTATATGTTTCCAGTCTACGCTTGATAAATCCGGATTGATTTGATGTTGATAGGTATGATTTTTTTCAGGAATGATCATAATGCTGTTTTTTTTCGCTTACAAAAAGCGAATAGCCCTTTATTGTTGAATAATCAGCGCAATTAACTAAAATTTTCTAAATTTTAGAATTATTTGATTTGTTATTTTACCAGCACAGGTCTCAATGCAGATTTTACCATTTAAGCGAAACATTATTAAGGTGCTTGTGTTCCTATAATATAGGACTAGAGCAACTAAATGTGATTACATTTCTGTGCTTTCTCCAGACATTTTTATCAAAAATATACGACAACTATGACCCAGGTAATCGACTTTAAGGACTTTAATTTTAAATTGTTAATCATTGAAGAGCTGATGTATACAAAAAAGCTTCTGCAGCCTGCATTTGATGTACATAAATTTGTGAAGTTGTATGATAAACGTAAGATTGACATTGATGAGGAAGGTTATGATCCTATCTCGGAAGTAATCGCTTACTTTAAAGACCTCGAAATAGATCAGTCCCTTGCAGCAGAAGTAACTGAACTTTATCAGGATGGAGGGAATGAAGTTTACATGCAGATTAGTCCGCTGTGGGATGGTGAAGATGAGATATATGATATCGCCTCTTTTGAAGACGTTGCGCATTTTCCAAATTTGAAAAAGATGACCTTGTTCAATTCAGATCCTAAAGTTTATGAAGAGCTGAGGGCCAAAGGAATAACGGCAAAGCCGTTATAAATTTATCGTTGTTTAATTTGCAAATTCTAAGCAAATTAAACAACTAATTGTTCTTCATCTGTTCATCTATGATCTTTTTAAAAGCCTCAATTTTATCATCAGCCCCGATCAGGCTCAGGAATTCCACATTCGATAAAAACAGAACTTTGTTTACTGTACCAGAGCCTCTCATTGCCTCAAGATAGGTCGTCTTTGCGAAACCACCAGTGGATGCAATAATGCCCAGTTCCGCAAGTCCGTTGGAGTTTTTCAGTTTCTCATTAAAAATGATGAAGTCATTTTTTCCAATTGTATAATCTGGCCTGTTTTTACATTCCAGCAAAATGTATTTCCCGAATTTATTTAAGAATGGATCCTTAATCTCATTTCTGATGATGATGTCCACCTCGTTCCGCGAAGAGTCAATCACTCTCTTCCTGATTTCCTTGTAGCCTAAAAAACCGAAGAGCAGACTGATAAACCTTTCAAAATGTGGTCCTTTCTTCAAAGGATCAATTTCATTTTTGACATCCGAATAATGCTGCAATAAACTGGCATTTAGTATAGAGGTATGCTGATCGATTTTTTGATAGTAACTGGTGATAATTGGTTTGATTAATGATGCGGTAGCTGAGGAATTAGTCTGCTTTGAGATGACGTCCAATACCTTTCCTGAGACTAGAATTGACTCAAACTGCTTAAAAAAATCTTCTCTATAGGGAGTGATCACAATGATGCTGGCGATTGGATTGATCTCAAAAATGCGTTTTGCCAGGGCTATTCCACTGAGTGCTGATTCTTCAATAGGGATATTGAGGATGGCTAACGTATAAAACCGATTCTCTATGGCATGCAGAATTTCTTCAGCACCGCGGTAAGATTCAAAGTGCTCATCTGGTAAAAGCTCAGCGAGTTGACTTTTAAGGCTCTTTGACTTTAATTTTTCATCGTTAATAATTAAAACGGTCTTTTCCATTATTGAATGCTGCGGTTGTTTAATTGCAATTATATTAATTTAAATTAATAATAATGATATTTAATTTATCTAATGTGTTTTTGTTGGCCTGAATAGCTGTTTAAACAGTAAGCCTTATTTCTTTATTACGATTATTATGGTGATATTGCATTTGCCAAATAATCCCTCTGCCTGGTTCAGGCAATCAGCTCTAAACCTATTTATCAATTGTGAGAAAGTTAACCGATCATAAATTCTGCTCTATTATTATACTGCTTTGCTGTGCTTTTCAACTGTTTACTATTCCTGCTATTGCAAATGTGGATAGCCTGGAACGGATACTAAACAACAGGCTTTCGAAAAGACAGGTTTTTGATCAGAAGAAAATCGCAGCCATTGAAAAAATCCGGACAGCACTAAAGGCAGATTACAACTCACTAAACCGGCGTTACGAGAATTATGATCGTTTATACAATGCGTATAAGTCGTATGTTCATGATTCGGCTTACGTATATTGCAAAAAACTAAATGCTACAGCGAGGTTATTGCATGACCAGAAAAAGATGAACCTTTCCAAAGTGAAAATGGGCTTTGTGTTGGTTTCTGCGGGCATGTTTAAGGAGGGACTGGATACATTGAAGTTGGTAAAGGTGGACGAGCTGAATGAAAAAGAGAAGTACACCTATCTGTTCCTTCAGGCCAGATGCCATTTTGATCTGGCAGATTATGACAGGATCAGCGATTATTATGCGCGTTATAATAACGTCGGACTAAATTATTGTGATTCCATCATTGGCCATACTGCACCGGAATCTTATGAACGCCTTTCTGCGGAAGGACTGAAATCTATCCGTAAAAGAGATTATCTGAAGGCGGTCAATGTATACGATAAGATCCTGAAGATCAAGCAATCTTACCAGGATAGCGCGATCAACCTGAGTTGCCTCAGTTTTAGCTATTTTGAGTTGGGCAAAAAGGAGCCCGGACTGGAGAACCTGATTAAAGCGGCAATTATTGACAATACACACTCGATCAAGGAAGGTGTGGCATTAACTAATCTGGCTAATTACCTGTATCAGCAGGGGGATATTAAAACGGCTTTTAGTTATATCAATTTTGCGATTGATGACGCAAATTTCTACGGTGCCCGCCATCGGGAAGCCCAAATCAGTACGATCATGCCGATTATACAGAGTGAAAAGGTGAATGGAATTGAAAAGCAGAAGACAATGCTGACGGTTTATGCATCTACGATCACCATTCTGGTGATCATTGTTTTTGTGTTTGCTTTTATTACGGTGCGGCAGCTGAAAAAACTGCGGATTGCGGACCGGGTTATTTTAGATAAAAACGCAGATCTGAACAGGGCAAATGATGCGCTTAAAACGGTCAATACAGCGCTGGATCGCTCAAACCGTTCATTGTCGCGTATCAATACGAAACTGGATGAAGCGAACCTGATCAAGGACGAGTATATCGGGAACTTTTTTACGATGCATTCGGATTATATCGAGAAGCTGGATAAGCTGAAACGTTCTATTGAGAAGAACATGAAAGAAAAAAGTTATGCCGATATCAGTTTGATCCTGAAAAGGCTGAACACGGATTTTGAAAGGGAAAACCTGTCTCATAGTTTTGACAGGGTGTTCCTAAACTTATTTCCAAATTTTGTTTATGATTTCAACGAGCTTTTCAGGCCGGATCACCGGATCGAATTGCCGGGGGAACAACTGCTGAATACAGAATTGCGGATCTTCGCGCTGATCCGCCTTGGGATAGATGAAAATGAGACTATTGCGCGGATACTGAACTATTCTGTAAACACAATTTATACGTACAAGACAAAGGTCAAAAACCGCTCTTTCATTGCTAATGATGAGTTTGAGGAAAAGATCATGCACATCAGGGCAGTGAAAGAGCAGGGGGATTAGTTTTTCAGGACCAGATAGGTATAGGGAGCAAGTTTGATTTTTTCATTGAGCTCAATGGCGACTCCGGTGAATGCATTGATCCATTTTGATTGTACTAGTTTTTTAGGAATTTCATAGCTGATTTCCCTATTTCTCAGGTTGGACAATACGAATACTTTTTTCTGGTCTTTTTCTTTGGTAAAGGCACAAATATCGGCCGAACTGTAACTTTGTACCTGGTTAACACGTAAAGCGGGCAGGCTGTTGCGGATAGCAAGGATCTTCTTGTACTCGGCAGTTTTGGCCGGATTGAGGCTCCAGTCTATTTTCTGACCGGTAAAAGGAAAAACGAGTTTGTAGGGAGTGCCTACTTCCTGACCGTTGTAGATCATGGGAATGCTGTTCATATAGGTGGCGACTACAAAAGCAGCCATAGCGCCTTTTGCACCACCAAACAAATCTTCTGGTGTGCCGTCTGATCCGTTTACGTCGTGATTGGTTGTATATCTTACAATCTGTTGCCCTTTGGAAGTGCCTTTATGATCGGTTCTATTCAATGTATCGATGGAGCGTACGGATCTGTTTTTAGCATAAATGTCTTTCAGGTGCTCAAAAAAGAGAAAGCCAAAATTATAGTCGAAACCTGCTTTATAGTGATCACTTCTTTTACCTTCTGCGAGTAAGAGTAGTTTATGATCAGGAATAGCGCGCAAGGCGCTTATAGCTTGTTTCCAGAAGTCGTAGGGCGGGCCATCTGCATAATCGCAGCGGAAACCATCAATGTTTGCAGTAGTCACCCAATACTTCATGGCGGTGATCATTTCAGCGCGCATAGCCATGTTTTTGAAATTGAGCTGGGCAACATCCAGCCAGGGCGTGCCCGGGGGACTAAGGATTTTACCGGTGCTGTCCTGCAGGTACCAGGATTTGTTTTTAATCCAGGTATGGTCATAAGAAGTATGGTTAGGTACCCAGTCGAGTATCACGGCCATTTTTTTGCTATGGATACTGTCTACCAGCAATTTCAGGTCGCTCAGATTTCCAAACTCTTCATTTACCGAAGTATAGTCTTTCACGCAGTAAGGAGAATTCACTGCATTGACTATCCCAACAGGATAAACAGGCATCAGGTAGATCACATTGATGCCAAGATTTTTAATAGAATCCAGTCGCGGTAAAATTCCTTTCAGGTTTCCTTCTTTGCTGAAGGTCCGGATATTAATCTGGTACAGGTTCACCTCGCTGCGTTCCGGCACATAAGATGGCTGTACTGACAGGGAAGGCTGCTGTGCTTTAACTGCGGGGATCGTATAACAATATAATAGCAGTGTAGCTAGGATGAACTGGGTTGTTTTCATACGGTATGGAATTGGTTATTGCTCCCAAAATACAATACCTCAGCAGCAATTAGGAACGGCGGAAAGACGGATATAGAAAATATATCGCTGATTGGCTATTAATGCGCTGTATATTAGTTTATTATGTCTGTATTCGGCTCTGCCAAATATAGACAGATAAAATACCCGGATCTGCTTGTAGATGCAGGACTTTATCGTTTTGGAATAAGTAAAATCTATATAAGCTGTTGCTGAATCATAGCTTAAGTGTTTGATAGTTAATAGTTTGTTTCAGGGGGTGGCTTAATATTTTTAATATTCATCATTCGTGACATTGCTTTTCGCTTAGATCCTCTCTTACTTTGAAGAGCCGGAGCGAATTGCCTCTGGTGAACGAAACAACCAAATATATTCTGAATATGAAAAAACTTTACCTGTACAAGTACGGTCTCTCTGTGCTGTTCATGCTCTTATCGATCACTGCATTTGCGCAAACGTATACGTTTAAAGGAAAAATAGTGGATGAGCACAATTTACCACTTCCTGGTGTAACGATCCGTGTGAAAGAAACGGCGCAGGCTGTCTTAACCAATCCTGATGGGAATTTTCAGTTGAGCACGACCGATAAAGGGCGGCTGACGATCACCATCACTTACGTGGGATACGATCCTATTGAAAAAACGATTACTTCAGGTCAGTCGCTCACCCTTGCCATGGTGCCAAACGCTCAGTCGTTGTCGGAACTGGTCGTAGTAGGTTACGGTACAGTTAAAAAAGCTGACCTGACTGGTGCCGTATCTACGATAGGCGCCAAAGACCTCAACCCGGGTGCGATTACCAACCCTTTACAGCAACTGGCGGGTAAAGCTGCGGGAGTGAACATTACGCAAACAGGTAGTGAACCGGGAACGTCACCAAGTGTGCGGATCAGGGGAATAACTTCGCTGATTGGTGGAAATGATCCGCTGGTAGTGGTTGACGGGGTGCAGGGAAATATGGATCTGCTGAATCAGGTTCCGCCTAGTGAAATTGAATCGGTAGATGTGCTGAAAGATGCATCTGCAACGGCAATTTATGGTTCACGTGGTGCACCGGGAGTGATTATCGTGACCACGAAGAAAAATAAAGCAGGGAAATCCAGTGTAGATTATACGGCCAATACTTCGGTAGATGTGCTGCCGAAAGGACTAAAGGTACTGGATGCACAACAATGGTGGGAGCAGGGGCAGTTGTATAATGTACCGGCTTCGGCAAATCATGGCTCGGGTACAGACTGGTATGATCTGCTCACACAGAGGGGTGTAACACAGAACCATACGGTAGCTTTTGGAGGCGGAGCGAATAGTTTTAACTACAGGGCTTCAGTTTCTGCGATTGCGCAGACGGGTACGGTAATCAATTCGAATTATAAAAACTATATCGGCAGGATTCAGGCAACGCAGAAAGCATTGGAAGATAAGTTGACGCTGACGATGAACCTGAATAATGGGATCACGAACACCAATTATAGTCCGACAGGAGTAGGTAGGGAAAGTTTCCGCTCCAACCTGATCACCAATAGTTATGTGACCAGACCCACCGACCCGGTATTGAATACGGATGGTACTTATTATTCCGATCCTAATGTGTTCCAGTACGTTAATCCCTATGCGGTGGCGAATACCGTAGCGAATGAAAACCATACCAATAGTTTGTTCGGAAGTCTCCGCGCCGACCTGCAGTTGTTCAAAGGTTTAAGCGCGGGCTGGTTTGGCAGCTGGCGAAAGGTGGATGTAAACTCCGGTTATTATCTGCCGGCAAGTTCAACGGTAGCTGCGGCAATTGATAACCAGGGGATCGCAAATATCAACAATAACCATACGGATGAAAAGCTGATGGACATCAGTCTGAATTACAAAGTGAATGCGGGCGACCATAGTCTGGATGCGGTAGCGGTTTATGAAACGCAGGGTCAGACTTACAATGGTAATTTTGCACAGGCGAAAGGGTTCATTAATGATATTGCCACTTACAATGCCTTGCAGTTAGGTGATCTATCGAAAGTTACACCGGGGGATATCTCTTCGTATAAAAACGACCGCGACCTGGTTTCCTTTTTAGGACGTGTGAATTATGCCTATAAAAACCGGTACCTGCTGACAGCAAGTTTCAGAAGGGATGGATCTTCAGTTTTTGGGGTAAACCATAAGTGGGGGAATTTCCCCTCTGCTTCAGTGGCCTGGAAGATTGATGAGGAACCTTTCATGAAAGGCCAGCAGATTTTCAGCGCGTTAAAGTTGCGCGGAGGTTTTGGGATTACAGGAAATCAGCAGGGATTAGTGCCGCAGAGCTCTTTGCAGCTAGTTGGCTATTCGGGAGTAACCTATTTTGCAGGATCACCGATTACGAATTTCGTGATCAGCCAGAATGCCAATCCGGATCTGCGATGGGAAACGCGGAAGCAGACCAATATAGGGCTCGATTTCGCTTTGCTGAATAGCAGGTTAAGGGGAACAATTGATGCATTTACTGCGACAACGGATAACTTATTATTCAATTATACCGTGCCTCAGCCACCTTATCCTTATCCGAATATTGTAGCAAATGTGGGTAGTTTATTGAATAAAGGACTGGAGTTCACGCTGAGTTATGATGTGATAAAAACGGAAAATATGGTATTGACGCTGGGTGGTAACGCTTCTTTGCTGAAAAACAAAGTCCTGAACCTGAGCGGCAGCATTAATGGTGTTCCCTTGAATACAAATTATGTGGCCTGGGGTGGAAACTCTTACCTGATAGAGGGTATGCCAATCGGAAGTTATAATATCCTCCAGCATTTAGGTAAAGATGCGGCAAATGCAGAGACGGTGGTGGATCAAAACGGCGATGGTCTGATTGATCAGGGCAGCCAGAGTCCGGACAGGATTTTGCAGGGCTCGGCGATTCCGAAATATACTTATGCATTTACACCGACGCTTGTTTATAAAAACTTTGATGCCTCGATGGTATGGAGAGGATCGGGAGGTAATAAAATCTATAACTCCATCCGTCCGTCCTTAAGTTATTTCGAAAACCTGGGTAAATCAAACGTGCTGGAAAGCGCTATTCCGCTGGGCTTGTATACTTCACAATATGGGTCTGACTTATGGCTCGAAAGCGGTTCTTTCTTAAGATGGGAAAACCTTTCCTTCGGTTATTCAGTAAAAACGGAAAAACTGAAATATGTGAGTTCGCTGCGTTTATCGCTGACAGGATCAAACCTGCTGCTGATCACAAAGTATTCGGGGATAGATCCGGAGTTGAATGTGAGCGGTGGCAACGGTTCAGGCGCTGATGGGGGAATTTATCCGAGAACAAGGACTTTTTCACTTGGTTTAAACGTGGTTTTTAAATAGTAATGCACATGAAAACGATTATAACAGGTATTTTAATCATTGGTCTGTCAACCTTAGGTTGCAAGAAGGTCAATGAAACAGTATACGATAAGTATGCGGCAGATGAATTCTACGGTACGGCGAAAGGAGCCGATGTGGCATTGGCAAATGTCTATTCTCAGGTTTCGGGAAACTGGGGCACTGGTTATGCCGGAGCAGATAACTGCTGGTACGACCTGAACTCCATGTCTTCGGATGAACAGGTAATTCCGCACAGGAATACGGGCGATTGGCAGCTGGACTTTGCACAGCTGTATAAAAGGGAGTGGCTGCCTACGATGGGGATCATTAATAATACCTGGAACTGGCTGTATAAATCAATCTATACGGCAAATTTAGCAGTAGATCAATTGCAGCAGTCGAACGCCGACCCTTCAAAGCTTGCAGAAGCAAAAGTATTGCGCGCTTTCTTTTATTATTTGCTCATGGATGATTTTGGATCAGTTCCATTTTATACCGATAATAACATCACAGTGGATAAAATACCCCAGGAGAGCAGGGCCAATATTTACAATTTTGTAGTAAAAGAACTGATAGAAAACGTAGATCAGCTGGCGGAAACTAAGGGTGGGGCTTATTACGGTAGGTTCAATAAATGGGCAGGTTATGCCTTATTGGCTAAAGTATATTTGAACGCCGAGGTTTATACGGGGACAGCTAAATGGGCGGAATGCCTGGTGGCTTGTAATAAAGTAACACAAGGTGGCTTTACCCTCCACCCGGGAGCAGCAAATGCAGCAAGTCCGCTTGGCTACCAATATTATGAATTGTTCGGCGACAGGTTGCCGGATGATGAAACCATCTTATCTATTTACGCTACAGCAAACATTGTTTCCCGGAATATTTATGCTTTGAGAAGTGTGAACGGGCCGAATGGTGTGGCTTTGTTTGGCTTCAGTGGCTGGAATGGAACGATTGTTCCACGGCCGTTTTACGACCGTTATGACAATAATGATATCAGAAAAAAGCAGTTTTTGGTGGGTGCTCAGCCTGGTGGTGTCACCTATACACTGGATGTAACATCGCTGGATAATCCCGGCGCTGGTCCGCAGGAAGGTGTCAGGGGCGTAAAATTTTTTCCTGTACCCCCACAGGATGGCAGCGGGGAGTCTAACGACTTTCCTATCTACCGTTACGCAGATATCCTGCTGATGCAGGCTGAATGTAATGTGCGTACAGGCAATGCCGCTGCGGCGAAACCCTTTATAGATCAGATCAGGCAAAGAGCAGGATTAGGAGCATTGACAACCAATCCTACGCTGGAAGATGTGTACAATGAGCGTGGTTTCGAGCTGAACTGGGAAGGTCACCGCAGACAGGACATGATCAGGTTCAACAAGTTTCTGCTGGCGCATGATTTTGCCCCGGCAGCACAGGCTTTCCGGTTGTTATTTCCAATCCCAACCAGCGCATTGAATGCGAATCCAGGTTTAAAACAAAATCCAGGCTACTAATGCAGAACATAATGAAGAATATAGGCTATTTATATATATGCTTTCTGGTCTTGCTCTCAACGGGCTGCAAGAAAGATAAAGAATTAACTGTGCTGCAGCCGATAGTTTTTGGCACATCACTGACGGTTAACCAGACGGCGGTAGTACTGTCGCGGGCAACAGACACGGCAACTGTAGTCAGCTTTTCCTGGCCGGCAGTAACTTATCCGATCAAGGCTTCGGTGACCTACACGATGCAGGTAGACCTTCCTGCAGATACAGTGGGTACGGCGGCCTGGGGGAAAGCGACCAGTGTTCCTATGGGGAACGATGTGCTAACTAAGTCCTTTTCAGGTAAGGACCTGAATGCGCTGGCCACCGCAATGGGAATAAGCAGCGGTTCGGCAGGTCACCTGGTTTTTAGGGTAAAGGCAGAGCAGGACCGGGCGACTTACACGAAGCCGGTATCTTTAACCGTGACACCTTATGTGGCACAGAGTGTTTATCCGCTATTGTATATTCCCGGCGACTTCCAGGGCTGGTCGCCCGCCACCGCTCCAACAGCTGCGGCCTTGCAGCCGAAAATTTACGAGGGTTACATCAACGTTCCTGCGGGAGGCACGAACTATTTCAAAATGACTACCGCAAGAGACTGGGATCATATCAATTATGGCGATGCCGGGGCAGGCAAGGTAACCAATGATGGTCTGGCCGGTGGAATGCTGGTCCCTGCTGCAGGGTATAATTTGGTTTCGGTGAACCTGAATACCAATACCTGGACAGCCATCAGAACCACCTGGTCTATTATTGGAGATGCTTCTCCCGGAGGCTGGACGACCGATACGCAGCTCAGCTATAACCCGGCAACACAGGTGTGGACAGTGACAGCCGATATGCTGGCTACCGGATCATTTAAATTCAGGGCAAACAATGCCTGGGAAATTGACTTTGGCGTAGATGCAGCGGGTAAACTGGCCTATGCAGACAGTCCGGTTTATGGTTATAATCCTGCGGTACAGAATATCACCGTGCCGGGCAATGGTAATTATACGATTACGCTGGACCTGCATGATCCTTCCAACTATAGCTACAAACTCACTAAAAATTAACTATTCCCGGCGATGTAAATGGTACATCGCCGGATAACTCCCTTCTGATGACTTATAGAACCAAACAAACGACGCTGAAGGTAGTACTGTTGTTGACGGTAACGCTCTTCACATTTTGTAAGAAAAATGACAGCGTTGTCACTACAGACAGTACTTACCCGCAATACGGTACACCATTTAACCATGTGCCGGATACCAAAGATGCTGTAATTTACCAGGTTAACCTGCGTGCTTTCAGTGAGGATGCCTCATTCAAAGGCGTTACCGCAAGAATGGATTCCATTAAAGCACTGGGAGTAAATGTGGTTTACCTGATGCCTGTTTATCCGGTAGGGGTGTTGAAATCTGCCGGGGGACTGGGGTCACCTTACGCAGTAAGAGATTATAAAGCAGTGAATCCCGAGTTCGGTACGCTGGAAGATTTAAGGACGCTGGTGAATGCGGCACATGCAAGAGATATGGCGGTAATGCTGGACTGGGTGGCTGGGCATACATCCTGGGATAATGCATGGATAAGTGATAAAAGCTGGTACAAGCGGGATGTAAATGGCAATATAGTCCCACCGGCAGGAACGAACTGGACCGATGTGGCCGCGCTGGATTACAATAAACAAGAGATGCGGCTGGCCATGATTGATGCCATGAAATACTGGGTGTTTCACGCGAATATTGATGGCTTTCGCTTTGATGCTGCAGATTTTGTTCCGCTTGATTTCTGGAAGCAATCCAATGATGCTTTGAAAGGAATAACTACCCACAAGCTGATGTTACTTGCAGAGGGGACACGTGCTGATCACTTCAAAGCCGGTTTCCAGATGGTATATGGTTTTGGCTATTATTATGCGCTGGAAAACAGGATTTTTGGCAATGGCAATTCTGCCACGCTGCTGCAGGAACTGAATACCAGTGAATATGCACCCGCCTTGCCGGGATCACAGGTGCTGAGGTATACGACCAATCACGACGTGTATCATACCGATGGCAGTCCGGTTAACTTATACGGCGGCAAAACCGGATCCATGTCTGCCTTCCTGGTTACTGCTTTCATGAAAGGCATCCCGATGATTTATAATGGGCAGGAGGTAGGGGTTACGAGAGGAATGGATTTCTTTTACCATACACCGATCGACTGGAGTACCAATCCGGATATGACGGCAGAGTACAAGAAAATCATTGGTTTCAGAAATAACAGTGAGGCGGTTAAAAGCGGTGATCTGGCAGTGTACAGCAGCGACAATGTAGCCGTGTTTACCAAATCGGCAGCTGCTCAGCAGGTTTTAGTGGTGGCCAGTCTGCGCGGCAATACAACTACTTATCCGGTTCCTGCAGCTTTGCAGGGGAGCTGGAAAAATGCATTTACCGGCGCTACGGTTACCCTGGGTAATCAGTTATACCTTCAGGCTTACCAGCATATGGTTTTGACTAAATAGCATATTACAGCGATTGATGAATAGATTTAAAGCGCTCAGATATGGAATGTCTGAGCGCAACTTAACATACCAAATGCAATTATCTGGTTCTTTTTATTGTCATCATTTTGTCTTGTTTAAAATTATTCTTAATAAATACCTTACCATTAAAGATCTTTTGTATGTTTGCGGTTTAAAATCATTCTAAATAGCAGATTAAAACAATATGACAAAAATGTACTTTAAGATCCTCGTGACTGCGGTGATGATGATACTGACGACTTCGGTATCTTTCGGCCAGTCGGGGACAGGAACAGTAAAAGGAACGGTAAGAACATCGGATGGTGTGGTAGCTGAATCGGTTGAACTGACCATAAACGGTGTTGCAAATGGCGCATCAGACCGAAATGGTGTGTACACGCTTAAAAATGTTCCTGCGGGAAATTACACGCTTACAGCAAAACTAGTTGGCCTGAAATCAGTTTCAAGAGAAGTCACTGTAACTGCAGGACAAACCTCCAGGGTTGACATTACGCTTCAGGCATCCAATCAACAGCTAAAAGAAGTAACAGTTAGCGGTGGCAAGAAAAACAAGTTCGCTGTAAAAGAGAGTGAATTTGTATCAAAAATGCCATTGAAAAATCTGGAAAATCCACAGGTTTATTCTGTGATTTCTAAAGAATTACTGACAGACCAGGTGATCACCAACTATGATGATGCGCTTAAAAATGCACCAGGTGTAGACAAATTATGGTCATCTACCGGTCGTGGTACTGATGGAGCAGGATATTTCTCGCTGAGAGGCTTTGCTGTGCAGCCTACGCTGGTAAATGGATTGCCGGGTTTAACGAACGGATCGCTTGACGTTTCTAACGTGGAGAGAATTGAAGTGATCAAAGGACCTTCAGGCACATTATTCGGCAGCAGCCTGACTTCTTACGGCGGCTTAATTAACACAGTAACCAAGCAGCCTTTTGATGCTGTGGCAACTGATGTAACTTATACTGGCGGCAGTTATGGATTAAACAGGATTACCGCAGATGTGAATACCCCCTTAGATTCGGCACATCGTGTATTATTCAGGGTCAATGCAGCTTATCATGATGAGAACAGCTTTCAGGATGCAGGATTTAAAAAAACAAGATTTTTTGCGCCATCTCTTTCCTACAAGCTGAATGAGAGAGTTTCATTCTTATTGAATGCACAGTTCCTGAGTTCAGAAGGTACAAATCCAACGATGTTATTTTTCAGCAGAAATGCACCTTTAAAAGTAAGCACATTGGAAGGTTTGGGCTATGATCCGAAAAAGTCATATACCAGTAATGCATTGAGCATTAAAAATCCCGTAAACAGTGTACAGGGACAGATGAATTATAAAATCTCGGAGCAGTGGAATTCACAGACGTTAATTTCCAGGGGTAGTGCGAAATCTGATGGTTTCTATTCTTATTTATATGAAGGTACGGTATACGATACTACTGTTGATCCTGCGGTTCCCGTTGTCGGAAATGGGATTTTCAGCAGATACCTTTCTGATATGAACTCTACTACGGAAACGACAGATATTCAGCAGAACTTTATGGGCGATTTTAACCTGGGTGGTATGCGCAACCGCATCATCGTAGGATTGGATTACCTGAACAGGACTTATATTGATAACAGCTCTAATTATGCCTTATTGGGTGCAGTTGATCCTAAAGGTAAAGATACCGGCATTTTAACACGTGAGGCAGCAGAAAAAGCTATTGCTGATCAGGGAGCAAGTTATAATGCTTCGAAAACTACGCAGGAAACTTACAGTGCCTACGTTTCGGACATCATTAATTTTACCCCGAAATTGTCTGGTATGGCAAGTTTAAGGATCGACCGTTTTCAAAACGGTGGACTGAACACTTTACCTGAAAACAGATTCGGACAAACTGCTTTGTCACCAAAATTTGGATTGGTTTACCAGGTGCTGCAGGATAAGTTATCTGTGTTTGGTAACTATATGAATGGTTTTACTAACCAGGCGCCGGTAACAATTGTGACCAACAACGTACCTTCAGTAATCACCTTCGAACCGGAACAGGCAAATCAGCTGGAAGGTGGAATAAAGGCTGACCTTTTTGATGGTAAATTAACAGGTTCATTGAGCTATTATGATATCAAAGTGTCTAATATTATATTAACACCTGATATCAATGTTTACACACAGGGAGGTGACCGTTATAGCAAAGGCTTTGAAGCTGAGCTGAATGCCAATCCTTTTCCTGGTTTTAACATTATTGCCGGGTACAGCAAAAATAAAAGTAAGCTGACCAATACGGGCAGTGATGCAGAAGGAAGAAGACCTAATGGTGCTGGTCCGGAAGATTTGATCAACGCATGGTTTAGCTACAAAATTCTGACAGGATCTGCAAAAGGTTTAGGTTTTGGTTTCGGCGGTAACTATGCTGGTGAAAACCTGATTGTAAATACCAACACCAGTGGTGTATTTACGCTTCCTTCCTACACAGTACTGAATGCATCAGTTTCTTATGCTACAGGTTCATTTACCTGCGGAATTAAACTGGATAACTTAACGAATAAAGAATATTATAAAGGTTGGACAACGCTGGAACCAATGAGACCACGTACAGGTTCTCTGATGGTGGGTTACCACTTTTAATTACCATTACTGCGGCTTTGATCCCGCATAAAAAAAGGGACCGTATCCGGATGGATGCGGTCCCTTTTTGTGGATGTCAATAGCTGTGATTATTTCATCCTAACGGGGGCTGGATAAATTAGAGTAAAAACAAAGGCGTGTCTACCGTGTTTATGTTTAAATTCTCTTATTAAAAATCAAATTCACTCCATGAGCATCATTATAGGTATTGATCAATTAAAGACAAATTCAAATGCAGAACAGCTGGAACAACTGGAAACAGCTGCGGGCATTCATAAATCACAGTCGAACATAGAATTTTCTATTTTAAAAGTAGAGGGCAATATTGTTCATTTGGAATCGGCACAGTCGGAAACACGTTCGGGCAAATATGCAACTGAGGCAGCCCTCCTGAAAAAAACACATGAAGTATTTGATAAATGGTTACCGGGCTATACGCTGCAGGTGAACACTTCACCCTACCTGGCATCACCAACCTCGGTAGTGAATCCGGCATGGTTAGATAAGAAAATGCTGGAAAAGGGCGTGAGGATTAAACAGATTGCGTTTGAAACAGGTGTGGACAGGGCGAGTGTTGCCGACTGGATTGCCGGGAAAAGAGGCATGAGCCAGATCGTAAAGGCGATGTTTTATTTTTATATGCAAAGTAAGTAGTGATCACAAATGCATCATTTTATAACAGCTTAAATTAATGGAGGCCAGACAACGATTAAGGGAATGGGTACAGAAAAAGCATAGTGGTCAGCTCATCAGACGTACTAAAGAACCTTATTTTAATCATTTGACAGCTGTGGCGGAAATGGCAGGGCCGGCGTTAACGCTAGGTTATGAAATTGGCCTTTGCCATGATTTACTGGAAGATACAGACACAAGGCAGGAAGAATTGATGGCAGCGTTGCTGGGTTTTGGTTATCCTGATGGGGAGGCGGAATTCATTACCAGTTGTGTGGTGGAACTGACCGATGTTTTTACTGCTAAGGCCTATCCGGAGCTTCGGAAAACGGAACGGAAAGATCGGGAAGCTGCACGTTTGATCAGGATGAGTTCAGCTGCGCAAACAGTTAAATATGCCGACCTGATTTATAATGTGAAATGGGTCTTGCAGTATGATCAGCAACATGCAGGGAAATACATGCGAAAAAAAGCCTTGTTGCTGGCTGAGATGACTGGCGGTAATGAAGAATTGCGGCAGCAGGCAATTAACTGCTTTTCTTAATGATATCTTTCAAAACCGTATCCATCTCATTGACGGCATCACAAATCATTCCGGAAAGTTCCTTTAATTCCTCAACGTCATTATCTGCCATCGCAATAAGCGCAGTTAAGCCGAGTGCTCTGGCAAGGGGTGCCCGGAGGCGGTGAGACTGCATCCAGGTGATTTCTGTCAGTTTCCTGTTTTGATCTTCGATCGCGTTGATATGACTGATCCTTTCACTGATGTCCTGCATGGAGCCAATAGACCGGATAGCTGTCCCGTTGGAATCATAAATAATGAAGGAGCGATCCAGTACATGTTTGTAAGTACCGTCGGCACACCTGAACCGGTATTCTACGACTTGGTTGGCTTGGTTATTTTGTATCAGACCTGCAAACTGTGCCTGCACCCGGACCAGGTCATCAGGATGTATATTGCTTTCCCGCCATTTAAAATCAAATCCCACATCACTGTGCCCGAAAATGCCTTTGATGCCTTTGTTCCACTGTATCATTCCGGATTCGATGTCCCAATCCCAGATCGCATCGCTGGTAGCTTTCGACACAATATTATAACGGTCTAAAAGCAACTGACGATCCTGCTCTGCCTTAACTTTATCTGTATGGTCGATTGCCAGTACGAGGCGCGCATTTCTGCCTTCAAAAGTGACCGAATTACCTTCTACTAGTACAACGATGATCTCTCCGTTTTTCTTGCGGTGTCTGACTGTACTCTGGCTATATTGTCCGATGGTCACTTTGGTGGCCATAATTCCATCCAATACGGTGATATCTTCCAGCATACGGATATCTTTGATAGTCATGCTCAGAAATTCTGCTCTTGAATAACCATAATGTTTAACCGCGGCCTCATTAACCTGAAGAAAGGCAAGTGATTCAAAATCATAAACCCATTGGGGAATAGGACTGAAATTGAAGAGATCTTCGTACTTTTTCTTTTCGAGCTCGAGTATATTTCGTGTTTTTATCCGTGCGGTGATGTCTTTGAAGTATACCGATAGACCTACACCCGAAGGGTAGGCAGAAACTTCTACCCAAATGTCCTGCGGTGCAAAATATTCTTCAAAGCGTACGGAAATGTTCTCCTCCAGTGCACGATGATATTCGGTATAAAATTTTAATGGAACTGCATCCGCGTAGATCTCCCATAAGTTTTTGCCCAGCACCTGATTCCTGGACATATTCAGTAGTTTCTCTGCTTCTTTATTCCAGTAAGTTACGATCCAGTTTTTATCTACTTCAAAAAAACCATCTGTAAAACTTTCCAGGATATGGGTTATACGCTGCTGATATTCAAACAATTGACGAGTGGAATCCAGTTGTGCATCTTTTTTAGCAGAAGTCTTAATTTTGCTCATAATACCCGTATCATATAAGATAATACGTTTAAGTTATGCATTTCAGATCAACATTCACGAATTATTAATATCTGCTTCAGAAAGATACTTCGAAATGGATGATTTAACAGACTAAATGACTTACTGTAATTACCAATTTGAAATTGGTCAGACTTATGGTTTTGGCTTGGTAATGGTGAAGCTGACAATCTCTGCAATCTTTTTATCTATCTCATGAATAGCCTTTTTAATCACCTTTAATTGAGGGTAAACTTTATCGTGTTCATCCATCTCGAGCAGGTTAAGTAAACCCTTAATGGTCGCAACGGGTCTGCGAAACTCGTGAGACTGCATATAGGCAATCTGGTCAAGTCTGGCCTGATGTTCAATTGCTGCCTGCTGCCGTTCCATTCTGTTGCTCACATTTGTGCAGTTAATGGAAATACCGATGATCTGCCCGCTGCTGTCTCTTGCCGGATTATAGGTAATCATGTACCATACCGAATGGTCCTGAAAATTGAGTAAGCGCTCGGTTGTAATCGTCTCCCCATTTAGTGCCCGCTGACAGTTTTCGGTAAAAGGCTTTAAGTGTGACTGATGTAAAAATTGTTCCGCATTTAATCCGAGTTGCAGATTTGCTTGATAAACACTATTATATGCGATCTGTGCGGCTTTATTATAAGCCGCTATCTTCATGTTTTTATCCAGCAGCAAATGGATTGTTGCAGTGCTTTCGAAAAACGACCTCATCTTTAATTCCCTTTTTTTCGACTCGAGGAACTGCATTTTCAGAAAATAGAGGTTGCTTTCAAATTCCAGTAACTGGATAATCTGACTGGCAAGATTTTCAAGCATATCTTTTTGAATCTGTGTCAGCTCGCCGGGTTTCTGATCAATCACACACAAACTACCCAGCCGGTAACCATCCTGAGTGGTCAGTGGCGCACCTGCATAAAAACGAATACCCGCATCTCTGGTAACTGCCGGATAGACCTTCAGGACAGGGTCCTGCAGCGCATCAGATACAATCATGACAGCATCACTTTCAAGTACATAGTGACAAAAAGATTCATTTCTTCCGGAGCTGACAACAAATGTATCTTCTTTTAAAATGTACTCCGTATCAGCGTCAATTAAGGTGATCAGCCCGGTTGGCATCCCGCATATGTCGGCCGCCAGCTGTGCAATTTGTCTGAACTCTTCCTGTTTATCGATTTTTATATTTAAAAAACGATTTACTGCTTCTAATCTGTTTAACTCTTTGAGAGGCATATTGTAAAGATCATTTAAGGTATTGGCAGGTTGGGTGTAATTCCTGGAGGGATCAGGAACATCGCATCAAACTTTTCCCCGAGTTCATGAGTAGTGTATTCCAGAAAAACGAACTCATTCACATTTTCGGGATAACCTTCCTGGCTGACTTTAGCCATAGCAGATTTTACTTGTTTCAGGGGCTTATGCAGTTCACTGGATATAATCCTTTCGATTTGAAGAAAGGCATGTTCTTGTTCGGTGACAGTTTTTCCATGGCGCATCGCCTGAGTGATGTCCGTTGCGGTATAAGAAACACCTACAATATTTCCTTCGGAATCGAAAGCGGGTTCGTAGGTTAGATGCCAGGATATATCACCCTCTGGCGAGGGAATCACACTTTCTGTTTTTACAATTTCATTTTGAAGTGCTTTGCCACAGTTTTGCAGAAATTCTTCAAGAAAGGAGGGCACAACATATTCATGGCACTCCATGCCTTCTGCCAAAGGAAGCTGATAATTATTGCGGAGGATATCCAGGAGCACTTTATTGAAAGAAAGAACACGCAGTTCTTTGTCAAGCAGCAGGTGAACAGAACTGGAACTGTCAAAAAAGGAGCGGAGTTTATCTTCTTCCTGAATGGAAGTTTCATATTCCAGTTTTAATAATTGCAGACTGGCATCAAATTCAATCAGCTGAATAACCTGTTTGCCTAAACGCTGCAGCATCTTCTCCTGAATATCAGTGAGGGTTCCCGGCTGCTGATCGAAGACACATAAGGTACCCATATTCTCATCGTCATGCGTGGTGAGCGGCGAACCGGCATAAAACCGGATATTGGGATCGTTGGTGACGAACGGGTTGTGCATTACACGCCCATCGGTTGAAGCATCATTGATAATTAATACATCCTTTTGCGCGATTGTATATTGACAAAACGTGTCTTTAAAGGGGACTTCTTTGATCTGGGTACCGAAACTGAACATAATGTGCTGAAACTCCCGGTCCATGAAGGTGATCATCGCTATGGAGGAATTACATATCCTGGCGGCAAGTTCCACAATCTGCTGTAGTTCTTTTTCCTTACTGATATTCAGGTCCAAAAACCGGCGTACGGTATGTAATCTTTTTTCTTCCCTTTCCGGCATAACCTTTTTAATTATCATCTGTCATCAAACCTGGTACTGATCAGGGTTAATCTCCAATCTTAAGTTGAGTGTATATAATGAACTCACATACGTAATTGAAGGCTATTGAGTTTATGGAAATATTAATTTTTTTTACAGCACAGTTTAGGTACGGGGACTTAATTATTTACCGGTCTCTAAATGAGGGGCATCCACAGGTTTTGACTCCGGAGATCCTTTCTGGCGCAGGTAAATGGTGAAAAATACGATGGAGGCGACGGATAGAAATTCACTTTGCCAATTCTGAAAGGTCTCAAACCAGAACTCCGGTTCGCCAAGATAATCCATTACGCTGGCTGTGGGCAGATGTTTAGCCAATTGCTCCACATTATGGTTTTGCCAACTGCCATACAAATGCAAAGCCCAGCTGGTAAAAAATAGAACGGCAAAACAAATGGACAAGGAATTGCTGTAAATTTTAAGGATCCAGCCGCCTTTTCTGACAGCCCATGGTGCCTCAGGCGAAGCCTTAGGTGTTCTGTCTACCTCTTCCGGTTCATCCAGTTTCTTGGATTCTGCCGATCCTATTTGTCGCAGGGAAACAGTTAACATCACATAGAGCGCCATCTGGAGAAATTCGCTTTCAAAGTTTTCAAAGGTTGCAGAAATGAAATGACCGCTTCGGAGATAAGTGCCGAGACCGATTTCCTGCGCATGATTCTCTTTCAGATCCTGATTATGCTGCTTCCAGCCGGTTAATCCCTGGGCGGCAAGCGTGATGATAAATAAACTGAGAAAGACGATGGTTAGCCCATTCCGATAGAAATAACTGTGTTTTGGAGATTTTGCGTTCATAGTCATAATGTTGAGGCTAAATGTTGAATTCATCAACAAAGTAGTCCTGTTATTGTTGTGCTTATAAATAATTATAGCATGAATTTCAAATTTTATCTTTTCTCCATCTTAACGACTATTCCCGCATTCTTTTCCACACTGCAAGCGCAGACGACCAGTAAAACATCATTTAACCTTTTTCATCCGGTTCCGGCTCAGTATATGAGAGATATGGAAACAGACAGGCCAGATGTAACCGAATCTCCCTACACAGTGGATGCGGGGCATATACAGTATGAGACTGACTTTATGCGGCATGAACGGGAGAAAGGCGAAATGGGCGAACAGCATACCAATTTTTTTAACAAGGGGAATCTGAAAGTGGGTTTAACCAGTTCCACTGCTTTGCAGTTCGGTTTTGAAACATTTGTTTGGCAGAAGGAAACCGCTGAAGATGGCGAAGTGACGAAAGGACACGGAATAGGGGATATCACCTTCAGGATCAAGCAAAATATCCTGGGTAATAATGGCGGGAATTTTATCCTGGCAGTTCTTCCTTATGTTAAAATTCCTACCGCAAAATATACTGATGAAAGTAAATATGAAGGGGGGATTATTGTTCCGATGATGGTAAAACTACCCGGGGAATGGAGATTAGCCGGACAAGTAGAGGCGGACAGGTTATATGACAGCGATGCCCATGCCATGCATACATCATTATTACAGTCGCTCACCATCAGTCATGAGCTAGTCAAAAATCTGGACGGCATCGCAGAGACTTATTATACTTATGATTTCAATGCGCATCACTGGAGTAATTTTCTGAATGCCTCAGCACAACTGAAAATATCAACCAACTTTGCTTTGGATGCGGGATTGAACTATGGCTTGCAGACAGATGCGATGAAAACTTATTTTATGGGCACTTCCTTTAGGTTTTAGGTTAACCAGTGATAGCTATTGCATGTTGACCTGGCTGGATGCTGATTTCAGCTGCAGCTGACGTTAAGGTTTCATAAATTAACGATATGAAGTGAGTGACTGTTCCTTTGTTTTGTTGTTAAACAACTGTATTTCAGTTCATTGATATTTTGGTGTGTAGATTGAATTGTATTGAAGGTACATCATAAATCATTATTATGGCAATCAATACACAACAGGCAGCCCGGGTTGCACAACAAAGTAATATTTACAGTCTCGATGCGATTATTGCAGGTACAGGCATTGGTGTTTGGGCTTTAGATCTTGATACCTTACAGTTTAAGGTATGTCCGACTTTTAAAAGCCTGTTGGGACTGCCTCACAGAAATGCATACAATTTCGCTGATTTGCTGCGTACAATTGCGTTCTCCTGCCGTAAAAAGGTAATTCAGGAGATTAAAAACCTATGCAGTTCCGGAGCAAAGATGGCGATAGAATTTATGGTTGCTGGTGAGCAGGCGATGGATGGCAGATGGTTCAAAATCACAGGGAAATCTTATGCACAATACGATGATCAGCAGGGCATGTACATGGGTATTTTAACAGATGTTACTGAAGAAAAAATGAAGGAAATTTGGAATAATGACCGGCTTGCTTTACTGAGTCACGAGCTGAAAGGACCGCTGAGTACGATCAGGCTGTACCTGCAAAGGGCCGGTAAGATTTCCAATGATAGGAACGTTGGTGATATAGCCATTTTTATGGATAAGGCAGATGAGCAGGTATCTGCAATGTCTTTGCTGATGGATGATTTCCTTTCTTATTCAACCATTGACAATACCAGAATGACCCTGTGCTATGAATGGTTTGATATGAACCTGCTTGTCAGCAATATTGCTGGCGAGATGCAGTTGAAATATCCCGGCTATACCTTCGTCATTGATGTCCCTTCACAGCATATCAGGGCAGACAAACGCAAAATCACACAGGTGATTTTAAATTACCTGACAAATGCAGTTAAATATTCGCCCGCAGGCAGTGGTATCAAAGTAAATTGCTGTGTGGAAGGCGGGGAGCTAAAAATGATGGTGAAGGATAAGGGAATTGGCATTAATCCTGACTACCATCAGAAAGTTTTTGACCGTTATTACCGCACTCCGGGTACCAGAGCTGAAGGTTTTGGACTTGGACTTTACCTTGTAAAAGAAATCATTAACCAGCATGGCGGAAACGTCTGGGTAGAAAGTACCCTGCACAAAGGTTCCAGTTTTTATTTTTCTCTTCCGGTGACCGTAAGCCAATAGTGTTTACCGGGTAAGCTGACAATCATAAAAGAGCGGGTTCAGCGATTATCCGGGCCTGGCTGCTGTTAAAATGTAATATTTTGATTAATTTGCCGCCCAATGTGGAATAGATTGATCATCGCCTTCCTGCTGTCTGTCACCTGCCCGGCTATTGCCCAGACATCTGTGGACCTGATGGATTTTAAAAACACCTTGCCTGATCTTTTGAGTACTTACACCCATGCGGGGAATGATATCTCAAAGGTAAAAACTGCGCTTGCCATTAGTAATTTCTACCTGAACAACAAAAGTTATTCCACATCCGCTATCGACTCTTCATTTAATTATGCTGCGGCAGGGGGGAACCTGGCCCAGAAAATCGGTTATCAAAAAGGGGTGGAAGATGCCGAAGTACTGAAGGGCAGTACGCTGATCGCGCAAAAGAGATTCGGTGATTTCCAAAGAATGGCGGGGATCACTCAGGGCAGTTTGTATTGCCGGCTTCAGTTGCTGATCGGTCGTCATTATCTGGAAATCGAGGGAGAGGAAAAGGCTGATCTTGATCTGGCAGATACGTTTTTCAGCACAGCGCAGCGTTTTGCCCATCGGCATCAGATGCCAATGCTTGCGCTAACCAGCCGTATCTACCGTTATACGGTGATGCTGGAAAGGGGCGTGGATAGTACTGCATGTAACAGTGAATTCCGTAAAATCAGTGCCATTTGCAAAGCTTATAAAACTCCGGCGCTTGATGCGAAAGTCTGGAAAATCCGTGCGGCCTATAAGATGGATGTGAATGCGCAGCTTGCTGCTACTTATTATGAAGAAGCCGCAAGATTAGCTCAGCTTGCGAAAGACCAGCGCATGGCTATTGATTGCTTCAGGGAAATTGCTGACATCAACTTTCGTTCGGGTAAACTGGACCTGGCAGAACAGCAATTGAAGGAAGTGTTGAAACTGTATAGCTCGCTGGGCTACAAGAATTTACAGTTGCCCAATGAGATGCTGTCTGCAGTTCAAAATGCCCGTGGTAACCTGGAAATTGCGGTACGTTATGCTTTAACAGCGATGACTTTTGCAGATGCCTCGGGTACAGACCTGCATATGAATTATCTGCAATACAGATTGGGTGACCTGTGCCAGAAACTGGGACAGCGTAAAGAAACTATTTACTGGTACCAGCGCGCTATTGAGTCGACCATCAATACAGAACACCGCTTTCCTTACCTGGTATTCAGACAGCAGGCGATAGAGTTGATCGCTGAGGGGAAGGCAAAGCTGGTATTAAACAAACTGGCTGCGGCAATAAAAACCTATCCGCCACCTCCTACGTCATCTATTTTTATCACCATGCTGAAAGGCGACTGTTATGCCGCATTGAATCAGCCGGCTGTTGCAGAACAGTATTATGAACAGGTGATTAAAGGGTTTAAGACATGGGAGGCTAATGTGTCCTACTATTACTGGGCTTACAAGAACGTCGCCGCATTTTATATCACACAGAAAAATTATGTGAAAGCAGATCAGTTCCTGAAGAAGATCTTTTCAGCCGAAAAAAATATGGTGCCTGTAACAGATATGGCCGAGGTTCATCACCTTAAATTTAAAGTGGATTCGGCCAATGGCCACTACGTTGATGCGATCCGGCATTTTCAGACGGCCAAATCAATTACCGATTCCATTTTTAACCAGGTTAAAGTTAGACAGTCGGAACAGCTGCAGCTGCAGTACCAAACTTCACAGCGGGAGAAAGAGAACCTGACTTTAAGGAATAGGAATATGATCCAGCACAGTGAGCTGGAAAAAGAAGAGCTGAAAGGAAGATTGATCACCACAGGTTTGCTGGGGGCAGTGCTGGTGATCTGCCTGCTGGTTTATTTGTATCTCGCCAAACAAAAGAGCCATAAAAACCTGTCCAGACAGCAGGATGAAATCAATGAACAGAATCAGGAACTGAATGAACTGGTGAATGAAAAAGAATGGCTGATAAAAGAAATACACCACAGGGTGAAAAACAACCTGCAGATTATTTCAAGTTTGCTGAATGCCCAGTCTTCTTACCTGCATAATCCGGAGGCTAAAACTGCAATCAGGGACAGTCAGAACCGGATGCAGGCCATATCTATTGTCCACCATAAACTTTACCAGTCAGATGACCTGGCGACGGTAAATCTGAAACCTTATATAGAGGAACTCGCGCACAGTATTTGCAGCTCCTTTGATATTGAACAGCAAGTAAAATTTGTTTTCGACGTTACTTCTGCGCGTTTAACTACGGCCGATACTGTACCCTTAGGATTAATTTTAAATGAAGCGATTACCAATAGCGTTAAATATGCATTCAATAAAAATGGAGATTGCATGATTCATATTTCACTGTATGAAATTGAAGGAGGAGAATATCAGTTAAAGATCAGCGACAATGGAAAAGGTCTGCCAGCCGATTTCGATATTCACTCTTGTCCCTCTTTAGGAATGAAGCTGATGGTTGGCCTTACAGACCAGTTATCGGGGAAATTTGATATCCGCTCTCAAAATGGTACAGTCATCACTATTACTTTTCCTCCGGCACCGCTCAGTATACTGGGGAAATATTAGGGCTTGCTGAGCGTTAAATTTGTCATGTCTTTTAAAGAAGTATTGTTGTTTGATTTGTCTTTTAAATTTAGATATTTATCAATATTATTTATTTGAACCAAAATTTGAGCTATGAACAAAAGAGAATATACGCTGAATGAGTTAATCCTTGAATCGGCTGAAGATCCGAACGAAAATGATTTCTTTGAACTGGAAAAACCAGCGATGCTGGAGATCAATCTTAAAGGGCAGAAAATAATGGCCAAAGCAGGCTCTATGGTTGCTTATACTGGTCATATTGATTTTAAGAGAGAAGGAATGTTAAGTAAAGGACTGGGCGGATTATTGAAAAAAGCCATCTCTGGTGAAGGCACTTCTCTAATGTACGCTACCGGCTCAGGGAAACTGTATCTTGCCGATGAGGGGAAAAAGGTGAAGATCATCAAGTTGCAAAATGAATCCATCTTTGTCAATGGAAACGATGTGCTGGCGCTTGAAGAAAGTATAACGAATGAGATCAAAATGCTGAAAAGCGTGGCGGGAATGATGTCGGGCGGCTTGTTTCAGGTGAAACTTTCCGGTTCAGGATATATCGCAATTACGACTCATGGAGAGCCTATCCTCCTGAGAGTGAGCCCGGGGCAGCCTATATTTACAGATCCTAATGCAACAGTGGCCTGGTCAGAAAACCTGTCGCCTAAAATAAAAACTAACCTGACTTTCGGTTCTTTCATTGGCAGGGGCAGTGGTGAATCTTTCCAGCTTGAATTTGGCGGAGAGGGATGGGTACTGGTGCAGCCTTATGAAGAAGTTAAATATGATCAAAAGTCATAATCCGCTATAAAGAAGAGTAGGATCAGCTTCGTGGCACCATTTTTAGGTATATAAAGTATGACAGCTATAAACAACATACAACCCTTAAGTCCGGAAGCCGTATTTGATCTTCTAAAGGTAGAATTCTCTGAATATGTGAACCAGGCACTTGGGTCTAACTTAAGTGTAGAATATGCACACGTTGCAGATATCGTTAATATTTCTTTTCCTGAAGTGATCGAAGGAACTGTTTTTACGCTGACAGTTTCAGATGATGAGATCCAGGTTTCGAAAAATGAGACTGAAGGAGATTACAATACTGATCTGTTAGAGCAGCATTTGAATGAATTCCTGACCATTAAAGCAGGATAGTAATTTGTTTAATGGGGGCTAATCAGTCTCCATTAAACAAATTCAAATTTAATACCCAGTTTCTTAATCTTTGAGTTGAGTGTGGTAGAGGGGAGGTTTAATACTTCTGCTGCTCCGCCGGGACCAAATATTTTTCCTTTGCATAGTTTCAGGATGCTTAGAATATGGTCGCGCTCCATTTCTTCCATCGTTTTTATTCTTGAAGGCTCAGCCTTTGGAGATGGATTGCTGGTCGTATTTGCCGGCAGCGTAATATCCTGTATTTCCGGACTTGCGGACATTAACATACTTCGCTCTATAAGATGTTCGAGCTCCCTGATATTTCCGGGCCAGTCGTACGCTAATAAAGTTTCCATCGCACGTACAGAAATTCCTGAGATCGTTTTATAAGCGTTTTTGTTGTATTTCTCCAGAAAATGGTTAACCAGCGCAGGGATGTCTTCCTTCCTGTCACGCAATGGCGGCAGTTCAATGGGGAAAACATTCAGACGATAATATAAATCCAGTCTTAACCTGCCCTCAGACACTTCTTTCTCCAGATTTCTGTTGGTAGCAGCAATAATCCTGACGTTGATTTTTTTTGTAACCGTACCGCCCAGTCTTTCAATTTCTTTTTCCTGCAGCACCCTTAGTAATTTCACCTGTGCCTCCAGCGGCATTTCGCCTATCTCATCAAGGAATATGGAACCCCCATCTGCCTGTTCAAATTTCCCGATCCGCCGGTCGTTCGCACCGGTGAAAGCGCCTTTCTCGTGCCCGAAAAGTTCAGACTCCAGTAAGGAAAGCGGGAGCGCGGCACAATTGACCGTGATCAAAGGTTTATCTTTTCGCGGTGATAATTTGTGGATTACCGAGGCAATCCGCTCCTTGCCTGTACCACTATCGCCAAGAATGAGCACAGAGGTGTCATCTGGTGCGACCAGTTTGATGTTGTTAAAAACGGTCTTCAGTAATGGGCTATTGCCAATGATGCCTTTGAAACTGTCTTCCACACTTTTTTGCTGGTCGGGAACGGGCTTCGTTTTCACTTCAGTCTGAGGCAAAATAACAGGATCCTTACCATAGATAATCTTTGTCACTATCAATTTGAGACTCTGCCGGTACTGATTAAGGCTCATGGTATGGGAAGTATTGTAACACTGACTTTCTTTGTTAAAAAAGATAAACTGAAATATTTCTTCGCCGACGACCATTTCTATCAGTATTGCTGAGCTTAGTTTGAAGAAGTCTGACAGGATTCTGATCCAGGTGTTTTCCATTCGCAGCTTCCTGAATTCATAACCATTAAATATAGCTGCGCCGCCAGATGAAGGAAGGGTACGCGGCTCCCAGGACTTCAGGTCACGCGGGGAAACGGATAACATTGACAATAAAGCCTCGTGAGTGAGTACTGTGAATTCATGATCGCGGGCTTGCTGCAAATTGATGTCTTTGGTGCTGGTCGATGGTTGCGCGCGACTCACCCACAGGAAATCGAAGGGTACAATCTGGCTAAGCAGAGTGCCGAGCTGTTTTGTTTTTTCAGTAAGCAGCGTGTCCTGATCAATTATTTGTTCCAGCTGTCGATGAAATTCAGTTCCCTGATCCCGCCGCTGATTGTACTTCATACTTTGCGCATGTCTGTACTGGGCAATATCCAGCATAACGAGGAGATCCTTTTCCCGGAAGGGCTTCACCAGAAAACCATAGGGAAGCGTGGCCTTTGCGGCTTCTAAAATAGTTTGATTGGTATTGGCAGAAATAAAGATAAAAGGAATCTCCATTTCAGCTAATTGCGCTGCCAGGTCAATACCTGTTTTATCTCCCTGCAAAAAGATATCCATCAGTACCCAGTTTGGTTTCTCCGCGCTGATCAGCTCCAGGGCTCTGGCAACGGATGGCGCGACGCCGGTAACGTTGTAGCCTGACCTTTCGAGCATCATGCTCAGATCATTGGCGACAATAAATTCATCCTCAACTATTAGAATCTTTTCCCTCATCTTATTTTCTCATCACAATTCATATCTCCTAATCAAATTCAGCACCAGCACCTAAAACCTGATCTCAGCGTCATGAATGGTGTTTTATCTTCTTGTAAATTCACGATATGTAGTGAATTTACGATGATTTACAACCTTTTTGTTTATCGCTGAATGCCGAGTTTTTTCATTTTTGAATTTAAAGTAGTGGTGGGAATACCCAGGAGATCGGCAGCTCCCCCAATCCCCGAGACCTTTCCCTTCGTTTTATTTAGTACATTGATAATATGGTCACGCTCATTTTCTTCGATGGTTTTGATGCCAGAATCATTAGGCAGCTCTTTTTCTGGCATGTTCAGTTCGAGCAGTTCTTCATGTAAAGTTTCAACAGTAGAGAGCAGCATACTGCGTAAAATTACATGTTCCAGCTCCCTGATGTTCCCGGGCCAGTCGTAGTCCATCAGTTTTGCCATAAATTTATCGGACACACCGGCAATAGTTTTCCCTAAAGCCCTGTTGTGTTTATCGATAAAACACCCAACTAAAAGGGGAATGTCATCCTTTCTGGACCGCAGGGAGGGCACATGAAGCGGGAAGACGTTCAGTCTGAAAAATAAGTCCAGCCTGAATCTGCCTCTTGCAATCTCTTTTTCCAGCTGTTGATTCGTGGCCGCTATGATGCGGAGGTCTACCGCAACCGGACTTCTCCCGCCAATCCGCTCAATCTCTTTTTCCTGTAATACCCTTAATAACTTCGCTTGTAAGTCGAACGGCATCTCACCTATTTCATCCAGAAATATAGTTCCGCCATTGGCTTCCTCAAATTTACCGATCCGCTGGCTGATCGCACCGGTAAAAGAACCTTTCTCGTGTCCGAAAAGGATGGATTCGATCAGGTCCGCTGGTAAAGCCGCACAATTAACGGCGATCAGCGGCTTGCTCTTTCTGTTGGAAAGTCGGTGCACATTCTGAGCAATTAACTCCTTTCCGGTGCCGCTTTCGCCGGTAATCAACACGGAAGTATCCGTGGGTGCAACAATTAATGTCTGATCCAGTAAGTTCAGCAGGGCCGGACTCTGACCAATAATATCATGGAATTTAAACTCATTCAGTGAAGGAAAGGAGCTGTGCTGTTGTGTTTCTGCAGGCTCCTGATGGTAAGAACTGACTTTCTCAAATTCAACAATATGCGTGAAATGTTTTGCGAGTGTCTGCTCCAGTCCATTCAGCAGGTCCAGGTGTTCCTGTTTTAACACATGCTGCAGGCGACTATAAAAAGATAATGTGATAAAGTCTCCGTTTTCCAGCATAACAGATTTAACCAGGTTGGACTGCAGGCCATAGGTGCTGGAAATCAGCTTTTTCACCGGTGCGATCGTCAGCAGCTGCGTAAAATCATCTCCAACATAGACGGCATCATCCGTCATTGCAGTGGTCAGTGTGCTCATCGACCTGAGTTGATCAGTGGTAATGCCGGATTTTTTAATAAAGTCATCTACAGCAACAATATCATATTCATCAAACTGCTTTCTCAGGATGCCGATTTCTGAATATCTGGATCTGTCACTCGCAATGCCTTTCAATACCATAAAATCAAATGGAATATAAGGTTGGAAAGCTCCGGCAATCAGCAAGAGTTTTTTCTGCCAGCTGAGTGGTTTCATCGAAATAGCGATGATAAAGTCTTCCATAAACAGTTTGCTGCTGATCTTTAAGTGCTGGCTATGTGTTTTTCTGTAGCGTGCGATGTCTATGCTGAGCAATACATCTTTTTCACGGTAAGGCTTGACAATAAATCCATAAGGAAGCGTGGATTTTGCTGCTTCCAGCACTTTTTCATTTGAATTGGCAGAGATGTAGATAAACGGAATCTGTTTGGTCATCAGTATTTTAGCCAGATCGATGCCCGTTTGTTTTCCTTTCAGAAATATATCCAGCAGTACCAGATCCACTTCCTGAGCAGCCAGGATCTCCAATGCGTTTTTTACGGAGTCGGCCGTACCCGCTATAGTGTAACCTGCGCGGGACACGATCATCTCCAGATCATGTGCCACTATAAATTCGTCTTCTACAATTAAAATTCTCTCGGTCATTGGATCTGTTTCCTCATTTTATAAGCAGCGCGCATTCATTTTTACTATCGCCTTTAAGCAGTCAGCCGAATTAGAACATTTAATCCCTGATCCGGCTTTAGCGTAGATCAGGAAACGATATGTTCCTTTTTGATCTTGAATTTCTTGATTTTTGAATTCAGTGTTGTCGCCGGAATGTCCAGTACCTTGGCTGCACCGCCAATGCCGGAGATCTTTCCCTTACACAATTTCAGGATAGACAGGATATGGTCGCGCTCATTTTCAAAAATTGTTTTCACCTTTGCCGCGCGGCTGGCATCCGGCTGCGCTAGCTGCCCGATTTTCGGGAGGTGAACTTCCCTGATGACATTTCCATTATTGAGCAATACACTTCTTTCGATCAGGTGTTCCAGCTCCCTGATATTACCAGGCCAGGGATAATTGATGAGTGTAGAGGTGATACCCTTGCTGAGTGTTTTCATTTCCCTGCCGGTCTTTTTGGCAAAGCGGGCGATGAAATGATGCGCCAGCATGATGATATCTTCCTTTCGTTCTCTCAGCGCGGGGACGGTAATGGGGAAAACGTTTAACCGGTAAAACAGGTCGCTCCTGAATTTTCCGTTCTCTACTTCGCTGGCCAGATTTCTGTTTGTGGCAGCGAGGATCCTCACATTGGTTTTGATGACTCCTTTACCACCTACCCGTTCAATTTCTTTTTCCTGGATGGCCCTGAGCAGCTTTACCTGGAGATCGAGGGAAAGTTCTCCGATTTCATCCAGAAAGAGCGTACCATTATGTGCCAGTTCAAATTTTCCTATCCTCCGTTCCAGCGCGCCTGTAAAACTTCCTTTTTCATGGCCGAAAAGTTCACTTTCTACCAGGTTGGGCGGGAGGGCGGCACAATTGAGTTTGATCATCAATTTATCCTTTCTTGGTGAATGTGAGTGTATGGCCCTGGCAATCAGTTCTTTTCCTGTGCCTGTTTCGCCCAGGATCAGTACTGTACTGTCAGACGATGCCACCTGTTCAATCAGGTGGAACACTTTTTTGATTTCCTGACTCTGACCAATGATCTCCGTGTGGTGATAACTCTTCTCCACCTGATCTTTCAGGTAGGATTTCTCCTCTTCGAGCTGCTGTTTGTATAAATTGATCTGCTGTAACTGTTCTTCTATTTTTTCGTTAGCCTTGATATTGGAAACGGCAACTGATACCTGGAGGGCAATACTCTGCAGCAGGTGATAATATTCGTTGGCAACTGCATTCGGTTCTTTCGCATAGAGATAGAAAAAACCTGCACAACGCTCCCCGTCAGAGATACTGAGACCTATCATTTCCCTGATCCCCTGTTTATGCCAGAAACCCAGCCAGGCTGGTGGGGAAGGCCAGCTCAATACTTCTTCAACCTTAAATACGACCGGCGCTGTTGCGGTCATCATCACTTCACATAAGCCATCATCCAGGGAGTAGCTTTTACTTGCAGCCGGGGCTATACCTTCATTCTTGACAAAGTCTTCTCTCTGATTGTATAAAAAGGGACTATGTGTTTGCTGGTCCTCATTGATCAGACAGATGACGAAATCCTGAAAATGGAATAACTTTTTAAGTTTCTGATCGATGACATCAAACAGATCTGATTTATTTCTGGTTGTGGCAATTGCGTTGCTCAGGGAAAGCAGAATCAGCAATTTTGCGTTTTCTTCCTGCAAGTTTGAATCTGTATGAAACTGTTCCATAGGGTAAAGGTAGAATTTTTATGGTATACTATTGACGAAAAAATATAAATTATACTAACGATATTTCGTTAAGTGTTAATTTTAATTGTTGATTGTGAGTTGTTTATGCCTGGATAATTTAACCGATATAAATTAATCCTGACAGACATCAGGAGGATTTAACAGCTCATCCTGCTTCCTGATCTATTGAGCATATTTCCGCAGGTCGCTCGTGAATTGACGATATATAGTTAATGAAAAATTTCTGTATTTATGGTAAGTGTCTGACTTATAGTTGTTTGTTCGGTTGGTATGTTTCTTGGCTAATGGAAATAAATAAAAATTAGAAAATTATGAAACCATCACCGAATCTGCTTTCTCCCGACAATCACGCTTTAATTCTGATCGATTTTGAAGGACAAATGGCATTTGCTACCAAGAGTATTTCTATCAATGAGTTACGCACGAACGTAGCTATCGTCTCCGGAGCCTCTAAAATTTTCAAGGTGCCTACGATCGTAACTACTGTTGCTGAAGAATCATTCTCAGGACCGGTATTTCCGGAAATTGAAGAGTTTTATCCGCAGGCTACTTCAGGATATATAGACAGGACATCCATGAATACATGGGAAGATGAAGCGGCTTACAAAGCGATTACCGGAACAGGAAAACAAAAACTGGTTATGGCAGGCCTGTGGACTGGAGTATGTATTGTAGGTCCTGCATTGTCGGCCCTTTCTGAAGGATTTGATGTTTTTGTCATTACTGATGCCTGTGGTGATGTAAGCGATGAAGCACATGAACGTGCGATTCAGCGTATGGTGCATGCAGGTGTAAAACCAATTACCTCTGTACAGTACCTGCTGGAATTGCAAAGGGATTGGGCAAGAACGGAGACTTATGTCGCTGTGACCGACCTGATGAAAAAGTATGGTGCAGGTTACGGTCTTGGAATCCAGTATGCACACAAAATGGTGAACCACTAAAATTACCTGAGAACTCCATGAGTAGATTCAGGTACATCCGCGCTGCGGTATTGTTTATTGCGCTGTTCAGTTTCTCTTTGGAGAGACTGTCAGCACAAAGCATAAAACTAATGCGCTATGATGAAGATTACAGTAAGCTTAAAGATTCGGTCAGGACTTTTTACAACAGGCTCAAGTTCATCCCCGTATCGGCTGATCAAAAAATTTACCTGACTTTAGGGGGAGAACTGCGCTATGAATATGGCGGGAAGATCAATGAGGACTGGATCAGGGATCAGGGATATAATGCTTCCTTCCTGCAGCGGTATTCGGTTTATGCGGATCTGCACACGGGAAATAACCTAAGGTTTTTTGCCCAGCTGAACAGCGGACTGGAAAATGGAAGTAAATATGGTCCGGCACCGGTAGATGAAGATCAGCTGGCCGTACAGAACCTTTTTGCAGAAGTTAATCTGCTTAAAAATGATCATCACACCCTCGCATTCAGGGTAGGGCGGCAGGAAATGAATTACGGATCAGGCCGGCTCATCTCGGTCAGGGAAGGTACTACGGTGAGGCAGTATTTTACAGGGGCAAAGGCGATGTATACCTCGGGACGCTTCGCTGTTGATGCCTTTGTGATGGAAGCGGATGAAGTGAATCCCGGCGTATTTGACAACAGGCCTTCGCATCAGGCCAACCTCTGGGGAGCTTATGCCAATCTCAACATCGCTGGTGGCGGAAATTTCGATTTCTACTATCTGGGGAGCAGGCGTGACAACGCGGAATTTGAGGAGGGCAGCGCCAAAGAAATGCGGCATACGGTTGCTACCCGTTACTGGAAAAGCGGTGGTGGATTTATCTATAATCTTGAAGCCGCGTATCAGTTTGGTGAATTCGGTGAGGGTAATATCAATGCCTGGACAGCGGCTATCGATATAGGTTACACTTTTGAGCAGCTGAAATTTAAGCCTTCTCTTAATCTGAGAAACGATTATATCTCTGGTGATCAGAAGGCAGGCGACGGGAATCTGCAGACTTTCAATCCGTTGTATCCTAAAGGTGGGTATTTTGGATTCAATCCGCTGATCGGTCCCTCAAACCTGATTGATCTGCATCCTTATCTGGTGATGACCATGTCTGAAAAGCTGAGTCTGCAGGCAGATGTAGTGCTGAACTGGAGGTATGCTAAGGGCGACGGTATTTATAGGCCCAGTGGTAATTTCAATACCGCAGGGTCAGTGTCCGACCAACGTTTTATAGGCACAGCTTACCTGTTGAGTGCAGACTACCGGTTTAATTCCATGCTATCGGCAAGTGTTGGTGGTCAGTATTTTAAGGTTGGTTCTTTTATTAAGGACATCGTCAATCCGGCGGCCGACTCGCGCTTTTTTAATATCCAGATCTCTTATAAATTTTAAATAAAACAGAAAAACAATGAAAACGACATCAACTCAAAAACCGCAACATTCAGGTAAATCATTATATTTTATACTTCTGCTGGCAGCACTATTGTTTACAGGAAATACAGGTTTTGCTCAGCAGACTACCGCTGTAGGCACTACAAAAATCTGGGGCAAACTGGATGGTATTGAAATAGAAGGTGTAGTACAGGGACCATCCGCACAGGTAAGTCCCCTTCAGATTGCCTGTCTTTTTGAATATACGGAAAACGATATATTTAATTCTCCGCCTGCTCTGCCTGCCGCAGTAAACGGCCTGGTTCATCTCGACCATGACATGAAAGGTTTAGTGACCGAACTGCGTAAAACCGGCAAATTCTCCGGTCACAGTAATGAAACTATTTTAATCAGTCCCCCTGCAGGTACCATAGGAGGTAAAATGTTACTGCTGATTGGTTTGGGCGACAGGAACAAATTCAATGCGGATGTGATGACTACAGTGGGTAGTGTAGCGATGCGCGAAGCACTGAAACTGGGCGTAAGCAGTTTCTCATTTGCGAGTGACCTTAAAGATGCCGGGATCGATTCCCCGACTGCATTAGTAGCGTCCAATGTGGTAAAAGGTGCTTTTGCAGCTTACCGTACCCAGCTCTGGCTGAAAGACAAAAAGATGGCCAGCTTCAAACCGCTGACAAAGATCATTCTTCTGGCTGGTCCGGCATTCTTTACCGTTGCAGGTGAAGGTATTTCGGAAGCAATTACCACATTAAAAAATTAACGCACATCCACATTTAATACAGCGAATATATGAATGCAGATATGATTTTATTCAATGGTAAGATTCATACCATTGCCAGACATCAGGAAGAGATTACCGCAGTGGCGATTAAAGACGGACAATTCATCGCGATTGGCAGTGATGCTGATGTGATGAAACTTTCCGGTACCCATACAAAACTGGTAGACCTGAAACAGAAACGTGTGGTTCCGGGAATCAATGATTCGCATATTCACCTGATCAGGGGAGGGTTGAACTTTAACCTGGAACTCCGCTGGGATGGCGTGCCCTCTCTGGCAGACGCATTGCGGATGTTAAAGGAACAGGTAGACAGAACACCTTCCCCGCAATGGGTAAGAGTGGTAGGGGGCTGGTCGGAATTCCAGTTCGCTGAAAGAAGAATGCCCACCCTGGAAGAAATCAATGCCATTGCACCGGAAACACCTGTTTTTATCCTGCATTTGTATGACAGGGCATTCATGAACAGGGCTGCCCTGCGTGCGGTAGGGTATACCAAAGACACACCCGCTCCTCCGGGCGGAGTGATTCAGCGCGATGCTTCAGGGGAGCCTACAGGATTGATTATTGCCAGTCCGAATGCCATGATTCTCTATTCTACGCTGGCTAAGGGACCCAAACTTTCACTGGAACATCAAGTGAATTCTACCCGCCATTTCATGACGGAGCTGAACCGTTTCGGGATCACGAGTGTGATTGATGCCGGGGGAGGTTTTCAAAATTTCCCTGACGATTATCAGGTGGTCAATGAATTGAATGAAAAAAAGCAGCTGACCGTCAGAATTGCCTACAATCTTTTCACACAAAGGCCTAAACAGGAGTTTGAAGATTTTGATAGCTGGACAGGTTCGGTAAAACTTTACCAGGGAGATGATATGTACAGGCATAATGGTGCCGGTGAAATGCTGGTGTTTTCGGCAGCAGATTTCGAGGACTTTTTGCAGCCAAGGCCAGACCTGCCGGAAAATATGGAGGCAGAACTGGAAAGGGTAGTGCGTTTATTGGTAGAGAAAAGATGGCCTTTCCGTTTGCATGCTACTTACAATGAAAGTATCAGCCGGTTCTTAAACGTATTTGAAAAGGTAAACCGCGATATTCCTTTTGCAGGAATTCCATGGATGTTTGATCATGCGGAAACTATTGACGAAAGAAATATAGAAAGAGTAAAAGCACTGGGTGGAGGGATCGCCATACAGAGCAGAATGGCCTACCAGGGGGAATATTTTACCGAACGATATGGAGAACGGGCAGCGCTGCAAACCCCACCGGTTAAAAAGATGCTGGAGATGGAAGTACCTGTTGGCGGAGGATCTGATGCTACCCGTGTCAGCAGTTATAATCCCTGGGTGTCTATGTACTGGCTATCGGCCGGTAAAACGGTTGGCGGCTTAAAAATCTATGATGAAACTTCCATGCTGAGCAGGGAAACTGCTTTGGAATTGTATACGCGGGGTAGTGCCTGGTTCTCTAACGAACAGCACAAAAAAGGAGATATTGCCATAGGTATGTTTGCCGATCTTGCGGTGCTGAATAAGGATTATTTCAAGGTAGGGGACGAAGAGATCAAAAGCATAGAATCAGACCTGACCATCGTTGCAGGGAATATAGTCTATGCCAGGGATGATTTTTCATCTTTCTCCCCGCCAAAAATACCTGTCCTGCCGGACTGGTCGCCCACCCATATCTATAACGGCTATTACAGTGCCGGAGACCATACTGCTGCTGCGCAAGGCAGCACACAGCCAACTCATCAGCATCACAATCAGATCCACTCCTGCAGCGGCAGCTGTGATGTGCATGCGCATAACCACGATGCAGTGCGGGAAAGTAATTTACCTATCAACAATTATACAGCATTCTGGGGAGCCCTTGGCTGTTCCTGTTTTGCTTTTTAAATCATCAAAATGGAAACAATTATCAAAACCTTGTTGTACTCTGACCTGGGGTCTGACCTGAATAATATCATTGTATTGCTATTCAGGTTACTGCTGATGCTGGAACTCTTCCGTGTACATGGGATGAAGAAGTTCAGGGTAGAAAACGGGCAGCGTGAACATGTGCCTAATCCCCTGCATCTTCCTGAAAAGTTAAATGCACTGGTGGCTACCTTTTCAGATACCGTAGTCCCGTTCCTGGTCGCTTTAGGCCTCGGAACAAGACTGGTGCTGCTACCCACCATAGGGGTAACCGCTATAGGTTATTTTGTGGTACACCGCAAAGACAATATAGAGGTGCGTGACGTGCCTTATATGTATACGCTTGCTTTATTACTGCTGTGGGCTGTTGGCCCCGGTACCTATTCAATGGATACCTATTTATTACATACATTTTTTACACTTTAATCATCACTCTTAAAACAAATAACCATTATGGAAGCTAAAATTGGAATAAAATCAGAAAACCTGGCAGAAGTAGCCCACTCACTCAGCAAAATTCTTGCAGATGAATTCGTGCTCTATACCAAAACACGTAATGCCCACTGGAATGTTGAAGGGCCAGATTTTTATAACAAGCATAAATTTTTTGAAGCACAGTACGGTGAGCTGGAAGAAATTGTAGATGAAGTAGCGGAACGCATTCGTAAATTAGGACATTATGCACCGGCTTCGTTGAAACAATTCCTGGAACTTACCCATTTATCTGAAGACATCAGAGGTAAAAACGACAGTCTCACTTATATCAAAGTATTGCTGGAAGATCATGAAAGTATCCTGATCCACCTGAGAGAACATATCGATGTATATGCAAATACATTAAAAGATTTAGGTACGAGTGATTATATCACAGGTTTGATGGAAACACATGAAACCATGGCCTGGATGCTGAGAGCGCATTTAGCTTAAAAAAGGGAAATTATGGAAGATAAGAAAATATGGTCGGTGACCCTGATCCTGACGGTGATTGCCGGTTACTGTGATAGTATCACATTCGTTGCGGCAGACAAGATTTTTTCTGCCCACGTTACCGGAAACTTTATTGTTTTTGCTTACCAGCTGATTCAGGGCGGTGACGGTGATGCATGGATCAAACTGCTGACCTTCCCCGTATTTATTGTTGCAGTAATGACAGGCGGATGGATTGCGACGCGCTTTATCAATAAACATACGTTGTTGTATGGTGAGGGAATTATCCTTATTGTGGGTGGTGCAATTGCCTATTCGCTGGGCTACCTGCCCAACAGGGAAGTGACCTGGCCAATGTACCTGGTAACGATGATGATTGTTTTTGCGATGGGTTTACAGAATGCTTATGGAAAGTTATTTCCCAAAGACACTTTTGGTCCGACCACAATGATGACGGGTAATGTAACGCAGCTGTCGCTTGATCTCAAAGGATTACTCTTTAGCGGTTTCAGGGATGTGGATTACCTGAAGGCATTCAAACATGGTCTGATTACTGTAAGTGGTTTTCTGATCGGTTGTTACTTTGGCGCCTATGTAGGGAAATTGTTTGGACTGGTAGGCGTGGTGTTACCGGGCATTGCCATGATGATCTGTTATTATTACAGCAGATCTGCTGTCACACAGCCACAGCAATAATTCTTTTCTGCTGATCAATGCTGATGATTTTTATTGAGTTCATCAGCATCGGTCAGCTGATTTCATAAATCAGGAAGCTTCTACACAAATGAAGACAGATTTTAAACAGATAAAATATTAATATGATGAGCAATAGCATTTTAGGTCTGCACCATATCACTGCAATAGCAGGTAATGCGCAGCAAAACTTTGATTTTTACACCCGTATTCTTGGTCTGAGACTGGTTAAGAAAACCGTCAATTTTGATGATCCGGGTACCTACCATTTGTATTATGGCGACGAAAGTGGTGCCGCAGGTACTATTCTTACTTTCTTTCCATGGGAAGGTATCGGACAGGGAACGGAAGGCGTAGGTATGGCCACCGAAATTGGTTATGCTGTACCAGAAGGCAGCCTGGATTTCTGGCTGGAAAGGTTTAAGGAAAATAAGGTGGTTACTGGTGAAATTACACAAAGATTTGGAGAGACGATCCTGCCATTTAAAGATCCGGATGGTCTTTCCTTAAGTCTGATTATTCCTGAAAAAGCAGACACCAGAACTCCATGGGAGACGGAAACTGTTAAAAAGGAAAGTGCGACAAGGGGCTTCCACAGTACTACACTGAGTTTGCAGAAAATTGATGAAACGGCAAAAGTACTTACGGATATCTTCGGTTACAGCCTGGTCTCTCAGGAAGGTAACCGTTACAGGTTTATCACTGATACTGTTGAAACGGCATCTATTGTGGACATTTTAGAACTGCCGGATGGCGTGCGCGGAAGAAATGCTGCGGGAACCAATCACCATGTGGCCTTCAGGGTTAAAGATGAAGCGGCTCAAATGGAATTCCGCGAAAAGATCCTGAGTAAAAACCTGCAGATTACCCCGAAAATTGACCGTGATTATTTCTTCTCGCTTTATTTCAGGGAACCCGGCGGTGTGCTTTTTGAAATTGCTACAGAAAATCCTGGTTTTACAGCAGATGAGCCTTTGAGTGAATTGGGTACCCACCTGATGCTGCCTCATCAGCATGCCCATCTTCGTGATGACCTGGAGAAGATTTTACCTAAACTGAGTTAATCTTTAGCGATATGCCGGAAGTCAGGTTAACAACAGGTGCCGATGCGCCGAAGTCCTTTGATATCTATGATGAAAAAGGAAAACAGGGGGAGATGATTTTTGATATAGCGGGAAATGATATGACCATTTATCATACCGAAGTAGAACCGGAAAGTGAAGGTAAAGGTTATGCAAAGCAGTTATTGAACAGCATGGTAGACTATGCCCGTGAACATCAGCTAAAAGTAATCCCGATGTGTGCTTATGTTCATGCACAGTTCAAGCGGCATGAAGAGGAGTACAACGATGTCTGGAACAGACGAAATGATAATATATAAAAAGATAAGCATATGAATGATATAGTTTCGGCCGGCAAAAATTTGAGCCAGGCCAGTAAGGTACTGATTATGGTGCATGGACGCGGCGCAACGGCAGGGGATATCCTTTCCTTGTCGGCCGAACTCCATGTGCCGGATTTTGCACTGATTGCACCACAGGCAAAAGGGAATACCTGGTATCCCACTTCCTTCCTTTCGCCAAGAGCAGAAAATGAACCCTGGTTGTCAGCGTCATTACAGACCCTGAAGGATATTGTATCTGACCTGGAGTCGCAGGGCTTTGCGAAATCGCAGCTTTATTTCCTCGGGTTTTCCCAGGGTGCCTGCCTGGTACTGGATTTTGCGGCGACTAATGCTGCGCGTTACGGCGGTATTGTTGCTTTTACGGGTGGAGTGATCGGCGCAACGGTTGACCATAGAAATTACCATGGTGATTTTGATGGTACGCCAGTGTTTATCGGCAGCAGCGATCCTGATTTTCATGTGCCGGTAGAAAGGGTGAAATCTACTACCGCGCTGTACGAGGGCATGGGTGCTGAGGTGACAGAAATCATTTATGAAAATATGGGGCATACCATCAGCCACGCAGAAATAGTACAGGTCAACAAACTGATTTTTAATCACCACTAAGGAAGACGAAACATGGAAAAAGAGACCGCCAGGATAGAGGCCTTCAGCGATGCTGTGTTTGCCATTGCGGTTACACTGCTGGTACTTGAACTGCATGTACCTGAGTTCCGGTACGGTCGCCAGCCAGCAGTGCTGATCAATGAACTTAAAATACAGTGGCCGGGATACCTGGCTTTCCTGATTTCCTTTTTCAGCATATTTATTCTATGGGTGAATCACCATAAGCTGTTCAAACAGATTTACAAGCGCAATACCGGGATCATGTTTGCCAATGGGCTGATCCTCTTCCTGGTATCGCTCGTATCTTATCCAAGCGCATTGCTGGCCCGGTTTTACGAAACACCTTCCCGGCAGGTCGCCGTATCAATATATACGGGAATGTTTGTACTGATTAATTTAGCGCATATTTTGCTCTGGTACCTGGCCAGTAAAGATCGCAGTCTGCTCAGACCCGGATTAGGGGAAAGGGAGATAAAAGCTATCCGCAATAACTATCGTTACGGTTTCCCTACTTATCTTGCAGCATTCGCTTTGTCTTTTTATTTCCCGGCAACAGCATTGCTGATTTGTATCCTGTTGTGGATTTTTTGGGCGGTATCTTCAAAGAAAATAGACTTTGAACATCAGCTTTAAAGCTTTTAAGATAGTCCCGCCAGACTGATGGGCGGGACTATTATTTTGTGTTAAGGGATGAGTTTTTTTGCACGAAGCTGATCGAACAGTTCGTAAAATGATTCATTGGTCTTCTGAAAAACAGTGAAACCCAGTTTACGGCTTTTGGACATATCAGTCATCACCTCTATAGGGCGACCTAAATCCAGATCCGTATGCCATGCCGATGCGAGACGGCTCAGCTCTTTTTCCTCCAATTGGTAGCGTGTGGCAATTTCCTTCCAAAGGGGACCGTCATTCGCTATTTCTGTTTCCAGCGGATGGATAGTTCCATCATAACCTGCAGCTTCAATATTGAAATAAGCTGCCAGCTGTTTCCATAACCAGCTCCAGCGGAAAAAATCGCCATTGACAATATTGAAAGCCTCATTGTGCGCAGCTTCCGTTGTCGCAGCCCAGATCAGGTGCTCCGCCAGTACCCTCGCATCTGTCATATCCGACAGGCCGTTCCATTGTGCTTCAGATCCCGGCCATTGGAAAGGGCGACCAGTTTCTTTACATATACTTGCATATACAGCCAATGTGGTACCCATATTCATCTGGTTACCCACCGCATGACCGATAACCGTATGCGGGCGGTGAATGCTCCAGGTAAAATTATCCCTTGCCGCTGCAGCATAAACTTCATCTTCCTGGGCATAGTAAAAATTCTCTATATTCAGTCGCGGATGCTCTTCACGTAAAGGTGTTTCCGGTAAAAATCCTTCTGCTGCATAAGCTTCAAAGGGACCTAAATAATGTTTTAATCCCGTTACCAGTGCTACATGCTGTACACTTTTTTTAGGAGACAGCACATTCAGGATATTGCGGATCATCTCTGCATTTACACGGATATTTTCTGCTTCTGTATCATTGCGCATCCAGGTAGTAATGAATACGTGTGTAGGAGAGATATCAGCCAGTGCTGTATTCAGGCTATTGAGGTCGAGCAAATCTGCCCCAACCGGCAAAAGACCAATGGTGTCATTTTTTGGATTTCGTGATAAACCGTATGTTGTCCAGCCCTGCGAAATCAGCTGTTCAGCAAGATTGCTTCCAGTGATCCCGCTTGCTCCAACTACTAATGCTATTTTACTCATGTTATTCGCTTTATAAAATTTACAATTCAATAAACAGTGCAAAAATCGTCATCCGGGGGTGGGCGACCAAGGATGTAGCTCACGAAATAAATGTGCGGTAGGTCACATTAGAGCACAGGCATGCGGCTTAAGGTCTCCCTGCTGATACCCAGATAAGAGGCAATTAACGCCTTTGGTACCCTTTGCAGCAAGGTAGGATACAGTTGAACAAACTGTGTAAAGCGCTCTTCGGCGCGCTGACTCATCAGTGAAAGGATTCTCTTTTGCAGTGCGATATAACCCGCCGTAGTTTTTTTCATAAAGAAGTATTCCATTTTTTGCAGTTCAGCACAGAGTTTTTCCCTGTTGTCTATAGAGATCAGATACACCTGCGTATCTTCCAGGCAATCAATATTCAGTGTCGCATTTAATTTGTTGTGATAGGCCTGCGGGTCGGATATCCACCAGTCTTCCATGGCAAATTGTAAAATATGTGTTTTGCCCAGCTCATCCAGGTAGGATGATTTCAGTAATCCCTTCACTACAAAATGATCATTTGGTGCCGGTTCGCCAGCCTGAACAAGGTATTGGTGTTTTTTAAGGGTTTTCGTTGTAAAGTGAGATAGGGTGAAGCGGAATTCTTCATCACTGAGTTTTACAATTTTCTCTATTTGTTCCCTTAAAATTTCTTCCATATGCTGTGCTGAAAAATGCAATGGCTAAATTAGTATTTTAAAACCAGAAGCAAACACACCAAGCCCGGACGGTTTGATGGAATTGCTGCTCATCTGGCCAGAATTATATAGGTTTTTATCAGAATTATGTAACAGCGGGAATGGTTAATCAAATAACTTTGCAGCGTAAACAAGATTTCTGATGCAGGGAATCAGCATAATTTATAAGCATATGAGGAAGCGTTTATTGGCCTGTATTTTATTGATGGGAATAATTGTATCTGCTTTTGCGCAGCAACAGCAGCAGTATTCCAAAGCCAGAACAGTCAGATATGATCTTTATATCGCTGATACCATGGTGAACTATTCTGGAAAAATGAAAATGGCTATGGCCATTAACGGCCAGATTCCTGGTCCGGCACTCACTTTTACTGAGGGAGACACTGCCGCAGTTTACGTACATAATACGATGGAGATGGAAACGTCTATCCACTGGCATGGTGTATTCCTGCCGAACCGGATGGACGGGGTGCCTTACCTGACGCAAATGCCAATAAAACCACATAGTACTTATGTATACAAGTTTCCAATTATACAAAACGGCACCTACTGGTACCATAGCCATACGATGCTGCAGGAACAAAGCGGCTTGTATGGAGCTTTAATTTTTAACAAGAAAAAGGAACCTGTAATCCCGGCAATTCCGGTGGTTTTGAGCGACTGGACGGATATGGATCCAGCAGAAGTAGATCGCTCCCTGCATACGGCGAATGACTGGTTTGCGATCCAAAAGGGGACAACGCAGGGATATGCAGAGGCAAGTAGGAAGGGACACTTTAAAACAAAAGTGACTAATGAATGGAAGCGGATGACCACTATGGATGTGAGTGATGTTTATTATGATAGTTTTCTCAGCAATGGGAAAGCAGTTGCAGCCTATCCGGATTTCCACGCGGGCGATCGGGTAAAACTACGCATCGTTAACGGAGGATCGTCCACTTATTTCTGGCTGAGCTGGTCGGCCGGCAAAATAACTGTAGTCGCCAATGATGGGAATGATGTAACCCCGGTAGCGGTAGACCGCCTGATCATTGCCCCATCTGAAACCTATGATGTAATTGTCACTCTTCCGCAGGATAAGCGCTATGAATTTTTATCCACTGCAGAGGACCGTACCGGAACCACCAGCTTATGGCTGGGGAGCGGAGAAAAAGTGCCTGCCGCGCGTTTGGGCAAACTCAACTATTTCGAAGGGATGGAGATGATGAATGGGATGATGAAAATGAATGGCGATATGGCACCCATGGGCATGAAGATGAGTAATCAGAAAATGGATATGAACGATGTGATGTATCCTGAGGCGGATATGGTTACGCTGAATTATGGCATGCTAAAAAGCACGGAGAAAACTACACTGCGCAAAGGTCCTGAAAGAGTGCTGAACTTTGAACTGACCGGCAATATGAACCGTTATGTGTGGACCATCAACAATAAAACAGTATCCGAATCTGATAGAATACTAATTAAAAAAGGAGAAAACGTAAAAATCATCATCTATAACAATTCCATGATGCGTCATCCTATGCACCTGCATGGGCATGACTTCAGGGTGCTGAATGGTAAGGGCGAATATGCACCCTTGAAAAACGTACTGGATATCTTACCCATGGAAACAGATACCATAGAATTTGCAGCGACAGAGAGTGGGGATTGGTTTTTTCATTGCCATATCCTCTATCATATGATGAGCGGTATGGGCAGGATTTTCAGTTATGATCAATCGCCACCCAATCCGGAACTCCCGGATCCGGCTTATGCACAACGGAAACTGAACAGTGATGACCAGAAATTCCGCTTAAAAGCATCAGTTGGGCTGGAGAGCAATGGAAGTGATGGAACTGCCGTATTTTCGAATACACGCTATCAGTTATCGACCGACTGGCGCATTGGGCTGAAAGCTAAATATGGTTTGGAAAGCGAAACCTACTTTGGTCGTTATATCGGGAATATGCAATGGTTTTTACCTTTCATCGGTTTTGATTACCACCATAACGGTGTGCTGAATGAAAGTGAGGATAATCTTTTCGGACAATCAAGTAACCAGAAAAACAGGCAGGCATTTGTTGCAGGTTTTCAATATACCTTACCGATGCTTTTTGTGGCGGAGACAAGACTGGACAGTAGAGGTAAACTGCGCTTTCAGCTGAAACGTGACGATATACCGGTAACCGCAAGACTAAGGTTAAGTGTAATGGCAAATACAGACAGGGAATATATGGCCGGACTGCGTTATGGTCTCACTAAATATTTCTCTTTATCTGCACACTATGACAGTGATATGGGATATGGTGCGGGTATTGCTATAAATTATTAAAGTGCATCCTGTACTTATCAGTTTTTTCTTCATCTTACCTTCAATAAACAAAGCAAGAATCGGGTTGAACCGCAACTGTTTTGCAGGTAAATTTGAGCATAAATCTTAACGATGGAAACACAGCAGGAACTGGATTATAGAAGAGTTGCTTCGGCAATTGCTTTTTTTAGAGAAAATTATAAGTTACAGCCAAAACTGGAAGATGTTGCGGCACATGTGAACCTGAGTCCTTTTCACTTTCAGCGCATGTTTCACAACTTTGCAGGTGTGAGCCCGAAGGCTTTCCTTCAATATCTCAGTATCGGACATGCCAAGCAGATTTTACAGCAAACAGGCGCGAGTTTATCAGATACGGCATATGAAACGGGGCTTTCCGGTACGAGCCGCTTGCATGATCTTTTCATCAAGGTGGAAGGAATGACACCTGGGGAATACAAGAATGGGGGAGCAGCGCTTCGCATTAACTATTCATTTGCAGCTACGGTATTTGGAAAAGTGCTGGTCGCCTCCACTAACCGGGGAATATGTCATATGTCTTTCGCAGATGAGGGTGAGGAAGCTGCACTGCAGGTTTTGACGACTAATTTTCCCAATGCTGATTATCATCCGGTAACGGATGTGATTCAGCAAAATGCATTGTTTGTGTTTTCGCAGGACTGGAGCCGGCTGGATGAGATTAAGCTGCACCTGAAAGGTACTGATTTTCAGATTAAAGTGTGGGAAACCTTGTTAAAGGTGCCTTGCGGGCGACTGACAACTTATGGTGAGCTGGCCAGGAAGGCGGGATACGATGGCGCATCAAGAGCGGTAGGAACTGCAATCGGCAATAATCCTGTCGCATTTCTGATACCCTGCCACAGAGTGATCAAATCTTCTGGTGAAATCGGACAATACCGTTGGGGAGCAGATCGTAAAAACGTGGTAATAGGTTGGGAGGCCTCCGGATTTTTCTAATTCAAATATTCTTCATCTTATCATTTATCTTGTATTTTGGTGTCAAAATACACAGATTGAAGAATTTTACCTGCTATATTCTTTTGTTTACATTAATCTTCCTGTTCTCCGGAAAGGATGTAAGCGGGCAGACAGCTAAATTAAATTTTAAGCATATCTCTTATAAAGAAGGACTGGTGCAAAGTCCTATTTCCAATTTTTTACAGGATGATAAAGGATTTATCTGGTTTGGTACACTGAAGGGACTGAACAGATTTGATGGATATGAATTCAAGACATTCATGTACAATGAAAATGATAGAAAAAGCCTGATCAACAACAGGGTAAATATCATTTTTCAGGATAGCGACAAAAATTTATGGATCGGTACAGCCAATGGCGTGAGTTTGTACCACAGGGATTCGGAGACTTTCAGTCCGGTTGATGTGCTTGAAATAAAAGGGGGCAGGAACTATGTCTCTTCCATTATTGAAGATCAACAGCATAATTTATGGATAGGCACCTTTGCGGGTATCAGAAAACTGAACCGGAAAACCAGAAAACTGGAAGAGGTAATCACACTGGATCATTCAGAATCACTCCGCTCGGAAGCTATTTTCTCTCTCTTTCTCGATAAGGACAATCAGATCTGGGCAGGAACGAAAAGGGGAATCAGGAAGTTCAATCCACAGACACGTAAACTGATGCCTTTGTCGGCCGTATTCGACAGGATTGCAGTCCGCAATAACGTAAATATACTGGTCTCGCGGCAGGATAATTCCGGCAACCTCTGGTTTGGAACGGAAAGTTCCGGGGTTTATAAATACGAAAAAGACAACAATCAACTGATCCACTATAGCTCGTCAGATACGGATGTAAACTCACTGGCCTCTAATTGGGTAAAGGATATCCTGATTTATGATGCCAATACCGTTTGGTTTGGTACAAGAAACGGAATTAGTATACTGAGCCTGAAAAGCGGTAAATTTTCGACCGCTTCACATGATCCAAAGGATAGCCACTCTTTAAATGATAATGCCATCTGGTGTTTTATGAAAGATAAAGCTTCCTGTGTCTGGGTAGGTACTTTTACAGGAGGGATCAATTTCTATTACCAGGGAAACGCTAATTTTCAGAATATCAGTGAAAGTGTGGGAGGAGAACTGGGACTGAACCATGTGCTGGTCAACGCCATAGAAGAAGATAAGGATGGGAGCCTTTGGATAGGGACATTTGGAGGGGGACTAAACCATATTAACAGGGAGAGAGGGACCAATGCCTATTATTTTATCCGGTCGCTGCACCATGGAAGAGCGGCAAATGGTGTGAAATCCCTGGCTGATGGAGGTGGAGGTAAGTTGTGGATCGGTTCCCTGGACGGACTCAGTTTGTTTAACAAGACTGATAAGACTTTTAAGTATTTCAATTTTCCGGTGACGGATGGGAAATTGAGTGAGAACCTGATCAATACGCTGCTGCCGGATGGTGCTGGTGTTTGGGTAGGTACAAATGGTGGTGGTCTGCGGTATGTCCTTCCGGAAGGGGCATCGTCGCTGTTACTGAAAAAAGGCAAAGGGGAAATACGATTGCCGGCAGCTGAAATCAGTGATAATTTTGTTACTGCACTCCTCAAAGATACATCCGGTAACCTCTGGATAGGCACACAAAACGGATTGAATTATTACGATGCGAAACGAAAACTGATTACGCAGCTGTACAAAAAGGTGAGGAACACCAAATATCAGCTGAGCAATAATAATATCTCTGCTTTATACAGAGATTCGAAAGGCAGGCTCTGGGTAGGTACAGAGGGCGGGGGACTGAATTACTTTGATGAGGCGGGCAGAAAGTTTTACGCCATCAGCAAAAAATTGGGATTGGGAGATGATGTCATTCATGCTATCGTAGAAGATGAGCAGCAAAACTTATGGCTGAGTACAGATCTGGGTCTGTTTAAGGTGAAGATCAAACATTTTTCCCTGCCATTTTTGGAGAAAAACCTGGAGCTTACAGATTACACGGCAAATGATGGCCTGATCAATAACCAGTTTTCGGGGAATGCTGGTCGTAAACTCCGTTCGGGAGAATTGATTTTTGGAGGAATTAACGGTCTGTCGCTCTTTTATCCGGAGCGGATTGTTAAAAATATGATAGCTCCTCAGGTGGCGCTGACCCAAATCTTAATTAATAATAAGACTGTAAGTATTGATTCCTTAGCATCCCCTTTAACACGTGCCATTTCGGAAGTGCAGCAGATTGTGCTGGAGCATGATCAGTCGAACCTTACTTTAAGATACGCTGCACTCAATTTTATCAATCCTCAAAATAACCAATATGCCTATAAACTAGAGGGTTTGCCAAATGGAGATCAATGGCAGCAGTCAGGCACAGAAAGGGTGGTGAACTTTGCGAACCTCTCCCCGGGTAAATACAGGTTTAAAGTAAAGGCAGCCAATAATGACGGTGTTTGGGGCACTGCTGTCCGTGTGCTGGATATTGAAGTACTGCCGCCGTGGTGGCGTAGCTGGTGGGCTTACCTGATCGATGCGTCTGTAGTTGTCTTTATTTTGGCTGTATTTTTCAACTTCTTCCGCAATAGGGCAATCTTGAAAAGGAATCTTTACCTGGAGCAGGTGAATCATCTGAGGCAGCAGGAATTGTACCAGATGAAGCTCAACTTCTTTACCAATATATCCCATGAAATCAGAACTCCGCTTACACTCATCCTCGGACCACTGGAAAAACTGATCGCCACGCAGGAGGAGCACAACATTGCCAGGCCGCTGATGCTGATCAGACATAATGCGGACCGGCTGATGAAACTGGTTACAGAGTTGCTGGATTTCAGAAAAGTAGAGGAAGGGCATCTGCGGATTCATTTTTCAGAGGAAGACCTGGTAGCCTTTTGTGAAGATATATGCAGGAACTTTGAGGAGTTGGCGGCAGAAAAAAAGATCAGTTTTGAGTTTTTACCGCAAACAGCACCGGTTTGGGTTTATTTTGAAAAAGACCAGTTGGAGAAAGTGATATTCAACCTGCTCTCCAACGCTTTTAAATTCACACCTTCAAATGGAACAGTAAAATTAACGATCGAAAAGCTGGAGGACAAGGGAGGAGTAGAGCTGTGTGTATCGAATACAGGTAACTTCATTCCTCCGGAAGTTCGGGATAAATTATTTGATAGTTTTTTTCAGTCGGCCACCACGGGAAAACAGCAGCCCGGAACTGGTGTTGGTTTAGCCTTGTCTAAAAGTATTGTAGCGTTGCATAAAGGCACAATTAAAGTTTTAAGTGAGGATGGAGCGCCGGCACTCACCAGGTTTATTGTTTTTTTGCAAACTGGCAGCAGTCATCTGAGTGCAGAAGAGATCAGGGCAGCAGAGGCTTATTTCAGGGAGGAAGATGTGATGCCCCTGCCTGCAGGTCAGCGAATAGCGGAAGCGGAACACGAAAGTGATCTCGTCAATGTGTCAACTGCTAATGCTGCGGAGCGTTCTTCCCTGAAAAAAAGATATTCCATACTGGTTGCTGAAGACAATGCAGAAGTGCGCCAGCTCATAACAGATACTTTAGCTGAAGAATATGAAGTAGTTGAATTTGAAAACGGTACCGATGCACTGATTTATATGGAAAACCAGCTGCCGGATCTGATTGTCAGCGATGTGATGATGCCTGGAATGGATGGACTGGAATTATGTGAAAGGGTAAAAACTACGGAAAGTACCAGCCATATCCCTGTGGTACTCTTAACAGCCCGCGCCGCCATTTCACATCAGGTAGATGGGCTTTCTAAAGGGGCAGATGCCTACATTTCCAAACCTTTCAGTTTGCAGGTACTGTTGCTGAATATCAGGAACCTGCTGAAAGCACAGGAAGTGCTGCGCAGTAAATTCAGCGAGCGCTTCTTATTGCATTCTGCCGCAACGATAGTCACCACCCCGGAAGAAAAGTTTATCCATAAGCTCACACAGATTATCAGCGATAAAATGGGTGACCCCGATTTTGATGTGAATGCGCTGGTGACCGAAATTGGTATGAGCAGAACGGTGCTGTATAAAAAAGTACAGGCAATCACCAATTTTGCGGTGGCCGACCTGATCAAACATATGCGCTTACAAAAAGCTGCGAAGCTCCTGGCAACTACTTCTTACGCGGTTGCAGAAGTAGCTTACCTGGTAGGTTTTAATGACCGGAAACATTTCAGCAGGGAATTCAAAAAACAGTATACAGTTTCTCCCTCAATTTACCAGCAGGAGCAGAAAACAAACGATTAAAGGGGAAATAGCGTCTTTTAAGAACGTTCAGACCCTCAAATCAGGACGTACAGAGACCCTCTGTGCTTGCAATATTATTCATATTTGTCCCAGTTGTCAACGTATGATAACAAGAATAACCAAATATATTCTAACCAAAAGAACGAATGGAAAAACATTACAAAATGAAAGTTTTGCTGTCGGGTCTGCTCAGGAGATACCTGGCAAAAGGCATCCTCGGGATCCTCTGCTTCCTGGTCACGGAAGTACATGCCCAGCAAATCGAAATTAAAGGTGTAGTCAAAGATGAGCAGGGAATCACCCTTCCGGGGGTGATTGTGATGGTGAATGGCACGACTAAACAAATCGCCACTGACAATAACGGTACTTTCGCAATCCAGGTACCTTCCGCTACGGCTATACTGGTATTCCGCTCAATTGGTTATATAGAACAACAGGTACCGGCCGGTACGAATCCAAATCTGACAATCGTACTTAAAAGTAGTTCTACTTCTTTGAACCAGGTAGTGGTAGTAGGTTATGGTACGCAGAAGAAAAAAGATGTTACTGGTTCTATATCCACCCTAAAAGTATCAGAACAACTGGAAGTGATGCCCCAAACCAATTTGGGTCAGGCACTGCAGGGCAGGTTGGCAGGGGTAAGCGTATCTACCAATGGCGCCAGCGCAGAAGGTGGAAACAACAATATCCAGGTGAGGGGAAAAAGATCACTCACTGCATCTAACGGACCATTGGTTGTATTGGACGGCGTACCTTACGGAGGGAGTTTATCAGAATTGAGTCCGGATGATATTGAATCGCTCGACGTACTAAAAGATGCTTCTTCTGCGGCTATCTATGGCGCCAGGGCAGCAAACGGCGTTATTTTAGTCACTACTAAAAAAGGTAAAACAGGCAAAGCTAAAGTAAGTTACAGCAGCAATTTTGGGATTGACGAAGTGGCATTTATCCCAAATCTGATGGATGGGCCCACATTTTATAAAAATAAAGTAGACAGGATCAATCAGGCAGCTATATCGCCGACAGAACAGCGTGGTTTAGATAATGGCGTATCTACTAACTGGGTAGATCTGGCCACGAGAACCGGTTCAAGGCAACAGCACAGCCTTGGTGTTTCGGGCGGGACTGATGATACCCATTATTACCTCTCAGGGAATTATAACGATACCAAAGGTATTGCAAAAAATGACCGCTTCAAAAGGATAACACTCCGTTTAAATATGGATTCGAGGATCAATTCCTGGATCACTATCGGTACAAATACGCAATTTGGTTCTTCCAACAGGGACGGGGAGCCGGCAAGTTTTACAGACGCTTTTGCCATGAACCCGCTCATCTCTCCTTATAATGCAGATGGTTCTGTCAATATCATTCCATGGACCGAAGATCAGTTTTTCAAAAATCCGCTCGAAGGATTGAATGTCCTGAGTCAGGACCGCACAAAATCTGTGATCACCAATAACTTTATCAAAGTAGATGTTCCTTTCATTAAAGGACTATCCTACAGGCTGAATACTGGTTATACTTACCTGACTAACGGAGTGGAACAGTATTACGGCAGAAATACCAAAATCGGTTTTACAGGAAAAGGGCAATCGCTGATTGCTAACCAGAGCACGGACGACTGGCTGCTGGAGAATATCGTGACCTATAATAAAACCGTTGGAAAGCATAGTTTTGATTTTACAGGTTTATACAGCTCACAAAAAAGGACTATCGTAAAACACCAGGTAACGGGTGTAGGTTTTCCAAGTGATATCCAGTCCTTTTATCAGAATGGAATTGCCTCTTCGCTGATTGGTGCAGATGAATATACCTCTGAAGCGAATATCTCGCAGATGGGCAGGTTAAACTATTCCTATAATAGCAAATACCTCGTTACGCTGACGGCCAGAAGAGACGGTTTCTCTGGCTTTGGTGAGAATACCAAGTTTGGTGTGTTTCCGGTGCTGGCGCTGGGGTGGAACGTTAAAGAAGAAGATTTTATGAGAAAGTTTAGCTGGGTAGATAACCTTAAACTGCGTACTTCTTACGGAAAAGTAGGTAACCAGGCGATAGGTCCTTACTCTACCTTACCACAATTATCAGCACAACATAACCTGAATACAGATAAAACGCCAGCACTGGGCTACCGTCCTAACCGCCTGGGCGATCCTTCTCTGGGATGGGAATCTACAGTTGGATTTAACCTGGGACTGGATTTTGCGGTGCTGAAAAACAGGATTAACGGATCGGTAGATTTTTTTAGCACCAAAACGTCAGACCTGCTGCTGGATAAATCCATCTCTCCTGTAAACGGGGTGAAAAGTATCCGCCAGAATATTGGTGCGACCAATAACCGTGGTTTAGATATTTTCGTGTCGAGTGTAAATGTGAAAAACAAAAACTTTAGCTGGACAACGGACCTGAACTTTTCTACTTCACTCAGCAAAATCGATAATGTAGGCTTAACAGATGCAAATGGCAATTATATCAGTGATATTGGGAACCGTTGGTTTATCGGTGAGCCCACGGATGTAAATTTCGGCTATGCCTTTGATGGCATCTGGCAAACGGGTGATGACATTGCGGGCTCTGCACAGCCGACAGCAAAACCGGGCGATGTGAAGGTAAAAGATATCAGCGGACCAAATGGTGTGCCTGACGGAATTATCTCAGCGACGTATGACAGGGTAGTGTTAAGTTCCAGGATTCCTGATTTTACTGCCGGATTAACCAACTCATTCACATATAAGAATTTCTCACTGAGCTTCTTTATCCGCGCCGTACAGGGAGTAAGAAAGACAAACCCATTGCTGAACACTTATTTTGATGGAAGAAATGGTGCAATAGATCGTCAATTCTGGACGCCGGATAATCCGATCAATACCTATCCTGCAAACAGGGAAGATGCAAATCCGCTGGGCGTAGGGATATTTGATGATAAAACCAGTAACGCAAGTTTTATCCGCTTGCAGGATATCTCACTGAGTTATTCGCTCCCGAAAAGTGTAACAGAAAAACTGAAACTAGCAAGGCTGCAGTTTTTTATCAACGCAAAAAACCTGGCTACGGTAACGCACTGGACGGGACTGGATCCTGAGTTTGACAGCCAGACTGACCGGCCGCAACTGCGCTCGTATTTAATCGGTTTGCGTACACAATTTTAATTCTATTGACATGAAGAAGATATATATCATTTTGTTTTGTATCGCAGGATTGTATTCGTCCTGCAAAGAAGACAGGTTCCTGAAAGAAGAGCCCAAAGCTAATTTCTATGCAGATAACCTGTTCGGTAAATATGAAGGCTTTAAGCTGGCCGTTAATGGTTTGCTCGATTTCCCGAGACAGGAACGTGCAGACATGATTCAGTCGGCCGAACTGGGGATCATCTGGAAAATCGGGACTGACAATGGCTGGGCCAATGCAGAGCTGTCATGGTCGCGCGGCCTGAGTAAATACACCGAAGTAGATCTTAACCCTACCATGCAGTTTATCAACGGTGATACAGAAGGGCGCGACGGCGTCTTCCTGATCCTTTACAATGCCATTGGTTCCGCAAATACGATTATCAGCAGGGCGAAAAACCCGGCGATAGACTGGCAGGGAAATTCGCCGGAGGCCAATGAAAACAATAAAAACCTGATTCTGGCACATGCACACCTGATCAGGGCATGGGCTTACAGGCATCTGGCTTATACTTTTGGTGCGGTGCCTTTAACCACAGAAGAAATTACCGGTCTGAATTTCAGGAATGACTGGGAGCGGGCACCTGTAGCGAAAGTGCAGGAACTGATTGTGTCTGATCTGGAATTTGCAGCACAATATCTGCCGGATTATTCTATTGATGTACTGGTGCTGTCTAAAGCTGTAGCGAATCATTACCTGGCAGAAATGTATTTATGGATGAATGATCCTGCAAAAGCGGAAGCTGCGGCACTTAAAGTAGTGAATAACAGCAGTTATAAACTCATTACCCAAAGATATGGCGCCAATGCCGGTCTGCCGGGAAATGCATTTATGGATCAGTTTAAAAGTGGAAATATTTTAGCGACACAAGGGAATACCGAAGCACTGTGGATTTTTCCGAATTCTGATGTGCTGCAGTTGATTGGCGCCAGACCCAATTCGATGAGAAGGACCTGGGTAGTCAATTACAGCGCTTTTGCGCCTTACAATCCTGAAAATGGGGGCAGAGGAATTGGTCGTGGTGCCATTACCGCCTGGGGATTAAATATCTATGAACCACAAGATGACCGTTTCAGTGAATACGCCATCAAAAAATCTTATACCGGTACCAATGGAACCGTTACGCTAACGCAATCTACTGTTGCGCAAATGAATATCAATTCTACCCGCTGGGCAAGCACGCGGAAATGGGACTGGGTATCTGCAGACCCGGCAAGATGGGCAGACACACATTCGTTTTCAGATCAGACTTATTTGAGACTGGCTGATACCTATCTGCTGCTGGCTGAAGCTTATTTCAAACAGGGAAAACTTCCACTAGCTGCACAGTACATTAACGCGGTACGGACCAGGTCGCATGCCACCCCGATCAGCACCGACGGTGCTACAGTTACACTGGATTATATCCTGGATGAAAGATCAAGGGAGCTGGTTACAGAAGAACTAAGGAGGGAAACACTGATCAGAACCGGTAAATTACTGGAAAGAGCAAGAAACCCGGTCTATAACAAATTTACTGTGGGCATCAAGGATTTCCATGTGTTACTCCCTATCCCGCAAAAGGTGATTGATGCGAATACTGGCAGAAAAATGGAGCAGAATCCGGGCTATAATTAAGACCTCAATTTATATTGTGGGAACGGGCAATAGTTCCGTTCTCATTCCATTCCTTTAAACCAACGAGCATGACTAAAATAGTTGCTTTTTATACTTTACTCCTTTTTTGCGGATTCCATTCTTATGCGCAGGAACCGGTGCAGAACATCGCATCTAGAACAAACCTGAGCTTAAACGGGAAATGGAAGTATATGATTGATCCTTATGAATCGGGTTATTACGACTACCGGAGGGTGCCTTTCGACCAGTCTAAAACAAAAGAAGGTGGATTTTACGATAACAAACAGCAGACGGACAAGTCGGAATTGCTGGAATATGATTTTGATCATTCGCCTACGCTCAATGTGCCCGGCGACTGGAATTCTCAGGTTGAAAAGTTGTCTCTTTATGAGGGGACGGTCTGGTATAAAAAATCATTTATTACAGATCCTAAAAAAGACAAACAATATCTGTTATACTTTGCTGCAGTAAGTTATGAAGCGCATGTTTACCTGAATGGTAAGAAGCTGGGAATCCATCAGGGTGGTTTTACACCTTTTCAATTCGATGTGACTGCGTTGCTGAAGAAAGGAGAAAACTTTGTGGTGGTAAAAGTAGATAATACACGTAAGAAAGAGGCTATTCCTACGATAGCGACCGACTGGTGGAATTATGGGGGCATTACGCGTGATGTATATCTCACCGAATTGCCTAAAACCTATATCAGGGATTATAAAGTGCAGTTAGCCAAAGGGAATGCTGCGTTTATTGAAGGATATGTGCAGTTGAAAGGTGCTGGCAAAAAACAAAAAGTAAATCTTAAAATTCCGGAAGCCGGTATCGACTTAGCTGTAAATACAGATACTGCCGGTTATGCTGCTATCCGCGTTCCTGTCAAAAAACTCAGTTACTGGTCGCCCGAAAACCCCAAATTATATACCGTACAAATCAACTCGGCAACAGATGCGGTAATAGATAAAATTGGCTTCCGTACAATAGAAACACGTGGAAAAGACATTTTGCTCAATGGGAAATCTGTATTCCTTCGCGGGATATCCATGCATGACGAAAATCCACTGATACCCGGAAGACCTCGCAGTGCGGGCGACCTTAAAATGCTGCTCAACTGGGCAAAAGAGCTGAATTGCAATTTTGTTCGTCTGGCACATTATCCGCACAATGAGGAAATGGTTCGCCTGGCGGATGAAATGGGTTTACTGGTATGGGCAGAAATTCCTGTCTACTGGACTATCGACTGGGAAAATCCCGACACTTATCAGAATGCAGAACATCAGCTGACGGATCTGATCAGCAGAGATAAAAACAGGGCAGGCGTAATTATCTGGTCGGTCGGCAACGAAACCCCGCTCAGCGATCCACGTTTGAAATTTATGAGCAACCTGGCTTCAAAAGCTCGCCAGCTTGACGATACCCGTTTGATTTCAGCCGCGCTGGAATTACACCGCGAGGGCAACAGTGTGATTGTAGATGACGTACTCAGTGAGAAACTGGATCTCGTTAGCTTCAACGAATACGCAGGCTGGTACTGGGGTGGTACACCAAAAGAAATCACTAAATACAGCTTTAAAGTTAAATACCAGAAACCTGTGATCATTACCGAATTTGGCGGCGATGCGCTGGCAGGCTTTCATGCCGATGAAGATACCCGCTGGTCAGAAGAATACCAGGAGGCACTTTATAAAAACCAGTTCAAAATTCAGGAGTCTATCGATGGACTGAGGGGGATGACCCCATGGATCCTTGTAGATTTCAAATCACCCAGAAGAACCCATCCTGTATATCAGGATTTTTGGAACAGAAAAGGGCTCATTTCTGATACCGGTAAGAAGAAGAAAGCCTTTTTTACACTCAAAACACGATACGATCAGCTGGAGAAACAATATGCCCATCCGGCCCAACCTAAAAAATAGCCCATGTTCCCTATCAGAATAAACTTATCAAAAGTACTTTTGCCAGCTTGTATGCTCATCGCAGCAAATGCTGCCGCACAGGTACAACCTTCAAAAATATACCACGACCGCTGGATCGACTTTAACAAAAACGGGAAGATGGAGGTATTTGAAGATTCAAGACAGACGATTGATAAAAGAATAGAAAATCTGCTGTCGCTGATGACCCTGGAAGAGAAAACCAACCAGATGGCCACCCTATACGGTTATAAGCGCGTACTGAAAGATGAATTACCCAATGCCGGCTGGAAGAACCAGATCTGGCAAGATGGCATAGCGAATATTGATGAGCATTTGAACAGTCTGCCTAACCATCCCCATGTGAAATCACAATGGTCTTTTCCTTACAGCAAACATGCACAGGCGATTAATGAAGTGCAGAAATGGTTTGTGGAACAAACCCGCATGGGTATTCCTGTCGATTTTACCAATGAAGGTATACACGGTTTGAACCATGACAGGGCAACACCATTGCCTTCGCCTATTAATATCGGCAGTACCTGGAACAAAGATATGGTGCGGAAGGCCGGAGAGCTGGTCGGCCGTGAAGGAAAAGCCCTCGGTTATACCAATATTTATGCACCTATTCTCGATGTGGCACGTGATCCGAGATGGGGCAGGGTAGTGGAGACCTACGGCGAAGACCCTTTCCTCGTCGCTGCACTGGGCAGTCAGATGGTACTGGGGATTCAAAGTAACGGTATTGCCTCCACACTTAAACATTTTGCTGCATACAGTGTCCCTAAAGGTGGCCGGGATGGCAATGCACGTACCGATCCGCATATCGCACCGCGCGAATTGCATGAAATATTTTTATACCCTTTCAGAAAGGTGATTCGGGAGACCGGCGTAATGGGGGTGATGAGCAGTTACAATGACTGGGATGGCATGCCTGTAACAGGCAGTCATTATTTCCTGACCGAATTGTTACGGAACCAGTATGGTTTTACTGGTTATGTGGTGTCTGACAGTGAGGCGGTAGAGTTCCTGCTCACCAAACATCATGTAGTGTCTGATTATAAATCTGCCGTTAAAATGACTATTGAAGCTGGTCTGAACGTGCGTACCAATTTCACCCCGCCGGAAGATTATATCCTGCCTTTGCGTGAACTGGTGAAGGAAGGTAAAGTCTCAATGAAGACGCTGGATTCGCGGGTGGCTGATGTGCTGCGTGTTAAATTCAAAATCGGTTTATTCGATCAGCCTTACGTTAAGGACCAGAAAGCGGCAGATCTCCTGGTGCATACGCCGGCAGATGAAGCTTTTGCTACCCAGCTGAACCGCGAATCGCTCGTATTACTGAAAAACGCTCATGCGCCCGGGACGGATCAGAAAGTATTGCCCATCGACAGAAAGGTGGTTAAAAATATTCTGGTGACAGGGCCATTGGCTACTGCATCGGGATATATGGAAAGCCGTTATGGGCCATCGAATAACAAACTGATGAACGTACTGGACGGAATTAAGCATCAGGCCGGCGCAGTAAATGTTACTTATGCCAAAGGCTGTGATATTATAGATGCGACCTGGCCTGAAAGTGAGATTATTCCGACACCGCTGACTACAGCAGAACAGGCAGATATTGCCGAAGCTGTAAAAATAGCCGCACAGTCGGACGTCATCATAGCTGTAGTTGGAGAAGATGAAAAAAGAGTAGGAGAGAGTCTTTCCCGGACCGGACTGGGTTTGCCCGGAAGACAGTTACAGCTCATCCAGGCTTTGCAGGCGACAGGCAAACCCGTCGTTATGGTCCTGATTAATGGTCAGCCTCTAACGATTAACTGGGAGAATAAATTTGTTTCCGGTATACTGGAGGCCTGGTTTCCCGGGGGCGAAGGTGGAAAAGTGATTGCCGAAGCACTGTTTGGCGATTATAATCCCGGAGGTAAACTGCCGGTTACTTTCCCAAAAACATTGGGACAGATTGAATTAAATTTTCCTTATAAAAAAGGATCCCATAATGGTCAGCCCGGTGACGGACCGAATGGTTATGGAAATACGGCTGTAGTCGGCGCATTGTATCCTTTTGGCTATGGTTTAAGTTATACCACTTTTAAATACAGTAACCTTAAAGTTTCACCGGCTACTCAAAATGATCAGGGCGATATCTGGGTGACACTTGATATCAGCAATAGCGGAAAAGTAAAAGGCGACGAGGTCGTGCAACTGTATCTAAAAGATATGGTGAGCAGTGTAACCACTTATGAATCTGTATTGAGAGGCTTTGAAAGGATCACTTTAGCTCCCGGCGAAAGCAAAACCGTCAGCTTCACTTTGCATCCTGATGATCTGGCTATCCTGGATAAAGACATGAACTGGACTGTAGAGCCGGGCACATTTAAAGTGATGATGGGTTCCTCTTCAGAAGATATCAGGTTAACGAAGGATTTCACTATTAAATCACCCTCCAATTGATCCGCTTAACGCTCAGCCGGCCTGCATTAGCCTTGTTATTGCTTGCCGGACTTACCAAACCTCTTGCTGCGCAGCAGAAAATAAGTCCTTATCTCATTGGCCAGAATGCCTGGGAAAGGAAATCAATTTTTAAAGTGAAGGAGCAGATTGCAGCGGTTAAATTTCAGGCCATCAGGATTGGCGGCAACAGCTATGAGAAAGCTGATTTTTTTAGTCAGGCTGCCCTGGAACTGATCGATTTCGTCAGGGCCTCCGGTGCTGAACCTATCGTCCAGCTACCGCGACAGCTCAAAGACAATGACCAGGCTTATAAAGCGATCGCCTGGATCAATGGTCATATGAAAAAGAAAATTCGCTTCTGGAGTATCGGAAATGAGCCCGACCATAAAAATCAGCGTGCCACAGAAGAGGAAGTATATGTATATTTCACCAAAATCAGTGCGCAGGTCAAGCGATATGATCCTGAAGCCATTATAATGGGCTTTGACCTGTCCTCTTATAAACAAGCCTTTTTAACCCGTTTGCTTGGCGGCGATCTGGATGTGACAGGCAAAGTTCCCGGTAAGCCCTACTATTATCTGGACAAGGTGACGTTCCATAATTATAAGTTTAGAAATATAGATAAGTTTGAAGCCGACGTGAAGGATCTTAAATCGAGATTACTTGTTTTTAATGCAAAAAGGCCGGTACAACAGCAGATCGGCTGGGCAATCACCGAGTTCAATTCACACTGGCTCGTAGATCCGAAACTGGATGAAGATTATCAGCCCTATACTTTTCATAACGGACAGATCTATGCAGAGATGTATGACCTGGGCATGAGGGAAGGTGCGTTTACCATTTGCCCATGGAGTATGCTGGAAGGGGGAGCGGACAGAGAAGGTACAGATCTGAGCCTTTTTGATCTGGAGAATGGGCAGTACAAGCCCCGCTCTAACTATTACCATACGCAATTACTTGCCCGGCATGTGAAAACCCGGTATTTATCACACAGCCCCAATACAAAAGATCTGGTCGTGATCCCAACAGGTGATGAGACCGGGATTGTTGTAATGATTTTGAATAAAAACAAAGCTGAAAGTCGTGCTTATACCCTGGATTTTACGCAGAAAAATAAATTAGATGCCAGGGGAGTCATCCATATCAACGCTGCTCTGGAGCAATCTCTGAGCGGCATTATTCCCGCATTTTCCACGCAATTACTGGTATTTGATGAGAAAGGTAAACTGATCAGCAAATTTGCCTATTCTGCTGCTGATGCTGAAAAAAGAGACGGCCCCCGACAGCTGATAACAGATCAGAAAGCTAATTGAAGGAGAAGATAATTCTTCCAGCTAAATAGTAAAAGGATGGTGACGAAAAGGGCTGTTAGCCTCAAGATTGCTATATTGCAGCTTCATATGAAGCTGTACCCTATTTAAGCATGGAGAATATTCACAACCAATTTATCAATACCAAACAGAAAGCACTGGCCATCAATCTGGATCCTAAGATTTACGGCTCCTTTGCCGAAATCGGTGCAGGACAGGATGTTGCTGCCAACTTTTTTAAAGCAGGTGCTGCTGCAGGAACGATTGCGAAGACCATGTCTGCGTATGATATGGCATTTTCTGATGCTATTTACGGGGTACAGGCCACCAAACGTTATGTAAGTGAGCAACGTTTAATGGCGATGCTTGGTCACGAATATGACCTAGTGATCGAACGTTTGGCAGCTAAAAGGGGTGAAACTTCAACCTTCTTTTCATTTGCAGATACCTTTTCTGCCCTGAATTATCAAAAGACGAATCAGGGGCATGGCTGGATGGGAATGCGTTACCAGCAGGAACCGGGAGGACCGTTCCATGATGTGGTACTGCATGTTAAATTACTGGATAATGACCTGGGTTTGCAACATTCAGCAGTAGGTACCCTCGGTGTAAACCTGGTATATGCCTGTTTTAATTATTATAAATCACCTTCAGTGTTTCTGCTTTCATTGCTGGATGACCTGAGCAGGGACCGTATCCAGATTGATATGATCCGTTTCGAAGGACCTGGTTTCAATGAAGTAGATAACAGACTGATGAGTCTGCACCTGGTGAAATACGGACTCTCTGATGCTGCTGTATTCGGACCTGATGGTAAAAACCTGCAGCCTTCGGAAGTTTTGTATAAAAAGCATATCATGATAGTGAGGGGACGTTTTCGTCCGCTGATCAATGTGCATATGGACATGATCAATACCGGCGTGGAGAAATTCATGAAAGAACCTGATGTAGATCAGACCAAAGTGATTGTGGTGACAGAACTTACTTTGCAATCCTTAAAAGAGAGGGGAGCAGATGACAGTGCTGAAATTAATGAGAAAGACTTTTTAGACAGGGTGGACATCCTTTGCTCTATGGGGCAAACGGTGCTGATATCAAATTTCCATGAATACTATAAACTGATAGCTTATCTGTCGAAGATCACCACACTCAAAATCGGGGTGGTACTGGGTTATCCCAACCTGGAATTCATTTTTAATGAAGAACATTACCAGTACCTCCAGGGCGGTATCTTGGAAGCTTTTGCTACGCTCTTCAGCAGAAAAGTAAAGCTTTTCATTTATCCAACATTAGGTCAGGGCGTAGTTTATAACTCAAAAAGATTTTCTCCTCCGCCACACCTGGTTGATTTATTTGAATACCTTATTGCCAATGATAAAATTGAAGATATTCTCAATTATAATGTGAATAATCTCAATGTACAAACCGATCATGTACTGGAGCTTTTAAAGAAAAATACGGCCGGCTGGGAAGAATATATTCCTGAAAAAGTGGTTGCCTTAATTAAAGAGAGATCTTTGTTCGGTTTTTCTGCCGTCGAATAAAATATAGGGCTACATCAGCAGATGAGCTTATAACCGACACTCCTCAAGTTCATGATCTGAATATCAGGTTCATCCTTGAGGAGTTTCCTGATTAAAGAACTACTGCCAGTGAGGAGGAAAAGAAAAGGACGAATTAGCACTAACAACAAGTCTTATCCTTGGTATTAGTACAATTTTGTATAATATATTTGATAATAAAACAAATATGTACTATGTTGCGTTTTATTCATCATATGAAAGAGAGATTTGACATATTATCTGCTACCTGCAGCAGGGAGACTACAAAGCTTTACAGCACTAGTTTTTCTCTTGGTATTTATTTTTTAAACAAAGAACTGCGTGCGCCTATTTATGCGATATACGGTTTTGTAAGGCTCGCGGATGAAATAGTGGATAGTTTTCATGATTATCCCAAGTCAGTGATGCTTCAGGAACTGAAAAAAGACTGTTTTATGGCGATCGAGCGTGGAATCAGTATTAATCCGGTACTGAATTCTTTTCAGCAGGTAGTGAATCAGTATCATATCGGACATGAACTGATCAGCCTCTTTCTCAAGAGTATGGAAATGGATCTTGAAGAGCAATCCTACACGCCCGAAACCTACGAAGAATACATTCTTGGTTCCGCACAGGTGGTAGGATTGATGTGTCTGCATGTATTCACCAATGGTAATGCAAAGGAATTTGAGCGTCTTCGCCTACCCGCGATGAAATTGGGATCGGCCTTCCAGAAGGTCAATTTCCTTCGTGATGTGAATGCTGATTACCAGGAACTGAGTCGTACTTATTTTCCTGATGTCAATCTTTCTTCTTTTTCTGACACTGATAAAAGGGCGATTGAGCAGGAAATCCACCAGGAATTTAATGAAGCATTAAATGGAATCAGGGAATTGCCACGGTCCTGCAGAAAAGGGGTTTACCTGGCTTATGTGTATTACCTGAAGTTATTCCGCAAGATAGGAAAGGTTCCTGCAGAGCGGGTCTTGTCTGAACGGATCCGCGTATCTAACGGGCATAAATTCTGGCTGATGTTCGATTCACTTGTGCGCTATAAATTGAATGTTTTATAAATATCATCAGCTAAATTACCTGTCAGAATTTTTCAGCTCTGCGGCTGGAATTAAAAAAGAATGTTATGATAAACATAGATAGTGATCAGATCTCCGAAATGGATAAGTTCTATCGCATTAGCCTGATGAACAGTATATCCGGTTATAAATCGGTTAACCTTTTAGGTACAATTAATACCAATGGCATTACGAATCTCTGCCCTGTTAGCTCTGTATTTCATATGGGCAGTCATCCGCCTTTGCTGGGTATGGTAATCAGGCCCGAACGCGAACATAATGATACGCTGCGCAATATCAGGTCCGTGGGAGCATACACCTTGAATAATGTGCTTCCAGAATGGTATACTGAGGCTCATCAGACCAGTGCGGCTTATCCATCAGGTAGTTCAGAATTTGATGTCTGCGGTTTTAAAAAACTGTACGCGAAAAAGTTTAAGGCACCTTTTGTAGAGAAATCTACGATCAGGATAGGGTTGGAACTGCGTGAAATAATTGACATTGAAATTAATGGTACGAGCATCATTATTGGTGAGATTGTGCTGATTCTCGCTGAAGATACACTCATAGGTGAAGATGGTTTTGTAGATCACGTAAAGGCCGGTACGCTGGCTGTTACGGGGCAGGATAGTTATTATTTGCCGCAGGCTGTAGGGCGGCTCAGTTACGCCAAACCAGGTGAAGTTCCAAACGTGTCTGAAATATGAAATCCTATCAGTTAGTTCATCAGTTGCTTACGCTCGTGGAGCAAATGGAGGAGGAGCATCATGGTGATGAAATTTCGCTGCAGGATTTTGCCGGATTTCTGGTCAGTCATGTGGGCGACCCTGCTGCTACAGCGGCAACGGAGGACATACGCTTTGGTCGACAGGAAGATGATGCGCAGGAGATTGCCTACCAGCTGGATAATAATATTGCCCGCCTATTTGTGTACATGAGCCGTTATGCTAAATCCTATATTAAAAAGGTATTAGACGGAACGCCACTGCAAACCGCAGAAGATTTTACCGGGCTGGCTATTTTGCTGACCCATGATCATCTCTCTAAAACCGAGTTGATCAGCCATAATCTGCAGGAGAAAACATCCGGGTCGGAAGTCATCAGGCGTCTGATCGCCGCAGGTTTAGTCAGACAATGGGATAGTTTAGCAGATAAGCGAAGCAAACAAATCGCGATCACAGACGAGGGGAAAGCATTACTTTACCGCGTATTTAATGATATGAATCACGTGGGTAAAATGATCACCGGAAAGCTGACGGTCAGCGAAAAACTCACCCTGCAATACATCCTGCAAAAACTAGAGGATTTTCATTATGGACACTACCAAAAAAAGAGCATCCAAAACAAAGAAGACCTGAAAACGTTTTCGGAACATAAGTAGTATCAACAACAAATATGGGTGGATAAATATCAGGATTGCATGGTGAATTTTCGTTAAAATCAGAAATTAACAATTTTTAACAGATAAATACGTAATAGATAATCATTTATGCATTATTCTTTTAATAATAATCCGATATTACAAGGCTAAAGTCATGTCTTGCCAAATATGAAACCCACTACTTTATTATTTTTGAGTCTTTTTACTTTTTTTAAGCTCTCTGCACAAAGCCCCTTGCCTTCTTTATTATTAAAACTTAAGCATAGCAGCAACGATACCAGCAAGGTTGGTATGTTAGGTGAAATTGCTTCAGCTTATCGTAATGTAAGACCTGATTCTGCTCGTTATTACGTAAAACAGCAGCTGCAATTGGCTACCCGTATTCACTTTATCTATGGGATGGCAAAATCCTACAGGATGCTGGCAGAACTGGAGATGGCGCAAGGTGACGTTGCTGAAGCGAAGAAGAATTTTGATATTGCATTGGCACTATTTACCAAAGAAGGAAAAAAGCTGGATATTGCATCTGCCCATAACGGGCTTGGTGGTGTAGCATTAAGGCGGGGTGAATTTACGGAAGCCATCCGTCGCTTTTTACTGGCTCAGCGACTGTATCAGCTTTCTGGAAATAAGAATGGAATGATAACGGCATACAATAAACTGGGCGCGGTCTATCAGCAGATGGGGGAGCTGGAAAAGGCACTGACATCTTTTAACAAGGGTTTGGAGATGGATAAAGCTTTTAGTCCCTCAGACAGAACCGGTCGGCTCATGAATAATATTGGTATCGTCTATTTTGGTCGCGGGCAATACCAGACAGCGCTTGAGTATTACCTCGCTGCACTCAAAAAAATGGATAAACCTGAATTTTCTGATATCCGTATTTTGTTACTGAGCAATGCAGGCGATGCCTATGAACAAATTGGTGATTTAACAGCAGCAGCCAGTTATCAGAAAGCGGCTTTAAAATTGATCCGTGAAAGAAATCTCAAGGAATATGAGATTGGTATACTTACCAGTCTTGCCTCTGTAACCGGGATATCAAAACCGGATAGTGGCAGATTATTACTGAGTCAGGCATTACAGCTGAGTGAGGAACTTGACCAGCGTTACATGATGCTTGATGTATATCAGGGTATGGTTAATCTCTATAAACAGGATAAAAACTATAAAGCGGCGGTAGAAACAATTGAGTTGCGTAACCATCTGCAGGACAGTCTTTTTACGCTGAAAAAAGCAAAGGATGTCGCCGATCTGCAATCCAGCTACGATCTGTCTACCTCTACTGTTAAAGTGCAGAAGCTGGAACTCAGTAATCAGCAAATCCGGTTTAACAGGAATATTGTCCGTGCATTTGCCATATTTATGGCACTCATACTACTGGCCTTCATTTTTTTCTATATGCGCACACGTAAATTAAACCAGCGGTTGATGAAAAGGGAAGAAGCACTTACACAACAGCAATCGGAGCTGAAAAAGCTGAATAATTTTAAAGACAAACTCTTTTCTATCATTGGTCACGATCTCAGAGCACCGATTACCAGTATTGTGAGTCTGATGGAAGTGGCTGAAATCAATCATCTTTCGGAAGAAGAGTTTCAGTCTTTCATTCCGAAGCTCAAAGAACAAAGCAATGCTACACTGGAAATATTAGACAAGTTACTGATCTGGGGAAAGTCACAGATAAAAGGTACTGCATACAGTAAATCTGTCTTCAATGCAAAGGAGCTGATTACTAAAAATATTACCCTGTATAAAAGTGCTTCGGCAGAGAAAGAAATCAGTGTTACCGACCATACTCCGCAAGAACTGATGATTTTTGCAGATATGACACAGGTTGATTTTATTATAAGAAATCTGCTGGCAAACGCGATTAAATATACCTACAGTGGTGGAAAAATAGAACTGCATGCTGCAATCGATCAGCTCCACGGATTTAATACCCTGTTTATTAAAGATAATGGAGTAGGTATTGCGGGTGACTTACAACAGCAGATTTTTGAACGGGAAAACCTGAGCCTGGAAGGAACGGCAAGTGAGAAAGGGAACAGTATCGGCCTGATGTTGTGTAAAGAATTTGTAGAAGAAAATGGCGGTAAAATCCAGATAGAAAGTAAACTTGGCGAAGGAACACAGTTTTCGGTTACACTTCCGTCAGTTAAATCCTGATATTTCAGATAGCTATTTTTCCAACCGATTAGCGACAATCGCTATCTTTACATGATGGAAGATTATAAATTTGAGATCCAGCTCAAAGTAAGAGATTATGAATGCGATATTCAGGGGGTAGTCAACAATTCCGTTTATCAGGCTTATCTTGAACATGCCAGGCATGAGTATTTGTTGTCGAAAGGCAATTCATTTGAAGAACTGACCAAACAAGGTATTCTCTTAATGGTATCCCGTATCGAAATGGACTTTAAGACCTCGTTAACCAGTAGAGATACTTTTGCTGTAAAACTCAGAACGGAGCGGTCGGGCGTAAAACTTGTGTTTTATCAGGATATCTACCGCCTTTCGGATAATGTATTGTGTTTGAAAGGTAAAGTGGAAGCGATTGCCAAAATAAATGGAAGGTTAAGCAGGGGAGAGATCTTTGATACGCTGGACGTATAAACCTCCTGAGTGATAGAAAGTCGTAATTGCTGCTACAGGGATTATTTGCCGGCAATTATGGATTTTTTTTGAACTGTTTCCAGCTTTGCTTGTTATAGCTTTTCAAAATCCATCATATGAGCTTAGCTAAGTACAATTCCAAGCGCGACTTCAAAAAAACTGCTGAACCTAAGGCTGGTAAGAGTAGTGATCAGAACAAATTGTTATTCGTGATCCAGAAGCACGATGCTTCACATCTGCATTATGATTTCAGGCTCGAGATGGGGGGTGTTTTAAAAAGCTGGGCGATACCAAAAGGTCCCACTACCGATCCTAAAATAAAAAGACTGGCGATGATGGTAGAGGATCACCCCTTTGACTATCGAACTTTTGAAGGCACCATTCCTAAAGGGGAGTACGGCGCAGGAACAGTGATTGTCTGGGATCAGGGTACTTACGAAACAATAGCGGATATCAAGGGGAAAAAGGCACAGGAAAAATATTTGCTTGATGAGCTGGAGAAAGGATCTGTGAAGATCAAACTTCATGGAGAAAAACTGGAAGGTGAATTTGCACTGGTCAAAACGCATGGAATGGGAGAAAATGCCTGGCTCCTGATTAAACATAACGATGAATTTGCTTCCAAAACTGATATCACAAAAAAAGATAAATCTGTACTATCAGCTAAAAACCTGAAAGAAATGGCGGCTGGAGCGACTACAGCTGAACCAGCCAAACCCAAAAAGAAAGCTGGCGCCCTTCGCGGGAAAAAAGTGCTGCCAGTGGATGTTGCAGAAGAAGAACTGGATGCAGAGATGGATACGAAGGAACCGGTTGAGATTGATTTGACACGATTACTGAAATCTGCGCCTAAAGCTAAAATGCCGACTGCCATCAAGCCCATGAAGGCTACGCTCGTGGAAGATCCTTTTGATCATGAGGACTGGGTTTTTGAAGTAAAGTGGGATGGTTACAGAGCAATTGCTGCTATTAACGATGAAGTGGAACTGATCTCCCGTAATAAAATTCCTTTTGATAAATATTATCCCATTGTTGCTGTGATGAAAGAATGGGATTTCAAAGCGGTATTGGACGGGGAGATCCTCGTATTGAATGATAAAGGAATAGCTGACTTCGGAGCGTTGCAAAATTGGCGCAGCGAAGCAGACGGGAATCTTGTTTTCTATGTATTCGATATCTTATGGTATGAAGGAAAAAGCCTGGTTGATTTACCGCTGATTCAACGCAGAGCGATCCTGGAGAAAATCCTTCCAGCTGACGATGACAGTGTGAGGCTAAGCAAGGTTTTTTATGGAAAGGGAATTGAGTTTTTCGATGCGGCAACAAGGATAGGTCTGGAGGGAATGATTGCGAAAAAAGCCAGCAGTACTTATACCTCAGACCTGCGATCCCGGGAATGGCTGAAAGTAAAGGTTAAAAAAAGACAGGAAGTAGTGATCGCAGGTTTTACCAGAAATCCGGGTACGAATAAATCTTTCAGTGCCCTCATCCTTGGTACCTATCAGGAGGGTAAATTGGTTTTTGCCGGAAAGGTAGGTACGGGTTTTCCCGTGCAGCTGCAAAAAGAGCTGATGGAGCAGTTTAAACCCTTGATTACAGATAAGGTTCCATTTGATCAGGAACCTAATATAGATAAACCTTCGCGTTTCAGGCCGCAAAGGCTGGGCGCAAAACCCACATGGCTAAAACCAGAGCTGGTAGCTGAGGTTGCCTTTGCCGAAGTGACTACTGACGGGGTATTTCGCCAGGCCTCCTTCAAGGGCATGCGTGAAGATAAAAATGCCAAAGATGTGGTGCTGGAAAAAGCAGTGTCAACGGATGAAACGGTGGAGGAAGTTAAGGCTATCCAGCCTCCTGTCAACAAAGGACGTAAAACATTGCTGAATCCTACAGATGAAACACAGGTGCGCAAAATCTGTGGTCACGATTTAAAGTTTACCCATCTGAGCAAAATATACTGGCCGGATGATAAAATTACCAAGAGGGATATGTTCAACTATTATTACCAGGTAGCTGAATATATTTTACCTTACCTGAAAGACCGGCCGATGTCGCTCAACAGGTTTCCCGGGGGCATCACAGGAAAAGGGTTTTACCAGAAAGATGTTACCGGAAAAGCACCCGACTGGGCAAAAACCTTTGCGCATACTACAGATGACGGGAAGAAAAATAACTATCTGGTGGGCAATGATGAAGCTACCCTGCTCTGGATGGCCACGCTGGGCTGTATAGAGATGAACCCTTGGTTTAGTCGCATACAGTCTCCGGACAATCCGGATTACTGTGTGATCGATCTCGATCCGGATAAAAATACTTTTGATCAGGTCATTCAGACCGCGCTGCATATCAAAGAAATGCTGGATGCGATAGACGTTCCTTCTTATTGCAAAACCTCGGGCTCTACCGGAATGCATATTTATATTCCCTTACATGGCAAATATACCTATGATCAGTCACAAATGTTCGCCCGGATTATCGTTGAAAAAGTACATCAGGAACTTTCGGAATTTACCAGTATAGAAAGGAAGATTTCGGCGCGCAAAGGAAAGATGTACCTTGACTTTCTCCAGAATCGCCCGGGCGCCACGATTGCCTGTCCCTATTCTTTGAGACCTAAACCGGGTGCTACGGTATCTATGCCGCTGGCATGGGATGAAGTGAAATCAGGATTGAAGATGAGCGATTTCACGATTTTTAATGCGGTAGACCGCTTAAAGGAGACCGGAGATTTATTCAAGGGCGCATTGGACGAAGGAATTGACCTGATGAAAGCAGTGAAAAAAGCGAAAGATGTTTTTTAACCTGTAGCTCTCCTCGGGATTTACTGTACCCATGACCAGCCATAGAGGATAAAATAAGGGTTATATCGGTTAAATTCAGGCCGGCCGGCTTTGTGAGGGATGAATATCTTTAATGCAGAAAAAAAGATCATTATGGTATTCAATTTCTTCTCTAAGGGCACAGCGGCAATGCTCGCAATAATTTTCTTCGCCGGAAGTGTAGCAGCGCAAATCAACAAACAAACATACGTACCCGTCAAAGTATGGCGGGTACCTGATCATAACAATTACAGCGACAGTACCAGTGAGTTCAGCAATTCGAGAAAAGCAGAATCAGCTAACATTGCGATTTTCTGGTCGAAAGAGTTTGGGCAGGATCCCATGCAAAATGCGGATGTCACTAAACGGTTTGATACCGATGCGGCGCTAAAAGAATGCGAGCGTTTTTATGATTTCTACGTTAACAAATTGAAAATTGTACAGAAAGGCCAATCCCTGACAGATCGGTATAAGATCCTGTTTTACGTCATTGGCGGAGATGAACAAACTGCTTTTGGTGGCGGCGCGGAAGATAAAATTGGCATTTTATGGACACCTGCAGTAAGAATGAGCAAGGCTCCTTATGGGGCACTGGTACATGAATTAGGGCATGCTTTTCAATATCTGGCGAGTGCTGACAGTGGTACGGGATTCCGTGGTCCGATTATGGAAATGTCCGCACAATATATGTTGTGGCAGGTCTATCCGGAGTGGATGACTTTTGAAAATTACCATTTGAAAAGCTTTCTGAAGAAGACACATTTTGCTTTTTTGCATCCTGAGAATACTTATCATTCTCCTTACGTGCTGGAATACTGGTCAAATCAATATGGAATAGACTTTTTTGGTCAACTGCTCCGTAAAGCACAAAAAGGGGAGGATATTGTAATGACTTACAAAAGAATGACCAGCAGGACCCAGGAGCAGTTTAATGATGATATGTTTACAGCGGCAAGGCGATTTATCACCTGGGATATGGAAAGAATCAGGGAAGTAGCCGCTCCGTATGTAAATCAGCACACTACTGCACTGGATACATTAAGTAATGGCTGGTTCAGGATCGCGAAGCTGAACTGCCCTGAAAATTATGGGTACAACGGAATTAAGTTAACAGTTCCTGCAGCGGGAACAACAGTAAGTCTGGACTTCAAAGGCATCGCCGGAGCAACAGGATTCCGCGCAGTGAAAGTCAATGAGGCAGGATGGCGCTATGGTTTCCTCGCAGTTCAACAAGATGGTAGTCGTGTGTATAGTGATACCTATGCTGACCCGGCTGGCACCGTTAAATTTAAAGTTCCTGGTGGAACGGCCCATTTGTGGCTCGTGGTCATGGGCGCTCCAACAGTCCATGTCCAGGTAGCTAAAGAGGACAAAAATAATCCGGAATGGCCATATGAGTTTAAATTACAAAATACAGGGCCTGTCACCAAATAACAGGCCCTGTATTGAATTCTTATCTGTTATAACTATCCACTGCATTCTCCAGCCGTCTTGCGCCCGCTAAATGCACTCCGTAACCGCCACCTGCAAGTCCCAGGCTGGCACCAAAAAGTATATATGCGGCAGTAGTTCCCCTGTTTTTTATCTTCGTGTCATGGTTAATACCGTTAGGAAAACCTTTGGAATCATAGGTAAACGCTGGGGCACTGGTGTCATTATTATCCATCATAAACGCTAACAGGCCGGCTATGACTGACACCCCTGCAGAAACGTATAAAATTTTACTGGTGGTCATGCTTTTCCTGTAACCCGCAAGCAGTCGCATACTTTCCGCATTATCGGCCATGTCACGCTTCAGGTTATTGTATTTGACTTTTTTCAGATCGCCATAACCTTTATTATAGTACATCCTTAAATTAACCGTTTCATTTCTGCGTTCGTTAAAATAATAGGGTCGGTCATAAAGGAAGGGGTCAATGTCTGCTTCCTGGAAAACGTTAATCTTGCCTTCAATAATTCTTTCGGCAAAACCAGCAGGCTGGATCAGGTTTAATTTCCGCGTATTCGCAAAGAATCCGTCTTCGTTGTTAAAAAACTTAACCTGCGACATGGGGAATCTTTTGGCATCTACCCTCAATTGCAAAGCTCCGGCAAAATCCGGGCGGAGCCTGATTTTATCTGCGTAAATGACTGAATCAGAATAGAGGTAAATAAAATTTCCTGAAGGGCGCTCCTGGGCGCGGGCGGTCAGGCCATAGCAGGCCATCACCACGATGAGTAGTTTTTTCATATTGATTTACATTTGTGTGTAATCAATACTACAAATTTTTCAACTCAGAAAAAATATTGTAATTGATAAAATACAAATAATTTTTCCTGCCCTTTTTCAGTCGTGACCCAACGAAGCCATTGACGCCGCTTATCTGATTAATGGTAATAATTTTTCACGGTCTTCGTACAGTGCCCAGAGGTTGATCAGCATTAAAATCGCCGCAATTGGTAAACCTGATGGAGCATCAACTATATTGGTTAAGAGGATGCCAATATTGACAGGGAAAATGATCAGTGCGCCAAGTGCTCTGTATCTGGGAATCATGAAAAGTAAGCCACCGACAATTTCAGCTACCGCAACCAGAGGCATTAACCAGCCTATAGTCATAAATGCGCCCATTACTTTTACCATGCTTTCCGGTAAATCTTTTGGCATGGGCATATAATTTAAAAACTTGTTGAGGCCGGCGTTGATAAACATGAGTCCGAATAACAGGCTTACGCCAAATAGAATTTTTCTTTTCATATAATGGTTTTGTTTAGAATGATTTCATTATTTTAAAATTCCTGAATCTAATCTCAGCATTTCAATTTAATAAAAAGGTAGGTGATTGCGACAATTTATAAGGGTATTCGCGACAAACAATTTCAGTACTAAAAACTACAGCGATTTTAATCGCCGTAGTTTGCTCATACAATTACTTTCCGTAAACAGATTGCAGGTAAGATTTTACAGTCGAAGGTTTTCTGCCCAATATTGCTTCAAGATCAGATTTGATCTCTTCGAATTCACCAGCGGCTATGCCTGCGTTAAAGTCAGCCAGCATGCCTACAATTTCGAGAGGCACACCTGCTTGTGTTAATGCTTCCTTAAATTCATCTGCGGAGGGAGAGACATAAGAGATGGTTTCCCCGGTAATCCCGGAAATCATCTTTGCGATCTCCTCCCAGGAAACATCTTCATTACCTGTGAATTCCAGTTCTTTATTATCGAATTTAGTGGTTTGATCTAATAAAATAGTGGCTTCCGCTTCCGCTAAATCTGATCTGACCGCAAAAGATACTTTTCCTGTTCCCGAGGGCAGATAAATAGTTTTTTTCTCCAGTAACTGATCACCGGCAAATGCAGGAATAATATCTGCATAAAGGCCATGCTGGAGTATCGTATAAACTAATCCTGATGCTTTCAGTATGCGCTCAGTTTCGATATGACTCTCAGATACCACTGCAATTGCGGAATGGCTGATATTCTTTTTGCGTTGAAAACTGGTGTAAAGCACCTGTTTTACACCAGCTTCCTTAGCCGCCCTGATGACGTTTTCATGTTGCGCACCGCGGTTTTCCAGGTCGGTCCCTGATACGAGATATAACTTGTCGATGCCCTGCAATGCGGCCAGTACTGCAGCATAATCACTGTAATCACCAATTGCTATAGTCACGCCTCTGGCCTTGAATGCTGCGGCTTTCTCTGCGTCGCGTACCAATATCCTGATATTACCCGCATCTGTTCTTTTTAACAGGCTTTCTGTCACTGCGGCACCGAGTTTGCCTGTGGCTCCGGTTACTAAAATCTTACTCATCTGATTATAATTTAAATTTATCCAAACCTTTACTTACTTTTGGAGAGTTAAAGGTAGTCAGTGAGTTACGGCTTGTCAAGAAGGCACGGCAACATCAGTTACTAACTTTCAGGTTACTATTGTTCATATTCAACAGTTTATGGTGAAAGAAAATTTACAGAAATACGAAAGCATCTCAGATTGTCCTGTAAGGGACGTGCTGGACAGGATAGGTGATAAATGGTCCATACTGGTCATCACTATCCTGGGAGAGGAGGGGACCTTGAGGTTCAATGAAATTAATGCTGTTATTGGAACGATTTCACAGAAAATGCTGACCGTAACGCTGAAAACTCTTGAGGCTGATGGCCTGGTATCAAGAAAAGTTTATCCGCAGGTGCCACCGCGTGTAGAATATACTTTAACTGAGCGGGGAAGTAGTTTACTGCCTGCTATGACACAACTGATTGACTGGGCATTACAGCATATGCCGGGCATCAAGGCTTCACGTGCTGCTTTTTATGATCAAAAGACTGATCAGCCCATGTAATTCAGCAGGCTGGCTAATCTGCAATTGCAGTGAGGTGTAGTGCAGCTTTACACTTTTATACAAAAAAGTATACAAAAAGTCATCACTGTTCATTTTAGACCGGGCGTCTGTTATTTTTAAGGAATTAACGCTTTGTTCAATCTGATTCATGGCAGCTAAAATGAAGATCTTATTTTTTACTTCTTCCATAGAAGATTATCTGGCTGATGCTTTACTTCATGGATTAAGGATGATTTATGGGAAGGATCTGGTGGATTACCCTAAATGTGAGATACTGTATAAAAACTGCCCCGAACAGATCATCACACAGGTTCGTGGCCATGGCTTTACTTTATACTCGGGTCTGCTGGACGATATAGACATTGACAGGCACAATATTGAGCAGAAGATAAAGGATAATTATTTTGATCTGATTATTTTTGGAGATATACAACGGGAATTTGGGCTGTTCGTTCATTTCCGGCCCTGGCTGAATTATCAGAATACGATCATTGTAGATGGTTTTGACACTACCCAGCCTTATCCGGCAAGGGGCTACTGGTGGAGAAAGCCATATTATTGGTTTTTACCAGTTGCACATCATGATTTTCTTTATTTTAAAAGAGAATGGACTCCTGATACACATTTCACCCTATGGCGGCACCTGATGCCAGCATGGCTGCGTAAGCGAATGCCGCAGCACAGGAATGTGCGTGCGATCAGTTACAGTATCCCGGCAGAAAAGATCATCACCAGCCTGCCAGATAAAGTTAAAGATTTTCCTAAACATATTGTTGATGAAGAGGTTGCGGCAAGGATAAAAGGGGCGTTAACCACTTATGCATTTGAATCAGAACAGGAGTATTATAAGGATTTGCAGGATTCCCGCTTCGGAATTACGACAATGAGAGCTGGCTGGGACTGTTTAAGGCATTATGAAATAGCAGCAAATGCTACGGTAATTTGTTTCAGGGATCTGGAAAAAAAACCTGCCTCATGTGCTCCTTACGGACTGATTGATGGCATAAATTGTATCTCTTATCAAAATTATGAAGAGCTGCAAGAGAAAATTAATGGTTTGAATGCTGTACAATATGAATTCCTGCAGCTGAATACGCTGGAATGGATTAATGCAAGCACTACAGTAAAAAGAGCTGAACACTTGATAAACACACATCAGTTGCCGGCCCGCAAAAATAATGATTCCTTTCCTGTAAGAAGCGAAAGCCTGCTGAATGCGGATCAAATATAAAAGCGGCCCGAAATTTACACCGGGCCGCTTTATGATCCTATTTGGTGGATATAATTTATTTTACACGCTCAATATATTCTCCTGTGCGGGTATCTACTTTTATTTTATCTCCCTGGTTCACAAATAATGGAACTTTGATCTCAATACCGTTCTCCGTAGTTGCATATTTCTGAGCACCTGAAGAAGTATCTCCTTTAACAGCTGGTTCAGCATATGTAATTTCCAGATCTACAAAGTTTGGAGCCTGCGCCATAATTGGTTCTTCACTTTCAAAAGAAACGATGACATCCATTCCCTCTTTTAAGAATTTTGCAGATGGTCCGAACAATGCTTTAGGCACATTGAACTGGTCAAAAGTAACATTATCCATTACTACGAAATAATCACCTTCTTCATATAAGTACTGGAAATCATTAGTTTCTACACGGCAAATTTCAACTTGCTCATCAGTTCCCAAACGTGCCTCTACAATTTTCCCGGTTTTGATGTTACGAAATTTACCTAAGTAGAAGGCGCCGCCTTTACCCGGTGTACGGTGTACAAATTCTGTAACTGTTACCAGTTCACCGTTATAACGTAAAATATTTCCCACTTTTGTTTCAGATGCCTTAGCCATAAATTATAATTGTAAAATTTGAGCCCAAATATATGTGCTTTTTGTCTATTTATAATTATAATGTTGCCATATCAATGACAAACCTGTAACGGACATCACCTTTTTGCATCCTTTCATATGCAGATTTAATGTCCTTTATATCAATTTTCTCAATGTCGGAGACGATATTATGCTCGGCGCAGTAGTCCAGCATTTCCTGAGTTTCAGCTATACCGCCAATACCAGATCCACCAATACTTTTTCTGCCGGCAAGTAAGCTGAAAGCAGCTATCTCTGCGGGTTCAGGGGGAACGCCTACGCAAATCAGCGTGCCATCAGTTCTTAATAAGGAGAGGTACATGTTAAAATCGTGCACTGCAGATACCGTATCTAATATGAAATCAAAAGTGCCCATCGCTGCTTTTACCTGTGCTTCATCCGTCGTCACTACAAAATGATGTGCACCTAGCTTTTTAGCATCTTCTTCTTTGTTAGGAGAGGTACTTAACACAGTTACTTCAGCGCCAAAAGCCACACCAAACTTCACACCCATATGCCCCAGTCCACCCAGACCCAATACCGCAAGTTTGTGACCTTTCCCCACTTTCCAGTGTTTTAACGGAGAATAGGTAGTGATACCTGCACATAATAATGGGGCAACAGCGGCGAGATCCAGTTGATCTGATACATGTAGTACAAACTCTTCTCTGACCACAATTGTATTGGAATAACCACCGTATGTAGGTGTTACGCCATCACGTGATAAACTGTTGTAAGTTCCGGTATTTCCCTCCAGGCAGTATTGTTCCAGGTCTTGTTTGCAGTTTTCACAAACCTGACAGGAATCAACCATACATCCCGTACCTGCAAGGTCACCTACTTTAAATTTGGTCACATGGTCACCCACCTTGATCACACGGCCAACAATCTCATGCCCCGGTACCATTGGAAAAATCCCCGGAAACCAGTCATTTTTAATCTGGTGAAGATCCGAATGGCATACGCCACAGAATAAAATATCAAACTGTACATCATGCGGACCAACCTCACGGCGTTCAAATGACCATGGGGCGAGGTCTGTTTCGGCACTTTGTGCCGCATATCCTTTTGCTTCTATCATTGTATAATTAATTGTTTGTATAAAGTTAATGACTTAAATTGGTGTCCAGACAGCGAAAATCAAACATATGATTGCAAAATTCAAACATTACCCCGAATGAATTTAGCACCCGTCAGTAGCGCAGGCTTTTGAAGGGTGTTTTTATTTTATAGCAGATAATAAAATGATGGAGACGTTTATGTTATGGATATGCACAGATACTAAATCCCCCGTCTTTATGGAAAAAAGACGATCATAGCTCACGTTAATTTGATTTTGAATGATTGCCCGGACTCCATTTCTCTCCTTTATGATGAAGAGATGCAGGTTTATTTCCTGCAAATTGAAGAATCCTACTGGGTTGAGGAGGAAGGCAGCACAACCTGTGATGGAGCTGACCGGATCATCAATTTTAAAATTAATGGAAATAAAATTGAAGTGGTAACAATTACTGTAGCGGGATGATAATGCCGGAAAACTTCTTATCTGTTTACTATTTTATTAAAATATATCCAATAAGTAAATTTAATGGCATCAGATTTGTTGTTAGCTTCATTAATATTAAAAGCTAAACGAATTTAATAGCTATAATATGAATAAATAAATCTTTAATTTATCTAATTTACCAATTACCAATGACTTATAAATATTTTTTACAAGACGGCAACAAGTTTCAATTGAAATCCCAGCTTATTTTTATCGGACTACTTAGTGGACTCTTCATTTTGGGTGGACTTAAATTTACTTTTTTCCATGAAGAAGGTAAGGAAGGAGCAATGTGGGTGGGTGTATTTATGATTCTTCTAGGTGCTGCAGCTGCACTCAGACTGACTGCAAAAAATACGATTGATATGGATGCCAGGCAGCTGCTGGTAAAAAAGAATATGTTCTCGGAGGAAGTGGCTTATAACCTGAATGACTTTGAAGGTTTTCTGGTGGCGAGTACCGTTTCTTTTTTTGGTGTGACGATGAATGCTACGGGAAGCATGACCTTCAACGTAAATGGTAAAGAAAAAAATATAATGCTGAATCAATCCATGTTTACTGTAAAGCCGCTGAATGAGATGATTAATGAGGCAACAGACATTATGCAGTTAGAGAAATAAGCAATTTTTATGGCATTGTACAATTTAACTGTTTCAGATAATATCATGCGCTTCCAGCCTAATCTTGGCTATTATACTAAGATCATTATTTTTCTTGGTCTGATCGGAGTATGTTTTCTAATAGTTCCTTTTTTAAGTATTGGCTTTGATGTGAAACGTTTTGCCTACTTTATAGGCGGAGGATTGTCCTGCTACGTGATTTATGACTTCCTCTTTGTGGTGAAGGTGACGATGATCTTTGATCGAAATACCAGAACAGTTTATAAAAAAATACCGGGAATATATACTAAGCGCTTAATGGGATTTGAAGAAGTAAAGCTGGTTAATGATACCAGTTATGGAACACTGACTTACCATATCGGTGCCAAATCAAATTATTTCGTCAAAAACTATGCGATTAGTGATACCTTTTCCAATAACAAAAAAGGACAGCAGCGGCAGGAAGAGTTTGAAACCACTATTCTTGATCCCTTAATGGAATTTATAAAATAGCATTTCCCACTCTTCCTCAAGAGAAAGGTTTGGCCGCTTTTCGCCTGCTCTGGTATACCAATAATCGGCATTCCAGTTGTCTCCTTCTTTTCTGTGAAGGTAGGCGTGCAGATGGGCAGCATCTTTATCCGGAAGCTGATCAATCAGGTCATGCGCCGTTTTCCAGTCGCCCTTAGCGTCATACCAAAGTGCCTGCAGCAAAACAGACAGGCCATCAGGTACTTGTGTTTCCAGCAGGGAGTCTTTGAATTTTATCAGTTCATTCATTTGATAAAGATGGTTGTTAATTGTCAATTGATTTAAGATATTTCAATAAATAGGGGGCAGTGCGACTGTTTTTATTTAAGGCAAAGTCGGCCGGAATACCTGAGCTAACTACTTTGCCACCTTTTTCTCCTGCTTCCGGACCAATCTCAATCACCCAATCGCTTCCGGAAATCACATGCATATCATGTTCCACTACGATGATTGTATTTCCCTGATCTACGAGGTTGTTCAACTGTGCCATCAATTTTTCTACGTCTGACGGATGTAGGCCGGTAGTTGGTTCATCAAGAATGTATAGTGTATTTCCACGTTGGCTACGCTGCAGTTCAGTTGCCAGTTTAATTCGTTGTGCTTCACCACCCGACAGTTCGGTTGCTGGCTGTCCGAGTTTTAGATAACCCAGTCCAACTTGCCGCACAATATCAAGTCCGCGGGAAATCGATGGGTCTGCTTCGAAAAATGCCCAGGCCGCATCAACGGTCATTCCCAGTACTTCAGCTATATTTTTATCCTGATAAGTGACTTCCAGGGTTTTTGCATTATACCTTGTACCCAGGCAAGTGGGGCATGGGGTGTAAACACTAGGCAAAAATAGCAGCTCAACCATCACAAATCCTTCTCCCTGACAATGCGGGCAACGTCCTTTTGCGACATTGAATGAAAATCTGCCAGCATCATATTTTCTTTTTTTAGCCTCCGCTGTAGTGGCAAAAAGTTTACGGATAGGATCAAACAGTCCTGTATAGGTGGCTAGATTGGATCTTGGCGTGCGGCCAATCGGCTTTTGATCTACCTGAACCAATCTTTTTATGGCGGATGCACCTGAGGTGATTGAACCTCCGGTTGTTTTGCTGTCAGGCTCATCCAGATCAAGCAGCGTGCTTTCCTCCGGATCAGCAGAAAGATCATCATTCTTTGTGATCTTCTGTCCCAGATAATTACTGATCAGTTCTACCAATACCTGACTAACTAAAGTACTTTTTCCGGAACCTGATATGCCTGTTACGCTGGTAAATACACCCAAAGGGAATTCAACAGCCAGTTGGTTCAGGTTATTTCTTGTTAATCCCTCCAGTTTAAGCCAGCCTTTTGGCTTTCGCAGCTTTGTTTCAGGATGCAGACCGCGTTTTTTGCCATAGATATAATCTTTAGTCTTTGATGCCGCGATGTCTTTCAGCCCTTCGGGAATTCCACTGTATAAAATATGGCCACCCTGCTCTCCGGCACCCGGCCCCACATCCACGATCCAGTCCGCGTGACTGATGACGTCTATCTCATGTTCTACTACAAAGAGTGAATTGCCGGAAGCTTTCAATTTATCCAGCGCCTGTAGTAAAGCTTGTGTGTCTGCCGGATGTAAACCTGCAGAAGGTTCATCCAGTACATAAACTACCCCGAAAAGATTAGATCTGATTTGTGTAGCCAGTCTTAATCGCTGTAATTCTCCCGGAGAAAGGGTAGGTGTACTTCTTTCCAGGTTCAGGTAACCCAGTCCGAGATCCAGCATCACCTCCAGGCGTGAAGCCATATCTTCTGCAATACGCTGTGCTACTATCGCTTTTTCAGGATGTTTTTGGTCTCTGTTTGCATTTATCAAATCTGCTCCATCCCCATAGCGCTTGAATATCGTATAAAGATGGCTCAGCGATAATCTTGATAATTCTGTGATGTCAAGTCCATTAAACTTGATGGAAAGAGATTCTTTTCTCAGTCTCTTACCCTGACAAACAGGACATACACTGCTCAGCATAAACTGACTGACACGCTTTTTCATCAGCTGACTCTGGCTTTTAGCGAAGGTCTGCATTACGTATCTTCTTGCGCCAGTAAATGTGCCCATATAATCGGGCTGCATCTTATTTTTAATTGCTTTCTGTACCTGTTCACTGGTAAACCGCGGATATACCGGTACTGCAGGTGTTTCTTCTGTGAATAAGATCCAGTCCCTGTCTTTTTTCGGCAGGTCTTTCCAGGGCACATCTACGTTATACCCCATCGTAATCAGGATGTCGCGTAAATTCTGTCCCTGCCAGGCGGTAGGCCAGGCTGCAATGGCTTTTTCTCTGATAGTTAATGTATCGTCTGGAACCATGGACTGTTCAGTTACTTCATAAACACGGCCAAGTCCATGGCATTCCGGGCATGCCCCCTCCGGTGTATTGGGAGAGAAGGCTTCTGCATAAATGATAGACTGACCTTTGGGATAATCTCCGGCTCGGGAATATAACATCCGCAGCAGGTTAGATAAAGTAGTTACACTCCCTACTGAAGAGCGCGTACTGGAAGAACCGCGTTGCTGTTGCAGGGCGATTGCCGGGGGAAGACCTTCAATTTCATCTACTTCCGGGATGGACATCTGATTAAATAACCGCCTTGCATAAGGGGATACTGATTCAAGATAACGTCTTTGTGCTTCTGCATAGAGTGTTCCAAATGCGAGTGAAGATTTGCCTGAACCTGAAACACCTGTAAAGACGACCATGGCATCCCGCGGAATCTGCAGGTCTACATTTTTAAGGTTATTCTCTCTTGCTCCTTTTATTCTTACGTAACCGCTAAAGTCCTGTTGATCCGTTGTTGTTTTCCTCGCCATGCTCTTGAAAAACAAGAAACCACAGGGAAAGTTTTAGTCACTGTGCAAGAATGAGGATGGTATTGGTATTTACGCCTTTTTTGGTAATTTATAAAATAGCAGTCTGAAAGCATTCAATTCGCTCCTTAGACCAGTAATCAGTTCGATGAGCAGCACTACATTTGCATCATCATGATTTAAAAGCCTGAAAGATTCATCATCAGGCAGGTTCATTTTGCTCTTTAATACGCGTGGTATTTTATTGCTCCGGGCGGTTAATGCACAGGCGTAAAGATAGAGACATTCAATAAATCCGGATAATGCCCTTTCATATTGCAGCTTCAATTTTTTATAACTTTTAGATCTTTTAAAAACCAGGAAATACGGTCGGAACCGATGGCTTTGGCGGATGATTTCATTATCATTGAGGTCTTCTATCTCGTCGATTCCAAATCTCAGGGTAATTTCCTGCTTATATTTAATCAGTTTACTCTCTGCTTTTGAGCAGTTTTGTACGAAAGGATCATCTACACTGTGAAAGAATGCAGCCTCTTCGATATTTTGCTCCCAGGGATCTTTGAAGTCCATGGCATACTTTTTCATGGCCCGCTTAAATGTAAAATAGTACATGTATTCATACAGATCGGAGTGCATATAGGTAACTATATTACCTAATCCCCTCATGCATAAATTAAGGTCAAACGGGTCACTACTGGATATCTTACTCATTTCTCATACTGGTTTCATAACCAGGGGTGGCAAGTTATTAATTTAATTTTGATGACAGCTCATATTTGAACCCTAAAAAGCTTCATTCAAACCCAGGAACAAACCCCGGGCACCATAGTTACCGAAAGCATAATCTATACAGAGATTTGTCCGTGTCGCCTTGTTAAATAATACACGCAGCCCTGCGCCACCTGCGGGCTGCCATTTTTGGAACAACTTTGTACCCAGATTATCATTGGTACTCTCGATGTTAAAGAAAGTTACCCCACTGAGGAATTTATTTGCAGTGATAGGGAACCTGTATTCCAGTTCTGAATAAAAGTATTTGGTTCCTTTGAAATAAGCTACGGTATACCCTCTGCCACTCCGGAAACTAACGTCTTTACCCGTGCCGGGAAGCTCAAGATAAGGCAAAGCACCGCCAACCAGATATGATCCCCAGTTCCAGAAGGCTATAACGTGCTCAGGATTGCTGGCAGACAGGCTCCAGTATTTCCTGAAATCTGTAGTGAACTGCACTGCGCTTCTGGTACTGCCCATCCAGGTCTGATTTACCCGTACACCGGCATCAGCGTAAATGCCTTTGTATGCACGGTTCTGATTATCCCGTGTAGTGTATTGTACGTTAAACAGTAGTCCGTTGGACATATAGTGGTCACGGTTAAACCCATATCGGTCACTGTAAATATTATAGGGTGTCAGCTCATCTGTGTTTGATCTGTCTTCAATTTTCCTTCTGATATCAAAAGATACTCCGGCTCCGACAAAAAGGTTTTCATGAACTTGTTTGTATACTTTTTCGCGGAAATTATAATACTGTGCATGCAGTACGTAACCTTTGCGGCCCGGGTTAGTCAGGATCCGGTCTTCCTCACTGCCTTCAGCACCCTGCCCAATTCCCAGTCCGAAATCCGGAGTCACAGTTTTTGCAGCAACGAGGCTACCCTGGAAATTCCATTTGTTACCCGGCGTATATACATTATGACTCAAGTAGAAGTAAATAATTCCTTTGGTAGTGATGGAGGCCGATGTGGCTGCGACAGACATCAGGGTATTCGGATCACCGCCTAATTTTCTACCTGCTACGGCTTTAATTCCTATCTGTGCACCGATACTTGGATTATAGGCCACATTTGGCATCAGTGTAATACCAGATTTCTTTCGCAGCGGATTTACTTTTTTATTGGGATGGATAAGATCACGGATCAGGTCGGCAATATCATATTGCTGGTAGGTAGAGTCGGCCGCCATTGCGGCTTTCGCAGCTTTTATTTTCAGGGAATCTGCCTTTATCGAATCGACAGGAGCATTAATCTGACTAAATGCAGCGCTATGCATGCAGGAAAAAAGTACTGCGATCATCACACTCAAACCAATTTTATTGATGCGCCAAAGCAAGTTTATTTTATTTTCTAATCTCAATTTGCAGGTCTTTTTAGGTATAAAGATATATTTTAAACCAGTGGAAAGACTTAAATGTTTTGATTGAGGGGCTGACTATAGCAAGCATAATGTCATTTTATAACGGAGTCGCTATCGAAATATATTTCCGGCTCACGTAAGGGTAAACCTGATCTGCCGTGTTCTGTAGGAAATTATAAAAAATGAGAAGATCTTTCTACATGACAATTATTGTCGCCATTTTATTTATTTCTAAAAGCAGTGCACAGCTTAAAGATACGGCTGCTTTCACGCAATCGATCAGAGGGACAATTACGGATAAAAACTCGGGCCTGCCAATGCCGGGGGTGACTGTAAGTTTAACAGGTGCACGCCCGCTGTCTGTCACCACAAACAGCTCAGGGACTTTCCGTTTATCAGGTATCCCTGTCGGCCGGCATACCCTGCAGATTTCCAGTATAGGTTATCAGGCTGTTGTACTCTCCGAAATCCTGGTAACCACTGGTAAAGAAGCCGAAGTAACGGTGGGATTAGAAGCCGTTAATAAACAGCTCGATGAGGTCAGTATCCGGACTTCGTCGGGCAGGAAGCCGCTAAACATGATGGCGATGTCCAGCGGTCGTTCTTTTTCTCCGGAAGAGACCAATCGCTATGCGGGAGCAATGTTTGATCCTGCAAGGATGGCGCAGAGTTTTGCAGGTGTAGTGGCCGGTGGGGATAACAATGAGATCATTGTCAGGGGAAATTCTCCTAAAAGTCTGCAATGGCGACTGGAAGGAATAGAAATCATTAACCCAAATCATTTTGGCGGTCAGGGTGCCGCAGGAGGGGCAGTAAGTATGCTTAACTCAACTGTTTTGTCAACATCAGATTTTTATACCGGTGCTGTGCCGGCGGAATACAACAATGCCACCGCTGGTGTATTTGATTTAAAGTTCAGAAAAGGAAATACCAACAAGCGTGAATATGCATTTACGGCTGGCGTATTAGGCATAGGGGCAACACTGGAGGGACCGTTTAAAAAGGGAAGTGATGCTGCTTATCTGATCAGTTACCGTTACTCTGCACTGGATCTCCTGCAAAAAGTGGTGAAAGTATCAGATGATGGGGTGCCGAGATATCAGGATTTATCATTTAATTTCGTCATCCCCACTAAAAAAACGGGCACCTTCTCCTTATTCGGGATCGGCGGAGCAGGTGGGTTAAAGAATGATGCTGAACATGATTTTTTGAAATGGGAAGAACGCACCGACGCCTATAATACTGATGTGACTTATGCTGCTGCAAGTGTGGGTTTAAAACATGTGTACAGTTTCAACAGCAGGTTATATATGAATAATACGATTTCGTACTCGGGCGACCGCAGTAAACTGAGCATCGATACACTCACGCAGACTTATCAGGCGAGCAAAATTCAGCAGAATCACTATGACAATTCAGCTATTCGTTATGCCGGGACGATTAATTACCGCGCAGGTGAAGCAAATACGATCCGTGCAGGCGTCAATACAAGTATGTTAAGTTATAACTTATATGAACAGCAATATAAACGGGAGATAGATGGGATAGAAGAAATACTCAATGAAAAAGGTGACGCCAGTACCTTTGATGCCTATATAGAAAACAAACATCAGTTTGGCGGGGGACTTTCCCTGAATACCGGTGTTCACGCCAGCTATTTTAACCTGAGCAACAGCTGGTCCTTTGAACCGCGTGCGGGACTAAATTTGCAGCTCAATGCCAGTCAAAAGATCTCTCTTGCAGGTGGTACCTATAGCAGGCTGGAACCACTTTCTTATTATTTTGCTAAAAATGAACCCTCAGATTTGTCATCCGCCAGGCAACTGGAACCCACAAAATCTGCTCAGGTAGTAATGGGCTATGAAAATCAGCTTTCAGACCATCTAAAGTTTAAAAGTGAGATTTATTATCAGCATTTATCTAATGTTCCGGTCTCAGTTGATCCCGGTAATCATTTTTCCTTACTCAATGTATCAGATAATTCGGCTATTTTATCTTCAGATTATACCGCACTAACGAATAAGGGGACAGGTAAAAACTATGGTCTGGAACTATCAATTGAGAAATCTATGCACCGGGGCTACTACTTTATGGTCTCCTCTTCCTTATTCGATTCGAAATTTAAGGCATTAAGCGGGCAGGAATTTAATACCACATTTAATACCCGTTATGTCGGTAATCTGGTCATCGGTAAAGAATGGGCTACAGGTAAACAGCATAAAAATATGTTTGCCCTGAATGGAAAAATCATCTATGCAGGCGGGCGACGGTATTCACCGATCCTGCTGGAAGAGTCCCTTCGTTTAGATGAGCAGGTAATTGATCAGTCCAAAATCAATACGCTCACCGCCGATGCTTACATCCGGGCAGATTTTTCAGCTAGTTACCGTATCAACAGGAAAAAGACAAGCCATTATATCCTGCTGGATATTCAGAATCTGCTGAGCAGAGAGAACAATATGGGTATGTATTATAATCCCAGCAAAAGGATAATTGAAGCCAATAAATGGATAGGCATATTTCCCACCATCAATTACAGGATAGAATTATAATTTTTTTAATACAAGGCATAAGGGTAGATGACCGTAAAGGTGTTATACCTGTATATCATAGCAGACGAGAAATGAGATCAGATCAAAGAATAAAATTGGCAATAGCTAAACGAACAATTGTTTTTACACTAGTCGTATTGTTCAGCAACACACTCTTCGCACAAATGCAGCGGAATGGTAAAGTAAATATTGGATTGGTTTATCCCTTAAGCAGTAACTGGACGGGGGCACCATTAGATACCAATCAGTTCTCCCTAAATCTGCTGGCCGGAGTGGCTGCCGGGGAGAACAGTTTTTCATTTGCGGGCATTTCTAATATTATTCGCCATGATGCAAAAGGACTACAGATAGCAGGTTTTTCTAACCATATCGGGAAAAATGCAAACGGGGTTTTAATTGCTGGTTTTATGAATAGTGCAAAAGGCGGAAAGCATACGGCTATAGCTGGTTTCGGTAATTTCGCCAAAACAGCAAGTCATATACAGGTGACAGGGATGATCAATATAGGAGGAGAGGTATCCAGTCTGCAAGGTGCCGGTTTCATGAACATTGCCAGGAATGTCAGAGGTTTGCAGGTCAGTGGTTTTATGAATAAAGCCAAACATGTTAAAGGCGTGCAGATTGCCGGCTTTATAAATATTGCAGATACGGCCGACTACCAGATTGGGATCATCAATATTTCCAAAAATGGTGAGATGAGTATTGGAGCGCAGATCGATGAAAATAATACGACGCTATTGACTTTCAGGTCTGGTGGGAAGTTGGTTTATGGTATCATTGGCGCGGGTTATAACTTTAAGAATAAAGGGAATGTGTACGCCATAGAGGCTGGTTTGGGTTTACATCTGTATGCCGCCGGACTGTTCCATCTGGATACGGAACTTACGCAGGGTACCCTGTCGAATTTTGAAGGACGTGCGTCATACAGATCTACCTTCCGTTTAATGCCTGCTATTTCAATGGCTAAAAAAATCAGTGTGTTTGTCTCACCATCTTATAACTATATCAGTACAGATGTACAGGAAGACAGGTTGCTGAGAAAAAGATATCTCGCTTCATGGAATAGGGACAACGGGCGTAATTTCCACGGTTTATATATCGGTTATACTGTTGGTGTTATCTTTTCACTCCGCTAAACAAAGGTTTAATTTTAAAGGAGATGCCTATATTCGTAACAATAATCAGGCTTGCTCCATGTCGTATCGTATAAATTATAAAAGCTTTGGATCTGAATAACGAACAACTGATACCCTTACTGCTTGCAGGCGATGAATCCACATTTGAAAGTGTTTACAAGCATTTTTTAAGGCCGCTGCATGTGTATGCAATTGCCATCCTGAAAGATGAAGACAGGGCGGAGGGAATGGTGCAAAATGTATTTTTAAAAATCTGGGACAAAAAAGAACGACTATCCTTTAGTGGCTCGCTGCAGGCCTACCTGTATGGTGCAGTTTATCACGAATGTCTTAATTATCTCCGGCATGAAAAGGTTAAAATTAATCATCAGCAACATGTGGTCTATACGATGGGAAATAACGCGGAAGAAAGTGGAAACATGGAATTGCTGGATCTGAGGGAAAAATTAGCTGATGCACTGAATGAACTGCCGGAGAAATGCCGCACCATATTTCAGCTGAGCAGGTTTGAAGAATTAAAATATCAGGAGATCGCGGACAGGCTTCAGATCTCTATTAAAACAGTTGAGGCTCAAATGGGAAAAGCATTGAAAATATTAAGGATTAAACTGGTAGATTTTCTGCCTTTAATCATCTGGCTGATCAGTAAATCAAATAACTTTTAATTATGAATAATATGGACGAGTTATTAATTAAATATATTTTAAAAGAAGCGTCACCTGCGGAAATTAAAACTATAGAAGAATGGATTGCTGAAAGTGAATGGAATAGTAAATATTTCGCCCAGTTCAAAATGATCTGGGAAACAAGCCTTTCTGTTAAGGTGGAAAGCAATTTAGATGAAGATAAATCATGGAAGGAATTTAAACAACTGACAGAAAAGCGGGAAGAACAGCATCCGGAGATCGTGCAACTGCCTGGTAAAAGTTTCTACTGGATGAAGATTGCTGCGGTTCTGCTGGTTTTATGCAGTATTTCAATAGTTCTTTTTAACTACCTGAAATCCGGAGAGGAGGTGATGTTAAGTCTACAGACCACTGATCAAAGCAGGACAGATACACTCCCGGATGGCTCTGTGGTCACGCTGAACAAAAATTCTTTACTGTATTATCCTAAAAACTTTAAGGGCGACCAAAGGCTGGTGACCCTGCAACAGGGAGAAGCATTTTTTACGGTTGCCCATGATCAACGCAAACCATTTACGATCAGTGTAAAAGATATCAAAGTGCGTGTAGTAGGTACATCATTTAACATCAGAAGTGCAGCGGCCTTAACCGAGGTAATTGTGGAAACCGGTATTGTACAGGTGACCAGAAAAAAAGTCGTGATCAAATTAACGCCTAAAGAAAAAGTAAGTATAGACTCCCGGTCGGGGGCTTATAAAAAAAGCTTTAGTCCTGATCTCTTTTATAACTATTACCGCACTAATGAGATTATCACCAATAACACCCCTTTATGGCGTGTGGCAGAAGTATTAAATGAGATCTATCATGTTGATATTGTGATCCCCGATAGAAAGAAGGCGGCCCTGCAGTTGAGCACAACATTGCATTATGGTCAGCTGGAAAATAACCTCAACATCATTTGCCAGACTTTTAACTTAAGGGTTCACAGGCAGAAGAATAAAATTATGATTAACTAACCTTGTATTTACAGCAAATGAAATACAAAGCTTCACTGCTGGCAACCGTATGTATATTTCTTACATACGGTTTTGCTGTTGCACAAAATAAGCTGGACAGGAACATCGCGTTAAATGTTAAAAGCAAAAAGATTGCCGAAGTACTTACCGAGATAGGCAAGCAAAATGATTTCTACTTTTCATATAGTAATAACTGGGTGCCGGTAGATAGTCTTATCAATATATCCTGTAATAAAAGTATCAGGGAAGTATTAGACGATCTTTTTAAGGGGAAAGTAGACTATAAAGAAACTCCCGGATACATTATTCTGAAAAGAGCCCCGTACCGACTGGCAGTTTTTTCTGATAATAGTACGGAACCTGATCAGACCTATGTGATTACCGGTCATGTGGTTGACGAAAAAACCGGCGGGCGACTTGCCGGCGCATCTGTGTATGAAAAACATGTGCTGGTCTCTACGCTCACTGATCAGAACGGTTATTTCAGGTTAAAAATAAAATACAAAGGCCCGGTTACCTTAACAGTGAGCAAAGAGTTATATAAAGACATAGATGTAAACCTGCTGAACGATGTAACGGTATACCCTGTTGCTCAAAACTATTATTACAGTGCCGATACAAGTTATAAAAAGGTGGAACGGAGTTTATTAGGCCGCTGGTTTATCTCTTCCCGGCAAAAAATGCAGAGCCTGAATATCGGGAATTTCATCTCCACTATACCGGTTCAGACTTCCTTAACACCCGGCCTGAGTTCGCATGGCATGATGAGCAGCCAGGTGATCAATAAGGTATCTTTAAATATGCTGGGCGGTTATACAGCTGGTGTAAATGGGATCGAAGTCGCTGGTCTTTTCAATATCAATAAACTCGATGTCAGATTTTTACAGCTTGCAGGTTTGTTCAATGTAAATGGAGGAAATATGGATGGCATTCAGGTAGGGGGGCTGACTAATTTAGTGTATAAAGATACTAAGGGGATACAGGTTGCAGGATTGGCCAATGTGGTTAGGGGTAAGGTGGCCGGATTGCAGGTTGCCGGTATGTACAATAAGGCGGGGATCATGAAAGGGGTCCATATAGGGCTAATCAATATTGCGGATACACTTGATGGTGTAGCAATCAATGCGTTCAGTATTTCGGGGAATGGTTACCATCAGCTTGCGTTGTATGCTGATGAAACGGTAAACACCAATATATCCTATAAATCGGGAAACAGGAAACTGTATACACGTCTTTCAGCTGGAGTCAGTTACCTGGATGAAATTAATTTTTACAGTCTTGGTTTGGCTTTCGGGCATGATTTTACGCTCAATAAACGCCTGCTTCTTTCTGCGGAAGCCTCTAGCCAGCAATTATATACCCGGAGATGGAAAGATGATGGTCATTTATACAGGATCAGCACTTTATTACATGTATCTCTGACTCATCAAACTGGTTTGTTTTTTGGCCCCTCATTTAAGTTCTATCAGGAAGATGAGATGAAAAGGAATGTAGCGCAGCGGCTTAACATCAATAAAAACCGGATAGGGTGGACTGCCGGTATGACGTTGATGTAATATGCACTCAGCCCATTTGCTGATTTGGAACAGTAAAGGAAAAGGAAATTATCTTTTCTTTCAGGCTGATGTATAAGTCTCCTCCACCATTGCTTTTTATATATTCTCTGCATAAATGCAGTCCCAGGCCAACGCCTCTTTCATTTGCCGTTCCATAGGTTGCCTGAATGGAATTGATTTTCATCATGTCATCCGTATTGATTTTTTCTGTATCAGCCACAGTATTGGAAATGCAGATTTCTACGGCATTGGTTACATGCGTTAATCTTATTTCCACTTGCTGATATCGCGGTGTAAACTTGATGGCGTTATCAATCAGGTTACGCAAGATCAGCCGGATTTGATTCTCATCTGCAAAAACAGGATAATTGTCCTCAATACTGGTGCCTAAATTAATATGTTTCTTCTCCATTAAAGGAGCATATACCAATATCAATTCCTCAATCAGCTGTCTGAGGTCAAATGCTTCCGGATCTTTGGTAATGCCGCTCATCTGGCTTTTCGCCCAGTGTAAAAGGTTATTTAAAGTATTATATATGGTTTCTATGTTCTTTTTATTCTCCTTCAGCATGCGTTGAATATCTTCCATGGTCAGGGCGTCCATATCATTTAAAGACAGAATACTGATCAGGCTGTTGAGCGGACTTCTCAGGTCATGCGCAATGATAGAGAAAAGCTTGTTTTTAACTGCGTCGGAAGATTCCAGTTCGGCAATGGTGCTGGTGAGCAATTTGGTTCTTTTTTGTACCAATTCTTCCAGTCGCTGTTTCTGGTTCTGAACAAGCGCCAGGTTTTCATCACGTACACGCTGTTCCGTCTCAATAATAATCTTGTAACGGTCACCCAGTGCAAAAGAAAGCAGCAGCAATTCCAGGGTCGATCCTATGGGAACCAGCTCCATGGTGAAATCCTTTACTTCCAATGTGCCTGCCAGGCTAAACGTTACAATACCTACCGTTACCCAGATAAAAAACCAGGCTATAATATAATATTTCGCGGGTTTATGTCCCCTTCTGTAGGCAATAATTCCGGAAATCCAAAGCACTACCGATACTGTAACCGTAAGCCATTGTGCGATGGAGGCTGAAAGACTTTTATGCCCGGATATACTGGTGAAAAATAAAACAATTCCACACAGACCCAGGAAGTAATAGAATTTGAGCATCGCGGGTACTGTGCGTTCCAGGTTCAGGAATTTTTTGCAGAAGATTAGTGAAGTAAACACAGAAAGGCTTAGAAATACATGGGGATAACGACTGAATACGATTCTCAGCTCTTCCCCGAACAGAAATCCGTAACCCCGGATATATACCATCAGGTACAGTGAAAGAGTTAAAACATATACGGTATAATACAAGTATGTTTTGTCTTTCAGACTAAAATAGAGAAACAAATTAAATAACAACAGGGCAATTAATACGCCAACATAAATATATTCTATCCTGTCTTTTATGGCTTTGCCCTTTAATAAAGTGTCTGCTGTAGCCAGTTTTAATGGTACCAGCATGATATTGTTTGTCTGTAACTTCAGATAGGCAGGTTTAACTATATCGTTTCCGTTAAAAGGAAGCTTAAAAACAAAATTGTTCTCCACCGCCACACCAGGCATGGTATAATATAAGCTGCCGGATTTTATGGTTTTATAGCTTCCATCCTCAGAAGTAAGGTGACATTCCACCAGTTCCAGGTTAGGCGCATCAACAATCAGGTAAATCTGATCCTTTCCGGTATAGTGCGGATCAATTTTGATCCAAATGGCAGCGCTGCTATTTCCAAAATTAAGTATCTCTTTTTTTCCGGGCAGGAATTTTCCTTTGCCCTCCAATTCCATTACCTGATCTAAGGACAATGCTGCAGTGTTATCCACGAAATAAGTAACATTTTTGCCAATGTTATGGTAATCAGGAGTAATCGTCTGACTGTATACACTAAGACTGGTTAACAGATATAAAAGAAATGAGAATAATGCTGAAAAAAAGCGCATAAGAATATTTGGCGGTAAAAATAATAGAATATTTTAGCACATCAAACGCCTTGTGTTAAATTGCTAAATTAATTCAGCAATTGTCAGGAAGCCATTATGATCATTCGCTGAGAGGAAATGCGATCTATGGAATCCGTTTAAAAAGCTGCAAGATGTATTAAAATAGCGTTACTTTGTGGTCAGCTATCTTTTTCACTATGACAAAAAAAAAATCTATACCTCAACAAGATATCAAAGTTACAGTTGACGCTATTGTTTTTGGATATACCCAGGAGAATGGTATATCAGTCCTGCTGATTAAACGAAAGATTGAACCCTTTATTAACGAGTGGGCATTACCAGGTGGATTTGTTTTGAATGAGGAAACGCTGGAGGAAGCGGTAGAACGTGAACTGAAGGAAGAAGCCGGCGTCTCTATTAATTACCTGGAGCAGTTGTTCACTTTTGGAAAGCCATCCAGGGATCCCAGAACGAGGATAATCTCTGTTTCTTATTTTGGAATGGTTAAATCATCCGATTATAGCCTGCTTGCCTCCACAGATGCTGCAGCAGCAGAATGGTTTAATATATATGAGCTCCCACCGCTCGCATTCGATCATAAAGAGATTGTCGAAAAAGCAATTGCCCGTCTGAGAGCAAAAATCGTTTATGAACCGATAGGTTTTGAACTGCTGGACCGTAAGTTTCTTTTTTCTGATCTGGAGCAGTTATATATGAAATTGTTGGGGCGTGAAATTGACCGCCGAAACTTTAAACGAAAAATTATGTCTTTAGGCCTAATTATTGAACTAGAGGAAAAGGCACCAGTTTTAACTGCTGGCCGCCCGGGGAAATTGTATTCCTTCGATAGTGAAAAATATAAACAGCTTAAAGTCAATGGTTTCGATCTTAATAAACTCCTGTAAAAGAGCATGATAGGTGTCTTGTGAATTAATTTGTGTAAAATAAACACAAATTAATTTGGATAAGAAAGAATAAAGACTTTAATTTGTGTCATAGTAACGCAAATAGATATGAGAGTTTTAAATTTATCAACCGGATTCAACCCATTTCAATCTTCAATAGAAGAGATAGAAAGCAACAGCTTTTTATTTAGTGGGGGCGAAGTACACATTAAACTACAAGGTAGTGCAGATGATGTGCTGATTTCTACAAGACTAAATGATTCAAATGATATCATGAAGTTATTATTATCTGTCGATGCCTTGAGACGCAGCGGCACCAAAAACATCAGCGTTTTTATCCCTTATCTGCCTTATGCACGTCAGGACAGGGTGATGGTTGCCGGAGAACCTTTATCCATCAAAGTAATGTGTAACCTGATCAACAGCTGTGGCTTTGAAAAAGTATATGTATATGATGTACACTCTGAAGTATCGCTGGCCCTCCTGGAAAACTGCGAACTGATTAGCAATTACAGCCTCGTAAAGGAAGTGTTGAACGACCGCACAGATTATCTGCTGGTTTCTCCCGACGCAGGTGCATTAAAAAAAATATATAAACTGGCAGAGGCACTGAAATATACGGGCGACATTGTCTTGTGTAATAAGGTAAGAGATGTGAGCAATGGCAGAATCAAGCAGATTACAGTAGACCAGGACGATCTGCAGGGTAAAGACTGTTTCATTATTGATGATATCTGCGACGGGGGAGCAACCTTTGTAGGTGTGGCCAAAGAACTGAAAAGTCGCAATGCTGGTAAAGTAACCCTCATTGTTTCACACGGAATTATGTCTCACGGAGAAACGGAACTGGTCGACTGGATTGATCATATCTATACGACCGACTCCATCAAAGACACCTCATCAGAGCTGATCAGCAGAATTGCGCTGTCCGAGCTGATCCAATTATAATCTCATTCATCTTTAAAATCTAAAACCATGAACAATATTCTTTTACAAACCGACGTCTACAAAATGGGACATATGGAGCAATATGCTCCAGGATGTAATAAAGTGTATTCTTACCTGACTGCACGGAGTGATAAAAATTTTGACGAATCTGTATTTTTCGGATTGCAATATTATATCAAAAGATATCTATCTGCACCGATTACCCCTGAAATGGGCGAAGAATTCCTCATTTACCGCAAAATGATTCTGGGCAGCAATTCTGAAGATGTAGAAACTAAAATCAGGGCGCTCTGCCAACTGGGTTATCTGCCGATAGAAATCAAAGCAGTAGAGGAAGGTACAATTATGCCGGTAAGAAATGTATTGATGACCATCACCAATACTCACCCTGATTTTTACTGGGTAGTGGGATTCATGGAGAGTCTGCTGTTGAAACTGTGGTATACCATTACGGTTGCGACCTGTAGTCACCAGTACCGTAAAATTGTAACCAAATATTTCAATCAGACAGATGAAGAAATAATGGATCCCGCAAAAGATTTCCAGGTACATGACTTTGGCTACCGTGGTGATGCTTCTGAAGAAGGTGCCGCTATCAGTGGTGTAGCACATTTGTTATCTTTTCTGGGCAGTGATAACGTACCTGCTCTGCCTTGCGCGGTAGAGTTTTATCAGGCAGATGTAAATGGTGCTCCTATTTTACTTTCTGTTCCGGCAAGTGAACACAGTGTAATGTGCTCTTTCGGCAGAGAAGATGAGATTGGTGCTTTCCGTCATATGCTGGACTTATATCCGACTGGAATTGTGTCGATCGTATCGGATACTTTTGATGTATATACCGTTTTGACGGACTTTGCTGAAACGTTAAAGGAGGTCATTCTTGGCAGAGATGGGAAAGTTGTGTTCAGACCGGATAGCGGTAATCCCGAATATATCATTTGTGGTAATCCGGAAGCAGCTGAAGGCAGTAATGAATGGAAAGGTGCTATCCGTTTGTTGGATGAAAAATTCGGCTCAAGTCTGAACAGTAAAGGATATAAAATACTTAATCCTAAAGTCGGTTTGATTTATGGTGATGGAATGTATATCGAAAGGTATATCCGTACACTGGAACGTCTTAAAGAAATGGGTTATGCCGCAAGCAATCTGGTGATTGGGGTTGGCGGAATATTACGTAACCATAGTCGCGATACCCTTGGTTTTGCCATCAAAGCTACTTATGTGGAAGTAAACGGAGAACCAAGAGAAATAGAGAAAGACCCGATTACTGACCGCAAAAAGAAATCACATAAAGGTTTACTGAGCCTGTTAAAAGAGGGCAATGAATACCTGACCAAAGATCAGTGCAGTGCTGAAGAAGAAGCCAGCTCTTTGCTGAAAGTAGTTTACCGTGACGGAAAGCTGATCAGAGAAACCAGTCTGGCAGCGATCAGGACGCTGGTAAAAGAGCAGGAAGACATAGCCGTTACAGCCTTGTAGCTGATGGAAGCACAGCTGCTGCTGAACAAGATCATCTCCTCACGCCAGGCGGAGGAGGTGTTAAGCATCCGTAACTTCAGGAAGGAGTATGTAGAGGTAGTGAAAATGCTGCATCCCGATGTCTGTGCCTTGCCGATGGCAGGTGATGCTATGGCCAAAATGAACGTCTACCGTAAAGAAATGGATAAGTATCAGCAGGGCGAAGATGATGCAGGATCATTTGTATTTGTTGCAGAAAATGAAGTGGCGTTTAAAGGGGATGAAGAGTTGCTGAAACGGTCCTTCCATAATTACCAGTTACTCATGTCGATGAATGATGAAAGCGCTGTCCATTTCAAAAAGTACCTGCCGCAAAGCCTGTTTTTTAAGGATGGAGCGTTACATGTTAAAAGTGAGTTCAGGATGTTGCCCTTAAGCCACCTGACACTCACACATGAGCATACCGACTGGATCCTGAGCCGTATTTTTGAACTCATTTCCTGGTTCCATCAAAAGGGTTACGGCCATATGGGAATCAATCCGGAGTCGGTATTTATTGTTCCGGAAACACATGGTATCGTCTGTGTTTCCTTTTATCACTTTACCCGTCTGGATACCAAAGCAGAAAGCTTGTCCGGCCGCTACCTGAACTGGTATCCGGCAATAGTATTCAAACAAAAAAAGGCAATCCAGTACATTGATACCAGCCTGGCTCAACGTACCGCTATTTACGCGATGGGAGATCGTTCAGGCAATGGCATCATATTAAAAAAATCGGTAGCTCCTGAGCTGGTCGATTTTTTAATCTCACCCCATTATTCAAGTTATCAGGGCTACCAGGAATTCAGAAAATTATTGTTCCGTTTATTCGGAAAACCAACGTTTCACCAGTTAAATATTTAATTATGGGATACACAAGATGGTCTGATGATGCTTACAGCAATCTGAAAGACAGCCGCACCAATTCAAGTGTGGATGATATTTTTACCAATAACAAAAGTGGCAGGGCTGCTGATGCAATGCTGCCCGCCGGTGTTCAGTTCAGGGAAAGCAGGGATTCTGATATCCATCCCGATTCGTTGTCCATCGCCGTATTCTTAGATGTTACGGGAAGTATGGGAAGAATCCCTGAAATACTTGTGCGCGAAAAGCTGGGCTCATTGATGAATACGCTGATCAGTCACGGTGTGCTTCATCCGCAGATTTTATTTGGCGGAATCGGCGACCATCTCTCTGATCAGTATCCGCTACAGATCGGGCAGTTTGAAAGTGGTACTGAAGAACTGGATAAATGGCTTACGGAAATCTATCTGGAAGGTGGCGGTGGGGGACAAAATCGCGAGTCTTACCTGCTGGCATGGCTTTTTGCAGCCCGACATACCAGTTCGGACTGCTTTGAAAAACGGGGACAGAAAGGTTTTCTTTTCACCATCGGTGATGAATCCAACTGGGATAAACTGGAAAAAAAGCGCCTGATAAAAATAATGGGCTATCCGGAAGCAGTTGATCTTACTGATCAACAACTCCTGGAAGAAGTACAGCGCAGTTATCACGTATTTCATATCCATATCAATGAAGCTTCCTATAAAAATGATCCGGTTGTATTGAGCTATTGGAGAGATATGCTTGGTGAACGTCTGATTATCTTAAATGATTATAACGCAATTGCTGAAACCATAGCTGCCACAGTAGCTGTAATCCATGGTGTAGAACTGCAGGATATTTTAAGTTCTTTCGACAATAAAACAGCTGGCACAGTAGGTCATGCGCTGATGAATATTGGTCATTCAGGAATAGTGCCGACAGATCAAAAAAAGGGATTGATTTCCCGGATCTTTAAATTATGAGCATTAAGGCCAGCATAGTAATCGGCCTGGGCTTTGGCGACGAGGGGAAGGGACTGACCACAGATTATCTCTGTAGCCAGTCTCTTCATCCGCTGGTGATTCGCTTCAACGGTGGTCAGCAGGCTGGTCATACGGTATGCGCTGCAAATGGTCTCCGTCACGTGTTTTCCAGTTTCGGAGCAGGTACTCTTCGCGGGGCAGCAACCTATTGGTCCGCCTGGTGTACCCTTTCGCCCTCAGCATTGTTAAACGAATACCGTGCATTAACCAGTTCAGGAATCTATCCGCAATTATATCTGGATGAATCTTGTCCGGTTACTACACATTACGATGTGTTGTATAACCGCCTTTTGGAACAGCAGCGCGGTTCGGCAAGACATGGCAGCTGCGGAATGGGATTTGGGAATACACTGCAGCGGCAGGAGGCAAAAGTAACCTTCGTTGCTGGCGACCTTATTTATGCGGAGCACTGTATGGAAAAGCTCAAACAAATCAGAATATATTATGCAGTAAAGGCCAGAACAGAACTGAATATTGATTTTACTGAACTGGAACACGATCAGGAAGATCAACGTTTTATGGATTATCTAGCTGAAATGCAAACCATCATCAACCATCACATCTTTATCACGTCCGAAAAAGCAGTTTTTGCAGATCCGCAATGGGATCAATACATATTTGAAGGTGCACAAGGTGTTTTGCTGGATATGGATTTCGGCTGTTTTCCTCATGTAACCCGTAGCCATACCACATCTAAAAATGCACTGCATCTGATTCGAAGAAACAAGACTAATATCTCTTCTGCAACGCTGTATGGTGTAAGCCGGGTTTACCATACCCGCCATGGTCAGGGCCCATTTGTGGCACATGCTGACCATCTGGTGCTGAAAAACAATGAGATGGAGACAAACTTACTGAATGATTTCCAGGGAAATTTCAGAACAGGACCACTGGATCTGGATCAGCTGAATTACGCCTTAAAATCGGAGTTGTCGCTAAACCATGGCATGGAAAAACAACTGGTACTCACCTGCGCCGATCAGGTGGACGAAAATTCCCTTCCCTATACTGTAACAGGGAAACTGCATACCGGATCTTTAAAAGATATCCCCGCATTGCTTAACACTTCGTTTAATAAAATACTAATTAGCCGTAGCCCATGTGCAGAAAACCTGCAGACAGCAGGATTTAAAACTGCTATTTGATACTTTTCTTAATCACGATGAAATAGCCGACCAGGAAAAGAATTGCTGCATAAATCAGGCTGGCATAGATTTCCTGCGTAAAGATCTGTCCTGCTGATCCTTCTTTTCTCGCGGAGATGACCATGGTGGCGTGACTGTAAGGTATAAAATAGGCATATTCCCACCCTTTAGTCACGGCTATTATTCCCGCGATCAGTCCGATAAAACCAATACCCATGGGTTTAAGAAAATCGCTCCAGATCAGACTGATGATAAACTGTAGCGAGAGTATACCCAGAGACGATAGAAATAACCTGGTATAGACCGTAGACAGAAAGTCAAGTGGCGAATACTCATTGAATTTATAATCGTTGTTCAGTATATGCAATAGGTTACCAAAACCCAGGCTAAGTGCAAAAAACAGAAACAGACAGATGAAAATCAGCAGAACCGCATACAAATATTTAGCTGCATAGATAGCAAACTTGTTTAGCGGCTGTGCGAAAAGCGATTTCCAGGTATCATTTTTATGTTCAATATTGTTAACAGAAAAAGCCATAAAGATCACATAAAATGGCAGGATAAGGGAACCCATAATACCCAGGATACTACCAATGTAATTCATCCATAAAACTGGTGGCGAATAAAGCTGTGCAAGGATCTTTTCTGACTTAAAATAAAATGCTGCGGTGACTAAGGAACAAATAATCAGCGGCAGCAATATGGAAGCCAAGAAAGCAAGGGTTTTCCTGGATTTATAGCATTCTGATTGCAAAGAGATGAGTAGCGCATGCATATTAATTGGGGTTCGTAATATCCAGGAATAAACGTTCAAGATCTTTTTTCACAAAGTGGATACTGTAAACAGTAAAGCCATTTTGAATCAGCAAGGTGTTAATTTTCCCCGTTTCGGCGGTCGACTGAAAAGGAAGTTGAATCATATCCAAATTGCTGTTGCTGATTGCATAACCTAAACTGCTGAGAAAAGTAGCTGCGGCTTCCGGATCATCAGCTTGTATTTCTACCACCGGCGTATTAAAAGTCTGCAGTTCATTTATCGTACCCTGAAAAAGTAGTTTTCCTTTATTGAGGATACCCACATGCGTAGCTACCTTTTCTATTTCATTGAGCAGGTGGCTGGAAACCATTATAGTTTTATTGTGTTTAAGGGTGAGTTCTGACATTAAATTACGGATCTCAATAATCCCGTTTGGATCAAGCCCGTTAGTAGGTTCATCAAGCAATAACAATTCTGCATCAGATAACAAGGCAAGTGCAATTCCCAGTCGCTGTTTCATGCCCAGAGAATATTTTCCGGCTTTTTTATTCGCTGCATCAGCCAAGCCAACCAGGTCAAGCATTTCCTTTACTTTTTCGCGTGCTACGCCTAAAAGAATGCAGCGGTTAATCAGGTTCTCTTTACCTGTTAGATGTGCGTATATAGCCGGCTGTTCTACCAGTGCACCTATTTTTTTTAAACTGGCAATACGGTTGGCATTAATTTCCTTCCCGAAGATAAATACGGTATCATGTGGTGATTTCAGCAGGTTCAGCAGGATTTTTATGGTTGTAGTTTTTCCCGCGCCATTTGGGCCGAGGAAACCATAGATACTCCCTTTTGGAACCTTCAGGGAGAGATCGTCCACCACTTTATGATTACCAAAATGATAAGTCAGTCCGCATGTTTCTATTGCCAGATTGCTCATCTTATCTGGTCAGGTAACTCAATACATTTGTCACTGAAGTAGTTCCTGTTGTTTTTACAGTTGATTCGTCCTGATCATTATTATTCTGGTCAACAGGGATAATAGTGAACAATGCCATTAGGAAAACCGGGATCAGTAATAGAATAAAGGGAGAGATGTTAGATAACCTTTTCATATTGATTCGTTTTGATGAAACAAATAGAATCATTTCTATGATGTTGCTAAAATGTTTTATACGAAGCATGGATTATTGTAGATGAACGCCACTTATCTTGCAGATAATCTGTTTATTAGCGTTGGTAGATTAAAATTGCCTGTTCGTCGATACTTCCCTCAGGATTTCCGCTTTAATCTACGCTTTTCCTCATTTTCTTTTACTCTGAATGCGACGATGCGCCTAATCAAATCTAAAGGTAAGGGCCTGTCGAGCGGAAATCTGATAGTTCCTTTTGAATATTCAAAAGCTGTTAATTCGTCTGCAAAACTGCTGACGCCTGATGATCCGGGATAAAATCCAATATGATTTTTATATCCGGCAAAATAGACCAGATTACCTGACAATTCGAATGCAGGCATGTGATAACTGATCTTTTCCCTGGCTTCCGGAACAATACTGCTGATGGTATTTCTGAGTTCCTGTAAAATTAGCTGGGTAGCTTCGGGGAAGCCCGCAATATATTCGTCTATGTCTGCCGCTTGATTATTCATATTTTCAGGATATAAACAAAGGATAATTTCCAATCATAAATATCCTTTGTGATCAGGATTTATAAGCGGTGTAAACGTGACAATTTTGAGGGGAGCAAAAGACAATAAATTATTTCCTGGTATGCCTTTTCAATAAACGGATCACTACAAAAGCACCTATCATTGCCGGGAAAAACAACAGGAAGGAACGTTGGAGCAGGGTAAATACTGACAGGACCGAAATGGGAACAATGCGGGCAAAAAGTACGGATATACTCGCTTCGGCGAATCCACTGCCGCCCGGACTAGGTGCAAAGTAAATCATAAACTGGATCAGTATCTGGATGCTGATGACCTGAATTAATTCGGTTTGTATGCCTAAACCCAACAAGATTACATACTGCATGCAGTATTTATTGAGATATAATAAGGTGGTGATCAGCAAGCTTAAGGGAAAAAGGAAGGGGTGATCTGACAGCAGCTTTTTGCAAATCTGCTGATAATGCAGGATGTTCGTATAAGAACGGTCGGCCCAATTAGCATATTTCTCTTTTTTTGCCGGACGGATCCTGCCGTAAAACGCAGCTGTTTGACGAATCATATTTCCGGCTAAGAGCGGCTTCCAGAAAGCCAGCAGGAAGACCATCAAAAAGATAAAGAAGACCGCAAATCCATATTTTAGCAAGGTTAAAACCAGGCCGCTTTCTAACTGATCGTTCATCACTAATATAGCGAAAAGTCCAGCTATTGGCATAAAGAGGAGGGTAGCCCCCATGTTAATCAGGCTCACAATAAAGCCATCCAGTAATTTTACACCGTGTCTGTTATAAACGTAAAGCTGAGCCGGACCTGCACCGCTGTGAAAAGGGGTGACGGCACCCATAAACATATTCGCTACGTTAGCCTGAAAGCTGACCCAATGTGATAATCCCGGGTTCAGTTTCCTGATAAAAATATGATTGCGCCAGCTTCCCAACATCAAATCGATGAAAACCATCCCAAAACACAATAGGATATAACCTGATTTGATAGTCGACAGCGCCTGTAGCGTATCACCTGTATGGTTGTAAAAAAATACGACTGCAACAGAAGCAACGGTAATGAGGCATAACCATAAACTTCCTTTAAAGATCATGCCTTTGTTAAATACACTATCTAAAGTTTTTTCCTTTACAGGTACCACCTCCTCGTATGCAAGAACTTTTTTAGGGTCTGTCATTATGTGCTGAATTGTTCGGTTAAAATATTGTGAGCTGTTTTTTAGTTTAAAGCGTTTCCTTCGTTTACAGGAATGGACTTGTCCATCCATTTCAGGATCGTAGGGAAAATATCGGCCGTCCGGGCAGCATGTTCAGCCCAGCCTTTCTGATTGTAAATCAGTGGAACATGGATATGCTCTTTTGTTAATGATCCATGTGAGCCCTTATGTTCGGGGTATTCCCAGAAATCACGCAGATCGTAGCCGTTTCTGGCACTTACAACCAGGTCTCCGGCACGACGGCTTTTAAAGAGTTGCGTGATCTGAACCAGCGCATCTGGATAAAGGTTGTTAAAAGTACTTTCCAGCGCTGCTCTGTGACCTTTTACAGTAACGTTTTGTAAGAAGAGCGGATCAGCATCGATGGGCTGATAGCTATAATTGTCCTGATGCTGACTAATCAACGCTTTTCCACGATGGTTCTGCACATAATATTCTCCTTCTTTATTTCCACGGTAAGCGATAAAATCGACCGCTCTCTCTTTCAGCAGTTCATTTAATCTTTCTTCACTGAAATGATCAACCAGCTCTTTTTCCTGTAAAACGTGACTGCCTTCGTGGTTCAGCAAATGGATGCTCCCAAAAGAATTGCCTGAGATCATCACCGCTGATTTCGGATTTTGCCGCCATATGACCGGATAGCCTACTGATTTCAATCCCTGCTCAGTCATCCAGTCGCCCAAATCAAAATGGGTATGACTTGGTGTTAAACCATGATCTGAAGTCAGCATAAACAGTGTGTTTTTCCACCAGCCCTTTTTTTCCAGGTAAGCCCTTACTTGACCAATACTTTGATCTGCAATCTGGTAGGCGGCTATTGTACGGTGATCTCTGATATGGTGATAATGCGAATCCCAGTCTACACTAGGGAATACAGCAAATAGAAAGTCGAAATCCTTCCCGCTTTTCAATAATCCCATCATCCGCTCATGTCCTTGTACATCAACAGGATGATGTCTTTTAAAGAAATGCGCCCGGGTATATAGCCAGTTTTTACCCTTTTTTCCCAGATCATAGGCATCAGGTATGTTCCTGGTGATCATATTATACAAGTTATAAGATTCTCCCAGCAGATCAAATAAAGTCGCCTTGTCTGCTGGCATATCCGTGTTGAACCACCCCGCTTCTGGTCCGCAGTAAGACCGCATGGCCATTTTGTTCCATCTTGTTCGTTTAAATTCCTGTTTATCGAACCATCTGATGCCGGGTATATTCATTGTTCCGGGGAACTGGCCGGTTAGAAATGGCAGATATGCCGGCCCCGTAGTTGAGGGGAAACAGGTGGTGGCAATGCGGAAGGTACCTTCCTCTACCAGTTGTTGTAAATGCGGCAGCTTGCCCTGAGCAATCAGCTCACTTAAAATGTCTGGCCTTGCTCCATCCAGCAGGTAAAATAGCACTCGTTTTTTGTCTATACTCATCTTTTATTTACTCAATTTGATCTTATAGCCAAGACGCAGCGTAACCAGCTGCATGTCTGTGCTAAAATAACTGTCATATTTCACAGTCGTTTCCAATCTGCTGCCCAATGAATAGCCCGCAGAAGCCGAAACGATCATTGAACGCGGCGTGGTGCCGTAAGCAAATCTCGTTTCTGACTGATCAGGGTTGATCTCTACATAGGACTGGTTGTTGTTCAATCCGAATAGTACGCCCATTTCACCAGCAAAAAATAATTTCTTTCCTGTATAAGTCATTATCCCTGCTTTAATTGGCATCCCTTTTAAGCTTTTGATGTCGTAATAAGCCAGGTAAGTCATTCCGGAAACCCAGGCTGGTACCATGACCGATTCAGGCTGGTGGGCTATGATTCCTGTGGATAAGGTAGCTGCGAAGCGGTCGTTAAATTCCCGGAGTACATGTAATTCTCCACCGTAAACAGACTTTGCTGCGTTAATCTCGATTCCACCGATAGCTGTGATACCCATGTACCAGTTTTCAGAAGTCCGTGTGATCCGTTGAACAGGTTTGAAAACAGAATTAAAAGCCAGACCAGCTTCCCAGCCAAAACTATATTTTCCTCGTTTTACGTAATAACTGTAGTTATTAACATCAGTAGGATCTGGTGGATATGGATTAAATAATACAGGATAAGAAGACCGCCTGAAAGTTGGACCAGCATACAGGCTGATATGCCTGCTCAGCTGTGTATTCAGTAACAATTTGACTTGTTTCCAGTTGTCCTTCAGACCGTTCTGTCCATATATCTGGTAATCTCCAATAGCCGACAGGTAAAGTTTGTCGCTGAACATGAAATCATGCCCTATACTTAAACCAAGACCAACTGTTCTGGCAGACGATCCAAGGTTAATTCCTGCATGTATAGTCGTGTAAAATCGATGAGTACCTGTGGTCAAGGAAAGATTGGTGTTCAATAGGTCGTTAGCAGAAAATCCTACCTTATAAAATCCATTTTGAATGATATTCAATAATCCTATGCTCGCGCCAAACGAGGTGTCTGCTACATTCACCAATCCAATCTGCAATCCTTTTAACTTGCGTGTCTCATTATTCAAAGCTGCAATCTGCACGCCCGATACCAATCCTTCTGCTTTATTGATATATCCGGCAAGCTGCAGGCCCTTTACACTGTCCAATGATTTATTACTGACTCCGGCAATCTGTACCCCCTTAACTGTGCCACCGACCAGGTTAAAAATGCCCGCGAATTGAAAATATTTAGAATCGAGCCTGTTGATATTGAAAACACCTGCTAATTCAAAGCCTTTTACACCTGCTGTATATCCACCTACCAGATTGACAGAGAATTTATTCACTACTTGTGAACTCATCAGCCCATGCGTACTCAAACCCGGTGTAAGGGAAATCTGAAATGGCCGTTTGGCGAAGAAGTCAGGAATATTCAGACTCTGAATTTTTTGCCTTGCGCCAATCATAAACCTGCCAAGACCTTCTTTTTCAATGCCGCTGCTATTTTGGGCCGCCGTGTTATAATCTGCCGATTGAATTCTGTCCTTAATAGATACGGGTTGAAGAAAATTCACACTGGCATCTTTAAATTGTAATTTACTTGCTGTTATGGTCAGTGCCTTAGGATCACCGGTTTTAAATTTCAGCTTGAAATAACCATGCTCATCAGTTAAAGTAGCTGCCAGCAGGCGCTTTTCATAAACACTGACATTCATGAGTCTAATTCCTGTTACCCCATCAACGATGAGTCCGCTAATCGAATAATTCTGCTTGTCGGACGTAATATCTGTAGTAATAATCTTTAAAGACCTCAGCGGGGAGGTGATGACCAGGAAATTTTTGTTTTCACTAAACTCATATTTATGATGGAAAAGCATTTCCAGTGCATCCGCTACAGCTATTCCCTCAACCTTAATAGTTGTAAGACTGTCTGTTGGAATGAGGTTGGTATTATAAGAGAATACAAAACCACCGGCTTTTTCTAGTTGTTTAAAAACAAATCCTAAAGGTTTTTGCCTGATATCCAGACGCACACGTCTTTCCAGAATCTGCTGCGCCTTAACAAGATTTCCTCCTGTATTCCCTAGAAAAATTACTATCAAAACTACCTTGAGTCTAATACATTGTTTATAGATCATATCAGCTTAATCAGCAATTTTAAATAAGATTTCACGACCGTTTTTAGTGACTTGCAGATGGAATGTGCTGGCGATGATGTTTAGAATATCATCCAGTGATTCCTTCTTAAAAGTGGTGCTCATCGGTAAATTTTTCAGATCAGTCGTTTGAAAAGAAATGTTTACATCATACGCTTCCTCAAGTACAGCTGCAAGTTTCCATAACGGAGTTCCGTCTGCAATAAATTGTTTGCTGCGGTAATAATTATATAACAAATCAGTTTGTTTTTGCTTCCGCAGATGTTGGTCGCCCGCCCTGATCAAGACACTTTCTGATGGAGTCAACAATATCTGCTCCTCATTTTTATTGACACTAACTTTACCAGACTCTACAATAATTTCTGTTTGCCCATTCCTTACTTTTACATTAAATGCCGTACCTATCACTTTAACCCTGATACCATTGGCAAGGACAAAAAATGGTTTTCTGCTGTCATGGCTTACATTAAAGAAAGCTTCACCTTTATCTAAGTGCACTGTTCTTGTGTTGCCAGAGAAAGATCCCGGATATTTTAAGGTGGAATTTTTATTCAGGATAACCATGGATCCGTCGGCGAGCAAAGTAGTGTCTGTTTTACCTGTAGTGCTGGCTGTCAGTTCATCATTTCCTTTTGTGTGAATTTGCACTGTGAAAAACCAGATCATGAGTGGAATACCAATTAACACTGCCGCTACTTTGATCCAGTCGTTGATAGAATAGGATTTCCTGATCGGAACAATAACCTGCTTTTTGTGAACGTCAGCCTTTTCCTTAAACCTCAATAATGATTTCTCAGCTTCAGTTGAAGCAGGAGAAGGTGCTGTATAACTCAGGTTCCAGATCAGCTGAAGGTTATCCAATTCGTTCTGATTGCTGCTGTTCTGCTTACACCAGTCCTCTACGCTGATTTTTTCTTCAGCAGAAGTTTCGTTTGTGACGTAATGAATTAATAAATCTATATCCATCTTCATTTAGTTAAGAACAATAAAAATAATAGAGGCAGATAATCCTCCAATTGTATTCTCAGCCTTTTTAAAGCTTTTACCATATGTTTTTCTACCGTATTGACAGAGATATTCAGCGTAACAGCAATCTCTTTATATCTCAGCTCTTCATACCTGCTCAACTGAAACACAGTCCTGCATTGTTCCGGTAAAAGTTTCAAAGCTTCGGCAATTGCCTGTTTCAGTTCCTTATGCCCTAAATTACCTGCTGGTTCTTCTAGTTGTTCATCACTATGAATAACTTTCTCTTTCTGATACATAGTTTCAACTTGCTGATGTTTGATATAATTCATACATTCATTGTAGATAGCGCGATATAAATACGCTTTCAGGTTGGCAGACCTGATCAGACGCTCTGCATTTTCCATCAGCTTAAGAAAGACGTTGTGTACCATATCTTCAGCAATAACATCATCTTTAACAATGGTATTGGCATATCTGCTCAAAGCAGGATAGTGCAACAGATATATTTCATCAAAGTCTGCCGGATCGCCCGGCCGCTTTGTTTCATCCATCATTTATTCTCCATTTAAATGCCCGATTAATTTCGCTTCAACTATAAGACAAGCAAAATAGGGTTTACCGCCATTGTAAGCTGAAATAAATTTTATTAATATGTTATAGACAACCTGACTGATAAAAGAGCGAATCGGGTATGCGGCAAAATATGCCCTTAAACAACAAATCCCGGCGGTAAGGCCAGGATTTGTACTATACATTCAAACGAAATTTTAATTCCGGCTTTCCTGAATTTTTTTAATCATCGTCAGGTGTGTCTGCACTACCGGTGCAGTTTTAGTAGCAAAAGCTTTCAGATCTGTATCCTTGCCGTCCTTACCTTCGTCCTGCATCAGCTTAAGTGTTTTCTCATGACCATCTACCATCGCATCTACATAAGCTTTGTCAAAGTCAGTTCCTGTTTTCGTTTTGAGCTCATCCATTTTTTTCTGATGCTCTTCATCCACAGTTGCCGGAAGGGTAATGTTTTTCACTTTTGCCAGCGTCATTAATTCTTCATTTGCTTTTCCATGGTCATTTACCATCATTTCTGCAAAGGCCTTGATTTTAGGGCTTGATGATTTTTCCAACGCCAGTTTACCTAATGCAACTTCTGCCATGCCACCTACTGCAGCTTTTGTTGCAAATTCCCCATCAGAAGGAACAACTGCAATTCCACCTGTAGCCGCTACATTAGAGGTCGTGTCTTTAGTTTCGTTCAGACTGTCCGCCGTTTCTTTAGCGTCTTTTGAGTTGTTGTTGCATCCCTGGAAGGCAAAAGCTGTTGCAGAGATTGCAAGTACATAGATTAATTTTTTCATGTCGTTGTAATTTTGTTTTAAGTAGTGATGAAGCGATCATGACCTAATTATTCCTTTTTAATTCCATAGCATCATGATGTTTTCATTTCGTTAGATTTCCTGTATAACAATTATCGGTTTGAAAGGTTTTTACCTGTTCAATATCCTGGATTAGAAAGAACAGCAATCCACAACTCCTCATTTTAGATCTTGACAGCCAGACTCAAGGTATACTGACGTGGCATTTGCGGCGCGATATTTCCTATGCCGGACCAGTATTTTTCATTACCAAGGTTATTTACCCTGAAACCAAATGAATATTTAGCTTTATCATAAGACAGTTTAGCATTAAAAAGTTTATAATCAGGGATAATGATTGCACCATCCGGATTCAGGTTTACTGCCAGCGTTTCGCCTACATAATTTCCTCCGAAACCAATACTTAAACCATGCAACGGCGTTGTTTCATTAAAGTGATAATGCAGCCAGAAATTGAACTGATGTTCAGGTCCGGAACCTGCAGGGCGTAAGCCTTCAACCAGGGCATCGGACTTCACCATTTTACTTTTGTTATACGCATAACCCAGAATAATATTCAGTTCCGGGATCGGGTTGCCTAATACTTCTGCTTCAAAACCACGACTCACCTGAGTGCCATCCTGAACCTGATATAGCGGATGCAGGTAATCCTGACGTACCACATGGTTTACCCTGATATCATAATAACTCAGCGTACTGGTAAAATGCCCATCAAAAAAGCTGGTCTTAACACCTGTTTCCCATTGCAAGGCCTGCTCGGGAACGAAACCACTCTGATCAAAACTATAATCATCTTTATTCGTGAAACTGGTTTGATAATTACCGAATACGGATACTTTATCCTTGATCGGCTGGTAAATTAATCCGAATTTAGGAGAAAAAGCGGTTTGTTTATAGCCATTTACCAACTGGTTTTTAGTGCCGTCATAACGCCCCTTGTTCTCAAAACGGTCTATCCGTATCCCTGCCGATGCGATCAGCTGATCAGTAATGTTCAGTACATTATTAATATAAGAACTGTAAACGCTCTGCTCAACACTATAGTCATCAGGTGCCCCGGGACTCTTCTGAAGCATAGCATCCAGACTTGCTTTGTTGAAGTTATAGTACGTTGGTGTATCTCCCGAAATGGCAATCTGATCAAACATATTTGCCAGTGGAATACCGAATAAACTGCCGCTAAAAGTTCTGTAAAGAGAAACAGTTTTATTGTGATAGTAATCTAATCCGATAACCGTTCTGTTGCGCAGGTTGCCGATTTTGTAATCGCCTACAAAATTTTGCTGAATTTGCTGACTTTCCACGCTGGAATTACTCGTTCTGCCAGTTCTTGAAAAATCGTCTGCACCCGCCGTCCCATAACCAGGGCTGCCGGCCATTAAAGTTCTGACAAGTGTTTTTATCTCATTCGGCACCAGAATCAGGTTAACGTTATAACCACTGGAAGTGCCAGAGCCAGCAATAGCTGAAGTAATGGATTCCCATTGGTCATTTATTTTGTAATGTACTTCGGCATTTAAGGTTAATGAATTCAGTTTACTGGTGAAGTCGTTCGAAATATAGGAACGGTAAGGATTAATGTTAAAATCTTTAATATTATTTGATCCGAAAGTCTGCAGAATAGTAGTGGGTGCAGCGGCAAGAATGGCACTCAACGCCGGTTCTTTCACCCCAAAAGCTGGTAAAATGGCTGGTAAATAACCGTTTACAAAACTTGGGCCTAAAGTGAAGTTGATTCCTCCGCCCATTCCGCCTTCATCTGTATGGCTGATTTCTGCATTCAGATTGATTTTCACTTTATCGGATAGTTTGTAAGTAAAAGCTGGTGCGACAAACACGCCTTTGCTAAAAGCACCATTATCCTGAAAAGTACCGCGGTTCTGTACGGCCACGTTGACCCTGGAGAGGAACGATTTATCTGCATTAAGCGGGGTATTTAAATCCACACTCATACGACGGAATCCGTAGTTCCCGCTGGAGATATCTACTGTACCCCCGGCTGTTTCGTAAGGTTTTTTAGTCACACGGTTAATCAGTCCGCCATAAGAACTGATAATGTTGCCAAACAAAGTTGCCGAGGGACCCTTGATGACCTCAATCTTCTCCAGATTGGCGATATCGGAGCTTGTAGCCATATTGATGGCCAGCCCATTCATCGCTCTTACTTTTGTCTGAAAACCGCGACTGACGAAGGATATTCCTCCATAGTCGATTGTATTTCCATAGGTATTAAAGCTGGAAGTAATTCCGGTTACATTTCTCAACGCATCCTCCAGGTTGTATACCTTTTGCTGTACGATCAGTGCATTTGTTATTCCGGTATAAACCTGCGCATTTTCGATGTTTGCCAGGGGCATTTTGCTTACATATTCGCTGCTGCTGGTGACTACAGGTTTATTACCCGTCACCGTTACTTCATCAAGATCTTTTAGACTGGATTGAGCACTTAGGTTTAACTGCAGCTGTGCTCCGCTTTTTAATTCCACATCTTTGCTCATTCTTTTAAAACCCAGTCCCGAAAATATCAAAGTATACTTTCCTGCCGGAATATTGCTCAATTGATAATAACCCGCTGTGTTTGTAGAGGTGCTGTATGTGGTGCCCTTTAACGATACTGTTGCGGATTCCAGCGGTTGTCCGTCCTGCGTCAGAATCCTGCCGCTAATAGTTGATGCATTTTGCGCATTTGCATGGATAGCAAATAACAACATGCATAAGAGGAGTAAATGTTTCTTCATGATTTTTTTAAGAATTTTAATTGGATGTCTGTGATGATAAATGGTTTTATCATGATGGAAAGGAGATTGTTTTCCTGAGCGCGCAGGTTAGTTCATTTCTTTAGATTTGTTCTAAACAAAGAAACACAGACAGATGGTCTAATCCAAATTATTTTTAATAATTCTTAATAAGCTTAATGTGATGCGCAGATCTATAACTTCAAAGCGAGCAGGGTTAAAAAGAAACGTTTATTGATTCCCGCTGTTGTATATCCTCAATTTCATAAAAGAGTCCGGTTTTGAATTTAAAAGAACGGGCTATTAAATTAGCAGGGAAACTTTCCACTGCGATATTGTTTCCCTTACTGTCCCGTTGTAATACCTGCGCGACATCTCTATTTCCCCTTCGATAGTCGCCAGTCGTGTTTGCAGTTCTAAAAAACTACCGCTCCATGCTTCTTTCATCATGTTTTTTTTTCTAACCAGTTGATTGTAGCAGATGATCATTGCAATGATCACGATTAGTGCAGGAAAGAACACGATATAGCTTAGAGTCATGTTTAAACAGGAAAGAAAAACGGTTAAATATTTTTTGTGTAAAATAGGATATTGTTCGCCAAACAAGAAATCACACATTTTGCGAGGACTAGTTGTTATGACTTAAAATATAGCTTATGAGCCTTCAATCTATAAATCCACTAAACGGAGAGAAAATACAGGAATACAATGAAGATACAGCAGCAGATATCAATAACAAGATCGTAAACACGCATCAAACATGGCTGAATTACCAGCATACGGGTTATGCACAGCGGGCAGTATTATTAAAAAGATTAGCTGAAATACTTACGCATAAAAAAGAAGAGCTGGCTAAACTGATGGGATTGGAAATGGGCAAACCATTTAAACAGGGCATAGCAGAAATCGTCAAATGTGCTGCGGTTTGTGTGTATTATGCAGAAAACGGTGAGCAATTTCTGGCAGATCAGTACGTCGCTACTGATGCAACAAAAAGTTACGTGAGTTTCAGGCCAATAGGGGTGGTGCTGGCGATCATGCCCTGGAACTTTCCCTTCTGGCAGGTTTTTCGCTTTCTGGCGCCAGCATTAATGGCTGGCAATTGCGGGATATTGAAACATTCTTCTAATGTGACAAGTTGTGCTTTGGCCATACAGTACCTGGTTAAGGAAGCCGGATTTGAAGGCGATGTATTTACTACCCTGATCTGCAAGAGCCAGGCAATTGCGGATGTAATAGCGCATCCTCTGGTTAAGGCAATTACTCTCACAGGAAGTACTGCCGCAGGAAAAGAGGTGGCAGCGCAGGCAGGGAAGTGGCTCAAGAAAACGGTGCTTGAACTGGGTGGCAGTGATCCGTATTTAATCCTGAAGGATGCCGATCTGCCCATGGCAGCGAAAATCTGCGCAGAAGCAAGGTTGATCAACAATGGACAGAGTTGTATTGCCGCCAAGCGTTTTATTGTAGTTAAGGAAGTAGAAGAGGAATTTACGCGGTTATTCAAAGCCAACATGGAACGCAAAATTACAGGTGATCCGTTTGATAGTCTCACTGACCTGGGACCTATGGCGAGGGCTGATTTGAGGGACGAGTTGCATCAGCAGGTTTTACAATGTATAGCTGAGGGTGCCAAATGTATTTTAGGCGGTAGGATCCCCGGGGCTGAAGGAGCACATGCTTTTTATCAGCCTACGATCCTTAGCGGTGTGAAAAAAGGAATGCTGGCCTATGATGAGGAAATCTTTGGGCCGGTAGCAGCCATCATTACTGCCCGGGATGCAAATGATGCGATAAGGATAGCAAATGATACTGATTTCGGATTGGGAGCTGCTGTATTTTCCCAAAATATAACACTTGCGGAAAGTATTGCCAGAAATAAACTTTCGGCAGGTTCCTGTTTTGTCAACGCTGGTGTAAAATCAGATCAGGCATTGCCTTTTGGGGGGATTAACCAATCGGGATACGGACGTGAGCTGGGCATGTTTGGCATCCATGAGTTTGTGAATATCAAAACAGTTTATATTAGCTGATGAACACCCATATAATTGTTGTTTCTTTAGGTAATTTAACATTTGTACCGCGATCAACCACATGTGTTCTATATAAATCTATTGCGCGATACTATTTACCATCAATAGTAATTTAGTGAGAAGCAGCTCATTGTCCATTCAGAATAGATTATCGTACTTGAAATTGATCCTCGTATATGAGGACGGGAGGAAGCAAACTACTGAAAAGTTATTAAAATAAATTTAAACCTATTATGAAACTATATGTGATAAGAGTTTGGTAAGTGTTTGATAAGGGTTTGGTAAGCCTAAAAGGCTTACCAAACCCTTATCAAACACTTACCAATGGTTAACTAAAGATTTAACAAACAGCATTTTATACTAATTTTATTTCAAGTCAATACTTGTTTCTTAATTAAGTATCCTGTATCTTGTAGTGGGCAAAGGGAGTGTTAAATTTAAAACTTTTTGTTATGGGAATTAATAATGGCGGACCGGGCGGACCGAGTATAGGTAAAAATAAGAATTATGTTTCATATTTTCGTTTGGGACAATATATCACGAGAACGATTGGTGAAATCACCTCATGGACTGAACCACAATACGAAAATCAAATGAGGATGGCTTTAACTACAGCCTTCCTTAAGCCTGTAAAGCAATTTATAGATGTAGGATTTAGATTCTGCCCTAAGCCAAAATCTACCTGGGGTGCCTATACTATGGCTTTGTCACTTAATCGCAGAGCCATAACTACAGGAATATATCCGGATTTGGACATCGATTTTTCTAAAGCAATACTAAGTATGGGTGATCTTCCTGTTCCTAAAAATGCGGAAGTTAATCTGAACGATAGTATCATAAAATTTTCCTGGTCTGCAGAGCTGGAACATGAGAAAGCCGACGAATCAGACAGAGTGATGTGTGTGGCTTATTTTCCGGAAAATGGACAGGCACTAACAGTTTTAAGCGGCGCAAAAAGAACAGAAGAGGAGCAAACGATAGTGCTCACCTCCTTCACCGAAGAAATGGTCATTGAAACCTATATCTGTTATATTTCAGAAGACCGTAAAAGGGTTTCCAACAGTGTTTATACAGGACAACTCCTCTGGAGCAAAAGTTAGAAATTATGGCTAGAGTTGCAAAAATAGGTCCTTTAGGTAATCTTAGAGGCAAAGTAGGTGATGGAGTGGCCAGTAAATGGCGTAGTTTGACAGTTATAAAAAGTCTTCCGGCCAAAAGAACCAAAAAGCAGCGAAAAAAACGACTGAGTCAGCAATTGAGTCTGCCTGTAGTATCTGGTTTCCTCGGGAAGTTTGTTAATGAAATTAAAATTGGATTTGATAACAGACTTTCAAAGTTGCCGGCATTTCAAACTGCCGTCAGGTATAATTTCGAAAAAGCGCTATTGGGCACATTTCCTCAATTCAACATTGATTATAAAAAGGTTGTTTTCAGTTTAGGCGATCGGGAGATCGCCTGGGCAGGAAAAGTTGTTGCCGAAGGTGATGGGGCAAGGATAAGCTGGGAAATACCACAAACTTCAAAAATCAAATTAATTGGGGAAGATATCGTAAATCTGGTGATCTTTAATGCTACAAAAGATCTTCGTCCGGTGTATGAATGGCAAGATAGTAAAAGGGCAGATCTTTCATTTCATATTCACATCCAAAGAGCTTCCTGGGGAGACAATTTACATTTCTGGCTGTTTTTTACTTCCCCTGACGGTAAGAGCAGGTCCAACTCCCAATATATGGGATCGATAGGAACATAAGCTTTTAAATCTGTTAATGTACAGTGCCAATCGGTAAAACTTCCCTTCCGTACATTTCATTCAGCAGATTTGCGATGCCTGTATAAATTGCAGATGCACCACAGATGATGCCTTCGTAACCTGCAATATGTTTAATGATGGGATTGCCGGTAACATCGCCTGCAACCAGCAGAAAAAACAACAGCGTTAAGGAAGCAAATACAAACTGCAGCGAACGGTTAAGTTTTAAGGTGCCAAAAAATAGCAGGAAAGTAAATACACCCCACATGCTCAGGTAAGCGATCATCGCTGCATTTGATGGTGCTGCTGCCCAACCGAGTTTGGGTAATACCCATAAGCCAACAAGTGACAGCCAGAAAAATCCGTAAGAAGTAAAAGCGGTAAGACCGAAAGTATTGTTCTTTTTTGCCTCGATAATCCCGGCAATGACCTGTGCGAGTCCGCCATAAAATATGCCCATGGCCAGAATCATGGAATTCTGTTCAAAAAAGCCGGCATTATGAATGTTCAGTAAAATTGTCGTCATGCCAAAGGCACATAGACCAAGAGGAGCGGGGTTTGCAGTAGTGTCCATCATACAAATAATTTGGTTAGCAGCAATTTACATTGCTTTCTGTTTATATATGATCTTTTTGATCAGGGTATTAAGATAAGGAATTATCGGAATATAGAAGAAACAAAATACCAGAGCGGGCATACCACAGGTGAGGCCGGAGTTATGCCTTATTTTTCAACGTTTTGGACAGGTATGGCTCTTTACAATTCCTCGATTTCCGTTGAAGAGAGCTTTGTGATCTTCGCTATCATAGGTAGAGGTATCCCCTCCAGTTTCATTTGTCTTGCCGTTTTTTTTACTCCTTCTTCAATCCCTTCCCGGAATTGAAAAAGATCGGCATTTTTTAAATTTTCCTTGTGGAACATTTTCAAGTCATACACCATCCTTTCATCTGGCCTGAGCTTATTGAGGTCGGCAATTTCAAAAACTTTCTTAAATACGCCCTGATTGAGTGCTTTGGTTTTTTTTTTTCATGGCATCCAGATTTCTAAACAGATAGATCCATTTGTCTATTGCTGAGGTGCAATTGTCCAATGTCTTATCAAATTCAGGAAGTTCCACGAAAATATAATCAGGTTTTTCGTAAAAGATTTCATTGGTATGTTTTTCTTCAGGCAGATCTCATTGATATGCCCTTGTCCAATTGCCTGTTTAAAATTGAAGTTAAGGATACCGATAAATATGACCTCTTTCAGATCATACTGATAATCCTTGCCCTTTCCAGTCTGGTTGCTAATAATCAGCGAAGTATAGGCCACACACCTTTCTCTGAAATTGATATGGCTCACCCGCTGCATTTCAATAATGAGGTTCTGTCCGTTATCTCCAATACAATGCAGGTCAATCAAAATGCTACGGTCTGAGGGGAATTCAGGTTGTACATCCTTTATAAAACTGAGTTCGATAATTTTCTTTTTACCCTTTAACAACTCATTGAGAAAGCTGATCAGTACTTCCCTTTCATTCCCAAAAATCTTCTTGAAACTAAAATCACTGATCGGATCTATAAATTGAAATTCTTCCGTTACAATGCTATCTATTTCCATACCTTTAACTGACGCTAATGTAGGGTTAAAAAACATTAATAAGAAAATAAATTACAATTAAATAGATTAAAATATCTTTAAAAATATTTTATATATTAATATAGTTGCCTTGTGCCTGTTTGTTGAGATGTCTGTCCATCATTGCAAGCTCGTGGAAAACCAATTAATTTTTCTAAATCGTCCGATTTTAACACTTTTTAACATTTATAACCTATATTTCTCTGGCAAGAAACAGATCATCTGTTTAAGTTTGCTTAACAAAAAAATATAGCATTTAATGGAAGAATTGAAAAGTGATAATGAGCATCTTTCGTCTGGTGTAACGACTGCTAATTCGTATTCAACGGATATAAGAGCCATTAATGAAATGATACAACGGGAAAGTGCCTTTATCGACATCCTGAAACTGGAAATGGATAAAGTGATTGTAGGCCAGAAATATATGGTTGAACGCCTCCTGATCGGTCTGCTTGCAGATGGACATATACTGCTGGAAGGGGTACCCGGTTTAGCTAAAACTTTGGCCATAAATACGCTGTCAAAAGCCATTCAGGCTGATTTTAGTCGCATTCAGTTTACACCAGATCTGCTGCCGGCAGATTTACTGGGAACAATGATTTACAATCAGAAGAAAGAAGAATTTATTGTTAGAAAAGGTCCTCTGTTTTCGAATTTCATCTTAGCTGATGAGATCAACAGGGCACCGGCGAAAGTACAGAGTGCTTTGCTGGAGGCAATGCAGGAAAGACAGGTGACGATAGGGGATAATACTTTTCCACTGCCTAATCCATTTTTGGTACTGGCTACGCAAAACCCGATTGAACAGGAAGGAACTTATCCATTGCCTGAAGCACAGGTGGATCGTTTCATGTTAAAAGTGGTTATCGGTTATCCGACAAAAGAAGATGAAAAAAGAATTGTAAGAGCGAATATTGCACCGCAAGGTATGTTAAAACCTAATGCTGTGGTGCATCCGGATGATATTATCAGGGCACGTAAGGCAGTTAAAGAGGTATATATGGACGAAAAAATCGAACAGTATATTATCGATATCGTCTTTGCCACACGTTTCCCCGATCAGTATAAACTTGAAAATTATAAAAACCTGATCAGCTTTGGTGCTTCGCCAAGAGCAAGTATCAATTTAGCACTTGCAGCAAAAGCGTATGCTTTTATCAAGCGCAGGGGCTATGTAATACCTGAAGATGTACGCGCCATTTGTCATGATGTGCTAAGACACCGGATTGGGTTGACCTATGAAGCAGAAGCGGAAAATATGACTACTGAAGATATCATTACGGGGATATTAAATGCGATTGAGGTACCCTAACCTGTATGCTGTAAATATATAATCTGGTAAATGATGGCGAGAGACACGAAAGAGCTGCTTAAAAAGGTAAGAAAGATCGAGATTAAAACAAAGGGACTAAGTAATCATCTGTTTTCTGGTGAATACCATTCTGCTTTTAAGGGGAGAGGTATGGCCTTTAATGAAGTACGTGAATATCAGCCGGGTGATGAGATCAGAACGATAGACTGGAATGTTACCGCTCGTTTCAATCATCCCTATGTGAAGGTGTTTGATGAGGAAAGGGAGCTGACAGTCATGATCCTGATGGATGTGAGTGGTTCTGAAAATTTTGGAACACTGAACCAGCAAAAGCAGGATCTGGCGACTGAACTTTGTGCTGTGCTCGCCTTTTCTGCGATTCAAAACAATGACAAGGTAGGCGTTATCTTTTTTAGTGATAAAATGGAAAAGTTTATCCCGCCGAAAAAGGGAAGAAGCCACATTCTGATGATTATCAGAGAGCTGATCGATTTCAAACCTCAGCATACCGGTACTGATGTAGCGGAGGCATTGCGGTATTTCACGAGTGCAATAAAGAAAAAGTGTACTGCCTTCATCTTGTCAGATTTCATGAGCCCTGAATTCGAACATCAGCTGAAACTGGCAAATAAGAAGCATGATATTATTGCTCTTAGGCTTTATGATAAACATGAAGAGGAATTTCCTGATCTGGGACTAATTCCAGTGAAGGATGAAGAGACGGGAGAATTATTATGGGTAAATACAAGTGATAAAAAAGTACGCGATGCTTTTAAAGCTGATGCTTTGAAAAGAAATGCATTATTAAAAGATGTGTTTAAAAAATCTGGTGTCGATTTTACGGCTATTGGTACGCATGAATCTTATATTACACCGCTCAGAACATTATTTAAACAGCGGGGACGCAAGCGTTAATTGATCTTATGACAAAAAAATCTATAAATTACATCCTGGTTTTCCTATCGCTGTTATCCTGCTTTAGTTTTAAAGCAACGGCGCAGGGCATTCAGGCGGTAGCTAAATTAGAACAGAGCACTATCCGTATCGGTGATCAGATTCAATTGCATCTATCGGTGATACAGGACGCAAAAGAACAGGTTAAATTCCCGGTTGTAGCAGACAGTATAGGGAAAATTCAGGTAGTAAGTACGAGCAAACAGGATACGCTCACAGATCCGGCCAATGCGGGAAAAATTACTGTAACACAAAGCATAGTGTTGACCGCCTTCGATGCAGGTGTGTATCCAGTACCCGCATTTACGTTTACAACTCCATCTGGCACTATACAATCCAATGCACTATCGCTGGACGTACAATCTGTAAAAGTAGATACCACCAAAGCGATATATGATATTAAACAGCCGCTGGCAGTTTCCTACACTTTTATGGATTGGCTAAAAGATAACTGGCAAGGTGTAGCAGCAGCCCTGGTGGTTGTCGTATTCATTGGCTTAGTCATCTGGTACTTCAAAAAACGCCCAAAAGCTGTTGAAGTTATCCCGCCGGCAGCACCGCCATTGCCTGTACATACCATTGCGTTAAACAGACTGCACGAACTTCGTGATAAAAAGCTGTGGCAAAGGGATGAGGTGAAATTATATTACAGCGAGCTTAGTGATGTGATGCGCGACTATCTGGAGCAGCGATACCGGGTTAAAACACAGGAAAAAACTACGGATGAAATTTTTACGGGAATAAAACACCTGGATATTGAGCCGGAACAAAAAAATATGCTGCGCCAGTTATTGATGACGTCCGACCTGGTGAAGTTTGCTAAGGGGAAACCGGTGGCTACAGAAAATGAACAGCAGATGGAAAATGCAATTGCGTTTATCCTGAAAACAAAAGAGCAGGAGAACCTGCAGAAAAATGAGATTCAGGCTGCACAGCAAGCCCTGAAGGATGATGGTGCTGGTAATATAAAAGGAGGAAGTCAGGGTGGAGATGTTTAAAGGAATAGAATTCGCAAATCCGGTGTTTTTCTGGTTGCTGCTGCTCATCCCTGCAATGGTTGCCTTTTACATTTGGAGAGCAGATAAAATGCAGGGCAGTCTCAGTGTTTCTGCGGTTAAAGGTTTTGCTGTAGCGCGGAAAAGTATAATACCACGCTTACGCCATGCGGGAATTGTATTGAGGTGTTTAGCGTTGATTGCCATAATAGTAGCATTAGCACGGCCACAATCTGCTTTTAGCTGGCAAAATAGTACGACTGAAGGGATCGACATCGTGATTGCATCTGATATTTCAGGCAGTATGCTGGCGGAAGACTTTAAACCAAACAGATTAGAGGCGGGGAAAAATATAGCGATTGATTTTATTAAAGCGCGACCGGATGACAGGATCGGGCTGGTGATTTTTAGTGGGGAGAGCTTTACGCAGTGTCCTTTAACAATTGACCATGATGTACTGATCAATCTTTTCGCCGCCATAAAAAACGGAATGGTGGATGATGGTACGGCGATAGGAATGGGATTGGCTACGGCTGTAAACAGGTTAAAGGGCAGCGAAGCAAAAAGTAAAGTAGTGATTTTGCTGACTGATGGCTCGAATAATGGTGGTTCTATACCACCTGTTACAGCTGCGGAAATTGCCAAACAATTTAATATTAGGGTGTATACTGTTGGGATCGGAACCAAAGGCCTCGCGCCGTATCCGGTTCAGACTCCTATGGGGATACAGTATCAGAAGATGCCGGTAGATGTGGATGAAGTAACGCTAAATAAAATTGCGAGCATTACGGGCGGCAAGTATTTTAGGGCGACTGACAATGAAAAATTAAAAAGTATTTATGAGCAGATTGATAAATTGGAGAAAGCAAAAATTGATGTGACACAATACCATAAAAAAACAGAATGTTTTTTGCCATTCGCCATCATCGCATTATTCTTCCTGTTATCAGAGTTCATTTTAAAAAACACCTTGCTTAAAGGGGCTTTAACTTAATCAGATGCTACATTTTGCACATATAGACTTTTTGTGGGGATTGGCAGCAATCCCATTATTTATAGTATTGTTCCTGCTGGTCAAACGCTGGAAAAACAGGGCTATCGCAAGACTGGGAGATCATAAGGTGGTACAAATGATGATTCCCCGTGTTTCTACTTCCAGACCATGGCTGAAGTTTATCTTATTTGTACTGGCCTATACATGTTTAATCGTGGGCATTGCTGATCCGCAACTGGGTTCAAAGATGGAAGAGGTAAAGCAGAAAAGTGCAGATATCATGATCCTGCTGGATGTTTCTAACAGTATGCTTGCGCAGGATATTGCACCTAGTCGCCTGGAAAATGCAAAACGTGCTATCGCCCAGCTGATTGATAATCTGCACAGCGACCGGATAGGGATCATCGTTTTTGCCGGTGAAGCCTATGTGCAGTTACCGGTTACGACCGACTATTCTGCGGCTAAACTATTTTTGAATACGATTAATCCCGATATGATGCCTACGCAGGGAACAGCAATTGGTGCCGCTATAGAACTGGGCATGAAGTCGTTCGATTTTAAAAATGGTACCGGAAAATCAATGATCGTGATTACAGACGGGGAGAATCATGAGGATGATGCCGTTGCGGCAGCTAAAGATGCGGTGGATAAAGATGTGACGGTAAACGTAATTGGCATAGGTTCGATTGAAGGTGCTCCCGTGCCGATTTATCAGAATGGAAAAATTTCCGGCTTTCATACGGACAGTGTCGGAAAAAACGTGGTGAGTAAACTGAATGAAGAGATGTGTAAGGCGGTGGCTGCAGGGGGACATGGTGCTTATGTAAGGGCTACCAATACGAACAGCGGCCTGAGTATCGTAATGGATCAGATTGCCAAAGTGCAGCGGAAGACAGTAGGTTCAAAGAACTATAAAGATTACGAAGACCGCTTTCAGTTATTCCTTGGTCTGTCGCTCTTATTCTTACTGGCCGAATTCCTCATTTCAACGCGTAAAAGTTTAAGATTTAGGCATGTGAATCTGTTTGAAGTGAAATCCGCTGCTGCTAATTTAAACCCAACACCAATTAAGAAAAAATGAAGCAATTAATTATCATATTCTTGTTTCTGCTATCTGGCGCTTCACTTTTTGCACAAGAGGGAAAACGTTATATTAAAAAGGGAAACGAGCTGTACCAGCAGAAAAAATACAAGGAGGCCGAAGCCAGTTACCGGAAGTCGGTAGGCAAAAAGAACAAACCTGTTGAAGGGAATTTCAACCTCGGTGATGCCTTGTATAAACAAAAGAAATTTGCAGAGGCGGGAGAGCAGTTTTCCAATCTGGCAGGTGCTTCCCCCCAGAATAAAGCTTTGGCTGCACAGGCTTACCATAATTTAGGTAACTCTTTTGTAGAAAACAAAAAGCTGGAGGAAGGTATTGCTGCTTATAAAAAAGCACTGCTCAATAATCCTAAAGATGATGAGACGCGGTATAATCTTGCTTATGCCCAGGAAATGCTGAAAAAACAGCAACAGCAGAATAAACAAAATCAAAAGAAGAATAAAGATCAGCAGAATAAAGACAAAAAAGATCAGGACAAAAATAAAGATCCTAATAAAGATCCGAACAAAAATCCCGATAAAGATAAAAAAGATCAGGACAAGCAAAATCAGGATAAAAAAGATCAGCAGGGTGAACAGAAACCTCAACCTGGTCAGTTATCAAAAGATGACGCCCAGAGAATGCTGGATGCCCTGAATAACCAGGAAAAGCAAACTCAGGACAAATTGAAAAATAAGAAATTTAAAGGAGCAAAAGTACGTGTCTCAAAAGATTGGTAAACAGAAAATGTTTAAGAAAGTAAAGATCAGTTATTTGCTGGTCATGGTTTTACTGTTATGCTCTGGCAGATTGTCGGCTCAGCGTGTACAGTTTAATGCTTCCGTAAGTGGAAATGATGTGGCTACAGGTGAGCCATTTCGTGTTACTTTTGCCATCAATGGTAATGGCAGCAGGTTTACACCACCTGATTTTACGGGCTTTCAGATCTTATCCGGTCCGAATGTATCTTCCAGCATTACTTCTATTAATGGCAATACAACGGTAAGTAACGCTTACAGTTACGATCTTGTTGCGGTAAAAGAAGGGATACTGACTATCGGTTCTGCTTTTATTATGGTTGATGACCGCAGGCTGAACACCAATCCGATCAGGATTAGGGTGAGTAAGGGGCAGCCGATGCAGCAAAATAATCAACAGCAGCAACAGCAGCAGGAAGAGATGATTCAGGAAAATACGGAGGATCTTTCTAAAGCCTTATTTATCAGGGCCGAGGTGAATAAAACAAATGTATATCAGGGAGAACAGATTCTGCTGAGTTATAAGCTGTATACCCGGGCAGGCATTGTTGACAGTCGGGTAGATAAACTGCCTGATCTGAATGGTTTCTGGACGGAGGATGTTAAAAATCAACCCCAGCAGGTGCAGTGGCGTACAGAAACCTATAAAGGACTGAAGTATAATGTGGCTGATGTAAAACAGATGATCCTGTTTGCAGAACACTCAGGAGATATCAGGATCAATCCCTTTGAAATGACTTTTATTGTGCGGGTAGCAGCGCCGGCAAGAGATATCATGGAACAGTTTTTCGGATCGTATAAAGATGTAAAATACGCTGTAAAAAGTATTCCTGTGGTGGTACATGTGAAGCCTTTACCAGAAGCAGGCAAACCTGCAGGATTTAGCGGGGCTGTCGGAAAGTTCTCTATCCAGGCTAAACTGGACAAAAAGGAACTGAAGGCTAATGAGACATTAAATTACAGTGTGAAGTTAACCGGTTCCGGTAATATCAAGCTGATGAACACGCTTCATGTGAACCTGCCGGCCGATTTTGAAAAGTATGATCCGAAAGTAACTGATACAATTAAAGAAGAACCGAATGGAGTGAGTGGAAGCAGAACTTATAGCTATTTGTTGATTCCGCGTCGCCAGGGAAATTATACGATTGAACCACTGGAATTTTCTTATTTTAATACAAGCACCAAAAAGTATGTGACGATTGCGACAAAATCATTTGCAGTGAAGGTGAACAAGGGTTTGGTGGAAAATAATATTACCGCATTCTCTGATGCAGATCAGCAGGATGTGAAGCTGGATAAGGATATTCGCGCCGTTAAAACGAAGAATTCAGGTTTTAATAAGATTGGTGAACGTTTTTATGGATCGCAGCGCTACTGGCTTTTACTATTGGCCGGACCTCTGTTATGTGGGGCTGCTTTTGTATACCGTAACCGGAACAGAAGAATAAACAGCGACGTGGTGCGGGTAAAAAACCGAAGGGCGGGTAGGGTTGCCGCCAAGCATCTTGCTACTGCGCAAAAACAGCTGGCAGTAAAAAATACTGCTGCATTTTACGAAGCTATATTTAAAGGTTTGTATGGATATTTAAGTGACAAGCTGAATTTGGCAGCTGCCGATTTAAACAAGGAGAGCATCGTAGACAGTCTTAAAGACCGGGGAATCGGTGATCAGCTCATCACAAAACTGCTGGAGACGCTGGATTTATGTGAAATGGCACGTTATGCACCAGTAACGCAGCTTTCCGAAGGGGAAGTATTTGAAAAGGCAAAAGGTATAATCAATGAAATTGAAGATGAAATTAAATAGCCTGAAGCGGATTTTATATCTGATTATATTTATGGTACTGCCGCTTTTATCATTTGGTAAGCAGCAGCCAGAGGCACTATATGCAGTCGCTAACAGTTATTATGCAAAAGGTCAATTCCAGCATGCATTGGATAACTACAAGAAGATACTCGCTGGGGGTACAGCCTCTGCAGAATTATATTATAACTTAGGGAATGCGAGTTATAAAACCGGTGATCTTGCATCTGCACTGTTATATTATGAAAAGGCCCGGAAGCTTTCTCCGAATGATGAGGACCTCAAAGCGAACATCAGGCTCGCGAATTCAAAAACCACCGATAAGGTAGACGAGGTGCCAGAATTATTTTTGATCAGCTGGTGGAAAGCTGTCTATTTGAGTGCGTCCACAGATACCTTTGCTATTTTGAGCATTTTACTTGTCCTGGCTGGTGCTGCACTATTAATTACTTACTTTTTCGCACACGCCGTATTGATCAAGAAAGCATCGTTTTATAGTGCTGTTGTATTACTGTTCTTTGGGTTGGCTGTTCTATTTATCGCCAACAGGCAGGTCAGTTATTTCGAGCATAACAGGCAGGGGATAGTCTTCAATAGTCCGGTTGCGGTTAAAAGCGCGCCATCAGACGATGCACGAAATCTTTTTATCATTCATAGTGGCACTAAGGTCAGCATCATCGATACCAAAAAAAATTGGATCAGGATTACGCTGACAAATGGCAATGAAGGTTGGATGAAGGTAGAGGACTTAAAAGAAATTTAGATTAAGAAAAATACTGTGAACATACAAAAAGGAATATATGTATTGTTAACAGCAACCAAAATAGTAAGTATCCCGGTTCGGCAGTCTCAGAAATATAAGCTTTGAGTTTGTCGGATATGATAGTGGGCAAACTCACTTTTTCATTCGCGAAATCAATATCATCCAGACGAATCTTTTTCAATCCGTAACTAATCACTCTTTTATTGATGGGTGAAGTTCTTTTATCTTGCCTGATTTCCTGTAATAATCTTGCTTTTAGCATCGCGCTATCCGCTATTCTTTTTGTTCCGTTATGCTGGCTGTTCGCTCTTTCTACAATCTGCTTTACTGCTGGTTCAACGTAGTTGATAGCCTTATTTTTCCATATCTGAAAGATCATATAGTGTATTGCAATCTTATTGGCAAGGACTATATAAAAGAAAATAAATAAAGGGGCGCCCAGCAGCAGTACAAAAGCACCAGTATTATCCATGGCAAGATCTACGATGAAAACTACTTTTTTTCTCTCGTCTTCGCCAGTGGTACTGATATTTTGAAACAAGACAATCAAAAAGGTAATCACTGTCAATACTATCCCACTGACTGCAATAAATAGCCACCTGAAAAATGATTTGCCAGATAAACGGCCATACAATTTGATATCTTCTTTCATCTGTTTTAAAATTTTTCGAATTTAATTTAAAATATGAATACAATGACCGTATTTATGTCATCTGTTGGTTGAGGATTTTACAGGAAGAAATATTTTTAAGATTGACCTGTAGAAAGGGGATCAACAACTACAATTACTTTTTGATAGTGATTGTTCTCCCCGTAACGAGTTCAAAAGTATAAATTTTGTGATAACCATCATCATGAGTTTCCATCGACTCTACCAGTCCTGTTTTACTGAAAGTATCAGTTACCATGCTGCCCACTTTTACATTTTGGAGCACATCTGTTGGTGTGTCATTGTTCAGTCTGATCATAGGAAGAATAATAAAATAACGTGACAAAATTAGTAATTTTAGCGCATATTAATCCGCACAACAATTTCTCTACCAAAATATGGGCATTATCAATTACCTGACATTCGTTATTACCGCTTTCATTTTTATAATTACACCCGGAATTGACACCATTTTTATTCTGAATAAATCAATTGCTCAAGGTAAGAAAGCAGGCATATATTCCTTACTGGGACTAAATACAGGTGTTTTAGGACATACTTTATTTGCAGCGCTTGGATTGTCTTTGATTATTGCGAAGTCGGTTATTGCCTTTTCTGTCATCAAGTATATGGGGGCTGCTTACCTTATTTATCTTGGCGTGTCAAAACTGATCTCCAAAGAGAGCTTGCTGGATGTTGATCCCTTAGTGGAGAAGGTGAGCGACTCTAACAGACAGAACTTCGTGTCTGGTTTTTTTACAAATATCCTTAATCCTAAAGTGGCGTTATTTTTTCTGGCATTCTTTCCCCAGTTTATAGCGCCAGAATTAATTAATGATCCAAAGCCTTTTATCATATTGGGTCTCACTTGTGCTGTGATTGGCTCGCTTTGGTTTTTGCTGCTCACTTTATTTGCCTCTTATTTTTCTGCCTATTTTAAAGAAAATCCTAAATCCGGCAACTGGCTGAATAGGATTACGGGGCTTGCTTTTGTGGGAATGGGACTGAAAATCGCTTTGTCAAAAAGATAAGAATCGGTCGATCCAGGATTTATTTCTTATGTTTAAATATGATTTCGTCAATTTATAATCAGTGTGCCGGCGTATTATTTTTGCTGAGCTTTTCTTTCTTTTCCTCCTTTGCGCAGTCGCCGGAAAAGATGACTACCCTGACATTTACGATTACTGAGCGGTCGATTGCTGATGATTCCCTATTTCTGCAAAGAATGCGTATCGATATTACCCATCGCCTTTCGGCAGATATCACTGTGCCTTTACAGGCACCTGTGCATGATTTGAAGATCATCAATAATCAACTGATCTTCAGCTTACCCATAAATGCAGATATACCTTCAATCATCAGGCGCCTCACACGTACTATTGATCTTGGCTTTTATGGTGGTTATGCCGATCCAGTGGGGATGATCAGGCAGATGAAACAGAAGTCCGCCGCTGGTCTGCTTAATTACCCCCCGGAGCAGGTTACCAGTCCTACTTATCTGGCCACATTTCTCGCTAAAGATTCTGGAGCAGTTAGAAAAATGCTGCAACAAATAGGTCAACCAACTGGTCACCGTTGGTATTTTCATCCGGATAAAGAAAATATAATTGAATTATATCTGCTCCATACTGCGGCCCCTGTCATTTCCAATAACGAAGTGATGGAAGTCAGTCAATATGAAGAACATTGGTCTGGTCCGGAGCATAACGGAGGTCAGGATCACCCGATGCAATGCGTGATGATCGTACTCAATCCAGCAGGTACGGTTAAATTTGCAGCTTTTACCAGGACTCATCTGCGGCAGATGCTGGCTATTGTTACCGGTGATCAGGTTATTGTTTCACCCATTATACAAGGAGAGATTAATGGTGGAAGATTAACTATTAACAGCGGTTATGATCCAGCCATTACCAAAGCCGTTATTCATCAAATTGGCTATCCTTTTCCCTGTAAACTTACTCTGCTTAGCAATAAGACAGAGTAAGGTCCTGAAAATATATTATAATTTCTCGTAGGTGGATTCCGTTCCATCAGCCGCGATAACGCCATCAAAAACGACCAGTTTGTTTTTCGACAGATTGATCAATAATTTCGTGTCATTGTCGAATACCAGACTATAATTAGACTCCGTATTGTTTACCGGAGTTTTATGCGCTGAAATGGTATATGTTCCACTCAGTACCGTTTTACCATCGATAATCCTGTCATAGTGCTGGCCACTGAACTTAAATACATTGCCGTTCCCAGCTTTGAAGTTTGGGTCTATATCTGGTACTTGTATACCAGCCAGATACCTAAGCTCCCAGGTTCCGTTTAATGAGGTTACGGCGTCTTGCTCTGCAGATTTCTTTTTGCAGCCGACCATAGTAGAGAGTGAAATACATGCTATCAGCGATAAGAATAATACTTTGTTCATCAGTTTATAATTTGTTTGGTTTAATCACTCAAACGTGAAACAATAAGTAACTGCTACAGTACTAATTAGTTTTCTCCTTCACATATCTTTCAGTTATCGTACGATCAACTCCTGCTGCCTCCACTTTCTCTATTCCTGTTTGAATTAACGTATCATTCTGGATTTTGATCGTAAACTTAAACGTCTTGCCTTCCCAGTTTTTGTCTTTATAATAATCAAGGAACTCCGTATACTGGTCACCTACCAGAGTATAACGTCCTCCTCCTGCATCAAAATTATTATTTCCTTCCTTGTTCAGTTTAAGGTCATGCCTCAGGAATGCAAAATGGGAGTCGTTGATGATCTTGATCATGCGCTGATCTTTTGTGAAATCAATATGCGTACTTTTTCCTTTTTCTACTGTTGTTGCAGAGAATAATGTCCAGGTGCCAATCAGTTGATTCGACGCTGTCTTTTTTTCGGCGGGAGCGTTGGTACACGCTGAAGCAAAAGCAGCTACAGCTAAAAGAGATAAAAATTTGAAGTTCATTATATTTGGTTTTAATGGTTTATAGCTGATTTTGATAAATGTATTATTATAAATATAAGAAAATTATTTAATCATTCAAGATTTAAACATAGACGGAAATCCGAGGAAAATTGGTTTTAACAGACAATCATTTGATAAAAAGGAAGCGATTATTGTGTAGCTTTGTGCTAATCGAAATGAGAAAAAGAGATAAGGTTTCATTTAATCCCGTGACAAAGCACTGATCCCATCACTGCACCTCTTATCCAAAATATTTTGGCCATATTCTTATCATCTTACTTAAAAAAATCACAATGTTTTCAGGTGTTCGTTTATTCGACTTTTCGCAAAAAGTTAATTATAAAACTGAAATTTTAGCCGGCCTTACTGTTGCCATGACCATGATGCCCGAATCGCTTTCGTTCGCGATTTTAGCGGGATTTCCACCTTTGGTGGGTCTCTATGCTGCTTTTATAATGGGATTAGTTACTTCCATCTTCGGCGGAAGGCCAGGTCTGATTTCTGGTGGTGCCGGTGCTGTGGTGGTGGTAGTTATTGCCCTGATGAAATCCAATGGCATTGAATACGTATTTGCTGCAGTTGCCATGGCAGGAATGATACAGATTGTGATCGGCCTTCTAAAACTGGGGAAATTTATTCGTCTCGTACCACAACCTGTAATGTATGGTTTTGTGAATGGTTTGGCTGTGATTATTTTCATGGCGCAGCTGGAGCAGTTTAAAACTGTTTTAAATGGGAAGGTTACCTGGTTATCGGGGGAACCCCTAATGATTATGGCGGGACTTGTTGCTTTAACTATTGCTATTGTTTATATCTTCCCTAAAATCAGTAAAGCTGTACCTCCATCTCTTGTTGCTATTATAGTGGTATTCCTCCTTGTACTGGGATTCGGTATCCATACAAAAACAGTGAGCGATATAGCTGCTGTAAGTGGTGGTTTTCCTCCATTTCATATTCCCAATATCCCCTTTAACTTTGATACACTGCAAATTATATTTCCATACGCACTGATTATGGCGGGAGTAGGACTGACGGAAGGATTGCTGACTTTAAATCTGGTAGATGAGATGACAGGCACCAGGGGAAATGGTAACAGGGAGTGCATCGCCCAGGGCAGTGCTAATATTCTTAATGGCTTTTTCTATGGCATGGGTGGTTGTCCGATGATTGCGCAGACCCTGGTTAATCTCTCTGCCGGATCCAGGGCCAGGTTGTCTGGTATTATTGCCTCATTGACCATTTTGCTTATCATCTTGTTCGGTGCACCAGTTATCGGAAGATTGCCGATGGCTGCATTAACAGGAGTAATGATCATGGTAGCCTTTGGCACATTTGAATGGCTGAGTTTTAAAATCATTAATAAAATGCCTAAGCAGGATATTTTTGTGATGATCATTGTTGCGGTAATTACTGTATGGCTCCACAATCTTGCACTGGCGGTACTTGCTGGTGTGATTATCTCTGCGCTGGTATTTGCCTGGGAAAGTGCCAAACGCATCAGGGCGAGAAAATACCTGGATGAAAATGGTGTGAAATATTATGAAATCTATGGTCCCCTTTTTTTTGGCTCCGTAACCGCTTTCAATGAAAAGTTCGATGTAAACGCTGATCCTGCTGAAGTGGTGATTGATTTTAAAGACAGCAAAATCACAGATATGTCGGCCATAGATGCAATCAATAAACTGACTGAACGCTATAAAAATGCGGGTAAAAAATTACTATTAAAACACCTGAGCACAGATTGCCGCAGGTTACTTCACAATGCAGCAGAAGTTATCGAAGTAAATATCCTGGAGGATCCAAGTTATACTGTCGCGACTGAAAATTATAAAAGCTGATCAGTCTTAGCTTGGATTAGGTGCAATAGTAATATCTTTATGTATATTCATCATCTGCATTAAACAAATGACACCTTACGAAGAACAGGCTTATATTGAGTTACAATTCTGGCAGCTAAAAATGCAGCAGCAGCCTTCGTTTACAGACAGACTTTCTCAAAAGGTGCAGCATAAAATTAATCACCTGATTCCTGAGAAAGTGCACCAGGTGATTACCGTGACCATAGAAAAGATGGTTAAAACTGTTTTATTAGGCGCCAGGTATACGACTAAACAGGCCAGGATGGAAGGTACGCTGCAATTACGGGAGGCGCATGTGAAACAACGTATTGAGTTTTATAAGAAAACTGCGGGGATTGAAGGTGCTATCACAGGTGCAGGCGGCTTCCTGATGGGATTAGCTGAATTTCCGGTACTGATTGGCATTAAACTGAAGTTGCTTTTTGAAATTGCAGCACTTTATGGCTTTGATGTGAAAGATTATAAAGAAAGAATTTATATACTATATATTTTTCAGATCGCCTTTTCGAGTCAGCAGAACCGCAATAAGGTTTATAAAACTATCGCCGATTGGGAAGGAATATACCGCACACTCCCGGCAGATGAAAATGAGTTCGACTGGCGCGGTTTTCAGCAGGAATACAGAGATTATATAGATCTTGCAAAAATGGCGCAACTGATCCCTGTGATCGGTGCGGCTGTCGGTGCAATCGCAAATTACCATTTGCTCGACAATTTAGGGGAAACGGCAATGAACTGCTACCGAATGAGAGCCGGGGAATACAGATAATTTTGTAGATATTCTCCCTGAATATCTGTAAATTACATTATCTAAAACCTTACCTATGAAAGACTTAAAAGCTGCAATTGAGATTAATCCTCAGCGCAATGTGCCACGTCGTATTTATGATATTGACGCTAAACCCAGCAATGAACCGCCTCAGCAGATTGCCCATGATATCTTATTAAAGATCACTACAGATTTGCAGATCAAGTCAGATCTTTCACAGCTCAAATTTGATCAGGTGAAGGAGAGCATACTGGGTTATCACGTGTTGTATCAACAACAATTTCAGGGAAAACCGATTTCCGGTGCGTGGATCAGGGTAGATATTGACAAGGAGGGAAAAGTATATAATATCCTCAATGATCTGGTGCCTGAACCCCTATTAGAGAAAACAGAAGACCTTGAAGCGCAAAAAGCGATGAAAGCAGATGCGTCAGCTGCTGTTCCGCAATTGACTGCAGCCGATGCAAGATTGCTCGCGCTGGACGTAGTTAAACCTTCTCAGGCTACAGAAGATGATATTTATGCTACTGAACAAGTTTATTACCCTCATCATGGTATTCCGGTTTTGGCATGGAAGGTGATTATTAAAGTACATCATCCGGATGCAGAATGGAAAATATATTTCGACGTTCTTTCCGGCGCGATCATAGAGAAAATTAATCTCATTAAATATATTGATGGCACAGGAAGAGTATTCGATCCTAATCCTGTTGCTATATTAAATGATACTACGCTCGAAGATACTTCCGTAATTCCCGACAGTGCTTATGTAGAAGTGGTTTTAAAGGAATTGAACAATACAGGCATGCTGGAGGGACCTTATGTAAATACCAGCACTACCAGGTCACGTTTTAGAAGCACAAATTTCAAATTTAACTTCAGCAGGGCAGACCGGGCATTTAAAGAAGTAATGGTCTATTTTCACATAGATAGTGCCCAACGTTATATTCAGCAATTGGGATTTGATAATGTACTTAATCATTCCATCGCAGTGAATATTGATGGTACTACAGATGATAATTCCTTTTACAGCCCGGTAACTCAATCGCTCACTTTCGGCACCGGCGGTGTAGATGACGCGGAGGATGCGGAAGTTATTTTGCATGAATACGGCCATGCGATACAGGATAATCAGGTAAACGGTTTTGGCTCTGGAGCGGAGACCCGGGCAATGGGTGAGGGATTTGGTGATTATCTTGCTGCCAGCTTTTTTTCAGATAAAAAACCTGAACTGTTAAAACCAACCATCGGGAACTGGGATGCTGTAGCCTATAGCGGTGCTGAACCACCCTGCCTCAGGCGTTTGGACAGTAATAAAAAATACCCTAAAGATGTGACTGGAGAAGAGCATAATGATGGTGAAATCTGGTCTGCCTGCCTGTGGGAAATCCGTTCTGCTTTGGGACAGCGACTGGCTGACCGTTTGATCATAGCGCATCATTTTTTGCTTGATCCTAAAGCTGCTTTTCAGGACGCCGCAAATGCACTGATTACTGCGGATGGCAACTTGAATCAGGGTCAGCATAAAAATATCATCACTAATATATTTATTGCAAGGGGTATTTTACCTAATCCGCAAAGAAATAATAAGCGTGCTGGTGCACGATTTAATGATGTTTGAAGAGCTTATATGTGCGATGAAAGGTATAACAGTGAACCGTATTTCATGATGATGAACATTTATTCAAATGAACAAGGCCTGCAATTCTTTCGAATGCAGGCCTTGTGATTCTGTTAACAATTCAATTTTTATCCGCCTGTTTATAGCTGTTATAAAACATTGTCAGTCAGTCCGGCATACTCCTGAAAGTCTTTTGCCTCAGCATATGCTTTAAAGTTTTGAATATCAGAACGGATCATCCGCTCAAAAACGCCATTAAATAGTGAAGTAATTCCTCTTCCTACACTTCCTGCCGGAGGGAAATAATCAATTTCGATATGTAATTCGGTTCCTGTTCCATTTAAGGTATCCTTAAATTCAACTTTACCCGCATTGTCAATCATTGAACCACTTACCGATTGCCAGCCGATATAACGGCCTTCATCTTCTCTGGTAATTTCTGCATTCCAGTTCAGGTCAATCAATCCGCCAGGTGTATTTGCTACCCAGTGTGAACGGCCATCTCCCGTTTCTTCCACACTTTTAAGGTGTGTCATGAATTTAGGCAGGTTAGCTAATGCTCTCCAGAACTCATAAACTTTTTCTCTTGGGGCATCGATGACCATCACTTCTGTAATATTGATTGCTTCCGGATCAGTAGTATCTTTTCCCAGCTGCTGATAAATAGGACATACACCTGTCGCGCCACGGTATATCAGGTATCCTCCGGCTACTGCGCCCTGCAGACCCAGAAAAGGGTGGCTTACTAAATTAGTCAACCCTTTGAATAACAAATAAGATCCTGCTGCGATAGAAATTGCGCGTTCTCCTGTGTCTATATTTTCCTGTCCTGTAGTGTTTAAATTCAGCGACTTAATTCCGCTAAAAATTTTATCTGTTAATTCGTTGCTCATAGTGTAGATTTTGACCAATTAACAACCTCAGTGCCGGAAAGTTTTTGGAATTGGAGGAAAGGTATATGTCCCATCAGTATTTAGTTTAAATGCCCGTAAGTGTACCGCCAAACTGGATAGATCCGTTTACATTCATACCGGTCAGTTTGAAGTCAGTTGTATCACCCCATTGGAACGAATTGGTAGCATCAGTGATCATCGCATCGATTGATGGTAAATTATCAGGAATCTCTCCAGCTATCCATACTGGAATTTGCTCCAGTACAGCAGCAATTGCTGATGCAATTCCTCCAATAATAGCAGCAACTACCACTCTTGTAACTACAGTTTCAGCGGCAGTTGCCAAAGTAGAGAAAGCTGCAGTAGCAACTGCGATTATTATGTCAGCAATTGCCTCCGTCCAAATTACCCAATTGGCCACAACAGTTGATTGATGTTGTACAGGTTTGCCAACAGGTAAATAAGTAATGGACTGCCCACCTGTTTTTTTATTTATGCCTAATTGCAACTTATAATTGGAAGTAGTTTCAACATAAGCATCAATACCAGCAGAAATATTGATATGTACATAAGTATATATTTCTATTACCTCATTATCAACACTAAAACTGAAGGATTCTAATTGTGGTATATAATTCAGTCCCGCATGACGGATAGTACTCATCGTCAGTATTGTATCAGGTGCTAATATAATTTTGTCATTTTCGATTGTAAAAGTAGTTGAAGTTGCATTTTTAAATGCTCCCGGAAGGCCGGGCATAACCATTTGACTAAGGAAGTTATCAGCAGAAATATTAAAACCTGCTTTGTTACCAGGGGGAATTGCACCTGCATTTAATTCCTGGGTGGTTTGATCTGGCGAATTGTTATTTACCATACAGAGTACTCCCAGATATGATGAATCCAAATCTTTTCCTAAGGTAAATGCGTAGCTGGTATAAGTTGGTTTTAACCATTGAAATGAGGCTTTTGAGGCGGTTTCATTCAAATTCACGATCGCAAAAATATGCTGGAACTGTGATAAGTTCTCGTCCGCCCAATTGGTAAGTAAATTTGCTATTGCACCACTAGCACCATCCAGACCGGAGGCAGCGGGGCTGGAAGAGGTAATGGTTACATTATCTACCGTTATGATGGGTTCAGATTCATTTTCGGTAGTAGTCTTCAACATCAGTTTTAATTTGTTTGCATCACCTGTGGCCGGTATGAGGTTTAATAAAACCTCTACTACTGCTATCCCTCCACTAACAACGTGGGGTATATCATTTAATACAACTGTACATGTATTCAATGGGAATTTCATGCTGATTTTTGTACCGCTGGCCGATTGACCCATTTCCAGCTGCCAGGGACCAAATGTTCCACTACCGCTGTAACCTCTGTTAAAATCATTCGGTGGTACCGTGGCTGCCCAGGAAGTTGGATACTGATCAGGAAACTGCTGCATTCGTTTGGTAATGTAGCTATTGAGGTCTGTGTAACTAGCGGCAAAAACAGTGTCCCAGTTATTGGTTAAAAATGGTTGTGAATGGTAACCGTTAGTTTTCCGGAGCGTTTTTTCTCTTCCTGATACTGGCAGTTCGCTTAACATTTCCAGTCTTATTAACTGGTCTTTTTCTGTGGATAAAATTGTTGGGTTCATCATATTTATTTTAGGGTTAAGATTGTGTTCCTTTGAGGGTACAGGCATCATTTAACTGCACTGAAGACATAACCGGTGACGTCTTACCAAACCAGTTAATGCCCATCGCTATTGTATTAATACTTTGGTTGTTAATATTATTTATGAGCTTATTGCTCAGACTGCTACATATTTCCAGCACCACTATATTCACTATCGTCTTCACTAAAAGTCCGGCAAACCACCAATACCAGGGAATGGACGCATCATGACTGGAAATAGGTTTAGGATCAGCGGTGAACTGCAGTTGCATATTCCTCACCTGTGAATTGAGTGTGGGGCGACTTTCAACCGAAAAGGTCATACTGATGCCCGCTTTTAGGCTGCAGTTTCCTTTTACATTTAATATGATCCCCTGATCTGTCATCGATGCAGTTAATTGTGTGACTTCGGGGTAATAATCTATCAGACCCACAGTTATAGGATCAAGGTTAAATGGTGACCTCAGTTGTATCTGATCTCCTGTGTTATTTATTGATAAATCATTTATTGACAAGTTTTTGCCGAATGCGCTTGCAAGAGCAGGCAATATTATATTTTTTAAGAAGAGATTGCCCGTAAAGGCGAAGGTGATATTGTTTTCATGAGTTGGGAGAATCTGTGCGTCGTACTGCGGGATTTCAGCAATTGATTGATGGTTTGTTACCGACAAAATAATCAGATAATCTTTACCCTGTAGCTGACTTGCATAACAATAAATCGATGCAGTCGGTGCTAACCATGGAGTGCCCGAAGCTTCAGGTAAACCTAATTGCGCGAAAACATAATTCATTGGTTTAGCTGCGCTAACCATCATTTTCACAAAGCTATTCGCCAGGTCTTCCTGGCCGGTAAGTCCGAGGGCAGCAATAATAGCAGCCGGTCCACTGATCGCCAGAGGAGTGACTACATTTTTTTTAGGTAAATCTCCAAGGCAACCGGCACTGCCGAAGGCAAAAATCAATGAGTTTGCACCTGCTGATGCCTGGGCAATAAAACTGAGTGATACGGCCAGTTTAATTGTTAAACCACTAATATCTAAAGTTTGTTTCGGGGAACTGATTGTTCCGCTTTTGATAGGTAGAAAGACCGCGATAATATCTACGCTGTCTGCGGAACCTATCGACCATTGAGCCAGCTCACCGCTGCAAGAATAGGGTAATACAATTCCTCCACCTCCTCCGCTGAATTGGAAATTGTTGAGGATCTGATTCCCGTTTTTGCTTAAATCCCTGTTGATCTCATCCAAAGAAATAACCGAAGCGGTGTCCCAATTGTACAGTGATATCATGTTTAAAAATTTAATAAATTAACATTTTCTTTTGTTACTTTAATTAAATTTACAGTGATATAATCTGCAGTGAAACAGTGTATTAACCTGAATTTAGATACAGGAATTTTCACCTGTGATAGCATGGGAAATTTTGATAACCTGCACTATATTTAACCCCTGGATAGCCTCTGCCTCACAGTTTGATATTTATTCTTAGCAGAGCAGTATGTTTATCAATGATTTGAGGTTAAACCCAGCTTTATTCCAGATACATATTTTCGACTTTCCATAGCTATTTTAAATCGCTGAGAAGCTTGCCAGAAATTGATCCTGCTGATCTGTATATAAATAGTGAGAACAGTTTTTCAGCAATTTCAGTTTGTCTTTTCCGATGATGTCTTTTAACTCCTTCATTTGCAGAATTGAAAAATTCCGTCATCCTTACCGTAAAGAGCAGAGATTTTCATTTTTCCCGCCATTAAATGTTTCAGCACAGGGATAATACTCATCGTAGAGTAATGTTCATTGTTCCAAAAGCCCTCTACTGCTTTGTCGTTTTTCTGCGCAGAAAATTTACGGTACTCAGGATCTGATTCCAGCTGAGCATAAAGACGTTCTGCCTGTGTTGTTTTATTTTCGGTGGAGAAGAATCCATTCTTCGAAGAGTGCCTGAAGCAGTTAGTCCTGTACTCAAACGAGCTTTCGTCCATCAATTCAATCCTTTTAACGTCACTAAGAGCCGGGGTGTCTTTTTGCTGCTGATAAATAGCTTTCGAACGGTTTAATACGGTATGGTAAGTATCTTTTTGTGAGAGTAAAGCACTTACAAGGACCAGTGATTTTATTTTAGAGGGATATCTTTCTGCAGATAAAGCCGAGACGATCCCTCCAAAACTGAACCCGATTAGGGTAGCTTTATGAAGACTAAACTTGGTATAAATAGAATTTAAGTCATCGAAAGTCTGATTAAAAGTATAGGCAGCACCTTCACCTGATGACAATCCCTCACCACGCCGGTCATAAATAATCACATAATATCCTTTGTCTGCCAGGTGCTGTGCAGTAGTCGCGCCGAAAGCTGCCGAGCTGCTTCCCGGTCCGCCGTGAATGAAAATGACAGGCTCATTTTTACTCTTACCAAAAGATTTTATAAAGAGATTTTGCGCGATAGAGAAATGGCTGAACAGGAATAAAACTGTAAGGAAAAAAAGAGGTTTCATCGGTGGAGATAAAATTATTATTGCAAAGTTAATGTAAATCTAATATTATTCTTACTTCGCTATTCTAAAGGGATTAGTCATTTTTGAAATTATTCCGTATCTATGTAAAGGTCCTCTGACCATGTTAAATACTTCTGTTAACCTAGCATAGGCGCATTCATACGCATTTAAACAATGAATAATTTTGACTTTACACAGCAAATAATCCTGGAAGATGAAACAGCTTTGCTTCGCCCCTTACAAATAACCGATGTGGAGCATCTAAAACAATTTTCACTTACAGAACCTGATTTATGGAAATATTCCCTTGTGCAGGCGATAGGTGAGCAGGGACTCAAAGATTATATTGCAGCGGCCATTCGGGGTAGGGAGGAAAAGAAGGAATATCCTTTTATTGTTTTCGATAAACGAACCGGGAGTTATGCAGGATGTACCCGCTTTTATGATATACAGCCTGCAAACAGTTCCCTTCAGTTAGGGTATACCTGGTATGGGAAGGATTTTCAGGGAACCGGTCTCAATAAACATTGCAAGTTCCTGATGCTGGAATTTGCTTTTGAGCGGTCAGGAGTGGAACGGGTAGAATTTCGTGCCGATAATGATAACAAACGTAGTATTGCCGCCATGAAAAGTCTTGGCTGTACAGTAGAAGGAATTCTTCGTAGTAATGGGGTTCGTAAAGATGGTTCAAGGAGAGATAGTATCGTTCTAAGTATACTGAAAGAGGAGTGGCGAGATAAGGTTAAGGAAACATTAAACAACAAACTTACATAAGCGGGACGCGAAATAAAGTATAGCACTCTAAACAAATTCATCTTTTGATAGTTATAGTCCCATGAGTGTAACAGCAATTGATAATTACTTTTCGGGAACAAGTGGCTTATTGCTGCCTGTTCCTAATAAACTGCATTATCCTGAAGCTTTCAAAGACAAAAGCCGCTTAAGTTATTACGGGTCACTCATGAACAGCATTGAAGTGAACAGTTCTTTTTACAAAATTCCGATGGCAGCTACCGTTCGTAAATGGGCGCAGGAAGTACCGGAAGGGTTTAAATTTACCTTCAAATTATGGAAGGAAATTACTCACCAGAAAGGGCTGGTCTTTAGTTCTGATGCCGTTCAGATTTTTATGGAAACCATTGCACAGGCCGGCGACAAAAAAGGTTGTTTGCTTGTTCAGTTTCCGCCAGGCGTGAAGATAGCGAACTTTAGACAACTGGAACAGCTGTTAAGACAGATCAGGGAAAATGATACCGGTCTTTCCTGGAAAACAGCAGTTGAATTCCGTCATCCCTCCTTGTATAATGAGGACGTTTATGAACTGCTTAACAATTATCAGATGGGACTGGTGATCCACGATAAACCGCCCGCTCAGACACCTTTATCAGATTCGGAACCGGATTTCATCTATCTGCGCTTTCATGGACCTGATGGAAGTTACCGGGGAAGTTATGGCGATGATGTACTTTATGAATATTCGGAATATATTAAAGAATGGCTTTCGTTAGGGAAAACTGTATTTGTATACTTTAATAATACAATGGGAAGTGCTATACTTAATCTGGAGACCCTTAAACGATATGTTGGGGAGTATTAAAGCAATCACCATTTAGCTGGCTTACCGAAGTGTAAAAAGAAATTGACGGTTTTTTATTTGTCGGCTTCCAGAGATTTGAGATCGTTAATCAGTAAAATAACTCTTTTCGTTTTCTCGTCCAGATTTTTGACTGCTACATGCAGCATCTCTAAATACTCCTTGTCAACCTCATATTTTTCCTGTTCTATCAGGTACATCATGCCTAAAATCGAACATACTGGTCCCCGGTATTCATGAGAATGAATTTCAGCTATCTGTGTAAGCAGGCGATTTTGTGCCACAATCTTTTCTTCATCAGTTTTGCGTTTTGTGATGTTGCGTGCGGTAAAAGATACGCCCATGATCTCACCATTTGTACCTGATACAGGTTCAAAAAGTGCATCCCACCAAATTCTGTTTTCGGGATCTCCGTAAGTGCGCATTTCTAACTGTCTTCTTTCTCCTTTCAGTGCATAATTGAAATTAGTCATGAATGCCAGATTATCTGCTTCAGTCAGGTAATCTGCCGTAAAAGATCCGTAATTCATTTTCTTACCGGTATGCTCTTCAATATGAGAGAAAGCCGAGCGGTTAAAATCAATGATATGCCCATCAAGTCCTAAATACACATATACATCAGTCATGCTCTCGAAGAGAGACCTTAGCTTGATCTCATTTTTCCGTCCTTTTTCTCTTTCGCAGTTGAGCAGTTCATAACTCACCGTAAGCTCTTTATGACGAATCTTTGCCTCCATCACACTCATGATATGTCTGGAAAGGATCTTCAGCATGAGTTTCTGCTGACCGCTGACCGTACGGGGTTTATCATCTACCACACACAATGTACCGATCCGGTGTCCCTGGCTGGTGATCAGTGGAGCCCCGGCATAAAATCTGATCAGTGGTATATCAGTAAATGACATTGATTCTGACTGAGCCCTGCTTGGCGTAACATCTCCCACTACAAAAAGGCGGTTGCTTTTAATCACTTGTGTACAAAAGGACAATTTACGGGGATAGGATTCAAGTTTCGTTCCTTGCTTCACGCGAACATAAACGGTTTCCTCATCTATCAGCGTGACCATTGAAATTGGAGCGTTGAATACTTTTGACGCAATCGAAATGGTGTCTCTAAGATCCTGATCGTTTAAATCTAAGGCCATAAAATCCTGTACTGCTTTTAGTGTGCCCTTTTCTTCCATAATAACCTCATATGAAAGATAAACAATGAAATTTACATTTAGTTAGCTGAGGGCAGTTAGACCGAAAGGGATTAAATTCATGCTTTAACCGTTACTAAATCTTTTCATCCAATTAAGATGAAAACACAAATTTTGCTAATGTGTTTTGTGCTGTATAGTTGAATTTAGGGATTTAATTGTGAATTTGACGTTTGTAACTATTCTGTTACTTCTGAGAGCTTCAGACCCATGCTGTCAAAGATATTGATGAGCTGGTTATTTGACATTGGTTTGGACATGAAATCTTTCACATTCGCGAAGGTTCTGGCTTTATCAATATCATTCTGGAATATAGATGAAGACAGCATGTAAACCGGTATCATCTTTTGTATACTTAATTTTTCATATTCCACGAGAAATTCCCATCCAGTCATAATGGGCATATTGATGTCGAGAAAGATTAAATCAGGTAGTGTTAGATTTTGACTATTTTGTTTTTTGAGATGTTCAATGGCCAGTTCTCCGTTAGACATGGAAATAATCTCTAACAAGTAACCCGTCTTTTCAATTAGTTTTTTAATAATGAATATGTTAATAGCATCGTCATCAATGACCAGCAGCTGGAACGTAGATTTCATAATTTTTCAGTTAAGGCTTATCTGAGTGCCCGGTGATGCGGGGACATGATGCCTAACAACCTGTTTTTATAATTGTTTTATTTATATCCCTGCCAGTATATTTAACGTATTGTTCTTGATAACACACTGGTTTCAGGCTGTTGTTGATTATGATCACTCATCAGTTAAAATGAACATAAAGACTATATTAGATTATTTTTTTTATACGCTGATATACAGTATTTTAATTAAATTAGTTCTTGGTTATAGCTGATTTTTATAAATAATAATTAAAAGAGATATGAAGAATATAGCACTCGCTTTTTCCGGAGGTGGTTTCAGAGCTGCGGCATTCTCCTTAGGCACCTTGTCTTATCTGGATCATGTTCCTTATCTGGATCAGCCATTATTGGAGCAGGTAAAATTTATTGGTTCCACCTCGGGCGGCAGCATTACCAATTTAATGTATACTGCTGGTTTATGTGCTGATGAACCTTTTAATATCATTTATAAAAAGGTCTTTTGTGCGATGGAAGGGGAAAAACTCCTGGGACGGGTATTTGAAATTCTGAATGACACTCAATTGTGGCAAAAGCGTAAAGACAAAAGTATCAATCTGATTAATGCTTTTTCGATGGCGTATGATGAAGCAAATATGTTAGGAGGAAAGACCTTTGGTGAATTGTCAGAAAATATAAAATACACGCATTTAGATGAGATTACGGTGAATGCAACGGAGTTTACCAATGGCATCAGCTTCCGTTTTCAGAGTCAGCATGGTAATCCCTCATTTCCAAAGGGCAGAGTGGGCAATAACTATATTAATTTCAAGAGAGACCAGCTGGAAGTTGCCGGATTGATGAAACTTGGTGATCTGCTGGCCTGCTCGTCCTGTTTTCCGGGCGGGTTCGAGCCTTTTCTTTTTCCGGAAGATTTTACCCATGGAGAGCTCAATACTGATATGCTGGTACGTGCCATGCAATATAAAACCAATCCTTTTAGTCCCCCTGAAGAGGAAGATGAGCAGGAGAAAAGGACAAAGTTTTTCCTGATGGACGGAGGTATTGCCGATAACCAAGCCATAGAGAGTGTTCTTCTGGCGAATAAACGCAGACAAAAGAATAAACGGCCCACATTTGACCTCATTATAGCTACAGATGTGACGAGCTATTTTATGGATGGCTTTGATCTTCCTCCAGAAGATAAGCTGGCTGACTCAGGTAAAGCTGGAGTAAGTCCGTTATTTATTAAACGTACATTATTTGTTGGCGGATGCCTTTTTCTGCTGTTGGTTGCCCTCTATTTTACGCCCTACTGGAAAAGCTGGATGTATTTGCCCGTGATTCCAATGGCACTATCTTTAGGCATATGGCTTTATCTCACTGCCCAATTCGCTGCTGCAGGCAAAAAAGCCAAACAGGAAAACGACTCCTGGCTGATTGTGCTCCTGAAATACAGTGGGTATTTTGCGCGACTGAAAATGAACGTATTGAAATATATGATTCTGGCCCGCTTAAAGTCGGTATTGCTACTGGCAAATGATATCTACTTAAAGCAGATCAGGCGCCATTACTATAATATGGTCTACCGTGATCCGGACCTGTCTGGTCTTTTTATCAGCAATGCCATTTATGATTTAAGTCTGGTGAAGCAGAAGGCATCAGCGGATAAAGATCTGGTACAGGTGATTGGCTTTGATAGTCTTAATGATGCAGAGGATACTCAGATCCCTGCACCATCGGCTGCACTTAAAAAGGTAGCGGAAAAAGCAAGGCTGGTACCCACTACACTTTGGTTTAATCTCAACAACCCTGACCAGCAGCTTAGGGAAACAATAATTGCCACCGGACAGTTTACTACTTGTTATAATTTGCTGAAATACCTGATCAGGCTGGAGAAAATCAGCAGCGCATCACCAGCAGGAGAAGTGCAACCATTTGGGGAGGACTTAAGGTCGCTTAAAAATACAATGGCGGCCGACTGGAAAAAGTTCAATGAGGATCCTTATTTTATGTTGCCTGTCATTACACAGGTTAATCCCTGTTAGTATTGGTGTACAGTGGATTATCCATAAAACGGGACATTTGTCTGCTTTAATCCTTCCTTAACCGAAAAGGGTTAGTGCGAATAATAGTTAAATGAGCACGAATAATAAAATTTCCTGATTAAACAGGCTTTTTTTAATCTCTAAAGTGTTACTGCTGTATTTTTGCTATTTCAGATAGAAATTTGGCAGTATTGTTGTTGTGACTTGTATTTTAGTTCAACACAATAAACAACACTTATGGCTTCCAAAGCAACAAGCACTTGTTCATTTCAGTCCTGCATACCGTCAGGAAATTCACTATCCCAGGATAGTTTTCTATTTGTAACACATACAGATAACAGTGTTACAATTTTTCATTACAATTTATAACCTATGGAACTGAGAACAAATATCCAGATCGAAATTGATGGCGAGCAGGTGCTGCATTTCAACTCATTCACGCTTTCACAGAAATTCAATGAACATCATAGTTTTGAACTTACTGTTAACTATGATGCAATTGAACAGTCTGGGTCGCACAAGCTAAACGAAGCCCAGAAATGGGTGGGGGCTGTGCTGATATCCAGTTTTGATAATGGTAAGAATAACTTCAGAGGAATAGTCTGCGAAGTTGGATTGGTACAAAATCATGGTCTTCGCTCCAACATTGTGGTGAGCGGTTATTCCTGCACTGTCCTTTTGGAAGGTGGTGCTGCAATTACCTCCTTCAGCGATATGAACCTGCAGGATATTGCTGAAAAGGTGGCCAGTCCGGCATTATCTGGTTATGCTGAATTAAAAGCTAATACGATTTTTAAAGGATTGATCACTTATCAGACGCAATTTAAAGAGAGTGATTTTGCTTTCCTGAACCGGTTGGCCACAGAATATGGTGAGTGGTTTTATTATGATGGTACTTCCCTGTGTTTCGGAAAACCCGGGAGCCAGACTGAAGTATCTCTTGTGCTGGGACAGAATTTATCGTTGCTAAACTCCTCATTGCGTGTACTTCCTACCCAGTTCTCTTATTACAGCTATAAGTCTAACGAGGACATGCTGATCGATGAGCATACCAGTACCGATAATGAGCCCGCTAACGGATACGCTGCTGTTGCCAGCAGCCGTTCCAGGGAGTTATTCAATAGCAAACCGAACTTGCCTGTAAAACCCAGGCCGGAGAATAAATCACAGCTGTCTACCTTTATCAAAAATCACCAGGCAGGTGTTATTGCCGGCCTCACTGATGTAGCAGGACAAAGTACCCTTGCTGCCCTGGCTATTGGCAGTATTGCTGATATACATGTTTCCTTAAAAGATGGTCTGGATAGTTTTAAAAAAGAATCTGTTGATAAATATCTCATCACAGAGATTACGCATTACATAGACGGTCTGGGCCGTTATACCAATAACTTTAAAGGCATCCCTGCGGACGTAAAGGTGATTCCTGTAGCCAACGTGGTGGCGCCGGTGGCAGAGTCGCAAATTGCTACGGTAACCGATAACAAGGATCCTAAAAACCAAGGTCGTGTTAAAGTGCAGATGCTTTGGCAAAAAAATAACAATACTACTGACTGGATTCGTGTACTTACGCCAGATGCGGGGGGTAGCAATGTGCTTACACAGAACAGGGGACAGGTTTTTATCCCGGAAGCAGGCGATCAGGTGATCGTGGGCTTCAGATACAATGACCCGAACAGGCCATTTGTGATGGGTAGTATTTTTCAGGGCAGTACTGGTGCGGGAGGATTTGCGCAGAACCATATCAAGAGGATTTCTACACGTAGTGGTCATATTATCGAATTTGATGATGAAGAAGCTACCCAGGGGATCAAGATTACGGACCATCACAACAATATCATCCACATTGATACCAAGAACAATAATATTACGGTTACGGCAATAGAGACCATGACTTTCAATGCTAAAAATCTGGAGATACTGGTACAGGAAAATATGAACGTCAACGTAGGCAAGGACATGAACAGCCAGATTTCGCAGAACAATAAAACCACTGTAGGCAAACAATCTACCTTGCTGGCACAGAATATCGAAGAACGTGCAGATCTCGATATCATCAGCACTGCTAAAAAGGTAGAGAAAACTGCTGATGTGGTGACGATTAATAGTAAAGTAGAAAACCTGACGATGTATTCCGGCAAGTCTGTGGTAGCGAAGAGTGTAGAAAAAAACAAGCTTTTTTAATCGTAACCTGACAGCAAATGGAAATGCCTTTTAATCATCATGGTCATGTGCTGAGCAATGCGCTCAATTATCATCCTGCAAATCTGAACCGTACCTATGGTGTAGTCTTTAATACGGTAGATGGGGATAAAAAACTGGAGGTTCATTATGAGCTGACAGTGAAATCGTTACCTAGTCCGCATGATGGCTATCTATTGTTCGAAGTGGAGAAAAAAGATATTTATATCGACCATAGGATGCCTGATTTGATGATCGATCAATTAAATGCGGCCTGTGGCAGAGTAATTTATCCCCTGAATGTGCTAACTGATAAAAATGGTGTTTTTAAAGGGGTTAACAATATCAAAGCTATACTGGAAAGGTGGACTGCCCTTAAAATTGATCTGTTAAGATATTATACAGGTAATAAGGCAGAACAAGTGATCAGAAGTATGGACAGCGCGCTGAATAATAACCGGCACTTTCTACAGTCGCTGGTAAGAGATCAGTTTATGTCGCTTTATTTTGCGGATGTACTCGCTGTATACCGTAAAATTGGGGTCGACCAGTTCGATATTTCCGTCCCCCTGATGCCTTATCAGCTACCATTACAATATAAAATCAGGCAGATTTTTGATGACAGTACTACTGATAATGGTACAGTGAGTTTTATCAGGCAGGGGATCTGCGTGGACAGTCGCAGTGCAGAAGATATTGCTGCAGGGAGGCCAGTGGCAATGTCTGCCGAACTAATGAATATGCATACGCCGCTTACCGGCACGCTGCACCTTAAATATTCCATCTATAAAAATGACGGGACAATTAACTCGATTACAGGTAATGTGAACGTCGATTTTGGCGACAGGAAAAGACAGCTTAACCTGCAGATTTACCATTTGCGGGAAAAAGACCCTGCCGCGGACTTAATTGTACCCGCAGCAGAAAATAAAACAGTAGAGCAGACTAATCGGAAAAAGCGCAATGGTTTTTTCTCTTTTTTTAATTGATAACTATGAGTGAGAAACATCTGGTATGCCAGGGTGGAATCTGCATGTGTAAATACGGCACCACGCCTGATAAATTTAAAGTTATTTCGCAGAAAAAGCATTTCATCAATGATGAGCAGGGCAGTGAAAAACTGCTGGGCAATACTAAAGATATCGGCCAGCCCTTCGATGCTAAAACATTTGGCAGCTGCAAAAAGATGAACAATAATCCATGCAAGCCTGCCATTACCAAATGGACAAAGTTTTACGAGAACGTAGTGCTTGATAATGGTGGGAAATTGCTGCTGGAAGACAGCAAAGCGATCTGTTCAGTAGCGGGCGATCCCTGTGTGGAGTTCACTTTTCATGGGCAAACAGCAGCAGTCTCCAGTAAAAGTGCCGATAAAGCCGATCCTGATGTGTCATCCAATCTTAATCCCATGATTAACGTGGCAAAGATGAATGACGAGTATTTAGATTTTATGCTTGAAGAAGCGGATTAAAAAATATTGAGATGCGTAAAATTAAGGATGTAAAGGTAACTATCAATTCGGGCAAGGGTGTGGTGAATGCCAGTAACCATTTGGTGATACTTCAGGAAGCTGGGATGTTCACAATTGAGGTAACTGAAGAAGAAGTATATGATCCGAACGAAATCATTATAACAGCAAAAGCAAGACCTAAAAAAAAAGGTGTTAAACCAGCCGGGCCTGTAGTCCCTAAGGAAGCACCGGTGGCAGATACTGACTGGATATGGGTAACCATGAACAACAGAAATCTGGAAGGCAGGAGTAAAAATATTGGTCTTACTGGCAATAAATTGAGCCTGCGCTTTCCCAAAGTGCTTGAAGGCGGTGGACTTGCCTGGCTGGAGCCATTTATGCCAGGAGATCAGCCGACCAACAAAATGCCGAATGGTTATTATATCTCCGCAAAAGGCGAAGCAAAAATCCTTGATATGGTTTGGCGTGAGTACAGTGAGAATTATGATGGTAAGATGATCAACGGCAGTGTAAAAAAATTTAATGATAGCGTACAGCTTCATGTATATACGCAGGGTTTATTTGGCCACGATATTAACGTGGGGCTGATGGACAACGGGCTGATCAAGGATGATGCACTAAATGTATATAACCGTGGTGAGCAGATGCTGTCTACTTTTTTTGCCGCAGAGGTCAGGGTTTATAAACTACTGGACGATGAGCGCGGGCTGGTCAAGGTGCAGGACACGATGACCAATCAGACTAATAATGCTTCAGGTAATAAACAAAGCGAATACTTTGTGCAGAAAGCTGTATTTGATGTTTATATTGATCCGGTCTGGAAAAGTAAGGTGGGTAAATCTCTGGAAATTTATGCCAAAGTAAGAATCCCGGGCAATGCGGTGGAAACAATCAATAAGAAAGTTTTTATAGAGGTAGAAGGAGAGTCGGTTAAAAATTCTGCATTAAGTATGACGGGTAATACTCCTGTGCTGGTAGATGATGTGCCTACCGAAGTGAATGCTTTTTTACCCTGCAAATATACAGCTGTAATCCTCCGCGTTCCCGAAAAGGATGAGACTACCGGAAAAGATATAGAAAAAGCAATTTTTCTTTACAAACAGGATGTAACCAGCTTGCGTACATTGAGACATTTTGAAGTGGTGACGGGCGAAACCCAGGGACTCAAAAAGATTACCCTCCAACTGAGTGACCTTTCTACGTTGGAGAGCGATTGCTCCAGGCCTGCAGGCCAGAAACATAAGGGGAATGTACTCAAATTAGTCAGCTTTCCAGAGGCGAGGGGAGATGCGAAAAATATTAAAAAAGCGGAGAAAGAAGTAAAAAGCCCCTGGGAAAATAGTACTAAAGCGGGATTTAGTATTTTCGGTGCAGGCAGCAGTACCACCAAAATATGGGGTGCTGATTCCGTGTTGGAAGTGCTGAGTCATACCGATTCGGAAATTAGTTTTAATTCCAGGTTTATATACGACAGGTCACCGATATTACTGACCAATATAGAAATGCCCTGGATACTCAGGTACTTCTGGATGTCTAACCGCGTGGCCGGCAAACCTTATATTATTGCTGCAAGCACTTGTCGCCATGACCAGCAGATCAAAATTTATCCTTATCCCGATGTAGTATGGGAGCTGGCATTGGAATTCAAAAATACCAAAACTAAAAAGACTTTAATGACTTCGGCCACTTATATTCAGTCGGCCGAAGATAAAAAGAAGAAATGGAAAGCCAGTGGCGACAGGGAGTTAACCCTTGCGCTGCATGCCAAGTGGGATGGTGGAGAAAAGGTGGACCTTACCGAGAAAGTATGGGAGAGCATTCGTACTAAATTTGAGAAACTCGTAGCAGTTGTAGATATTGTTAAAGGTATCCTTTCTGGTGCCAGAAATGGTCAGGATCCAAATGCGGCGCAGCCAACCGGCGAACAGAAACGCAAGATGGATGAACTGAAACGCAGATTTGAAGCCGATAAGCTAAAAAGTGATCGTGAACAGATTGAGGCAGATAAGCAGGAGCAGTATTACCAGGATAAGATCCGCACCCTGTGGCAGATGGATAAAAACAGTACAGAATATAAAAAAGCAGCAAAAGACGTAGCTAATTTGCAGCGCCGTACCCATAAGAAATTCCCCAAGTTGAAGAGGGCTGCTATCGGGATGGAAGTAGAGTGGCCCAGTGTTAACGTTGCAGTAGGATGGAGCAGGGTAAATACCAGTTCCAAACAGCTTGATGCTGTAAAAAACCAAACTGGTATTCTCCTTACCGGCAGTATTGAAGCGAAACCACTTATTGCCGTTTCCGTATTTCTCGACTTTCTGGCATTGGTGCAGCGTGCACATCCTATTGCACTTGCTGTCATCGCTATTGTAGATGTAGCACTGAGCGCGCTGAGTGAAGACAATGCAATTACCTGTGAACTGCGCGCTACAGGTAGCGTTGGCGGAAAGCTGGAAGGTTTTTTAAATACACTTACCGGCGAGAATTCCCTGAGTCCTAAAGACAGGAAAGCCAATAATAAGGCCGGGATTACCTTTACTGGCGACCTTGAACTGACACTCCTGATCCAGATCAACGTTCAGGTTGAGCAGGATTATCTTTTTGTAAAAGTACAGGGAGGAGTAGATGCCAGTATGAAGGCTTCGGCAAAAGTATCTGCCCGGGCAATAGTAGACTCTGACGAGAAGGGTTTCTTCACCAAATTTTATGGTACTTTTGAAGGGCTTGAAATTGTTGGAAAGGCGAAAATCCAAGGTAGTATATCAGGTAAGATTCCTAAACGGAAGCCTGCTACCGGTGCTCCGGCATCCACTGCCGTGCAGCCTAAAGATACCAATCTGGCTAAAGGTGAATTAGAGCAAGGTATCAAATGGCAGGCCATTGATAAACAGGATGAAATAGAATTAGGTATAATCCATTTTTATCCGGATTAGCTAGGAGATCATAAGATGAAGAAAATATTCGTTTATTTATTATTAGGCAGCTCATTACTGTCATGTGCACAAAACAACAAAAAGATGAACAACCCGTCCATACCAGATTTATATAAAGAAGTACAGTTTAAAGACCAGAACACAAATTATAGAGCCAATATCCAGGTAGGTGCCTGTAATTTCAGTCTCCTGATAAATGATGTGCCTGTTGTACAATATCTTGAAGAATCAAGTGGTACGTTCAATACCACTTCGCCTATCAATAACGTTATCCTGAAATCCGGTAAACAGACTTATAAACTTATTTTATATCCTGGATACAAGGATGGGCAGCCTGCAACGACCTTATCTGAAAATGTATTAGTAGATATCAATATTGAAGGTTTTAAGTATAGGGGGTATGCTGTGGAGAAAGTAGTTCCCCCTGTGTCTCTTGTTCATATTTCCGCTAAACAGCAGAACTTTAAACAGGCGGGTCAGCCTGTAGCTGTATTCGAAGGCGTGTTTGACATTGAGGTCCCTTATGAAATTGCCGGCTGGTCCGAAAGTCAGGATCTGCGTAAGGAAGATCCCGATGCATTACTGCAAGAGATACTAGCTGCTTACAAGGAATTTGGGGATATTGTTACCGCTAAAGATAGTGTGCGACTCAGCAACCTGGTGTATCAGAAAGAAAAAGATTACGCGCAGGCCCTGTTCCTGGATCAGGAGGGCACGAAAAAGCAGTGGGATACCTACAGCACCATTCTTCATGCGAAGGAACTCGACATGCAGCCGATCGAAAACTATAAGCTGAAGTTTTACGGTAACGGTCGTCTGGTTACTTTGGAGCGGATCGATTACCCATATGCGGGTCAGCCGGCATTGCGTGCTGACGTCACCGATTCGCAGGGCGAGGAATACACAGAATACTATTTTTACTATCTCCATAAAAAGGCAGGCAGTAACAAACTTGAACTGATCCATTAGTAACATCCTGATTCCATTTCCTTGAAAAAGTATTTTTTGTTGCTGTTATTCCTTGTTTCCTTATCGTTTAGAGGATATGCAGATTCAGTTTTAGACAGTATCCTGAACCCTAAAACGCGAGGTAATGGTTATGTAAGCGATGCCGGTGCGCTTCTTCAACCGGAAACCATCCGCAAGGCGGACAGTCTTCTGGCGCAGCTTAACCTCGAAAAAAAAGCTCAGGTGGCAGTGGTACTGGTTAGTTCCATTGGTCACGCAGTGCCTAAAGATATTGCCACCCAGCTCTTCAGAAGATGGAGATTGGGTGATGAGGCCAGTAACAACGGGCTGTTGATCCTGCTGGTAAAGGACCAGCGGCGGATAGAGTTTGAAGTAGGCTATGGGCTGGAGGGGATTCTACCAGATATCATTACCCAGCGGATACAGCAGGAAGTTATGGTACCTGCGTTGAAATCGGGGAATTATGATGCTGCCGTTCTTGAAGGACTGGCGCGTATCGCTGCCACATTTACCGAATATGATCAGCAGGTGGCAACGGCCAGTGCTGACCGTGGACATGCCGGGGTTGAAGATCAACAGGATCCACGCCTCATTTTTGTGATCCTGCTATTGGTTGTTTACCTTATTGCCGTTTCTTTTTATGCTGCTTTCACACCAAAAAAGGGGATGTTTAAACAGTCTCCTTTATTATTGCGCTTATTCATAATTTTCGGGCCGATGTTGCTGGTGCTCTTACTAGCTTCACTTAGCCCGGTAAAAATCAATTATTTGGTTGTATTGCTGCTCATCTACCTGTGCTGGGCTGTTTATTATAGTTATACTATTCCTGCACGACAGCGAAAAAGTGTTAGGAAAACTTCTGTTACGAGCAGAACTACCAGGTATTTGGCCCTCCGTGATGCAACAGCTGGTGATTATATATATATACTTTTATTTCCTTTTCCTGTACTGGCATTTCGGTATTTATCCGTCCGTAAACAGTTAAGCGCGATTCGTTATGCGCCATATATAGCAGATCAATGCAAAGGAATGATGCAGCTCGTTAAAAAAGACAGGAACGTTTTGCTGTCTGAAACAGAGCAGCTGGAAGAAAAATTGGGCGGTTTGGCTTATGATATCTGGCAATGTGATCAGAATGATTTTGTTGTGAAGCTAGCCTACACTGAAACCGGTGATAAGGTATGTCTTTGTAAGCAGTGTAAAAACTATACTGCTGTTCGCGTGAAACGGACTGTGGAACTGAAAGCAAGTACCCGTAATACAGGTTATGGGTATAATGAATATGTGTGCCGTAATTGTGCTGCAGCATTCAGTGAAGATTTTACGTTGGCAAAAAAACTTTCCGGCACTTTTACTACGAATAACGGTGGTAGTTCGCGGAGCAGTTCCGGCAACAGTTCTTCTGGCTCTGGAAGTTCATCCTCTGGCGGTAGTTGGGGAGGTGGCAGTTCCGGTGGTGCAGGTTCGGGAAGCAACTGGTAAAAACCCTCTGGTAAACAGAAGGGGATTTTGCGGGAACTGACTCCTCATTCCTGATATTGGAAAGACAGATTCTCCATTTTACAGCCTGTTAGTTGTACTGATTCCTTGTAATTGACCCTTTTGTCAATGCTGATACTATTTATCTGTCGAGCTAATTTTCAGCAGTTTTTGATTAGTTCCCTTCAATAGCTTAATCATATTTTGGATGTGGTGAATTATCAGCAATAGTCTACTGATGGTTTCACATTAGAATAGGATTAAAAAGCTATACTGACTAAATTAATAAATTTGTCAGCAAAATTAAATTATGTGTATTTTTTTTATAAAATGTGCTGTTATTGCCTTATTTTGCAATTCAATCAAATATATATTTAAGTAGATCATAAGAATAGACAAATTTATAATTATTAACTCATCAGCCTCGAACCAAATTATGATACAAAGAAACATCACTAAAGATATTTTATTAGGAGTAGCAACAGGAGACGCATTAGGAGTACCTGTTGAATTTTTGTCCAGGGACATTCTAGCAGTAAACCCGGTCTCTGGTATGCTGGAGTATGGCTCTCACGATGTACCTAAAGGAACTTTTTCTGACGATTCTTCTTTAACCTTTTGTTTGGCGGAAGCATTAACTAAACCCTTTCAGTTGATGAATGTCGCCGATAATTTTGTAAGCTGGTTAAACGACAACTACTGGACACATGGTGGTAAGTTGTTTGATGTAGGCATTGCTACACAAAAAGCGATCAGAAATCTGGCAAATGGCATGCATCCGGAATTAGCGGGCGGGAATGGTGAAGATGACAATGGTAGCGGATCGCTAATGAGAATTCTTCCTTTGGCTATCTTTCTGAAAGATAAACCTGTTGAAGAAAGATACAGAATCGTGCAGCAGGTTTCGTCATTAACGCACAGGCACATCCGTTCTGTCATTTCCTGTTTTTATTATGTGGAATTTGCATTGGGTCTGATTGACGGAACGGATATCTTCACTATTTATGATCACCTTAAACAATCCGTTTTTAGGTTCCTTGCTTCTATTAATGTTGATCAGCAGGAAATTGAACATTTAGACCGTTTATTAAAAGGAGATATTTATACACTCACTGAAAAAGACATTAATAGCAGTGGTTATGTGATCCATACGCTGGAAGCAAGCATCTGGTGCCTTTTAACGACCAGTACTTATGCCGACGCTGTGCTGAAGGCTGTGAACCTCGGTTTGGATACCGATACTACTGCTGCTGTTACGGGAGGTTTGGCCGGGTTGCTTTATGGCTATCAAAGTATACCAGAAGAATGGCTTAATGATCTGGCGAGAGTTAAGGATATTGAAGATCTGGCAGATCGCGTGCAGAATTTTCAGATCCCTTCGTTGTCTATGTCTGACGTTTAATATTTAACAGTGATCATTCGTTTGCTTCCATAAATAACAAGCGAATGATCACTGTTTAACCTGCTTTTTAGGGATTTCATTCCAGACGAACTAGTTTCCGGAGAGTATTTTTATCCGATTAGCAGCATGTTGATTTCCCGGATTTAGCGATAAAGACTTTCTATAATTCAGAAGGGCATTTTTGTTGTCGCCATCTAGTTCCAGCATTTCTCCCAAACTGTCATATGTATTTGCACTTCTGGGAAACAGCTTTGTATTTAGCATAAAAATAGCTAAAGCTTCCTTCGGTTTTTTCTGACTGAGCAACAGATATCCCCAATCGTTCAGTTCGTCTTCATCAAATTTCAGTGCAGCATCTTTCTTTAATAAGCCTGCTACAACCCGACCAGCATTTGAAAATCCTTGTTTCAACAGTTCAGTTCGTAATTTCGTGATGGCAGGTGATAAACCAAAGCCATTAGCGGTTCGCATATCTGGAATATAATAACCTGCTATTTCATCTATAAATTGTTCAGGATTGGAACCCATTAAATTGGAAAGGACGATTATAGAAAGATCATCCTTCAAATAAATGAATAATGCTGATCTGCCGCCACCTACAGGTCCAACAGCCGGATGATCCGCACGTGTTACTGTAGGCCAGCCTAATCCATAGCCATTAGTCAGTTTGTTAAACCCACCAATTTTGCCATTATTTAAGATAGCAGGCGCCCACATGGTTTCGATACTGGCATTGTTTTTTAAAAGCTTTCCTGTCTTTAATGCAATGATCCAGTTAGCCATATCCGTTGAAGTAGATAAAATACCCGCTGCTGTTCTAAAAAACAAAGGGAACTGCATATAGCCAATGCCAGGAACCTTGTTTTTTATGAAACGGTTTCCTACCTGTCTGTTCATGGTATAGGCACCAGCATAGTCAGGTATCACGTCATAAGAATCACCAAAGCGCGTTAACTTCATTCCTGCAACTTTAAACTGCCTGTTTTCAATAAATTGAGTAAAGTGCATACCACTTAATTTCGTGATGATTTGTCCCAGTAAAACATAACCTGTTTGGTTATAACGGAATTTGTCGCCCGCCTTAAATTCAACCGGCAATTTTTCTACTTCATTCATAGCCAGATTCTCATCTCCATGACCCATCACCTGCTCTTCGGCATCTAAAATATCCGGCAGGCCGGAGGTATGCGTTAAAACCTGTTGCAGCGTAATCTTTTGCCAGGCTGTTGGCAAGCTATCCAAATAAAGAGACAAAGGATCTGTGATTTTCAGCTTGCTCTCTTCGGCTAATTGCATAATAGCTATGCCGACAAAAGCTTTGGTAATTGAATTTACTGAAAATATGCTTTCGGGCTTTGCTATGATATTATTTTCAAGATTAGCAATTCCATAGGTGGTATTCTTAATGATATTTCCCTGGCGTATGACTGCTACCTGTAATGCAGGGATATGTCTTTCCTGCATTTTTTGCTTTAAAAACAGATCAACACTGTCAGAGATGTTTAATTGTTGCGCTGTAGAAAAGACAGGAATTAAGCCAAAAAGCAATAAAGTGGAAGCGATATTTTTTAGGTTCATCTGTTGTATGTTATATTATATTGACGCTCCTGATAGAAATAGGTTACACAGAAATATAGAATTTGTTTAAGTTTTTGATACCTTATCGTCTTTTTTTGGAAATAGCATCTCAGAAATTAATTTTATTTAATGGACTTTAGAATAGCGGAACTTACTGATATCAAACAAATGCAAGTTGTAAGACACCTTGTTAAAGAAAATATGCTTAGCAATCCAGATTTGGTTACGGACAAAGACGTTGCTGAATACATTACTATGAGAGGAAGAGGCTGGGTGTGTGAAACCGATGGCAAAGTTACAGGGTTCGCCATTGTCGATCTGCAGAATAAAAGTGTTTGGGCACTATTTGTTGATCCGGAGCATGCAGAAAGAGGTGCGGGTAAGGAGTTACATCGCTTGATGATCAATTGGTATTTTAAGCAAACTAAGGACAATATTGTTTTGGGAACAAGTCCCGGCACACGTGCAGAACGCTTCTATGCATTTCAAGGGTGGAAAAATATCGGGAGTTATTCCAATGGAGAAATCAAGTTTGAACTGAGCTACCACAACTGGATCGGGAATGGATTTAATAGATAGAACAAATAAATGTCATTGTTGTGAAAGAGCTAAATAAGTGTTAATATTAGTGGGCAATTTGTAAGCAGTTCGCAGTTGTATAAGTGGTCAGGTTATATGATGTACCTAAACATTATGACTATACCATATCAAACGCTATTTTCCGGGCAAATGCGGTGAAAAAAATGGCAAAAATGAAAACATTGCCATATACTTATTGTTATTTCCCTAATTAAGATTAGCGATTATCAATTTTAATTAGACAAACTTAAAACTATGGCTTTCAAAGCAAGGTTTAATTTTTCTGTATACTTAGAAATGAGCACTTTTATCGCTTGTATTTCTCTTGTATTATGCTCGGGTTGTAAACCTAAAAAAACTCAGAAATCAACGACTGAATTGCTTACTACGGATTCCGTTACAAGCAACTCAAAAGAGTTAAATCCTCCTCAATCCTTTATTCTTGAGCTTACATCAGCCGCAACAACTATTATCTCTTTACAGCTTACACAAGTAGATGCGGTAAGGGGGACGACGAAAATATTCTCTGGTAGGGTTTTAGAAAGCTATAAAGGCGGATTGGCAAAAGGTAGCTTATTACAATATGCAGGAATGTCTGAAAAGAATTATACTGCAAATCTTTCTGATACGCTGATCGTATTTTTAACCCGGCACCTGAAACCTCTGTTGCATGTAAATAGAGATCATGTGTATTACAGTACGGTTGAAGATAACGCTATGATTAAACCTTATGCAAAACTGGACAGTTTATTACGACGAAATATTTTGCCCCCGAAAAAGTTATAATTTTAATCAAAACATTTATGGATAAAATTGAAGAAGGTCTAAACGTCATATTATCATCTGTAATCGGCAATATCCCATCCGCTGACTGGGAAAATGCATCTTTGAATGTATGTGCTTTGAATAAAATAATTTCTATGCGGTCTTTCTATGAGGAAACAGGAAATTTTATCTCGTTTGATCCGGAAGAGAATGGGGGTGGACGTAACGATGAGGCTAAAAAAGCTGAGAGAAGATATGTATGCGATGTCGCCCAATAAGGGAGCCTGGTATACGGCAATGTTCACGGTTAACAGCAACGGGAAATTTGACAGTTCTTTTGATTATAATAATAAGCCAGACTTTAAGTATGAGCCGGGTGATGATAAATATATTGATGATCTGGAGGTATTTCCAAGGGAAGACAATCTTATTCCAGACTGGTTAAAGGAGATTTGTGATTGATTACCTCAGACATATTCGCCCGGCATCAGCCTGATTGATTTTACAAATATACCGCAAGAGACAAGGCCTATATTGCCGAAATACTGGATAGATTTGCTGTTGGTAAATGACCTTCACTTAAAGCATACAATCCTATGTGGTGAATTGAATTTGCATTAAAATTGATAAAACATTTTTCTTTATAATATGGTTCTTATGGAGAGAGGATCAGAAGATTGTTTTGATCTAATTGTTAAAGCAAATCAGAAAATAATAAATAACATATACAATGAACCGAAAGCTTCTTTTTTCTGTGATGGGACTTTTAATTATGATTGGTGCTGTTGTTAGTATATTTTATGACAATGATCAGGAAAAGCTGTTAAAAATCAAGGTACCGCTGATTGTATTGGGCAGTTATTTCATGGGCACTTTTCTGGTATCATATATTTTCGACAAAATCATTATTGGTGCACGTGAAAAAGGTTTACATATGGTGAATCCTTACCAGCTATTGATCCGCATAAATCCTTACATCAACTGGTTTATATTTGGCTTCTTCGGTTTTATCTGTACCCTAACTATCTTACTTCTGATATTTATCGCTTAAGGTATCGATAATTGCTTTTTTTACGGCTAACCGTGATGATGTAAGATCACACCGAAGCGTTATTGGTTATCTTTACTGCGACAGATGGGCCATATTTGGCTAAGGGTCAACTTTCCCAAACTTTTTCAGATGGTGTCTCTTTTTAGTGTATTGATAATATACTAACCAAATAGAGCAATCATATGATATTAAATAACCTCTACAGGATGGTGCGGGATTCAGGAGAATTCCCTGCACGTATACGAGCGCGTCATAAAATATTCTGGTCGGATCCACTTGCTGAAAAAATCAGGAATGACAAAATGGATGCAACACATCCATTGGAGAAATGGATGGACGTAATTAACTGGCAAAGAAAACTGTCAAACAAATTCAATGCGAGAGAATTTGCCAAGATGCAAGGCTGCCAGGTGCCGGATCTTTACTGGAAAGGCAGAGATATTGACTCTATTGACTTTTCTTCTTTACCTGCGCACTATGTTATCCGGCCTACGATTGGCCATTCCGCTAATCTGGTTTATCTAATGAAAAATGGCTTAAACCTTTTTGACAACAAGACATATACACCTGATCAGATTAAACAGGATTTAAAGAAAGCGATTGTTGATGTTTCACATTTGGAATTTCTCTTTGAAGAATTCATACAAACTGAAGCAGGGGAATATAGAATTCCTAATGATTACAAATTTTGGTGCTTTCGTGGTGTAATCGCATCTGTAGCCGTCATCGATAGAGTAAGTCCTAAACTTGGATACAGTCATTTCTATGATGAAAACTGGCAAAAAATGAAGAAGATACATTTTAAATACCCGGGAAAGGAAGAACTTCAACCCCCTGTATGTTTTGAAGAGATGCTGATGCATGCGAAGAAGTTGAGTAAAGCTTATGGCATTTTTGTTCGCCTTGATTTTTTTGCTACAAATAAAGGTCCCGTATTTGGAGAATTTACACCTACCCCCGCAATGGGAAAAAGTTTTACACCATATGGTAAAAAGCTGTTACTGGATTATTGGGATAAATACTGTCCGGGATTAGTATAACGCTAAGTTATCTTTATTGCAGCCGGCTTTGGGATAATCAAACTGACTCACAAATGATCGTATATCAGGGTTTTTAATTACATAAACCATATTTCTATTTCTTTAAAAAATATATGTTGAAAACTATTTGAAATTAAATTGCTAATCTAATGGTAATAGACTTATATTAGTTGAATGAAGTACAAAATACATATAAAGATAAATAAGATATAGCACCTTAAAGTGCATTTGGATAATTTTCAAGAGTCTTCGTTGTAAAAACTACCACTTTTTATTGACGCGAAGAACAATAGGAGAGAACCCGAATCTGTAATTGCGTATATTGCGCAATAATGGAAACGGGTTCCTATTGGACGCTGCGTCAAGGTTCTAGTGGTAGTACCCTACAACAGTGAAAGATAGGACCCGTTCCATTTTTTCTTTAAAGACTCGTTAAATCATTTTAATTATGAGGGCGAGCGCATACCCATTATTCTTTTTCTTTCCAAAATGCACCAACACCGGTGCTGATGAGGTCTGTTATCAGAAAATAGCTAAACCACCTGATTAATACCTTTATCATTATGATTTTTTGAACGAACGACTAAAATCGTAATGGCCACACGTTGTTAAAAATTTTCTAATCAACTAACCTCAATTCAATGAAAAAAATAACGATGCTTATCGTCATGGCCATGCTTTGCCTTTTTTTTAAAGTGAGTGCCCAAACCTGTAACCAACAAACCACCACGAAAACCAGTTTAGCTAGTTACAAAGCTAAGCTGGTTATTTTAGACTTTTGGGCGACATCCTGCAGTGGATGCATCCAGGCATTCCCAAAGCTGGAACTTTTACAAGAGGAATTCGCAGGCCAGGTTCAATTTGTAAAGATCACTTCGGAAAAAAAGGCTAAAGTGACTCTTTTTATGGATAAAATGTATAAAGAACACCCTTCGCTGATTCCTGTTATTACAGACGATACAGTTTACAGGAAGAGATATCCTCATATTTATATACCGCATTTTGTATGGCTGGACGAAAAGGAAAAGATGATAGCCGTAACAGGCTCAGATGATGTTACCGCTAAAAATATAGAGATAGTGTTACGAACGGGGAAGCTAAATACCGAACAGAAACTAGACCATAGTCCCGATAAGCCTTTGTTTTTAGATACAAATCTTTTGAATAACCATGAACTGGTTCATTATTCATTATTATATAAGGGGAGACATCCAGGATTACCTTCTGGTTATATGCCTGTAAAGAATAATTATGGTCGCGAAACAGGATTTACAATAAGTGATCAGCATATAGGAGATATGTTTAGTCTTATAGCTGAACATTTGTTCGGATTTAATGGTGAACTCTTTAATAAGAAAAGGCAGATTATTTTAGTTAAAGACAGCTCAAATCTTTTTCTCTCTAACGGGAAAGGTGCAAATGCAGAATACTATACCTATATCAACCATAGCGGCGGGATCAGTGACACAGCTATTTACCGAGATGCAATTAATGACCTAAATAGGTATTCCGATTATAGAGGAACTATTGAGAAAAGACAATTAAAGTGTTTTATTGTAACTGCTATAGATACACCAAAGGATCTTGAAAAACATAGCGATAATAGACAGGTTGATTTGTTGCTAGTGCGCTTTGAAATGTTCCCATTTATTAATCTACCAGTGGTAAATGAATCGGGGTATACGATCAAACGGTCATTCAGGCTCAGTCAGCATATGGATATGATCTCTCTGCAGAAAGAGCTAAAATCATATGGACTTCAATTAATTGAAGGGATAAGGGAAATGAATGTTTTTGTATTACGAGATAAATAGCCCTGGAATTTAAATTTTAACGTCTCAAAAAATCGAAATGTATAATTATAAGTATTTAATATTAAGTGTTTTATTGCTAATTTTTTCGTTTAATGCCGAAGCACAGCAATACAAATTAACTGGAAAAGTCTTCTCTGCTGCAGATGGTAAGCCACTATATGAGGTATCTATAAGAGGAATAGGCGCTGCTGTAAAAGCCAGGCCAAATAGTGAAGGACATTTTGTTATTTATACCAGAGAGGCTCAGTACATACTCGAGTTTTCTCATGTGGGTTATTCCACTAAAAAAGTTGCAGTTGATGTAGTTAGACAAGGAGATATACTTGTTACAATGGAGACTGATCTGAAAGAACTGGAGGAGGTTAGTATTGTTTCTTCCGGATACCAGAAGCTTTCTAAAGAAAGGGCTACCGGAGCTTTTAGTTTTGTAGGACAGAAGAAATTTAACGAACAGGTAGGCAGCACTGCGCTGAGCAGGCTTGAAGGAGTGGCAAATGGTGTTTTTGTCAATAGGATGAGTACCGGAACAGGGGAGTTGATGGTAAGGGGTTTGAGTACTATTCGCGGTCCTAAAGTTCCGCTGATACTCGTGGACAATTTTCCATATGATGGCAATCTGGATAATTTGAATCCAAATGATATTGAAAATATCACTGTATTGAAGGATGCTGCTGCAACATCAATCTGGGGTGCAAAAGCTGGTAATGGAGTCATAGTAATCACTACCAAACGCGGTAATTTCAATCAGGCAGTAACGGTAGATTTTAATATAAACAGTACGGTGATTGCGAAGCCTGATTTGTGGTATATGAAACAGATTTCAGCAGCAGATTATATTGAGGTAGAGGAGTTCCTTTATCATAAAGGAAAATATACCGCAGAACTGGCTTCGGTAAATAAAGTAGGACAGACACCTATTATTGAACTGCTTGATTTGAAGGAAAAGGGCGGAATCTCAGAGCAGGCCTATAATGTGCTAAAGGCTGATTTTAGTACTGTAGATATCAGGAATGAATTTAATAAATACATGTATAAAAATGGATTGAATCAGCAGTATGCGTTAAATATGATGGGAGGGACTAATTTATACGCGTGGAGCTTGTCTACCGGATATGACCAGAATTCCACAACGTTGTCTGAGAAATACAATCGCTTTAGTTTCCGCCTTCAAAATGTATACAAGCCATTTAAGCATATGGAACTAACGACCGGAGCCGCCTATACGCAAAGTAAAAGTATTACTGGAAAACCAGGATATGGCACTATATCTTCAAGAACCGATTTATACCCTTATGCAAAATTTGCTGACAACCAGGGTAACGCACTGCCTGTTGTTAAAGCGTATAGAATGGATTATGTAAACAGTGCCGGTAATGGTAAACTATTGCCATGGCAATATTATCCATTAGATGATTATCTGCATACAAATAATACGGAGTCATTAGCAGATCTGGTTATGAACACCGGAGTCAATTACAGAGTATTGAAAGGGCTAAGTGCGGATCTCAAATTTCAATACGAACGGCAGCAAATAGATGGTAGTAATTTAAGGGATGGGGAGAGTTATTTTGCGAGGAATCTAATTAATACGTTTACTCAATTTTTATCAGATGGTTCGGCAAAGTACATCGTACCCAAAGGCGGGATTCTTGATCTTTCAAATTCGTTTTTACAGTCTTATAATTTACGCGGGCAATTAAATTACAGTAACAGGTGGGGCAGGCATGAAGTAAATGCAATTGTAGGTGGGGAAAGAAGAGATGCAAGGACAAATGCTGGGAAAAACAGGGTATATGGTTATAATAAAGATATCCTAACATATGGCAATGTTGATTATTTAACACGCTATCCGTCGATTGTAAATGGTGTCACAAGTAATATTGAAGACTTACGCTCCATCGATGAAAATGATAATTGTTTTGTCTCTGTTTATACCAATGGGGCCTATACTTTTGATGATAAGTACACCATATCATTGAGTGCCCGAAGGGATGCTTCGAATCTGTTAGGACTAAATACAAATGATCAATGGAATCCTTTCTGGTCCATTGGCAGCTCGTGGGAATTAAGCAGAGAAAAATGCTATATACTAGACTTTTTGCCGTATCTAAGAATCCGTGCAAGTTATGGTTTTAGTGGAAACATTAATCCTGCGATGACCGCGGTTACGACAATAAGATATTTAGGGACTTCTTTAGAAACGCCAGCACCTTATGCCGCATTTAACAACTATTATAATCCGGAACTTAAATGGGAACGTCTCGGTACGATTAACTTGGGTCTTGATTTTAGTCTCAAATACAACAGATTGTCTGGTAGTATCGAATGGTATAAAAAGAAAGGTACTGATCTATTTGGTAACGCTCAACTGGATTATACAGGCGGAGTTGGATCTTCTATTATCAAAAACGCATCCAGGACAACGGGTACTGGCATTGATATAGAGTTGAATAGTATCAATATCAATGCTGGTTTTTTTAGGTGGACAACTAATTTGAATGTGAGTTATTTTGAGGATAAAATGCTTGAAAATTATGCTGCTGGTCAAGCTGTCACAAATACATTAGGAGCAAATGGTGCAATTACCAGTGAGCCAGGAAAGCCGGTTATAAGTATCTATTCTTATAAATGGGCAGGTTTGAATCCAAAGAATGGCAATCCACGTGGTTATCTGGAGGATGTTATCAGTGAAGACTATGCCAAGTTAACCGGTAGTTTAATTCAGTACAGTGATTTGAATTATCATGGATCTGCTATACCAACGATTTATGGGTCTTTGGGCAACACCTTCTCTTATAGAGAGTTTAGTATAACAGCAAGGCTCATCTTTAAGATGGGATATTATTTCAGAAGAGCCTCTGTTTCATATGGCAACTTATTTACCTCTGGAAGAGGAAATGCTGATGTAAATATCAGATGGAAACAAGAAGGGGATGAATTGTCGACTCATGTACCCTCAATGATATACCCCAATATTAGTGCGAGAGATGCTTTTTACTCCGGATCATCTGTTCTGGTAGAAAAAGGAGACCATATCCGGCTGCAATACATTAACTGTGCCTATGAAATGAAAAAAGAGAAATTTAGCTTTCTGCCTTTCAAAACGCTATCTGTTTATATAAATGCTGCAAATTTGGGTCTATTATGGACCGCGAATAAAAAGCATTTTGATCCGGATTATAATGCTTTTAACGTAATTAAGCCATCAAGGACATTCTCTTTAGGGATACGTGCCAATATTAATTGATCAAAACATAAAAAATAATTCTATGAACTGTGTAAATAAATTATTAGCTGCATTTACTCTGATTGTTAATCTGCTTATTTTTTCCGGCTGTGAAAAATTTTTAGCAGAAAAAACCAGCAAAAAACTTGTTGTGCCACAACAGCTTGAAGATTTTCAGGCACTACTGGATAATGTTAGCTTCACAAACCTGACTGGCGTTTCAGCTGGCGCGGTGAGCTCGGACGATTACTATCTTCCGGATGTAAAATTTGACGCGCTTACCTCGGAAAATGACCGTAGAATGTATACGTGGGAAAAAGACTATGTTTTTTCCACTGATGGATTTAATAACTGGTCCGATACTTATAATTCTGTTTACTATTCGAATACGGTAATTCTTGGTATTGAGGGAATTGTGAGAACTCCGGCAAATGCAAAAGAATGGGATAATGTTAAGGGTCAGGCGCTTTTCTGCAGAGGGTATAGCTTTCTGGATGCAGCTACAATCTGGTGTTTAGCCTACGATGAAAAAACTGCCGTTAAAGATTTGGGTTTGCCGCTGCGATTGAATACTAACTTCAACGAATCATCGAAAAGATCAACTGTTCAAAAGACTTATGAACAAATTATTTCAGATTTAAAGGGGGCGGTTGCATTACTTCCTTCTAATGCATTATCAAAATTCAGGGCTAATAAAGCAGCGGCTTATGGTTTGCTTGCCCGAACTTATTTGTTTATGCGTAAATACAGGGAGGCAAACCTTTACGCGGATTCATCCCTGATGCAGCAGAAAGAATTACTTGATTATAATAATCTGACTCTGGGTGCTGCATATCCTATAGATATGTCAGTTAATCCTGAATTTTTATATGCGAGATATCTTAAAACTACTCCTGTATTGAGTACCACCAACCCTGTAACTTTACCGGAATTATATAATTCTTTTGAGGACGATGACTTAAGAAAACGCGCATTTTTCGCAAAAAACAGTGATGGATCTTTTTATTTTAAAGGTAGCTACTTTGGTCGTTCCTCTCTGTTTTCTGGTATTGCGACTGATGAAGTGTTATTGATCAAAGCGGAATGTATGGCGATAGAAAACGATCCTCATGGATGCATAGCTTTGATCAACCAATTAAGGCTAAAACGGTGGGACAAAAACAAGGTTTATAGTCCATATTCTACATCAGATCCAGTAGAAGCAAGAAAATTAGTCATTATAGAGCGCAGAAAGGAGTTAATGATGAGGGGGCTAAGGTGGATGGATGTAAAACGACTTAATAAGGAAGGCTATAACATTTCTTTAAGCAGAACAGTGCATGGAAAAACTTACACATTGGGTGCGAATGATTTGAGATTTGCATTACCTATACCGGAAGATGTAATTGCGCTATCCGGCATGGAGCAAAATAAAAGATAAGAAACGCGGCTACGTTGATGTTTTATATTTATAAATGTAGCCGCGTTTATTACTTAGTCTCTTTTTGAAGCTGCATCTTGAGTGATTTTCGCTGGTGATGTGTTTAAAAGATAATCTTCGAGTGACTGATTTTCTGGTATAAGAATTTCGCAAGGTAAACTACCTTCACTTCCGCAGGTAGGCACTGGTGTTTCACTCCATGAGCTTACATTTGGAATGTCTGAGCTGGCGTTGCCCATAAAATAATAGGAATGATCAGCAACCGTCACTTCCTTCGCTTTAAAAGCGCTAAAAGCAATTATTAATCCGCCAACCATCAGGACAGTCAGCAACCCGTAGGCTTTTAAGTTTCTAATTAGATTTTTCATGGTATTTTTATTTAATTAACACTAATTTCCAGCTAATTCAGCCAAAGAAATCAGGATTAATCCCTATAAGTATTTATAATTATCCTGATTTTCTTCTCAGCTTATATAAGGTATCAGCTGCCATTCCCAGGAAACTGGCAACGTCTTTTATTTTCACATGGTTGAAGATATCCGGATGCTCCCGCAAAAAATCATTATAAAGCTGTTGTTTGGTTTTTCGTTTAACATATTCATAATGTCTGGTAGATAACTTTTCATAATGCATTCTGATTTTTGCGAGCAGTTGAGCTGTCGCAGGATCATTTAGTGTCTGCATGGCTGTAACGTCGATGTACGCCAGATGACTATCCTCTAATAATTCGATAAAATAGGAGGAAGGTAAATTATCATAAAACTTAGGATTGATAATAATCTCGTTTTTAAACCAGAACCAGAGGGTTTGCTCATTTAATCTGGAATGATCATATTTTTGAAAAGCCCGTGCTGATCCGTTAATCAAAAACCAAATCTTTAGCTGGTGTTCTTTTTGATTCAGCAAATATGATCCCTGCTGTTTGAATTCAAAATGTATCATTTCACCGAACAATCCTTTGAAGCTGGTCGATAATGGTAAAAAGTGTTCGATAATATTTAAGATTCGAGTGATATCTGCGCTATTATTATGCATATGATACATTATTTAATTTTGATGTGTTTTATGTCTGTTTAGGTTGAGATGGTATAATTTTCATTATACCTTATGTAATAATAGTTATTTTTCAGGTTCCTAAGAGCTCCAAATTGAAGCTTGTATTAAAGATATGGCGTATTTGGTAATTTTATTACAGAGGTTGAGTGCTTTTTTATTATAAAGCCGCGTTTAATTGATAAATGATTTATAAATTACATTTAACAGCATAACCTTTTTTAGCTACCTAAATTGAACTATACAACACTAACCGATAAGGAAATCTATTTGGATCTTAGAGCAGATAGTAACAAACTTGAGCACCTTACTCATCATTTCGTCAAGATCATCAGCTCAGGCGAATTGCCATATGGCTATAATTTAAAATCTGTGAAAGATATGGCTCGGCTCACAGGTCTTTCAACACCCTCAATTTATCTGGTGCTCGAAGCACTTGTTGCCAGAAAAATGGTGATCACTACGGTGGGTGCATTAGCAAAGGTGATTTATATAGGTCCTAAAGTAGAGCCGGATACAACAATCTACGTGCAGGCAGACTCTCATTTCAAAACGGTTAGGCGTTATACCTGCAGTTTGAATAACTATTTTCATAAAGTGCAAGAGAAACATCGTTCTGAACATCGGCCATCGTTACAGAATACTACATTTGGGCCGCTGTCGCTGACTTGCTGTAATATTATAAATAAGCAGCAGGGAACAAACTTTCACTATAATAATTTTTGCTATCACCATGATGCAGGCTCATTGCATTTCGCTGTTGTATCCATTCTGTCCAGGAAAAGTGGTGCTGTAATTATTCCCAGGCAGTCACTTCATTTGAAGGCTATCTTGTTGCATAAGAAAATAAAATTTTATGAAGTTGGATTTGATGATATGGGGCTGTTGATGGATGAAGTGAAACTTCTTTGTGAACTAAATGAGATCAGTGCAATTTATTTGATGTCCAGAGCTAATTTTCCAAATATGCTTGATACCTCAGAGGAGCGTATACATTTGTTGTTTCAACTTAAAAATACATATGGATTTACGATTGTTGAAAATTGTGGATTCGAACTCTGGCTTAAAGATAAAGAAAACTACGTGTTGAGGCTGGCGGGCGATATGATGGAAGATGTCATATTTATTTCACCTATTATCCAGATCATTGAGGAAATCGGAAAGCAGGTGTTTGTGGCAGCACAAGCGGAAATGATATCTGAAATCAACAAATACATTGCACTGATAAGTTCATACAAGTCCCATTCTACCGCCTACGCAATTAATGAGGTGCTTTTGAGTAAGGTCTACGCCACAACTATTAAGGAACTTGACTATGCAGTCAGGCAGCTTGCTGCACTTATACAAAAAATCTTTCGTGATCCTGGTTTCTGGAAGGTTGCCGGAATAAGGAAAGAAGATGGGACAGCTATATACCTGGTACCGAAAAAGGGCTATTTCAAAAAAGATGTATACAAAAAACTAGTTGAGTTAAAAATTTTAGTTACCGATCCTTTGTCCTATTACGAGGATGGTACGCGTGTTTTAGGAATTCGATTTGATGTCTCCTCATTAATAGGAATGACGCACGCGGAAGAAACGCTAATTACTTTGGATAAAAATTTTAGAGGGTTAGTTTGTGTCAACTAAAAAAATGTTCATTACTATTCGTTTTACTAAATATATTAGTATAATTTTGTTGTGCTATGGAAAAGGAATTCAACAGACAACTCGATAATCACCTGAATCAATGGGTGCAAAACAGCCAATCAAAAAACTGGTCCCGCACAAATTCGAAGTTCTTTACTGTAAATGATGATACAACGGTAAATGTCGATTTAAATAAATTATCAGACGGATACAGGAAGAAATTGGTAGTGAGCCAGCCTTCAAGTTATTGTGAAGCCTTCCTGGGGTTAATTGAACCCTATCTTACACAGTTTTTGATCCAGTTCGGGATAAAGGACTACAGGTTCACTTTTGTGTTTAATATCGCAGGCAATATGGAGAAAAACTTGTATGTGAATACACTTGGGAAAAATTAATGCAGGTTATCATCTAAAGCTGCCATCGTCAGAAAGGAGTTGATATATATATATCCGATTTATTTTGGAATCCTGCGGATTACTGTGGGAGGGAAGCAATGTTATGCTATGAATTTTCTCCCTGCATTAGTGAGTGTGATTTCTGAGGTGCCACGGGATAGGTATATTTTAATTAACCCTTCCATATGGTTGGTAAAAGATGGTCTCTTTTTTTATAAATCTTGTAGAAACTTCTAAATTAAATTCGCTATCATTAATTACTTCGAGCGTATATATCATCATTGTTGATTAATGACTGGCTCATCTTCAATAGTCTGATTAATTATTGCAAAGCCGTTTCAGGAGTCGAAAAGTAATATCCTGTTCGACAATTGGCGCTGTAATAGGCAAAATGTAGAGATGGTCATCATAAAAGAGATTTTTCTACTAAGGAGCACTATAATGAACGGAATGGCAATAAGCAGCAATGGTATATTGTACTAGTCTTATTGGATCAGATTAAAATGGAGCTTATTATAGTGCATGTGTCAATACGATTTGAAAGCTTTTTAGCCTCCCTGCTGAACGATCAGATAAAAGGGGGTGTCGAGTATGGGTTTGGGTATTTTAATGGCTGTAGCCATTGCGCTGGTGTTTGTGATATTCGTCTGTGTATATTAGAAATGATGTCCGGACGTGATGTCGCACAATCGTTAATTTCAGACATCAGTAGTGAGAAAAAAGGGAAAAAATAATTCTTATTTATGACAGTATTTCTGTCGTATTAGTTTTTAATTTTCCATGCATGAGATTCCGGTACAATAGCACAAGTCTATTTTTGTGTTATTAATTCCCCGCTATTATTCCTTGATCAAATTGCGTGCAAGTGATTAAATTCAATTGATGTATTACGATTTTTAGAGACAAGCTCTTGACTCTGATTAAGATTCTATATTGGCAAAAATACTGTTTCAGCCAATCTGATTTTTAATGAAACCACTATGAACTTACAGATCTCAAATGATGATGGAAAGAAAGCGATGCTTCCTAGTGAATAAAAAAAATGCGAGTTAAAATTAGCATGGAATTTCCAATGCAAATTTGCTGGATGGATAGCTGGTCCGGTTAGACAATCTTCAGCCGCTCTCAAATTCTGAGTTGAATGAATTAAAAGATACGTCCTGAATTTTTCAATTTTTCTTTTATATATTTTATCTGAGGGGGAGGAGTAAGTGGAGATGTAGCCTGTCCCACTATGGTTATTTCATTGCACTAACCGTGTTGATTATTTTTTATAAAACTGAGGGTAATGAGAAATATAGAATGCACCTGAACCCAATGATAATTTTTATCAGATCTGCTGAGATAAACATAAGACAGTTGATTTTAATTAATGCCTTTGGCCAGTGATCAATTTTTTTGCTAAAAAAGCCTAGTGCTAATCTACTTGTATCTGCCTTTCTTATAAAGAAAATATATCTGTATATCAATATGTTTATATATTATATATGAAGTTAATATATAGATTTTATTCTAATCAATTCTTAGGGAAATGTAGCAAATTACAGAGATGATTAATAGGTTTAAAAACAGTTTCTGCGTATCGTTTTAATCCATTTTATGCCGGAAATATGTGTTATTAGATGATTCTGCCAGCTAATAGCAAATAAATATCAATTATGCGGTATTAATAATACTGATATGGGAAAATTAGAGTAGATAAGTCTTGATGTTTATATATCTATTATTACTTTTGATAGATCTTTTAAGTAATTGATTTACAAATATTAATATGTTTTGTTTAACCCTTCTGTTGAACTTTTATTTCAAGCATTCGCGCGTTCGATTCCGAATTTAATATCTTCTGAATTTGTACTTTCAATATGATAGATATCATGTTTTGTCTCCGGATCAACTTGATTACAGTGTGGACAAATATAGCCTGCAAACACGAAATCGTAGACCGTAATATGGCAGAGTGCATATTGTTCCAGCAGCCGTTTTCTATACTCAAGAACGGGTTTGCTATTGAATGATAGTTCCGGTTTAAGAATGTCGGGAAGCCTGTGCCCTTTGGCGAAAAAGACCAAATTGTCATGGTAATACTTTGCTGCCAGGTGTTGTTCGAATATGCCTGGATGCTGATAACTTTGATCGCAGTTTAAACATCTGATTACTCTTATTTGATTTTTATCATCACTTTTTATAAGCTGATCAATCTGATCAGGCATAGCATTATTTTCAAAAAGTATCCTGATGATATCGTATAATTGCCCGTACCACGCATCGGTTTTTGTCTCATTATACGAGGGCTCCCAATCGTTTAAAGAACCTGCTCCACCACCGGGAAGTGAGCCACCGGTTCTTAGATTTATAAAACATTCCAACCATTCATGGTCTGAATTTAACTCAATAAGTTTGATGAGTGTTTCTATATATCCACGTCTAATTTCAGGGTTCATCATCATGTGCAATTTGTTTGTTGAATTCTTTATAACTATACGAGTATTAAAATCATGCCATAGATTCAGTCGTAGCTGAATTAGGTGAAATACTAATGTGCTAGTTTTACTGGCGTATTTTTGCTAGTCCTGTCCCCTAATAACTCAAATCACGGATTGGTCGGTTTCAAAACTAATATGTCCGATATTGAACAATACATGGATATGTGGAATATATAAATGGCTTTATACCAGTTTATTACCTTAATTGATTTCATTGGCACAAGCTTAGCTATTGGCTGAACAGTTTAGTTAATAGTTGGCCATCCATATGGATCTTCCTGGATGGGAAGATTCAGGAAGGCAATTATACCTGACAACATATTCAAGCACGTACTCGATTACTCAAATTAGAAGAAGTTTAATGAATCGATGAACTCACTGATTATGATGTCTTATGTAAATTTGTTATGCTCCTTAGTACTCATCATAAACTAATTCTTCAACAGCTTGCCTGTGCATATCGTAATCGGGGCACTTAAATAAAATCTGTTTTGCACTATAATCGTAGATGCCAATAAGCTTATGGTCATTTAATATCAATCCTTTCTTTAATTTCTCAATGGGTTCCGTGATCTCAACATCCAGAGTTTCATAACTTTCAGAGGGGTTTTGATAAAGTATTTTGTACATGTTAACTGCGTTTGATGCAAAGAAAGTCATTTGTATTAAACGCAGTATGGTGGAAAATACTGGTTTTATCATAAATCACTTTCATCGTCATTGAGGTGAACTTCCTTAATGAATTGGCAATAAGCGTTACTTATATTTTTGAGGAAGTAGCTGTAACACATCTGAGAATGTATAAGTCAATCAGGAGAATCATCCGATCTACCATTCTTTTCGGAGCAATCTGGTAAAGATTGACAAAGGTAGCAGCATTTTCTCTCCTGAAATCATCGATCAAGGCTCTGATTACGTCTTTATAATTGTCTTTTGCTGCAAATAACCTTGTTTTAATGTCTTCCGGATAACAGATCCATGTTAATCTGTAACCTTTACCTGTGTAACCTGTTGACTTACCATCCTGAGAAATTTTATCATGCAGCCATACATTTAATAAACTAAAGTTGCTATCTGTGATTTCTTGTGTTTTAATCTCTAACTTTTCCATTGTCAGTGACTTAAGTATTTTATTTTTCCCAATTTATGAAATTTTTGTTTTCTTTTATAAAGTGATTTGATCACATATTAACTCATTTTATAAGTATAAATGCAATTTTTTGGAAATTGTCTTTATTTTTGCTGCTCGGGGGGAATTGTATGCAATATGCATTGGTAAACGGAATAAAGTCAGTTCCCAAAAAGGGATTATCGGGGATATGTATTGGCTGTGGTAACCCGATGATTGCCAAATGTGGTTCAGTAAAATTACATCATTGGGCGCATTGTGTTGATGTACGGTGTGATTCATGGTGGGAGTCAGAAACGGAGTGGCACCGGCAATGGAAAAGCCATTTTACTGAGCAGGAGAGAGAACAGACTTTCTATGACGATCGGTTACAGGAATATCACCGTGCGGATGTCTATACCACGCAGGGTATTACGATAGAGTTCCAGAATTCACCCTTAGCATTAGAAGAATTATTGTCCAGGGAACGATTTTATACGCAACTGGTTTGGGTGGTAAACGGACTCAAATTTAAGGGGTTTAACGTTACTGAAGCTATTCCAAACCCAAATGAACCAGAATTGAAAAACTATGAATTCTCTGGTACTTCGCATCTTGCCTTCACAAGGATAGACGAAAGTTCAGCGGGTACTGCTGCTCAAACAATAAGTATCAGGCACCCTTCCATGCGGCATATTAAACTTTCTTCGAAACACTTTACTTTTTCATGGCGACATCCGCATATGGGGTGGTACAGCGCCAAAGCACCTGTTTTCATCGATAACGGTGGGCATTTCCTCTACTGGCTCAGAGTAATTAAACAGCATTCGGAGGACTTTTATTACCTGCAAATAGTAAACAAAAAGGACTTTCTTAAAAAGTATTCATCATACTGAGATTTAAATTTTCCGAATAGTAATTTCATGTAAAAAGGTAGTATCTGTTTGACGCGTGAGGACTGCCGGCACCAGTGCAATTGTTACAAAACAGTATTTGTTATGCTTTGTTAATTGAGTATTAACAAACCTATAGCATAATGATGAATGATCAGCACCAGTTTTTAATCGCAGAACTTGAAAAATTACTCAATGGGGGAAGTGCACATGTTGGATTAGAAGATGCCTTGTCTGGACTTCCTGAAAACCTGCGCGGCGTAAGGCCATATAATTTACCTTACAGTATCTGGCAACTGGTAGAGCATATCAGGATAGCTCAATGGGATATGCTGCAATTTTCTAAACATATAGGGCATCAATCTCCAAAATGGCCAGAAGGCTATTGGCCTAAAGAAGATCAGCCAGCCGACGAAGATATCTGGAACAAATCACTAAGTCAGATAAGAAACGATTTGAAAGAGTTCATCAACCTGATTAAAAATGAAGATTTATATGAGGAAATACCAGATGCAGATGGACAAACGATTTTACGCGAAGCGCTGCAGATAGCAGACCACAATGCTTACCATGTAGCAGAAATTATTATTCTGAGACGTTTACTGGGCGTATGGAAATAAATAAATGATATGATGACAATACTAAGTAATACAAAAAAAATACAGGCAAAGCTCCTGTATGATCTGCTGAAAAAGTCTTTTAATGAGTTTTATGGTAATGGTAAGATTAAACCAGATACCTTCAGCTATGGCATAGGAATAAATACCATAGCTATTGAAAATACTGAGGGATCAGAAATTTATAATCTCACCGTAACCGACGAGGAAATTACCATAAATGAATCTGCTGCAAGCAATAAAAAAGCGGGAGAAAAGCTGAGACAATTTGTTGAGGCCTGTTTGAAATAATCTAATTATCCTTGTAAACATAAAAATCCCTCTGCTAAAGAGGGATTTTTATGTTTACAACCAGAAATGACATCTAATTTTTTAAGCCATATTGTTCACTGTACATTTTAAGGCTTGATTTTAATAATTGCCTGGCAACATGGATTCTTGTTTTTACTGTGCCCAGTGGGATATTGAGTTCCTCAGCAATTTCATGGTATTTGAATCCTTCAAAGAATTTTATAAATGGAATATAGTATTCGGGGCTTAATTGATTTAATGCTTTATCCAGGTCTTCACTAACCATTTGATTCTCTCCCAGGTTTCCGGACGCTCCTTTTAACATATGAAATGAGTTTAAATCTTCATGTGTTTCTATCACGTTTTGGCGAACTGAATTTCTCCTGTAGCTATTTATGAATGTATTCTTCATGATCGTATATAGCCAACCTTTTAGGTTAGTACCTTCCTTATACAAATAGGAGTAACGGATAGCTTTGATAATTGTATCCTGAACCAGGTCAGCCGCATCATCGTAATTTTGAGTGAAACGTTGCGCGAACATTTCCAGCGATGATTTGTGATCGCAAATCTGATTGTTTAAGATAATGTTATTCATAGGTAGATGTTTTAATATTGATACATTTTCATTAGGTACTGAAGGTTTTACAATCAGCGTACCATAATTGGAAAACTGTGCATGAATATTTTTGTTACATTAGAATGTTACACTATATTATATATATCAGTAAAGCTGCTAAGCTACTGACTGAAGTAGAGTTAATCGATTTATTGGAAGAATCAAGAGCCTGGAATCTGAACCATGGAATTACCGGAATGTTAATGTATCTGGAAGGTAATTTCTCAAAGGTATTTGAGGGCAGGTTTATTCAGGTGCTGGAAGGTAGTAAGGATGAAGTAACTGCTATATTTCAACAGATTAAAAAAGATAAGAGACATCGTGAAATTCTGTTACTCAAAGAAGCAGAAAGCAACAGCCGGGCTTTTGAGGACTGGGCAATGGGCTTTAGAGGTATGAATTTAGCTGATTATGAAGCTATACCCGGATGTTTTCCATTGGAGAATCTGGTGTCCAAGAATGCAGAATTGATGGATTCAAATATCCCTTATCATTTTCTAAAATCTTTTTACCAGATGAGCCAGACCAAAATATAAGCTATTATACCTGATTTAAAGCAGGAGACGCTGAATTCTGCAACAACTGCAATAACCATCCGTAGGTATTCTTATTGTCTTTGATAATTTGATCTAGCAAGGTGGAGGACTGTTCTGATTTTAGTTCAATACTGGTCACATGCAGAAATTCATAGATGGCTATTTTATAGTGCTGAATTAACATTGCATTCAATATAATGTCAATATCTCGCTGATCTCCCTTGCTGAATTTAATCAATGATGGGTTGCTGACAAAATCCGGAAACTGATCTTTTACCAAATCTTTAAATTGTGCAGGTTTAATAGACTCGATCTCCATGATGAGTTTTAATCTTTGCTGATGTGCCTCTGTCTCGGTGGAAAATGGAGAAACTGCCTTTTGCAGCTGAGCAGTTAGTGCGGCCTTGCCCATTTTTTTATAAATTTTGCTGATTTCTTTTTCCAGCGTGTAGAGGGCTACCAGTTTCAAGCTGAACAATTGTTTAAGTGGACTTATTTCTTTGTTATTCATCGTCATTTAGATTGGTAGATTTAACAGGAAATCATCGTTTATGTTTTAATTTTTGTAAGCTATAATCTCAAGTTTTTTTCATTTAAAGCTCTTTTAGGTGGAATGCGTTTGCATCGGAAAGGGGCTATCTAAAACATTATTTGTTAATTCACGTTTATAAAGTGCACCTGATCAGGAAGGAGAGGATGATTTGAATCCATTCTCCAGACTGAAATGACAAGTAGTGATAAGTATGCAATGATTTATGGAAGCAATAGCTGAACAACTTTTCTTTACACTCTTTAATACGAAGGTTCCCCGTGTATTACTCAAGGCAGACGATCCGGATTTTACGATAGTTATTTATAATGAAGCTTATGAAAAGGTAACCTATCTGGAGGGACGTGATATAACAGGCATTTCTTTATGGGAGGCATTTGACCCTGCAAATGCTGGTGGTGACGGAGCCAAGCTATTAATGGATGCATTGGTAAATGCTTCAAAGAACAATAAGCCGGTGTATATGCCGTCCTTTAAATATGATATTCCTTCGGGCCACCCGGGTATAAATGTTCAAAGCTGGTGGCAGTTAGAGATCATACCGGTTTCAGGGCCTGGAAGGGCAGCAAGTTATCTGCTTACAACGATCAATAATGTAACGGATCAGATTGAAAACTCTACAGCCGTGTTTGATAGTAAATTAAGGGAGGAAACACTGAACGAGCAACTGGAGGCTATAAACAAGGAGCTTGCAATTGCGAATGAGGAGTTACAGACTACAAATGACGAGCTGAATATATTAAATGAAAAGTTAACGCGTTCGGAAAATGATTTCAGAATGCTGAATGCTGAACTGGAAGAAAGGGTAATTGCACGTACACAATCGCTGAAAGAAAGTTATGCGCAACAACAGGCCCTGACGGAAGAACTGGTTACTTCTACAGAGGAAATAACGGCGTCGAATGAAGAACTATTAAGGATAAATGAAGAGCTGAGAATCTCTAAAGAGCAAAAGGACGAATTTCTTTCTATCGCCAGCCATGAACTCAGAACACCCCTGACCACAATTAAGGCTTATAATCAGTTGATGCAGTTGACGAAAGATGAAATTAAAAGGGACAGACTGATCATTAGAACTGCGGAAAGTGTGGAACGACTGGAACGACTGATTAATAATCTGCTTGATGTGAGTAAGATCAGCGAGAGTAAAATGCTTTACGAAAAAGAACCTTTTGATTTTAAAAACTTAGTAACCGAATGCGTGGATAACGCAAATGACAGATACCCGACACATGAAATTGTTTTAGAGCAGGTTGCTGAAATAACTTATACAGGAGACAGGTTTCGCTTAGAACAGGTGATTCAAAATCTACTTTCCAATGCCGTAAAGTATTCGCCCGGAGCTAATAAAGTGTTAGTTAACAGCTGGATGGAGCAATACAGTTTAATTGTTTCTGTGCGGGACTTTGGTGTCGGTATTGCTGCGTCGGATAAAGACAAACTTTTTGAAAGATACTTTCGGGTTGATCATCCAACTATGCGGATTGAAGGACTTGGTTTGGGGCTGTTTATCTCATCAGAAATTCTAAAAGAACACAATGGCATCTGCTGGATTGAAAGTGAAATCGGAAAGGGTTCAGTTTTCTATTTTCGTCTGCCAATTAGTAATTAGTCGGGGATTTGTTCACGCTTAAATAAAAAAAATGCTTAGTTATTCACTAAGCATTTTACATAAAACGTTAATTTTATTATTTGATATATACAAATGATACGCTGTCTTTAACGATCAGGCCGCTCATATTTTGACTGTTATAAGTAACGGTATACTTAGCAGGTTTACTGATTGCGTAACCTTTCAATAAATCGGCTTCTGCAGAAAGACTGTCCTTTGCATTCAATTTCGTGTAACTTGATGCTGGTGGCGGCATCACTCTTTTAGCCATAGCACCCTTATAATCAACTTCTACACCATTTTCGTCTTTAATATCAAGGTATTTACTGATTAAAGGCTCAAATGGAGTATGCCACTTACAAAACTGCTGTGTACTGTCTGCATTGTTATATACAGTGAATTTAAGCTGAATTGGCTCTCCTGCTTTAATGGTGTCTTTGATGGTCATTTTTGCAAATAAACCTTTTTCTAATGTCTCATCTACTGCTTCGGTCACTGTTGAATCGCTATTAACGCCAGCATTTTCTGATGGACGTGTGTTCTGACTACATGATGCTAATGCCAGAAGTGCAGCAGGTAAAATAAATTTCAAGTTTTTCATACGACAAAAATACTATTTTCCTCCGAGTCTTTTTTGCTCATCATCTAATCCTGTGGATCTATTTCTCTCAGACTTTACAGTCTTTTTGCCAAAACGGTAGGTAAAGGTTAGTCTTACATTAGTTGACGTACCCCATTGTTCCAGGTTAAAACCATTTCCCGGCAGCGTACTAAATATTCGGGCGCGTTGCGTATGAAAGATATCACTAACGCCTAATTTTAAGTTTCCCAATTGATTAGGGAAATTATATCGCATACCGGCATCGGCATTAAACATACTTTTAACCTTATACACACCATCAATTTGAGGACTACTGAGATTTAATCCAGCATCGGCAGTAAGCAATGTGCTGAGTATAAAATTATTCTGGGCGTAAAAATTACCACTGACTTGTCTGGCATTCAAATTAGCTCCATTTACATCAGGTGCCTTTACTTGTTTATAGTAACCTAAGAGATTGTTGTTCATGTTCCACCATTTTGCAATGGTTAGAGGGAAGTTAAGATTTAGTGCAAGCACCTGATCAGAAGCCAGGTTCAATACGGTTTGGTACATTGATTTCCGGATTTCATTTTGCAGCAACACTTGGGTAATTACATCAGACGTATGTGTATAGCCTAATGACAGACTATATTTTTGTTTAAAAAGGTAGCTGATTTCCAATTTATTGGCGTATTCCGGGTTGAGGTTTGGGTTCCCTTCATTGTAAGTATACTGGTCAAGGTAATATACAAATGGATTTAAGTTCTGATAGTTTGGTCTGTTGATCTTCCTTGAATAGGAGAGATTCAAAGTGTTGTCGGCGTCAATATTGCGGGTAATCATCAGCGCCGGAAACAGATCTGTATAATTACGCCTGGTCAGTTGTTTAGTGGTAATAGAATTTCCGGTAGATCTTGTATTTTCTGCGCGCAGACCTGCTTGTATGACCGACTGCCCGAAACTGAGGTTAAATGTAGCGTAAACCGCATTTACTTGTTCTTCATATTGGAAATGATTACTTTTTGTATCATCGAACAACCATTGATCATTGATGTTATTTTCATATCTATAATTATTATCACTCTTTACATTGGCAATTTTAAATCCTGCATCGAGTTTGATCTTTTTATTGACTGGCAGGGTATAGTCAGCTTTAACTGCTTTTATGTTAATGCTTGAAGGAGAAAAATTTCTATAAATCTGTCCGTTTTTAAAGAAACTTCCATCTGATAAATAAAAACGATTAAGTGATTCCGCATCGGTAGAACCATCAAATGTAGAATAGTCAGCATCTATAGTCAATTCCTGTCCAAGAGTATCTAATACGCCTTTATAGTTAATATTATAAGTGTAGTTTTTGCGATTTGAATGATCTGTACTGGGTGTTTTCAGGATAGAATCAACTGTTCCTGGTCTATCACCAATCTCAATATGACTAAACCCTTTTTGCTGATAGTCGTTAATATTTCCTTTAAACAACACGCCAATGGTATGGTTCTTACTAAGAAAGAAATCCGTTCCTGCTTTGAAGTTATGTGCCGTATTGTTTGAGGTATCCTTATTCCTCTGGCTAAAATACAATTGGTTGGAGGCACCCGGAGTTACCCTGCTTATCTTTAGCTTTTCTTCATATTTCCTGCTACTGTAACCGTAGGAACCAAAGATATTGAACGCTTTTTGGCGGTAATTCAGGTTTACAGAATTATTTGTGGAGATATACTTATTGAAGCCGCCTCCGAGCGCGATATTCCCGTTGAAACCTTCTGATTTGCTTTTCTTTGTTTTGATATTGATAATACCTCCGGTACTGTTCGCTTCGTATCTTGATCCAGGATTATTGATGATTTCTACACTTTCAATATCGCTGCTCTGCATAGATTTTAATAAGTTCACTACTTCGGTACCGCTTAGATAGGTTTGTTTGCCATCCAGCGTAACCAAAACATTGGATTTACCGGCGAGTGAGATGTTCTCATTATAATCTACTGTCACGCCGGGTGCCTTCTTTAATACTTCCAAAGCATTAAGACCAGAGGCTGATGGGGTAGCATCCACATTAAAAATCAATTTGTCGTTTACCCGTTCCAATACCGGCTTAGCTGCGGTGATGCTCACTTCCTTCAGATTCCCTGTACTTTCTTTTAATATAATCTCAGGTACCTCAAATATCGAAGATCCTTTCAACTGGAAGGTGGCGGTTCTCACTTTATTGTAACCCACGGAAGTAGATAAAATGTAATAGGTACCCTGATTTGCTGTCACATTGAATTTTCCATCTATATCAGTCATTGCTGAGGTAACAAGTGAGGAATCTTTTGCTGAATACAATAGAACAGTTGCTGATGGCAGGCTCTGCTTATCATCTTTGACCAAACCACTAATTTTTACCGGTTGTTGAGCGAATAATTGGAGAGGACTGAGGTAAAAAATGATAGATAAAAGAGCTGATATAAATATTTTCATGGTTGTCGTGCTTATATAAAGAAGACGACGCAACTGATAAATAGTTACATATAAATTTAAATTTTACTGTGGACGGCGCTGTAGATTTTAAATCTCTCTGGCATTACATAGTTATCAGTTGACGTAAATTTTTATGCGATACACCGTTTGGTGTAGTGAAATTGATCGTTCGCGTAGGAAATCGATGCGTTCGCGTAATGTTTTTTGGAATTGCAGTATCTCTAGTTAGTTTAGAGTAATTGATAACTAATTCCTTTCTCAGCAACAGCGGGACAAAGAAGCAATGGATGTTGGTATTTGATCTGCTGTTATGTTTTAATTATAGGTGTATTCTGTAATGAGATATAATATATGTGGTGTGTGTAGCTGAAAAGCAGAAGCCGAATCAAGATTGATTCGGCTTCTTGTTATCTAAAGAATTCTTTTCCCTGCCCTTCACTATTCGCCAGTTTAGCAATGAAATCAAACATGGCAAATACTTCTGCAAACAGGTCATAATTTTCAGGATTATCATAATTTCTGTGCTCGAAATCATATTCCTGTTCTAACGTTAGCCGGAATTTTAACAAATCATAGTAAGGTATTTTCCAGAACGTAGCAATGCGCTTATAGGTGGTCCAGTTTAACCTAATACAATTAACTTCCAGATCTATATATGCCTGAAGACTAATGTCTATCCCTTTTGCAACGTCCGTCGGAGTCAGGCCGGCGATCTTTCTTATTTCCTTAAAAATTGCACTTAATTCATTCATAAAACCCAGCAATATGGATATTTGGTTTTATAAAGCAAGTTGCATAGTCTCCGTCAATGTCCCAATCACAGGCCTCATTTTTTAGGAAAAATCTCTTTGTTTATTTCATATAAACGCTTCATTATAAGGTCTGTTGCTGTGATATTTGAAATGAGTGCTTTAGCTATAGCTAATTGTGTTCTAAGAGAATCTGAGGAAATAGATTTTGATTGATCTTTCAAATTATTCATATCGAATCAAGGCTTGTGGCTATCGCCGGGTTGAAAATAATTATTATAAAATAAATATCCAATACTATTATATTTCAGGGTCGCTACATTCAGGCTTTATGAATTATATAAAACACAAATGCATTTATGCTGTTAAGCAGGTTAATTGACACTTTTGACGTATAAAAGTGTCACCAAATGTAATATTTCAACCTATAATGATTTTAAGTAAAGAAAAAAGCCGTCTGGAAAAGTTACTTGTAGCTGTGAATGCTGTTAATATAGACCATGAGGCAAATGTAGAGGCGCTCAATGAGCTTGTTTCCGCATTCTCTGAAGGTCTGATGACATTATATAGAAGCCACTCAAATACATTCGCCAATATTGTAAATTATGACCTGGCTGAAATAAGAAATAATAAAAGGATCATCAAAAAAAATGCAATTGACCCAAGCAAGCGGCTGGATCTGGTTGTATATAAAGAATCAGTTGTCCATGCCATTGAGCGAACGCTGGAATATATTGATGCTTATCTTTAACAGATGATCGTTACAACAACGCTGGCAGTCCAAAGGTAAAAAAACATACGGCTTCACATGAACGATAAGCAATCAGTATTGACGGATTATTTTTTGTAAACCGGCAGCGTAAAAAAGAAGGTACATCCCTGGCCAGAAACACTTTCAACCCAGATTTTTCCTCCATGGTTATTAATGATTTTTGAAGAGATAAATAACCCGATTCCCAAGCCATTATATTGTTTAACAATACTTTCTACCCTATAGAACTTCTTAAATATCTTGATTAATTCCTCCTCAGACATACCTATACCCTGATCTTGTACAGAAAATAATACTTCCTCATTAGCCTGCAACTCCGTAGTAAATATGATTTGAGTTCCGGGAAGAGAGTATTTAGCGGCATTTCCAATAATATTCATGATCACTTGTTCTATACGTAATCTATCTATATTAAGTGTGGAATTATCATTCAGATGAATAAGGAGCTGATGAGCGGGGACGAGCTGCATGATCAGATCCTTCATGTCCAGCAGATATTGCCTGGATGCGGTGGCTTCAAAGTTATATTCTGTTTCCGTATCTTCAATTTTTGAAACATCGAGCAATTGCGTAATCATAGTTTGCAACTTTGAAGCCTGATCATCAACTTTTTTCAAGTGAGAAAGCGTAATTGGACTACAATCAGTTTTCAAAGCCATTTGGGTATAAGCCCTAAGGATAGTGAGCGGGGTTTTTAATTCGTGACTGGCAACGGACAGAAATTCATTTTTCTGCTGATTGAGGTATTCCGCTTGTTGCAATGCCTGTTCGGATTGTTCATTAATTAGAAAAAGCTGCTGGTTTTTTTGTCTTACTTCTTCATATGGAGTACTTGGCTCCAGATGCTCAAAGTAACTGGAAACCATTAACATCTTGGTTTTATTTATACCAGCTGTTTTTGGGATACCCATTTTTAACTGGATTGTTCCCTTCTTCTCTGCAACGGCATATAGAAATATTGGTACAAGTTTTCTGGCGTACTGAAATCCTTCTTCCAGATTCTTGATATTTTCACTCTGCCTGTAGGTAATTACTGCCGCAAGATGATGACGTTCACCTTCATTGTGTATCTCCAGCGCAACCAGGCCGTCATGGGTTTTATCGATTACTTCACGGCAAACTTCAGAAACAGCGGTGGCAAAAGCAGTTTGGGTAGATCGGGACAGACCAATCAGTTCTGCTACCTTAATAGATTTTTTATAAGCTAAGGTGAGGTCGAGTTCGTTTTCCAGGGCGACTTTTAATAGTTGCATATTATCTTATTTTAGCCATTACTACAGACATGTCATCGGTATGCCGCGCAAAATCTTTATATATCGCTGCCATCTGAATAGTTAGATCGCAACGTAAAATCCCCGGATATTTAGCATTTTCCCATCGTGATTTGATACCATCAGAACATAAGGTGATATGGTTGAAATCTTCGAGCAATGCTTCATGATCACTAATAGTATTAGGGATATTATGCCCGACAATGCCATTATAAGACATCTGGTTTTTGATCTCCATATAATTTGATAACCGGGAGCTGATATTACCTACGCCGGCAATGGTCCATTTCTTAGTTTTTAAATCAAATACAACTATTGCTGCCACTATTCCCCTTGTTTTACGGATAGAACGATGGATATACTTTAAAATTTCGCCAGGGGAATGATAAGGACAGCTTTTAAATGCGTGAACAGCTTCATTGACAGCCAGGTTTGCTTCGGGGCCATGACCAAGCCCATCAGCAACCAATAATTTAAAATGACTATCTGTTAGTTTGTAATAAGAGCCATCACCACTGGTCTGCTGGCCCGGCATCGCAATAATTAACCGCCGCACATCAATAGCACCTGCATGATAATCATCAGAAATAGGTTTGGCATATACACGGCTCAATACAATGGTGCCCCATCCTTTTTGGGAATACAGATCAAATCTGTCTGATAATCTCTTCATACTGCCAAGGCCTATTCCCATTGTTCCTGAGGTAGAATAACCGTCGGTCATAACCTTTTGTATATCCGCAAGACCCGGTCCATGATCGATACTGATCACTTCCAGGTATTGATTTCCTCCGGATTCCTGAAAAATACCGGCCAGTATTTCTCCCGCTGTAGCATATTTATGGAGATTAGAAGTAAGTTCGGATATAATCAGATCAATATCACCAAGCTTTTTCTTGTCGAAACCGGCATCTGCTGCGAGTTGATGAATATCTCTTTTGATAATAGAAAAGTAACTTCTGTCCGCCGCTTTAAAGCGGATATGCGTAGCATCAACCATTTGCCCATTTTATTATAGTCACTATGGTTCCCTCACCAACCTTGCTCTTGATATCGAATTCACTCACCAGCCTTTTAGTTCCTGGTAAACCCAATCCAAGACTTTTTCCTGTCGAAAAGCCGTCGGTCATGGCGTTTTCGATATCGGCAATACCAGGGCCCTGATCTTCAAATGTTAAGCGGATTCCATTCATTCTGCCACTGCTGACTACCTCTATTATGGCCTTTCCTCCATTTCCATATCTTAACATATTTCTTACCAATTCACTTGCTGCAGTAAGGAGTTTGGTCTGGTTGACCAGGCCCATCTTTATTTTTACAGCATGTTCTTTCACACGGTTACGTAACAATACAACATCCTGCTCCCTTGAGACTACCAGAATATCTTTAGTTAGCGGCAGTGTCATCCTCTTCTTGTTCTTCTTCTTCGTCGAAAATCATGTTCGATTGTAAGAGTGCCATGCCTTTTTCGACATCTAATGCTGTAGAAACACCATTGAGGGGTAATCCCAACTCTACCAGCGTAATGGCAACTGCCGGTTGCATACCCACAACAACGGTTTGTGCATCAAGCAGTCTTGACATGCTGGCAATATTGCCCAGTATCCGACCCATAAAAGAATCTACGATTGTCACTGCAGAGATATCAATTAATACACCTTTCGCAGAGGTTTTCTCAACCATTCTCACCAGATCTTCTTCCAGATCCAGAGCTAACCGGTCGTACAAATCAATTTGTATAGTCACCAGCAGGAACGGTCCCATTTTTAAAATAGGAATTCTATCCATTGATATTAGTATTGTGGTTTGTTAAATAACTTATTATCTGTAGCAGATCTTTTCACCTCCAGGCGAAGCGACTTGAAAGCGTATTGTAATGCACTCGCTAAAGTTGCTTTAGTGATAATTTGTGAAAGATCTATACCCAAGTGTACGATTGTTTGTGCAATTTCTGGCCTGATACCGCTGATAATACATTCTGCACCCATCAAACGGGTTGCACTCACTGCTTTCAGCAAGTGCTGCGCCACCAATGAATCTACTGTCGGAACACCGGATATATCTAAAATAGCGATACTACTACCAGTAATTACAATTTCCTGCAAAAGGTTTTCCATAACTACCTGTGTACGTGCGCTATCCAGCGTGCCAATGATCGGCAATGCCAAAATACCATCCCATACTTTAATTACTGGAGTAGAGATATCCGTAATTTCATCTGTCTGACGCATAATTACTTCTTCACGACCTTTGATAAAAGTCTCAAAAGTAAGAATGGTAAAATTGTCCATCAGTCGGCTTAGTCTAAGGCTCTGTATAAATAAATCCTTAACATCTGATATTTCCTGATTTAAAATTTCAAGAAAGCTTTCCTTTAAACTTAGAATAAAGAAACCTGTTTCACGCGGGCTAAATCCCTGTCTTGCCCTTGATATCGAAATACCACCCAGAATTTCAATAACATGATCGAAGTCGCTTGAATTAGGATTATCTATGTTATTTTCGTTTAAGTTGTTTACAAGCGCATTTACGAAATCTGCTGATTGTGATCTAAGATCCTGATTGCTGATCAGATCATCAGCTAATCCAGGATTTGATAACTGATTTTTCATCCATAATTCAAGGATTTCAGTTCTCTTATTCTTTAAAATAGAAGTAATGTTTACAAGCATTGTAAGTTTTTTTATCGGGTAAAAATACACATATAAATATCAATTTGCTATTGTTTGAATATTTATATGCTGAATTTATTGTGGGCTAAATATTGATTTAGCCATATGCTAAAATGATACAATGGAATAGTGTCGTTTTTCGATAATTAATTATTTTAACTCCTGTTTATCAGTAAAATTTATCATTACAAATACACTTATAAGTGTTATTTGTTAGGGATATTACTTATAAATAAAACTGATGATGCTGATAATTCGGGTATAAAGATTTTATGTCTCTTCGTTCATCAGATCTAATCTCTGAAATTCATTCCGCAAGATGAGCTGATTCGATGTATTTATAGGCATTCGGCTTAAATTACGCAAATTTGGTCGATTCTTAAATAAGATATGAAAACCTATATTTGAGTATCAAAACCAAATATGTAAAATGAAAAGATTCCTAATGCTTATCTGCGTACTGTTTTTTTGCTCATTATTGGTTCACGCGCAACAGGATATGATCCGCAGTTATCATTACAACCGTACGCCCCTGGCTGCGGAAAGTTACATACAACTTCCATTAGGCAGTATTAAAGCAAAGGGCTGGTTATTAAAGCAACTTGAATTACAAAGGGATGGAGCAACAGGGCATGCTGAAGAATTATATCATGAAGCTGAAAATTTAGGTCCGGGTTCCGATTGGTTAGGTGGTGATGGAAGTGGATGGGAGCGGGTACCTTATTATGTAAAAGGTCTGGTGGCTTTAGCTTATACGCTGGATGATACCGGATTAAAAGCAAAAGCAGCTAAATGGATTAACTACACATTGAACAATCAACGCCCAAACGGTCTTTTTGGTCCGGAAAAGATGAATGACTGGTGGCCGCGTATGCCAATGCTATATGCGATGCAAAGTTACTATGAAGCAACAGGGGATAAAAAGGTAATTGCTTTCTTTACCAGATATTTTAAATATGAACTTGAGCACCTGGATCAAATGCCCTTATCCGAATGGGGTAAGTCCAGAACAGGAGATAATATAGAGCTTGTATTGTGGCTGTATAACAAGACTGCCGATCCTTTGCTGATTACCCTGGCAGAAAAATTGAAATCGCAAGCCTATCCATGGGCAGAAATCTACACAAATAACCAGTTTTATCATTTTGGAGACGATTTTCATACCAAACATAGTGTAAGTGTTGGACAGGCTTTAAAATTTCCTGCACTTTATTCCCAGTTAGAACAAACAGCCTTGAACAGGAATGCCTTACAAAAGGGAATCAATCATTTGATAGCGGATCATGGACAGGCTTCCGGAATTGCTTCAGGTACAGAGTTTCTGGCGGGTAAAAGTTCATTTCAGGGGACTGAAACTTGTACCGTAGTAGAATGGATGCAGAGTCTGGAAACTGCAGCAAGGATCATTCATGATGTAAGTATTGGCGACAGGTTGGAGAAAATAGCTTTTAATACCTTGCCTGCACAATTTAGCAGGGATATCAGAGAACACCTGTACTATAGTCAGCCGAATCAGGTCGTAAATAAATATGGGCAATCCGGATTTGATGAAGATTATGACGGTGGGATTTTACTTAGTCCCTATTCAGGGATGGGCTGCTGCAGATACAACATGCATATGGGCTGGCCCTATTTTGTGAAAAATAGCTGGGTTTCTACACCTGATAAGGGCCTGGCGGTGATTGCCTATGCGCCCGTAGAAGTAAGCGCATTGGTAGTAGGTGATGTGCCTGTCAATCTTGATGTGATTACAGATTATCCTTTTAAAGAGAATGTTTTGATAAAGGTCACTTCTGGTCAGTCTGTCCGTTTTCCTTTACGCTTAAGAATGCCGGAATGGTGCAGTGAGCCAAAGGTAATGGTTAACGGGCAGTCTTTAAAAGGAATGAAGAGAGGTCAGTTTTTCAAAATCGACAGGGTCTGGAATGATAAGGATCAGGTCACTTTGGAATTTCCGATGGAAGTGAAGATCACAGATCAGGTGAATAATTCTGTAAGCGTTGAACGTGGCCCGCTGGTCTACAGTCTAAAGATCGATGCAAAATATACTATACGCAAAAAACATCCGGTATCTGGTTTTTACGATTATGAAGTAACACCTGCATCCACCTGGAATTATGCGCTCGTATTGGATCGCAAGAATGCAGGAAATACAATCAGGGTTAAGGAATCTCCGATGCCGGAAAACCCTTTTATACCATCAGCCACACCGGTTAAACTTTATATACAAGCAAGACGGCTGCCGTCATGGACGATGGCTGATAACCAGATGCATGCTTTTGAAGTACCGGCAAGCCCGCTGCTTTCTGAGGAACCTCTGGAAGAGATCACATTGATTCCATTTGGAGCAGAAAACATCAGGATCACTAACTTTCCCGTAATTGGAGAACCACGCAAGGCAGTGAAACACTTTGATGAAAATTTCTCTCATGTAACGCTTAAAGACTGGATCGTTTACGGTGGTGGATGGTTTATTAAAGATGGTGCAATAAATGCAGCCTCGAACAAAGGATCATGGGGGAGTGGTATTCATGGAAGTAAGGCCATAAGAACCGGTACTAACTTTGAGGATTTTACTTATGAGGCAGAAATAAAGATTTCATCGAAAGGGAATGCGGGATTGTTATTTCGGGTAACTGATCCTGCATTGGGTGCTGATGCCTATAAAGGTTATTATGTAGGGCTTGATGCCGATGCCGGTAAGATTGAATTCGGTAGGTCGTCCGGACAAAAGTGGACTGCATTACAAACGACTAATGAAAAAATAGCTGTTGGATCTACCTGCCATATCAAGGTGGAAGCGGTTGGAAGCCAGATTAAAATATATTTTAATCATCAGAATGAACCGGCTATATCCTGCAGCGATCATACCTACAAAACCGGCGCCATAGGTGTACGCTCATATGACTGTCTTGCTACGATTGACAACCTGAAATTAAAAACGTTTTAGTTATGCAGGCACATTCAATTGTCTGAGTTCGATGATGGACATTACGATTACAGCAAGGCTTTCCAGTACTGACTTGTTTTTTTCTGAAAAGTCTCGGATTACTGTATCTACTATGCATATGGTACCAATCCGAAATCCGTCATGTGTAGTCAATGGTGCCCCTGCGTAGAATTTGAAACCGGTTTCGCCAGCAAATAAACCACTGGTAAGAACACATAGATCTTTTTGTATTAAACTATCATTGAAAATACTGATGTTGTTATCCTGTATTGCCAGTGCACAGAGGCTATTGGATTTAGGCGTTTTTGTAATATCACCCATAATCTCGCCAAGACCGATGTTAGCTTTAATAAAAACGTTTTCCGTATCAACAAACGTGATCAGGCATATGGGGACCTCGAACAGCTGCAGACCTAATTTGGCAATATTGTCAAATGCCTTTTCTGGCGGGGTATCAAATATGTGATAGCGGTTAAGTGCTGCTACGCGGAGTTGTTCTTCTCCTGAATTATTGATCTCAGTGCCTTCTCTCATGTGATGAATTGTTAGCTAATATACGTGGTTTTTAAAGGTAAGGTTTAATGTGGTTAAGTGCTAGAAATCAGAATAATGAACAAGATTTAAATAATAGCTGAAAGGCCGGTAATTTAAGATTGATATAAAACATCCATTAAATGGTAAAGGCCGCAATTTGCGGCCTTTACCATTTAATGGATGTTTTATATTTTTAAAGATTAAGGTTTTTTATCCGGTGCTTTTTCGATCAGATCCATAAACTGATCCAGCTTAGGGGTAATAATAATCTGCGTTCTCCTGTTTTTGGATTTTCCTGCGTCGGTATCATTACTGGCAATAGGATTGTATTCTCCTCTTCCGCCGGCAGTAAGCCTTTTTGGATCAACATTATATGTTTTCTGCAGGGCCTGTACTACAGAGGATGCTCTCAGCGCACTTAAGTCCCAGTTATTTCTGATATTCGGCATTGTAATAGGTACGGCATCTGTATTTCCTTCAATCAATACATCGTATTCTTTATAGTCAGTAATGATTTTCGCAATTTTGCTTAACGTTTGTCCGGCAATATCAGAGATCTCGTAACTTCCGGATTTATACAACATATTATCTGACAGGGAGATGTAAACTACGCCCTTAAGTACCTGTACATCCACATCTTTGATTTCTTCACGACTTAAAGAGCGGGTCAGGTTGTTCGTTAACACCACATTAAGCGAATCACTTTTATTTTTAGTGTTTACTAAATGCTGAATGTATTTATTTGAGGTATTGATCTCGTCTACAAGTTTAGAAATGTTAACGTTCCCCTGACTGGTTGAATTGAGACATTTATCAAGTGCTGCCTGAAGTGCAGCAAGATTCGAACGTTCTGCAGCCAACTGTTCTTCTAAGCTTTTAACTCTGGTGGTGGATGCGGAAAGGCTTTGCTGACCGTCCTGGTATTTTTTATCAAGATCGCTGTTCTTCGTTTGCAGTGCATTGTAATTGGTTTGCAGTTCATTGAACTTTTTATTACTTACACAGCCCTGTGATAACACAGCGAGCGTAAACAGTGCTACGGGCAAAATGGAAAATTTCATAATTCTGATTTTTTGTTTAAATAATAACATGATATCAGGCTAATTATTGCACAGATCGTGCCATTACGTAGTCAGGGTGGCGGACGATTGCTCCATATTACAAAAAAAACCGCCTTGTAGCTGGCGGTTTTTCATCAGGATCTTACTACACTTTTTTTGGAGGAAGGTCAAATGCGATTGCTTCATGCTCAAAGTGACCGTTATGCGCACCATCGCAAAATGGTTTGTTTTTTGAAAGACCGCAACGGCAAATAGTTAATACTGTTCTTCCCTGAAGACCATATGTATCACCATTTTTATCCACGATTTCAAAATCGCCTTCTATCTTCACAGATCCGTTATTGTTAATTGTTAGTTTTGTTGCTGCCATTTGTTGTGTTCGTTTGCTACAAAACTATAACAATGTAATCAGATCAGACAATCTGTTTTTAATTTAGAAACATTCCTTTATGGAGCGCTTACTCAAGGTTTATCCCACCATAGCTTGCATTAAAATCAGCTGTTCCGCCATACGGAAATCCGGACAGTTCCTCATGTTACGAAAACAGGGCTTTGATCTGATCAAATTTTAGATGCTCATAATCGTTAATGTAAAAACTACAAGGAGGCAATTCTTCCTTTGTATGCGATGTGAGCACACCTACTACTTTCATTCCGGCACTTAAACCCGCAGATACACCAGAAAATGAATCTTCAAAAACTACACATTGTGCGGGTGCCAAACCGAGGTTCCTGGCAGAAGTTAAATACACCTCCGGATCTGGCTTGTGTTTTTTTACATCTTCACTGGCCAGTATAGAACCTAACTTATTGCGGATATCAACTTTACTCAATATCAGTTCAAGATTTGCGTAAGGTGCGGAGGTAGCTACGCCTAATCTGACACCGTTTGCTTTTAAATCGTTCATGAACTCAACAATACCTTTGATCGGATCAATGTGCGGTTCATAAATTTTTCTGAACAGTCCTTCTTTTTCCTGTTCCAGTTCAAGAAGTTCTTCACCTTCGACAGTTCTGTTAAAAAAATGGCTGAGAATATAGCTATTGCTTTTTCCAAACATGTGCTGAGCAAATTCCTCATCGGTTGGTGCCAGGTTTCTGAGGGAGAAAAATTCGCGGAAAGCAAGGGAGTGATAGGGATTCGTATGGCAAATAACGCCGTCCATGTCGAAAATAACTGCAATTTCTGTATTCATTCGGCAAAGGTAATAATTTTTGATACCTTCTTCTTTTACCAGTCAAATACTACTGTTTTATTCCTGTAAACAAATACACGGTCGTCAAAAACCAGCCTCAAGGCTTTGGCCAATACCGAAGTTTCGATTTCTTTTCCTGCTTTAACCATATCTGCAGTGACCTGAGAATGGTTTACAGGGATAGTCTGCTGAGTAATAATTGGTCCTTCATCTAAATCATTCGTCACAAAATGTGCAGTAGCACCGATGAGCTTAACACCCCGTTCAAAAGCTTTACGATAGGGGTTGGCACCAATAAATGCGGGGAGGAAAGAATGGTGAATATTGATAATCCGCATCGGGAATTTTGCCACGAAATCCGGTGATAGTATCCGCATAAATTTGGCAAGCACTATATAATCAGGTTCATAACGCTGAATAATTTCCGTTATCTCGGATTCAAAAGCAACATGCTCCTTATTCTCATGAGAAATAAGAAAAAATGGAATATCAAAACGATGGCATATATCCTGTAACGTTGGATGATTGCCAATCACTACAGCTACCGTTGCGCCCAGGGAGTTGAAGTAATTTTTTACCAGGATATCTGTCAGGCAGTGGTATTCTTTCGTCACCATTAAAACAATCTTTTTATTTGGCGAGGGATTGATGCGGATCAGTGCGCCGGCGGGGAGCACTTGTTGAAATTCTTGTTCCAGTAAAACTGCATCGAATTGTTCAGTTACCTCCAAACGCATGTAAAACCGATTTTCTGTTTGATCCACATATTCGCGCAGAGAAACAATGTTTAGCTTGTTAGCCGCCAGAACGGCTGTAATTGCTGAAACTAAACCTGTTCGGTCAGCACATTGAATAACAATAACCATATGCATTAATTTTTCAACGTAAACTGAACAAATATTTTGAATTGTACAAGAAGGAAGGTGATTAAAATGTGAAATTGTTTATTGGTGCAGAACTTGTCGGCTTTAATGAGATATTTTTCAGTTGAAAATATACATTTCCCTTTCCTGATTGTCAGTATTTTATGGGGTTTTTGGCTCTGATTAAAATTAGCTGATTTTGTTGAATATAAGGTTAAAATTAAATATATTTGGTTAGCGCTGCTGTTAAAGAGTGTAACCAAATATATGTAAAACACAATTGCATGAAACCTGTATCAGCTTACAGCTTAATGAAAAACAAAATGGTGATACAGCTTCATAACCGTTAAAAAACAAATATAGATGTATGAAAAAGGTGTTAGATAATAGTCAGAAAAATCCCATGGGTTCTTTAGATGAATGGGAGGATGATTTGTTAATACGTTACCCTGATCCTGAAGCCATAGCTGCGGGAAGGGATACCGAAGCTTACAGGAACTATGAAACTCCGGTACGCGATACGGTTAAGGAGTTTTACCGGTTACAGCATATCCATCAAACTTATGATTTTGTCCTGGAAAAAAAGGCTGATTACCTGAAGTTTGATAAAAAGGAGATGTCAGTTTGGGATGCATTTGATTTTCTTAATCAGCTGGTAGATGATTCCGATCCGGATACTGATCTGGACCAGTTTCAGCATTTGTTACAAACCTCTGAGGCTATACGTGCGGATGGCCATCCTGACTGGATGGTGCTTGTTGGTTTGTTCCATGATATGGGGAAAGTATTATGCTTATTTGGCGAGCCCCAATGGGCAGTAGTAGGGGATAGTTATCCCGTAGGATGCGCATTTTCTGATAAAATTGTTTTTTCCGAATTTTTCAGGGATAATAAGGATCAATATGATCCGAGATATAACACTAAGTATGGTGTATATGAACCTAATTGCGGTTTAGCTCATGTACATATGACCTGGGGACATGATGAATATGTATACCATATGATGAAACCCTATCTTCCTGAACAGGCTTTATATATGTTACGCTATCATTCATTTTATCCGCAGCATCGGGAAAACGCCTACAGCCATCTAATGACACCGCATGATCATGAATTATTCAAATCTGTAGCTCTTTTTAATCCATATGACTTGTACTCAAAAAGTCCTGTTGTACCGGATTGGAAAAAACTGAGACCATATTATGAAGATCTGGTGGCTAAATATTTACCATCGACACTAAAATTTTAGTGAAGTTTTTATTTGTATAGCACCTGTTTAAATAATTTATTTAAATTCGAACGGTCATATTATTATGTACCGCCAAAATTCCTGTAAAGAAAATTTCTGAATGAATCATATTTCCGTTGCCGATCTCCTGGTATTTCTTGCCTACTTTATTATTGTTTCCGTTTACGGCTACCTCATTTACCGCGGGAAAAAAACCGAAACTGATGGAAGTTCAAAGAGTTTTTTCCTGGCAGAAGGTTCACTTACCTGGTGGGCAATTGGTGCTTCTATTATCGCCTCCAACATATCTGCAGAACAATTTATTGGGATGAGCGGTGATGGTTTTTTTGCCGGTATTGCAGTCGCGGTCTATGAATGGGTAGGTGCAGCCGCACTGATCATTGTTGCGGTTTTTTTTATGCCGGTGTACATTAAAAACAAGATTTACACCATGCCGCAGTTCCTGCAGAACAGATACAATAGCGGTGTTGCGTTAGTGATGTCTGTTTTTTGGTTGTTTTTATATATTTTTATTAATCTTACAGCGATCTTATATCTCGGTGCGCTGGCCATAAATGGTTTATTAGGTGGTGCGTACTTTCATGAAATCATGCTCGGCCTGGCTATTTTTGGCGTTGTGATTGCATTAGGCGGAATGCAGGTTGTGGGTTATACCGATGTGATACAGGTAGGCGTATTGATTGCCGGCGGACTCGCAATAACTTATTTATCACTCACCATTGTAAGTGATAAACTAGGATTCGGACAAAACGCGCTGATGGGGTTGAATCTGATTATCAGAGATGCTCCGGATCATTTTCATCTGATGTTTAAAAAGCCACCCTCCGGTGCATCTGCAGAACAAATCAGTAAATATCTTATTCTCCCGGGTTTCGCAATGTATGCATCCGGTCAATGGATCAGTAACCTGAATTATTGGGGTTGCAATCAATATATTACCCAACGCGCACTGGGAGCTAATTTACATACTGCGCGTACTGGAATTTTGTTTGCCAGCCTCCTGAAAATACTGATGCCTGTAATCGTCATGTTGCCGGGGATTGTTGCTTTCGTTCTTTATAAACATGGCCACCTTCCCCAACTGATAGATGGTAACAAGGATTCTGCTTATTCAGCAATGTTATCCTTTCTGCCTTCCGGCTTAAAGGGCTTATCGCTGGCAGTTTTAACAGCAGCTATCGTAGCGTCACTGGCAGGTAAATCCAACAGTATATCTACCATCTTTACATTGGACGTTTATAAAAAATATATCAATACGGCTGCATCTGAGCGTAAAATGGTTTGGGTAGGCAGGTTTACGATCTTCTTTGCCATGGCTGCGGCTGTTTTTTTTACTTGGAATGATATGCTTGGGATAGGCAGTGCTGGTGGCTATACCTTTGTTCAAAAATACTCCAGTTTTGTGAGTCCGGGTGTATTGGCGACTTTCTTACTCGGCATGTTTTGGAAAAGAACCACAGCACCCGCTGCTGTAGCTGGTATTATTACAGGATTTGCCGCTTCGGTTTTCTTTAATCAGTTTGCTGTACAGGTTTTCGGAACAGATACCTTATTATATTCGGCATTTCCGAACAGTGCAGGTGAGTATGAGATACCATTTTTTATATCACTGAGCTGGTCGTTTTTTATTACGGTTCTGGTAATGGTAGTCATGAGTTTGAAAGCACCTCTGGTAAATGGGAAAGCGATTGAAATTGATCGGTCGATGTTCAGGTTAAAACCGGGGTCTGTTGTCCTGATTGCTGTGATATTACTATTACTATCGGCAATCTACGTCCGTTTCTGGTAGCTGTAAAAACTTATTATATTTTCCAGAACCAAATTTCAATAGCGCTGTTATTGATTTTATACCTTAAAACAATCATACTATGGAAACTCAAAATGGAAATTACACGCAAAATGAAGAAGTCCTTAGTCACGACACCGCTGTAGATAAATCTGATATCCTTGGAGGGCCTTCTGCTGAAGATATTGAAGGATCAACAACTGATGATGGAAATATCGGCTATGCTGATGTAGACGAGTTACTGGATCAGACTGAAGATGGGCCGGAAGATGAAGACGATGAGCTGGACGATGATAGTGATCTGGATCTGGATGAAGAAGATCCTGATGAAATTATAGATGATGAGGATATTATCGACAATGATCTGAATACTGACGACGATGATTTAGGTCTTGACGATGACGACGAAGACTTACTATAAGATGAATACTCATTTTAACACAAAGCAGCCTTTAATTTTTTAATTAAAGGCTGCTTTGTGTTAATGATGGTTTTTGTTTCAGCTTCTAAAGGCGTTATGGGTGATATAGAATAGCGATCAATCTATTCTTTAGTATTCCATCATAGCTTTTAAAAACTGCATCTAAATACGCATATTAGTAATTCAACAATTGAATGTGATATGAATAAATACTTTTCAGGCCTTTTAATATGCATTCCGATGCTATTTTCTTCACTTTATGCACAAAATCACTGGTCGAAAGTAAAAGATGAATTGATATTCACCAATCCTCCTTTTTTACAATGTCATGCCTCTACAATCGCTGAAGTCAGCAATGGGAAATTACTCATTGCTTGTTTTGGTGGCTCTGCTGAAGCACAAAAAGACGTCAATATCTGGTACTGCACATTAGATGGGAAAACAATATCCCCACCTCAATCAATTGCGGATGGAGTCGTAAATGACTCATTGCGTTTTCCCGCCTGGAATCCGGTGCTTTTCAAATCGCAACAAGGCAAATTGTTCTTGTTTTATAAAGTCGGTTCCAATCCAAGGGAATGGTGGGGGATGGTAAAATACTCAATGGATGAAGGCAAAAGCTGGTCGCCCGCCAGGCGCCTGCCTCCGGGAATTATAGGGCCTGTAAAAAATAAACCCGTTCAGCTCGCAAATGGTACAATACTATCTCCCTCAAGTGTAGAAGAAAGTACAGAAAAATGGAAAGTACATATAGAGAAGTCCGTAGATGGGGGAGAGAACTGGACCAGGATGGCGGTCGACAGTAATTCCCGGTTTGATGTGATCCAACCCAGTATCCTGACTTACCCGGGCAACAGGCTCCAGATCCTGTGCAGGAGTAAACAAGGCAGTATCATTCAATCCTGGTCTGCTGACGGAGGGAATACCTGGGGGGCATTAACAGCAACTACACTCCTGAATCCAAATTCAGGTACGGATGCGGTGACGCTTAAAGACGGTACACAGCTCATTGTTTACAATCCGGAGTTACCTGGTAAAGATTGGTTTAACGGCCGTGGTAAATTGCGGGTCGCCAGTTCTTCAGATGGAAAAGTATGGACTGATATCGCTGTGCTTGAAGACGGTAATAAAGAGGAGTTTAGTTATCCTGCAATTATACAAACACTTGATGGTCTGATACATATTACTTATACTTACAATAGGAAAAATATTAAACATGTTATTTTAAGCCGGCAATAGTATTTTGCTTTAACCGTTTTAATTACGTAAATTATTGTTTAAATAGTCCCGAATTTAAATTAGGATAGCGTTGGTCTCAACCTGTTTATTATTTTGATATTTATGATGAATCGTAATACGCCGTTCAAAGATAATTTCTCCAGACAATCCAAAAGTTATGCGCAATTCAGGCCTACTTACCCTGCTGCACTATTTAAGTATCTCCTTCAATTATGTAATAAAACAGATTATATGTGGGATTGTGCAACCGGTAATGGCCAGATTGCAGTTCCTTTATCAGATTACTTCAAACAAATATACGCTACAGATATCAGCCAGAATCAGTTGGCTCATGCGCCACAGGCCACCAATATCGAATACAGTGTACAATCCGCAGAACATACTAATTTTCCTGACAATGTATTCGATTTGATCACTGTTGCTCAGGCTATACATTGGTTTGACTTTTCCGGATTTTATGATCAGGTTAAACGTACAATCAAATCAGGTGGGGTACTGGCTATCATCGGATCGGGGAGGTTGAAGTTGTTTCCGGAGGGAGACCATATTATTGATCGTTTGTTCAACGACTATATCGGCGATTACAGGGATCCCGAATTGAAATATCTTGATCATCAGTATCAGACCATTCCTTTCCCTTTTACAGATCTCGAACATCCAAATTTTGTAAATACAGTAGAATGGACATTTGATCAGCTGATAGGCTATTTAAGTACATGGTCTGTAGTACAACACTATGAAAAAGCGCATCAAAAAAACCCGATTACATTCATTGCAGATCAGCTGCGTGAGGCCTGGGGAATTCCGTTAATCAGAACGGTGAGTTTCCCAATCATTCTGCGTGTAGCCAGGATACATAAATAGGGGCTTTGTAAAATAAATAGCTATTTTAGGCCTGTTATCATTTTTTATGGATCAATACGCGTTAATCACAGGTGCAAGTAAAGGAATAGGAAAATCTATAGCCATGGCACTGGCTAAAAGAAAATTCAATCTCTTACTCGTTGCCCGCTCAGCTCCGGAACTGGAAGAGTTAAAAGTTTCTTTAATGGCTACCTGCAATGTTAAGGTTGCCATCCTGGTGATGGATCTTTCTACCCTGGGAGCTGCCGAGAAAGTGCGGGATTGGTGTCAGCAAAATTCATATACAGTCTTTGCGCTCATCAACAATGCTGGTTTTGGATTGTGGGGAGATTTTGAACAAATTCCAATCGATGAGCAGATGAATATGTTGCAGCTGAATGTGATGGCGTTGACGGAGCTGACGCATTTTATGATCCCTTTACTTAAAAAACAGCATCAATCCTATATCTTAAATATTGCCAGTACTGCAGCCTACCAGGCCTTGCCTACACTGGCAGTATACGCTGCTACCAAATCATATGTGCTGTCTTTTAGCAGGGCTATCAGGATAGAGTTGAAAAAATCGACTGTGTCTGTCACCTGTATTAGTCCGGGACCTGCTGATACGGGATTTGCAGACCGTGCGGGGCTTTCCGCTATCAGCGATCTGGCAGATAAATTCAACATGAATGCAGGTGTTGTTGCCGAAATAGCCGTTAAGGCCATGCTGGCTAAAAAAGCAGAGGTGATACCTGGCTTCACTAATTTGATTTCCACTCAGGCCAACCGTTTTCTTCCTAAATCATTGGTAGAATGGGTGGTCTCCAATATTTACAAGACAAAAGAATAACCGCCTTAGGTTTTAAATTTTTATTTTAAAATGATTCTTGATTTTGAAATAAATTACATATGTTTGTTTTAGTCTACTGAATTGGTAGTCTTTTAATATGAAGAAAAACAGTAACATATCTTTCACTATGACAGCACATCAACCTATGATGTGTATGCCGTGTTGTTGCTGTTAATACCAGGGATCACATCAGATCTGCGTTAATTTATTTCAAATCATTTTCTTTCATTCATTCTAAAAAATTTAAATATGGCAACTTCATATCCAAGATTTTCTATGGGAAAATCTCTCACCGCCGAGCAGAAAGATTTCTACAACGTTCACGGCTTTATACATTTCAAAAGTTTTATTAAACCAGAAACCGTACAATCCATTATTGATGCCTCTCTGGAGGTTCAGTCCAAATGGATTGAAAAAGGAGTAGACAAAATCAACGGGGTACCTATTAAATATGGACGTGACCTGGATGGATCTTCTCTCGTGCAGCGTTTCGCATTCATCAATCAGCATCATTCTACCTTCAGCGGTTTACTGCTGGATCCGCGATTCAAAAGTTTGTTTGAACTGACCGGCACTACAGCCAGGCTGGGGGAAAATGAAAAAGACGGGATGGTCTTTAACCATTATGTGAATGGACCTGACAGTAAATTTACTAAGATGGGATGGCATACCGATGGCCTGAGAGATATTTTTTATGGGAAAAAGATCAACCCCATGCTCAATGTAGGTATACACCTCAGTAATCTGGCACCAGAAAATGGCGGTTTAAGAATTATTCCCGGAACGCATAAACAAAGTTTATACGGGATGTTATTTAGAAAAAAGTATTTTCTGGATAATGATACTGATCCGAATGAAGTGGCCATTACCCCTGAAGCGGGTGATCTTACTGTTCATGACGGGCGTTTGTGGCACCGCGTGGCTCAATCATCGGTAGTGGGTGAAGAGAGCAGAAGGAGAGTGATTTACATTCCCATCATTGCAGGAAAGTATGCACCTAAAAATGAGCATAGCCCCACAGTCTTTTATCAGCGTTTTGCAGGTTTGGTCAAATAATATGCTGATTATATTGATAATTAACTACCTGATCAGATCGGGGCGTTTAAATAAACCTTTAGCTATAATCAGGAATACTTACAAAGGGAAGTATTCCTGATCAGCTGATCAAAAGCCGGTAGCTTGGCTTTTGTTATATATTAGGAAATAAAGTCTGAGCTTTTTCACCAATAAAAGGAATTGGTTTTTTCTCTCCGTTAATGGCACCCAGTAAACCAATAATCCAGACTACAAATAAAGCGATATATATGATGTAAGTCAGGTATACGAAGGCGACTACTCCGGTAGCAGCAATCAGGATTCCAAGGACTATCCCGATCACGATGTATAATACAGTTGATACAATTGCAAAAAGCAGTGTTTGTCTCAATTGATAACTTCCCAGTTCAGTTTTTTTATCTTTATGCATAGCAAAGTAGGCAATAAGCCAGAAAAAGATTCCAAAATAGCTTAGGATAGAAGCTGTTTTTCCATCATCAGTAGTTACTGGCTTTTGGCCGAAAGAGTTGTTTGTTTCCATAATTTAAATATTTGTTGGTTTTTAAGGCAACCAGAGTGTTGATTTTGAGATTAGAAAGTTATTTTTTTAATCTATATCCAATTCCTTATTGTCAAGTCTGTGCAATAATCTTGCCGTTATAGCTTTTCTTTCTACAAAATGTAAAACATTTAAGACTATGGGAAGTATGTCTTTCTAAAGGAGGTCAATTATTTCAATTTATTGGGATGTAATATCAACGATAGGTACGAAAACTATAATTATAACTTGTGCTAAACATCTAAAGAGGCCTTCGGTCGCATAAGCTTATATATCATTGAGCCATCATTCGAAAAGACATACCATTTGTGTCGGGAAAATTTTACGCTGTTTGTTATGATAACCATAAAGGCCCTCCAGAGAAATGATCCAGGATATTTTTTGAATCTCTTTGAAACCGTCAGTGTAAACTTCAACTTGAAAATTTCAACCCTTACCTGATCCGGGCAGCGAAATGTAAAACATTTGACTATCACAGAACAAGCATACAGACAAAAATATACTGTTTACACTTGCAGGGAAAATTATAGGTGAGGTTCTTAAATAAGGGTCTGGAATGAGGTGGAAGTTTTGATTTCGTAAAGATGATAGATCAATTGCATCATTTCTATGAGAAAATGTCCTAATTATGAATCTATTTTTACATAAAAAAAAAGCATTCTAATTTTTTAAATTACCTTTGCGCCATAAAAATATACCATGATTTATTTCTTCTCCAATAAGCTCAATACTGTTTTTGCTGTACAATTAGAACGAACCCTAACGCCTTCAGATATTTCAAAATTGACATGGCTGTTTGGTGGTGCTGAATTAAAACAAGAAACTGAATTAACAGCTTCTTTTGTTGGTCCCCGTGCTACAATGGTGACTCCATGGAGCACAAACGCTGTAGAGATTACACAAAATATGGCTATTGAGGGCATTATCAGAATTGAGGAGTTTACAGCAGTAGATGCAGCTTTTAAAAGCTTTGATCCAATGCTGTCTCAAAAATATAGTGTACTGAATCAGGAATTGTATACCATCAGTCTCCAGCCGGAGGCTATTCTTGAAATAAATGATATTGCGGCATATAACCAACAGGAAGGACTGTCCTTAAGCCAGGAAGAGATCGATTATTTAACAGAACTTGCTGTAAAGCTGGGGCGTAAATTAACAGACTCTGAAGTATTTGGCTTTTCGCAGGTAAATTCGGAGCATTGCCGTCATAAAATCTTCAATGGTACATTTATTATTGATGGCGAAGAGCAACCTACATCGTTGTTTAAATTAATTCGTAAAACTTCCGCAGAAAATCCAAATGGTATTGTATCTGCTTATAAAGATAATGTAGCCTTTGTGAAAGGGCCTGTAGTACAGCAATTTGCTCCGAAACGTGCAGATGTGCCTGATTACTATGAGGTAAAAGATTTTGAATCTGTGATTTCGCTGAAGGCAGAAACGCATAATTTTCCAACTACTGTTGAACCTTTCAACGGTGCTGCGACAGGCGCAGGGGGAGAAATCAGAGACAGGCTGGCGGGCGGACAAGGCTCTTTGCCTTTAGCTGGTACAGCTGTATATATGACTGCATTATCCCGTCTGGCGGAAGACAGGCCCTGGGAAAATGGTGTTCAGGAAAGACAATGGTTATACCAGACTCCAGTGGACATCCTGATCAAAGCATCAAATGGAGCATCTGATTTTGGTAACAAATTCGGTCAGCCCTTAATTACAGGTTCGTTACTTACTTTCGAGCATGAAGAAAACTCGAGAACATTGGGTTACGATAAAGTAATTATGCAGGCAGGTGGTATCGGCTATGGTAAAGCTGAACAAGCACAAAAAGAGAAACCGTCTGTAAATGATAAAATCGTTGTACTAGGTGGTGAAAATTATAGAATAGGGATGGGCGGTGCTGCTGTATCATCTGCTGATACAGGGGCATTAGGTTCCGGTATCGAACTGAATGCCATCCAACGCTCTAACCCCGAAATGCAGAAAAGGGTAGCCAATGCCGTACGTGGCATGGTGGAAAGTGATCACAATACGATTGTTTCTATTCATGACCATGGAGCAGGTGGGCACTTAAACTGTCTGTCAGAACTTGTTGAAGAAACAGGTGGTAAAATTGATCTTGACAAATTGCCTGTAGGTGATCCAACGCTTTCAGCGAAAGAAATTATTGGTAACGAATCTCAGGAACGTATGGGATTGGTTATCGGTCAGGAAAACCTGGAGGTTTTACAGAAAATTGCCGACAGGGAAAGAGCACCAATGTATACGGTAGGTGATGTGACGGGTGACCATAGATTTACATTTGAATCTGCCACTACGGGAGCTAAACCTATGGACCTGAAAATGGAAGATATGTTTGGCAGTTCTCCGAAAGTAGTGATGCAGGACAAAACTGTGGACAGAAAATATGAGCCTGTTATTTATGATGCAGCTCAGCTTCATGTCTATCTGGAACAAGTACTACAGTTGGAGGCCGTTGCGTCAAAAGACTGGTTAACAAATAAAGTAGACCGTTGCGTAGGTGGTCGTGTTGCCAAACAGCAATGTGCCGGTCCGCTTCAGTTACCATTAAATAACTGCGGTGTAATGGCGCTGGATTATCAGGGTAAAGATGGAATAGCGACCTCTATTGGTCATGCTCCGCTTTCCGCATTGATCGATCCTGCTGCAGGTAGCCGTAATGCAATTGCCGAATCTTTATCCAACATTATATGGGCTCCGCTAAAAGATGGTATTGAAAGTATCTCTCTTTCTGCCAACTGGATGTGGGCATGTAAAAATGAAGGTGAAGATGCCCGTTTATATGCTGCTGTTAAAGCATGTTCAGCGTTTGCTATTGATTTAGGAATCAATATCCCGACAGGTAAAGATTCCCTGTCTATGAAACAGAAATACAAAGACGGAGAAGTTATTGCTCCGGGTACTGTGATCATCTCAGCTGCTGGTCATTGTGATGATATTACTGCAGTTATTGAGCCTGTTCTCCAAAAAGACGGCGGTGATATTTATTATATCAATTTATCTGGTGACCATTACAACTTGGGTGGTTCATCATTTGCACAGATCCTGAATAAAATAGGCACAGTAACACCTGATGTTACGAATGCAGCCGAGTTCAAAAATACTTTTAACGCCATTCAGGAATTAATCAAAGGCGGACATATTCAGGCAGGTCATGATATTGGCAGTGGTGGTCTGATTACTACATTATTAGAGCTTTGTTTTGCGGATCGTGATTTAGGCGCGACGATTGACCTGTCTTCATTAGGAGATCAGGATATAATAGAAAAACTTTTCGCGGAGAATATAGGTATTGTTTTCCAGGGAGATGCTGCTGTAGACAGCCTGCTTAAAGCTAAAGGTATTGTTTACCATAAAATAGGATCTGTAGTTGCCGAAGCTACGCTGACAGTTAAAAACCTGTCAGCCGAATCGAAATTTGATATTGATCATTTACGTGACGTCTGGTTTAAAACTTCATATCTCCTTGATGAGAAACAAAGTGGTCCGATTAAGGCGAAAGAACGTTTTGACAACTATAAAAACCACGTGCTGCACTATAATTTCCCTTTAACTTTTGACGGGAAAAAACCGGTGATTGATTCCTCTAAACCGAGGCCGAAAGCAGCTGTTATCCGTGAAAAGGGTAGTAATTCGGAGAGAGAGCTGGCAAATGCCATGTACCTTGCTGGGTTTGATGTGAAAGATGTACACATGACAGATCTGATATCGGGCAGGGAGACGCTGGAAGATATCCAGTTTATCGGAGCTGTAGGTGGATTCTCTAATTCGGATGTGCTGGGTTCAGCCAAGGGTTGGGCGGGAGCATTCCTCTATAATGAAAAAGCTAAAATAGCGCTGGAGAACTTCTTTAAACGTGAGGATACCTTGTCAGTTGGTATCTGTAATGGCTGCCAGTTATTTGTAGAATTAGGTTTAATCAATCAGGATCATGCAGAGAAACCTAAGATGCTGCATAATGACAGCCATAAACACGAGAGTGGATTCAGTTCATTAACTATACAGGAAAACAATTCGGTAATGCTTTCCAGTTTAGCGGGCAGTACACTAGGCGTTTGGATCTCACATGGTGAAGGTAAATTTCAATTACCGTACGCAGAAGATCAATATAACCTGGTGGCAAAATATGCTTATGAAAGTTATCCAGCTAATCCTAATGGGTCCGATTATAACACCGCAATGATGTGCGATAAAACAGGAAGACACTTAGTAATGATGCCTCACATTGAGCGCTCATTATTCCAATGGCATTGGGCTAACTATCCTGCAGGTCGTAAAGACGAAGTATCTCCATGGATGGAAGCTTTTGTAAATGCGAGAAAATGGTTGGAAGCTAATCAGAAATAGAATAATATATTTTCAAGATCAGCCACTGCATAGCAATGCAGTGGCTTTTTTGTTACGCTTTATCGCTGTTCAAGCCTGTCCCTGTCAGTTATTTTCCTGACGAAAACAGCTTTGCTGTTTCCTTTTATACTCTTGATTCTTCCATAAAGACGCTTGTCATCAAATGCATTAAAATATTTGATTTGTACAGCACCGATAGATTTAACTTTCCCTTTAGGGTCGTGCATATCAAATACGCCGTAGTAGGTGACCGGAATATTTCCTATAGATTTTAAAGTGCCAAACTCATCATGCATATCAAATTTATTGTAATAAGTGAATTTGATGGAGCCGATTGATTTGATTTTACCCTGTGGATCATGCATATCCCAGTGGTCATAGTAAGTCACTTTTAAGTTTTTACCATTTTTAGGTCTGGTGTCAACACCATTTTTGTCGAATTGCCCCTCATACTCCACATCGCCGAAGTTATTTTCTTCCTCTCCGTCTATATAGGCTATTTCTCCGCTACTGTTTATGCCTATTACCTGGTAATTATCCAGGTATAATTCAATTGCCTCAATGCCTTTTTTCGTATCTGATACCAGGAATTTTGCACTGACGATTTTTTGCGCACTGCACAAAAAGGTGAAACCTGATAATAAGAGTATAAACAAAATTCGTTTGCTGTTCATTTTTGATTTCTTTATCCTTCGGCTAATATATTTAATTTCTTCTGTTGTATCACTAATTTTAAGAATAATTGAGCACGTATGGCAGGATAAAGGGATGAATAAATCGCTTTTTGTCTGGATTTGTTCTAAATAACATATATATTTGTGATGATCCTTACGAGAAGGAGAAATGTAACCTAAATTAAACATATGAAATACTTCAAATCATTACTTTTTACGCTAGCCGGCCTGTTTTTTGCGGCTAATTTATCGGCACATGCTTTATGGATCGAGACGAATTCTTCTGGAAAAGTTGGTCAGGCACAGCAGGTCAAAGTATATTATGGAGAATATGCAGAAAATGAACGGGATGAAACAGGTAAATGGTATTCTGATGTTAAAGAACTTACTTTATGGTTAGTAGGGCCTGATAAACAAAAAATTAAGTTAGTAACTACACTGGGTGATAATGTAGCCTCTGCATCTTTTACACCCTCAAAAGATGGTCAGTATACTTTATTGGTTAGTCATCCTGCCAAAGATCTAGCGGGCACAACTAAGTATCACTTTCTGAGCAGCACGACTGTTACTGTTGGAAAAACGGCCGCTGATATTGACGGTGAAGCGAACAGTAATGAACTGAAAATTTACCCTGCTGCAGGTGTAAAATATAAAGCCAATTCTCCGGTGAAATTGAAGGCATTGCACAATGGCAACTTAAAGGCAGATGCTACAGTAAATGTATTTTCACCAGTAGGATGGTCTGTGGTATTAAAAACAAATAAAGATGGGATTGCTGAGTTTACTCCGCTTTGGCCAGGAAGGTATGTAGTTGAAGTTTCAGATTTCCAGAAGAAAAAAGGATCGGCTGACGGACAGGATTATGAATCTTTATGGCAAGGTTCTACGCATAGTTTCGAAGTGAAATAAATAAGAGACTCAAATTTAAGATTAACAATTGTAAATAGAATGGCAGCCATCAGGCTGCCGTTTTTTTTTGAGGCTATTGGCAGGAGGGCATTAAATGTTCTTACCTGTTTTTATTTCTCAGCGGGTAACTGAGAAATACTTCTTATACTTACAACATTAATATTACGTTACAACTTAAAGAAGAAGATTTGTATATTGCTAAATCATTTTATGAATAGCTTAAAGGCACTCCGGTGTTGTCAGCTATTCGTATGCCGGGTAGTGAAAAATAGAGTTGCTGAATAATAAACCAAATATGAATATCAATAAATTACAACAGCTAAAAACAAATGCTGGCGATATTGTAACACCTATCAATTAAATTGCATAATTAACAGCCTATATGGCGATTGAATAATAATATCAAGCTTAATGAAAAGAAGAATATTTCTTAGAAACACAGGCATTTTAGGGGCCGGCTTATTGGCTTCCAAAGTGTCCTTTGCTGCCGCACCGGATCAGTTCCCGATTGTTAGAGTCGCAGCTGCCAAACGTCATTTTCAAAGTAAGTCAGTCAACGCAGCAATCAAGACTTTCCAGTCTAAAGTTAAAAATCCAGAACTCAGCTGGCTATTTGAGAATTGTTTTCCAAACACTTTAGACACCACTGTTTACTACAAAGAGATTAACGGTAAACCTGATACCTATGTCATTACAGGTGATATTGATGCCATGTGGCTGCGCGACAGCTCCGCACAGGTCTGGCCATATCTTCAGTTCGTCAATGAGGACAAAGCATTGAAAAATTTGATCTCTGGTGTAATATCTCATCAGGTTAAATGTATACTTAAAGATCCTTATGCCAACGCTTTTTATGGTGATGCCGATAAAGTAGGAGAGTGGAAAACAGATAAAACGGATATGCAGTCTGGTGTGCATGAGCGTAAATGGGAAATTGATTCTTTGTGTTATCCGATCCGTCTGGCTTACCACTACTGGAAAAAAACCGGCGACAAACAGCCTTTCGATACAGAATGGAAAAACTCCATTGTAGCTATCCTAAAGGTTTTCAAAGAACAGCAACGTAAAACCGGCCTGGGACCTTATCATTTTCAGCGTGAAACTACGCAGCCGACCGACACGCAGCCTATGCATGGATATGGCTTCCCGGTAAATCCGGTAGGTCTTATTTGTTCAGCTTTTCGGCCTAGTGATGATGCAACGATCTTTCCTTTTTTAATTCCATCTAACTTCTTTGCTGTAAGTTCATTGAAACAGGCAGCTGAGATGATCACAGCAATAGCAGGTGACGATGCATTATCAGCAGAATTACTTAAACTGGCCGAAGAAGTAGCAGCAGCAATACAGAAATATGCGATTGTAGAACATCCGAAATATGGTAAGATCTATGCTTTTGAAGTTGATGGATTTGGAAGTAACTATCTGATGGATGATGCAAACGTACCTAGTTTACTTGCCTTACCCTATCTGGGGGCTTTGGAAGCAAGTGATCCGATCTATGTAAATACAAGGAAGTTCGTACTTTCGTCAGATAATCCATACTTCTTCAAAGGATCTGCTGCTGAAGGAATAGGTGGACCCCATGTAGGTCAGGATATGATCTGGCCAATGAGTTTAACCATTAGAGGACTGACTTCCAAAGATAAAGAAGAGATAAAATATTGTATTCAAACCTTGCAGCAAACACATGCGGGTACAGGCTTTATGCACGAATCTTTTCATAAAGATAATCCTGCTAAATTCTCAAGAGCATGGTTCGCCTGGTCTAATACCTTATTTGGTGAATTACTTTGGAAAACATACCATGAAATGCCTGAATTATTAAATTCTTAATTTTAAAAATTTATGCAGAACTTGCTGCCAGCCGCCTTGGATTAAAGGCGGCTGTTTTATACAATATAATTATGAAATCAACTCCACTATTATCTGGCAAGTTTCTAATGCTTTTGTTGTGCATGGGATATATATCCATATCTTCATTTGCAGCGGCTCCGGCAAGACAGTTTTATCAATTGATCATTTATCATGTGAAGGACAAAGTGCAGGAAGAGCGTGTTGATAAATTTTTATCTGCTGCTTATCTGCCTGCTGCTCATCGTGCCGGAATACCACAGGTAGGAGTTTTTAAGACGGTAAATATTGATACGGCCAGCGACAAACGCATATATGTCCTGCTGATTCACCGCTCACTAAAAGATTTTTACCAGTTCTCTGGGGTCATCACAACGGATAGGAACCTTTCGGCAGCGGGAGCAGATTATCTGGATGCCAAATTTGACAATCCGCCATACCTGAGAAAAGAATCTATTTTGATGGAAGCATTCGCTGGTATGCCGGTTTTTAAGAAGCCAGTATTTACAACAGCCAAAAACGAACAGATTTTCGAGTTGCGCAGTTACGAAAGTGCGACAGAGAGATTATATCAGAATAAAGTTTCCATGTTCAATAAAGATGAAATGGAAATATTTACCCGCATAGGAAGTCAGCCTGTATTCTATGGGGAAGTATTGGCGGGAAGCCATATGCCGAATCTGATGTACATGACAGCTTATAATGATAAAATAGCGAGAGATGAACACTGGAAGATATTTGGAAATGATGCTAAATGGAAAACTATTTCTGCCTTGCCTGAGTATCAGCATAATGTGTCGAAAGCTGACGTTCAGCTGTTAACACCCGCTGCCTATTCAGATTTATAGAATAACAGCAAATTGACCTGTTTCATATGATGTTAATATGAAGATTTTGTAAAATGTATGATAGGAAGAGTAAAATGGATGTTTTGGCTTATTCTTTGATTGCCTTTTCTCAGTTAAATAAATTATGAAATCAGGAATATACGCGTTATTATTCACGTTCGTCTTCATGGGATGTGAGCAAAAAGAAAATGTAAAAACTTATAGCCCAAGGGTATTGACAGCAAATGAGAGCTTTAATGATTTTGCTGATGAATCGAAAGGTAAACTGACGATCTTTAAAAGTACCATCGCGGATTCAGCTAAGAAGGATAACAAAGAAGCTAAAGTATGGTACGGAATAAAGGTGGGTGATACCACGGTCCGTATCCAAACCAATATGACTGACAAAAATTCTGGTTCTACAGAATTTTCAACAGTAGAATTTGTCAATACGCAAAAGACAGCCGTAATTGTTGAACTTGCCAATAGTACCGGGCTTGGTTCGCCTTTCTATCTGATTGCTTTAAAAAATGGAAAGGTAGAAGTTGTGAATTTTTACAGGCCATCCACCAGCAACAACCAGGATAATCGTCTGGTAAAAGGCATACATAAGGTAGGGCGATCAGGATATCTGATACGGAACGATTTTTTTGTCACCACGGTAGATGCCAAGGTTTACTTCATGAAAAGGCAGGATCCGAAAGAAAGAATTCAGGGAATACATTTGATCAATTCTCCTGATAAGAAGACTTTTGTATTCCTGGTGGCTGACGCACTATATGAGGTTCATTATCCTACCGGTGAGGTATTCACGCAACCATTGTCAGGAAAAGCGCCGAAAGTCGCGGCGTATATGTTTAAATATATTCAGGATAATTATAGCTGGCAGAAAAATGCCAAAGGTATTTCTTTCCTCAAGGCCAATCCCGATGATAACAGGATTATTGACGGAGGTGACCTCGGTTAAAACATTCGTTAGCTGAATAAAAATAAAGCCTGTTAAAAACTTATTTTTAACAGGCTTTAATCGTATACTTATCGTCTCAATAGCTGTCTTAAACGCTCCAATCTTTCTTCATTTTTAATCAGATCGTTATTGATATCAGTTCTCAGTCTGATCAATAAATCACTATTTGACATGCCCGTAAGCGTCGTGAATATCTCAATAATTTTCTCTCTGTTGTTCTGCATCAATGCAAGCACTTTTTTAGCATATAACAATCTGGTATTATTTTTAAGCGTATTACGTAATTCAAAGTCGAACGTGATAGACATGCTTCCTGAAGTCAGGATATAAATGATATCAGATATGCCAACCGGAAGAGAACTCAATACATAAGATTCATAAGTTACCCTATTGCTCACTGCGTTCAAAAAGTATTCATCCAAATCATCGTAACCCTTCAGCATTACCGTTGTTCGCTCTACTTCAGCCAAAAGGGCCTCGTAATATTCGTTATAATCCATAATTAATTTAATTGACTATAAATATAGTCAATTAAATCGGTATTATTGCTGTTGTCGGACAAATTCTTTCATTACTGCGTCCTTTATGACTGCTGGGGCAACAATACAAGTGTATATATGTTGGTTTCCATCTGTTCTATTTTATACTTTCAGCCCAGGTATTCATTTTGTTTTCAAAGACACTAAGCGGCAATGATCCGTCTTTCAGTACCTGCTCATGGAATTCCGAAAGCTTAAATTTGGCACCCAGTTCTTTCTCATACCCGGATCTTAGCTCACGGATTTTCATTGCACCGGTTTTATAGCCCAACGCCTGTGCAGGGATAGCCATATAACGTTCAATTTCTGCCGTTGCACCTTCTTCTGTGATGGCTTCATTGTCCATCATATATTTTATAGCCTGTTCCCTGCTCAGGTTTTTGGTATGGATTGCCACATCAACGACCAATCGTACAGCCCTGTGCATTTCGTCACCCAATGCACCCATATGCTGGTAAGGATCTGCATATAAACCTAGCTCCTTACCTAAAGATTCACAATAAAGTGCCCATCCTTCTACATAGGCATTGTGTATACCAAATCTGCGGAACTTTGGCAGGTTGGTATTTTCCTGCGTTAGTGAAATTTGGTAATGGTGACCAGGAATAGCTTCATGCAGGAATAATGATTCCATTCCGGACGTTGTGTTGAATTTTTTAGCGTCAAGTATGGGCACGTAAAATATACCAGGTCTTTTACCATCCGCGGAACCCTGATTATACTCTGCACTGGCAGATGCGGCCCTGAAGGCTTCAGTCTGTCTGATTTCAAAAGGAGTTTTCGGGACATTTTTAAACATCGACTTTAACTGTGGTTCCATCCGTTGATGTATATTTTCAAAGGCATTCAGTACCTCTTTTGGCGTCTGGTAAGGCATGAACTTCGGATCAGTTTTCATGTACTCAAAAAAAGCTTTAAGATCTCCTTTAAAACCCACCTGATTTTTAATACTGTCCATTTGTCCCTTGATACGGGCTACTTCCTGTAAACCTGTCTGATAAATTTCTTCTGGTTTTTTCAGTGTAGTTGTCTGTTGTTTGACCAGATATGCATAAATCTCTGTTCCGCCAGGCAATGAGGAAATACCATCAGTTAGTCTTGCTTTCGGCAGGTAATCATTTTTAAGGAAGTCTCCCAATCTCCTGTAAGCAGGAACAATCTGTGTAAGAATTGCTTTTTTATAGGCTTCGGTCAACCTGCTTTTGTCGGCAGCAGTAAAATCTTTTGGCATATGCGTGATAGGACCGTAGAAAATACTCTTTGCGGGATCAGTTACCACCATACTATACATCTGAGGATAGGTTTTTACCACAAGGGATTTTGGAAATACCATGCCGGCCTGCATCCCTTTTTTGAAATTACCAATGGCGGTATCTGCCCATACAGTAAATGCAGAAATACGTTTCAGCCAGTCTTCATAGTCTTTTACCGTCTTAAACGGCTGGGCGCCAGTTCCCGAACCGAGCTGACCTATCGTTAGCGGCAGCGAGAACATCTGGTTGAAGGGGAAATATTCTAAATGAAACTTAAGCCCTTCCAGACTTATTTCTGCCTGGTCCTTTAATACATCGTAAGAAAGTTGGTCGTTTACCTCCAGGCCGTTGCGGTCATAGTGTTTAAGGCTATCCAGGTACTTTGTATAATAAGCTTTCAGTTCCTGCTGAAAAGCTGCAGAACCGTCATTGGGCAAAAGATCATTGTATCTGGTATCGCCTGCATACGTTGCTCCTATAGGAAAAAGCTTCAATCCCTCTTCGTAATAAGTATCACATAACTTGTTGAAGTTCTGATCCTTCATTTGTCCGGTTTGATGATCTTTTTGTTTACAAGCAGTAACTGCACCTGTGAGGATTAAGGCATAAATTAATTGTTTCATTAGTTTAGTTTAGGTAATTAAATCTAATGAAACCTGCTTAAGAATACAAATAACAATTGAAATTGTTATGCAATTCAGCTTCTTTGTGGCTCCATAATGGTAATACCCTGTTCACCTGCGATCACAGCTTTGGTCGCCAGTCCATAAAACAAAGAATGTTCTACAATCCCTGGTATCATTTTAATACGCACATTTACTTCTGCCAGTGGGGGTAAAACAGAAAATTGTATATCCGCCAGAAAATTACCATTCTCTGAAATCAATGCCCCGTCCTTTTCACTGCTCATTCTTAGTTTAACATTGCTCTCCGGATACAGAAAGGCAATTTTGCTGAGGACAAGCGGCAATGCTTCCGGAAGTATTTCTATTACCAATGGATAAGTATGGTCCAGCATTGCTACCGATTTTCCTTCATCACCAATCAGGATAAATTCAGTCGCCATACTCGCAAGAACTTTTTCACTGGTATGGATACCACCACCACTTTTCAGGGCATTCAGCGCTTTATCGAATTGGTCACAACCATCAAAATAGATATCCAGATTTTCTGTAAATGCTGAAGACTGTATTTTTAAACCTTTTTTTAACAAGTAATTGCGTGTTTTAAATGAAGAAGAGACAAAGGTGAGCGTATGTGCCAATACATGATCACTGCCGATAAGGTCTGTCAGGTGAAAGATGGTCGTGCCAGCTCCCAGACCAATCGTCTGACCTTCTTTAATAAAGTCTAATGCAGCTACTGCTGCTTCCATTTTATAATCCCGCATCTGAATAAATTTAAGATAGTAAATTTCGTAAAAATAACGGGTATTGCTATAAAAGACAGCTGCATTTTATAGCTTTACATATGCAAAAACCTATAAATACAGGAATATTATCCTTCGGAATGTCCGGGAAACTGTTTCATTCACCATTTTTAGACGCACATCCCGGATTCAATCTGATGGCAGTTGCAGAGCGGTCTGAAAAGAAAGCGCAACTTCGTTTTCCTGATATCATCAGTTATCACTCAGTAGAAGAACTTCTTGAAAATCCTGATTTAGAACTGATCGTTGTCAATACACCGAATTATACGCACTTTGAATTCGCACTCAAAGCACTGCGTGCGGGTAAAAATGTATTGATAGAAAAACCTTTCGCGGTAACCAGTGAAGAGGCAGAAATTTTATTCTCTGAAGCTACAGCGGCAGGTCTTTATATTTTACCTTATCAAAACCGCCGTTATGACAGTGATTTCTTATCCGTTAAGGAAGTGCTGGCCTCAGGAAAACTAGGGAGAATGGTAGAAGCACATTTGCGTTATGACAGGTATCGTTACGGAATAGGGCCCAAAGTAGCCAAAGAAACACCCATGCCGGGCAGCGGACTATTATTTGATCTGGGACCGCATATGCTGGATATGGTTCTGGAACTTTTCGGTAATCCATTGGAATGGACTAAAACACTTGGACATTATCGCCCTGGTACACAGGTTGATGATTATGCGCACATACATCTAAAATACGCTGGGCAAGTGCAGGTATTTGTTACGATTAGTATGCTGGTCGCCGATGTACAGCCTGCATTTATCCTTAACGGTACGCGCGGATCATATATTAAAGAGCGGTCAGACATACAGGAGCAGCAATTGCTTGCAGATATGCATCCTGACCATCCGTCATTTGGAATTGAAGCTGCAGGCAAGGAGGGGCTGTTGACGCAGATCGCAGAAAATGGAGCTCAAACGCAAACATTGGTTCCAACCGTCAAATCGACTTATCTGAACTTATTTGAAGCCGTATATCAGACCATCAGAAATGGAGCACCTTATCCGGTCAGCCAGGATCAGATTCTTCAGCAAATCGCTATCCTTACGCATGACAGTTAAGCATAACAGATTAATACAGGATGGCAGGACGGTGAACAGGATTGTTGTTGTATTGATTTTTTGCTGTGCGCTGATCTTCTTCTGCTCAGGTTGTAAAAAGAAACAGTCTTCGGCAAATACTGCATTTTATTATTGGAGAACGTCTTTTTCGTTAGATCAAAAGGCTGCAGACCTGCTGCAGCATACCGCGCAGAATAAATTGTATCTCCGTTTTTTCGATGTAGTATGGAATGAGGAAAAAAATGAGGTCATTCCCAATGCGCTGGTTGATATCAGGCAGGATGCCGGCCGGTTAAATATCACTCCGGTAGTATATATCACCAATAAAACATTCCAGCATATCAGTATTGGACGACTTGATAGTCTGGCTAAAAATGTGAATCAATTGATCAACCGCATCGCGGCAGAAAACAATATCCGCTATACACAGGTGCAAATCGACTGCGACTGGTCGGTAACTACCCGGGATAAATACTTTTCCTTTCTTAAATCTTTTAAATCATTGAGTAAGAGACAGCTGGAGGTAACGATTCGTCTGCATCAGGTAAAATATCCCGAGCGTACCGGGGTGCCGCCGGCCGACAAAGGTTTGCTGATGTTTTATAACATGGGGAAAATCTCTGCCAATAGTAAACAGCCGAATTCTATTTATAATTTTGCGGATGCAGAAAAATATATTTCTTCGTTACCTTATTACAAATTACCTTTGGACGTTGCGCTGCCGTTTTTTTCATGGGCTATCCATATCCGTAATGGAAAAGTATTACGGGTGAATAATAGCATTGGAAAAGCAGAGCTGCTGAACAAAAAGTACTTTATAAATACGCAAGGCGAGGTATACCGTGCTGTTAAAAGCTTTTATCTGTCTGGCGTTTATGTGAAGGAGAATGATGTTTTCAAGCTGGAGGAGATCAATGCAGACAATTTGAATGAAGCAGCAGCGCAGGTCAGTAAACACCTGGCAAAATTAAAGACTAGAAATATTATTTATTATGAATTATCATCAATCAGCGCTTCGGCTATTGAAGCAAAAGATATCAGGGAAGTTTCTGCTCATTTTTAGTGCACTAATCGTCACGGTAGCCGGCATCGTATGGGCATGTGGAGGAGGCGATTATTATGATGATGAAAATTCCAGTTTCACACCCGAGGCTTTTGTGGATCCTCAGTATTCTCCTTTTTTTTATGAAAGTTCTACCACTTATTATGGGAGTGAGTTTAATGATAACGGCAATACCAGGTTTAATAAGCAGGTGGTGGATGACTGGTATGCCTATCTGGATAAAAAAGTAGAAAGACAAATACTGGATACTTTGCTGATCAAATCCAGTCAGGGTTTCACGGATTCAGTTTACCGCAATTTTAAAGGAAAGTTAAACGAGCTGCCCGCGGGTATGCCTAACCTGGGCAAAAGCAATGCAGATGCTAAGCAAGTAGACTTATTTTTGTCCTATTTAACCCTGGCAAAAGCCTGTGAAAGTTATGCTGTAAATCAGGAATACAACTATTGGGATGAAAAACCAAAACCAAAAGCCGTGGCTGCTGAATTGGGAAATGCACTTACTGCTGCTTACGCAAAAACCAAAGATGTTTTTGTAAAGCAGCGTTTATGGTTCCAGCTGGTGCGTTACTATTACTATCAGCAGAAACAGGAGTCCTCGGCCTACACCGCTCCACAACTTACGCTCCCTGACTTTTTTGCGCAGGAAGAAGCCCAGTTCCCGAAAAATATCATGTACTATCGTACGATGGGATATCTTGCGGGATACTATTATCAGCATGGCGAATTTGCCCGCGCAAATTATTTATATAGCCTGTGTTATAACTATTCTTTTGAGATGAAGATTCCGAGTAAATGGAGCTTTAGACCGCAGAATGAGTCGGACTGGACTGCTACATTAAAACTGGCACAAAATGGAGAGGAGAAAATCACCCTATGGCATTTGCTGGGGATCAGTCAGGATCCTGTTAGAGCGATCAGAGAAATTTACGCAATCAATCCTAAATCTGATAAGCTTGATCTTTTGTTAAGCAGGCTCATTAACAGTAAAGAGCAAAGTATTTCTCCCGTTTACTCAAACGAAGAAAGCAAAAACAAAACAGTAGATCTGAAAACAGAAATTTCGCTGGTGGCGAATATTGCTAAAGAAAATAAAACCAGCAAGCCTTTTTACTGGAATTTAGCTGCGGGTTATCTAAATGCTTTGTCGCACCAATATGTTACTGCAAAAACATTTTACAACGTGGCCAGAAAGCAACTGCCGAAAGACAATAAGCTCATTTTGGCGCAGTACAAAATCCTGGACTGGACATTGTATTTGCAGTATTTGAAGAAGATTGACGCCGCAGCCGAGGCAAAAATGGCTGAGCCATTGACCTGGCTATACCAATTAAGTCAGGGTAAAGACGCTATACCCGATCTTCGCTTTCATCATGCATTAGATCAGAGTTTGCGACTGATTGCTGCATTGTACAAAAAACAGGGAGATCTGGTAAAATCCAACTGTTTTGAGCAGCATCCCGCATTTTATCTTAGCAATACCAGAATTGACGCCATGAAAACCTTATTGGCTAAACCTAAGAAGTCGCCCTTTGAGACAGCCATGCTAAATTACTGTAATGTAAAGGTTGAAAACCTGTACTATTTACAAGCTACACAACTGGTATACCAGGAGAAACTGGATCAGGCACTCATCATGATGAAAAAGGCAGAAGGTATCAATACAACACTATTATTAGGTAACCCTTTTAACATCCGCATTAATGACTGTCATGATTGTGATCATGCTGCTCCGGGTAAAACACGCTATACGGCGCAAAGTTTCCTGGAAACCATGATCAACATCAAAGCACAGCTCAATGCCGGTAAAGATGTATCCAGAAATGCTGCGCTGCTGGCAAATGCCTACTATAATATTACCCATTACGGAAATGCACGGTACTTTTACCAGTCAGACATTACTGGTAGTATCACCGATATGGTACAGGGGATAGATCAGCCTTTCAGACAAATTTATACCGACAATCATATTGCTGAAAAATATTATCTGCTGGCCCGCATAAATGCGAAAACTAAAGAGCTGAAAGCGAAATTTACTTTCATGGCCAGTAAGTGTGATCATAATAATGAGTACAACAGGATCATGGAATCTGAGGAGAACAGAAACTCATGGTATTTTCAACTGGACAAAATTCCTACAGGGAAATATTTTGCCGAATTGATCAGCCAGTACAGTCAGACGAATTACTACAGAGAAGTTTTAAATGAATGCGGGTATTTCAAAACTTACGTGAGTAAGAGACGTTAATCGGCGAAAAAATTATCTGCCCTGTAACCCTATTTCAACAGGTTACAGGGCTTTTTTGTGTAATATTTCTGTTAATTGAAAGTTGAAGGGTTACCAAAGCGACAGAATGGTATTAAGGTTAAAAGCGTTAATCTTTATTCTGATGAAATGATGATCAGCTGATAAATTAAAAATTTAACCAGGAAGTTTTATTTTGGCTTCTGAACCCGTACAACTCAAATATAACCTTATGAAGAAGTATTTAATTTACTGCGTACTCGCAGTAGTGGCTTTGGGCTGCAGTAATGAAAAAAGATCACATGAGTCCATGGACGAGATGGAGACACTCAAAACAGCCGATACTGCGCTGACAGAAAAAATCATCAAGACGGCAGACATGCGTTTCAGAGTAAAAAATGTGCAGTCAACCAAAGAACAGTTAAGTCAGGTAGTCAATGCAACGGGCGGTTTTGTAGCTGAATTTTCCATAGAAAGTGAAGTACAAAAAAATGAGAAGGTGAAATATTCAGCTGATTCCCTGCTGGAATTAACCTCTTACCGTACTGGTGGTTTTATGATTGCTAAAGTTCCTTCAGAAAAACTGGACGAGTTTACCAATAAGGTAGCAAAGATGGCTGTGTTCATCGATACACAATCTTTAAAAATGGATGATGTGGGTAGTACCTACCTGTCTAATCAGTTAAAGAACAACAACAAAGCTGAGGCAGTGGAGCAACTGAGTGACCTTCCCGCTAAAAAGAGCAGTACTGTACAGGCAAAGCTTGATTTAAAAAATCAGTATGTAGACAACAAAATTGAGAACCTTTCTATCATGGGCAGGGTCAAATACAGTACGATCACTCTGAATTTCTACCAGGGAAATACGGTCACAAAAATGCTGGTATCAAATGATAACCTATCCGATTTCAGACCTGACTTTTTCAAACGCTTCGGTCTCAGTTTTCAAAACGGATGGGATATCTTCAAAGAATTTATATTGATCCTGACCAATTTATGGATGCTGTTACTGCTGATTGTTGCTGGTTATTTTATCTACAGGCAGTACAGAACGAAAGTTAGCTAACAATTTTAATTTGATACCTGGTCAATAAACCAGCTATACCCAGTGCTGAGAAGCTCGCTTTTTTGATGGTGTTCAACTCCGGATCAATGGAATAATTATAAGCATTGATCAGGTTGGCTGAGCTAAGGTCTGTCTGACTAAATACGGCACCTGACAGGTCTGTCTGATCAAATACTGAGCCGGCTAAATTGGCCTGGGTAAAGCTTACCTCTTTGGCGGATGTTTTGATGAATTTAGTTTTCAGCATCTTTTTACCCATAAAAGAAGCGTAATCTAAAATACAGGAATCGAAATGCACCGTAAACAGAAAATCATGACACTCGCTAAAATTCACACCCAGTATTTTACAACTTTTGAATTCCGCATTACTTAATGTGGTGCCGTTGAATTTCATCATTGATAAATTACAGTCTTCAAAAATGCAGTCCACAAATTTATTATAAGAAAAATCACTGTTAGAAAAGTCGCATTTGATAAATGTACAACCATGAAACTCTCTGCCTTTGATTGTTTTTTCTGCATAAATTACCTTTTCAAAGGTCTTGTTATCATGTACTGACAGCTCCATTTATTCATTTTTTTGATCTTTTGTAAAGATAGAATAAACAAAATAACTATTCATGATACAGGTAAAAACACCTGCTTTTCACATTAGGCTTAAACCCCCTGTCATTCCTCACGCTTATCTTGTTTCTTTGACTTATCAATCGTTTTTTAAAGATTAAGATAAATAAAATAATGATGTACACTTCTAATCAGCCAAAAACCTTTTCAGAAGAGGAGATAATGGAACTCATGCGTTTGCGCATGCATCCGCTAACGGGAACAGGATGTGAAGAAAACCATTATCTGCAACAGGATAACGCTCCATTACCCATCAATCAGCGCACAGAATTCTTTAGTATACCCGAGAGAATATCCTTTAAACAACATGTGCAGCCCATCCTGGAGCGACTTTGTGAAATGGAATGCATCGATGAAAGGTATTTAAATCATGCAGTATTGATAAAAATGGCAACCATTCCACAACGTGCAGATGGCCAGTCATATCCCTATACCATGCTGCGGAAAAATGTTTACAATACCATTCTATTATCCGGTCACCATCTGCCTCCATTTTATACCCATGTCCTTAGCCAATGGGCAAATGGTGAGTTTATGAATGATTACTTTAAATAATAGAATTAAGCTATCTTCGCGAAAAAAAGATAATGCTTGAAATTGTATACCAGGATGATCATTTAATAGCGATCAATAAACCTCATGGTTTATTAGTGCACCGTTCTTCCATTGCCACAGATGCGAAAGAATTTGCACTACAGCTGTTAAGAGATCAGATTGGCAAATATGTCAGCCCGGTACACAGGCTGGACCGCAAAACGGGAGGTCTGCTTCTTTTTGCATTCAATAAAGAGGTGGAAATAGCCATGCATCAGCAATTTCAAAATGCAGCGGTGAAAAAGAAATATCTTGCGATCGTAAGAGGCTACGCTCCCGATAGCCATGAAATAGATTATCCGCTGGCAAAAGAGAATGGAAATATGCAGGAAGCCTTTACCGCATTTGTTACGCTTAAAAGAGCAGAGCTGAATATACCATTGGGACAACATCCAACATCACGGTATTCATTGGTGGAAGCTACACCCACAACAGGCAGAATGCATCAGCTACGCCGGCATTTCGCGCATATATTTTATCCGATTATAGGCGATCGTAAACATGGCTGCAATAAACAGAACCGTTTTTTTAAAGAACAGTGGGAGATGACCACCATGTTATTACATGCTTCGGAACTGGAATTTACTCACCCGGTAACAAATGAACAGATTCATTTGAAAGCACCGTTGAATGATGAATTTAACCGTGTAATGGAATTGATGAACTGGTTATAACTCATACAATTGATCAGTTTAATTTGAGTTCCAGATCAAACTGTCCCGTTGAAGCGTCTTGTTTTTTTGCCTTAGCTTTCAGATATTGAAATGGATCAATATAACTATTCAATATCGGAAATTGATTGAATTTCCTGATCTGATTGAAATCTATAGTTGCAGAGAAAAAAGAAGTTGTGTTAGAGATTGCCGGGGATTTTGTGACTGTTTTTGCGGTGCTAAACAGTAATATCGATTCGTCATTTTCAGTATATACGTTGTAGAGCGGGAACAAATCCTTATTTACCAGGTTATTCTGCAGGATATTATTTTTATGCAGATAGTTAACCAGGGGAATGGCTTTCCCCTTCATAACCCCAACAAACTCCGGCACTTTCACCTTTTTTGTTTTCAGCAGTTCAACCTTTTCAAAGTCGTCATTATAATCATAAGTAACTTCCTGGTTTTCCTGAGTGGTATAATTTCCCAATTCCAGTGCTGCGTATCCGCCATAATTCTTTGCTATCGAATCGAGGGGTATTGTAAAATTCTTTAGCGCTAAACTTTGCCGATGTAAAAACTTTTTCAGATCAGCATTCAGCCAGATCTTTAATACGGGCTTGCCGATCAGGTTCATATTTTCTACAGATTGATCAGGTACACCCAGACCTGCAATAGGAAAGGAGCCTGTCATCACCAGAAGATTATCCTTGATGTTACCTTCACCACTATACTTTTCATCAGTATAAAAGAAGTGCGCTGCTGACCTTTTTAGCTGCTGAATCTTTGGATCTGAATTCTTCAGTGTATTTCTTCCTTTCAGAATATCATTTAAGATAACCGTCGCGTTCTCCTTCACTACGCTATAAGAAAAAGCGATGTTTTTTGCATCATACAATACAGTCAATCTGCCGTCCTTACTTCGCCCCGATAGTTCTCCGTCAGGATTCCGGCCTGTAAAGGAAACGTTCATGACTTTGCTGAGGTAGTTGCTTAGTGCAGCGGTATCTTTTACCGGGAGGGAGCAGAAAAAGGTAAGCGGTGATTTGCCATGTAAATTATAGATAAACACATTAGCGGGAATAGAAAGTCCGCGGGGAACATTTTTTTTGTTCTGCTTATTGCCATAGCCCATTTCGAAAAGTAAACCATCTACATTAACTTTCAACAGGAGGGAAGCTCCATTATGAATATGCACTTTAAATGAATTATACTTTCTGAATTGCAGGTAACCATACCCAACGATCAGCAGCAGTACCATCACTGCTGCTGATATAAAAAGGACTTTCTTCATGCGGGTATTATTGATCCTTAATTGTTATTCAGATTTTTTTTGTTGAAATCTTCCAGCAATGACATGATATACTTCAGCGCATTTTTCTGATTTGAAGGAATTTCCATGCTTAGTTCTCCGGCAAAAATATTCCCCTTTGCTGGTAATGATTTTAGATAAATATCGCCCATAGCACTTAAAGTTTTATTGGTTTTATCCATCTTTTCTTTACTCGCCAGTGCATCAACAGGGATTTTCCCAGCTAGTTTTTTCGCACTGAAGAAACTGGCATAATTGTTTCCGCCAATGATTTTTTTGTGTTTTGCAGAAACCTTAGCCGTATAACGATTATTGACGATCTGCTCCATTTCTAGTGCATCCGAACCAAAAAATATGATCCCGTCTTTAATCGCAAAAAATAGCGTCATCGGACTTTTAGGCATCGTCAGCTCAAAATATTTATCATGGCCGATGACTACTTTTTTCTTCATCCCATAAGTGATCAGTTTATCAAATAACCGCGTATCTTCGCTAGACGTCATGAACAGGAAGTCAGGTAAAGTTTCCTGTTTGGTTTTAGTTACTTCCTTTGTTTCAAAATTATCTTCATCATATTCGTTGGCCGTATAAGTCACTTCCTTTTGCGTTAATCCATTGAAAATGAATATTGCATCACCTTTTAACACTTTGCTCACTGCTTCCTCATCCAGTAATAAGGAGAACATATCAGTAGCCATGTTAATCTCATCATTCAGTACTATACCATACATCTTTGAAATCAGCTTAGGATATTCTTCCAGGTAAGCCTTGCTGTCCATCGCATAAGCCATGTAACCAATCATTTTATCCTCATTGATATAATTTAAAAACTTCTTGTTTAACTTTCTTTTGTTCAGTTTATTAAATACAGTCGCCATTTCATTGCTAACTGTCAATGCGGTGCTTAAACGGATAGATTTATCTTCCAGATATAACTTCGCATTGGCGCTGCCATAACCTTTCAGGAAATTGACACCTTTGAAAATGCTTTGAGGTACATAAGCATTCATTAAATCTTCTGCACCGGAAATCCATACGGTCATTTCAGCCTTATGATCTACACTTTTTACAAAATCTTTATTGTCGAGAATCGAACTGTCAGGCTCTTTGTTGAAAGAAGCTGTAGCCATGGCGTAAGCCCATTTTCCCACTTCACTGTTTTTAATCTTTTCATCATGTTTGTATAAACTTGAGTCCGGAGCATAAGTATCATCATTACTATCCGTAGCTACCATGCTACTGTCTGTTGGATAAACTTCTTCCGGCACTACGACAGTCTTTTTCTTTGGTTTCTTACTACTGCGTTTTTTGACAGACTTTTTCTTATTGTGTTTTACTTTAGATTTTACGGTGTGTTTTTTAGGTCTCGGTTCATCAATAACAATTTGTGGAGCGGAATCTGCATCGACAACCACAATATCTGCTGCCTCAGCTGGTGCTCCGTAAGCAACAGTATCAACATCCGTCACTACAACACTACTATCAGTAACGGCGTCAGCATACGGAGCAGAAAAATCAGGTGCCAGCAGTCCCAGACGTTCCCTTACCTCAGGACGTGAGAAATATTTGCTATTGCCTGTAGCCAGTACAAAAAATACCATTTTCTCATTCCATAAGGTAATGCCTGTACTATCCTTGCTGTAATGTGAGCGTAGTTCACCATTCTGCTCAAATTTTTTACCATGCAACTTATATACTTCGTCAATCTGCGCAGCACTTTTCACAGGTGCTAAAAGGCAGTTATAAGTCACACTGTCATTGCTTTGGTTATAATAATAATAGGTCGCATTCGGATCCAGGCCAAATTGATCCAATGAGTTCATTGCTACCTTCTTTTTGTCAGAAAGTTTATCAATTATTGCTACACCCATAAAAGTCCTGTTAAATTCTTCAACTGACATCAGCTGAGTGAGCTGGTCACCCTTTACTGTTGCAACAGCAAGAGCGTTAGATGGAATTCTGCGTGCAAGGTCCTGCGCTTCTGTCTGGATCGTTGCAGCAAGTAAAAGAATGGCTGTGGCGCCACTTTTGATCATATAGTTCATTGAATATCAGATAAGAATGTTAAGTAGATTAGCTATTATTTAGGATAGAATAGAATTTATTTAGAAAGTATTATTTTATTTGAAATATCAGTTTTACCATTGATCAGGCCTAAAATACCTGTATTTAGCATTACCGCACGTTTTGTTTTAGAGGTTTTGGCCAATGGATTGCTCATACTTACCACAGGTCTTTCAAATCTGTAAATACTTGTGTAGGCTGCCTGCTTAAACACATTTTTAACTTCAGGCTTCAACTTATTATATTGCAATACAGCCTGTGAGGTATGCCTATAATTTCGTTGAAATACGTTATTTGCCGGATTATAGGTATAAGATGAGTTGCTCACCGCATTTACCTTAAGCTTTTTGAGCACGCGCTGATTGATATTATTGATGTTGGAAATATTCCGGAAGGAAAAACTGACTGTGGCAATATAATTTTCAAAATCGAGCCTTTTTGTCACATTACCAATTCCCGGAGAGTTCTTGAGATAGACAACCACCTCATCCATTTCTTGTTGTATTTTTAACCTTGTTGGAACTTTATAGCCATTGACACTATCTAATAGCATAATCGAAGCAACCTTCGCTTTACTGGAGCTGAGATTTACGGTAAGCGTAACCGTCCCTGAACCATTATTGGTTACATTAATCTCTTCTATCACCTGGAAACATGAAGAAAAACAACATAATATGGCGGGAATTAAAACAAAGAGGAGCTTTTTATAGTGCATTAATATATACGATTAAAGATAATTACCAGGATTAGATCAAATTGCAAAGCCTTAAGAAAACAGTAATAGTCAGACCGATAACGATCATCAGGTAAAGTTTGTTTAACAGGTTTAATGATTTATAATTCATACAAATGATTAATGTGCATATGCTTGTCCCATACCCGACAATAACTCTAAACCGGCTAATATGACAACGCTTAAGCTAAACAATGTATAGAATAAAAGGCGGGATGACCGGTATTTTTTCCCTTTGTAGGTAAATGCGTATCCACCAATGAATAATGTAATTACAGGACAAAAATAGACGAAGTAAGCAATGATGAAGTTTTTATCATTTGCCATCAGAGATAAAATGAAAGTCAGCATCACAATTATGGTAATCATAACGCTGGTTAACATGCTTTGTGAAAGCGTTAACTTAAAAAACCTGATTTCCTGCCGGCGATCGGTAACATCCTGATTTAGATCCATTAGTAGAAGCGTGAACTGTCTTTTTTTAATTGAATTCGTATGCCAACGGAAATATTACATTCTCGAAAGGCTGAATTCTATTATCAAATATATTACATAATAACGATTTAGCATTGAAAATGTTTTGGAACTTTAGTTCATTGTTAATTTTTTGATAAAAATGTAGGGTAGGCGTATTGAGTATTGATAAAACATAAAATGTGTGTGAATAAATACATTAAATAGATTTAGTCTAAATAGTTTGGATGCTTAGTGTATAATATACATCTTTGCGCTTTAACAAGAATCGTTCTAAATTGAAGTTACCATTACTATTTACACTGTTACTACCTGTATATCTGTCGTCTTTCGCCCAAACTTCTGAAGTCAAAGGAAGGGTAGTAGATGCAAATTATAAGCCTGTGGAATTTGCTACAGTATTACTCCAAAATCTAAGCCGTTCCACATTTACAGATAGTGCCGGGTATTTCTTCTTTCGTTTACCCCGCCAGTATGCTTCACCTGAAATTAATTTAAAGATCGCGGTCATTGGAAAAAAAACTATTGAAAAAACAGTTCCGGTATCAAGCGTTATGACAGTATTTGTTTTAGAAGATGAAAGTCTCACACTCTCTGAGGTAGAGATTAATCAGGTCAGGAAAAAGCAGCAATCAAACTCATCTATCGTATTCGACAGACCAGCGCTGGATCAGATTCAGGCGTTCAGTCTGGCGGATGTACTGAATAACCTGCCGGGAAAAAAGACGCTGGCACCCAATCTGCAATCTCCACAAACCATTACATTAAGAACTGAGGCTACAGGTTTACAGGCGATGAATAACTCCTTTGGTACAGCAATTATTGTAGATGATATCCAGCTGTCAAACAATGCGAACATGCAGAACAGGAGTGTGGGTAAGTTTGGTGTTTCAGGATCAGAAATAGGTAGCCAGAAATACGGCACTTTTGATACTCCATTTTCCGGTCTGGACATCAGGGATATTCCAGTAGATAATATTGAGAGTATAGAAGTCATCACCGGTGTGGCTAGTGCTAAATATGGTGATCTCACTTCAGGTGCGGTAATCATTAATCGCCAGGCCGGGAAATCTTCTTATCAGTTTTCAACCAGGATCAATGGTGCCTCTACTAATCTTTCTTTATCCAAAGGTTATGTTTTGGACAAAAAATGGGGAGCATTAAACATGAGTGTAAATTACCTGAGCAGTCTCGATGATCCTAGCGACCTGACAAAGAAATATACCAGGGTAAATGCCAATGTAATGTGGACCAGCTATCTGTTCAAAAACTTTAAAAACACAATGTCTGTAGATTACTCTACCAGATTTGATGATGTGAAGCTTGATCCGGATGATGATCTTTTGCTCAAATCATTTGCTAAATCCAGAAGCTACAGCATTAGTAACCGGAGCTCCCTGAATCTGGAAGGAATTGTTGCCAAAAGAATAGACATGAGCATTGGTTATAGTAATACTTATAGTGAAACTTATTCTCAGCGGCAGCTTAATAATTCACCGATTGCCATAGTAGATAAAGATACGACTAATGCAATATATGAAGGCTATTTAATACCTGGCAATTATACTTCTGTTGAACATGTCAAGGGTAATCCGGTCAATCTCAATGGGAATTTAGGTTTGGCTAATGAAATTTACACCGGATCAGTCCTGCATCAACTGAGTATAGGGGCTAATATTTATTACGCACAGAACCATGGTCAGGGAATCATTGTAGACACTACAGTACCGCGTTGGGCAAACCAAAAATACCAGAATGAACGTCCATATTCTTATAAAAGCTTGCCTGATATATTCAATTACGGTGTTTATCTGCAGGATAATTTCAAACTCAAAATCTTGCGTAAAGACTTAACCTTCAATCCGGGCTTACGTTATGACGTACAGAATGGCCAGGCGAATTTACAGCCCCGCTTGAATATGTCTTACACGCTCAATAATAAAATAGAACTGAATGCAGCTTATGGTATATCCACTAAAGGGCCATCACTTGCTCACCGTTATCCCTCTCCTGTCTATGTAGATATTCCAATCAAAAGTGTTAGCAATGGCAGCGTGAATGAAAGTCTTGCGCTTTTCTATACAGACAGAATTTTGCCAGACAATGGCTATCTCAAATCTAGTCAGTCCAATCAACTGGAGCTGGGAATACGTATATCCGAGAAATTATTCAGCACCTCAATCTTCGGTTATTATAAAAAGGACAAAGATGGTTTTAGCACTAAAGAAAATTTTAAGGTTTACACTTTACCTGAATATACTATTACTACCTTGACAGGTGGTAAACCAATTGCCACACCGAATGGCAACTATTTTACCCGTATAGCCACAGTAAACACAGTGGGAAATAGTACCAATTCTGATAATTACGGACTGGAATGGTCAATTTCTTCTAAAAAAGTCAAAGCGATTGAAACCAGCATCACGCTGAACAACTCCTTCAATTATAGTTATTTCAAGTTGAGTGAGGAATCGATGGGAAAAGCAAATCAAGCGATGATTGATGCTGGAAAAAACGCCTGGATTGCTGTTTATGCACCGACAGAGTTAGTCAATTGGAACCTGATGTCTAAAGTCAGTACAGCCACACATATTCCTCAACTGGGTTTTGTAATTAATCTATTAGCAGATATCAGCTGGATGACCAGGCAGAAAACAAATCAGGCTACTAAAAAGCCAATTGCCTGGCTGGACAAAGATTTGAATCGCTATGAAATTCCCGTATTCGATCCGCAGAATGAAGATTATGGTTACCTGGCAAATAATAGTGGCTCCGATAGTGAAGTTTCAATTCCATTTCCTGTGGCCAATCTGTCTATAAGAATAGCTAAGGAGATTAAAAAGAAAATCCGGCTTTCCATCAATGCCAATAATTTTCTGAATGTAAAAACAAGGTATTATAATCCCATAACCGAATCAGTCCAAACTTTTTCTGTACCTACAAGTGTAGGTGCGGAATTATCAATTAAATTTTAAATACAATGAACAGATCCTTACTCTTATTCAGCGCAGTGCTGATGTTATGTTTTTCTTCCTGTAAAAAGGAATCAGTCGAAGAAGCACAACCCATTGCTCAATCATTTCAGCTAAGTTTTGCTAGCGAAAATTCGGGGCTTGGCCTTGCATTGACCAATACAGATGTTACATTAACTAATAAAACTACTGGAAATATCATCAAAGCAAAGGCTGATGCCAATGGCCTGGTTAATTTTTCCAGCATACTGCCTGGTAATTATGCAGTAGTGGCCAGCTTATTGGTCAATGCTGCAGATTACTCAACCGCGACAGGGACCTATTCCGCTACTGATGTGTCATTTAACGGAAGTATTGAAACTAATATCAATAGTGCTACGGGATCTTTAGCTATAACGCTGACTGCTGGAAGGCTGGGTGATTGGGTAATCAAGCAAATTTACTACGGTGGTTCGAATGTGAGCACCGGGGCTATATTCCGTGACCAGTTCATTGAATTGTATAACAATTCCAACACATTACTGTATGCAGATAGTCTTTACCTAGCACAGGTGCATGGAAAAAATACCAGGGTATCTAGCATAGATATCAGCAAGCCTGCATTTTTACCGAATGGCCAGTTTAACTGGGCCAATGCTATTGGTATGGCAGAGATTAGCCCAAATACTAATTATGTGTATGCTAAAACCATGTTTATGATAAAAGGTACCGGTAAGCAATATCCGGTTCAACCCGGTGCAAGTATAATTATTGCACAAACTGCACAGAATCACAAGACACCTTATATTGGTGCCGATGGCGTAGGTATTTCTGTTAAGGATCCGAGTCTGACAGTAGATTTGAGTAAGGCAGACTTTGAAGCTTATTATGGTGATCTTCCTGGTGTTAATCCGCTTCCTTCTGATGCGGACAATCCTAATGTACCGAATTTGCAGGTTTTACGTTCTGATGGTCGCGATATGATTTTAAACAGTAACGGTTATGAAGCAATTGTAATTTTTAAGACATCAGCTAACATCAATCAATGGAAAAGCTATCCTGATCCGGAAAAAACTGTACTCACCAATACTACGGACCTGTTCACACAAGTTCCGGTAGCTGTACTGATTGATGGGGTTGATATCACACATTCAGTAGTGACCAGCAGAGCTGCAAAACGCCTGCCTGACGCAATTGATGCCGGCTTTACTTTTACCGCTGGTGGATCATACTCGTCCCAATCTGTTATCCGTAAAACCAGCAAAACTGCCGGAACAAGAAGGATATTGAAAGACACCAATAATTCTGCACAGGATTTTGATTACCTCACTATGGCAGATGCAACAAAATCAGCCTTTAAATAAAAGATGAAGTATTTCATTACACTTTTTTACTGCTTTATACTACCTGTAGCATCCCTCGCACAAAAGGGGGAGGCTGCAGATAGTTTAGTTGTATACCGTCAGTCTGCCGCTTCCATTTCAATGCTGCGAAAAGATGCTACACAGCTGAGAGCCAGTCAACTCAATACCTACGCTTTTACTGGTCTTACTTACCAATATGGAACAGGTACCTTCAGACTGCCTCAAGTGGCACAGACCAGTACTGCGGCAAGATTTAGTTCAGAGGGCGTGGCTACACTTGGCCGTTTCAAATTATTGGGTTACTTTTCTTTTGAGCGTGCTCAGGACGATAGTTTAACTTATAACCTCAGAGGTATTCAAAATTCCGATCAGCCGAGTTATATTTTCGCGTCTAAAGCTGGAAATTATGGCAGGCAAATTTATAAAGGGGGCGGAATCATTTCTTATGAATTATTGAAGGACAAGTTTTTTTTATCTTCAGGTCTGGACTATCTTTATAATTCGTCTGCAGGGACAGTAGACCCGCGGTTATCCAGCCAGACGCATAAAATCATTTTTAATCCTGAAATCACTTATAAACTCCACCAGCATTATTTTGGTCTGGGAATTACAGCAGGTTATAGTGAAGAAAAAAACACGGTTTCTTTTAAGAACGGTAATTATGCCGGCTCAACTTTATATCCTGATAGAATAGCCTATCTGAATTTCGGTTATGGTTACAATCCTATCCGGATCGATAAAACGATTCTCATCAACAGCCGTTTCAGCGGCTTGAATATGAACTATGCCGGTAGGTTTGCTGACTGGAATTTTTCAGCTAAATTCAGTTATCAGTTAGCAAATGATAAGTTACGGAATGACTATGAAACAAGTATCGGTGCAGGTATACTGCAAGAGGTTCAAATTGCCACTAAAAAGCTTTATTTAAAAGCAGCACAATCTACTGCATCCAATGATCAGCAATTGAGTTTGTCTTTTTCAAAAGATAATGGAGATGACAGAATTATTGAATCCAATAGCAGGAACTGGACCTTCAGGCGTCAAGATGCCCAAATGACTTACAGTTATTTACATAAAAGTAATCATCGCAGTCAAACCGAATGGTTTGCAGAGCTGTTTTATCAGCATGTATACAAACGTGATGCGTCCGACGATGTAGACTTTAGCTACAAATATATTTCTCCTCAGCTGGGATTAAACCAATACTGGCATGGTACGAATAAAGATCTGATTACTGCTGGTCTTTCAATATCCGGACAATTTCCCTTAAATACTGTATTGAACATCAGGGGAATTCAGACGGATTTATTTACTACAGGAGTGATCTATCCTAATGAACAATACTGGTCATCTACCTCTGGTCGGGCTGCCTTCCATTTCAATTATATTACATCGTCCATTTTCAAGGATTATCGGACAGGAGTCAATTTCAATACCAGTTATCAAAAAAAACTGAGCAATAATAATGATCAGCCTCTCACTGGTTTTTATCCTGAGAAAGGTTATTTTACCCTTAGTATGGGTATCAACTTATATTTTTAACATCATATGAAATACGTTATACCTGCTTTATTTTCTGTACTTGCAATTTTGCTTTTTGTATCCTTTCGTTCCTATGAATTTAAAAATGGAGATGATATTCCTTTAGATTCGTTGCGGAAGCTATATGCTAAAGCACCCGCCTTTTGGCCTAAAGCAACAATAGATTCAGGAGTAGTATTTACAGAGTTGGGTGTGTTACCAGAATCACCAGTAAACCTGAAAGATTCGGTACAGCGAAGTAAAGCCATTCTTGGCAGGCTGCTGTTCTTCGACCCGAGATTATCGGCGTCTAATCAGATCAGCTGTTCCAGCTGCCATGCACCAGATTTGAATTATACAGATGGGAGGGAAGTATCCATCGGCCATGACCATGCAGCAAATTCAAGGAATGCACCGACCTTACAAAATGTATGGTTCCTGAAGAAATTATTCTGGGACGGTCGCGCGGCAAGTTTAGAAGAACAAGCTGGTGGACCAATGAGCTCAAAAATTGAAATGCATCAGGATATTAAAGTACTGCCGCAAAAACTACAAGCTGTGAAAGGTTATCATACGCTATTTACAGCAGCTTTTGGTGATGAGAAAGTAACCAATCAGCGTATCTTCGAAAGTCTGGCTATTTTTCAGCGTACCTTAGTGAGCAGAAAAGCGGCGTTCGACCGTTTCCTGGAGGGGGATAAAAATGCATTAACAGATCAGCAGGTACTGGGATTACACCTGTTCCGTACAAAAGCAAGATGTATGAATTGTCACAACGGACCTCTGCTGACTGATAATGAATTCCATAATCTGGGCCTCACTTATTACGGCAGGAAATATGAAGATTTAGGCAGGTACAACGTAACGCATCAGATAGAAGATATAGGTAAATTTAAAACTCCAGGTCTGAGAGATGTGATGCGCACGGCACCGTGGTTCCATAATGGCCTGTTTGGTAGCATAGAAGGGGTAATGAATATGTACAATGCTGGCATGCCTACGCCTAAACGCAGACCAGAGCAAATGGATGATCCGAAATTTCCTGTAAAGGATAAGTTGTTAAAGGGTCTTCAGCTCACGTCCGCTGAGAAAGCTGCAGTAATTGCCTTTATGGAATCAATCAGCACATTGCCCTGGAAAGACAGATCACCAACATTGCCACAATAGCCTGAATTTACCAGCTGCTGCCTGCACCACCACCACCTGAACTTCCGCCGCTGCTGCTGGATGAAGAAGATGAACTACTGCTTGAAGATGAGGATGAACTACTGCCGGAAGAAGAACCTGACCCACCGGAACTTCTGGCTATTTTTGGGATCACAAAACTCCGTTTCTGCTCATAATTGCAGTTTTTACAGGAAGTAGTGTCAATCCCGGCACCTTCAGCACTTCGGGTTGCGTTCTTAATGATCACAGTCTTTAGGACTCCATAAGTTATAAAATGGCATTCCGGACATTCTCGGTAGATAGAGGATTTGTCTTTGTAATTGAGTGTAAGCTGATCATTGCAGGATCTGCATACCCAGACATCATAATCCACGGACTTCACTTTTTCTTCAACAATCTGTCCTTTGCTAAGGTATTGATCTTCGCGGTTTTCCGCTAATCTGATCATCTTGTTCCCGCATCTGGCACATGTAATTGGAGCAGATCTGAGCCATTCATTACGTTCTGTATAAGTTTGCCAGACACATTTAAGTTGTGGCGATGGAAAAGTTTTCATGATCCATGCCAATGGCGAAAATCTGGCCTGCAAAGACATGAACTGCTCATGCCTGTCTGCTGCAGATAAATCTGTTGTTTGATGGATTAAACGTTTTCCCAGACGCTTGAAGTGAATAATCAGATAAACATATAAAAAGATATATATCACCACGATCATCCTGATATTATAATACGAAAAAGGTAAGAAATAATTTAGGAGTAAACTTATCGCAACAGGGACTATGAATATCACGTAAAATACCGGGTGTCTGTATATCCCGCGGCCAGGCTTTCCTGTAACACCTCTGGAAATTAGTATAGCTCCTAACGCATAAAGAAATAGCAATACCAGCGTGAACAGACCGAAAATTTCAGGCGACCTGCTAACTTGCGTTTGCGTGTAGGCTTGAGGGACTGAAGTTATTCCCGGATCAGGTGGAGCTGCAACAATATCCATCGCCTCGGATGCATCATTCTCTGTCCGCTGTGGCACGACTGTATCACTAACCGCATTTATGCCAGTTCCACCGTTACTTTCAACAGAGTCTTTTCTGGTATAAGCACGACTGCTTTCATTATTCAGTTGTTCAATTACAGCATCAACACCGTTGATGATAGCACCATCAAAATCGTTTTCCTTAGCATAAGGAATCATCTTGTTCTGCTGTATTTTATAACAAAGCAAATCGGGTAATACGCCCTCCAACCCATAGCCCGTCTCAAATTCAATCCTTTTCTGATCTTTTACCATCAGGATCAGTAACCCATTATTCGACTCCTTGCTGCCTATCTTCCATAGATTGAATAATTCATGGGCAATCTCCTTTGGAATATTTTCACCTATGCTATTGACAAACACGACATCAATATGCGCTGTGCCAGATTGATCCAGACTACTGAGTTTACTATTCAATGCAGCAACAGTACCTTCAGAAAGCAATTTGTCGGGATTGCTGACATAACTTTCGTTTAGCGTTTTTGGATCTGGAATATGTTGTAGTATCTCTTCTTTGGTTTTTGAAGTATGGCAGGCAACTAGAAAAAACAGACATAAGGGGATAACAATGCGAAGCGTCTTTAACATAAACAATAAACAATTAACAGTACGTAAGGTTTGCTTTCAGGAGAGATATTTAATCACAGCCAGTAAAAAGCCCCGTTACTTGTTTAGCAATGAACGGGGCTGATTGTAGATCGTTACAGGAACTCGTTAAGCTTTGTCAAATCCATATTGTTTTAACACATCATCCGGTACACCGATCCATTTATTTGGCGTGTTTCCTACATATCCCAGATCTTTGACACCCATTTCAGTAGTGAAAAAACCAGAGGCGGTTAAATCTCTCATTAAATTAAAGAATGATACCCCTTGTTGCATACCTGGTTTAACCTTGTTTGGATAAGCAATATCTTCCACCATTTCAATCCGCTGACTATCCGACGCGTCGATAAAACTTTTCTGAAACCTGTTGGTGCATTGTATATCCAGCCATTTGAGTCCCCCTCGCATGGGGATTTTATGCTTAGGGATATCTTTTACGATAAACTCAATAAATTCCGGAACTTTGGCTTCAGAGGCGCTGCCCGATTTTCCATCTTTTGGAATAATGATATCCGCAAGCAGGGTAATTGTGGCCATTTCATGTGCATCAAAGAATTTAAATGAATTCAGGTCTTTATCTCTCTGAATTTCAAAAGCTTCTCTGCCAGGTTGTACTTCTTCCTTGGCAGTAACAACGGCGTCTTCAGGTTTGCCTGGTTTACATGCTTCCAACAATAAGGCAGAACTTATGGCGGTAAGGCCAATGGCCTTTAATGAATCTCTTCTGTTCATATCAATTTTATGATTAGCTGATATTTAATTTTTTCTTCTGTGCTAAAATATATTCTGCAGTCCGCATAGACATGGCCAGAATGGTCCAGGTCGCATTTTTATCGCCTTGTTGTACAAACGGCGCTGCGTCTACTACGAATAAATTCGGGCAATCATGTGCCTGGCAGTATTTATTTAAGGCAGATGTCTTAGGATCATCGCCCATTCTCACGGTACCTACTTCATGGATTATTTTTCCCGGAACTTCCAAACCGTAATCATCATCAGGGCCATGAATTTTTGAGGTCACGATTCCACCCATTGCATGAAACATCTCCTGAAATGTATCCTGCATATGTTTAGCCTGTTTTACTTCTTCTGGTGCCCATTTATAATTGAAGCGGAGTACCGGAATTCCGAATTTATCTACTACATCCGGATCTATCTCACAATAATTTGAGGCTCTTGCAATTGCAGTACCGCGACCAGCCATACCAACACTCGCTCCATAAAAACGTCTGTAATCATCTTTCAGAGAAATACCATAACCTCCCGCTTCTTTCATCTTTCCATCTTTGCCCGGCACCTTACCATTCAGGTTCTGTATACCGCCGCCAAATCCATATCCTGGCATACCCATTCCGCCGCCGTATTCAATATGATAACCACGGGGAAAATCAAGGTTTTTATTGTCCAGCCACCAGGGCGAATAAATGTGCACACTGCCCACACCGTCTTCATTGTAACGTTTGCGATCCATTAATTGCGGCAGAAATCCACTCAGACTGGCACCGGTAGAATCATGGAGGTATTTACCCACTACGTTACTGCTGTTTGCCAACCCGTTAGGATGTGCAGAGGATTTGGAATTTAAGAGTAGTCTGGCAGATTCACATGCACTTGCGCCCAGGATTATTACTTTTCCGCGCACCTGGTATTCCTGCATATCCTTTTTGTCTACATAGGAAACTCCTGTAGCCAGTCCGCTTTTATTAGTTAGCACTTCACGTACCATTGCATTGGTCACCACCGTCAGATTTCCGGTTTTTACTGCTGGGATCACCAAACAGGAAGAAGAAGAAAAATCACCATAAACCTTACAGCTTCTTCCACATTGACCGCAGAAAAAACAAGGTGCACGGTCTTTATTATTGGGTAATGCTTCTGTCAGCACCGAACCTCTGCCAGGAATTACTTTAACACCAATTTCTTTAGCTGCCTTTTTAATAAACAACTCATTCAACCTGGGCTTAGGTGGTGCCATAAAAATACCATCCGGCTCGCTTTCAATGCCCTCAACTGTGCCATAGATACCAATCATACGGTCTATTTTATCGTAGAAAGGCTTTAAATCATCATAAGTAATTGGCCAGTCGTCTGTCAAACCATCTTTCGGTTTAAAGTCGTCCGGACCCATTCTTAAAGAAATCCTGCCCCAGTGGTTGGTTCTTCCGCCCAGCATTCTGGAACGAAACCAGGCAAATTCAGAATCATTTTTTTGTGTATAAGGTTCGCCGTCCAATTCCCAGCCGCCATATGAGGCGTCAAAATCACCAAAGGGACGAACCGTGCTTGCTCCACGTCGTGGTGATTCCCATGGCCATTTCAATTGCTGGGCGTCTAACCGCGGATCGAAATATGCACCAGCTTCCAGCATTAATACTTTTTGTCCTGCATTTGCCAATACATAACCGGCCATTCCGCCACCGGCTCCGGAGCCTACAATAATGGCATCATATTCAATATCCGAGGTTTTGATTTGAAATTCGTTCATACTATTAAATGGTTTTAGCTTACTGTTGTGGCACTAATCTAGTCATATTTTTATGGTATGTCCAAATTTGCACAGACATATTACCTGATTAGTCCAGTTTGCTATGGAACAGATCAATTGTTCTTTTCCAGGCCAGTTGAGCAGCAGTTGCATTATATCTGGTAGGGGAGGTGTCATTATTGAAAGCGTGGTTAACACCTTCATAGATAAAGATTTTGTAATCGATATGATTGTTTTTGAGGGCTTCTTCATAGGCATGTATTCCTGCGTTGATCCGTTCATCCAGTCCGCCATAATGCAGCATTACACTCGCTTTTATTTTAGGTACATCTTCTGCAGCAGGCTGCGAGCCATAATAGGCAACTGCAGCACTTAATTCCGGATAATTTACTGCAAGCTTGTTTGCCATTGCGCCACCCCAGCAAAAACCAATACAGCCTGTTTTACCATTTCCATCCTTGCGATTTTTTAGATAATTCAGGCCAAGGATATAATTCTGAAGATTGTTGGCGGGGTCGAGTTTTCCGATCAGCTCCCTGCCTTTATCCTCATCAGCAGGAGTTCCACCAAGAGGAGAGAGGCCATCAACACCCAGCGCTATAAAGCCTTCGGCAGCCACCCTTTTTGTCACCTCGATGATATGCTGGTTCAAACCCCTGTTTTCATGAATAACCAATACGGTACCTAAAGTTTTCTTGTTTTTTGGTCTTGCCAAAACGCCCTTCATTTCAGTCCCTGCACCCGGATAGATCACATTTTCAATGATCAGCTGATCTTCATTAATCGTGGCTGCGGAGGCATAATTATTCTCCAGCATAGGTAAAACTGTCATTGCCAAAGCAGTACTGCCGGTAATGAGCGCAAGTTTTTTCATGAAATCTTTTCTGCTGATTTGACTGTGGGTATATTCGTCGTATAAATTGATAATCTTCTGGTCCATGGTAATTTTTTTTAGGTTGAACTCAATATAAGAATTACTTTATCGTTTAACGTAGGGACAGTATAATGTAAACATTTTCTGATCTTTATTTCTGCAATGTCAGGATGATTCCTTAACTTTCCAAAGAATAGTATAAATTGACACGTGGTAAAACAATGCCGCGAACTATTAATTAATTAGAATTGAATGTCGTCGAACCGTAGAGATGATGAAATTATTAAGAACGTTACAAATACTGATTTTCTTTATGAAGAAGCATCTTGTGGGTTCATTACTTTTCATCCCGATGGAACCGTTCTTAAAATAAACAAAACACTTTCCAGGTGGATCGGCAAATCTGCTGAAGAGATTTATGGATTAAAATTTGAATCCCTGTTAAGCAAATCTGCTACCTTATATTTCCAGATGGTTATTTATCCGCTGTTAAATTATCAGGATGCCGTGAGCGATGTTAAAATAGCCTTTAACACTGTAAATGGTAATTTAGAAGTGTTATTCAACGCTATTGCCTATAAAAATAAAGAAGGTAAAGTTGCTGCCGTCAATGCTGTGGTTTTAATTAACCGCGAAGGGCAAAAACATCAGACTGCGTTATTGTCTTCAAAGCAAAAAGCCGATGAAGAAAAATATAAGTTCGAGTTTCTATCTGATGCTATTCCCGGATTTGTGTGGACGGCCTTACCCGATGGACAGATTAACTTCATCAATAAAAGAATAAGGAGATACTTTAATATTGGCGAGTCGCCGAGTTTTTCTATATTTTCCGGAGTAGCCGAAGAAGATAGAGAAAGTACATTGCGTGCCTGGGCCAGATCTATGGAAACGGGTAGAAACTTTGATAAAGAAGTCAGGCTGCAGACGGAGGGAAAAGATCCTGAATGGTTCCTTCTGCGTGCCGAACCGTATTACAATGAAAACGAGCAGATTAAACTTTGGATAGGTTCAGCTATCAGTATTCATAAGAAGAAAATGCTTCAGCTGGCCAATTATTCTTCACTTGCAGAGAGCCTCACGCATGCGCAACAGACCCTGGATCAGAACAAAAGAATGTTTTTGAATATCGCTATGGATCAATCGCACATGATCAGAAAACCGCTCGCAAACATATTGGGTTTGATCGAATTACTGAACGATAATCCAACGCCGGAAGAGAATCCTGTTTTATTGAAGTTATTACTTCAGTCCTCCGAAGAATTGGATACACTCATCAAAAAGGTAGTGAATTATACGCAGAATTAAGCTGCCCGTGTGATTCACAAATACCTCGCTGGCAGCACACACTAAACCTTGCCCCTAACTTCTTTCAGCTTCATCGTCATCTGCTCAGCTTCCGTGATGATCCATTTGTCGTAATCTTCAATGGCTGAAAGTCTTAATTCATCCGAAATGTATCCTTCCTCCACCATCTGTTTTGAGGCTGCAACCTTCGACCATATCCCTATCCGCTGCAGGAAATTAGCATTGTCCCTGGTATAAACCTCGTTAGATTCATAGACTTCTACAGATTGAAAGCCGGTTTCGGCAAAGTAACCCGCCAGATCATCCGCAATATGGTTGTTCATTCCTGCATCCGCTCTCCATTTCAGAAAAGTCTGATAAAACAGCCGCATACTTTTCGGAGGCCCGGGAATCCATTCCAGCTTTTCGTGATTATAATCAAGTATAGACAGTTGTCCGCCTGGTTTTAAGAATGACTTGAGTTTGATTAAAGCATCTTTTGGATTACTCAGCCATTGCAACGTACGTGCTGAGACAATCAAATCAAATTTTTGAGCAGGCTGATAGCTAAAAAGATCCGAAAAGATGAGTTCAAGATTAGCTGTCTCCCCGTAACTTTCTTTGCCGCTAATGATAAACTTTTCAGTATTATCTATGCCGGTCACGCTTCCTTCGGGGCCAACTAAATTGGCAATATCCCTGGAAATTGCACCTGTTCCACAGCCTACATCGAGTACGTGTAAACCCTTTTTCAGCAATGGGATCACCGTTGGATAATCTGTTGCTAAACTCCTGTTATCGAAAATCTTGTTTGTTGTCTGGTGATCCCGGTCAATATTCTTGTTCATATTATTATTTGGCTATGTGCTGCTCATCAAATGTTAAAATGCTGTTGCAATATATGTTTATATTGCAAAGAAAAATCATTAAATTCATTGTGAAATAAAAAGGCTTTCCAATGAAATACAGATTCATCAGTGCTATCGTATTCATCTTTGTAATTGCCGGCTGTGCCAGCCTCAGCAGAGATCAGGTAAAAAGTGTACATGTGTATTCACAGCTCCTTAAAGAATATACCGCTTATCCCGGTACGGCAATAACTGAGCTGGTGGATCTGGAATATGAAGCAACATTATTAAATAGCGGAACCTTTGCTGATCGATTGGCGAATCAGCAGTTATGGTCGGCCTATGAATCCAGAAAAAGCCAGCTCGCAGCTGCTGCGGATGTCGACTTATCCATAAAGATATTGGGAGATTATGCCGATGCATTGGTTAAGTTATCGTCGAAAGATTTGAGGGACAGCATCGGAACGTTTTCCCAGCGACTGGGTACAAACATTGATCTTGCTATCGAACAGTACAATTCCAGTCCGAAAACGGTGAAAAAGATACCTGCTGGCATAGGTGCATTAGTTGGAGAAGGGATCACCTTTTTAGGTACACACTATACTAGGAATGAACAGGCCCGCAAGTTAAAACAATACGTTAAAGAAGGGAATGTTCTTGTTCCTATCGTAACAGATGCCATTGCTAATGGTATGAAAGAGCTGATCCTGCCTAAGGGGATAAGCAATCTAAAAGAGAAAATCAGGATCAATCAGACCAATTTACTGCAAAACATGCCTGCTGAAGCTTACAAAGCTTATTATGCAAATGAGTACAACAGGGGGGTAGCTGCGTTGATGGTAAGGACAGATAAACTGGAGGGGCTGGCCGGAGAGATTATTGATGCTGTTAATCATGTTAAAAAAGCACACCAGCAATTGAATGCTAACCTGAATGAAAAAAAGAAACTGGTAACCGTACTTTCTGATACGCAGGCTTTGTTTATATCAGTCAGGAATTTAAATCACGCATATCGTCAAATTAAAAAATAAAGGATCGACTTGCATAATTATGGAAAATCTAGGAAAAAATACCAGAGCTTACGTATTGAATGCACTGGAGGCTGTAAATCAGTTGAGGACCTTTCAGACCATTAACCATCCCGAACGGGAAGAAATCGATCTCATCGCTATCCGGCTCGAAGCTTTGTCTTCCGAATTACTGGAAGATGATATTAAGCGCGCAGCAGAGAATATCAAAGGCACACTCCCGGATTTAATCGCTTTAAATGAGCGTATACTAAAGACCTATGCAAAGCTAAAATCCATTTCTGAGAAAATCGCAAGGGCGGCAGAAGTTGCCGGTGTATTTGTGGAGATTGTTACTAAGGCTGCGGCAGCAGGAATAGTCTAGGCAGGGGCACAAATTCGGTTTACCACATTCGTTAAAATGACCAAGTAACTAACTTTGAGCATGGTACCGATTTAGTTAACAACACCTGTTAATAACCCACATTTATCCACATTGAAAACTAAAATATTGAGTTAAGTTATTGTATTTCATTACATTTACGGATGGGTATAAGTTTATATTTTATTGTTGGTAATTTTCTTGATCTTCGCAATCCCAAAAAGGCAGAGCGTTTTTTTTAACACGATTAACATTAAAATATATATGCAGAATACTTGTACTACAGTGTGGAATAACTCACTTCAAACGATTAAAGCTAACATCCCGAATCAAAGTTACAAGACTTGGTTTGAACCGATCTCAGCATTAAAACTGGAAGGAAATGTTTTAACAGTACAGGTGCCCAGTCTATTTTTTTA